>Ga0078972_1000062_pt1 | contig 398319 bp, 324 predicted proteins | sample YelNatPaOPGAMG01_FD_67568 | JGI IMG/M metagenome (GOLD analysis project Ga0078972, IMG submission 67568) | Hot spring thermophilic microbial communities from Obsidian Pool, Yellowstone National Park, USA - OP-RAMG-01 (SPADES assembly) (version 2) | ecosystem: Environmental > Aquatic > Thermal... | reverse complement strand
AAGTTGTCCGCCGAGTAGCGACAGGCGAAATGAAGGCTGGTGACTACACAGTGCGGGTGGATGTAAGCGACTTGTCCAGCGGAATGTATTTTGTAACAATGCACAGCCAAAGCTACCGAGAGAAGAAACAATTCGTTCTGACGAAATAGTGCGAGTAGATTAAAATTTCGCTACATTTGGGCTGCCTCGAAAGGGGCAGCCTTTTTTTGTAAAACTTAAACAATGACTAATGTAATTGATCTGGTAAAATAATTGATAAATAATGAATAAAAAGTCTCGATTTTGTAGCGTTAAGTTGAGTTTTTGGATTGCATCAAAGTTAAATAAAAAATGCAATTATTTTGAGCCTGCATTTTTTATAATTTTGAAAGTGTGGTTATTATGGTATTTAAGTTTGATCTTCTATGGTTAAATAAAAATGGATGAACTTTTTAAAAAGGAAAATATTGGTTCGGAGAAGGTTTTGCCTCCACTTGCCGAAAGGATGAGGCCAAACAGAATAGAGGAAGTACTTGGCCAAGACCATTTGCTTGGAGAAAATGGACCTTTGAAGAAGTTCTTCGAGAACAAAAAGTTTCCGTCGATGATTTTTTGGGGTCCGCCCGGTGTTGGTAAAACAACGATAGCCTATTTAATAGCAAAATATGGTGATTACAATTTTGTTCGGATTTCTGCCGTTGAGGCTGGAGTTAAAGAGGTCAAAGAAATTATCAATCGGGCGAGTATTCGATTATCCCACGGACAACAAACGCTTCTTTTTATTGATGAAATTCATAGATTTAACAAAGCCCAGCAAGATTATTTACTTCATTCCGTAGAAAAAGGTATTATCACACTTGTAGGAGCCACCACCGAAAATCCCTCGTTCGAAGTTATTCCTGCTTTGCTTTCCCGTTGCCAAGTTTACAAATTAAATCCTCTTGGGAGGGAAAATATTGTTAGGCTGATTAATGCTGCACTTGAAAGAGATATTGAACTTTCGAAATATAATATTAGGATAAATGATTACGACACATTCTTTATTCTTTCGGGCGGAGATGCAAGAGTGGCTTTGAATCTCTTGGAGATTGCATTCAATCTTTCAGACAAAAGCAAAGATGAAATAATAATCGATAAAGAAACAGTTTACAAAGCGTCGCAGCAAAAAACATTGAAGTTCGATAAAAAAGGTGATTACCATTACGACACAATTTCTGCATTTATTAAATCATTAAGAGGCTCCGACCCCGATGCTGCTTTGATTTGGTTGGCTAAAATGATTGATTCGGGCGAAGACCCTTTGTTTATAGCTCGAAGGATGATTATTTTTGCCAGCGAGGACGTAGGCAATTCCGACCCTTTGGCATTGCCAATTGCTGTATCGGTTTACCAAGCTGTTCAATTTGTTGGTATGCCCGAAGCTCAAATAAATTTGGCTCAAGGGGCAACCTATCTTGCATCTTGCCCCAAATCGAATGCATCCTATATGGGATTAATAAACGCTTTGGAGATAGTGCGAAATTCGCCTGAAATTGAGGTCCCTTTACATTTGAGAAATGCTCCAACAAGATTGATGGAACAGTTTGGGTATGGGATTAATTACAAATATCCGCACGATTATCCTGAACATTTTGTCGATGAGAACTATTTCCCCATTGGAATTGATGAATCTTTGCTTTATAATCCAGCTGATATTGGATATGAAAAAAGAATAAAAGAACGACTCGAAAAACTTTGGAACAAAAGGTATAAAAAGACAAAATAATTTTATTTTATTTTTTTTCAAATATTGAAATTCAATATGGATTTTGGTGGAAATATTCAAGAAATATTAACAGTCTCGGAATTAACTCAAAGGATATCGAATCTTTTGCAGGAGGAAATTGGATTTGTAACTGTTCGTGGCGAAATTTCCAATTTCAAATTGCATAGTTCTGGGCATAGGTATTTTACTTTGAAGGACGAGGAAGCCCAAATTAATTGCGTTTTCTGGCGGTCGAAGCAAATCAATTTTGAACTTGCCGATGGGATGAAAGTTGTTGTTTCGGGATGGCTTACGGTTTACCCTGCTCGGGGGCAATATCAAATCGATTGCATTGAGATTTTCCCGCTTGGTTTAGGCGATTTATTCTTGAAGTTCGAGGCTTTGAAAAAGAAACTCGACGAGGAAGGTCTGTTCGATAAGAAATTCAAAAAGGAATTACCGCCCTTCCCGTTGAGAATAGGCATTGCTACATCGTCAACTGGGGCAGCAATTCAGGATATGATTACAACTATACGGCGGAGAAATCCATTGTGTGTGATTTATTTCCGGGAGACATTGGTTCAGGGCGACGAGGCAAAATTCGACATTGTTAATGCAATACAGGAACTCAACCAAGTGCCGCTCGATGTCATAATTGTTGGCAGAGGCGGTGGCTCGCTCGAAGATTTGTGGGCTTTCAACGAGGAGATAGTTGCTCGTGCAATTTTTAATTCTCGAATTCCAATTATTTCGGCAGTTGGACACGAGACAGATTTTACAATTGCAGACTTTGTTGCCGACAAGAGGGCTCCGACTCCAACTGCCGCCGCAGAACTCGCCACTCCAAAAACAATCGATATGCTTTTGGAGGAAGTTGATTTTCTCTTTGGTGAATTGCACAACAAAGTTCTATCTTTGATTGAAAATTTCTCGGATGAAATTAAGTACCTAATTAATTCCTATGCTTTTAAAAAAATCGAAGATAGAGTGGCTTATTATCGGCAATATCTTGATGAATTGGATGAGAGATTCCATAATGTTTCAACTCGATTTTTACAAAGAAGCAGAGAAATTCTTGAAAATAATGCTCGCCATTTGGCTCTGTTGAATCCTATGGAACCATTGGAACGAGGCTATGCATTACTTAAGCATAAGGATAAGTTGCTCGATAATTCTGTGTCTTTGAGTAAATTCAAGTCTATCGAAGTTATTCGCAAAGAAGAAACAGCAGTCGTTCGGGTCGAAAAAGTAAACAGGAATTTGTTTGTTTAAGCCTTTGGATGAGCCTTTTTGTACTCTTCTTTTATTTTTTGGATTGATACGTGGGTATAAATTTGTGTCGAAGACAAAGAAGAATGCCCCAGCATTTCGCTGACCGAGCGTATATCGGCACCATTGTTTAGCATATGTGTTGCAAAAGTATGACGAAGTGTATGTGGACTTTTTTGTGGTGTTTTGGAGTATTGTTTTAAGAGTGAATTGATAATTCTATAAGCGTCAGTTGATGTTAAGGGTTTCCCCGATTTTGAAAGGAAAAGCATATTTTGTGAATTTTCGTTTAAAAGCATTTGTCTGAATTTAAAATATGTTTTTATTGCTTCTCTTGCTTTTGTGCCAATGGGAACTATTCGTTCCTTTTTGCCTTTGCCAAGCACTTTAATTGTTTTTTGAAAATCCGCAACGTCCGAAACTTTAAGGCTCAACGCTTCGGAGATTCTCAATCCAGTGCTATAAAGTAGTTCAATTAAAGCCAAATTACGAGCATTAATAGGATTGTCGGGCTTAAGGTGGGTTAAAATTTGTTCAATTTCTTCGGGTACGAGGAACGAGGGGATATTCTTTTCAATTTTAGGCAATGAAATTGAATAGGAAGGGTCTTCGGATATGTATTCCTTGCGATAAAGAAATTTGAAAAATGATTTTATAGAAGATAATTTTAATTTTATAGATTTTTTGGATAGTTTTTGATAAAAAATATAAGATGCAAATCTTTTGATATGGTCTTTGGTAATTTCATTTATTTGGGGTTCGGTTTCGAGTTCAGAAGTTAGTAGATTAAAAAATTGTTTCAAGGCAATTGAGTAGGTTTGTATGGTTTTATCTGTGAATTTTCTTTGGTTTTTGCAATATTCTAGAAATAACGAAATTCCTTCGGACAGAAGCATAGCGAACCAATTTTAAAATACAAAATTACAAATTAATCTTTGGATTTTGCAATAACTTTTGGCATCGCAATTTGCTGTTGCTTTTGGGGACCGTGACAGGCGTAACAAGTTTCCTTTTGAGTGAGTTTTTCGATGCCACCGGGGTGAATGAATTGCAAGCCATTTGGCGAAGTCATTTCTTCTGCAAAAGGAGGCTTCTGGTAGTAGATTATGTGGCAAACATTGCAGTCGTTAGATATAACCTTTCCAGTCGTGCTAACGTGTTTCCCATCGTGACAGCGGAAGCACCCGGCACTATATAGATGACCTATGTTATTAGGATAATTTTTCCAGTTTGCTTTCATATCTGGAAAGTAATTACGCATATAGATATTATAAAGTTCGTGAATCGCTATTTCGATTTCTTTTTGTTTCGAGACTAAAATCCCGGGATAATATTCTTTGTAGAATCCAGAAACATAGTTTTTGATGTTCTCGAAAGCGGTTTTTCGGCTTCGAACATAATTTTCGAGAACTTGCACACCAATGCTTTTAATGTATGGTAAGGTTTTGTCAATTTTACCAGAAGATAGGTAAAAATTCAAGGTTTGATTAGGTTGTTTAAAGATATGGGATGGTCGATTATGACAATCGATGCAATCAAATCGGCGAATCTCCTCTTTTGGTGGAGTTTTAAGATTCTTTTCGAACTTAAATGAAGTATCGATATAAACAGTTTCTTCACCTGTTAATAAAGAACGGGCTTTGACCCAAGGGATAATTTGGCGAGAGCGGTCGGCAGCCCAGTAAAAAATTTCGTTAGCAAGATACATATGCCAATGGATTCCATCATTATTTCCTGTTTCGGGGCTACCTCCACCCACTTTAATCAACATAGAAATTTTGTATTCGCTGTTTTGTTCATCGGATGTATAAAAGTCGTAATTTTTTCTTTTTTCGCTGTAAAAGTGTTTAGGCCAGTGACATTGTTCGCAGGTTTCCTGCGCCGGTCTAAGATTTTCAACAGGTGTGGGAATAGGTCTTGAGTATTTTTCGAAAATGGTGGAATAAACTTGGTATGTTCCCGAAAGTTTCGAGCGAACAAACCAATCGGCGCCGGGACCAATGTGGCATTTTACACATCCAACTCGCGAATGTGGAGAGTCTTTGTAGGCTGTGTATTCTGGTTCCATAACTTTGTGGCAAACTTCTCCACAAAATTGGTCCGAATCTGTGTATTCATAGGCTTTATAAGTACCGAAAGATGTAAAAATGATTAACAGAAGTCCACTAATTGAGAAAATAATCGTTGCTATTTGATGTCGTGGGTTGTTGAGGTCGATTACCGGGAGTTGTCTTTTAGTGCCCGTTGCGCTTAGCAGCCTTCGATTCTCTTTCAATGCACCGAATATAACAAGGATAAGACCAAATATTACAAAAGTTGGAAGAACTATAAAAGTAATAATTCCAAGATATGGATTTGGATTGTCCGAAAAAAGCTCAACAATGATAAGGAAAAGAATTATTACAAAGCTGAAGATAGAGACTATTGCCCCGGCAAGAGTTGTTGGATTATAGAAGACTACTGGAAGAAGTTTCCGCTTTCGATAAGGTTTTTTGGGTTTGATGTATACTTGGGATGGTTCCTCGAATGAAAGCTTCCATCCAGTAAGCATCGATTTGTATAATTCTGTCAGCGTGGAACCAGTTGTACCCAAATAAATATGGACAAACATAAAAATGCTTAGTATAAAGCCTGTTATAGTGTGGAGAAGCGCCATAGGCCAGACGCCACCAAGCCCCAAAAATTCGTCGGGTGCTAATTCAGGAAACATTAGTAACCATCCAGTAATAATTATTAATGGGACAAAAAATCCCATTATAAAAAAATAGGTTATTTGCTGTAATGGGTTGAACTTCTGTTGGGGATTTGTTTCGAATGGATGTGGTTCCCCGATAAAAATTCCAAGCAAATAATAACGAAGTTGGATATAAATTCTATCGAGAAGACCTTTGAGTTTTGGAATGTAATGTTTGTAATTTTTTGTAATTATGCTTTTGATTAGAAAGAATAGGTAATTTAAAGAAAGCAGTATACCACTAATGTTGTGAATAATTATCGAAATTCTGAAAGGAATCAGTCCGCTCTTGGGGTCGGAATAGTGAATACTTAATCCTGTTACAATTAATAAGAAAAATAGAAGAGCATTTGTCCAATGCCAAAATCTAAGCCAAAATGGGTAAAGAAAAATTTTTTTCATTTTACCAATGTTTGATATTTACTATTTAAAATCCCAAAGCACGAAAATCTATTCATTATGGTTGTTTTCTTTTATGGGAAATTTTGTTGGTCTAAAATACCATCGTAAAAAGATATGGATTAAGAGAAATACAATAACAATTCCAAAAATCACCAAACTCATAAAATCGAGGTATATATTGCGTGTCGTTCCAATGACATAGGCGTCGCTAAGAATTGTTCCATTAATAAAGCCATATTTTTGTCGTGATTGAGCTTTTTCGTGTTTGAAAAGTTTTGTCATTAGTATAGAATTTTTTGAATGACACTCTTCACATTTTTTTACTGTTGCGTCCCTTGGAAGAATATTATGAGAAAGGTTCGGAGGTTCATAGGATGAATGACAATCTACACATCTTACAGTTTCCCAATGCTTTTGAAGATTTGGAAGCCAATCGTGTGCTTTGGCAAGAACGCTAAGTTTATATTTTGCCATTAATGTGTCGTTCGTATGGCATTTAACACAAAAAACCATACGATTAGAGACAATGGTATTGAAGTTCATTTTGTTTTTCTGAATAATCCGTTCTTCGACAACTGCCATAGGGCTAATTGAATGCTCGCCGTGGCAATAGGTGCAGCCAGGAACATCACGGTTCCCTTTGAGTAATTCAACGCCGTGAACGCTTGAATGGTATTCTTGGGTGATTGCAATGTGGCAACGACCACAAACAGAAGAAACCTTTGTTGGGTTAATATTTGAATTCTCGGAACTGGCTTTCTGAAGCCTATGGGTTCCGTGGCAGTCTATACAAACTGCGGCGAACTTATTGCCCCTGCGTAATGCGCTTCCGTGAACGCTTTTATCGTAATTAATAAGACTTTTTGCGAACTGGTTGTTTTCCTGTTTAATGTGGCAACTTAAGCAAAGTTCTTCCTGATTGAGTTTTAGTTTGACTAAATCATTTGTTGAACCAGGAGTGATAGGTTTTTGATGACAAAAGATACAAGTTGGAGCGTTGGGATTATTTTTCGAAAGTTCCACCTGATGTTCGGAATTTAAGTGGTCTTCCTTTTCTTTTTTGTGACAAGTTCCACAAAAATTAGTGGAATTTGTGAAATGAGTCGGAGATAATGGATTTCTGGGTGATTCGACATTGTGGTAGCCGTGACATTTTTTACAATTTACATCGTTATTCCCACCAGTGCCAGAAGCGAATTTCATTTGCGGATGAAACTGATGCTTGGAAATAGCATTTTGATGGCAAGACAAACAATTAATGGGAGTAATAATTTCTTTATGAGGTATTTCGTCGGGGTTGAAACCAGTGTGACATTTCTCACATTTCAAACCAGAGTGAACAGATTTCGAAAAAACGAATTTTTTTACTTCGAGTGAAATTTCTTTCCCATTTTTTGTCATCGAAATTGTCGGGTCGTCGTGGCAAGATAAACAAGTAGAGTTGTCGGCAACTTTGCGTTGTTGAGCAAGAGCTTGATTATATGTCCATAAAAAAAGTACAAATGAGAAAATTAAAGGGAAAAATTTGGGGTATACAAAAATAGGGGAGCCTGAAAAGTATTTGGCTCCCCGGATGAAATAATTTAAAATCTTATTTCTTTTCTTCATTTTTCTTTTCCGGATTTTCAGGACTTTGATGAAGTAGAATCAAGCCTAATATAACGTTCAAATCTTCATCAGTTCCTTTAAAAGCAACGGGATGCTTTTTATCGTTGATTTGTTCTTCTTTATGAAGATATTTAGTTAGAAAATCACGGTCATACTTAATTTCGATTTTGGATAAGTCGGGAGCTTTATTGTTCGGAGATTTGTTTTTTGCTTCGATTGAATATTCGGAAAATGCATGGCAGGTGTTGCATTTTGCTTCGGTAAATTTAGTTTTAGCTAAGCTAATATCGATTTTTAAAGGGTCGGTCTTTTGTGGATTAGAAGGCTGCGATTCTTGTGCTATAATTAGCATTGCAACAAATGGTATTATCAAAAGTATGCCGAGAGTTTTAATGATTTTGTTTTTCATTTTGGTCTCCATAATGTTTGACATATAATTTTAAGACAATTTTATTGTTAGAATATTTTTTGCAGCGTCGAATTCATAGTGATAAGTCGAGAGATTGCCAACTTTAACGCCCTGTGGATTTGCAACAAGAAAACCTGCAGTTGAAAGGCTTGTCGAGAATTCAGCAAAATGTCTTGGACAACGAATGTTTCCATCGGGGTTGCTTGGAACTTCGAGTTCAACTCCTTGATGGGGACAAAAGGCCGAGAAAACTACAAACTCGGATGTTGATGTCCTTTTGATGATAATAGTTAAACTTACGGGCTTTTGAAAACTTAGCTTAGTGATAGATGGAATTTGTTTTAGTTCAGGATGTTCGCTTAAATCAATTGTTATCGAAGAGCCCGGAGGCGGAGGGGGAAGACTTTCGTCTTTCTCGCAAGAAGTAAGTATGGGGTAAATGGAACTTACAACTAAACCTGAAACGAAGAAAGAACCTGCATATCGTAGAAATTCCCTTCTTGTTTGAACTTTTTCTGTATTATTCTCTTTCATTCTCCCCTCCATATTAATAGAACAAGTGCAATTGAAAAGCCCATTGGGAAAAATAGCCTTCTAAATGCTCACGGTCGAGTATTCTGTATTCAATCAGCAAGTCGAGCGAAGGTAATAGATTGATGTGACTCCCCAAAACCAAATTAGTTGCATAAACAGGATTATTTTCGTTTTTGTCCTTTAAGATTGAGCGTTCAACCCGGACGAATGGAAGAACACTTTCGAGCAATTGATAAGTTATTTCTGTTGTAAAAGATAAAGATAAGCGAGAATCTTTTTTCTGTGTTCGAGCATATTCGCCGATTAAGGACACTTTATCGGGAAGCCCAATCCCAAGAAAGACGCTGGAGATATAATAATCGTTGTTTAAATATAATGAGCCTCCAACGTAGGAGTTTACTCCTTTTATAAGTTCTGGTGGTGAAATCATACCTCGAGTTGCAACGGCAATTGAATTGTCTTTAACTATTGGGATTGGTTTACCGTATTTATCGGGAACGTTTATTACGCTTAGGTTTTTACCACTAAAAACACCAGCCGACAAACTTAGCCACGAAATGCTTTCGTAGTCGATTTGAGCTCCCCACTCGGCATAATCGTCTGGAACAATGTAATGACGACCGTACCGAGCAATAGCGGTTCGGACAAATATAGTGTGGTCGTCCCACTTTTGTCCAATTGGTGGCTGGAAATAACCAAGCCGCAGGGTTGGGAGCTTTTCGCTAGGCTTGAGATACACACTGAAGGCATAGGGTTGTTGGGCGGGGTATCTTTTATCTTTTTCGAGCTCATATGCTACATTATAAAAGCCTTCCATAAGCAGCCATTTTACAGGTTGAATTGCAAGATATGGGGAAGCTTGCATAACCATAAACTCTCGCTCACTACTGCTTGGACCCTTGGGCCAACGCGCCGATTGAGCCCGAAGGTCGAAACCAATGATAATTTTGTCGTCAAGGTATGAGTTCCTTGCTGTTAGTGTTTCGAAAAATTTCTTTAACCCAATCCATTGTGGGTTAATTAAACTCAAATCTTTACGGGAAAGCCAGCCACCTACGGAACGAATGCCCCCGCCTTGTACATTGATATGACAAGATGAACACTTAGTTCCGTATGTTTGAAGAATGGAATACTGGGGGCGAGAAAAAGCTTCGCCCCCGAAAATTGCTACTATTACTGCAAATAAAATAATCCTTTTCATTTTTCTCATATCGATATTTTAACTTATTGCAAAGCATTAAGTGTATTGACTAATAACGCTTTTGTGTATTTGTAGTTGTGAATTCCGTTGCTTCTGTCCTTTGCAACGAGTAAATAGTTCAAAACGGCGCCGGCTTCGAGCGAAGAGAATTTTTTGGGCTTATTTCCGGGAAGTAGGATATATTCACTTAGAACATTAGTTCCATCGGGGTTTCGAGAAACATCGAGCAAGCCTTTGTCGATTAATTTTTGTCGAAGTTGAGCAATTAAGTTTTTAATTTCGGTAACTTTGCCATCGATGTCGAATTTAGTGGTTCCGGGATGGCAATCAGCAGTTGCACAGGAGGCTACGTGCTCAACTTCTTGACCTTCTGATTCATAGGTCATCTTAAATGTATGCCCACCAGCGAAAGCGCCAAAAGGTTGTGCCATATGGCAAGTAATACAACCATCCTTTATGCGTGTCTTGTGGGGATTTGATGTCGGATAGGTTTCAGGACCGGGAATTTCGAACCCACCAACACCAGCATAGATGTTGGAATTAACACCGTAGTGTGGTCCCCAACGGAAGTTGGTAACGTTAATGCTATCGCCGTTTACAACAGGTGCAGGGGAAACAGGTCGGGCTTGATGGCATTTGGCGCAAAGATTCCCTTCTCCAAAGTCCACCGTTTGCCCACCGTAACGGAATGTAACCGGTGCGGTATAAGTTAATGCAAAATCAGTTGTGTCGTATTTGGTGTGAATGTAATGGCAAGTGCGGCAATTTGGTCCAGTTGGATTAGGAATTACTGCGAGAGTGGTGTCCAGCTTTGTTGTTAAGGATTCGCGGAAACCTTCGTGGGTATGGCAAACTGCACATTGGGTACGATTTGCGGTACCAAAGTTTTCCCCGAGATAGTGCAGAGAATTATGAAATTGCATTTGTTTTGCGAGCAAAAACGATGATGATTCATGACAAACTCCGCAGACAGCAGTTCCGGGTGAGCCATCTTTACCCGGAGGTCCTGCTGGTCCTTCGGGACCAGTACACGATATTATTGCAAACGCAAGAATCCCAAGAGCAAAAGCAAAATTGAAGAACCTTTTCATAATACCTCCCCTTTGTGTGTGTTAATAAAAATAATTTTAATGTAGAAAAAATTGGACAAAATATAAATAATCATATTCAAGAATTTCGTTTCGCTATATAACTTTTTAGTAAAATACCTAATCATTCATTTTTTAAATCATACTTCAAAATTCAAAATTAAATTACAGGAATCAAAAAAACAAGATTAAAATTTGACTTTTTTAATGTTTTTTACTTTTGTAAAATTGTGTGTTTTTGATTGATGTTTGAAATTTTATTAATTTTACATTTTGTTAAATTTTGATAAAAAAATGACCATTCGAAAAATTGCTGCAACTATTAGTTTGGTTTTTCTTCTTATATATTCTTTGTTTTCCCAGCCCAAAATTTCATACTTAATTCCTGATGTCGGAGCGCCGGGAATGGGCGTTTATGTGGAGATTATAGGACCAGTCAATTATTTTGACAATTTCGGTACCGATACGATATATTACAATAACAATGGTTCGGTTCGGATAGTATTCGAAAATCCTTCGGATACCGAGAAAGTGGTTGTTGGTCCGATTGCCGTTTTCTGGCAAGGGAGAATGATATCTACTTATTTTTTTGTGAATCCTTTAATAAACGAGCCAAATTCAAGCGATTGGACAGCACTTAATCCAGAATTTAAAATACCATTCCGGGTTTCTGTAAATGGCCAACTCTCTAATTCAGATACTTTCTACATTGTTAAACCATATTCATTTGGCAATTTATTGCAGAACAATTTTGTTTTTGGAACGGGGGCTTTGGGCAGGCGTTCCCGCAGCGGAGCAATGATTGTTGATGAACTGAATCTTCGTAATGGAATGGACTACAAAGTATTTTTGGACAATAGCTTGGCATATCCTGCCGTGAATCGCTCGTATTTACCTTTCGTTTTGCTTTGTCAAGGGAATATTTCAGGTGGCAGTATTGCCAGAATTAATGTAAGTGGTGGAGATGTGAGAGTTCAGAATGCAGGACCCGGCGGTGGCGGCGGTGGCGGAAAGTTCTGTGATTTTCTAACGGGCAATCCGGGAGAGGATGGTGGTAACGGTTTCACAAGCGGAGGTTTTGGTGGTGTAAATAATCTCTTTGGCAGTGGAAACTATAAGCAATACGGAACTGGGACAGGGGATTCGGGTAAAAGTTTGAATGGTGTTTTGCCCGCCTTAAATCCCGGAGCTTGGGAAGCCTCTGGAGGTGGAACGGGGCATCCCTTCGGCAAATCAGGAATTGGTTGTGGTAACCAAAACAATTGGAATGTATCTGGTGGGTATGGAGGTGGAACGGGCTCAATTAATAATAAAATGGGTGGTTCTGGTGGTTTTGGAACCGAAGGCAAGAGCGAGCCTTCTAATTATATTAATGGTGGCAAAGTTCATGGCAATGAGTGTATTATTCCAATTGCTGGGGGAAGTGGTGGGGCCAGTGGTAATCCCTCGGGTCTGAATGTGTGTTCAGGTAGTGGAGGTGGCGGTGGTGGTGCAATAAGGATATTTGCAAAGCGGATAGAAAACCTTGCTGTTTTGGCAAATGGTGCCAATGGTGGTTCGAGCAGTTATGGTGCTGGGGGTGGTGGCTCGGGTGGTTCCATTTCGATTTGTGCAAAAGAGCTTGCAGCGAATCTAAACTTGTCGGCGAACGGGGGAAATGGCGGAGGTAACGGCTATTTCCGGGTTGATGCACCTTCATTTTCAAATATTACCTATTCTCATACAAATCCAGCAGCATTTATTGGATTGTCGACCGATACCAATTCCATTGCTCGCGGAAGAAAAGTGACAATAACCGGTGGCAAAAATCCCGGCTCCGATTCTGTTTTGATTTTTCTTAAATCGCAAAATTCTGATTGGTTTTTGTATAATGTTGTGACTGGCTTCAAGAACCAAATAAATTTTAATTTCGATTTAACTTTTCCTGATACGAGCAAAGTATTTTACTTATGTGCTATTCAAGATTTTAACAATGCAATAATCGATACATTTAAATATAAGCCCCGATATTTGTTTTCTCAATCTGCGATGAATATCTTTGTTCGGGAAAAAGTTGGCATTTGTGTTGGAGATACACTTCTGAACGAACAGATAAAAGGTTGTCCGGGAAGCGTTGTAATCGACACTGGCGTTTTAAGGAATTTTGGTGATGCTCCTTTGACAATTAACTTTTCGAATGCGAGATTTGCAAATAATTTTGGAATTCAATTAATTTCACCAAACAGTGATGTTACAATCCAGCCAGGGGATTCGGTGAATTTTATTGTTCGCTTTCAAGTCCCAAGTAGCGGGAATTTGCCTTCCAAGATTGTCGATACATTGTTGATTGATTTGCCCGAGGATGGATGGAATCCCCCGGTTTGGAAAGTAGTTGTATCAATCGATATTTTGCCTTATGTCTTTGATATTCTCGCCTTCGATTTGAATACAAACATAGATACTCTCGATTTTGGCAAAGATTGCTTGGAAATTGCACGAGATACAACACTGGTTTTATGGAATCGAAGCAATTTTGCTTTGGATTTGGGCTTTCTGTACAACTCAAATAATCTGTTGGTGGATACATCACGATTTGGTGTGCTTTCTCCATCTGCGTTCGACTCAATAGTTGTCAGTCTACTTCCACGAAAGGGAGAGCTGTTCGATTCAATAATAGTTTTTCCAAAGGATTGTCCTGCACTTCGGAAAGTTGTTTATGTGAAATTCTTTGGTATAAGCCCAGCAACTGAATTCCATCACAACCGAAAGCAAATCGATACACTTCACCTCGGCGAAATATGTATAGGCGATGAGTTGATGGAAAAATTCTTCGTTTTCAATTCAGGTAATTTCCCTATCAAAGTAAAAAGTGTTGAAATTTTTGGTAACAGCGATGGTTTGAGCTTCGATTTAGCAACTGACAAAAATATTTTGGTGTCCGATAGCCTCGAAAACGAAGTTAGATGCAATCCAGTGAGCGAGGGGGAATTTTTCACAAAATTGGTCTTTACTTTTGACTTGTGTGACTACAAAGATACTCTTATTGTTCATTACAAAGCTGTTCGCTCCAATCTGGTTGCTATTTCGGGATTCGATTTTGGGATTGTTCCTATTGGCGCGACGGATACAAACACGATTGTAATTGTAAATAGAGGAAGTGGAGCAGTCTACATCGAGAAGAATTTTCTTATTGCTTTGCCCTTTGAATTTATTGGTAGCAAACCAAACCTTCCAACATATTTGATGCCAAATGATACCTTGAAATTGTTTGTAGCATTTACACCAAACAAAGACATCACTTTTTTATATAGTTTCGACATTATTGCTAATGCCCTGAAAGGATGTCCCGATACAATTCGGATAAATTTGTTTGGAAGGGGTAGCAAAGCAAAGATTCTTGTAAATGTTGATTCTATCTTTTTTGGTGTTTTTCCGTATTGTAAATCGAAAGATACAATTATTTACGTAACAAATACAGGCACAACCGACCTTTTAATTAAGAGTGTCAATATTCAACAGGCTTATGTTCCTGAACATTTTGTGCTTTCGAATTCATTTTCGACTTCTCGAATACCACCTAATGGCACTGATAGTTGCGCAGTAACTTTTCGAGGGGTGAAAGGGGCTCCCGATGGATTGAAAACCGCTGAACTTGTGATTGAAAGCAATGATGTTCAAAATCCATTTATAAGAATAAAGTTAAGTGCAATACAGGAAAATTTAAATGTCGATTTAATCCCCGACACACTGGATTTCGGTATTTGCCAAATTGGTGATAGTAAGACAAAGACATTAGTTCTTGTCAACAAGGGCAAGTATCCTGAACCGCAGAGAATTAGAGATTTCGAGGGGAACAAGGCTGTTTTCGAGCCTGTGCCTTCGACTGCTGTACTTTTCCCGCAGGATTCTGCTCGAATTTTATTCACATTTCGCCCCGACCGTCAAGGCGAAATTTTCGATTCGATGCGAATAGTCTATTCCCAGCCTTGCCCCGATACTCAATGGGTTTACCTTCGGGGATGGGGAACGGAGGGAAGCTTTAAAATTCCCTCCAAATTAGATTTTGGAGATATTCTAATTTGTTCTATTGATACTTTGCTTCTGCCAGTTGAAAATCTTGGTACAATACCTTTCCGTATCGATTCTGTTTCGATTTCTGGTACAGATTCAAAGAACTTTATTGTTCTTGACAAATTCCCCGTTTCCGTTGATTCAATTTTATATTTGAAAGTAGTTTTCCTTCCTGATGGAATAGAAAAAATCTACTCGGCAACTTTAAGGATTTATCTTTACATAAACAACAGAACTATTACTTACGATGTTACGTTGATTGGGAATCGTGTTCGTTTAGTGAAATTTTCCCCACTCGAAGTCGATTTTGGCACTGTTCCCATTGGCTTTTTCAGAGATACTTCTGTGAATATTGTCAACAGAAACTCCGATATTGTTGTGAGCGAAATTTTTCCGTTTTCTAATCCAAGTGTGTTTTTAACAAATTTATCGTGGAATACTTTTATTCCGTCGGATTCATTTTTCACATTTACTGCGTCGTTTAAACCCGACAAGGAAGGGGAAATTCGTGATACTTTTAAAATTGTAATTAAGTATCCCGAATGCTTGGATACCATTTTGCTTTTCGTTAGAGGATATGGCTTTCCGCAACAAAGCGTGCTTGTAGATTTGCCTGACATTTCTTTCGACCCCAAACTTGGGTATGGGGTTTATCCTGTTTATGCTGGCCTTTATGGTTCAAAATTAACTTTGAAGGGAGTATCATTTGAATGTGAAATTGCTTTCAACTGGAAATTGTTCCACGTTCAAGGTGTTGACAAAGGACGGATTATTTCTGACTTAATATCTAATGACTTTCGTAAAATCACTGTTCGTATTGATTCGATTGAATTGAATGATAAGTTGCAGAAGATGTTCCAATTCTATGGAATTCCATTGCTCTCGGATACCGATTACACCGAAGTAAGACTTACAAGTGTAAATTGGAGCCCGAATTACATCACAAGAACCTATGTCGAGCCGGGTTCTATGACTACAATAGTTTGCAAAGAAGGGGGTAAGAGGTTGGTTCGTCCTGCAACTTTGCAACTACTTGGAATAAGTAGTGAAAACGGGCTTATTTCCTTGGATATTGAAACTAATGTTTTGGGGAAACACGTTGTCCGTATGTTCGATATTTTGGGGAATCAAGTATTTGAATTCGATTTTGATAACGAAAGGGAAAGCGTAAATCTTGTGTCGATTAGTATCCCAGCCGAGAATTTACCCTCGGGAGTGTATTTTATTATGGTCTCGAATCCTATTCAAAGTAAAATTGAAAAAATTATTAAATGATTATATGAGAAAGGTTTTATCAATTCTAAGCTTATTTGTGCTTTTGTTTTGGTGCGAAGCCAATTCTGAAGCGGAAAGGAAGCCTTGGTTCTATTTTGGTGGGGCATTGGATTTGGGTATAAACATTCATTGGGCTGACTTTAATAGACTCCAAGATATTCCAAATTGCTGTCCAAAATTTAGAACTACGACAGGAGTAGGTTGGAATTTAGCCTTGCTATTTCAAAGAGAATTGCATAAAGATTGGCAGGCTCGGTTAAGGCTAGGCTTTGACTACGAAGGCATTCAGTTCAAAGAAAATGAGTTTATTGGTAACACGCCAGTGAAATATGTTACCGACCTGAACCAAATTGTTTTGGTTCCTGTTAATGTCGAACATTCACTGAAGCCCAAGCTTTATGGCATATACTTGGAGCCTTCCATTTTATACAATGTTTATGACAATTTATGGCTAAACTTGGGTTTAAACCTAACACAATTTGTTTTAACTAAAGTTGACCAAAAAGAAGAAATTGTGTCCCCCGATAATATTGTATTCATCGATGGAAGCAGAATCCGAAACCAATACAATGACCTCGATATCCCGTCGGTGAAAAAGCTTTACTTTAGACCCTTGCTGGGTATTTCATACGATTTCAAAGTATTTGGCTATGCACTTATTTCGCCCGAGGTTCGTTTTGCTTTTCCTTTGAATAATATTTCCAATGTAGATTGGAAAGTTTCTTACATTAACATTGGTGCCACGATAAGATTTCCTGTATATCCACCGCCAGAAATTCATTATTATTACGATACGGTTTATGTTCGCGATACTTCAACAGTTGCTATTTTAGGATTGAAGGAAAGCAGAGTATTTCTAACAGAAACAAAGGCTACATTAACCGAAAAGAAAAAAGTTTCCGATGGTTATTTGTTTAAAACCTATATTAGCGAGAAATATACACAAGAGGTTCCCAAACTTTCTCAGCTTTCAACCGATATCAAGGTTTTGGGTCGGTCTCGTCAGGGCGAAATTCAGGAAAATCCTACTTTAACTATTGAGGAACTTGAAACTGAAGAAATGTTTCCGCTTCTCCCTTATGTCTTTTTCCCCGAAGGTAGCGCCAATCTCGACAGTGCTTCGGTGAAACTCATTCCCAGGGACAAGACGAAAGAGTTTGATGAAAACAATTTGAGCTGGAATACCCTTGCTATTTATTCTGAACTTTTGAATATTATTGGGAAACGACTCAAACTGAATCCTTCGGCAAAATTGACACTTGTTGGCTGTAACAGTAATACTGGGGTAGAAGCAAAGAACACAGAACTTTCGCAACGGCGAGCCGAATCAGTTAAGTCTTATCTTGTGAATGTTTGGGGAATAAAGCCCGAACGGATATCGGTGAAATTTAGAAACTTGCCCGAAAAATTTACAAACCCAACTTTGCCCGAAGGCAGAGCCGAAAACCAAAGAGTGGAGATTTACTCGAGCGACTGGGAAATATTAAAACCAGTGCGACTTTCGAGAATCCAACGGACATCTAATCCGCCAATTATTGAAATTATCCCGTCTGTACAATCTGATTCGCCTGTTGAATCGTGGGGTATTTCTGTTGAGCAAAGTGGTAGCGTGCTTCGACAATTCACTGGCACAGAAACAACCTCGAACATAATCTGGAATGTCGAAGAGGAGCCAATCCCAAGGTTCGAAGAACCTGTTGAAATTTCGTTTTACGCCAAAGATATTTTGGGGCAGAAGGATGTATCAAAAAAATCTTTAAAAATTGAGCAAAAGACAATTAAAAAGAAGCGCGAGGAACTTTTGGGCGATAAAAAAATCGAACGTTTTTCTTTGATTGTATTCGATTTCGACAAGGCTGAAATTTTACCCCAGCAGATTCCCATATTGAATGAAATTAAAAAGAAAATTGCCGATAATTCGCGTGTTATCATAGCGGGCTACACGGATAGAATTGGTGAGCCATCGTATAACAAGGACCTTGCCAGGCGCCGTTGCCTTGTTGTGCAAAAATTTCTAGGCTTGCCTGACCAAAAGGTAGAACTTCAGCCCGTTGGCAGTGATGTTTTGCTTTTCGATAATGACTTGCCGCAAGGAAGAAGTTATTGCAGAACTGTACAGATAATAATCGAAACACCAATTAAATGAGAAAAGTTGAACTAATAATAATGTATAAAAATTTTTTTGATTTTTATTTTGTTATTTTATTTTTTTTTTATAAATTAGAAATGATTTTTTCATTAATTTGAAAATTTTGAGAAGGTAAATGATTTTCTTTGTATATATTTTATGTTTAATAATCTCAAAGGAGGTATTATGAAAAAGTTTTCTTACTTTATCGCTGCGTTTGCGCTTTTTCTGTTGAACCTTGCCATAAGCCCTAATATCACTCTTTCGCAGTATTGTACTCCCTATGGATATTACCCATATTATGGGTATATGACACGATTTGTATTTAATGGCATTGATAATTCGAGCACGTATAGTTCTACTGGGTATAGTGACTACTCGAGCATTAGTTCTAAACCTTGTATCGTAGGACAGAGCTACAACTTTTCCATTTATGGCTATTCACTTTGGGGTAGTAACTACTCTGGATATAATATTTGGATAGACTTTAATCATAATTACACTTTTGAACAAAGCGAATGGGTAGCTGGCAACTACAGCTATGGTTATGGACCGAATTTCACTGGTTCAATTACTATTCCTTTGACTGCTCTTCAAGGTCCCACAAGAATGCGTATTAATTATTGTGGGTACTATTATTATGCTTATTATACTTACTTATATGGAGCTTGCTACAGCTATTATTATATGGAGTGGGAAGATTATACCATAAACATTACACAAAAAAGTAACGATGCTGGTATTACAAATATTGTTAGCCCCGTTGACAAATTCGATTCATATCAACCCCAAAATGTAACGGTTGTGTTGAAGAATTTCGGCAAGTTCTTCCCGCTTACAAGCGTTACTATTAATTGGTCCGTTGACGGAGTTACACAAACTCCATATTATTGGAGTGGCTATTTGGATACTGGTGCAACAACTCAAGTTACTATTGCAACCAATTATACCTTCAGACCCTATGCACCTTGGAATCCATTTAGAATTCGAGTTTGGACAAGTAATCCGCGAGGGACTGACCCAGATGCTAATACCCGACCCGATGGCGACCCAAGTAATGATGCATTTACAAAAGATATTGCACCTATTTTGAACGATGCTGGTTTCCTCAATGCTGATGGTATGATACCTATTTATCCCGGTGTTAATACTGTGAAACTTCGCATTAAAAACTATGCCCCGAAACCTTTGACCAGTGTGCTAATTAACTGGGCGGTTAATGGCGTTGCACAACCATCGTATTATTGGACTGGTAATCTTGCAGCACAAGATTCGATTGATGTTGCCGTTGGTACATACGACTTTGGAACAGCAAATCTACCATTTTATATCAAAGCCTCGACGCAAAACCCCAATGGGTATCCCGATGACAATCCCAATAATGATGAGGGAACTGTTATAGTATATAAGGCGTTGGCTGGTGGAACCTATACAATAGGTGGCAGAAACCCCGATTTCAATACTCTTCAAGACTTTACAAGCTACATTGCATATTGGGGAATTGCTGGTCCGGTTAATCTAAAAATTCGGCCCGGAACGTACGAAGGCGGAATCTTTTTGCAACCTGTTGGCTATCGACAATTTCCAATTACTATTGAATCGTTCACGGGTCGTAATGACGATGTTATCATTGAATACACACCAACTGGACCCGACAACAATTTTGTATTCTGGATTGACCGTCTTGGTGGTGTGACCCTCAGGAATCTGATAATTCGCAACAATAGTTGCACTTATGGGAATGTTATTAAACTCACTGGCAATGTTGATGGTTTAACAATCGATAACTGCACTTTGATTTCGTGCCAGAATCCTGCAAAAAATACTAATTTTGCGTTGATATATTCCTATAATAGTTCGCTCAATAACTTCCGCCTGATTAATTCTACATTAAGGAATGGTTCAGTAGGATTATATCTTGTTTCACCAAGCGGAACAAACTCACAAAACATCGAACTTGGGAATAACATTTTTGTTAGCCAGAATTGGTATGGTGCCTACCTTGATGGTGTAAGCAATTATTATATACACGACAATACAATTTCGGGCTTGAACTTGTTGTATGGTATTTACCTGAACGGTCAAGGAATACCAACAATAATTGCACCTAAGGATGATGCGACCGTTTCGCCATTAGCCAGTGCCAATAATACAATTACGGGCAACAGAATTAGTGGCGTTGGACCAGCCAGTTCGACCTCGCTCAACAACGCTAATGCAGGAATCTCAATTAATAATTCTTTGATTCCGGTTGAGGTTACTGGAAATACAATAATGGGAACTAACACCAACGGTATTTATGTGAATGCCACGAATTACTTGACAGTGAAGAATAATCAATTCACGCAAACCTCAACGGGTTCCTATGTCAAAGGTTCGATTGTAGTGTATAACTCAGGAGCTTCGGACAATTACATTATGATTGAAAGCAACTCTGCGAGCAATAGTAATACACGAGGAATCCATCTTGAGAATGTGAACTACTCAAAGATTTATAAGAATAATATCCGTCTCAGCAGTGGAAACTATGGCTTTAGCGTTGTAACTTCTGGCAATCTTTTAATTGCAAATAACATAATCACAACCCAAAATTCCGGTGCAATTAATTTCGATAGAATTACAAATTCAATGATGGTATACAACTCATTTGTGGGAACCACGACTGGCACAATGGCACTTTTAAATAATTTGGGTTCAGGCACAAATAATGTATTTAAGCGTAATATGGTTTATAACAATGGAACTGGAAGCGCTCTGCAAGTTTTGGGAACAATTCCTGGCGTTGGGGCTGTTATTAGCGATGAAAACAATTTGTACACTGTTGGTGCATACCTTGTAACAGGTGTCTTTGGTAATATTCCTAACTTGGCCACTTGGAAGCAGATTACAGGGCTCGATATTAATTCGGTATCTGTACCTGTTACATTCTTATCAAGCGATAATCCAAGAGTTGCCAAGATTGACGAGAGACTTTACTTCAAGTATCCGCTGAGCGAGCTTGGTCCGCTTGCAAATGAAATCGAAAAGTATGACATCGATGGGAATCAAAGAACAAAAGCCTATTACATTGGTGTAAATACGCTTAATCCTGTGATACGAATTACATCTGCACCGAAAGATGTAATTAATTGCGTTGGTTCGACCGACAACTACTTCTCGGTCGTTGCCGAAATCGACTTTGGTGGAACATTGAGCTATCAATGGTATAGGTATAACGAAGAAATCCCCGGAGCTACCGAGGCAATTTATATGCTACCTCCATTGACAAATGAAATGGCGGGCGTTTTCAAATGCAAAATCACTGGCAATGGCGAAGCAGAGCCGGTTTGGACCGAACCAGTACTACTTTATGCAGTAGAGCCAACGAAGATTACACGTCAACCCAGCGTTATTTACGGCGATGTAGGCTCTGTTGCTACATTCGAAATCGATGTCCACGTTACTGCTCAGGATAATCCTTTGTTGCAACCTAAAATCCAGTGGTATCGTGGCAGTGTTGCCTTGCAAAATAGCGATAGAATTGCAGGAGCGAATTCATCAATTATGAGCATAAAGGATTTGAAGCCAGCAGATTTTGGCTCCGATTATTATGTTGTAGTCGAAGGACTTTGTGGTGTCGATACATCCAAGTTCATAGTATTGAGCCAAAAACCCAGAATCATTGCTCAGCCTTTGCAAGACCAACAAGTTTGCCAAGGAGATAATGTAACCTTCACAGTTGTTGCAAATTCATCCGTCCCTGGCTTCACATTGAAGTATCAATGGCGATTCAATGGTGTTGATTTGCAAGAAGGTGGAAAGTATACGGGGGTAAATACCGCCACATTAACCATCAACGATGCTCAGCCTTCGGATGCTGGAAATTATGAAGTTCAAATAACGATTGAGGGATTCGACCAGGTGGTGGTTGGACCCGCATTGCTTTCTGTTTTGGCGAAACCAATAATAACAACCGACTTACCCGAGACCTATCAAGTAAATACTGGTCAGCCGATAGTTTTAACTGTTGTAGCCTCTGGGGATAATTTAAGCTACCAGTGGTACAAAGATAATCAGGAAATTAACGTAACCGAACCTACTTTGCAAGTTCAAAGTGCAACAGCTGATGATGCTGGGACCTACAAGGTTCGTGTGTATAACCAATGCGGTGAAGTATACAGCAAAGAGTGTGTAGTAACGGTTACATTCAAGACGATTTTGGAAGTTCCCGGCGAGAATGATGGAGTTCAACTGTTGCAGAACAGGCCGAATCCATTCGAAAGCAAGACGCGGATTGATTTTGTTTTGCCAAAGGCTTCGAACATTCGACTCACATTGAGCAATATCCTTGGAGACCGTGAAATAGTTCTCTGCGAGGGGAATTACTCTGTTGGGACACATTCAATTGAAGTTGATGCAAATACATTAGGGCTCGAAAGCGGAGTTTATGTGTATACATTGCAAGTCGATGGGAACAGGATTTCTAAATATCTTGTTCTGACGCGTTAAGAAATATTCTTTACACGAAAGAAGGGGGCACAATTTTGTGCCCTCTTTTTTTATTTCTTTTCATACAAAAGGATTTTCACAAACGGTTTTTTGTTTCAAATTTTAAAGTTAGATAAAATAAAAAAAATTTATAGTCGTTTCTAAAATTTAAATTTGATGAAAAATGAAAAGAAGAAATTTTATTATAGGTTCTTTAAGTTTAGTTGGAATAAGCTCGATTAAGGGCTTTGCCAAATCATCATTAAATAGTTTGTCAAACAAAATTGAGGAGACCAAAATGAATAATGGAACATTTAGCTTACCACCGTTGCCATATCCATACGATGCATTGGAACCATACATTGACAAATGGACGATGGAATTGCATCATACGAAGCATCATCAGGCGTATGTAAATAATTTAAACAAAGCAATCGAAGGTACTGAATTGGCGGGAAAAACGCTCGAAGAACTAATTGGAATGGCATCGAAAGTGCCTGCGGCTGTAAGAAACAATGGCGGAGGCCATTGGAATCACACTTTCTTCTGGAACATAATGAAACCTAACGGTGGCGGATTCCCTTCGGGTGAGCTTGCAGACGCGATTAATTCGACTTTCGGTTCTTTCGAAAATTTCAAAAAAGCATTTACCGACTCGGCATTGGGGCGGTTTGGTTCAGGATGGGCTTGGCTGATAATGTCCAACGGAAAATTAGTTGTAGCATCCACGCCAAACCAAGATAATCCTTTGATGGATGTTGCCGAAGTGAAAGGCATTCCAATTCTTGGGATTGATGTTTGGGAGCACGCATATTATTTGAAATATCAAAATCGCAGGAATGAATACGTCGAAAACTGGTGGAATGTTGTAAATTGGGACGAAGTCTCGCGTTTGTTCAAACAAAACAAGTAAGATTTTGGCTTAATAAAAGCAAAAAAGAGAGGCTTCAGGCCTCTCTTTTTTTGTTATTAGCAAGTTTCCACTCTCGGATATTAACTAAAACGACAGAAAATACAAGTGAAAACAAAAATGTGAAAAAGGTAATAAGAACTTTATTTGGTGAATATGGCTTCGAGGGGATAGTTGGCGAATCGAGAATATCAACACCCGGAATTTCTGTTTGCTCCTGAATTGTTTCGGAGTATTTTTGAGTTTCAAGGAAAATAGATACTTGCTCTAAAACTTTTTGTTCACGCAAAAGGTTCATATATATACGAAGTAGGCTCGGCATTTTCTCCAAAGGTATCGAAAAAGCTTCTGTCCCAGTTAGACCGCCACTTTGCACCTTATTATACTGCTCACGTAATTTTTGGATTTTGTCCCTCAGGGCTTGAATCACAGGTGAATTTGGTTCGTATTCCGATTGATACAAGGCGAGTTCGATTTCGGACTTTGCAAGCTCGCTGCCGATATTTATTGCTGTCGAAAGAATAGCCTTACTTTGTTCATCCAGAGCAATTATTTTGTTCTTTGTTTGGAAATTTTCTATTTCTTTTTCAATCGAATCAAGTTGATGTCTTTTTTCCGCCAAGAGTTTTTCGATAAGTACAACTTTTCGTTTCGACCTTGTTGAGATTCGAGTTCGAACCAAAGAATCGAGTGATTGGATTGCAAGTTTTGTTATTTGTGCAGATGCGATTGCCGCTTCTTTTTTCTTCTGTGCCGAAGGGAAAAATCCTGTCGAAGTAGTTGCGGAAATAATGAACAAACCAGATTGCCTAAGTTCAATATCGATTGATTTATAGATAGTCTTGACCAACTTGGTAGAATCAAGGTTTTTAAACAAAGAGAAGTTTTTTATTTCGGGTTTTGCAGCAATATACCGAGCTAGTTCTTTACTTTTCAACATTTCGTAGTAAAGTTGTATTTTGGTTCTGGAGGTGCCCCCAAACACAGTTGGCAAGTTTGAAAAGGACTTTAAAAATTCGGCAAGATTGCTTGGTCCGGCTTCTTCGGGTGGGAGCAATGTTGCTTGACATTCGTATTTGTGTGGGATAATATAAGTTATAATATAGGCAAAAATTGTTACAGCAAAGGTAAATAGTAAAATAAACTTATAATTTCGAATGGAGTTTTTTATGATATTGAGAAAATGAAAATTAATTGTTTGAGAATTATTTTCTCCCATATACTACCTTAATCTAACTATTGCTAAAATAACACCTGCGATTGTCAAAATTTGTGATGTAATTGTTAAAGCAGTGGTAAAAACTTCGAAGAATGTTAATTCTTCTTTTGGAGGGACGAGAATGTTATCTCCAGGTTCAATTGTATAATTAAAGTCCTTAGCACGGAATTGTTCGCCTTTCGATTTTACAACCAGCGTTGCGTCTTCGTCGGCTCGAAAGCCAAATCCACCAGCAAGTTGAATGTAATCAAGGTAATTGTAATTGGGTTTGTATGCAACGAGTCCTGGGTTATTTACACGACCTTGGATGTTTACAAATTCATTTTTCCTAGGTACAAAAATAGAGTCCTTATCTTGCAAAATAATGTTATCGTCGCTTTTGGGGTCATTCAAAATTCTTTGAAAATTAATAGACATTAAACCTTTTCGTTCATTAACCCTTGAGAGAAAATACCGATACTCATTTTTTGACATTTCCGATGGTGGAATTCTCGAAAGTCGTTCCATTTCTGGGTCAACAACATCGAGCAGAGCCTGCCTTATGAAGCGAATTTTTTCGATGTCGGCTTCTTTTGTAAAGCCTCCGCAGCTTGCGAGTAAATCGGAAATTCTAAATGTTTTTTCGTCAACAGGGTAACGGCCCGGGAAAATTACCTCGCCCTCGATTACAACTGATTTTGGTTTTTTCCATTCTGCTTTTTTACGCACGTAAACTCTATCCCCTATTTTTAATGGGAAATCATCGGGAAGCTTTTTGTTTGGGTCATTGATTAAGTCCTTCCATTGCGTTAGGTCAAGGATTTTTGTTTCAAATTGCTGGCCAGTGATGATTCTGACAAATTCGACCGAATCGAGAAGCGAAGTTTCTGTGAATCCGAGTGCAAAGCGAATCAAACTGGAAAGCGAATCGCCTTCGGCAAATTCATATTTTCCAGGGCGGCGAACATCGCCTTGGATTTCGATAAATTCGTTTTCCGAAGCAAATGGAACAATGATATGGTCACCACCAGTAACCGTTGGATTTGCATCCTTTTGACCAAGGAAAAAGTATTTTAAAAGGTCGACTTTGATAATTTCTTTTCCATCTTCTCTATTGAGCAATATATTGCGGAGCGAAGCATTTTCTTTAAATCCCCCGGCTTTATCGATAATTTCCGAAACTCGGTCGGTGCTTGTTGCCGAAACAATTGCAGGTTTTTGAACCGCCCCGGAAATAGAAACCTTAAACTTGCGAATGCTTTTCAAAAGCACGTTCACTTCGGATACTTTCAATACATTTTTGACTTTTTTGATAATTAGGTCTTGTGCTTGACTTAATGTTAAACCTTTTAGGTTGACAATTCCGACTTCGGGGATTGATATTTTTCCCTCGGGCGAAACCTCTACTTCGATTTCCCTAGGCCGAATAGAAACTATCGAAATTAAAAGCTTATCCTGTGGGCCCAACAAATAGGTATCCGGATTGATTTCCTTTTCAATTAAGCCTTCAGTTTCCTTAATAATTCTTTGTCCAGTTTGATAGGCAAGAGTGTCGAGTTCTTTTCCTTTAATTCCTGTAATTACGTAATTTTGCAAAGGTTCATCCTTTGGGGCTCTTTGCGAAAAAAGATTCAAGACAATAAAAAATATTAAAACAAAAGAAAGTTTGATGCTTTTCATATTTTTTGCGAATAAAAACAGCAAATTAATTATTTTTTCAGAAATTTCATCATTGTAGTTGTGGAAATTTATTTGGCAATTCAATAGCGAAAGTGGTTCCTTTGCCCGGGGCAGTCTCTTTGATGTAAATTTTGCTGTCGTGATAGTCTTCGATTATTCTTTTGCAGAATGTTAAGCCAATTCCCCAACCTCGTGTTTTAGTTGTAAATCCCGGAACGAAAGCTAAACGTTTCTGGCGGGCTGTCATTCCTCGCCCATTGTCGGAAATTAGAATTTGAATTCGTTTTCGTGTTTGATTTATTGTGATTGTTACTTTGCCTTCTTTGCTTTCGATTGCCTCGAATGCATTTTTCAAAAGGTTTTCCAACGCCCAGGAAAATAAAATTGGGTTAATGTCGGCAAAAATATAACTGCTTGGGAAATTTTTGACGATCTCAATCTTTTTGCCAAGATGGGGAATTCTTTTAGAAAAGTAGTTGATTACTTTATCCAAAAGTTCGACAAGGTTTTCCCTTTTTCGCTCCGCAGGCGAGCCGATTTTCGAAAAACGTTCAGAAATAATCTGCAACCGTTCAACATCTTGTTTCATTTCATCAATAATTTCTTTGGGCGATATGCTTGGATTTTCGTTGTTAGTCAGAATTTCTAACCAAGCAAGAAGTGATGATAGGGGGGTGCCGAGTTGATGTGCTGCTTCTTTTGCCATTCCCACCCAAAGCTTCGACTCTTCGTTTTTCTTTATGTTTTTGAATGCTGTGTAAGCAAAAAGAAGGAAAACGAAAGCAACTAAAAACTCAATAAACGGGAAGTATTTTAATCTATCGATTAAAGTTGAATGAGAATAATAAAATTTTGCAAAAATTTCCCCGTTTTCATTATAAATTATGATTGGCTGATAGTTTTCTTTTATATCGCTAATCATTTTTTTAAGGTATTGCCTTTTCTGTTCTGTTGTCCATTGTGGCTTGAAATTGATGTTCAAAGTATACGACTCAAAAGGAAAAATTGGATTGTCGTTCTCGTCGGTCATAATCATTGGGAACTTAATCAAGTTGGATAATTTGGAAACAAGGAAGTCAAGGTCTTCGGGATTTGTGTTTGGGCTGGTATATCTTCGGTAAACATCGGCAAACAATTGAATTGACTCTTTCTCTCTTTGAACAAGTTCGTTGACTAATTGGTTGGTGAAAAGCATTATTAAGAAAACTATAATCGAGGCAACAACTATCAATAATAACTTGATTTGCCACTTGTTCGAAGAAGAAAGTCTAATTATCTTCATTTGCCGATTTGGAATTTTGTATTATTTCTATTCCCTTTTCGAAAGGATATGTGGTTTGCTCGCTCTTTTTCATATCCTTTATCGTAATGGTATTATTATTTATTTCGTCATCACCCAAAATGATTACGAACTTGACGCCATATTTGTTTGCTTCTTTCATTTGTGCTTTCAAGGATTTCTTTTGCACATCAAAAAGAGTAGGGATATCGTGTTTGCGTAGGAAGTAAGCAGTTTCAAAAACCTTCGAAATAAACTCGGGCTTATTAAATGCAATGTATACAAGAGGTGAGCTGTTGGGTAAAGTTTTTTGTTGTGATTCTAAAATGAGGAGAATTCTTTCTATTCCCAATGCAAAGCCAGTAGCAGGCACTTCTTTCTTGAAACCAAATTCCGTAAACAATTCGTTGTATCTGCCTCCGCCTCCGAAGGAATCCTGTGCCCCAAGTATTGGGCTTTGGAACTCGAAAACGGTGTGGGTGTAGTAATCGAGACCACGAACGAGATGGGGAGTTTCTAGGAATTCAATGTTGTTCAAAGCGAGAAGTTCTTTGGTTTTATTGTAATGCTCGAGGCTTTCCTTGTCGAAATAATCGTAGATTTTGGGGCAATTTTTAATGATTTCCAAGTCCCGTTCATCTTTCGAGTCGAGTATTCTCAGTGGATTTTTTCTTAATCGCTCTTGGCTGTCGTTGGAAAGGCTATTGGCATATTTTTCGAAGTAGGAGATAAGTTCTTGTTTATAGCGTTGTCGGGATGTTCTATTCCCAATTGAATTTAAGAGCAATTTATAATTTAAAATGCCAAGGCGTTCAACAATTTCCTTTGCTAAAAGGATGATTTCGACATCGGCTTCGGGCTCGGGGGAACCAATAAGTTCGGCTCCATATTGATGGAATTGGCGGAGTCTTCCTTTTTGTGGTCTTTCGTATCGAAACAAAGGACCATAGTACCAAAGGCGAAGAATAGAGTTTTCGGCTAACAAGTTGTTTTGAATGATTGCTCGAACGACCGAAGCAGTCATTTCGGGTCGAAGCGTGATGGAATCCCCGCCTCGGTCTAAAAATGTGTACATTTCCTTATTGACGATATCTGTTTCGGAGCCAATGGAACGAAGGAAGACTTCAGTTCGCTCGAAAATTGGCGTTCTTATTTCTTTAAAGCCAAATAAATTGGAAACATTATGTAAAGTTTTTTCGACGAAATACCATAAAGGAATTTCGCTAGGTAGTATGTCTTTTGTTCCCCTAACTGCATTAACCATTTGAATTGTTTTGCTTTTTCAAAATCATTTAATAACGCTTATTATTTTGGAATATTTTGTTAAATAATCTTCTATCTCGATTCGATAAATCCCGGAAGGTAGATAGGTTAATGGAAGCTCGATTTCGGGTTCTAAGGAAATCTGTTTGTAATACACAAGTTTTCCAAGAATATCAAAAAGTTTAATATCCAAAGCTCTCTTTTCGCTGAAGTTGTAATCACAGTGAATTTTAAGTGTTCCAAAGCTTGTAACTTGGGGAACGGAAAACTTTATCATATTTTTATCGAAGTCAATCAAAGAAATATCGGAAACGCAAATACCCAACAACGAAACGATTCCGCTTTGAGTTTGGATGTAAATTCCGGGTATATCTAATTCAACACTATCGAAACTAATGATGGTTGTATCTTGGTCGGAAAGAAGCAGGCGACCTATCAAATTGGTTACAATTTTCGTTGAGGAATCCAAAATAATATTGCTTGTCGAAATTGTAAGTATGTTGAAAGTTTGGTTATAATTATTTTCGATAATAGTTCCGTTACTTATTCTATCAATCAGAAATAGCTTAGAATTTACACAAACGGAAAAAGTAAAATTCAAAGGAATACCTTCGGTAAGCTCGGGGTCTCCTTTTAGAAAAATAGGCACAGAAAAATTATTTGTTCCAACAAATTCGCTTGTGTCCTTTGCATATAGCAAGTTAAAAGCTATGGAGCTTCCTTCGATAGGCACAGAATATATAAAATCAAATGGTTCGGTGAATTTAATCAGCAAAGTATCGTAAAATTTGTTGATTTTGTCTGGCTGAAAATTCAATGTGATATATATAGCCTCCGAAGGGAGTAAAGTTACTGGAACAGGAGGAGTGGAACTGAAGGTAAAAACTCCCAAGCCATTGTTGAGAAAAGTAATGCCTTGAATTTGATAAACAGAAGTGCCGGCGTTTTCGATGTATATTGTTTTGCGTTTAATGTTGCCAAACCTAACGAAGTTAAATCGTATTGGTTCGTTTGATTGGGTAATTGATTCGGAATATTTATCGGCTATAATTTTCAATATAGTGGGATTTTTTTCTTGGGAAAGAGCAATGAAAAAAGTTAAAAGAAATAACAAAAAATGTGAAAAAAATTTTTTCATTTGACTATTTGTAATGTTTTAGTCAAAATTTGGCTTGGAGTTCTAAGTGTTAAAAGATATAAACCATTGGGTAATTCGGAAAGGTCGAAGTTAAGCAAATACTTGCCCGACTGGATGGATTGATTAAGCAATGTTTTTCGCAAGGAGCCCGAATAGTCGTAAAGTTCCAGCTTAGTTTTTCCGTTTTCGACGATATCAAGGTCAATGGTAATCAATCCATTGCTTGGATTTGGTTGGATTGAGTTGATTGAAATTTTACCGTCGGGTTCGAAAAGCCTAACACCTCCTTGGTTGCAAAGGTTTGTCAATTTTAAACTTCCTGAGCTTTCGTAAATGACAATTTTCCCTTTCCCCAAAGGATAACTGTTTGAAATAATCAAAGGTGTGATGCTATCGTTTCCTAAACCAACTTTGAAATTTAGCGTAATTAAAATTGAGTCGTCTGGATTTTCATAATTTGCTTTTACCTTTAAAATTCTGTTGTTGTCGAGAATTGTAGATTTGAACACCGTGTCGAGGGGCTGAAGAATAGTTTTGTTAAAAGTTAAGTCGAATGCAAAGCCTTTGTAATCTGAAATTGAGTTGGCAAAATGTTTCTTTCGGAGAACTATTGGTATTTTGAGTATATCACCCGGTTTTGCAAGATAGTTCCCGACAGCAATTATTAGTGTATCGAAAATTGGAAAAACTCCGTTCCCTTTAATTTGAATGTAAGAAGTAGAAGGTTCGGTATTCGATTTAATTTCAATGATTGTATTACGGGAAGCGAGTGTATCGGGTGTAAAGCGAATGGTCATTGGGTGGTAGCCTTGCGGTTTCAAAGTATCAGGATTTCCACCATCGATTATCGAAAAGTTTAATGAATCGGGACCAAGGTTCTTGATGGAACTAATGATTACATTTTTTGATGAAAGATTTTGTATGTTGTAAGAAAGCAAAGTATCTTTGTATTCACCAAATTCAACATTTCCAAGGTCAATGAAATTAGGTTGAATTCGCAAAGGTGGGATGAAGCCATAGCCGGTTAAAGTTGCTTCGGTGTAGTTCCCTTCGTAGTAAAATTTGATTTTTGAAGTTCTGTAGCCTGTATCAAGTGGAGCGAAATTAATCAACACGAAAAAGGAATCGCCGGGATTAAGTTTTGTTGCCTCTTTGGTTTGCAAGATTTTAAATTCTTGGGCATTAGTACCAACGACTTCGATTTTTTTAATATTTAGAGGGATATTTGATTTATTTACAATAATTGGATTAAGAAGGCTGTCGAGCGATTTTCCCAGAGCAACTTTGCCAAGATTAAAATCATAAGTTGCGATATTGGGCTTGTTGATGGAGAAAGTGCAATCGGTAGTATCAATTTGCAAGCCAAGTTTTGTTCGATTAAAAATTTTTACAGTGCTATCCCAACTTGATGTCAAAAGCATAGCATCGTCGAAGCTGAAAAGCGCAGATGTAACCGAATTCGAGTGTTCTCCGATAGCAACTGAATCGATAAGCTCCCCGGTAGCAGGGTTCCAGCGGAAAACTTTCGAATCGCTTCCAGCGGTAATCAGCCAATGACCTGTGGAATTAAAATAAGCTGTGTTGATCGCCGGGTAGCTAAGGGAGTCGTGAGTAAGTATGTGTCGAGGGAAGACCTTTTGATTAAGAGTGTCGGTCAGGTCGAAATCCCAGATAAAAATTAAGCCAAGATGGGAGGCAGCAGCCAAAAGATTAACCGCTGGATGGAAAGAAAAATGATGTATATGGTTGTTCGAAAATTTTGTGGCAAAGGTTTTGATTATTTTATTTTTTTGAATATCAAAAATGTAAATATTTCCGTCGTATGTTGCATAGCCTACAAGATTGGAATCGAGCAGAAAGTTTGCAAAATAAATTGGATTAATGCCAGAAGAAAGGGTTTGTAGAACTTTTTTCTTACGCAAATCCCAAATGTAAGTTTTTCCGTCGGAGCCAGAGGTAACAATTAGATTGCCATCGGGGCTGAAATTTGCTGAAGTTACTTTTCCATTGTGACCAGAAAATGTAAACAAAGAGTCGCCTGTTTTTACATCCCAAAGAATCGCTGTTGAGTCGTCGGAAGCGGTAAGTACATATCTATCTTGATTATCGAATGAAACCCAATTAACTTGACGGCGGTGTCCTTTTAATGTAAATATCTTCTTGCCCGTCCCGGGATTCCAAACAGAAGCAAATTCATCAGGGTGATTGGTGGCAGTGGCAACAAGTGAGGCATCGCGATTGAAATTGGTACAATTTACTGAACTTGGATGCCTTAGTTCTATTGTTTCACCAGCGTTGTTAGGCCAAATCTGAATGATGCGTATTAAACAACTATCGCTTTCTTGGAATTTGGCTGGGTTGAGCCACCAGCGGTATTCCAAGCCTAAAACATTAAATGCGAGTGTATCCCAAGTATTGCCATTGTCGGTGGAGTATTGAAGTTGCACAACATCGGCAGGAAGAAGACCTTCCCAGCGGATACGAATGGTATCGCCAATGAAAAATTTGTCGTTGCATCTTGGGGAAAGCAAATTTAAAGTTCTTTCACGGGGCTTTTTGTTGGGAAATCCACCAGTAATGTTAATTTTTCTAATGTTGCAAGCATCGGAGAAAATCACAAGGGTGTCGAAAACAATCGAAGAATCTGTTGGGGTAAAACGAATAGTCAATTTGTATCCAGAATCCTTGGGTAAAACAATAGGACTGGACAAGTTTCCGGAAACGATTTGAAAATGTGGGTCGTTGAGTTTGATGCTATCCAGCTGTATGTCACGATTTCGTGCAATGATGATTAAGTCGAGGTCGCGGGAAAGTCCTGGAATGACTGAACTGAAACGCAAAAAGGGCGGAACTGTGCTAATCTGTGGGAAATTTGGATTTTCTAACACTATTGAAAATCTTAATGTGTCTTGGTTTTTGTAAATGACTTCAACGTTTCTTTCCTTGCTGCAAAGAGGTAGATTGTCCCAAGTAATAATGGCAGGTGACCCGTTGTGAATAATGAAACTTAATGCTTTAAAAATTGATATGGAATCGGTGGCATTGTAAAATTCAAAATAACTCCCGTTAGTTTTTCTGGCTAAATCTTTTAATTTATCAGAAATTTTGTTGTTTACCATTATGACAAAAATTCTGATGTTTTTGTTAGTAGCAGATTGGATGATAGACTCAACATCGAAATCTCGATTTTTGTCAAGTATTAAAATTACAACTGGCGGATATTTAGCATTTTTTTGGAATTCCAAAGCCCCGAAATTGAAACAAAAGAATGCAGAATCGAAATTTGATGAGGGTTTTGTTTGTATTAGCTGCAAAGCTGAATTGAATTTACTTAAATCTGTAGTATAATTGCAAAGCAGGTAGTTTTCCATTTCGAAGCCGAGCAGAGCCTTTTCGTCTTTTTGAAATTCTTTGCCGAGATACTTAATCAAATTTGTAGCCAGAGTTTGATTTTGTTCGGTTTCGGTCAAATTTCCAATGGACAAATCATATAGGAATAAAATTGAAGCGGGATTGTCATTTGGTGGAACTGGTGGCGTTAAAGAAAAATCGGGAACGGAGACAAAATTCTCGAAGACATTAAAATTGTTTTTCTGTAAGTTGAATTGAAAATTAAATGAAGTATCGAAAAGGAGAAAATGAATCGAAGTTTGATTTTGCTTGGTATTTACATCTAAAAGTTGAGTTTTAGAGTAACCAAAAGAAACAAACAGAATAAAAAGTAAAGAAAGACTGATGAAAGTTTTCGACACATTCCCCCCAAAAAAATTTCGTATGCAAAGAACAAAATTAACAAATTTTTTGGTAAGGGGGTTCATATCTACTTTTCTCGTGAATTTTGAATTTCTTTGATAAGTTCCAATTCTTTTTCGTTAAGGTTTTCGGGAATTTTTGCAATAAGACGCAAGTATAAATCACCACGTTCGTTTGGGTTGTTGTATTTGGGCATTCCTTGGCCTTTTAACTTCAAAATTGTACCATTTTGCGATTTCGGCGGAATTTTGAATTTAATTAAACCACCGAATGTTCTGATTTTCGATTCGCCTCCGAGTATCATTTTGAAAATGTCGATGGGTACGTCGACATAAAGGTCATCGCCTTTGCGTTCAACCTTTTTGTGTGGTAGTATTCTTACAGTAATCAGTAAATCTCCTGTGTAGTTAGGTCCGAGGACGCTTCGTAAAGGTATCTTTAGCATTTGCCCATCAACAATTCCCGGCTTTATTTTGACTTCGACTTTTTTGTTCTGGATTTCAAGCACTTTTGTAGTGCCTTTAAATGCTTCTTCCAATGTTATCTGCAATTCGTAATGAATGTCATTAGTATTCCTTTGAGTTTGTTGAGTTTTGGTTCTTTGAGTAGATTTGTAGCCGAAATCGAAACCAAAAATCTTTTCGAAGAAGTCCGAAAAAGTACCTCCTGAACCAAGAATTTCATCGAGGTAAGAAAAGCCGGTTCGTTTGGTTCGCTTGGTACCGACTGGTTCATAGGCAAACCAATCGGACCAGTTGAATTGGTCGGAAGTTCCACCTTGTTGCTGGAAATTAAACCAAGAGGTTCCAAGATTATCGTATTTTCTTCGCTTTTCCGGGTCGGAAAGAACTTCATATGCTTCGTTAATTTCTTTGAACTTTTCTTCTGCTTCTTTATTTCCGGGATTTTTGTCGGGATGGTATTTCTGGGCTAATTTGCGATATGCTTTTTTAATTTCATCAATGGATGCGTTTCGGTCGACTCCAAGTATTTTGTAGTAGTCTTTGAACTCCATATTGTATAAACATAGTTGTTAAATAAATAAAACGAAAATTAACTAAATTTCTTTAATTTTCATATTTTTGAATTTCTTTAATAATGGAAAAAATTAATTGTTTGAGCAAAATAAAAAAATTGGCGTTTTCGACTCGGGAGTTGGCGGATTAAGTGTGCTAAAACAGTTCCTAAAGTATCTTCCTTTTGAGAAGTATATTTATCTTGGGGATACTGCAAGAGTTCCTTACGGGAATAGGTCTCCTGAAACAATAAAAAGATACGCAAAGGAATGCACTGATTTCCTTGTGTCGAAGGACGTGAAACTGATAGTTGTTGCTTGCCACACAGTTTCCTCCGTTGCCTTAGATGTGGTCGAACAAAATTCAAATGTACCAGTTGTTGGAATGATTAAACCAGCGACAAAATCCGCATTATTGCTAAGTAAGAATAAAAAAATTGGTGTGATTGGAACACGTGCCACGATTAGTAGTAATGCCTATCAAGATGCACTTCTTAAAAGTTCTGAGAAAGGAGATGTAGAAGTATTCGCGCGTGATTGCCCTCTTTTTGTTCCTCTTGTCGAGGAAGGATTTATTAATCATCCTGCTACAAAACTTATTGCCAGAGAATATCTTTCAGATTTTCCGAATTTTAATATTGATACACTCATTTTGGGCTGTACACATTATCCTTTGTTGTCGAAAGTAATTTCGGAGATTTTGCCCGATGTGGAACTTATTGATTCGGGCGAGCAGGCTGCGATTTATGCTCTTCGCTTGTTAGCCGAAAAGAATCTTTTGGTTGGAGAAAAAGATGTGATTTCCCAAAAGCCTGATGTAGAGTTTTATCTTACCGATTATACTTCAAATTTTTCGGACATTGCCCAAACCTTTCTTGGCTTTGAAGCCGAAAATGTTAGTTTTGTTTCATTGTCAAATTGAGGTATGGAAAATACTCAGAACAATTCATTGAACCAAGAAGAACTGCAAGAAGAGTTGCAGAGTTTAAACCTTCAATTGAAGGAGAAACAAGAGCATATCGAAGATTTGGAAACTGTTTTGGAAACTATTTCGACTCGATTTGCAAATAGTATTTATCAGTTTATCGAAATATTAGGTTCGATTGTTGCTTTTCAAGAAAAGTTCTACGAAGGTTCCCATTCACGATTTGTTTCTACGCGAGCTGTCAAGTTAGCACAGGCTTTGAAAATGACTGATGAAGAAATCTGGCAGGTACAAGTTGCTGGACTCCTTCACGACATTGGGAAAGTTGGATTTAAAGATGCCATACTTGCAAAATTCCCTCAGGAAATGAATGAAAAGGAGATGTCCTACTATCAAACCCATTGTGAATTAGGACGGGAAATATTAAAGAAATTTTCCGATTTTAACATTATCGCAGAAATTGTTTATCAGCACCATGAATATCTTGATGGCTCTGGATTCCCACAAGGTTTGAGAGGGAAACAAATACACCCCGGTGCTCAAATCATTGCAATTGTAAATACTTTTCATAATTTAGTATATAAGAATAGGAAAGAAAATGACCCGCGGATGGTCAGTTTAACAACACAAACTACTTTGCCACCAAGCAAGGTTGATGTCGGCGGGAATCGTTTCCTGACAGCTATTGGCTATTTGCATCAGCGGGCTGGCGTACTATTCGAGAAAAGATTTGTCGAAGCCTTTGTTCAAATTATGGAAGAAGAGCGGAAAGCTCTGGGTCAAAAGATTATTGTTCGTGTCCCGGTGCAAAAATTAGAACCCGGAATGGTTATTTATCAGAATTATTACACGACTGCGGGGTTGTTGGTTGCAGCTAGTGGCGAGGTGATAAGCGAAGATTCAAAGAGAGCATTGATTAGGCTTGCTGAATATGGCGCCATTCCTGCTAATATTTTGGTAATGAAATAAAATTTTTGATTTTCTATGGATAGTGAAAAGAAATTTCTTGTGTTAATTATTGATGATGACGACCTTTTTAGGCAATATGCTAAATTTATATTGGAAAAGCAGTTGAATGTTGAGGTTGTTGCTGTCAAAACACCCAAAGAAGGGTTCGAATTTTTGGAAAAAAATCTGCCTGACCTTTTGATTTTGGATATGGAAATGCCTGTTATGGATGGTTATACTTTTTTACGTCGAATTCGAGCCGATAAGCGATTAGAAAAGTTGCACGTTATTCCTTGTACTGCTCTTGCATCGAAAGACCTTTTTGCTTCTCTGCTTCGTCTTGGCATTGACGATTATATTTTAAAGCCAGTAACCGATAAGGTCTTGGTCTCGAAAGTTTCGCGAGTTCTGGATTATATCAAAAAAACAAAAGAGTCGGACACGAACGAAAGCAGTTCTGAACCATCTTGAAATTTTCAATGAAAGAAAATGCTCACTGATTTGAATTTATTGCTTTTGAAAGAAAATGTACCAAGTGTAATTACGATTTTTGGGGAGGAAGATTTCCTCGTTTACGATGCATATAGAAAACTTGTCGAAAAGATAACCTCTTTATATGAAATTAAAATACAAGTTGTCGATCCCGATAGCATTTCTAATAGTGAAGATTTGGTTGAAATACTACAGAATTTTACAACGCAAGGACTATTTGGCGAAAGGAAATTGCTTGTTTTCAAAGGAATCGAGCAGATTTTCGGTGGAAAAGCGAAAAAGCAAAAACTTCAGCCCTCCGAAGAGTTGTTCCAAAGGATAATTCTTTCGCCTCCTGCTGGGAATTTTCTGATAGTTCTTTCTTTTGAACAGAGTTTGAATGGATTAACGAAAAAGTATAAAAAAGATAAACAGGTTCTACAAGATTTGAAGTTCCCTTTTGATATTCTGCTTCATCATCACAGCTGGATTGAATTTCCAAAGCTTTCAAGCGAGCAAATCAAAAAGTGGGCGTTTAAAAAATTTGATGAATATGGTATAGTGGTGGAAAATGGAGTTGTGGAATATTTGCTGAGTATCCTGAACCCGAATTTATGGGAAATTAATACCGAAATAGAGAAAATAAAAACATTTTTAGGCGAAAGAAAGGATTTGTCTTTATCTGATGTTTTGGAAATTTCGTCGGGAAGCAAAGTTTTAAATGTTTTCGAAATCACTTCGCTTTTAGCTAAAAAAGATTTAGCAAGTTCTATTGAGTTTATTAATAAAGTTTTGGAATCATCTAAACAAGCCATACTTTTAACAAGTATTATTTTGAAATTTTATAAAAACCTTTTGATTTTGACCGAGGAAATCAAAAAGAACAAGGACAAGACCGTTTTGGCAAAATCAATTGGTGTTAATCCGTTTTTTTTCGGAGATTATGATGTTGGATTAAAGAAATATTCAAAGGAAGAAATAAAAGAGGCAATTAAGGAAATTGTGAATTTGGATTTGCAACTTAAGTCGAGTTCCAAAGACGAGGCGTATCTTTTTGCAACAACTTTGGTAAAGATACTCAAAAGCAAAGATTTGCCGAATTTTGTTTAATTTTGCTTTTATTTACTTTCGACGAGGAGGTTTTGTTTAGTCGGTGGTTAAGGTTTTCGTTGTTTTTTTTACTTAGTTTTTATTGTTTATTTGCACAAAACAACGACGTTTATAACATCGATAGTTTAAACGAGGTTTATGCAACCAAACCAAAGTTTGGAGTGTTGCTTGGATTTAATCCAGTTTTTCATTTCACCAGTTTCTATCAATTTTCGGGAATTCCTTGCTGTTCGCCCAAGATGAATTTTGGATTTGGCTGGGGCTGGAACATTGGATTATTAGCCGATTATTTCCTTTACGATTATTTATTTCTTTCTCCACGAGTTTCTTTCCGAGAAGGCAAAGCCAATTTTAATCGAGAAGAGAAAACAACGGTAATAGTTGATGGAATTGCCCAAGATGGCGAATTTGAACATCAATTGAAAACCCTATTTAGAAGCTTTGAATTTGAACTAAATGCCAATTATACGACTGATTTCTTTTTCTGGTATTTTGGTGGTCTGGGTCTTTCCTATGTCTCTAAAGCTTGGTTCCATCAGAAAGAAGTAATCACAGAGCCAGCAGACCGCGGAACTTTCAACAATGGACTTCGGACAAGAAATGAATATTCTGGTGATATTCCCGAGGTAAGAACCCTTATCCCGTTTATTAATTTGGGTGTTAGCGCCGAATTTCCAGCCCACCGTCGCGGGTTGTTTTTCATTTATCCTGAAGTAAGCCTTCGATATTACTTTATCAATCAAATCAAAGGGATAACTTGGAACACATTGTTACTTCGTGCTGGTGTATCTGTACGATTCCGAGAGCCTATACCACCACCGCCTTCTCCTCCGCCACCAATTGAGCCTCCGCTTTTACCTCTTCCGCAACCTTTGCTTCCACCATCGATTTCGGCTCGCATTTCTTATAAATATTTTGATTCTACGGGTGTTGAGAAGAAAAATCTTCAATTGCAAATTGAGGATTTTGTTTCTTTAAATATGAAACCATTGTTGAATTACATTTTCTTTGACCATAATTCGTTTGAGATTCCCAAACGCTACATAAAACTTACGCCGAGCGAAACGAAAACTTTTAGCTTAGAAAAATTGGCTTCGCTCGATGTTTTACAAACATATTATCATATTCTCAATATCATTGGGAAAAAGTTGAAGGAATCGCCCGAGACCAAAGTAAAATTGATTGGGACTAACTCGGGTAAAGGGGAAGAGAAAAATAATTTAGATTTGTCGTACAAGCGGGCGGTTGCAGTCAAAGACTACTTCGTTAATGTTTGGGGTATAGAGCCGTCGCGAATAGAGGTAGAGGCAAGAAATTTGCCAAAAGAGCCATCGAACCCCGATGACCCGCAGGGCGACGAAGAAAACCGTAGAGTTGAAATTATTACTGACGATTTGAGAATTCTTGAACCAGTTCTTTCGGTCGATACTTTACGCAAAATCGAAAAAGGCAAAATAGTTTTCTTTCCATCGCAGCAGACCAGCGTTGGGATTAAAAAATGGGCAATAAACATAAAACAAAATGGTGAACTTGTCAAATCAATAATTGGAGCGGGAAATCCTTCGAAGCAAATCGAATGGGAATTGGATGATAAAGCCTTCGAAAAGGTGGTATTTGGTGGCAAGTTGGATATTGAATACAATGTGGTTGATTCGTTGGAACAAGTTGGCAAAGCAACTGCAGAACCTTTGTTTGTGAATAAGATTACTGTAGATAAAAAAAGAATGGAAGGAGTCACCGACCGTGAATTCGAATATTACAGTTTGATTCTTTTTGATTTTGGAAGCTCAAAACTTGAAAGGCAACATAAAAATGTTCTCGACTTCATCACCCGACGTGTTACTCCATATTCGCAAGTTACCATTGAAGGATTTACAGACAATATCGGGGATGAAAAGGTAAATAAAAGAATATCAGAAAAGCGTGCACGGGAAGTTGCTCGTTGGCTTGGATTGAATAATGCAAACACCGTTGGCATCGGCGAAAGCTATCTTCTTTATGATAATAGTTTGCCCGAGGGTCGCTTCTATTGTCGAACAGTTAAGATAACAATAGAAACACCGATAATTACAAATCAAAAATAATATCCGATTAAAATAATCGGAATTCATTCTCGTTTCTTAATTTTGAATTTTTCGTAATTACAGAATAAATGATTAAGTTTTCGAAAAAAATTGAGTATGCATTGGGAACTTTACAGTATTTAGGAATGTTTCGTGGAATCTCTTTCTCTGCAAGAGAACTTTCTGAAAATTTAAATATACCTTACGAATTTCTTTCCAAAACGCTTGCTCAACTTGCAAAGTCCGACATTTTGATTTCGAATTTTGGAACTAAAGGTGGTTATCAACTTGCTAAGGAGCCAAAAGAGATTAGGATTTCTGCAATTTTTAAAGCTTTAAATGAACCTTTGTCCGTTGTTGAATGTGTATCTGGTGATGAATCTATTTGTGAGCGAAGCAATATTTGCCTTATTAAAACACCTATGCAACAATTGCAGGAAAAAATTACAAATTTAATAGGTTCAATTACCCTTGAAGAACTTATAAATCTATCTGTTCTTAAAAATGACATAAACAATAATGTCCAACAAAATAAGGTCAAGTATGCCGAATGATGAATTATTGAAGGAGATTACCGAGCAAGAATATAAATATGGATTTGTAGCGCCAATTGAGCAGGAATTTGCACCAAAAGGATTAAATGAAGATATAATCCGATTTATTTGGGAAAAGAAGAAGGAACCGCCGTTTATGCTTGAATGGCGACTGAAAGCATTTCGTTACTGGAAATCAATGCAAGAACCTCATTGGGCAAAAGTAGAATATCCTCCGATAGATTATCAGGACATTTATTATTATGCTGCTCCGAAGAAATTGAAAGAGAAGCCCAAATCGCTCGACGAAGTTGACCCCGAGATTTTGCGAACATTCGAAAAACTTGGAATCCCCTTGCGTGAACAGGAAATACTGGCTGGTGTTGCTGTTGATGCTGTTTTGGACAGTGTTTCCGTTGCAACTACTTTTAAAGAGAAGTTAGAAGAACTTGGCATAATATTTTGTTCAATAAACGAAGCAATTCGAAATCATCCAGACCTTGTTCAGAAATATCTTGGAAGCGTTGTTCCATATACCGATAACTTTTTTGCTGCATTAAATTCCGCTGTGTTTAGCGATGGTTCTTTCGTTTACGTACCGAAAGGTGTTCGATGCCCGATGGAACTTTCGACTTATTTTAGAATCAACGCATCCGAGACTGGCCAGTTCGAAAGAACTTTGATTATTGCCGACGAAGGTAGTTATGTAAGTTATCTTGAAGGTTGCACTGCTCCTATTCGCGACGAGAATCAACTTCACGCTGCTGTTGTTGAATTAATTGCCTTGAAAGATGCAGAAATTAAGTATTCAACAGTGCAAAATTGGTATCCTGGGGATAAGGAAGGTCGAGGTGGAATTTACAACTTCGTTACTAAGCGAGGAATTTGTTTGGGCGAAAATTCAAAAATCTCCTGGACACAAGTAGAAACAGGCTCGGCAATTACTTGGAAGTATCCTTCCTGTATTCTAAAGGGGGACAATTCTGTTGGTGAATTTTATTCAATTGCAATTACAAACAACTATCAGCAGGCAGATACTGGTACAAAAATGATACATCTTGGCAAAAACACACGAAGTCGTATTGTATCGAAAGGAATAGCAGCAGGTCGTAGTAACAACAGTTATCGTGGGTTGGTTCAAATTTCGAAGAAAGCAGTTGGTGCACGAAATTATTCCCAATGTGATTCACTTTTGATTGGGGACAAATGCGGTGCCCACACTTTCCCATATATTGAAGTGAACAATAGCAATTCTATCGTCGAACACGAAGCAACAACGTCTAAAATCAGCGATGAGATACTCTTTTATTGCAATCAGCGTGGAATATCGAAGGAAGACGCAATTGGTTTGATTGTTAACGGCTTTTCTCGTGAAGTTTTAAATCAGCTTCCGATGGAATTTGCTGTCGAAGCACAAAAGCTTCTTTCAGTTAGTTTAGAAGGTAGTGTAGGATAATTTTTTGGAGAATTTATGGAACTTTTGAAAATTAATAACTTAAAAGTTGCTATCGAGGACAAGTTAATCATCAAAGGGCTGAATCTAACAATAAATCTTGGAGAGGTTCATGCCATTATGGGTCCTAATGGAACAGGGAAGAGCACTCTTGCAAATGTACTTGCGGGCAAGCCGGGTTATGATGTTCTCGAAGGTGAAATTATTTTTATGGGCAAAAATTTGTTGGAAATGGAGCCCGAAGAACGAGCCCGCGAAGGTATTTTCCTTGCTTTTCAATATCCTGTTGAAATTCCCGGCGTAACCAATGCCAATTTTATGAAGACTGCAGTAAATGAAATTCGGAAATATAGGCAACTTGAACCACTCGATGCTTTCGATTTCCTTCAACTAATGAAGGAGCGGGCTGCTTTGGTTGGGCTTGATGCTTCCTACTTACAAAGGAATGTCAACGAAGGATTTTCGGGCGGCGAGAAAAAACGCAATGAAATTTTCCAGCTTGCTATGCTTGAACCAAAGCTTGCGATTCTCGATGAAACCGATTCGGGCTTGGATATCGACGCATTGAAAATCGTTGCAAATGGGGTTAATTCCCTGCGTAGTCCCGAACGCTCTTTCCTTGTAATAACTCATTACCAAAGACTTCTTAACTACTTAACTCCCGACTTTGTCCATGTGATGTATGATGGCAGGATTGTGCTTTCTGGGACTAAGGAGCTTGCACTCGAGTTGGAATCGAAAGGATACGATTGGCTTCGCAATGGTAATAATGGTTCAAAATAGGAGGTTCGCCAGATGAAGTTTGTCGAAAATATGAAAAATCTTTTCGAAGCGGTTGTTTTAGACTCCGCCTCGGAGGAAATTAAAGCTTTCCGAAAAAATGTGTTCAATCGATTTGTTCAATTGGGACTGCCAACACACAAAAATGAGGAATGGAAATATACGAATCTCTCTTTTTTAAATGATATAGATTTTGTTGCTTCTAATGTTTCCATCGACGCCAAAGGAAGTAATTTACTTCTTGAATCCAATCATTTAGTGTCATCATTATTGGACGAATCTATAGTTTTCCCCATTGTCAATGGCAATTTAATCATAGATAAGAGCAATTTTGATGTTGGCTCAAATTTACTTGAGGTTAGAAAGACATTTGGTAATGAAACATTTTCTAAGTTTCTTAAACACTTCAATTTATTTTATGATGATACTAATCCCTTTGCTTTTTTGAACTTGGCTTTTTCTACCGATGGCATTTCAATTCATATACCACAAAATGTAGTAATCGAAAAGCCAATTCTTTTACTCTATGATTATAACAACTCTCAGCCTTCTTTTTCCAATTCTCTAACTTTCATTGAAGTTGGCGACAATTCCAGTGTAAAGATAATATTGCTATTTTCCAAGGCTGCTGGCGAAGTTATCCTAGGCAACGAGACGGTAAATATTTTGCAAAAGAATGGCTCGGAAGTTGAAGTCAATATCGTTCAGTACGATTTGAGCAACCTTAAGTTGATTAACAACTTAAATGTAATGCTCGAAAGCAATTCGATTTTCAAAGGCAATTCTTTTAGTTTAAATACTGAATTTGTTAGAAATAACTTAAATATAGCATTCCAAGGTCCTTATTCCTCGGCAAACTTAAATGGAATTTACTACTGTGATACAAACAATTTTGTAGATGACCACACTTTGATAATGCACAATGTTCCCAATTGCCAAAGCGATGAGAATTTCCGTGGGATACTCGACGGGAAGGGGCGAGCCGTGTTTAATGGAAAAATTTTTGTTGCTCGCGATGCCCAAAAAACTAATGCTTACCAATCGAATAAGAATTTGATTCTATCGGATGAGGCTCGGATAAATACAAAACCACAATTGGAAATCTACGCCGACGATGTGAAGTGCACTCACGGAGCCACCGCTGGCTTTTTGGATAAGGAAATGCTCTTCTATATTATTTCACGAGGTATTGGTAAAGAAAAAGCTAAATCGCTTCTTTTAAATTCATTTGTGTCTGGAAATTTAGAGAAAATCGAAATTGCTTCTTTGCGAGATTATCTAAAGGAGATAATAGCGAAAAAACTTCACTTAGAGGATATATTCTTTTGTAGTGCATTGGATATGGAATTAATCAAAACTTCAGAATAGATGGAAACACAAACAAAAGAACTCAAGTTCGAAGTCAAGAAGAAGAAAGCGTTCGACGTCCACGAAATAAGAAAGGACTTTCCAATTTTGCATCGTTTAGTCCACAACAAGCCTCTTATTTATTTCGATAATGCTGCGACAACACAAAAGCCCAAGCAAGTAATTGAGACAATTACTAATTACTATTCCAATTTGAATAGCAACATTCATCGTGGGGTTCATTATCTAAGCCAAGCAGCAACATCTGAATTCGAATGTGCCCGTAACATTGTAAAGTCGTTTATCAATGCTCGGTATGACGAGGAAATAATTTTCACCCGCGGAGCTACCGAAGCAATTAATCTTGTAGCGTATTCCTATGGCGAAACCAATTTGAAAGAAGGGGACGAAGTTCTCATTACCGAAATGGAACATCATTCCAACATTGTGCCTTGGCAAATTGTTTGCTCTAAAACTGGTGCAAAGTTGAAAGTCGTTCCTTTTGATGATAATGGAGAGTTGATACTTGATGAGTTGGAAAAGATTATTTCGCCAAAAACAAAAATCGTTTCTGTTGTGCACATTTCAAACTCGCTTGGAACAATAAATCCGATTGAATACATCATCCGCAGGGCACACGATGTAGGTGCTGTTGTTTTGATAGATGGTTCTCAATCAATACAACATTTGCCTGTGGATGTGCAGAAGCTTGATTGCGATTTTTTTGTGTTTTCGGGGCATAAAATTTATGGACCTACTGGCATAGGCGTGCTTTACGGAAAGAAAGAAATTTTGGAGTCGATGCCTCCATATCAAGGAGGCGGGGATATGATTCTTTCTGTAACTTTTGAAAAGACAATTTATAATGTTCTACCACATAAATTTGAGGCTGGCACTCCACACATCGAAGGGGCAATTGGTTTAGGTTCGGCAATTCGCTATGTTCAAAACATTGGATTAGATGTAATTTTTGATTATGAAACGAAGTTGTTGAATTACGCTTCGGAGCGATTAAAAGAAATTCCCGAGGTCAAGATTATTGGTAACGCAAAGAACAAGGCAAGCCTTGTTTCTTTTGTGGTCGAAAATGTTCATCCCCATGATATTGGGACTTTGCTGGACCGCGATGGAATTGCCATACGAACTGGTCACCATTGCACTGAACCTGTGATGAGACACTTTGGCGTTCCCGCTACTTCTCGTGCTTCTTTCGCTTTTTACAATACATTCGAAGAGATAGACCAATTGGTTTTGTCTTTGAAGAAGATTGTTGCAAAATTTAAATAGGTTTTAAATGGATGAGGTTGATTTACTTTATCAGGAAATGATTTTGGACCACAACAAGAATCCAAGAAATTTTGGAGAACTTGAGGATGCCACTCATAAAGCGGTAGGACATAACCCTTTGTGTGGCGACCACATAGAGATTTTCCTTAAAGTTAAAGATGGAAAAGTTGAGGATGTGAAATTCAAAGGGGTAGGCTGTGCGATTTCCAAAGCTTCCGCATCAATAATGACTACAGTTTTAAAAGGGAAAACGCTTGATGAAGTAAAGAATTTATTCGAAAAGTTCCATAATGTAATAACATCCAAGCCCGATGAGCCAGTAAATACAGAAGAATTAGGTAAGCTGGCTGTATTTGCTGGGGTTAGGGAATTCCCTGTTCGAGTAAAGTGTGCCACTCTTGCCTGGCATACATTAATTGAAGCGATTGAGAAAAAGGATTCTGTTTTAACAGTGGAGTAGCGATGGAAGAACAAGTGAACAACAATTCGCAAAATAAATCGGTAGTTAATCCCTCCAAACAAGAGCTTTATGATAAAGTAGTGAAAGCAATCAAAACGGTTTACGACCCGGAGATACCAGTTGATATTTGGGAGCTTGGACTTATTTATGATATTCAGATAACCGAGGAAAACGAAGTTGTGGTGTTAATGACCTTAACTGCGCCCAATTGCCCCGAGGCAGGTGGCTTGCCATTCGAAGTAGAGCAGGCTATCAAAAGTATCCCAGATGTGAAAGATGCCAAGGTTTTGTTGACTTTTGACCCGCCTTGGGACAGAAGTCGTATGAGCGATATTGCTCGCTTTGAATTAGGCTTGTTTTAATTAATGTCTGCAATGGAAAAAGTAACGAAAAACGAATTTGTTGATTTAGTTTCTGAAAGAGTTATGGGCGATACCAAATTTGTTAAAGTTAAGTTGTATGGTGAAATCCATAATGTTGAAGTTGAAGAAGATGAAAATATACTTCAGGCAATGTTTCGTGCGAATCTTGACCCTCCGTTTAGTTGTCAAGTTGGAACTTGCGGGACTTGTATGGCTAAACTTGAAAGTGGCAATGTAACAATGGATGAACCCGATGCATTGACCGAGGAAGACATTAAAAATGGTTTTATATTAACTTGCCAAGCACATCCTAAATCGGATGATTGTTTTGTAAACTATGATTATTAATTTTGTTTTTTAAAAAAAAGGAGAATTTATGAATAATGAACAACAAGAAATTGAAATCACTGTCGAAAGAATTTCAACTGGAATAGAGGGAGCCACCCCAGACGATGACATTTTTATTTCAACCCGCGCCCTCGAAATGATTAACTCAATCAGGTTGCAGAACAATGTTCCCGAAGATTACTTTTTGAGAATGGGAGTTCAAGGTGGTGGTTGCAGCGGATTTAACTATGCTTTAGGTTTCGATACCGAATACGATGAATTGAACGATAGGGAATACTTGATTGGAAATCTTCGCATTGTCATAGATAGAAGAAGTTTGTTTTACCTTATGGGTGTTACTCTGGATTTTGTAGAAACTCCACAGGGAAAAGGATTTGTCTTTTCAAATCCTAATAATTTACCAACTTGCGGTTGCCAAGGGTAGTTTAGTCTATAAATTCGGAGGTTACTATGGCTTTTGTTCTACCAGAACTTCCTTTTCCAAAGGATGCATTAAAGCCCTATATGTCCGAAGAAACTCTCGAATACCACCACGGTAAACATCATCAGGCTTATGTCAATAACTTGAATAATCTTATTGCTGGAACCGAATTCGAAGGAATGAGTTTGGAAGAAATCATCTTGAAATCTTCGGGGGGGATTTTCAACAACGCTGCACAAACTTGGAACCACACTTTCTTTTGGAATTGCCTTTCTCCGAATGGAGGTGGGAAACCTTTGGGATTAGTCCTCGTTGAATTGGAGAAGAACTTCGGCAGTTTCGAGAATTTCAAAAATCAATTCACAAATGCTGCAGTAACATTGTTTGGCTCCGGATGGGCTTGGCTCGTCAAAAATCCAGATGGAAAACTAGAGATTATTCAAGCAAGCAACGCCGGCAATCCTTTGACAATGGGAAAGAAACCATTGTTGACAATCGATGTTTGGGAACATGCCTATTACATTGATTACCGGAATGCTCGGCCTAAATTTGTCGAAGCATTTTGGGAAATTGTTAATTGGGACTTTGTAGCTAAAAATTTGCAATCATAGTTAAGATTGTCCAAAAAATTAAGCTTATTTAAAACAAGAAGAATAATTTCGGTAAGTCGAAGGAATGATATACCTGCATTCTTCGGCGATTGGCTCTTGAAAGTTTTGCACGATGGTTACGTTGATGTCCCAAATCCATTCAACAGAAAAGTAGAAAGAATTGGTCTTGGTCCCGATGATGTTTTGGGCTTTGTTTTTTGGAGCCGTTACCCAATTTCTCTTCTTAAAGCTTTAGATTTTATCGACAATAATTACAATAGGAATCATTATCTAAATTTAACGATAAATGATTATCCTAAAGTATTAGAACCAAAATCTCCACAACTTTCAAAAGTCTTTTTCCTAGTTGAATTTTTATATGACCGATACGGCGAGAATTATATTCAGTGGCGTTTCGACCCAATAATAATTTCGAATTTGACTCCTAAAAATTATATATTAGATAAGTTCGCTCAGTTATGTTTCAAACTTTCTGGAAAAGTAAGAACTTGTATTACAAGTTTTGTTGACTTTTATCCCAAAGTTAAACGAAGATTTGAAAGAAATAATAATATTAAGTTTTTCAACCCAGAAATGGGTGAAAAGGCAGAAATCATAACTGCAATGGAAAGAATTGCAAATGAACACAAAATTCAACTACGCCTTTGTTGCGAAAGTGAATTAGCACAAAAGCTTGATATCGAAAGTGCAAGTTGTGTTAATCCTTTGCGATTTCACTATGCTGATGTTCAAAATATTAAGATAAAACCAACAAGGAGCGGTTGCACTTGTTACGAAAGTAAAGATATTGGAATGTATAATACTTGTCTTTTTGATTGCTTGTATTGTTACGCAAATTTTAGTTACGACAATTCTTTAAAGAATTACCTTTTCATAAAGAAGAATTTTGCAAACCAAATTAATACTTTCTAATCAAGCGAGCTGCAAAAGCTCCGTCTATGTAATGTTTGAAGGGCAAGGTTTTCAAAAATCCTTTTTCGCAAACTTTTTCAGGAAGATAATTTTCGGCATTGTCCAACTCGAAATTTGGGAAATTCTTTAAAAACCATTCAATATTCTGTTCATTTTCTTCAGGTTCAGTTGTGCAAGTTGAATAAACAATTGCACCGCCAACTTTTACGTTCTTTGTGGCATTTGTTAGAATCTTTTTTTGAATTTCGGCAAGTTTGTAAATATCTTCTCTTTCGCGTTTCCATTTTATGTCAGGATTTTTCGAGATTGTGCCCAAGCCAGAGCAAGGGACATCGAGAAAGACAATATCTGCAGGGATGTCGAATTCAATTGTCAGTGCATCTCCACTTTGTGCTTCTATGTTTGTCAAGCCTAATCTTTTAGCACCTTCTTCGATAAATCTGAGTTTGGATGGATATTTATCGATTGCAATAACTTTGCCTGTATTCTTCATTTTTTCGGCAAAAACAAAGCTTTTGCCACCGGGAGCAGCACACAAATCATATATTAATTGTCCCGGTTGGGGATTGGCTAAAAGTGCAGCAAGGGTAGCGCTTGTATCTTGAATTGTAACCAGACCTTCCAGGAACAAGTCGGTTGTCAAAATGTTGAACTTTGGATTTCGTATCACGACTGAATCGGGATAATAGGGCGACACAAAAAACGGAACGTTCATTTTTTTTAACTCTTCGGTTACCTTTTGGGTTGTTGTTTTGAATGTATTTATCCGCACAGTAACATAAGGCTTTCGATTGCTTGTGAAAAGCATTTTTTCTGCATCAACCTCGCCGAATATTTCTATCCACCTTTTGACAATCCAGCGAGGATAGGAATACATTACCGATAGGTGATAAACAATATCTTCTTCTTTTTCGGGATATCGGATGTTATCTATATTTCGTGCGATGTTCCGAAGAACAGCATTGACAATGTTTGCTGTTTTTTCGCCTTGAATCCGTTTAACATATTCGACCGATTCGTTTACAGCGGCATAAAGAGGAATTCTGTCGAGGAACATAATTTGATACAAAGCTACTCGCATTGCATTTTTTACTACATTAAGGCATTTCAGATAATCGCCAAAGTAAAATCCAACAAGAACATAATCCAATTTTGCCTTCCATCGAATAACCCCGAACACGAGCTCAGTCAATAAAGCCCGGTCTAAATCGTTGAAATTTCCTTCTTTTATGGCTTTATCGAGCAACTTTTCTATATACGAGTCGCTCCTTTCGAAACGATTGAGGATTTTGATAGCGGTTGCACGAACATTGTTCATAAATTCAGGAAAAACATCTTCGTTACCATTTTTTTTAATATTTTCGTTTTTTTCTTGGTTTTGGTTGTTATTTTCTTCCATAAATTTGTAAAGTTAGAAAAATAAGGAACGATATAAAATGACTAAATTAATCATATTTTTTTGTTTGATTATCTCATCGAGTTTTCTTTTTTCCCAACAGGAAGGTCCATCACCGCTTGGTCCTGCAGAAGGTCCAAAGCAAACTGAACTTGGTTTTGTTTTTGGAACTGGTCCTTCGTGGCAAAGTGGAAAGCTTTTTGCAAGTTGTGATTGCCCATATTTCGAAAACGGTTATGGCTTTACTTTTTTCATTGGCACGGACTACCGAAAGGATTTTAGCGACCTATTCCAATGGGGGTCTCTTTTGGGAATAACCTTCGTTGGTAGCACTGCTTCATATCAACAGCGTGAGTTGTTAACTTTTTCTGCATCAAATGGACAGGTATTTAAGGATGTTCCAGTGCTTTTTCGACAAAAAGCCCAAACGAACTTTGTCCAACTTAACTTAATTCCTTATTTGGCATTCCTTCCTTTCGATTTTGCTTATGTCCGTTTAGGCTTAAATGTTGGTTACAAAATAAAGTCGAAAATAATCCATACCAAAGAACTTCTGCAAAAAACAGTTAGGCTCGAAAATGGAGAAGTAATTGAGCTATCTTTGGGCAACTCAAACTCTGCGACGCTTGAAGAAGGAAACCTGCCCGAAAGCCAAACATTTCTTTTGAGTTTATTCCCTTCTTTTGGATTCAACTTTCGCTTGGGAATAAATATTTTGGGGGATATATCTTTTGCCTATAATTTGCCTTTCGTAGATTATACAAAAAGAGGGGAAAACTTCAAATTGAATTATTGGATGGTACTATTGAATCTTAAATATGCTCTTCAATTAAGACACTAAATTTTTATCAAGGTCTGCAAGTTAAAAGATATATTTTGTTATTGATTTCCCCGAGTGCTTCGTATCTGCCACTTTTCCAGTTGTACATTGCTTTGGTTCCTTTATCTACCATCATTCCCGAATATTGTATGTTTGTAAAAAAATCGAGTAAAACAAGGTTAGTATAATTTGTGTATGCGATTGAAGTTGTCTTTGGCTTTCTTGCTACATCTTGTGCACAAGTAATACCACCGGGAAGTGTATTTCGTTTTCCATCGACATAAAAATAACATTCAATATCGCAAAAGCAGTAATAAATTTCGGAGCCATCGAATGTAAAGTTTGGAGAGGTCTCGAAATTACCAATTGGATATTCAACATTTCCATACACAATATAGTTGTTTTCGCCCCTTTTACCAACAAAAAGTGTCATCGGTTCAGTAGGATGCAACTTAAGTTGCTGAATTGATTCGTAACTTTTGGAATAAACAGGCTCGGAATAATTTTCCGAGAAGATAATCGTAACGGATTCGTTTATATTTCTTCGAACAGCAAAAGCGGCGTTTGTTCCATTCCAATTGATTTTCATATCAATTATTCCCAAAAGGTCTTCGGTTATTGCTTTTTGATTTTTGAAAATTTGCCATAAATTTCCACGCCTGCCCGCATAAATAAATTCGTCGTCTGCCCAGAATCCAAGCGGAATAATTTCATCGAAGTTCTCGGATTCGAATCTACTAGGAACAACAAGTGTTTTGCTTCTGCCTTTTGTTAAAACAAATGCAATCAATGTTCCATCGAAGTTTAAGAAGATTTTTCCTTCATAGTTGATTAAAGTTGCTTGTTTGTGATTAAAATTTACTGTGGTTTGCATTCCATTTTTGTAGGCGTAAAAGAAGCCTTCGGAGTTTTGACTGAAACCAATGTCAACAACATTTTCGCAGAACAAAGGAATAGTTGTGTCCGATGTAACGAAATTCCAACCAGAATTGCTTCGTCCGAAGAAAGCCCAGCGGGAGCCATCGGGCGAGAAAGTCAAATTTTTAATTTCTTTGAAAGTTGCAGTGGTAGAATTTGGCAAAATTAACCTGAACTCGTCGGAATATGGTCGAGTGAGTATCCACCAATTTCCAGTAGTATCAATGTCGTATTCAACAACCTGCTCCGAGCCGTCGAAAATGAGAAAATCCTTGCACTTTTGACTGTTTGAATTGTAAGATACATAGAAAAATGCCAAAAAAACAAACAATAAAAAGCGAAAAATTTCCATAAAAATTTTGTAGTTGTAAATATTACAATTTAATACTTATGTTCTTTACAAAAAAATAGTAAACAATGTTATTTTAATTAAAGTATTAACTTTCTAATTTTGAAATGAATTAAAGTAACTTTTATGGGAAAAAATTGTTATATATAGAAATGAAAATTGTAAAAAATAAATGGAGGTAAAAATGAAAGCCAAATGGTCAATCGTAGCATTGATGTTACTGTTGCCTTTTTTTAATCTTTTCTCGCAATCGTTCCATATGTATTCTATCGATACAAGTAACTTTCCGAATATGCGAGCTTTGTTCTATGCACGAACTCCAATGGGCGTAGATTATCCAAATATAGTTCCAACGGATTTCGAGCTATATGAGAATGGAATTAATTTGAGTTCTACCGTTGGTGTAGATTGCAAAAAGGTAGATTTCTATCCACAACTTGCAGTAGTTTTGGTTCTGGATGTTTCGACCTCGATGAGTGCTGATGCTGGGAATGGTGAAAGGCGAATAGATTGGGTCAAACAAGGTGCTTTTGCTTTTCTCGATTCTATTAAGCTCGACCCTCCATCGGTAATTGGATATGTTCTTTTTGCAGGTGATGTTTATAAAACAAGTCCACTTTATGATACAAAGGCACCTTTGTATGATTGGTTGAATATCAATCTTACAATCAATTCCGGGTCGACTGACTTTTATCCACCTTTCGTAAGAAATTATCCACCACTTGGAGCATTGCCACTTTTAGAAACATCACCAAAAGATTTACGACGGGTTGTAATCTTTTTGACCGATGGCGAGCCCGAGCGACCTTTCCAAAACTGGAAAGCCGACACCGTTATTAGCTACGCTAAAAGAATTAAGGCACAAGTTTATTCAATTTTTATCACAACACCTCCTAACAATCTTATTGATTGGATTTGCCAAAATACTGGGGGCAAGAGTTTTTCGGTGTACACGAAGTCTGCCTTAATTAGTGCATTCAGGCAAATTGTTGGCGATATTCAAAGCAGGAATGTTTGCTATCTCACTTGGGTTTCACCTTACGGTTGCGATGAACAAAGCAGAAATAGAGTAGTAAAGGCAATTTTCAAAAGAATTCCAGATTCGGTTCAAACCGATTATTTAGCACCGTCGAGTAGTATTGCAAAATTGAGCTTTTCCGAAAATCTCTTACTTTTTGGTGCTCCCGGAATTGGCACAACAACTCGTCAATTAACTTTGAAAGCCGAAAATGCTGATTTCACCATTAGCAGTTTTTCATTATCTACAACTGGAAAGTTTACTGTTGATTGGAAAGGCAAAACCCTTCCATTCACAATTCCCAAAAATCAAACTCATACCATTGAGATAAAATACATTGAATCTCCTGCTGGAGCCTCATCGGAGACCATTTTTCAGATACAAGCTTCGCCGTGCACCCCCCAACCAGTCTCTTTAGTTGCTCCTTGTGGTGGAGATGTCGTGAAGAATATTAACTTTGGAAAGGTAGCGATTAGTTCATCCAAAAGTCACACCGAAAACTGCTCCTTCCGAAATACCACTGCTGTGCCAGTTGAAGTAACTTTGAGCATAGAGGGAACGGACTCGTCCCAATTTAAAATTGTAAGTGGCACTGGTCCATTCGTTGTTGAACCTAATAAGTGCTTGGATGTTGTCGTTCAATTCAATCCAAATACTGTTGGAGCAAAATCGGCTAAATTAAAATATAATATTCCATCTTATTGTGGCGAGCACTTTACAAATCTTATTGGCGAAGGGATTCCTTCGACATTCCCAGTTGAACCTATTGACTTTGGCACAAAAAGAATATTGACTATTAACGATACAACGATTTCCATTAAGAATTCTTCACCATTGACGGTTGTAATACAAAGCATTAAGTTTTCGATTCAGAATGATACTAACTTCCAACTTATTAGTTTACCCACTTTTCCTTTGACGCTAAATAAAGATGATAAATTTGATCTAAAAATTAGATTTAATCCACAAGTTGAAGGGTATTTGGAAAACCAGTTGCAAATTGATATTAAAGATTTTCCTGAACCCGTTTATGTTACGGTCTTTGGCATAGGTGGACTTCCGAAAATCGATGCACCTGATGTAAATTGCGGTAAAGTTAAAGTTGGAAATACTATCACTGGGAACTTGATTATCACTAATCCAAGCAAAACGATGGATTTATTTGTTAAGGAAATTATTCTTTCTGTATCAGCAGAATTCAAATTTGGTGCTGGCGCAGTTACAACAAATTTCACGGTACCGAAGAACGGGGGAAGCGTTTCTGTTCCCATTGATTTTACCCCTGCAACTGTTGGGAAACGAAGTTGCATTGCTTTGGTTAAATCCGATGCAGCTCCTGGTCCCAATCCAAATCCGATTGTAAACGATACTGTTGAATTATTTGGTTATGGTGAAGGTTTGGTAGCCCGACCAGACCCAATGGATTTTGGTGAAATCTCGGCTTGTTCAACGAAGGATATGAATCTCGAAATTGACAATTCACAATTTTCAGTGGACCTTGTTTTGAACAGCGTTAAGATTACAGGAACTGATAAGGATAACTTTCAGGTTATAAGTTATCCAAACAAAATTTTAGCAAATCAAAAAGGGAACGTAGTAATTCGATTTATTCCCGTTTCGAGCAAAAATTCCTATTCAGCAACTGTAGAAATTGAATCGTCCAATGGTCCAAAGACAATTGAACTTTTCGGCAAGTCTTTTGTGGAAAATGCAAAAGTTGTTTATAAACTAAATGCAAATAAATTTGAGGTTGGTAAAGACTTAACACTTTCATTTGAAGTTGAAATTAAGCGAAACCATAGCCTGCCAATAACCGAAATTCAATTTGAATTTAAACTGCCACGAAAAAGCTTTACTTTAAGACAATTTTCATCTGACTTAACTGGCTGGAATTGGTATATCGAGCCGAGCAATGATGGTTACGTTGTAAGCGGAAAGGGTACGGCAGTTAATACTCCAATTAAATTTTCTAATACAGTTGTATTTGAAACATACCTTTCGGATGTATCTTCGCCTGTTATTAATATTGTTCCAATTTTCCCAGAACTTTCAAATTGTTTGATTCCACAGAATAATTCACAAACTATAAATCTAATAACTTGTTTCACCGAAGGGCGACTGATTGAAATTTCCGACAAGGTATATAGTTTATCGAAAATTAATCCCAATCCTGTAACTGATGATTTGAATCTTGATTTCGAAATCGCTTTTGATGATAATGTCGAAGTGGCTATATACAATTATTTTGGGGAGAAAGTTGTTGAGGTTGTAAATTCACCATTGAAGGCTGGGCATTATTCGTTTTACATTAATGCGAGTGAATTACCAAGCGGTGTTTACTTTGCACGATTGCGAAGCGGTAGTTATTCGACAATGGAGTCTTTTGTTATAATGAAGTAGTTTGAGCATAAAATACTCGTTAAAATTCGTTAATTTTACAATTTGCGTTTTACTTGGATTATGCGATACATAATATTATTTGTTATTGGTGTTGTAGTTTTATCTTGCACAAAGGAAGATGCTAATCTGGTAAATCCCCCTCCGCCATACCAATCTATAAGAATTAGGCTTTTAAATACCGTTAACTCAAGCGATTTAATTTCTTGGGGTCAAAGGGGTAACGAAATTTCAAATAAAGTAGGTTATCTACAGATTTCCAATCCAGTAATGCCTCCGCCTATTGATTCTTTTGCGGTGGAATTCTTTCAAAATGGAGTACTGAAGTATACTACGCCTCGGAAAATCAGGTTTGTTCGAGAAACGAGATATCTCTTTGTTGCTGCCGAGAGCTTTAAATCGAATGGAATTGTCGACACTTTTGTTGTGTTATCGACAACTTATGGTTTGCCCAAAAAATTGGGTAAATCATATTTTAAGTTTCTAAATCTTGTTAAAGATTCTGTATCTCGGTTCAGTATTGTGGAGGGTTGTCCCAATGGTCGAATTCTTGTGGGTAGTGTCCCATATTTAAACTATCCGTTTCTGCAAACAGTTCAATATGGTTCCTATGTTATTTCTTTGGTAAAAGAATCACCTTCTGAGCGTTCGTTGGTGAATATTTACAAGGTTGATTTTGAAGAAGACAAGGAATATACACTTTTCGTTGCCCGAAAACAGGATGGTTCAACTGGTTTGTTTTTGTATGATGACTATGATACCACGACGTCGGCTTTGCAAGAACTTCGACCTTTGGATGAAAGAGCTTCATTTGTTCGTGTCCTTAATTTTTCTCAAAATCCAGTTTCAGTTTTCAAAAGTCCAGATTTGTTTCTGGATAGAAATATAAAGCCAAATTTCGTTTCAGATTACTATTCTGTTCCCGCCTGCCAAAATGATGTTTTGGATAGCTTTGTTGTGGAAACGGGCTTAGGGACATATGGAATTTCTTACTCACTCGAAATTTTCAAGCGTTATTCATTGTTGGTTTTCGACAACCAAAGTAAAAGTTGTGTCTATTTCATTCCGCCAATAAGCTCGATATACAAATTTTCGGGCAAGTCAATTGTCCGAGTATTTAATGCAGTTGATACAAATTATTCCTTGACGCTTTCTGTTGGGGCTCGGTCGGCGAACAATGCTCGTGGTTTTACCTCTGGCGAAGTTTTAGCTACGAATTTGATGTTTGGAAAAGTTGGTGAGCCAGTTGTTTTGGAATCGGGAGATTTACCTTTGACTTTGTTCTCATCCACAGAACCCGCTGTTTTGCAGGGGACTTACATCACCAAACTTGAACCGAATTCTTCCTATTTGCTTGTGATTTTCAAAAAATCCGATGGTTCTTTGGCAATTTCTTTGGTTCCCGATGATTATGAAAATGGCGGAATAAGCGAAATTTCTGCGGGTTACTTTATACAAATTGTAAATGCTAATCCCGATTTTGCAAATTTAGAATTTGAAGTGTCTGATTTTTTGAAAAATGCCAAACTATTTTACAAAGAATCCTTTGCAACGGTTGTCAATTCCAATTTTAATGAGATAATCATCAATGATCAAAAATTCCCTCTCAATGTTAATTTGGATAATTTGGGACTTTACGTTGTTGCAGGGAATAATGATAATATCGAGATTTTTGATATATCCAGACCTTCGATGGGAAGGGATTTAGGTTCGTATCGAAGGAGGTTCTTTAATGCTGTGAAAACATATCCTGCTATCTCGATTAACTACGATAGTACAAATGGAATGAACATTGTAAAAGGACTTGCTTACGGTGGTCAAAGTGGTATCGAAACTATTAAACTTGAGCGGAAATTTTCGCTTGCTGTTATGAGTGAACCCGATGGACAACTTTTAGGACGATATAATGACATTTTTTTAACATTTGGAAAAAATTATACATTGATTTTTTCGGGTAGAAAAGAAAAAGGTTTTTCTTTGATTATTATACAAGAATATTAATAAACAAGTAGGTGTTTTTATGAAAAAGGTCTTCTTATTATGGGTACTATCATTATTTCCCTCTTATGCTTCTTTTGGGGCTTACTATGGAAAGAATTGGCAAGGAATAAGCAATGAGCAAGCAAGCAACTCCAAAATTGAGTATTTTGTTGTTACAAATAATGATTCACCCAATAAGACAATAAATGTTCAGCCAATTTATCGAGTGCCAGATGAGTTTTTGATAAAGAATGCTGTGCATATCAAAACAAAGGCTATTGTAAGTTATGATAAGATTTTCAATAAAATCCACTCGAGTAGCTTATCGGCGATTTTGTCAAAGTATAATATTTCCAAGATAAGAACACCATTCCTTGGCGAAAATGGTGAATCTCCATTATCAGGAAATACTTTTGGTATTGAAAGAATAATGGAAGTTTATTTCGATGGCGAAGTTGACCCGTATGAAATATGCAAAGAGCTGATGGAGTCCCCCGACATAGAATATGCCGTACCTGTTTATAAGCGATTTCTTTACGATTTTACGCCAAATGACCCCAATATCTCTTCACAATGGTTCATTAATAATATTCAACTTCCAAAGGCTTGGGATATTACCAAAGGTGATAAAAATGTTGTTATAGCAATTGTAGACAGTGGGGTTGATTGGGAGCATCCCGATTTAAGCGGGAATATATGGACTAATCCGAAAGAAATTCCAAATAACGGTGTGGATGATGATGGCAATGGGAAAGTTGATGATTATCACGGATGGGATTTTGTTGGAAATGTAACAACACAAGACTTAATGAACGGTCAGTATAGGGAAGATAATGAACCAAAGAACATACAAGGTTTTCATGGTACCCATGTCGCTGGCTTGGCTTCTGCTGTTACAAACAATGGAATTGGTATAGCCTCGGCTGGTTTTTCCTGTTCTATTTTGCCCGTCAAATGTTCTCCTGATGTTGGCGGAATGGGTATTTTCCGTGGCTACGAAGCAATTGTTTATGCTGCAAATATGGGTGCAAAGATTATCAATTGTAGCTGGGGCGGTCCGGGTTATAGCCCTGCTGAGCAGGACATAATAAATTATGCTACAAACAAAGGGAGTCTTGTCGTAGTTGCTGCTGGAAATAATGGGATTTATATTGATTATGGTGGAGACTTCCCCGCTGGTTACAATAACGTTCTTTGTGTTGGTGCAACTTCTACATCGAATACGGTTGCAAGTTTTTCCAATCGAGGTACGAAAGTTACGGTCTATTGTCCTGGCCAAAGAATTTATTCAACTATGCCGAATAATTCATATGCAAATGAAGATGGAACCTCTATGGCTTCTCCAATTGTTGCAGGGGTTGCGGGGTTAGTTGCTTCTTTGCATAAAGACTGGACACCCAAACAAATTTTACATCAAATACGGTCGACAGCCGATAATGTACTTGCTTCTAATTCAAACGAACGACCATACTTTTATGGGAAAGTTAATGCTTATAATGCAGTTTATTACAATTCCCCGTCAAAGCCATCGGTTCCGGGGCTGGAAATTTCGGATTATTCCTTCACGCGTGGCTCGGCATTAATTGATTTTTCCCCAAATGTGTTGAAGATGAAAATTAAAAACTATTTAGGTCCTGCTTCGAGCGTTGTTTTAACTTTAACTCCCCTGAGTAATTTTATTTCCTTAGATCAACAAAGTTTTTCGATTGGAAATATTGCTTCAAATGGTGAAACCGAGGTAAATCTTTCGGTAACTTTACTCGAAAATAATCCTTGGTACCTTGGGAATGCTTATGTTCTTTGCAAATTTGAGTCTGGAAATTATACAGACTATCAGGTAATTAACCTACCAATTCAAGTTAATTCTGCAACAAAATTAACCAAGTTGGTTTCGCTTCCTGATGCATATAAACCGCAGTGGTTTGGGGCTGGCTCCCCTCAATTTGATTGCCTTTGGGCAGTTGGCCAGGGCGGTATGTTTGGAAGTTATAGTGGATTTATACTTTTGCGTTCAGGGACTTCTTCCGCAAATTATATTTCCAATCAACCTGTGTATTGTATCTATCCTTTAAGTTCAACTGTTGCTTTTGCAGGAAGTGGTACTTCAAACCAAACAACTGCTTACATTTACAAAACAACAAATGCTGGTCAGAATTGGACTTCTACGAATGTCTCGAGTATAACAGGATTTGTAAATGCCATTTACTTCTTTGATAGTAATAATGGGATTTTTCTTGGCGATCCCAAAAGTTCCAACTGGGGTATAGGCGTAACAACCGATGGAGGGGCAACTTGGAAACCAGTTTTAGGCTTGCCTTTGCCAACAGGCAACGAAACAGGCTTGGTTAATTCCACAGCTCGGTGGAAAGATTATTTGTGGTTTGGGACAACTGCTGGTCGGGTGTTTTATTCAAGCAATCGTGGGGCAAATTGGTATTTTTCGAATATCCCGGGGGCTGTAATGGTTCTGTCCCTTACATTTCAGGATAGTTTGAAAGGTATGGCTGTTTACACCGAAACATCTTCGGCAAATTCTACTCAGTATCTTGCTATTACAACTGATGGAGGTAAAAATTGGGTTCCTCGTCGTTACAATTTCACCCAAAATGGGTATGTGCCTGTTTATCTGTTTACACCAGATAATTCAAACTTAATGTATGTGCTTTGTGCTGGTGGTGAAATTTTTGGAACCTCGAATTTGGGTGAAACTTGGGAGCCGGTTTTGAACGAATATACCGGACAAGTTGATATTGGCGCCAACATTGTTGTGAATAATTCGATTGTTCGACTTTGGCAAGTAGGACTTGGAATTAGCTATCTCGATTTTTCCTTGGTTCCCCAACAAGTTCGAAAGGAAATTCAGTTGACTTCTGAACAAATTTTGAATTACGATACTGTAAATATTGGGTCAAATAAGCTAAAGTATGTTTCGGTTAAGAATGTGGGAAATGTGCCTGTTTCCCTTTCAGCCAAAATAGATACAACTGCTGGTGCTACTGCAGATGAGTTTAAATTCTTTGGCTCAGTTCCCGATAGCCTTGGACCATCCGAGGAAGTGATGATTCGCATCCGATTCGCTCCAAAGTCCCAAGGGTTGAGGCGTGGAAAGTTGATAATTGAAAGCGATGCACAGCCATCTAAACTTGAAGTTGAATTGGTTGGGATTGGAAGGCAAGTTGCCTTTGTCAATGATGAAACTTTTCCCAAAGATATATTTGTTTCAATAAGTAATGATAATAATTTTGTTGAAATTACTTTTTCAAAAACTTTTGCAAGCGTTCCTTTAGTTCAGATTTTCGACCTATTCGGTAGAGAAATCGAACCAACCAAGTTCACAGCAAATTGGATTAATGAAAATAAGTTGCAAGTAAACGTTTCCGAACTTCCGACTGGGATTTTCTTCATTAATCTTGTTTCGTTAGAAAAGAATTATGCATTAAAATTTATAAAGTTAAACTGAAATGGAAGTATTAGTTACTGGTGCAACGGGCTTCATAGGAAGTTTTGTTGCTGAATATTTTGCATCGAAGGGATATAGTGTGCGTTGTACAGTTCGTCCTACAAGTAACCTTCGCTGGGTTGAAAACAAGGGATATAAGCTTGTTTATTCTAATTTCGAAAGCCCCGAAAATTTGAAAGAAGCAGTCGAAGGCGTTGATTTAGTTCTCCACGTTGCCGGCGTTATTGCTGCAAAAGACTACAATGGTTATTTGAAAGGGAATAGAGATTCTACTTATAACTTGCTTCGTGCTTGTGAAAAGTATAATCCGAATCTTAGGAAATTTCTTTATGTAAGTAGCTTAACCGTTGTTGGTCCAGCCAAATCGCTTTCGGAACCCGTTGACGAAACTACCGAATGTAAGCCAATTACCCGATATGGTCAAAGTAAGCTCGAAGGGGAAAAGGAAGTTCTTAATTTCAAAGATATATTTCCCGTTACTATTGTTCGACTTCCTGCAATCTACGGACCCCGAGATGCCGCCCTGTTAGATATGTTTAAGGTTGTTTATAAAGGTATAGCACCATTAGTTGGGTTCAAGAAAAAGTATTTAAGCTTGCTTCATTCCGATGATGCTGTCGAAGGAATTTATCTTGCTGCAACTTCTTCGAATTCTTCTGGTGAGATTTTCTTTATCTCATCAGAATCTTTCTATTCTTGGGATGAACTGATAGATTGGATGGTAGAAGTTTCTGGTAAAAAAGCTTTGAAGATAAGAATTCCCGAATCATTAGTTTATACTACTGGCTTTCTAAGCGAACTGCTTGGGAAAGTGAATGGAAAAGTTCCAGTGTTTAACTTGGAAAAAGCTCGAGACTTTGTTCAAGATTTCTGGATTTGTTCTCCCCGAAAGGCAATGGCAAAGCTTGGCTTTCGTCAGAAAATTCAACCCAAGGATGGCTTCAAAAGCACTTTCGAGTGGTACTTGAAAAATGGCTGGATAAAATAACCGTCGAACAATGTTGAAAAGAAATAATTTCAATCTTTCGATATTATTAATCGTTGTCTTTTTTTTATCATTGATATTTTTGTTGTTTGCAATTAATTTGGCAAATGTTTCAGTAATTGAAGATACATTTGAGGGGAGCTCGCCAAAAGTTGTTCAAAACGTTAAGATATATAAAAATCCAAGTGGAATTCCTCACATTATTGCGCCCGTTTTAGAAGATTGCATCTTTGGAATTGGATTTGCACAAGCCTCCGATAGACTTTGGCAGATGGATTTTCTCCGCAGAGTTGCATATGGAAAGCTGTCGGAGGTTATGGGTAAAGACCTAATTAAATTCGACCAATATTTTAGAGCACTTGAACTAAAAAAGATTTCCGCAAAAGTTTATGAAAATCTTGACCCAAAAAGTAAAAAAATTTTTGAAGCGTTTTCTAATGGTGTAAATTATTATATCGAAACATTTTCGAAAAAGCTTCCTGTTGAATTTCAGACATTAAAATACAAGCCCGAACCTTGGCAACCCGTCGATTGCATTGCAATTGGTAGGTTGATGGGATATTCAATGAGCTTCTCCTTTTGGCTCGATTTAACTTACTTCGACATTGCAAATAAAATTGGAACCGAGAAAACTGCTTTGCTCTTTCCTCTAAAATTCGACAATTACACAGAATTTTTGCCTGATTCTTTAAGGAAAATTAATGTTACAATTCCCAATAAACTTACAAGCCAGAGTTTTCCACAAACCTCTTATTCTTTGATGAGGGAAGAGGTAGAGAAATTTTTCCCCATCGGGATTTTCCCTTTTGGTAGTAATACTTGGGCAGTTAGTGTTGGGGACAAAGCAAACAGGAGGGGAATTTTAGCTTCGGACCCACATTTGAAACTAAGCTTGCCTCCCTTATGGTATCAAATTCATATTACAACGGATGAAATGAACGTTGTTGGGTTGGTTATTCCGGGGATTCCACTTCCACTAATTGGCAGAAATGACTACATTGCTTGGGGAATTACCAACGGTATGGTCGACGATTGCGATTTTTTCGTTCATAATAGCGACCCGACAGGAAAATTTGTCGTTGATTCCACAACAAAAATCAGAATTACTTTGGTCGCCGATACAATTCCAGTAAAAAATTCACCAAATTATATTTATTATCAAAGATTTATTGGGAAGGATATAATTTTTTCGGATTTTCTTTTGCTTAAGGATTCAACAGTTGCCCCAAATTTTTATGGAATCAAGAGTTCGCCAAGCTTTGCAAAAAATATTTGTTTGACTTTTAAATGGACAGGTCAATACGTAAGTGATGAAATTAAAACACTTTATCAAATTTGTAAGGCAAAGAATTGGAATGAGTTTAGTTCGGCGAAAAAGTATTGGGGGGTTCCTGCTTTGAATTTCTCCTATGCAGATAAATGGGGGAATATTGGGCTGATGTTGGCAGGAGTAATACCAGAGCGTCAAGGATTGGTAGGAATCCTTCCTGCCAGCTCGACCAATTCGAAAAGTGCTTGGATAGGCTTCCGAAAGATTGGGGATGAGTTTAATATTTTCAATCCCCCTGAAGGGTTTGTTTTTAATGCGAACAACAAAACTTTCAATAATCAGGTTTATCTTGGAAGTTATTGGAGCGACCCTTCTCGTGCATTCCGAATTTTCTTGCTTCTTAATAAAATGAAGCCCGAGGATATGTTTAGTATCCAGTCGATGCAAAAAGACCAACACAGCGAGCAAGCTAAATTTGTTCTTTCCCATATCTTGCCTATTTTAAATAATCATAAAAATTGGCTTGATACGGTTGAAACCAAGGCTCTTAAGACTTTGGAATCTTGGGACAACTTAATGAGGGTGGACGGAGTTGCACCATCGATCTACCAAATGTTCGTTTTGAAGTTTTTGGAAAACACTTTGAAAGATGAACTTGGCGAAGCATTGTTTAGGCAATTTCTATATTTAGATTTTATTCCTGCAAGAAAATTTTTAGAATTTATTAATGATTCTACGAATGTGTTCTTCAATAATGTCGCAACAAAAGAACAATTAAGCAAAGATTATATTGTTGTAAAGTCATTTAAAAATGCAGTTACAGAGTTGAGGACTATGTTTAGGTCCAACAACATTAATGATTTTAAATACGGTGAATGGCATAAGCTTCAGTTGGAGCATCCGTTTTCGAAAGTGAAATTTTTCAGCCATACATTTTCGATGGAGAAAGTTTCCATAGGTGGAAACAATTCGACTATTAATTACGCTGGAAGCAAATTATTCGACCCGGGAAATGTTGAAGTTGGTCCTTCGGCTCGTTTTATTGCGGATTTGCAGGACACACTTGTTTGGTGGATTTTGCCCGGGGGAAATTCTGGACAAGTTACAAGTAAGAATTATTCCGACCAGTTCCAACTTTGGTTATCGGGTGGATATATTTCTGTTTCAATGAGTAAAATTCCCGATGCACGTTTTAAACTTTTTGCTTCGATTTCGAAGGGTAAAAATTAATTGCTGTCTGAAATTTCAATTTTAACTTTTACCTTTCGTAGCACAAGATAATCTTCTTCGATGTCGTTTGCAATTCCTCCGCCAATTATTTCCCATTCGATGAAATTATTTAATGTTTGAGGGTTGAATTCTTTTTTAAGTAATTCGAGAATTATTTTCCCTGTGTGATAAGCACGAAGTTTGGAAAGAAGGAGATTATCCATTTGAATCCCTCGTTCGACAAAGGTGTTGAATTTTGCATCTTTGATGGTTTCTTCGAAGTATTTTGCTGATGGGGAAATTTTTCGTGGATCTGCGAATCCTGTTATTTGAATTTTCAAACGCTTTTTAGGGTCGATGCAACCTTTCTCGAAAAGACTGATGTATTGAGATATTTTCGCAACAATTTTATTTATTGATTCTTCTATATGTGGCACAAGGCTATCGTATTTGTCTTTTGGATTTTCAACAAAATTCGTTGAATCATCAATACCGATGAGGTTATAATCGAAAAGCGTTTTGAGTTGCTTGAGGTTTTGGGATGTGATAGGCTTGTAATAACCGCCGACGAAAAATGGAAGATTGATTTCCTCTGTAAGATTATTTGTGATATTTAATGCGATTTTAAATTTGACGACGGAGGTATCGAGGCACGGAGTTTGAACGGTCTTTTGGTAAATATTTTGACCTGAACATTCATTAAAGATTTTTATATTATAAACCTTTTTTGGTTTAAGTTTGAATACTACAATATTGTTAGTTCCAAGAAATTTTTCCTCAATGATATTATTTAAAGTATCGGAGATAATTATTTTATCGAAGGAAGAAAAGATATTTGTGCTTTGAGTGAAATTGAGTTCTAAAAAAACAGGCAGGCATAAATCATAAGTGAAAATATCAAATCCACCAGAAGTTTCGGGTCTATCGGATGCAAAAATGAGTTTATCATCGACAATTATAGGTGCAATTTCATTGCGTTCGGTGTTAATAGGGTATGGCAATCTACGAGGTGTTCCCCATTTCCATTTCTCAATTAATTCTGCTTTATAAATGTTGTAATTGTTGGTATCGTATCTTGCGAAATAAAGATTTCCCTCGTGGTCGAGGAATGGAGTAATTTCATTTGCAGGAGTATTTACATTTTCAAGGATTTTAGGACTCGACCAAATTCCATTTTCATTAATTGAGATTGCGATGTCGGTTTCTTTTCCGTTTTCCTTCATATCGGTCGAGAAAAGCAAAATTTTCCCGTCGTTTGAAATATATGGATGAGATTCAAATTTGCTCGAATTAAAAGGGAAGGGAATTAGTTCCTCATGCCCAGTTTTGTTGTCTATCTTTAAAATAAAAATGTCAGAATCAAATTTCCTTTTGGATTTACCAGAGAAATAATAATAATCATAAGTTGAATCGGAAAAGTATGTGACGAAACTTCCACTATAATTTTTGTATGCTTTTAATGTAGAATAAGGTTCGATGATATTAAGGTTATTTAAATCAACTCTAATTAGGCGTGAACCTCCGGTGGATGTTTTCTGAAGTATAATGATTTTGTTATTGACGACGAAACACGGAAATTCATCTTGATTTGTGTTTATTGGCGATTTTAAATGTTGAACTTCGTTTGAAAAGACAAAAGAATAAAAATTAGCAAAAATTAAAAGCACAAATAATGTAATTTTTCGCATCATATTTCTATAATCATAAAAATTCAAAATTAATGAATTAATCAAGTAAATCCGAATTTTCTTAATTTAGATTTTTGTAAAAAATGTAATAATCTATGAGAAAAGTATATTTGTTTGCTATTTTGTTTTGTTTGAACTTTGGTAACATATTTAGCCAAAAAAACTTCAACCCTCCTGCGACGAAGCAGATTCCCGTTGTTGATTCATTGTTTGGTTACATAATAACCGACCCATATCGCTGGTTAGAGGATAAAGCCAATCCAGAAGTCAAAGACTGGTCGGTGAAGCAGGACGAATATGCAAGGCAGTGGATTGCTTTGAACACCAAACCAATCGAAGGTTTGAACGAAGAAATACGCCGATACATTGACCGAGACTATCGTTCCGCTCCTTTTTTCAAAGGTAATCGGGAGTTTTTCTTTGCTCGAAAAAAAGGCGAACAACAAAATAAACTTTACACAAGGATAAAAGGGAAAGAAAAGTTAATATTCGACCCTCTCAAAATTGACCCATCGGGTAAAACTGCGATTGTTTCTTATGTTTTGAACAAAACAGCCGATAAGTTGGCTGTAGGAGTGCAAACCAAAGGGAACGAAATTGCAAAATTCTATTTCATCGATACAAAGACTGGCAAGGAGATTTACCCACCAATTGATAATGTTTATTCTTTGAACTGGTGTAGGGATAACCGATTTGTTTATATAACTTATCGTTCAATGGATGATATTAAAAATCAAAAACCCTTGAAGACATATTTGCATAAATTAGGTGAAAGCCCTGAAAAAGATTTATTGATTTTGGCGACGAAAGATGCGAAGGATTTCGCCAGCATTTGGGACGATGAAAATTCCAGTTTGACATTTATTTCGGAAGGCGATTTTTATTCAAACACACTTAAAGTTGTCAATTCCTCTGCTCCTTCGGATACCATTACATTATTTAGCAGTAAAGAATTCCAAGCATTTCCAATCGCTGTCAAGGACGGGAAAATTTATTTTAGAACGAATTTTAATGCACCCAATAGCAAATTGATGGTAGCAAGTATTGAGAAGCCTACTTTTGAAAATTGGGTCGATTTAATCCCAGAAAATGAAAACCCCAAAGAAGATTTTGTTGTTACAAATTATAATATAATTGTTCGCGAAAAGAAAGACGTTCTTTCCCGTCTGAGGCTTTATAGCTTGGATGGTAAATTTATTCGTGAACTTGAATTGCCTGAATTTGCCAATGTTTCGGGAATAAGCTATAACAAAGAAACAGGGTCAATTTTTGTTTCATTGATGAGTTTTACAACTCCTGCTAAATTGTATCGGCTCGATGAAAAGGAATTAAATTGGCAATTTATTTTTGAAGATAAACCACCAATAGAAACTTCTAATTTAGAAACCAAGCAAGTTTTCTATACTTCCAAAGATGGAACTCGAATTCCAATGTTTATCGTTTATAAAAAGGGACTTAAGCTCGATGGGAATAATCCAACATTACTTTATGGCTATGGTGGATTCAATGTTAGTATGCTACCTCATTACATTGGTGTGACAGCTTCGTTTGTAAATCGTGGAGGTGTTTATGCAGTTGCCTGTCTGCGTGGTGGAAGTGAATATGGGGAAAATTGGCATAAGCAGGGAATGTTGAAACACAAGCAGAATGTTTTCGACGATTTTATCTCTGCTGCTGAATATTTAATCCAGCAAGGTTATACCAATCCGAAGAAGCTTGCCATCAAAGGAGGTAGTAATGGTGGTTTGCTCATTGGGGCAGTTGTTACACAACGACCCGACCTTTTCAAGGCTGCAATTTGCGCTGTGCCTTTGCTCGATATGATTCGTTACCACAAATTTCTTATTGCACGATATTGGATACCGGAATATGGTGACCCCGACAAGGCGGAGGATTTTAAATATTTGTTAAAATATTCCCCTTATCATAATGTTAAAGTTGGAATTAGCTTGCCAGCAATGTTAATCAGGGCTGGGGAAAACGATACTCGGGTCGACCCGTTGCACGCAAAGAAGTTTACAGCACTTCTGCAAAATTCGCCTTGGCAGATAAATCCTGTGCTGTTGTTAATCGATTTTGAAAGCGGGCATGGTTCGGGACAATCTATCGACCAGCAAGTGCAAAATATTGAAATTGAATATCAATGGCTAATGAATATGTTGGATATGGCAAAATAGTCCTATGGATATTCAGGAATTAATCAATTCCTATAAGCAGGAAACAGATATTTCGAAAAAAATTGCGAAGCTTAGAGAAATTATTAACATTTGCGACCACTATTATTATGTTAAAGATGAAAGCTTGATTTCTGACTACGAATATGATTTGCTTTTTTCGGAGTTAATAAAATTAGAGAAAGAACATCCTGAACTTGTAACTCCTGATTCTCCAACTCAAAGAGTTGGTGGCGAACCTTTGAAAGAATTTCGCAATGTTCCACATAAAAAGCCGATGCTTTCGTTGTCCAATACTTATTCTTTCGACGAAGTTAAAGACTTCCACCGGCGAGTGCTTGAATTGCTTGGGAATGAACCAGTAGAATATTTTGCCGAATTGAAATTTGATGGTGTCGCAATAAGTATTTTTTACGAAAATAATAGGTTTTCGCTTGCAGTTACGCGTGGCGATGGTTTTGTTGGCGACGATGTAACTTTGAACATTAAAACAATCAAGAATTTACCCTTGGTAACAAAAGAAGTTTCGGTAAATGGGGGCGTTATAAGAAACTTTGAAGTTCGTGGCGAAGTTTACTTAAATGTTGCAGATTTTCTTAAAATTAATGAAGAACGAATTAACAGCGGGGAAAAACCATTTGCAAATCCCAGAAACCTTGCTTCTGGAACATTAAAATTGCTTGACCCACGACAGGTTGCACAGCGTCCTCTCCGCGTTGTTGCCTACTATCTCGATACAGATGATGTTAAGCTCGAATCGCAGAGCCGAAACATTGAGTTAATGAGGGAAATGGGGTTGCCAGTTTCACCTTACTCAAAGCTCTGTTCAAATTTGGATGCAGTTTTCCAATTTATTGAGGAATGGAAGGACAAAAGACATACATTGCCATTTCAAATCGATGGGATTGTGATAAAAGTTAATTCATTAGACCAGCAGAATCGATTGGGAACGATTGCCCGTTCGCCTCGCTGGGCTATTGCATTCAAATATGAAGCAGAAAAAGCTACGACGGTTTTGAAGAAGATAACTTTGCAAGTTGGGCGAACTGGAATTGTTACTCCCGTTGCAGAATTGGAGCCTGTATTTCTTGCTGGTTCAACAATCAGCCGAGCTACCCTTCATAATGCTGATTATATCAAGGAGCTTGATTTACGCGTTGGCGATACTGTCATTGTCGAAAAGGGAGGCGAAGTAATCCCAAAGGTTACAGGCGTGGTTTTGGAAAAAAGACCACCGGATGCTGTTGAGTTTGTCTTCCCAGAATATTGCGAATGTGGCTTGCAAGGTCGATTGGTTCGGCTTCCGGGTGAAGTTGCCTATTTTTGTGAGCATCCCGAATGTCCTTGGCAATTAAGAAGGAGGATTGAACACTTTGCTTCTCGAAATGCGATGGACATCGAGGGAATGGGCGAAAAAGTTGTTGACCAGTTGGTTACTTTGGGTTTTCTGAAAAATATTGCTTCGGTATATGAACTCCACCAGTTTCGAGACAAACTTATAGAATTGGAGCGATGGGGCGAGAAAAAAGTTGATAATTTGTTGGAAGCAATCGAAGAAAGTAAGAAAAGACCCTTGCATCGTTTGATATTTGGTCTGGGAATTCGCTTTATTGGGGAAGGGGCTGCAAAAATTCTCGCCAAACATTTCAAAAACTTGGACAATATAATGAAAGCGTCCAAAGAAGATTTAACTTCCATTTACGAAATTGGTGAAAAGATGGCTGAATCTTTGGTTCGCTTCTTTACCGACCCAAAAGAACTTGAAATCATCGAGAAACTTAGAGCCTATGGTGTGAATTTTGAAGAGAAAGAGGAGTTTGTTACCATTGGGAAAAAACTCGAGGGATTGACTTTTGTTCTTACTGGTGAGCTGCAAAGTATGACCAGAAACGAGGCAAAAGCGAAAATTGAACAACTTGGTGGGAAAGTTTCGGGTAGTGTCAGCAAGAAAACGAGTTTCGTAATTGCTGGTGCTAATCCCGGTTCTAAATATTCCGACGCAGTAAAATTGGGTATTAAGATTTTAAACGAGGAAGAGTTTTTGGAATTAATTGGTGAAGAAAAGCCAAAAGACAACTTCGCGAATAAACCTGAAAGCAATACTTTGTTTGATTAATTTGGTGATAAAGTGAAATTAAAAACATACCAGAAGATTTTCCTTTGTTTGCTTTCGATTGGGGTCGTAATTTGGATTGGTGGTTCAATTGTTCAAACATCCATTGCCTACGATATTTTCGAGCCTAAAATCAGTGCTATTTCCTTTCGCTATTGGGTGAACGACAACTTGGCTTTATGGACAGTCCGTCATTTCTCTGTTGGTTCTTTATACACAAATTTTGGTTTTCTTCTTGCGCTAATTTCATCAATAGTTTTATTCCCGTACTTAAAATCCCACTTTAAGTCCGAAGGTTGGATTTTTATGTCCTATGTTCTTTTTTCAATTGCTGTCTTGTCCCAATTAATACTTTTTTATTGGGATACTCGGCTTGGATTGTATGTTTTTTTCAATAGTAATCTGAATTATTATTCGAATGAAATCCAAAACTTTTTCCACCGAAGATTTGCCAAGTTTAATTTTCTGATTGTTTACAATTGGCTTGCCCTTTTTACGATTATAACATTTTTAATTTTTCAACCATTGAAAAGACACAAAAATGAAGCAGAAGGAAATATATGATGAAATGATAGATTTGCTCAAGTCTCTTGGGTATAAGATTCGCAAAGAGAATGGTAATTTCGAAGGTGGAGCCTGTATACTCCGAGATGAAAAGATTATAATTTTGAACAAAACATTACCAATTGAACTGCACCTTTCGATTTTATCGAATGTAATTTCTGAATATTCCGATAAGATTTTTATTCGACCCAAAATTCGTGAATTTATTGAGAAACAGATTGAAAGAAGTAATTTGAAACCAATTGAAATTGTTGTTAAAGAAACTGGAGAGAACGATGGAAGTAAATCTCACACTTGACCGCAATATGCGGATTATCGGCAAAAATAAGCTCGGATTGGAAACAGTGTTCGATACCGACCCTTCTGTGGGAGGCGAAAATACAGCACCGAAGCCAATGGAAGTGTTTCTTATGGCTATGGGCGCTTGCACTTTTATGGATGTTATAAGTATCCTTAGGAAGAAGAGGAAAACGGTTGAGGGTTTTAATGTCAAAATAGTCGCCGAGCGAGCCAAAGAACATCCAATGGTTTTCAAAAAAGCCCATTTGATTTATGAACTTATTAGTCCCGATGCGACTATGGAGGATTTGAATCGTTCTATTGAACTTTCTCAAACAAAATATTGCTCTGCTTCGGCAATGTTCAAAGCAGCTGGTTGCGAAGTTACTTGGGAAGCAGCGATAAAAAACAAATCCGAAAGTTAGAAGAGTGATTTAAAATTAAATATCTTTTCGGGATTCTCTTTCCAAAGCTTTTCGAGAATTTGCACTGCGTTGCTTGCAGCGCCTTTTCGAACATTGTCGGCAACGACCCAAAGATGTAAACCGTTCTTTTCGGTGGGATTTCTACGGATGCGACCAATGTAAACGAAATCTGTTCCTTCTGCCAATCGCGGAGTGGGATATTCTTCTTTTTCAGGTTCATCAATGATTTTGATTCCCGGACTGCTTTTTAAAGTTTCTTCGAGTTCTTCAAGATAAAACTCTTCTTTTGTTGCAATTGAAACTGATTCGCAATGGCTTACCAAAACAGGAATTCTTACACAAGTTGCAGTAATTTTCAGCCTCTTGTCCTCTAAAATCTTTTTGGTTTCGTTAATGATTTTTGTTTCTTCTTCGGAAAAGTTGTATTTCGATGGTATTGAATGAAAAATCACATTGAAAGCAATAGGATGTTTGGAAAGAATATTTTCGGTTTTGCCCGTAGCAAGTTCTTTTTGGAGTTTTTGTATTCCCTTTTGTCCTGCACCGCTTATTGCTTGGTATGTAGAAACTTCAACCTTACGAAGCCCATATTTCATTTTGATAGGCTTTAGAGCAACCACAAGTTGAATTGTCGAACAGTTTGGGTTGGCAATAAGTCCTTTATGTCGTAATGCTTGGTGAAAATTAACCTCGGGAACCAAAAGTGGAACATTGGGATGCATCCGCCAGTAGCTTCCATTGTCGATAACCAAGCAACCGCTTTTCACAGCACTGGGTACAATTTCCTTGCTGGCAACTTTGCCTGCAGAAAATAATGCAACATCGAATTTTGTAAAATCCGCCTGTTTTACATTTTCAACTATCAACTTTGTTCCTTTGAATTCAAGAAATTTTCCAGCGCTTCTTTCGGTTGCATAAAGACGAATTTCATCTATCGGAAGGAATGATTCTTCCAAGACTTTGAGGAAAGTTCTCCCAACAAGTCCAGTTGCTCCAACAATTGCGATTTTAAGTCCTTTATTGTTTTTCATTTTGGACACCTACAAAACTTGTTTTTTGAAATTCGGGGTAAAAGAATCTTTCGATTTTGACACATTTTCCGGTTGTGCAATTTATTTCGAAATAAATACCGGCAATATGTTCATCGCCACTTGCCTGCTCAAATTTAAATGGTGTTTGAAGCAAAAATCTTTTCAAGGCAATATCAACTTTTAATCCAACTACGGAATTGTAAGGTCCTGTCATACCAACATCGGTAATGTAGCCAGTTCCTTTGGGTAAAATCCTTTCATCTGCAGATTGAATATGGGTGTGTGTTCCAACAATTACACTTACTTTACCATCCAAGTAATGAGCAAGTGCAATTTTTTCGGCGGTTGCTTCGCAGTGAAAGTCAATTATTATAATATTAGTTTTGATTGAAATGTCATTGATAGCTCGGTCGGCAGAACGAAATGGGCAATCTATTGTTTGCATAAAGGTTCTACCTTGCAAGTTGATTACACCAATTTTCACATCGGTGTTGGGAATTTCGTAAACGAAGTAGCCAAGTCCGGGATTACCGCTGGGGTAGTTCATAGGGCGAAGGACTTTGTTCGTTTTGGCAAGGAAGGGGCGAGACTTCCAGTTATCCCAAATGTGATTCCCTGTGGTCAGAACATCGAAACCAGATGAAAATAGCATTTCAGCTGTTTCGGGTCCAACACCTTTCCCGTCGTCTGCATTTTCGGCATTTCCAATGACGAAGTCGGGAGCGTATTTTTCCAAAAAAATAGGGAAGAAATTAGTGATAGCCAGCAAGCCCGACTTTCCAAAAATATCCCCAATAAACAAAACTTTAATAATTTCTTTTTCCAAAGTTAAATTGCATTTTCAAAAAAATTAAAATTAATAAAATTACTAATTTGGATTAACTATGAAAATCTATACTAAAACGGGAGACAAAGGGGAAACTTCCCTTTTCGATGGAACTCGTGTTCCTAAATCTGCTTTGCGTGTGGAAGCTTACGGAACTGTGGACGAACTAAATTCTTATCTCGCCGTTATATCATCTTTTGATTTACCTCAAGCGGATAAGGAGAATTTCGTCAAACTAAATCATTTGCTTTATCTTGTTGGAACTGACCTCGCAACGCCACTGGAATCGAAAAGAGAGGGGAAAATTAATAGAATTTCTCAAGACTATGTAGAAATGATTGAAAACTTGATAGATTTTTATTCAGAAAAATTGCCAGAGTTAAAGCATTTCATCTTACCGGGTGGCTGCTTTGAATCTGCTTTTGTTCATATTGCCAGAACAGTTTGTAGGCGGGCAGAACGACGCATTGTCGAACTGGAAAATCACGAGGAAGTCAACCACAACATCGTCGTTTTTTTGAATAGGCTTTCGGATTTCCTTTTTGTTTTTGCCCGTTACATCAATTTTATTAAAAATGTACCCGAAGTAACTTGGAATTCGGAAAATATTGTTTAATTTTGTTTTTTGCTAAAATCTACGATTTAATATGAAAAAACTTGCTGTATTGACGTTGGCTTTTATGTTTTCAATACTTTCAGCATATAGTCAAGAGGGCAAATTGCCCCTGTCGGAATCGGATAAAGCCAAGAAAGTCTTGGTATTAGGCGTTCCCCAAGTAGTGCTCGATAAAATTCATATGTTTTTCGATAATATTATTGCAAACAAAATTGAAAAAGCATTTGATGAACTAATTGGAGAAAGCCCATTAAAAAAGAAAACTGATGAAATTCAGAAGTTGATAACGGAGACTAAAAGAGCGAATAGCATTTACGGTGCAATTAAGTCCTACGAACCAATCAATTCCGACATTGTTTCGGAGTCGTTCATCCGTGTTCGCTATCTTGCTTATCATACCGATTTCCCAATGCGATGGGTTTTTACTTTCTATAAATCACCTAAACTTGGGTGGATTGTTGTGAACATTCGTTTCGATGATTTAAGCGAATTCTTCTTCAAAGAAGATTAAGCTTAAATTATCCATTTACTTCTTCGTTTAATATTTTTTGAAAAATTAGATAATTATGCATTTTCTAAATCCTCTTTACTTGTTGGGTTTGGTTGCTGCTTCGATACCAGTGATAATCCATCTTCTTGTTTTGCGAAAAAATAAGACTATTGAGTTTTCTTCGATTCGTTTTCTCAAGGAATTACAAAAGACAGAAATTCGCCGCCTGAAACTGAAACAGATTTTGCTTTTGATACTTAGAACTTTGATAATTGTTTTTCTTGTTCTTTCTTTTGCCCGCCCAGTTGTTAAAAGCAATTTTCCTTTGTTGAAAACATATAGTAATGTTTCTGCAATTGTTATTTTGGACAATTCCATATCGATGGACGTTTCCGATGAATTTGGGAATAGGTTTCGTCAGGCAAAAAGTATTGTCAATCATTTGATTTCCAATTTGAAAGATGGAGATGAACTGTCGGTAATATTTTCTTCGGGCGAAGCAGAACAACCTTCTTTCCAATTTAACTTTGAAGCAGTGAAAGATGAAGTTTCCCGTTCGAACATTTCCGTTTTGCCATCTTCTTTTGAAAGTGCTTTCCGACGAGCACAAAAAGTCTTATCCAAAGCCAAAAATTTTAGCAAGGAAATATTTATTATCTCTGATTTTCAAAAATCTTCGTTGTTGCCTTTTTCCGATTCCACCAAATTTTTTGACGAAAATACAACTTTGCACTTAATTCAAATTGGGGCAGAGTCCAAAATTTCAATTAACAATCTTTCAATAGATACAGTTTATTCTTTGAGTTCAATTTATGAAGTTGATAAAACAATTGATTTTGAGGTTCGGATAAGGAATAATTCCGAAAGTTCCTTCGAAAATGTTGTTTTAAGTCTTTATGCCAATGGAGAAAAATCTACCCAAAGAATTTTTAACATTAAGGGCAAGAGTGCTCAAAATGTCATTATAAGTTTTGTGCCCAAAAGTTCAGGTGCTTATCGATGTATGTTCGAAATAGAAAGCGATGCACTTGATTACGATAACAAATACTGGCTGGGTATTATTGTTCCCGAGCCACCAAAGGTGGCATTAATAACGGATAATTCAACTGGTTATTTAGCGACTTTCCTGCGTTCTTTGGATGGGAAAAGGATACAATATCGTGAAATTTCGCCAAATTCTATTCCAAATGTTAATTTGATGGATTTTTCTGCAATTATTATTGAAAATTTACCAATGGACAACAATGCTCAGGCAAAGATTGTTGAATTTGCTAAGTCTGGTGGTGGAATTTTGCTGTTTCCTGACCCAAATGGTTCAATCAAGACCCTTTCATCATTTTTAAATCAGCTTGGTATTTTTGGAAATTTAGAGTATAAAACATTTTCGGCTCAAAATCATCCAAATTTTACTTTTATCGATAGAAACCACATTCTGCTTCAAGGTGTTTTCAAAGGTGGTTTAGATGAAAAATCTGCAACTATAGACCCGCCCGAAATCAATGCAATGATGCCCATTTCCAATGGGATTTCGATTTTCCAAACAAATGTAGGTTCATTTTTGACCGAGTTTAAATCTGGTGAAATTCGGGTACTTTATTGTGCTGTTGCACCATCGCTCGGCTGGGGTAATTTCCCAGTTTCGTCAATTTTCCCAGTTATTGTGTTCCGCTCTGTATACTATTTGGGTTCTCCATCATTTGTTTCGAGCGTTGTTTGTGCTGGAACTAACCTATCTATAAATATTCCAAAGTCCCAATCTCGAAGCACAATGTTCAATCTCGAAGACCCATTGTCGAACAAGCAAGTATTAAATGCGATAAATTTGCCTTCTGGATTGCTTTTGGATGTTCGAAATTTGAATATGTTGGGAACTTATGTTCTCAAGGATATTCAAGGCAAATCTATCGGAACCATTTCTGTTAACATTGATTCTAAAGAATCACACCTTGAATTGTCTGAACAAAGTACCATTGAAAATTATTTTCGTAGCGTTGTTAAAAAGGACGTTAAGATAAGTTTTGTTGGCAAAGCAAGGAAATTTGTTGAACGAGACTTTCGACAATCTTCGAGTGCTGAATTATGGAAATTATTTGTTTTTCTTGCATTAATTTCTGCCATTCTCGAAATGATTGTTGCTCGTTCTACGAAAAAAGAAACAATCGAATGATTTTATTCGCAAAATTATTTTAATTTCGTATTGGAAAGTTTTGAGTTATATGAATAATTTTGATGATATTGTTGTTCATAGAAGAGTAACAATACTTCGAGAGAAAATCGAAGAACAGAAAAAGATTTTGTTGGAGTTGATTGAACAATGGTATCATTTTCGTTATGTTGTCCAGCCACGAATTATGTTTGAATACGATAAAATTTTTGGAGACCTCGAAAGCGAACTCGAAGAAAAAGCCGAACTTTGCAACAAGATGGAGCGGAAAGTCGAATTGTTCTTTGTAAAAATCGGTCGTGGAATGAAGATAACTCGAAATTTGTGGGATTTAGTCAATAAATCCGTTGAAGGTGGGAAAAACAACCACGAAGAAAGAGTGTGGAAAAATGGGAACAGCTCGATACCAGTTCCCTTTGTTTTTCAAACCCATTCAACGAACAATGATAATCTTCAAAATGAGTTGAACCGAATGTATCGACAGCTTGTGAAAAAATTACATCCCGATGTTGTTGGAGAAAACGAATTTTTTAAGAAGTTTTGGATATCCATTCAAGATGCATACAAAGAAAGAAATTTTGCTAAAATCAGGATTTTTTATAAACTTTTAAGCAACGATGGAGTTAATTTTGAATTCTCCGAAGAGATAATTAAAAAGTTGGAAGAAGAATTGAAGGATTTAAGATTAATGGTCAATATAGAGAAAAGAATTATAGAGCGAATGCTGAATAGTGAGCCCTTTATTTACGAAAAGAATTTGAAAAATCCCCATTGGATTGAACAGCATCGCGAAGATTTAAAGAAAAAGATTAATCAATTGGAAAAACAAATTGACTTCAACCGCCGTTTGATTAAGAAAATCGAGGAGAATATCGAAGATGAGTTTGAATGAAATTGCAAATAATCCTATGCCTCTTGCAAAGTTGGTGGAATATCAAGCCAACTCAATTGTCAGCAAAGTCTTGCTGAAAAAGAAAAGTGGGAATGTAACACTTTTTGCCTTTTGGGAAGGTCAGGAACTTAGCGAGCATATCTCTCCGTTCGATGCGATGGTAATTTGCCTCGACGGCACTGGTATGGTAAAAATTGATGGCAAAGAAAATGTTTTGAATATAGGCGATGCTATTGGTTTACCTACAAATCGTCCTCATTCTGTTAAAGCTTTGGAAAATTTTAAGATGCTTTTGATAATGGTAAAGGAGTAGTAATATAAATTAGAAGGTTAAAAATGGCTGTTCAAAGTTCTCCCAAACTTATTACTATTGACCGTCATATTAATGAAGAACAGGATTTGCATCCTGAAGCTACTGGTGAGTTTACTTTTCTTCTGCATGATTTTACTTTTGCAATTCGATTAATCGAAAGGGAAATCCGACGTGCTGGATTGACCGATATTCTTGGCTTAACGGAAAATATGAATGTTCACGGAGAGGCCGTTCGTAAGCTTGACCAATTTGCTTACGAAGTTATTTATCGTGCAATGGACCATAATGGTAATCTTTGTGTTATGGCTTGCGAGGAATCAGAAGATTTGATGAAAATTCCCGAAAGGTATCCGAAGGGGAAATATGTGCTGGTGTTCGACCCGCTTGATGGTTCCTCGAATATCGACGTAAATATAACTTTAGGAACGATTTTTGGTTTTTACAAAAGATTGGACCCAACGCTTCGGACGGACGGTACAGAGGAAGACGTGTTGCAACCCGGAAGGAAACTCGTCGCTGCGGGATATGTCCTTTATGGAAGTAGCACTGTGATGGTTTATACCACTGGTCACGGTGTAAATGTGTTTACTTATGACCCGACTGTCGGTGAATTTCTCTTAACCAAAAGGCATTTGAAGATGCCAAAATGGAACAATCAGTATTCGGTGAACGAAGGTTATTACTACAAGTGGGATTCTAAGTTCCAAAAGTATATTGACTTTATTAAAACTCCTTCCCCCGATAAGAAGAGACCATATTCTTTGCGCTACGTCGGAACTGCTGTTGCCGATGTCCATAGGGTTCTCCATTATGGTGGTATTTTTATGTATCCTGCCGATAAGTCCCATCCAAATGGTAAGCTCCGCTTAATTTACGAAGCAAATCCTCTTTCATTTGTTATTGAACAAGCAGGTGGCAAGGCTACAAATGGCGAAATTGATATTTTGGACATCGTTCCAACTTCGATTCACCAACGTACCCCTTTGTTTATTGGTAGCGAAGACAATGTAAATGAATTGATGGAATTTCTAAATTCCTAAAACTAGTCTATTTTTCATTTGAATTGCCTTTTACTATTCCCCAAGGAATAAATGACTTTTTTTTAATTTTTTTTTAATTGTGTATATAATCAAGTACTTATATTTTTGTATCGTTTTAAAATAAAATCGAAGGATTAAGTGGGAATAGTAAAGACAAGGATTTTAATTTTGCTTTTATTTTTTGGTGCCATTTTCACTGGTAGCCTTGTTTTGTTTTTAGTTGCAAAAGGTTTCCTTTTTGCAGAAAATAGAAATGATTTGGTAAAAGTCGAAAAGAAAGTTCCAACAATTCAAGACTACGACATTTCCGAATTCTTTTACTACGTTCAGGAAGGTAAGACTTCTTGGTATGGGAAGAAGTTTCATAAAAGAGGAACCGCCAGTGGCGAAACTTACGATATGTATCGTTTAACCGGAGCCCACCGTTCTTTGCCTTTTGGCACTATTGTCCGAGTAAGAAATTTAATTAATAATCGTACAGTTTTAATTAGAATTACTGATAGGGGACCTTTTGTTTATTCAAAAATTCTTGACCTATCCTATAAATCTGCTCGAGAATTGGAAGCAATGGGAAACCCTCCGGTTAAGCTCGAGACTTTGGTGTCGGACCCAGAAGTTCTATCAACATTGGACGATGAATACTACTTTGGTTATTCTTTCGACTATCCTCTTGTTTGCCTTCCCAAAAGTAAGTTGAAAATATTTGGAGAGTTTACGGATTTTGACCAAGCGGTGGAGGAGTATAAGAAGATTCTCGAAATGAATCATAATTATTTTGTCTACCTGCTCGTCCCTGCCAATCAAGTTTACAGAAATATTCGAGAAGTAGAGGAAACTCCACGATTTCTTATTGGATATTTTGTTCCTTCCGATAAAATTAAAAATAATTATTTAGTAGAGAAAGAAAGCCTCAAGTAAATCCAATTTTTTTAGTAACTTTGTATTTTGAGAGTTTAATTAAGGAATAAAAGTGAAAAAGAGTTTCTTTTTTTATTGTTTTTTTCTTGCGTTTATATTATTAGTTCAAAGCTTTCAATGCGAATCGCCCGAGCTTACAACTGCTAAACTCGCAATCCGCAACAAAGACCTCGACAAAGCTGAGTCGAATTTAGAGAAAGAGATTCGAAACAATCCAGCAAATGCAGAAGCTTATATTTTGCTCGCCGAAGTAAAACAGATGAAATATGATTATCTCGGGGCAGCGAAAACAATTAATAGTTCCGATTCAGTTATCAAGGATTTCCGTTTGCGGATTCAAGCCGAGCAATTTAAAGGGCAGCTTTGGCGTTTAGCTTATAATGCTGGAATCGATTTGTTTAATCGCTTTTTCAGTAGTAAAGATCCCAAGTTTCTCGACTCTGCAATTGCTATTTTCAAAGCAGGTGTATTGGTTCGACCGCAGATTTACGATTTCTATCCTTTGATTGCACAGGCATACGAAAACAAAGGGGACACTGAAAATTCAATAAAATATTATGAGCTTTATACCGAGATGATAAAAGAAGAAATGGATTTTGCCCGTAGTTATGGTGTTTATTTGAAGATGCCAAGAGCTGATTTGATTGCGAAAGTTGGTAAACCTGTTTATACACGGGGAATTAGATTTTCACCTGATAGGGATTCCATCGCTATCGACAAATTTGATTTGAATGGCAAAGAGGTCTTCGTTTATTCCAGCGATAAAGTTGGCTTTTTCACAATATTTGGATGGCGAGTTAATCCACCCAAGCACTGGTTGAACGACGAAAAAGAGCAGCCAACTGAGCTTAATTCAACACCTTTTGGTGCACTCGCTCAAATTTATTTCAATCGAAAGGATTACAACAAGTCTGTGAAATACATCAAAGACTTGTTGATTCTGGAGCCTGATAATGCCGAAGCCAATGCGTTTTTGGTAAATATTTACCAGTTGGAAAATAAGCAAGACGAAGCAATCCAATTTGCTAAGTCTCTTATAGCTCAAGACCCGAATAATAAACTTTATCATGCAATTTATGCTGACATATTGTTGCAATTAGGTCGTTACGATTCTGCCATTGTAGAATACGAAAAGGCTTTGGCAATTGACCCTAAATATGATATTGCAATTAGAAATTGTGCAGCAGCATACAAAAATAAAGTTGCACTTATTCAAAAAAGACAATTGGAAGAGAATAAGATTAATGAGAAAGAATATATTGGCGATTTGGAGAAGTCGGCACAATATTTTGAAAGAGCCAAAGCCACACCACGTTTCGCTAATGATTTTGAAATATACAAAGAACTTGCAGAAATCTATTTTGCTATGAACAAGCAAGATGAATTGAAGAAAACAGTAGCAGAATTGGAAGCTCTTGATGCAGTTATTAAAGATGAAGATAGGGAGAATTATCTGCTTGCTCTTTTAAAAGTTTACAGTTCTTATTTGAAAGATGAGAAGAAAACAAAAGCTATCCAAGATAAAATCGAAAGTTTAAAAAAGTAGAAAGGAGAGAATGATGGATAAAAAAGAACCTCAGCAGATTCAACAACAAATAAACATCGAACTTGGGGAAAAGGAAGCCGAAGGAATTTATTCAAATTTGGTTATTCTTTCGCATAGCCCTGCTGAATTCGTTTTCGATTTCACGCGAATATTGCCCGGATTGCCAAAAGGAAGAGTGCTTGCCCGAATAATTATGACGCCTCAACATGCAAAGTTGTTTATGAGGGCATTAATCGAGAATATCCAAAATTATGAAAACCAATATGGGGAAATCAATATTGACCGTGGCGATAAGATTTTCCCCGGTATGGGTAATTTGCCTAAAATCAATTGATTCGTTTGTTTTAGTTTTCGAAAGATGATTGTTTTTCTTTTGCAAGGGAACTTCCCCTTGCTTTTTTATAAAAATTGTGAATGAAGATGGATTCTGGTCGATATGTTTTAGTTTTACACACCCATTTGCCGTGGGTGTTGCATCATGGAACTTATCCCCACGGGGTGGATTGGCTGAACGAAGCCGTAGCAGAATGTTATATACCTTTGCTGAATGTTTTCAACGACTTGCTTGCCGAGGGAATCGTCCCAAAAGTGAATATTGATATTTCTCCTGTTCTGTGTGAACAGCTCGAACATCATGAATTTCCAAAGATTTTCGAAAATTATTGTCTCCAGAAAATTGAACAAGCAAAAGAAGATGAAAAAAATTTCACACATTGGGGATACCATCCTCATCATATTTATTTGGCAAAATTTTGGCAGAAATGGTATTCCGAGCGGCTCGAAGATTTTAAGATAAAGTATTCTTCTTCGATTGTCAAATCGCTGAAATCTTTGCAAGACCTCGGAGCTATAGAGATACTGACGTGTGCCGCAACACACGGATATTTGCCCTTGTTAGGTGACGATAGAAGTATAGAATGCCAGATTCATTTGGCTGTCGAAAATTATAAAAAGCATTTCGGGCGTGAACCGCGTGGAATTTGGCTTCCGGAGTGTGCCTATCGACCTTCGTACATTTGGAAGTCGTTTATACCTGTTTTTCCTTTTAATCAGGAAAGGTTGCGACCGGGCATCGAACAATTCCTTGCAAAATATAATTTGAAGTATTTTATTACCGACCAAAACTTGTTTGAAAGGTCGGTTCCAATCGGCAGATTCGTTGACGACACGAGAGAGAAATTCGAGATTTTTTCATCGCCCGAGCAGAGTAGGTTCGATTTTAATCCTTTGCAGATTGTGAATGTTGCTTCGAGCGAGAAAATTGAGTATGGAACTGCTGTCGTTTTCGCTCGTCATCAAATGATTTCGATGCAAGTATGGAGTGGCGACATTGGTTATCCCGCCGAGCCCGATTATCTTGATTTTCACAAGAGGCATTTAGGTTCTATGTTGCGTTATTGGCGTGTAACGGACAGAAAAGCTGATATGCTTTATAAGACACTTTACTATCCTGAATGGACAGCGAAGAAAATCGACTTGCAGTCCAATCATTTCATTCATCATTTAGAAAACACATTGAACTGGTACCATAATTCTACCGGAATCAAAGGAACGCTTTGCACTCCATTCGATACCGAACTATTTGGTCATTGGTGGTTTGAAGGACCCGAATTTATTAGGTCGGTAATTCGAGGTTTGAATTTTTCGCCCTGGGTGAAAATGTCGCTTTGTAGTGAAGAGATATTTAGGGTTAATCCCAAATTGGTTGTTAAACTTCCCGAAGGCTCCTGGGGTGTTAATAATAATCACGACGTATGGAGCAATCCCGATACATACTGGACTTGGGAAGCCATCTACAATGATGAAAAAAGGTTTGGGGACTTTTTAACACAAAATCAAAATTATTTGAATCACACTGATTTGCAAAGGATTTTGAAACAAGCATTAAGAGAGATGCTTCTGCTGCAATCTTCGGATTGGCAATTTTTAATTTACACACGTTCTGCCAAAGATTATGCTGAACAAAGGTTCTTCTTCCATCATTCCGATTTTAATCGTTTGATGGACTTTGCTGAAAAAGTGGTTAAAGGGAATAAACTTTCCGAAGAAGAGATTTCTTTTTTGGTGGAATGTGAGACAAGAAATTCTTTGTTCCCTGAATTAGAGCTCGATTGGTGGAGTTTCAACATTTAATATGAGCAAGATAGTTCGGAACACTATACTTCTTGGTGTATCGGAGGTTTTCAGCAAAGGCATTTCTGCTTTGGCAATGATTCTTTTGGTTCGAAAACTCTCTCCCGAAGGTTTTGGAATCTATTCCCTTGCAATAACTTTGACTTATTATTTCGTTGGGTTTCTTCATTCTGGCTTCTACACTATTGGAATGAGGGAGGTATCCAAGTTCCCCGATTATGCCCCAAATTATGTCAAAAATATATTTATTTTAAAAATAATTTTTGGGATTGTTTCCTACGCTTTGCTATCCGCAATTATATTTCTCCTCGATAAGCCGCCAGAAGTGAAATCGGCGTATTTACTTGCGGGGTTGTTCTTGTTTATTTTGGTTTTTCATATTGACTGGGTTTTCCGTGGTTTGGAGAAGATGGAATTCCCTGCGATTGGGAGTATCTTGCAAGGTATTGCTTTGCTCGTATTTATTTATCTGTTTGTCCATTCCAAGAATGACTACAAAATTGCTATTTGGGGTTATCTGCTTTCGTGGTTGATTTTGGTTACCTTCCTAAATGTTATTTTTATCAAAAAATATGGCATTTTTAAGTTCGACATAGATTTAAAAACCTTAAAGGAGATATTAAAACTTTCCCTGCCAATCTCGGTAGCGTCAGTGCTAATTGTTATTTATGCAAATGTGAATATTATGGTTTTGAATATATTCAAAGGTGATTACGAGACTGGAATTTATTCAGCAATGATTAGGTTGATGAATGTGCTTCTGCTTCCGAATGGCATTTTGCAGATGGCTTTTTTCCCCGAGCTTTCCCGCTCTGTTCTCGAAGGAAAATTTAATGCAACACAAAGGAAGTATCTTCTGGTCGATTTTATCGTTGCTTTCTTCCTTGTTTTCGGTGTGTTCGGATATTCGGGAAAAGCCATAGAGCTTATTTTCGGACCAAAGTATCTTGTGGGTGAATTAGTGCTTAGGATTTCGTTGGTCTCATGCATACTTTCTTATTTTTCGGCTTCATTAACTGCCGCGACTTATGCTTTGAATCGGCAGTCTCAATTTTTGAAATCGAGCATTGTTGGTTCTGTTGTTGCTATAACACTGAATTTACTTTTGATTCCAAAATACGGTTCTGTTGGGGCTGTTATTTCTCTTGTAATAACCGAGGCAAGCGTGTTCCTAAGTCTTGCCTATTTCAACAGAAAATTGAATATTATTCATACATACACAGAGGTTGTTAAACCATTTTTTGTTGGTATAATCTCAATCTTATTAGCGAAGGCTTTGGAAATTTATACCAATAGCATTATTGGAATATTGGTTTATTTTATGCTTTTTTGGGCAATTGCTTTCCTTACCAAGTTAATTACAATTGAGCAAGTGAAGAAAATTTTCAGTTTTCGATTTTAAATCAACTTGCAGGAATTTTCCTTAGGCTTTTTCATTATTTCGCGGAAGTAATAGTTTTCTTCTACAAGTTCTGAATCTGTAATGTAGTGGACATCGAGCGGTTTAGGTCTTCGAAAGCCTGTGTTGATATAAATTATATCCTGTAAGAGGAAGTTCCAAGGTTCGAACCAAGCTTCCATAAGTTCTTTGTTTCGTGGATTGCCGTCGTAGTGGACAAGAATATCAACATCGGAAGTATCGGAAGCAGATTTTGTGAAAACTGTGCCATAAAGATAAATGCCTTTGATTCCAAATTTTGATGGATTCAACTTGCTCACCATTTTTTCGACAAATTTCCAGCGGATTTCCCAAGGCTCTTCAATTTTTAGCTTAGAAATATCTCTTGGGGTATTGACAAAATAGACAGGTGAAACAGAGGATTCGCTAAAAATCCCAAAAGAAATGCCGAGTTCTGTGTTATTGAAAATTCTTAGGGTTTTTCCGCTAGTTTCTTTTGGAACGGAAATAACTTTGAGTAGGTGGAGGATATGCGAGTACTCAGGAAGAAATTCGGGAAGAAGGTTTTGTGATTTCAAAAGAAAATGTTCGTTGAATATAGTATCTTCTTCTTGTGGGAAGATGGGAATGTATTTAATGTTTGATTCGACTAAATCTTGGAAAAAGTGGGTACCAAAAGAAACCTCGGGAGCGTAATTTCCAATGCTATAGGCGAGTTCAACCAAAGCAGCAGTGTTGTTTATTGATGAGTAATTGACTTTAACTCCCAGACGAAAGTCGTCACGAGTTCCCCAGCGGCCCGGACCAATTAAGATAAATTTCTTTGGGGGGAGTTTTTGATTTAATTTGTCGATGGCACTGGCAATATCATAAAAATCTTGTGAGTTGTTAATTCTGGAATAATTGATTGGGTCGACAAAGACAATGTATTCAATGTCGGGCGATTTTCCACCACTAATGAACTTTTTGCTCTTGAACAAAATATCCTCTTCGGAGATTTTTGTTGGTAATTCTGCATTTGCAAATTCATTGAGGGTGCTTTGCGACCTACATTGAAGTAGATAAAGATTTTCGCCATCGAAAGCAAACTCTATATCTACTGGAATATTTAGTTCTTTTTGAAGGATTTTAAGTATTCTTTGTAATGTTTCTGGAAAGTTTGTTTGCGAGATTAGGTTTTGAAAAGTAACAACAATCTCGTCTACATCGGGATTTATACCAAGACCAACGGGACGGCGAATGTAATTATGTTCAACAATAGAGAAAATGTAGTTCAGCATTGGAAAATCGTAGCCTAAGATTTTAACAAGTTTGTCGATTTCAATTGTTTCGAAGGAATTGGTAGAAAGGTTTATCACATCCATTTTTTTAGGTGAGTATTTTAAGTAATCTTCGGTATTTGCATAAACCGATAGCTCAGGCTTGCCAATGGAAGTTATGAAACAATAGTCATCACCAAGTCGGTCAACTGCGCGGGTACCAAGACCAACAACCAAACGAACTAAGCCATCTTCGCGCTCAATTCTTGGCGACCAGCGATAATCATTAAGGCTAAATGCTACACCAGCAAACGCGGGGAAAAAGTAGTTCCCGTATTTTTTGCCTACTACTTCCTGAATCATAATTCCCATCTCTTCGTTGAAATCCAGGAGATGGTGTTCGATACGATAGCCAATGGGTTCAGGACTAAAAGTAGAGGCGTATACCTCGGCAATCGCATCCATCACAGCATTGAGTCGCTCTTGCTTTGTGCCTTGATTTGCAAGAAATATGCTCTTGTATTTTCCCGGAAACGAAGCACCAAGACGGTCTTCGAGCAAGCTCGAAGAGCGGACAATTATTGGATTCTCCCCAAAATCATCAAGAGCACGGGAAAGCCCATTTACCAATTCTGGCGGGAATTGTGAATTCTTGAATACTTGTATGATATTTGGATATTCACTTCTTATCTCTTCTATTGGCTTATATTTTTGTTCAATGATGTCTTCCAAATTATTGTAGTAGAGAAAATCATAAAAGGAGTCCGAAGGTATAAACCACGTCTTGGGAATTTTAATTTTATTCAACGAAAACATTGATTCTTGTTCAACAAGTGTTTTGTGTTCTTCAATAAAATTTTGGATTATTTTACTTGCCAAGATAATACCAGCTGCTTTTCCGCCAAATCGACCAATTCCTTCGGATGTGATTATGGTTCGTTGCAAAAGTTCATAAAAGTCATTGATTTTTACAAAGTTTTTTGCTATGTGAACATATTCAAGCTGGTCAGAAAGAAGACGGCGAGACAGGGCGACTCGTATTCCTTGTACAGCAGGCGATAGGGCAAAACGAGTTTCGAGCTCCACTAAATTTGGGGTTTGGAAATAGTATTTCCTGATTGCATCCGATATTTCTTTCAAGGGGATAGATTCATTGGCAAGCAAACGGACAAGATGGCTGGACTTCTCTTCGAAAATCCATTTTTGAATGAAGTACAAAATCTGCTCATCGGAGAAGAATTTCGAGGATAATTCAAAAATATCCTTGGAATATGCCAGAGTGTTTTTTAAAATCTTTTTATCCGATAAAGTATTTGTTTCAATAAATGAGTGACCATTATCGGTTCCCCAATGACCAATTTCATAAGATAATTGCTTTGCTTCTCTGTATCCTTTGCAAAGCAGAAAGTTCAACATTTTGTGTGATAAGACTGAAAGCAAATATGGGTCAACATTGCTTAATAATTCAACAATTTGATTCCATTTGGCTTTGTTATCGTTATTTTTAGAAACTTCTTGCTCAATATTCTCTATCTCTCTCAACCAAAGGGCTTCGGCAATTTTTTTTGCTAAAAATTTGAATATGTTTTGATTACTTTTATTTTCCAAAACTTGTGAGTCATTGGCAAGAACTTTTAATATGCCAAAAGCTTTGTTATTAAATTCAATTGGGTAAACCTTTTCACCATTGGTATCAATGTCTTTACTCGGAATAATAATGTTGTCGCTAAAATCAACTTGGAAACTAATTTGTTCACTGGGGATATTTAGAAAATTTGGGAGATATTCGAACAGCTCTTTCAGTTGTTCGTTAAAATTTGTATCTTTTCGGAAAAGTATTTCTTCTATTCTAAATATTTTTTCGATTTCCATAGACCACCTTTAAAAAAATTAGGAATGTAAGAGCAGTTAATTTATTGTATCGAAGTTCCGTTGGTTTGCAATGAATAAAGCTTTTTATATATGCCGTTGGCTTTAATCAACTCTTGATGTTTGCCCTTTTCGACAATTTGCCCAGAATCGAAAACCAAAATTTCGTCGGCATCCACAATTGTCGAGAGCCTGTGGGCAACAATGATGGCTGTTTTGTCTTTCAAAGTAGAGTTGATGGCTTCCTGAACCACTTTTTCAGACTCTGAATCGAGCGAAGAGGTAGCCTCGTCGAAAATAAGTATCTGTGGATTGCGAATAATGGCACGTGCAATTGCAATTCTTTGTCGTTCTCCACCAGAAAGTGTTACACCACGCTCACCGACAACAGTGTCGAGCCCTTGCGGAAGTTTCATTATGAAGTTATAAGAATTTGAAACCTTGCAAGCGTTGATTATATCCAGCTCAGTGGCATCGGGGTTTCCAATCAAAATATTATTCCTAATTGTATCGTTGAAAAGAATTATATCTTGCGAGACAATGCCAAAAAGTTTTCGGTACTGCTTCAAATCAAATTCTCTGATGTCTGTTTCATCGAGCAGAATGGAGCCTTCGGTCGGGTCGTAGAAACGAATGATAAGGTCAACTACTGTTGATTTTCCGCTTCCGCTTGCCCCAACAAGTGCAATCTTTTTGCCCTTTGGTATCGTGAAGTTGATATTTTTAAGAACTAATTCAGAATTGTATCCAAACGAGACATTCTTGAATTCAATGCGATTTTCGAATGAGTCGATTTTTTTCGACCCTGAATGTATCTGAACATTCTGTTCCAATATGCTAAATACTCGCTGTGTGCTGACGATTCCTCGCTGGAATTGTGAAACATTGTGGACAATAGTGGCGATTGGGCTCATAATCGAAAATAAAGCAAAGAGGAAGAGCATCAAATCTTCGGCTCGCATTTTGTTCTGCAGGACAAAATTCCCCCCGACAAGGAAGACCACAACGAGAGCAAGTATAGCAAAAATTTCATTTAATGATGGAACCAGCGAAATTATCGATTGAAACTTTATCGAAGACCGATAGTATCTTTGTGTTTTTTCGTGGAATTTGTCTTTAATTTTATTTTCGAAATTGTATCCTTTGATGATTTTTATCCCGTTCAAAGTCTCTTGCACAACATTGGTGAAATCTGCCATTGCAACTTGCATTCGATTTGCATATTTGCGTAGGTAATTGGTTGAGATTCTCAAAATCAACACAGTGATTATACTTGAACTAAATGCAATGAGGCACAAATATGGAGAAATTGAAAGTAGCAGAAGAAGATAAAGAATCACTTGGATGATTTCCCGCAATAATCCAGTGAAAGCAGAAACTGTGGTCGAATTTACAACATTTACATCATTTGTCAGTGTTGATATGATATTTCCCGATTGAGTTGTGTTGTAATAACTTAAATCTAATGAAACAAGTTTGGTGAAAAGAGTGTTCCGAATGTATCGAACAATGCCTTCTTCCAGCCTTGCGTTAAATATTGAACCCAAATATTTAAATAGATTTTTGAGCAAAAACAGTACAATTATGAATATTCCCAGATTTAGCAAAGTGTTTTGAATATTGTTGGGGGAAACAATCAAACTTTTTAGCAACGAGAAGAACTCTGCTTTGATTTTTGCCAGACCCCCAAGTTTTCCAACTTCGGCTTCGGGCAAAATTTGGGAATTGAAGATGAGTTCAAAAATTGGCTTAATGGTTGCAACGGTTGCTGCGGTCAAGGACGAGAAAATTGTGTTCAGTAAAATTGTTAAGAAAAATAAACCAACGAATGGTTTCGCAAAGGAGAAACTTCTTAAAAAATAGTAACTCCCGCTCTTTTCTGCCATAATAGTTTATTTCTGTTCGGAATTAGTTTTGTTTGATTTTTCTTCTTCGATTAATTTCAAAATTTGTTCGTAGAGTATTTCCTCGTCCCCAGTGGCGTAGCCATTGTGTTCCCAAACGATTTCGCCTTTGGAATTGACAAGGAAAGAATGGGGAGGATTGTTGACTTTCAAGGCTCGTTTGAAGTCGCCGTTTTCATCAAGATAGACCTCGAATTTCCAATTTCTGCCCATAACAAATGGTGCAACTTTTTTGGAACTTCGGACATCGTCTATCGAAACGGCTATGATTTTGATGCCAGTTTCCTTTTGCCATTTTTCGTAGACTTCGTGAATATTGTTTAACTCCATTATGCAAGGCTTGCACCAAGTTGCCCAGAAATTAATCACGAATGGTTTGCCATCGTTATTGAAATTTTTGGTTTCGACGAGCTCTCCTTTCAAATTTTTCACCTTGACGTTGGGAATAGTTTTGGCTTCCTTCCCGAATGAGACCGATAAGCTCAGTCCCAAAAGAATTGCAAAAATTATGATAAAACCGCCCTTCACTTTGCTCATATTTTCATATTTTTATATTTTGAAAAACAAAATTACGAAGAAAAATGAAAAATATCTTGGCTCTATTTGCTTTATTCTTTCTTTCACCCTTTTTGATGAAAGCAGGAAGTATCGAACTCGTTTCGATTGATAGCCTTGTTTCCGTTACTCCCTACGTCAGCGAAGCAAAGGCAAAATGCATTTTTAAGAACGCTTCTTCCGAAACAAAAAACATCAAACTCAGAGTTACTTTAACAAAGATTTCCGAAGGTTTAGAAGTTTCTTTTTGTTGGGGTCCAATTTGTTATCCACCATTAACCGAAAATGAGCCCTTCAATCCTTACGATGTAATAACATTGGCTCCGGGTGAAACTTCTGGTTCCAACGAATTCTACTTTACTTTTACTCCAAATGGCTACGAAGGGGAGGCAGTTGTCGAAGCTTTGCTTTACGATAGGGATAATCCTTCGGATTCGTTGCTTTTAACTTTCCGTTTCGTTTCGTATACTCTTAGCGTTGAAATACCCAAACAAATAAATGAATTTACTTCAATTATTATCAATGACCTTGCTGACCTTGAAAAATTTGGTTTTAACTTGGAGAAAACCAAAATCTATGATATAACTGGAACCCTTGTTTTAAGCTTGTATCAATCACATTCGTACGATTATCCACTCATTAAGGCAGAAACCTATATAGCTATTCAATTAATCCCGAGAAAAATAATTTTGTTTAGGTTTTAGGAGTTCATAGAATAAATTCTTAATGGTATAAAATTTGTTTCAACTTCTATTTCTAAATAGGAGGTAAAATGGGTGTAAACATAGCAAAGGAACTTGTTTTAAATTTATCTCTCCTTGTAACTCTAAGTGTGCTCTCGGGATTTATCGAAAGGAGATGGAATAGGGAAACCCTGACAGGGAAAATTCTACAAGGCTTGCTCTTTGGTTTTGTTGCTATTGTTGGAATGATTTTCTCGTTTAAGTTTACGGAAGGTTTGATTTTTGATGGCAGGACAATAGTTATCAGCCTTTGCACATTGTTTTTTGGACCATTATCTGGTGTAATATCGGCTTTGCTGTCCGGGATTTACCGCATTTGGATTGGGGGTGTCGGTTTACCAATGGGTCTCTTGAAGATTTTAGAAGCCTTTGTCATTGGATATGTTTTCCATTATTTAAAAATAAAATACGGCGGATATTGGCTAACACTTACAAGATTATATCTTTTTGGTCTTCTGGTTCACGCAATTATGGTTGCTTTAATATTTACCTTGCCTTTACGCCTTGCTACCGATGTTTTACATAATCTTGGATTAATCATAATTATTGTCTATCCAATAATTACTGTTTTAATTGGCAAGATACTTTTCGACCAAGAAGTTGGAACGAGATATGTTAAAGATATTGAACTTAGGGAATCTCTTTATAGAACAACATTGTATTCAATTGGAGATGCAGTTATAACAACAGACTTCCGAGGTATTGTTCGAAATATGAATTCTGTTGCCGAGAGTTTGACTGGATGGCTGGAAAAAGAGGCAAGTGGGAAGGAAATTGGTGAGATTTTTAACATTGTCAATGAATTCACGCTCGAGAAAGCCGAAAACCCCGTTTCAAGAGTGCTTCGCGAAGGTAAAGTTGTTGGTTTGGCGAATCATACAGTACTGATTTCGAAAGATGGTCGAAAAATTCCTATTGCCGACAGTGGTGCTCCAATAAAGGATTTTCAAGGGAATATTTTAGGTGTTGTTCTTGTTTTCCGCGACCAGACGAAGGAACGTGAATATTTGCGAAAGATTGAAGAATCGGAGAAACGCTACCGGCAATTTGTTTACTTCAGCACCGACGGAATTTGGCGATTTGACCTTGAAAAACCAATTCCGATTAATTTGCCAATTGCCGAGCAAATAAAAATGATGTTCGAAGGAGGAGTTCTTGCAGAATGCAACGATGTTTACGCAAAAATGTATGGTTTCGAAAGCAAAGATGATATCGTTGGAATTCGATTACGTGATGTTTTGAAACCAGATGACCCAGTAAACATTGATGTGTTGACAAGATTTGTACAAAATGATTATAAAGTTATTGGTGAACTTTCTGTTGAAGTTGATAGATTTGGCAACACAAAATACTTCGAAAATAATTATGTTGGTATTGTCGAAGATGGATATCTAGTTCGTGCTTGGGGAACACAAAAGGATATAACCGAAAAATATCTGCTCGAAGAGGAATTGCGAGAAAGCGAGGAACGTTTCCGCTTGCTTGCCGAGGCTTCATTGGTTGGAATTTATTTAATTCAGGATTACAAATTTGCTTATGTTAATAAAGCTTTAGCTGATGTTTTTGGTTACGATGTGGACGAGGTTATTGGCAAGCTTGGACCTCTGGATTTAACTCATCCTGACGACCATCCGAAAGTTATCGAGAATATCAACAAGCGAGTTTCGGGCGAGATAGAAGCAGTTAATTATTCATTCAAAGGGGTAAAGAAAGATGGCACTGCTATTTATGTTGAAGTTTTCGGTCGAAGAATTGAATACAAAGGGAAACCCGGAGTTATTGGAACTTTGATGGACATCACTGAACGAGTTAAATTGGAGCAGGAAAATCGTATCAAAACTGAACAATTGCAGAATACACTTGAAAATACCCCGAATGTTGCTATTCAATTTTACGATGAGAGGGGTCGAATTACTTATTGGAACAATGCATCGACACGAATTTATGGTTGGACAAAAGAAGAAGCACTGGGTAAAACGCTTGACGAGTTGATTTTGTCAAAGGAACAAGCAGAGGAATTTTTAAGTATTTTGCAGAAGATTAAAGAGACAAAGCAAGCAGTGGGTCTATTCGAAAGCAAATTCCATAGGAAAGATGGAGCCGAAGGCTGGATTTTAAGCACCACATTCGTTATTCCCTCGGAAACAGGCTCCGATACTTTTGTTTGTATGGATGTTGAGATTACAGAACAGAAAAAAGCTTATGAGGAATTGAACCAACAGAAAGAATTGTTCAAAACCCTCATAGAAACATCCAATGTTGCTATTCTTTATTATAGTGGAGAAAAGATACTATTTTGCAATGAGTATTTGACCAAGCTTACAGGATATTCTCGAGAAGAAGTTTATTCTATGCCATCTTGGAATCTTGTGCATCCCGACCAGCGTGAAGCTGTTAAAGACAATATATTGCGTAGGTTATCTGGTGAACCTGTACCTTCCCATTATGAAATCAAAATATTATGTAAAGATGGCTCTGCTAAGTGGGTCGATTATAGTGTAAACTTGGTGGAGTTTGAAGGAAAAATCATTGCTTTTGGAACTGGGGTCGATATCACTGAAAGAAAGCTGAACGAAGAGGTAATCAAAATACAAAGCACGCTTGCAAAGGCTTTGCTTGAATCTCCAACCTTAAATAAGTTTTTTGAAATTGTTAGAAACGAGCTTTCCAAATTAATTGATACAAAAAATCTCTTTGTGGCATTTTACGACGAACGGACGGATGAACTTTACGCTCCTTTCGAGTGGGATGAAAAAATGGATGCACCTGTTCGCTGGTCTGCACAAAAGTCCTTGACAGGGAAAGTAGTTCACGAAAAGAGAACTATTTTTCTTAAACGAAAGGAAATAGATGAACTTATCGAAAAAGGTGAGATTGAAAGAATTGGTTCTCCCGCAGAGGTCTGGCTTGGAGTTCCTTTGTTTGTCGAGGGTGAAGTCTATGGTGCAATTGTGGTGCAAAGTTACGACAACCCGAACGCCTACGATGAGAGAAGCAAACAACTTTTGGAAATGGTTGCCAGTCATTTTTCTACTTCAATCATTCGTAAAATGGAGCACGAAGAACTTGTGAAATTATCTCGCGCTGTTGAGAAAAGTCAGGTCGGAGTTGTGATTACCAATAAGGAAGGTACAATAGAATATGTTAATCCAAAGTTTTGCGAAATCACAAGATATAGTGCAGATGAACTTATTGGCAAGAATCCAAGAATACTACAATCGGGACACCACACCAAAGAATTTTATAAAAATTTATGGGATACAATATTAAGTGGTAGAGATTGGGTTGGTGAATTTCGGAATAAAAGAAAAGGTGGGGAGCTTTATTGGGATAGAGGATTAATTTCCCCAATTACTGACGAAAGTGGGAAAATTACACATTTTGTAGGAATAAAAGAAGATATTACTGAGCAGAAAAGGCTAATTGAAGAGCTGGTTAAAGCCCGCGAAAAGGCACAAGAAAGCGAAAGACTAAAAACAGCCTTTCTTGCCAACGTAAGCCATGAAGTTCGAACCCCTTTGAATTCTATCATTGGCTTTGCACAAGTCCTTGATACACAGGATTTGAACAAAGAAGAAGTCAAGAGATTTGCATCGATTATTTTGAAAAGAGGAAATGATTTGTTGGACTTATTCAACGAGATTTTGGACTTATCGCTTATTGAGTCCAATCAACTCAAAATCTCACCAAAGAAGGTAAATATCAATAGCATACTTTATGATGTGTATTCTAACTTTTTGTTGAATCCCAAAGTAAAAGAAAAACAGATTGATTTACGCATAGGGAAAATTTTCCCCGAGGACTTTGAATTTTCTACCGACCCATTGAGGTTGAAACAAATTCTTTCGAACCTCGTTGAGAATGGAATCAAATTTACAAAGAGAGGCTATGTTGAGTTTGGTGGAACAATAGAAAACGAAAAAACTTTGTCATTTTATGTTAAAGATACAGGCATAGGTATCCCAGCGAGTAAATTTAATACCATATTCGAAAGGTTCCAGCAAATCGATAGCGACTTTATTACGCGGGAATACGAAGGAACGGGATTGGGCTTGCCTTTGTGCAAAGGGCTTGTCAATCTGCTCGGCGGAAGAATATGGCTTGAATCGACCGTTGGCGAAGGAACCACATTTTATTTTACAATAAGTTCTTTGGAAATGAAACCCGAAAGGGAGAAGGGGATAGAAATGAAAATTGTTGAAACGCCAAAACAACTCGAAGGACAAAGCTTTGTATTCCTTGTGGGCGAAGATGATTATTTGAACTACTTGCTTTTGGAGAAGATGTTGCAAAGGAATTTCAATTGCGAAGTGCTGTATGGTGCCACTGGTAAAGATGTTCTGAATATTTTAAAGGAGCGAAAAAATATTGATTTGATTTTATTGGACTTGCGAATGCCTGTGATGGATGGCTTCACTGCTTTTCAAGAGATTAAGAAGCTTGACCCCACGGTTCCCATTATCGCTGTAACAGCCTATGCCTATTCCGAAGATAGGAAGAAGGCAATCGATATGGGTTTCGATGAATATATCGTCAAACCAATAATGATTAACGATATGTTAGCAAAAATCAATCAGATTTTATTGAAGAAAAGGAAAAAGTAAGATACGAAGTTGTGATGTCGAGATTTTAAACGATAGCCTCTTTGGCTTTAAAAGTTAAATATGAAAATTGCGGAATGTGATTGTTATTGCATTACAAAGTAAGGTTCAAGGGAAACTCTACCGCCAAAACGAAAACGTTCAGTGTAGTAACCTTCGGATATGTGGGTAATGATTACACCTTTTGAGGTCGAAGAATGAGCAAAAATACCATTACCAAGATAGATACCAACGTGCCCAATTCTTTGGGATTTTCTGTTCCGCCCCGAAAAGAAAATTAGGTCGCCAAAAGTTAAATCCTCGAAATTTTTAATCGGTTTGACATAGTGGGTTTGAGTTTGTGCATTTGCTGGAAAGTTTATGTGTAAAGTTTCTTCGAGTACTCTGGCAACGAAATTAGAGCAGTCGATTCCTTTCTTCGATGAGCCAGCCATACGATAAGGAGTTCCAAGCCAAAGCAAAATGTTTTCGAGGAGTTTTTCACGAAGGTAGGAGTTCGAAAATAAATTCTGCTGGCAATTGTTCTTGGAATTTATAGTAACGAAAGGGAAATCTACGGAGATTTTGTCGTAGCCAATTAAGTATGTTTTAAGTTTCATTAATGATTCTTTAACCAGTTTAGTCTGTTTTGTGTTTGTTCTTTTGGCAATTTTCTTCGGATGCGACTTTGCAGATTTAGAATATAAAACTGGATTTATAATAAAAATCAACAAAACTCCAACCAAAAAACTTCGAACGAAAACTTTCATCTCTCCTCTCATATTGCTAAATCAACAAATTCATTCAGTAGCAAATTAGAAGGAGAAGGGTAAAAATACAATTAAAATTGACTTAAAAATTTTTAATATTTAAAAACAGAATGTTTCGTCTTATTTAATTTTCTGGAGTAATTACTCAATTTATTCAACCAAAGCATTTGCGGGGCAGACACATAGGTCTGTGCCCCTACGTTCGTGATGATGATGTGTGTATGGTTGGGAATTAGGTTTTGTTGTTTGGACGAATAATTATTCGCCCCTACAAGATATTATTGGCTGTTCGAGCGATAACTCTTGTTCGTGACCTTAACGGAATTCATTGCCAAAAGACATCGGATGTTTGCGAAATATCCGATGTCTGAAATAGTTTTTTAGGCGAAATTCATAAATTGCCTCAACAATAGAGCGAATAGCAAACTATGATAAGTTTTTAGAGTTCAAATTTAAGGTGGATTGTATTGAGAAGTTAACAAGAATAATTATCGGCTTTTCTAGCGGTTTAGCAATTTCTTTTTTCCTTTGGCGAAGAAGCCGTTATCGCCTTTCAGTCGGGCGATTTCGTCGCGAATTTCAGCTGCTCGTTCAAAATCCAAATTTCTAGCTGCTTCTTTCATCTCTTTGAAAAGCTGCTCGATTAGCTCTTCCTTTTGCTTTTCATTTAAGAAATGGACAAGGGGTTCCGCAAAACTCGAAGCCTTTTGAATTACTTTTTCGGCTTTTCTTTGTTGCCTTTGCATCTGGATATCAGCAATTGAGGTTGAGCTAAGAATTTCTTCCAATGTCTTGTAAACAGTTTGCGGATTTATGTTGTTTATTCTGTTGTATTCAAGTTGGATTTTTCGTCTTCGGTTTGTCTCTTCGATGAAGTTTTTGATGGAGTTTGTGATTTTATCGGCATAAAGAATAACAAGTCCGTCAACATTTCGTGCAGTTCGGCCTGCAATTTGCAGCAAGGAACGTTCGCTGCGCAAGAATCCTTCCTTGTCAGCATCAAGTATTGCTACCAAAGAAACTTCGGGTAAATCTAATCCTTCTCGGAGAAGATTAACGCCAACCAAAACGTCGTAATTCCCAAGCCGTAAGTCTCGAATGATTTCCACTCGTTCGAGTGCGTCGATATCGGAATGGATATACGCAACTTTTATATTCAGTTGGTGAAGATATTCCGCCAAGTCCTCAGCCATTCGTTTTGTGAGAGTAGTAACCAGAACGCGATGTCCTTTTTTCACGCGCTGTCTGATTTCGTCAATCAAGTCGTCGACTTGATTACGTATGGGACGCACGGAAATCTCGGGGTCGACCAAGCCCGTCGGTCGAATTATTTGCTCGACAACAACTCCACCGGTTTTTTCAAGTTCGTAAGGTCCGGGAGTTGCACTAACATAAATGACTTGATTAACTAGTTGCTCGAATTCCTCGAATTTTAATGGACGATTTTCTAAAGCCGATGGCAATCTGAAACCGAAGTCGACAAGGGTTTGCTTACGAGAGCGGTCGCCGTTATACATTCCCCGCAATTGTGGAATTGTTACGTGGCTTTCATCGATTATGGTAAGAAAATCTTTTGGGAAATAATGGATTATGGTTTCGGGCGTTTCTCCAAAATTTCTACCAGATAAATGCATCGAATAGTTCTCGATACCAGAGCAATAACCAATTTCTTTCATCATTTCGATGTCATAAAGAGTTCTTTGTTCCAGCCGTTGTGCTTCGAGAAGTTTACCTTGGGAGCGAAGTTCTCGCAGTCGCTCGACAAGTTCATTTTGAATTGCAACAATAGCTCTTTGAAGCCTGCTTTCTGTTGTAACAAAAAGTTTAGCAGGATAAATCGTATACTCATCGAATTCTTTTAATACCTTACCAGTTGTTGTATTAATTAAAGAAATCTTGTCTATTTCGTCACCAAATAATTCGATTCGAATACCAGTGTCGATTTCATAAGCGGGAATTAGGTCGATAATATCTCCACGAACACGGAAGCAACCTCTTTTGAAATCCACATCATTTCGATTGTAGTAAAGATAAATCAGCTTATTCATCAAAGCTTTTCGGCTAATTTGCATCCCTTTGTGAATAGGGAAGATAAATTGCTCGAACTCCTCCTTTTTTCCGATGCTGTAGATACAGCTTACCGAAGCAACAATTATTACATCGCGACGATTTTCGACCAAACGGCTTGTTGCTTTGATTCGCAATCGGTCTATTTCGTCATTGATAGAAAAATCTTTCTCGATATACGTATCGGTTTGGGGTATGTAAGCTTCGGGCTGGTAATAATCGTAATATGAAATAAAGTATTCGACTGCGTTTTCGGGAAAGAAGTTGCGGAACTCGCTGTAAAGCTGTGCCGCAAGGGTTTTGTTCGGGGAAATAACCAGAACAGGTTTCTGAACTTGTTCGATGACATTTGAAATAGTGAATGTTTTTCCTGAACCTGTAACACCAAGCAATACTTGGTGCTTCACTCCCTTTCTTATGCCTTCTACTAATTGTTCTATGGCTTTGGGCTGGTCGCCCGCAGGTTTATAATTAGAGTATAATTTAAATTGCTTCATCTTTTGCAAAATCAAAACATTTAACTATTAAGAAACGAAAGAATAAGGGATTAATTTGTTCAGATATGTGAGACTGATTATTTTTGTTTTTTCCATTAAGGTATGCAAATGAAAAAGATATTTGTATTATTAGCAATTTTTGTCGTTCTTTTTGGTTGCAAAGAAAACCAGCGTGTTTCTGAATCTCAAAATTCAAGTAAGAAAACAACAAGTAGTGGGAATAATATTAAAAACACGGCAAATTCTAATTTGATTGATTTACGATTGAAACCTGTTGTCGGCAAGGAATATATTTTTCGAAATGAATTAGTGCAAGATATATCGCAACGAATAGATACAATTAATGCAGAAACTAAAAACACTCAAACGATTATATATTCATTAAAGCCCGTAAAAATAGATTCCGCAGGTACAATTTTGTTTCAAGTTAGTTTTAAATCTATACAACAGAAGATTGTTTCGCCCTTGTTTACCGTTGAAGTTAATACAAGCAAACCAAATCGGAAACCTGCTCCTCTCGAAATTTTCTATTCTTCACTTATCGGTAAAACTTTTGGTTTAAAAGTCAATAGCGATGGGAAGAATGTATCATTGATTTCGTTCGATTCTGTGCTTAAAACTTCTTTGGAGCAAATTTCGAAACGCAAAGAGTTTAGCGGTGTGGATAAAAATGTCCTTTCGCAACTTGTCAATAGTTTTTTCAATCCAAATGAAATGCGAAAAAATTTCGAGAAACTTTTTGAAATATATCCTTCGAAAAAAGTTTCTGTTGGAGAAAATTGGACAATCGATAAGGAGGTTTCTGAACCTATCCCAGCGAAGATTTCGAACACTTTTTTGTTGAAAAACATTTCTAACGACACTCTCTTTTTGGTTCAGGACTCGAAAATTACCTTTAAAAAGCAAGCACAAAAGAGCAATGAGCCACAAATTACAGAACTTTCTGGTAATCAAAGTGGCAACCTTTCTGTAAGCCGTTCAACAGGGGTTGTTTTGAATAGCAAAGTTAAACAACAGATAAATCTTGTGTATACATTTCCCCCTTCCCCTCAAACGAATAACAAACAGGTCAAGGTTGTTACCAATATCAAATCGAATTTTGTTTTCGAGTTGCAATAGACGAAAAAGGTTTCGTATTCGTAATAATTAGTTGAATTATTTGGAGAAGAAAGATGAAAACATATGCACTTTTTGTTGTGTTTTTGATGTCGTTTTCGCTTGTGTTTGCCGTGCCAAAACTTCGTTTTGAATGTGGCGATACGTATGACTGGGGGAAAATCCGCAATGCCGAAGAGCCATTAAAAGCCAAGATTAAGATTTTCAACGACGGTGATGACACCTTGAAGATCTATTCGGTAAAGCCCGGATGCGGATGTACTGCTGCTCCTTTGGATAGGAATGCGATTGAACCAAAAGGCTTTGCCACGCTCGACGTTACTCTTATCGTCCCTCGAAGTCCCGGAAGCCATACCAAATCCATCACTTTTAGAACAAACGACCCCGAGAAGAGCGAAACTTATTTGTACCTAAAAGTCGAAGTAGTCCCTGCGTTGAAGTTTTTCCCAGATTCTAAAATTATGGCTTCGAATTTGCTCATTGGTGATACAGCAACATACAAAATTGTTATGAAGAATACTACCGATGAAAACATTGTCGTCAAACAGCCGACGGTTGAACCTGCTAATTCAATTTCGACCAACTTGAAGCCTGACCTTGTTCTACCGCCTAATCAAGAATTTGTGTTAGAAGTTAAGATTTTCCCCGAAACAATTGGTAATTTTAGTGGGAAAGTTAAATTTTGGACAAATTTGATGGATTTCCCTAAAGTTGAGATACCTGTTTTTGGAATTGTCACAGGTTTCAAAAAGTAGTATGTTGTTTTTAATCAATTGGATATGATATTTTGGGAAAATTCTTGGGCATTCTGGTTGCTACTTTTCGTAGTAGTTTTAATTTTAATTTTTTTGTTCAATTACTTTAGAAACAAACGCTTACTAAATAGGTTTGCTCAAACGGAATTATTAAACCAATTAATTTTTGATTATTCTCCATCGAAACCATTGGTAAAATTTTTTGTTTTGGTTGGCGGGTTGGTTTTCTTGATTTTAACGCTTGCAAATCCACAAATTGGAACGAAATTAGTCGAAGGGAAACGGCAGGGAATTGACGTTGTAATTGCAATCGATGTTTCAAATAGTATGCTTGCTGAAGATATCAAACCTAATCGTTTGGAGCGTGCCAAACAAATGGTGATGAGGCTAATCGATAAACTTGTTAATGACAGAATTGGGATAATTGTTTTTGCTGGCGAGGCTTATGTTCAATTACCATTGACCACAGATTACTCTGCTGCGAAACTTTTTACCAGTTACATCGATACCGATATTGTTCCTACTCAAGGCACTGCCATTGGTTCTGCCATAGAACTCGCAGTCGAGAAATTCAACTTCGATGAAAAAAGAAAGAAGGCATTGATAATTATAACCGACGGAGAAAATCACGAAGACGACCCATTTTCGGCTGCAGAACTGGCTGTTAAAAATAATTTTGTTATACATACAATTGGTATGGGTACTTCGAGCGGTGGTCCTATACCTATTTACGTGGATGGCAAAAAGGATTTTCTTAAAGATAATACAGGAAGCGTTGTTACTACGAAACTCGACCCAATAATGCTCGAGAAAATTGCTTCGATTGGTGGTGGCGAGTTCGTTCTGAATTCTGGCGTCGACCCCGACCTTTCTCAAATTGTCGATAAGATTGCCAAAATGGAGAAAAAAGAGTACGAAACTAAAATCTTTTCGAATTTCGAATCCCAGTATCAATATCCTTTGGCAATTGCTTTGCTTTTTTTAATTGTTGAACTTTTTATCACTGAGCGAAGGAACAAGTTGGTTTTGATTCTAAATAGTTTTGTCCAACGAAATACAATACGGGGATGAGAATTTGTTTAATTATTTTTTTGTTTGCTTTTGGCATAAGTGCATCCTTTTCGCAGTCGACTAAAGATTTAATCCGAAAAGGGAATTCAAAATACAAAGAGCGGAAATATGAAGATTCTGAAATTTTGTATCGAAAAGCACTCGAAAGGGATTCCGCAGATAATCGGGCGAAATATAATCTGGGAAATGCATTGTACAAACAAAACAAATTCAACGAGGCTCGCCAAAAATATTTGGATGTAATGCCCAAAGCCAAATCATCTTTCGATGAGTCAAAGGTATTGTACAATATCGGTAATACATTCCTTAAAGAAAAGAAGTATGCAGAAAGTATAGATTATTACAAGAAGGCTTTAAAACTTAATCCTCGTGATTTCGATGCTAAATATAATTTGGAATATGCCCGTCGGATGTTGCTTTTAGAACAACAAAACCAGAGCCAGAGTAAAGAAAATCAGCAGAAGAATAAGCAACAGAACCAATCGCAGGCAAGTAATCAGCAAAATAAACAACAGGAACAGAAAAATCAACAACAGCAAGACCAGAAGAAAGAAAACCAAAAGCAACAGAATCAGCAGCTTTCTAAAAGCAATATTGAAAATATTTTGAATGCTCTTCGAAACGAAGAGAAGAAAACACAAAAAGAAATTAAAGCAAAACTCCTTCCTCGTCGGGAAAGAAGAATAGAGAAAAACTGGTAAAACGGCAATTTTATGAAAAAGAACCAAAAAGATAAAGTAACACTATTGACACTTGGTTGTGCAAAAAATGTAGTCGATAGCGAGAATCTTATTGGACAACTAAAAGCCAACGGGTTTCAAGTCGTTGATAATCTTAAAGATGCCTCGGTGTGTATTGTTAATACCTGTGGTTTCATCAAGCCTGCGGTAGAAGAGAATTTAAGCGTTGTTTTGGAACTTGTGAACCTGAAATTAAGCGGGAAGATACAAAAGCTTATTGTATCGGGATGTATGGTGCAAAGGTTCGATAAAGAATTAAAAGAAGAATTCCCTGAAGTCGATTTATTTGTTGGTGTCGAAAAGCAGGCAGAAATAATTCGATATTTGAAAGGGAATGATGATGATTTAAAAAATCAACTTTTGGGCGAACGTTACTTGCTAACTCCCAAGCACTATGCATATTTGAAAATCAGCGAAGGATGCAACAGAGAGTGCTCTTTTTGTGCTATCCCAAACATTCGTGGGAAATTACATTCCCGCCCCATTGAAAACATTGTTCAGGAAGCGGTTAATCTTGCAAATCGTGGAGTTAAAGAGTTGATTTTAATTTCGCAGGACACAAGTGCCTATGGAGTTGACCTTTACGGCAAGGTTAAGTTAATCCACCTGCTCGAGGAATTGACCAAGATAGATGGTATACGATGGATTCGCTTAATGTATCTTTACCCTGCTGGGTTACCCGATGAATTATTCGACTTTGTTGCGGATAATGAAAAAATATGCAATTATTTCGATATTCCATTACAACATATTTCCGACAAAGTTTTGAAATTGATGCGAAGGGGAACTACTGAAAAATACATTCGTAATTTGATTGAAAAGATTCGAGTTAGAAATCCCGAAGCTGTCATTCGCTCTACTTTTATTGTTGGATTTCCAAATGAGGATGAAAAAGATTTTGCAAATTTGTTAGATTTTGTCGAAAAATTTGAGCTTGACCGAATTGGCGTTTTTACCTACTCCCAAGAAGATGGAACTTCGGCTTTTCCTCTTGGTGACCCCATTCCAGAAGACGAAAAAATTCGACGGCGGAATGTTTTGATGGAGTTGCAAAGAGAAATTTCTTGGAAAAAGAACAAAGAAAAGATTGGTAGCGATTTGCTTGTCCTTGTCGACCAGAAACAGGGGAAAACATTTTTAGGGCGAACAGAATTTGATGCTCCCGAAGTTGACAATCTGGTTTACATTTCGCCGCAAAATTCATCTATTCGTGTTGGAGACTTCATAAAAGTTAAGATTAAGAGAGCAAAGGAATACGATTTATTTGGCGAAGCCTTAAAAGTGTAAGTCTTTTATTATTTGCACAATTTTTTCGCTTGCATTGCCTTCGCCAAAAGGAAAAGCTACTCTTGCCATATTCGAATATTTTTGCTTGTCCGAAAGCAATTCTGCAATGCTTTGGACTATGGTTTTGGTATTTGTACCCACAAGTTTTGCAATGCCGAGCTCAATACATTCTGGTCTTTCTGTTTTGTCCCTCATAATTAGAACTGGTTTACCCAACGAGGGAGCTTCTTCTTGGATTCCACCGCTGTCGGTCAATATCAAATAAGACTTCTTCAAAGCAAACATAAGTGTTGGATAATCCAAAGGGTCGAAAAGATGAATTCGAGAAGATTTGAGAGCCGAGAATGCAAGCGAAACCACATTGGGATTTGGATGCACGGGATAGATGATTTCTATGTCTTCAAATTGAGTTGAGATTTCAATTAGTGCATCGAAAATGTTTTTTAGTGGTGTGCCAAAATTTTCCCTTCTATGACAGGTAACAAGAATTATTTTTTTAGAGAAGTCGATTTTATTAAAAAAAGACAAATATTCCTTTTCATTTTCTCGAATTTTTTCAAGAACATATTTCTGTGCGTCAATTCCTGTATTCCCAACCATAAAGATTTTGTTTGGGTCTATGTTTTCGCTTTTGAGATTGTTCACAGCTTTCTCTGTAGGTGCAAAATGATAATCGGCGATGTGGTCGGTGAGTATTCTGTTTACTTCTTCGGGGAAGGGAAAAAGTTTGTCGTGGGTTCGTAATCCGGCTTCAATATGTGCCACTGGAACTTTTGAATAGAAAGACGAAAGGGCTCCAGCAAAGCAGGAAGTCGTATCACCTTGGACAAATGTTAGGTTCGGCTCGATTTGTGCAAAGATGTTTTCGAGCTCGGCTACTATCTTCGATGTAACATAGTTCAGGCTCTGGTTATGTGTCATCACGTTTAAATCGAAATGAACATCGATTTTGAAAAAATTCAGGACTTGTTGCAACAATCCCTGGTGTTGGGATGTTATACAAACAAATGTTTTAAACTCCTGTTGCTCATTGAATTTGTTAATCAATGGTGCTAATTTAATTCCTTCGGGTCTGGTTCCAAAAATAAAAAGAATCTTTTTCATACACGATTTGAAAAAATACAAAATTGCTAAAAGTTCATTATTTAATTCTTATCAATTATGCTAATAGATTTTGGTAAATTTGTTTTTTTATAATGATTGAATATGAGCGAAAATCCAAACGAGGAAATTGTATATAGTAAGCAAAAGCAGAAATCTGAATGGGAATTAACACCAAGCGATATTGTCGAGGAATTAAACAAATATGTAATTGGACAGGACGAAGCCAAACGGATTGTAGCAATTGCGTTGCGAAATCGCTGGCGGCGGCGCAAAGTAATGAGCCACTTGCGCGAGGAAATACTGCCGAACAATATTATTATGATTGGTCCAACTGGGGTTGGCAAAACCGAGATTGCGCGCCGACTTGCAAAGTTGGTGAATGCTCCGTTTGTTAAAGTTGAAGCAACAAAGTACACCGAGGTTGGCTATGTCGGTCGCGATGTTGAATCTATGGTTCGCGACCTTGTTGAACGAGCAGTTGCAATGGTGAAGCAAGAGAAGTATCAGGAAAAGGTCGAAGAAGCAAAGCGTGCTGTCGAAGAGAGAATAATCAATATTTTGTTCCCGCGCAAATCCCGAAGTATTTCGTTCGATTTGGATACCAAAAGCGAAGAAGAAAGTGAAAATATTGAAAAAATTCGGCAACTGTATCGTTCTGGCTACTTCGATTCCAAAGTCATTGAAGTAGAGGTAGAGAGTGAGCTTGTCCCGCCCGTTCAAGTTCTGGGTCCTTTTGGGATGGATGAGATAGGCACATCTATTCAAGATATGATGAGTCAGCTTTTCCCCAAAAAGAGAGTTAAGAGAAAAATGACTGTTGCCGAAGCCCGAAATCAATTGTTAAAAGAAGAGACAGAGAAGCTTATCGATATGGAATCCGTTGTTAAAGAGGCGATTGAAAAAGCCGAAACAATGGGGATTATATTTATTGATGAAATCGATAAAATTGCTTCCCACGAAGGTAGAGGGGCTGGTCCGGATGTTTCCCGAGAAGGTGTACAAAGAGATTTGCTTCCAATTGTGGAAGGAACAACGGTTAACACTCGTTACGGAACAGTAAGAACCGACCATATTTTGTTTATCGCCTCTGGTGCTTTTCACGTTTCGAAGCCTTCGGATTTAATTCCTGAATTGCAGGGACGATTCCCAATTCGGGTAGAACTAAAAAGTTTAACCGAAGACGATTTTGTAAGAATCTTGACATTGCCAGAAAATGCCTTGATTAAGCAATACAAAGCACTGCTCGAAACCGAAGGTATTCAATTGGAATTCGACCCCGAAGCAATTCGCGAAATTGCCTCAATTGCAGCAAAGGTGAACGAGGAGGTAACAAACATTGGTGCAAGACGGTTACATACAATTATGACAACTTTACTCGAAGATATTCTTTTCAATGCCCCGGATAAAATTACCGAAAAGAAAATCACAATTACAGTCAAAATGGTTCGCGAAAAGTTAAACAAGATAGTTGAAAATGTAGACTTAAGTAAGTATATTTTATAGAAAGGTTTTAAAATGGGGTCTGGAAATTATCCAATTCGAACTGCGATTATTTCCGTTTTCGACAAAACAGGAATTTTAGAATTTTCCAAAGAGTTGGTAAATCTTGGTATTGAAATTTTTTCCACTGGTGGAACGAGAAAATATCTTGAGGAGAATGATGTTCCAGTTAGAAATATTCAAGATTTAACGCAGTTCCCTGAAATTTTAGATGGCAGGGTAAAGACATTACATCCAAATATTTATGCCGGCATTCTGGCTCGACTCGATGAACCACATCATTTACAACAACTTGAGTCTTTTGGGTTAAAATCGATTGACCTTGTTGTTTGTAATTTATATCCCTTTGAGAAAACATTAAATAAGTTTAGTGACTTAAAGAATCTAAAAGCAAATGAGTTGCTTGAAATACTCGAAATGATTGATATTGGCGGACCATCGATGTTGCGTGCCTCAGCGAAAAATTTTCATTGGACCCTGCCAGTTGTGAATCCCTCACGGTATACCGATGTGATTAATCTTTTGAAAGAGAACAATAATTGTATTCCCGAAAATTTTCGGATTGCGTTTGCCGCAGAAACGTTTGAGCATATTGTCCATTACGATTTAGTTATCTCTAATTTTTTCAAAGAAATAGCAAGTGATTATTCAAATCAATATTTCCAAATTTCAATGCCAAAAGCTTTGAATTTGCGTTACGGCGAAAATCCGCAACAAAAGGGCTCTTTGTATGGCAACTTTTTGAATTTGTTCACCAAACTTCATGGAAAAGAACTTTCGTATAATAATATTCTTGATATTGATTCTGCTGCAAGATTAATAATTGAGTTCGATTTGCCAACAGTTGCGATAATCAAACACACAAATCCCTGCGGTGTTGGTACCGACGAGAATCTTGTCGAAGCATATAAAAAGGCATTTGCAACGGATACAGTTTCGCCTTTCGGTGGAATTATTATTACAAACAGGACAATTGATTTAGACTTTGCAAACGAAGTCCATCCACTGTTTACTGAAGTTATTATCGCTCCCGACTTTACGCCTTCTGCACTTGAACTTTTAACCAAGAAGAAGGATAGGAGGCTTATTAAAGCAGATTTGGATGGGGTTAAGAAGTCGCTATCTATAGATTTTCGTAGCGTAGTCGAAGGAGTTCTGGTTCAGGATACCGATAAGTTTCTGTTTGATAGCGAGGAATTTCGAGTTGTTACGCAAAGAGAACCAACGCAAGATGAACTCGAATCGATGATATTTGCTTGGAAGGTAGTAAAGCATACTCGCTCCAATGCTATTGTTTATGCTCGGAAAGATAGAACGCTTGGGATTGGGGCTGGGCAAATGTCCCGTGTTGATTCCTCGAGGATTGCAGTCGAGAAAGCCAAGATGATGGATTTGGACTTGAACGGGAGCGCAGTTGCTTCGGATGCATTTTTCCCATTTCCCGATGGTGTTTTGGAGGCTGTAAAAGCAGGTGCAACAGCGGTTATTCAACCCGGTGGTTCAATTCGGGATGAGGAAGTTATCCGTGCTGCAAACGAACACAATGTTGCAATGGTTTTTACAAATATGCGCCACTTCAAACATTGATTTAATTTTTTTATTAATTTAGAAATAAGTATTTCTGGATTGGTTATGAAAAATTTTATTAAAGTTTTTGTTATTGTTATCATTGCAGCTCTAACGCTTTTACCACTCTATTCACAGGAGCGCCGAGTAGTTTTAGATAACATTAAAGTAAACGGCAAGCCATTGGAAAAATCTGATTTCGACTATTTGATTTTTTCTCGCAAAGATTCCATCACTTTTTTCTACCATCTCGAAATTTCCGATACCACCCAGCGTACCCCTTTCATTTTTAAAATACTAATTAAGAACTCTAAGGACTCAAGTTTTAGGGTTATAAATTTTAATCATTTCAGCTATAAATATCTTCCCGAAGACCACTACTATCTTCGTATAGAGGCATTTGACCCAAGAAATAAATGGGTTGCAAAACCATTGGAACTCAATTTTGTGGTGAATGATAAGCTTAGTTCTATTTATTCCGAACTTAAATCGCTTCGTTCCTCGAAAGCGAAAAATGGGAAACAAGGAGGTGAAACCAAAACTACTGAGAGTACCTTTTGGGGCTTCGAGGTAAAATCCGTTTTGGCTGGTTTTGGCGTGGGTTTTGTGCTTGTATTGATTTTATCTTTCATCATCTTTCGAAATGGAAAAGGCAACGAAAAGAAGAAATTAAAAGGGGAACAATCTGGTGTAATTACACTTGAAAAATACAAATATGAACAAGTTCTTTTGGAAAATAGCAACTTGCGGGCAGAAATTTCGGCATTACGCGGGCAAATCGACGCCTTGAATTCTCGTGCCGAGGAATTGCGTAAGCAAAATATTGAATTGAAAGAAAAGGTCGAAAAGCTTTCGAGCAGTAAATCTGAACTTGAAGAATTACAACAACAAAAGGATGAGCTTTTTGCCTTAATTATCCACGATATAAAAAATCCTGCAGCTTTGATAAAAAATCTTGTTGAATTGCTTCGTTCCTACGACCTAACAGCAACGGAACAACAGGAAATTATTGATGACATTTTGGTTACTTCTAATAGAATTGTCGCTCTATCGCAGGAAGTTTCCCGAATTCTTGCCCTTGAATCTTCGCTTATGAGTTTGAATCTGGAAGAAGGAAATATTAACGATGTTATTCGTGAAGTAGTCAAAGCTAATTCACCAAATGCTAAGAATAAGAACATAAATGTATTTGTTGACCTCGATGAGAATATAGAAGTTTTCAAATTCGATAGATACAAGGTTTACGAGGTGCTGGATAATTTGGTTTCAAACGCAATTAAGTTTACTCAAAAAGGTGGCGAGGTTCGAGTTGAAAGTTCAGTCGAAGGAGATAAAGTAGTAATTAAAGTCATTGATAACGGGTTGGGACTATCAGATGAGGATTTGAGCAGAGCTTTCCAACGGGGGGCTCGGTTGAGTGCTAAACCAACAGCCGACGAACCTACTTCTGGATTAGGGCTTTGGATTGTGAAAAGGCTTGTAGAAGCAATGAAAGGAAAAGTTTGGGTTAAAAGTGTGTTGGGCAAAGGCTCAACATTTGCATTTTCCTTGCCAATTTTGAAAGAAGTGAATGTAAACTTCAAGCAGGAAAAAGAATTAGAATCGGATAGTGCTCTGAATAATTAACTTCCAGCAACATTTATTAACACACTTTTTTACATTTCTCAATTTCTTAATGTTTATGATAAAATGTTAAGATAAATTGCACTGTAACCATTGTGTTTTTTTTGAAAAAAGGAGAGGGTTATGGCAAAAATTGCAATTATTGATGATGACCAAGACATTATTGATGCTGTTACAATTACTTTAACAGCAAAGGGTTATCAAGTGGTTTCGGCGAAAAATGTTAACGATGGTATGAAATTAGTCGAAAACGAGAAGCCCGATTTAATTTTGCTGGATGTGATGATGGAGGAGCCAGACGACGGATTTTATCTTGCTACGAAGTTGAGAAAAGCAGGAGTTCAAACACCAATTTTTCTTTTGACTTCTGTTTCGAAAGCGACAGGACTTGAATTCGCTGGAAGCCAGACGCTTCAAGTAAATGAATTTCTCGAAAAGCCTTTGAGTTCTGAAATTTTGCTTCAAAAAATTAATCAATACTTAGGGAATGTATAGGAAATGGTGAGGGAAATATGATTTATCCAGACAAAAATGTATTAGTCAATGAAGTTGACGCGCTTGTAAAAAAATACGGTAGCGGGAGGGAATCGTTACTACCAATTTTGCAAGATGTTCAAAGGAAGTTCGGCTTTATTTCGGATTTTGCGATGCAGGAAATTGCCCATAGGTTGGATATCCATCCTGTTGAGGTATACGGAGTTGTAACTTTCTATAGTTTTTTGAGTACCGAGCCGAAAGGAAAGTATGTAATTCGTTTGTGTAAGACAATTTCCTGTGAACTTGCTGGAAAAGAAGCTGTTGCGAAAACACTCGAAAGGGAATTAAACTTAAAATTTGGTGAAACATCGAAAGACAGGAAATTTACATTGGAATATTGCCATTGCATAGGAATGTGTGACCAAGGTCCTGCTATGCTAATCAACGAGCAAGTGTTTACAAAACTTACTCCTTCGAAAGTCATTGAAATTATTGATAGTTTAAAGTAGAGGTGAAATATGCCAATAATTAATGATACAATATTCTTTGATGAGAAAGCACACGGCGAAGCACTCGAAAAGGCGCTGAAAATGTCCCCACACGAAGTTGTTCTGGAAATTAGAGAATCTCAGCTTCGTGGTCGGGGAGGTGCGGGCTTTCCAACAGGAACAAAATGGATGCTGGCTCTCTCGGCTCAGGCAGATAAAAAATTTGTGGTGTGCAATGCAGACGAAGGTGAACCTGGTACTTTCAAAGATAGAGTCCTTCTGTCCGAATACACCAAGTTGGTGCTGGAAGGAATGGTAATTGCTGGTTATGCGATTCAAGCCCAGAAAGGTTTTATATATCTGCGTGGAGAATATGCCTATCTTCTTGAACATCTTTTGAATTATCTTGATAGGATGCGAAAAGAGAATCGTTTGGGCGAGAATATACTTGGAACCAACTATTCTTTTGATATTGAAATACGGCTTGGTTCTGGGGCTTATGTTTGTGGCGAAGAGACTGCTTTGATTGAGTCCTTGGAAGGGCATCGTGGCGAAGCACGAAATAGGCCACCTTATCCGGTGAATACTGGTTATCTTGGCTATCCAACAATAGTTAATAATGTGGAAACTTTTGCTTGTGCATACATTGTGATTTCCAAAGGTGCACAATGGTTTGCAAAATACGGAACGGAAAAATCCAAAGGGATGAAGCTTATTTCGGTTTCGGGCGATTGCAAAAAGCCCGGAGTTTACGAAGTTCCTTTTGGAATTAAAATCAAGGAATTATTGGAGCTTGTTGGTGCCGAAGATACAAAGGCAGTTCAAATTGGTGGTGCATCAGGTTTATGCATTCCAATGAGTGAAATAGAACGGAACATTTCTTTCGAGGATGTTCCAACTGGGGGTTCGGTAATTATTTTCAATAAAAGTAGAAATATGTTGCAGGTGTTGAGGAATTTTATGGAGTTTTTTGTTGAAGAAAGTTGTGGCCAATGCACCCCTTGTCGTGTTGGAAACAAAAAATTGCTCGAAGGGGTAGAAATGCTCGAAAAAGGAATTTGCACACACCATTATTTAAATGAACTAATCGAATTAGGCAAAACAATGCAAATCGCATCTAAATGTGGATTAGGGCAGTCGTCTCCTAATCCGTTTATTTCGATTGTTACAAATTTTAAGGATGAGATTATGTCAAATTATCTTGGGAGTGGAAATGGACAATAAAATCACCAAAGGAAGGGCACCGGTTAGCCATCAACCTCATAACGTTGCGAAAGCGAGTGGAGAAATCGGTGGTGAAGTTGAAATTGAAATAAATGGCAGAAAATACACCGTTCCTTTTGGAACAACCATTCTCGAGGCTTGCCGAATGAACAATATACACATCCCAACTCTTTGTTACCACGAAGACCTATGCCTTGCAGGTGCTTGCAGAGTGTGTGTTGTCGAAGTCGAAGGGATGAAAACATTGCAAGCCTCTTGCGCTTTTCCAATTACAAGTAAAATAAAAATTTGGACAACATCCGAAAAAGTTCGTAAAGCTCGCCGTCACATTCTTGATTTGCTTTTAAGTGAACATTATGGAGAATGCTATTCTTGTGTTCGCAATAACAATTGTGAACTACAAAGATTAGCCAAAGAGTATGGTGTGGATTTTTATCGATTTGGACATATTACTCAACCTCGTTATCAAGTCGATAGGTCGAGCTATGCAATTGTTAGGGATATGGATAAATGTGTGCTTTGCCGTCGTTGTGTTCGAACTTGTATCGACTTGCAGGAAGTTGGCGTTTTGGAGGCAACTCGAAGAGGTTATAGTACTTTAATTTCTACTTTTATGGACCGTCCGATGCTTGATGTTATTTGTATTAATTGTGGACAGTGCATTAATCGATGTCCAACAGGAGCATTAAGGGCACAAGACCCGTCCGATGAGATTTGGAAAGCTATTGATGACCCAACGAAGCATGTTGTAATTCAAACTGCTCCATCGATTCGAGCCTCTATTGGCGAAGAGTTTGGACTTCCTGCTGGGCACTCAATGACCAAGCAAATGATTACTGCTTTGAGAATGATGGGCTTCGATAGAGTCTTCGATACAAATTTTGCAGCTGACTTAACAATTATGGAAGAAGGCACTGAACTTCTCCTTCGTTTGAAAAGGAAGTTGCTCGAAGGCGATAAGAGCGTTAAATTACCTCAATTTACTTCCTGCTCACCGGGGTGGATTAAATATATCGAACACTTTTATCCTGATTATCTTGATTATTTGTCAACTTGTAAATCTCCACAACAAATGTTTGGAGCAGTAATTAAGACTTTCTATGCTCAAGAGATGGGTATTGACCCCGCTAATATAGTTACAGTTGCAGTTATGCCTTGCACAGCTAAAAAGTTCGAATGTAATCGCCCAGAAATGAACGCATCAGGATACAAGGATATTGATTATGGGTTAACCACGCGAGAACTTGCACAAATGATGAAAGAAGCTGGGTTATTCCTACCAGAGTTACCAAAAAGCGAACATTTTGATGAGCCATTTGGAGATGCTTCGGGTGCGGGTTTGATTTTTGGTGCAACTGGTGGAGTTATGGAAGCTGCATTGCGTACAGTTTACGAGATTGTTACTGGCAGGGAAGTTCCGTTCAACAATCTTACCATTACACCCTGCAGGGGAATGGATGGCGTTCGAGAGGCTTCTATTGTACTAACCGATGTGAAAGATGAATGGAAGTTCCTTGAAGGAGTGGAATTAAAATTTATGATTGCACACGGAACTGCAAATGCCAAGAAAGTAATGGAAGCTCTTATTCGTGGTGAACTCGAAGGTTACCACTTCGTTGAAATTATGGCTTGCCCCGGTGGATGCATTGGTGGTGGAGGGCAACCAATTCCCACAAGCCCTGAGATTAGAAAGAAGCGAGCCGAAGCAATATATAAAGAAGAAGCCGAACTTCCTGTAAGAAAATCACACGAAAACCCAAGTATTAAGTATATTTACGAGAAGTTCTTAGTCGATGGTCCTTGTGGTAAAATCTCTCATAAATTGCTTCATACCCATTATACCAAACGAGGGAAGTACATCGTTTAAGATTAATAAAACCCAGCGAAAAATTTATCTGCTCCGATAGAGTCCACCAAGCGTGGACTCTATCTTTTTTTATGTCATATTATTTTGAGTTTTGCATAATTATTATTTCAAATCAAAATGTGAAACTTATACAGTGAAGGAAAAAGAAATTCTTTTTCGATAGCCAAAAGTATAATAAACAATGTGCTGTGTTCTCTTGATTTACAAACTTCGATGATTACTCAAGACAATTCTCCTGATTGAGACAAGCGTATCACAATTCCTAACTATTACGGCATCGTACCCCATAGTAGGGGCAGACCTGCGTGTCTGCCCAGATTAATAATGTTGATCTACGAATCTGCCCTGATATAATGTTATCAAAGTTGCCAACAATGCAAGTGCGACCAGTAGGTATGTTGCAAAAAATGTTAGGGCGACCTGCCGGTCGCCCTTAAAAGACTTCAACGAAACAATTCTAAATTTGAATTACAAACGCTTTAATTCGGCTAATATCAATGATAGGTGAAAGCTTGTTGATTGCTTTGCTGAATTCTTCGATTGTTTTTCTTGCTTGTTCAATTGTAAAGAACCTTTCTTTCGAAACCAACTCCAAGTTATTTGATTCAATTTGCTCAACTTCGAAGCCAATGGACTTCAACAGATTGCTCAAAAAGTAAAACTCTTCGGCGTTCCTTGCTTTGCCATAAACAATTCGATAGCAATTTCCGGCACAAGGAGTTTCGGTTGGGGTTTCATATTCTTCAACAGATGGCAATTCAAGTGTGTCCATAGTGATAAAGAGTTCTTCCTCCGATGGCAATGAAATAGGAACTTTTTGTACCTTTTCCTTTTCCTTTTTCAACTCGACATAAGTTGGATACAGAAGTTTACCGCATTCCCCTCGGGCAAAGGATTTCTTTTGTATCGTTTCTTTATCAACAACATCAAGGTAAATCATAACTCGTCGGCTATGGGGAAGATTGCAAGGTTCATTCAACGAAGGCGGGTAGGGTTGATTTGCCAGCTCAACTCCAACTATGTTTTTATCAATATTCGGGCAAGGGGGTCTTTCATCGTAGATGCCAAAGGCGTTTAAATGAAATTTTACGAATTTTTCGAACAATCTTATTTTCTCACTGTTGTTTTGATACTTTGCTTTGAAACCTTCTTCGATAGTTTTTCGGGTGAAGTGGGCTCGCAACATTGCAAGGACATAGTTGCCCTGCTGAATTCCCAATGGCGGTGTAAAAGTTTTGCCATCGGTAGTTTTCAGATTCGGTTGTTTCATATAAATTCCCGGAGGGATAACAACGGTGAAATCGTTTCGTTCAAATTTAACTGTATCGTCGCAGGTATAGCGGGTACTATCTTGGGTTATTCTTCCGGTTGGGTCACGATGTGTTCTTAATGGGCAAGGGTCGGTATAGCCGTGAACGGTGATTAATATTTCTTGATTAGAATAACAAGTGTCCAATGCTTGTAAAAGTGAATCAATTGTTGGGAACAAAAACTCATTAAACCATTTGTCGTTGATTTCAGCCGCTGTTTGGTAAAAATATTTTTCATCAGGCTTGAAATCAGTAGAATCTATGAAGTTAGAAAGTACAAGACATCCACTTTTCGACCGTTCATACAAAGTTTTAAGGTTGCGTGTGGTTGTGGGATACCAGTATCCTGTAACGAAGAAAGCAAGACCTTTTTGGTAGGAGAAGCTTATTCTCTTCGGTTGTTTTTTGTAACAATATTGATTTAGGCTAAATTCAATTGTTGTGTCTTTAAAAATCTTATTTGGTGTTGCAAACTCAATTTTGGAAGAGAAACAAGAATCACAAGCTCCGCCACATCTTGAATCATTGCTTATTCTTTCCAAAACGTATCTTGTTCCAAGAGCCAACTCGATACGGTTCTTAGATTGATATGCAGAATTGTTCATCAAGAATTTCCCGCTAATGTCGAGGGCTGAATCAACAGGATTGCCTTGCGAGTCATAGCAAAAATCATTAAGATGTACTATAAGGTAAAGTTTAGGTGGCGGAGGCGGGGGTGGCGGAGTACATTCGAATTTATTCCCATAAAGTTCGAATCGATAAAGGTCGTATCCACCGACATTTTTTATTATCAGTCGAGTTTCTCTTTTAAGTGAGTCCTTGGAGACAAAAACAATCGAGTCTTTCAAACGATTAGATGAAAAATAAAGTTCAAGCGAGGGGTTATAGTTCGTAAAATGCGGATAGGCAATGAATGGGAAACGTTCGTCGGCAGTTGTGTTTATATCATTATTCCCTGTGGGTAGTTTTTCCACTTGTCCTTTGGCTTGAATTTTTTGATTGATAAAATCAATTTCAAGTTTCACGTAAAACAAGTCGAAGGTTGAATCTTTCGAGTCCCGATTCGATGCAAAAAACAAAGTTGGATTGTAGCATTTGCAAAATAGGAATGGTGTAGCTTCTGAATATTTTGTGTTAATTCCATCCATTACCTCGTTGAAATTATGCACTTGGACTTCCTTCCAATCTTGATTTGTTCTCTTAAATGCGAAGTAGAGGTCTGTGTTGCCCTCGTTTTTATAAGGGAAACTATATCCGCCAAAGTTGTCGAGTCGGTCGGATGCCCAAATGAGCAATTGATTCCCCAGCTCGTCATTTGTTACGAACGGATGTGAGTCCCAAAATTCTGAATTAACAGGAGGAGGTAAAACTTCGAAAATAATTCTTTCATTTTTAGGATAGAAATAGAAAATATCGGTTCCACCGACAGAGCCTTCCAATGGTAGCCCATATCTTTGGATGTATTTTGGGTGTGGGGGATGGGAAAAAGAGGCGTAACCTTCGTTTGCTGTTAAAAATGTTACAGATTCAACATTGGAAGTCAGATAATCAATCGCTTCTTTATTGTATTCACTTGCGGGGAAAGTTCTTTTGATAAATTCTGCGGAGGTTATTATTCCCCTGAAAGGCTGATTGGAAACAAAACTTTGCTCCTTTTGGCAAGGGTCAACGATGTTGAGATTGCTGGGTTGTTGGACAGGAGCGACTTCGTCATTCTTTGTATTTGGTGATTCTTTGGGGGAAATCCGACTAAGATTTCCTACTGGTAATTCCCGAATAATTTTGGGTTTGCTACAGGATGCTAACAAAAATATAAGGCTAAAAAGAAGAATAACATATTTGGATTTCATTTCTCCTCCTAAATTTCGCTAAACATAATTGTTAATCTTCGTTTGTACGGGGAAAGGGTTCCTTCTCGGATGTCTGTAATTGCGAAGATGAAATACTTGCCATTTATTGCTCTGTAAAGATAAACATCTCCAAGTTTAACAGTGATGTTTACAGCGCGATTTTTTACTAACTTCAAGGCTTCATCAATGTCATTTTGCGGCGGGGTTACCCCAGTAACAACTTGGTTGCCTGTATCGAGAACAACCAAATTGCTTTGATTGTAGTCAATTACTCTGCTATTTCGTAAGTTGATACCAAACTGGGATAAACTACTTTTAAGGCTTCTTATTCGAGCTGTATCCTTAGTTAAATTGTCAACAAGATTGCAGAACTCTTGAGAATTTTCGGAATTAAACGTGAGGTCAGTTAACACTATGTCCCCTGCGACACGGATTTCAGCAGATTGAAAGTTATCGGCGACAGAATACAACAAAATGTCCCCATTCAAATCGTTGTTTGGTGGGTAATTGTCGAAAATCGCCAAAAAGTACGGTCTTTTGTCCGAAAATGGTCGTTTAACAATAGGAATAGAAGAACTTTTAGAAAAACGCTCATCGTTAACTAATGCACCAGACATATTTTTGTCGAATGGGAATAAAAATGTATGAATTGAGTAAAGAGAATCGGGCTGGAAAACAATTTGTTTAGTGCCATCGGGATTGGTAACTTGCACCAAACTACCAGTGGGACTGAACCTTGTAATGGTTGCCTCCCGAACTTGACATTTTTGGTAAATATCAGTTTCTTGAAGTGGACATTCGCAGGAGCTTAGGATAATAAAAGAGCTATACAGAGTAAATATTAACAACACTTTCAGGTTAAGTCTATATTTCTTTGTCATTTTTCACCTCCTATAAAGTGATACCAGTTCTGATGAAAAATATATTTATTCGACGATAAGAAGGAACATTGCTGAAACCAAGTAATGCTTGACTTTCGCCAAAAGCATAACTTCGCCAACCTGCATCGATTGAAATATCAATATGTGAAGATATGGGGTAATCGATTCCTGCACCAATTGTGAAAGTAAAAGGAACAAAATCGATGTCTAAATATGGAGCAGATGATTTAATTTTATCTTTGCAATTAGACCTCGAAATGTTAAGTTTTATTAAATCCACCGAGAATTTGTCGAAAGGAAGCCCAGCTTGAACAAAGAAATAAGGTCGAAAGCATCTTTCAAAAGGTAATTCTAAATTTTCAATTGAAGTCGAAGCTTTTTCAGCTGTTTCGGATTCTTCGTCGGGGCAGTTGCAAGGCTTTGGACCTTCGCGAACTCTTATGGGTTGCGTCTTTTCTCGTGGTTTAACACAAGCTTTCAAAGGGTCCCATCGAAAATGAAGCAAAGCAAGAGGCCTTCGCAACTCTTCTCCTGTAAATGAATTATAAATTGGCAACCCAGTGGAAAGCATCAAACCAATGCCAAATTGCTCCCTATTTCCAAATCGAATTCCACCTGCAACTTCGCCGAAAAATCCATCTTTCCAAATGGTTTCCTGGGGTGAAATTTTGTCCCGATAAGTTGAATAGCCACCACGAAGTTCAACAAAATAGGGCTTGCAAATTTTTGTCGGACAAGTGGGGCAAAAAAGGCAAGGAATTTTCGGTAAACCAAGCCTAAGAGAAAGAGAAAATTTTGTACAATTACACTCATTGCATTCGACTTTGATTGTATCCCAAGGGACATAACGAAACTTTTTGGGCTCCAATGGATAATTGTAGTCTTCGATAGTATTTATTGGTTGGTTAAATTTGGGTCCAATGAAATCCACGTCCTCGAAAGGAATATACTCAACAAATTTTAGATTCGGCGATTTAGTATCGAGGAAAACAACTCTGTTTTCAGTTTTGAAGTTTGGAGTTCTTTTGGGAGTGCAACTGTCGGGTGACATAAGAGTTTCTAAGCGAAGAACCATACCGCGAAGGGTATTTCCGTTGCGTACGATATCTTTATTGAATGGATAATTTGTGTATTTATAAGCCGAGTCGGGTTTTATTCTTAAAGCGTCGTCAGTCCTTTTCAACGATGAACAACTAATCAAAGAAAGAAATAAAATCAGGGATGCGATGAAAAATGATTTCTTTTTCATAATCGGACTCCCAGTGTTAAACCGAAATTGTAATTAGTTAGAGCAGGGCGTTGATTAGATTTTAAAATGAAATTAGCCGAAGAGAACAATGCATCGAATTCCAGCGACCAGCAAAGCGAAAAAAGATTAAAGCAAAATCCGATTCCCCCACCTAAACTTCCGCCAAGACCAAGGTTGCTTTCGTCAGTGGCTTGCTTTCGGGTAATTGAAGAGAAGTGAAGTAGTCCTTGTAGGAAAAGATAAAATGTGTCGTCGTAGTTAAGTTTAGGCGAGAAAAGATAGACATAGCGTATTTCTGGCGAGAAGAGGAGATAAGAATTAAAGAAATTGGTTCCAATGGGAACGTTTTCGAGCGAGTCGAGTTTGGAGTAATCGAATCGGAAACCGTACCATAAGTTGCAAAAGGAACGGTCTTGGAATTGGAGATTGAAGCCAAGGCTCGGTTTGTTTGTTTCTTTGAATTTGCTTATGGGGACAACATTCATTCCCCCAAGCGAAAAGTAATATGGCGAGGAATTGGTATAAAAGGACGGCAAAAAAGCAATCAAAAGGACAAAAAGCAGTTTGTTTTTCATTTAAACCCCACTTTTGAGACGAAATGTGATTGATTTCAAAAAACAAAAATAATGATTTTGTTTTAAAAAACAAATCTTCTTTTTGTTAATTACATTATTTTTTTGGAATTTTGTATTTTAAAGTTTTTTGATAGGATAGAAAATGAGTTTAAGTTTAATTGGTAGGTCAATAAAAGCCTCGGCAACATTGAGGCTTAACGAGATTGCCGCTATTTTACGCGAAAAAGGTGAACCAGTGATTCATCTTGGTGGTGGTGAGCCCAAAAGCAAAGCCCCTTTGGAAGCTTTGGTTGCCGCTTCCAATTTGATTAACTCTGGTGAAGTTCGCTATACTCCTGCCGATGGAATTCCTCAACTGAAAAAAGCCGTAATAAGGTATACCGAAGAATTCTATGACCGACTTGTTGCACCCGAAAATGTTATCATTTCTAGTGGAGCGAAACAAGCGATAATGGTTTGCTTGCAAGCAATCATTAATCCACAAGAGGAAGTTATTTTCCCTGCACCCTATTGGGTTAGCTACCCCGAGATGGTGAAGCTTTGCGGCGGTGTTCCAGTGCCTGTCTTTCCCGAAGATGGAACATTTTATCCCCGTTTGCAGGATATCGAAGAAAGAGTAACTTCGTACACGAAAGCAATTATAATCAACAGCCCAAACAATCCAACAGGTGCAATGTATTCAGAGCAATTCATCGCCGAAATTGTTGAATTTTGCGAAAAGCGGGGTCTTTATTTAATTATGGACGACATTTACCATCGCCTTATATTTGATGGTCGCAAACCGATTAATTTTTACAAGTTTGCAAAGGATTTAAGTGAAAATTCCAAACTGGTTTTGATTAACGGCGTCTCGAAAATGTATGCTATGACCGGGTTCAGAATTGGTTGGGCTGTTGCAAATAAGAAACTCATTGAAGCAATGACAAATATTCAAGCCCACCAGACTTCTGGTCCTTCTGTTGTGACCCAAGTTGCCGCAGCCGCAGCTTTAAATGGTCCTCAAACGCAGGTGGAAAGTTTAAGAATCACTTTGGAAAATAATAGAAATATACTTCTCGAAAGATTGAATGCCTTCAAAGGAGTAAGGGCATTTAAACCAGATGGAACATTCTATTGTTTTGCCGATTTCAGCTACTATATGAAAGATTCGGTTAAACTTTCTCAATTCCTTTTGGATAAAGTTAGAGTGCTAACGGTTCCCGGAGTTGAATTTGGTCTCGATGGTTGGCTAAGGCTTTCTACTTGTGGCTCTGTAAAGGACATTACCGAAGGAATCGAAAGAATTAAATGGGCTCTTGACCCAGATTCTCCAAATGAATTATATATTGGTGAAAGAAAATTAATAAGGGATTGGTTATGAAATATCTTGAATTTGAAACTCCAGCAACCAAACACGCTTCGGCTCTTGCCAGCGATTTCAAATTGTCAAATCACGGTTTAATTAATTTAGACCGGGTGTTCTGGAATTTACCAACACCGGCGCTTTACGAAGAAGCTGTTTTCCGCAACGAAGGTCACATTGTCAACGGGGGTCCACTTCTTGTTTACACTGGTAAGTGGACTGCTCGTGCTGCGAACGATAAATTTATCGTTTACGAGCCAACAACTGCGGATAAAATTTGGTGGGGGGTTTATAACCGACCTTTTCCCCCTGACAAATTTTATGCTTTGCTTTACCGTTTACAGGCATTTCTCGAAGGCGAAGAACTATTTGTTCAAGATGTTTACGTAGGTGCAGACCCCAATTATCGGATGCCTATTAGGATAATCACCGATAGTGCCTGGCAAAGTCTTTTTGCTCGGAATATGTTTATTTTACCGAAAACGCAGGACGAATATAAGCGACACGTTCCAGAATTTACTTTGATAGCCGCTCCTTCTTTTAGGTGTGACCCGCGGGTGGATGGAACCAGAACAGAGACAGCAATCATTATCAATTTTGGTGCAAGAATGGCTTTGGTTCTTGGTTCCAGTTACGGAGGCGAAATCAAGAAGTCGATTTTCACAATTATGAATTTCCTTCTACCGATGCAAAATGTTATGGCAATGCATTGTTCGGCTAATGTTGGGAAAAAAGGAGATGTTGCGTTGTTTTTTGGATTGAGCGGGACTGGAAAAACTACTTTGTCTGCCGACCCGAACCGAAGATTGATTGGCGATGATGAGCATGGTTGGAGCGACGAAGGTGTTTTTAACTTCGAAGGCGGATGCTATGCGAAAGTGATTAGACTTTCTGCCGAACACGAACCCCAAATTTGGGCAGCCACTCGCCGATTTGGAACTATCTTGGAGAATGTTGTTTATGACCCTGTGACCCGTAATGTGGACCTCGACGATGACCATTTCACAGAGAATACTCGTGCCTCTTATCCTCTTGAGTTCATACCCAATGTGGTTGATGAGAAAATGGTCAAAGAGCATCCCAAGAATGTTATCTTCTTGACTTGTGATGCTTCGGGTGTGTTGCCCCCAATAGCAAGGCTTGATATGAACCAAGCGATGTATCATTTTATAAGTGGTTATACATCGAAGATTGCAGGCACGGAAATTGGATTGGGAATTGAGCCAGAAATTACTTTTTCTGCTTGTTTTGGGGCTCCATTTATGGTGCATCATCCATTTTACTATGCAAATCTATTAAAAGAAAAGATGGTTAAATATGGTGCTAAATGTTGGCTGGTGAATACTGGTTGGGTTGGCGGCAAATTTGGTGTTGGCAAACGAATTAGCATTCGCCATACCCGAACGCTATTGAATGCTGCTCTTGATGGTTTGCTCGATGAAGTGCCATACCGGAAAGATAAACTTTTTGGGTTCGAGGTTCCATTGCATTGTCCCGGTGTTCCCGATGATGTCTTGAAGCCATCCACTTCTTGGGGCAATAAAGAAGAGTATTGGCAAAGGTACGATAGCCTTGCCGCTCGATATATTGAAAACTTTAAGCTTTTTGCCGATGGTTGCCCCCGCGAAGTTGTCGAAGCTGGACCCAAAAGGTTAAAAGACATTGGGGATGTTTCAGAAGATTAAGATGGAAAATATTTTTACTGGCTTAATATTTTTTGAAATATGCTTTGATTAGTTTTTGTTAATTTTGTTTTTATTTATTTGAGGTAATGAATGCCACACATATATATTGACGGAAAAGTTTACGAAGCCAAACAAGGGCAAACAGTTATTCAAGTTGCATTCGAAAATGGGGTAAATATTCCCCATTTTTGTTGGCACCCTGAACTTTCAGTGGCAGGGAATTGCCGAATGTGCCTTGTCGAAGTTGGGATGCCTCGCCGTTTACCCGATGGTTCAATCCAAGTGGATGAAAACAACAAGCCAGTGATTAATTACTTCCCTAAGTTGCAGATTGCCTGCGCCACCGAAGTTGTAGATGGTATGCATGTTCGGACAACTTCCGAAAAGGTGATTCGAGCACAAGAGGCAGTAATGGAATTTTTGCTCATTAACCATCCGCTGGATTGTCCTATATGCGATGAGGCTGGGCAGTGCAAATTGCAAGAATATGCATTTAAACACTCTCGTGGTTATAGTCGGTTTGATGAAGAAAAAAATCATAAACCCAAAAGGGTACCTTGGGGACCTTATGTGATTTTTGATGGAGAAAGGTGCATTTCTTGTTCTCGATGTATTCGTTTTGCAAAAGAAATTGCGAAGCAAGATGTTCTAACTTTTGTTAAAAGAGGCGATAGAGTTACAATCCAACTTCACGAAGGCACACAATTCGACAATCCCTATTCAATGAATGTAATTGATATTTGTCCTGTTGGAGCCTTGACAAGCCGAGATTTTCGTTTTAAGGCTCGCGTTTGGGATATGAGTTTTAATGATTCTATTTGCGAGGGTTGTGCCCGAGGTTGTAACATAAAAATTGGTGTTCGTAATAATGAAATTCTTCGTGTTGAGCCAAAAGCAAATCCATATGTCAATCGTTATTGGATGTGCGATTATGGGCGACTTCATTATCAATATGTTAACGAGAACAGGCTTACTGCTCCTTTAATTCGGGATAATGACCAATTGGTGAAGGTTAATTGGGGCGAAGCCATCTCTTCTGTGGTTGAAAGGCTTAAGCCATTTTCACCCGACGAGATAATGTTCATTGGTTCTGCAAAAACTACTGTCGAAAACAATTACTTATTTGCAAAATTTGCCAAGGAAGTTTTTAAGTCTAAGAATCTGGATTTGCTTGAACATTACGACGAAAGCTTTGGAGATGACTTCCTGAGATGTTCAGATAAAACACCGAACTTGATTGGTGCAAGGTTGGTTGGAGTCGCTCCTGTTTTGCATACTGTTAATGTTAAGCGATTAGTTGATTTAATCCGCGAAGGTACTATCAAAGCCATTTATGTAATGGAAGACGACTTTGATGATTATCCCGAAATCTATGAAGTATTGTTCCAACTCGACTTAATTATCACGCATCAATATAACTCAACGAATCTTTTGGTTCAAAAAGCTGATATTGTTTTTCCAGTAACGACTTTTGCCGAAAGCGAAGGAACATTTGTTAATGTCAATCGAAGGGTTCAACATTTCAAGCCAGCGCTGGTAACCAAGAACAACTTGCGATTTATGGGTATGAAAATGAGCAGATTGGACAAATTTGGGGCTTTCAATGACCGCTGGACACGTTTTGAGTCTCGTGATGTTAAGCAATCTTGGGAAGTTTTGCAGCTTATTGCAAATAAGCTTGGTGCTGGTTGGAATTACAAAACATCAGCCGATGTTTTCAATGAAATCGCTCTTCATATTGCTGAATTCAAAGGTATGACTTATGAGCTTCTTGATGAGCATTTGGGAATAGTTTTAGGAAAATCCAAAACCCCAGACCCAGAAGTTGCTATCTACGAATCACATTTTATGAAACCAGATTAATTCAGGGTGAATATTATGACTGATTGGTTGTCATTGGTTATTGAATTTTTAATTAAAGCCTTAATACTCTTAACACTAATTCTATTAATTGCGGCTGCATTTGGTGTGTGGCTTGAGCGCAAGGTTTCGGCTTGGATTCAGAATCGTATTGGACCCAATAGGGTTGGTCCATTTGGGCTCCTTCAGCCTTTTGCCGATGTTATTAAGCTTTTTCTTAAAGAAGATATTACACCACACGCTGCGGATAAGTTCTTCCATCGTATCGCGCCAGTGATTTCCCTTGGAGTTGCTTTTTCGGTTTATGCAGTTATTCCTTTTGCTGAACCATTTAAATATAACGATAGGTTGATTTATTTTTCCATTACAACCCCTGATGTTAATATTGGTATTTTATTTATTCTCGCATTAACATCTGTCGGAGTTTATGGAATTACATTTGCTGGATGGTCTTCGAATAACAAATATTCCTTGTTGGGTGGCTTAAGGTCATCTGCTCAGATGATTTCTTACGAGTTATCGATGGGTTTATCTTTGGTTGGTGTTCTTTTGGTATGCCAAACATTTTCGTTGCAAGAGATTGTGCAAAAGCAGGCTCTTTGGAATTGGAATCTGTTTTATCAGCCACTTGCTTTTATAGTTTTCCTTGTTTCTGCATTTGCCGAAACAAATCGTGCCCCGTTTGATCTGCCCGAAGCCGAACCTGAACTCGTTGGTGGCTACAATACTGAATATTCCGGGATGAAATTTGGAATGTTTTTCCTTGCCGAATATGCCAATATGTTTACTTCGTCTTTGATTATAGTGCTTCTCTTTCTTGGCGGTTGGAATCTACCTGTTCCACCCGAGTGGTTAGGGTTGCAGCAAGGTTCATTCCTTTTGTCTTTAATTCAATTTTGTATTCTGATTTTCAAAGTTCTTTTGATGGTTTTCTTTTTTATTTGGGTTCGTTGGTCGGTGCCAAGATTCCGCTACGACCAGTTAATGTATTTAGGGTGGAAAGTCCTTCTTCCTTTGGCTTTGGTAAATTTATTTGTTACTTCAATCGTTCTTTATGTTTTAAAATAAGAAATTGCTATGAATAGAATAGAAAATACAGAGCACGAAAGGCTTACGTTTTGGGAAAAATTGTATCTTCCCGAAATTGCTAAAGGTTTGGGCATTACTCTTAAGCAAATGTTCAAGCCTAAGTTCACTCGCCAATATCCAGAGGAAAGATGGGAACCAACCGGGTCCTATCGTGGTCGCCCAGTCCTTGTTTTGGATGAAGATGGAGAGAGATGCGTGGCTTGTGGGTTGTGTTCGCGTGTATGCCCTGCGCTTGCAATCGAAGTTCAAGCAGGGGAAACCGAGCGCGAAAAAGAACGCTATCCTGTGAAGTTCGAGATAAATATGCTTCGCTGTATCTACTGTGGTTTTTGCGAAGAAGTTTGCCCCGAAGAAGCTATCGTTATGAGCAAAGACTATGAACTTGTTTTTACTAATCGAGAAGATGCAATTTTAGGCAAGGATAAGCTTCTCGTTCCTATTCACAAACTGCAAGAGAGGCTTGAATTTTTACGAGAATATAAATAATTCAGCTGTTTTTCGCTTGCAACATTGGATTGAGTTCATATAATTTGATTTTGAAAGTAGCGAAAATAAAAAACCCCATATCTCCGAGATATGGGGTAATTTTTTAGATATAATTATCCGTAAAGAGCAAAAAGAGGGAACCGGCTCGTAAATTCTTTTACTTCTTGTTTTACTTTATTTATCACATCTTCGTTGTTAATATTCGAAATTACCCGGTCGATAAACTCGGCAATAATTTTCATTTCTTCTTCTTTCATACCGCGGGTTGTCATTGCTGGTGTTCCAATTCTAATTCCCGAGGTAATCAGCGGTGGTTGGGTATCGAAGGGAACTGCATTTTTGTTTACTGTTATTCCAGCTTTATCGAGAGCGGTTTCTGCTTGCTTTCCAGTAACATTTTTATTTCGCAGGTCTATCAACATCAGATGGTTATCGGTTCCACCGCTAACCAAATTATATCCTTTTTCCATCAAAGCATTAGCCAACGCTTTGGCATTTTTCAGAACCTGTTGAATATATTTGTCGAATTCTTCCGTTAAAGCCTCGCCAAAGGCAACAGCTTTTGCAGCGATTACATGCATTAGTGGTCCGCCTTGTATGCCCGGCATCACCCAAGAGTCAACGACTTCACTCATTTTTTTAACTCTGCCAGATTTCGGAGCCACAATTCCAAAGGGATTTTCGTAATCTTTTCCAATGAGTATTAGCCCACCTCGTGGTCCCCGAAGGGTTTTATGTGTTGTACTCGAAACTATGTGGCAATATGGTATTGGACTTTGGAGGTATCCTTTTGCAATTATTCCCGCTGGATGGGCAATGTCGGCAAAAAGAAAAGCACCAACTTTATCGGCAATCTCGCGGAAGGCTTTGTAATCGATTTCACGAGGATAAGAGGAGGCACCAACGGTAATCATCTTTGGCTTGTGTTTAAGGGCAAGGTCTTCGACCATATTCATATCAATTCTTCCGGTATCTTTGTCCAATTCGTATGGGATGAAATTGAACAACCTTCCCGAGAAGTTCACTGGGGAGCCGTGGGTTAAATGGCCTCCGTGCGCCAAACTCATTCCCATAACTGTATCGCCGGGTTTGAGGAACGAAAAGTAAACAGCCATATTCGCGCTGCTTCCACTATGAGGCTGAACATTTGCATATTCTGCGCCAAAAAGTTGTTTGACTCTGTCGCGAGCAAGATTTTCTGCAACATCAACCCATTCACATCCGCCATAGTAACGAGCGCCCGGGTAGCCTTCGGCATATTTGTTTGTTAATACAGAACCTTGTGCTTCGAGAACCGCAGGGGATACAAAATTTTCGCTTGCAATTAGTTCAATTTTTTCGTGCTGCCTTTTATATTCGTTAATTAATGCTTCGTAAACTGCAGGGTCTGAATTCTTGACAAATTCGTACATTTTTTCTCCTTAATTATTTAAAATATCAATAAAAATACAAAAATAGTAAACTTTGTTTCATTTTAGTGAGGAAATTTTGAGTAATTTTACTGTTTTGTTAATTTGCTTTATTTATGAAAAGATTATTCATTCTTCTAACATTGCTTTTGGGCTTTAAGTGCCAGCTTTTTGGGGATTACTTTGAGCCAAAAACAGTGGTTTTCAAAATAAAGCCTGAATACATTCATCTTATTTCAGGGGAAAAGGACTTTGAAAAATTTTTTCAGGAATTGCTTGGTTCAGTGAAAGTTGTCAATGCAATAAATCCACAACTAATAGATTGGACACTTGCTAAGTACAAAGTTCAATATAGAACTTATTCCGAAGATGCAATTTTATCGCTGAAGAGAATTTTCATAGCTCGTTACGAAAGTGGGATTGACCCGCTCACCGTTTCATCAAAATTAAAAGCAACGGGGTTTTTTGAATATGTGGAACCTTGGTTTGTTCACCACTTGGCAGGTATTCCGAATGATTCATTAATTGGTAGACAGTATTATCTTGAGAAGATAAAGGCATTCGATGCTTGGCAACTATTAGAGAACAGCAGTGGTATCGATACCATAATTGTGGCTGTTGTCGATACAGGTGTCGATATTGACCATTTGGATTTGAAAGACAACATTTTTTACAACATTGGTGAAATGGGAATCGATTCAACTGGGAAAGACAAAAGATTCAATAATGTTGATGATGATGGTAATGGTTATGTGGATGATTATGTTGGATGGGATTTTGTTGGTGCAAATGGTTCCACTCCCGACAATGACCCACGTCCCGGGAACGGACACGGAACACACGTTGCAGGGATTATTGGTGCTGTTGCAAACAATTTCATAGGCATTGCTGGGATAGTACCCAAAGTTAAGATTCTACCTGTCAAAGCTTCTTCGGACGAATTGTTTAATCCTTATATATCCAAAGGATACGAAGGGATTTTTTACGCTGCGGCGATGGGTGCAAAGGTAATCAATTGCTCTTGGGGAAGCCAATCAGGTTCAAATCTTGAAAATGATGTTATCCGCGCTGTAAATAGTTTGAATGTTTGCGTTGTAGGTGCCGCGGGAAATGACAACAAATTGACAAATTTTACGCCAGCTTCGTACGATGGTGTTCTTTCGGTGGCTGCAGTTGATTCAGCCGATAAGAAGGCTGCATTTTCAAATTATAGCCCCAATGTTGATGTTTCGGCTCCGGGAACTAATATTTTGTCTTCCGTACCTGGAAATAATTATGATTCTTGGAATGGGACATCGATGGCTGCTCCAATTGCAAGTGGCGTTGTTGCACTTGCAAGACAAAAGTTTCCTTATCTAAACTATAACCAAATTTACGAACTCATTAAAACACAATCGGATAATATTGATAGCTTAAACCAATTCTATGTTGGATTAATTGGCAATGGAAGAGTGAATGCTTTCAAATCATTGAATGTTTTACCAGATACGATTCATTCGATAATTTTGACAAAATATGAAATAAAAGATGAGAATGAAGATGGCTTGATTATTCCGGGGGAGAAAATTCGCCTATACTTCACATTTAAAACGATTTTTTCGCCACTGAAAGGTGTTTACGTGAAAATGCCAAACGGGATAACTTTTGTTGATACCATCCTAAAATCTGTTGCATTTGTAGGTGATATCACCGAGAACGAAGAGAAAACCTCCTTGGATTACATTGAGTTTACTGTATCGAATCAATCACCATTCGATTATACTATGTTTATGCCCTTGGATATTAATGATTCACTAGGATTTATTAGGAGGTTTTTTATACAATTAAATGTTAATCCATCGTATAAGACAATGGTTTATAATAAAATAAAAGCAACATTTAACAGTCGAGGCAATATTGGTTTCAATGATTATCCCGCTAATTCACAAGGCATTGGATTGTCTTATTTAAACTCACCGAATATCTTGTTCGAAGGGGGTTTGCTCCTTGGATTTAATCAACGGAACGTTTACGATGTTGTTCGAAGTGCAAATCAAAATTCCCAAAGCCGAGATTTTGTTGCCGACTCAATATTTTCGATACGATTTGAACAAACAAAAAATGCCTATGTTGGTGAAACTGTTTTCCATTCTTTTCCCGATTCGCTCGATAGGGTTGCGTTTGTAATTAAGGAACAAGTGATACAACCATTGCAGGAGATGGATTCAAACAAGTTAATTCTTGTTTTTAGAATTGAAAATAAAACTGGACTTGATATTGATTCTTTATTCATTGGGTTGTTTTTCGATTGGGATATTGGCATTTCGGGTCAATCTGACCAATGCCTTTTCGACGTAGACTTTAACTATGGTGCTGCATTCAATACCCAGAGCGATACTTTGCCCTTGGTTGGAGTTAAAGTTCTTGGAAATTGGAAAACCAACTTCTATGCTATCGATAATGATGGTCGTGGCGAGGATAGCATAGGGATTTACGATGGTTTTGCCAAATCTGAAAAATGGCGAATGTTGAGCGGGAGCATTTTCCGTCGGAAAAGCCGTGTTACTGATGTCTCCTTTTTGATTTCAGCAGGACCAATATCTGTACCAAAAGATTCCGTTGTTTCGGTACCTTTTGCTCTTTTCGCGGGAAGCGATTTTGCCGAATTGCGTCGGTCTTCTTTGCAAAGCGATTTACTTGCCCTAAAACTTGGCATTATTCGAACTCTGCCCGATAACCATTCAAATCAAAATTACTTGGTTTCAATTTTCCCCAATCCAACTGAAGATGAGATTTATTTGAGAATTTCTTTTATCGAAAGAACACCAGTTGAAATTTTCGTCTACGATTTAAATGGAAGATTAATTCATAAATTCTCGTATATAGATAATTTGCCTTGGACAATCGAACAGCCTCTGGGATTAAGAGGGAAAGCCTCGGGCAACTATTTTGTTCGGATTCGGTTTCCTTCCGAAAACAAAACTTTTTTAGTATCGAAGGTTAAATAATTTAGAATTTTAGTGTCTTTTTCCACTTTTTAAAAAGTTCCCAAGTGGCTTTCACATCACGAATGCAATAAAGTGCAATCTCGGTCAGTTTACCTTCTCGAAAATATTCAGTTACGTTTGAGCCATCGATTCCTTGAGATTTGGGAGATTCAATTCCAAAAGCCCTTGTGTAAAAATCAAGGTTAAACCTTTTGGTAGCAGAAAAATAGTATGTTGGTTGATAAAAAGTGAACTCATCGAGTAAGTCTGTATGCAATTTGTAATTGAACTTTGTGCCTTCCATTAAGTTTTTGGAAGGTCTTATGCCAAGAAGTGCAGAACGCAACATCAGGAAAGGGGCGTCGAAGTTTCTTCCATTAAACGAAACCAAATGAATTTGTGGATATTTGGAAAGTATCCGCCAAAATTTATCTAATGCTTTGTATTCCGAGACAATGTTGATTTGAACATCATCGATGGTAATGGATTCCTCCATTTCATTGTCAAAGGTGTTGTTTATAGCATAGGCGACTGCTTTGCTATTTTTTTCCTCATCGTTTTCAACTTCAACAAAATAAAGACCTATGCAAATTATTTGAGCAGTAAAAGGAGAAAGACCTAAATCGGCTTTCCTTTTGTCGATTTCTTCTTGCGTTTCCAGATTACGAAGTAGATACTCTCTTTGGGAATCTGCGAAACTTTCCCATTCGAGTGGTGAAGTTTCAATGTCGAAAACAAGATATTCTTCGTTCATAGCAATTAATTGACCCGATTAATTTAATTTTGCAACTTACAAACTTACGAGGAAATAATTTTTTTAATGAAAGAATTAAGAATCTCAAAATTTTACTTTTTTTACTTCATATTAATCCTATTTGTTTTTGCTGGGTGTTCCAGTGCAAAAAAAGAAGAAATTAAAACCGCCGAGGAACTTTTCCAATTTGCAAAAAAGAAATTCGAAGAGAAAAATTACGAAGATGCATCGAAGTATTTTGATTTGTTGAAACTTCAGTATCCAGCAAGCGAATATGCCGATGATGCTCAATATTATCTTGCTGAAATCAGTTTCCTTCGTGGGGATTACATTATGTCTGCATTTCATTATTCTGCTTTGCGGCGATACTATCCGTCCAGTCCATACTTTAAGGAAAGCCTTTTTAAAACAGCATTAAGTTACTATAAGCTTTCGCCCCCTTTCGATAGGGACCAAGAGTATACTCAAAAAGCAATCGAAGCCTTCTTGGAGTTTCAAAATCTTTATCCAAAAGATTCATTATATTTTTCTGCAAATGAATACATTAAAGAATTAAGGAATAAACTTGCTTATCGTAACTATTTCATAGCGTCTTTGTATTATAAATTGGCGAGCAATAAATCGGCTTTGATTTATCTTGATTATGTAATTGAGCAGTTCCCTGATTCGGATTATGTTGAGGACGCTTATTGGCTAAAAATGACGATTTACAAAGAGTCTGGTTTATTTCTCGACCTTGCTGAATTGATTAAAGAATACAAAACTAAATTCCCACAAGGGAAATATATTTCCCAACTTGGAAGTTTAAAAAAATAGGGACTAATAATGGTCTGGAGAGGATTTTTAAAATACCAAATTTTATTTTGTTTGTTGACATTTTGTTCAGGGGTTTTGCTTTGCCAACAGGATGGTAAACCCTATGCAATTGTAATTCATGGTGGTGCTGGTGGCTATTCTCCAGAAGCAAAAGTAAATCAGGAATACAAAAAGGTTATCGAACAAGCCCTATTAATAGGCTATTCTATACTTGAGCAAGGCGGAACGGCTATTGATGCAGTGGAGAAAGCGGTTAATGTATTGGAAGCATCCCCTCTTTTCAATGCTGGTGTAGGTTCTGTTTTGAACGAAGAAGGTTTTGTCGAGATGGACGCATCGATTATGGAGGGGAAAGATTTGCGTGCTGGTGCTGTGGCTGGTGTTCGAAATTATAAATACCCTATTAGTCTTGCCCGATTGGTTATGGAAAAGACTTCGCACTTGTTGTTTGCGGGGAGTGGAGTTGAAAAGTTAATCGATTCGTTTAAATTGGAACGTATTTCACCTGATTCTTTGATAACTCCACAAAGGAAAAAGGAATATTTGGAAAAGTATGGGAAATCGAAGGGCACTGTTGGTGCAGTTGCTTTGGATAAGTATGGCAACATTGCCGCTGGAACATCTACTGGTGGGATGTTTGGAAAAATGGTTGGGCGAGTTGGAGATTCCCCAATAATTGGTGCAGGCACTTATGCAAACAATTCTACTTGCGGAATATCCTGCACAGGCTGGGGTGAATACTTTATTCGACAATCTGCTGCTTTTCAAGTTTCGGCGTTGATGGAATTAGCAAATTACTCTTTGCAAAAAGCCATAGAAACAGTTTTGCTTAAAATCAAAAAAATGGGTGCAACTGGTGGAATGATTGGAATAGACCGATTGGGTAACGTAGCGTTCGATTACACAACCGAAGGAATGCCCTGCGGATTTATGAAAAGCAATGGAGAGAAAATGATTATCATTTTCAAAGAAGAATTAAATAAGAAGTGAATTCAATAAATTTCATTCTTTTTTGTCTATTATAAAACAAATTGATTTGAAATATGCAAAGAATAATGTTAAAATCGAAAATTCATAGAGCAAAGATAACAGACGCCAATCTTTACTACGAGGGTAGTTTTACTATTGACGAGGAGATTCTTGAGGTTGCAAATATTTTGCCCTACGAAAAAGTAAGTGTGGTGAACATCAACAATGGAGAGCGGTTTGATACTTATGTAATTCCCGGCAACAGAGGGAAAAGGGAGTTTTGTTTGAACGGGGCTGCTGCTCGAAAAGGTGCCATTGGCGATGAAGTTATTGTCATTAGTTATTCTGTTTACAATGAAGATGAACTTGCAAACTATAAACCACTGGTTATTATTTTAGACCAAAATAATAACATATTGGAAATTACCGATAAAACCGAACCCAACAAGTTAGTTAAGAAAGATTCCCGATGACACTTGGCATTGCAATACTTGCTGCCGGCAAAGGCAAACGAATGCAAAATCCTTCCATTCCAAAAGTTCTAACCCCTTTGAAAGGGAAGCCACTAATAGGATATGTGATTGAGACTTCTTTGAAACTTTCACCTTTTGCTGTTTACATCATTGTAGGTTTCAAAAAGGAACTTGTTGTCGACTTTTGCCAAGAAAATTACGACCACAACGTTATTCATTTCGTTGAGCAGAAAGAACAACTTGGCACTGGGCATGCTGTTCTGCAAATTGAACCTTACTTGGACAAATCGATTTCGGATTTGTTAATTCTTTCCGGAGATGTGCCATTAATATCCGCATCCACACTTAATAAATTTATTGGCTTTCACAATGAAAATCGAAACGACCTTTCGCTGATTTCTACTATTGTTCCAGACCCTTCGGGTTATGGTCGAATTATTCGTAATAACAATGGAAAACTTGTGAAAATTGTCGAGCACAAAGATTTGAACAACGATGGGACAAAACTTAACGAGATAAACACGGGAATCTATATTGTTAACACCGAATACTTGTTCGAGGGACTTAAACAAATACGTAACGAAAATGCCCAGCAGGAATACTATTTAACTGATTTGGTTGAGGTTTTCCTTAGTGAGCAACTTAAAGTTGATGCTCTGTTGATAGAAAATTATATTGAAGTATTGGGGGTAAATACTTTCGATGAACTCAAATACCTTGAAAATGTGATGGACACAGGAAAGGAGAAGTAAATGGTAAAAAGTTTGAATCATATCGGAATTGCAGTTTCAGATTTGGAAAAGAGTATCGAACTTTTCAAAAAGATTTTCCAAGTTGATAAGTTTCATATCGAATCTGTTGAATCGCAAGGTGTTAAGATTGCATCTTTCAAGATTGGAAATGTTTTAATTGAATTAACAGCTCCTTTGGGTTCGGAGTCACCAATTGCGAAGTATATCGAAAAAAGGGGAGAAGGCATACATCATCTTGCTTTCGAAGTTGATGATATTGAGAAAGATTTGCAAAGATTGAAACAAGAAGGAATTAGCTTGGTCAACGAAATTCCTACCGAGGGAGGACATCAAATGAAAATTGCTTTTTTACATCCAAAATCTACCAATGGTGTTTTAATTGAGCTTTGTCAGAAAGTTTTGTAGTTATGTTTAACAATTTTTGTGTTGTACAATGCCGTTGTTAATATTAGTCAGACATGGTGAATCAGAATGGAACTTGCAGAATCGCTTCACAGGTTGGGTTGATGTGGATTTATCGCCACGAGGTGTTGAAGAAGCCCATCGAGCAGGGAAAATTTTGAAGGAAAAAAATTACAAAATCGACGCCGTGTTCACTTCTGCATTGAAGAGAGCCATTCGGACAACAGAAATTATTCTTCAGGAACTTGGTTTGGATGGTATGCATTATGAAAAGAATCAAGCGTTGAACGAAAGGCATTACGGAGACTTGCAAGGAATGAATAAGACAGAAATTGGCGAGAAATATGGTTTCGACCAGCTGAAAATTTGGCGAAGAAGTTACGACGTAGCCCCTCCCGGTGGCGAATCGTTAAAGGACACACAAGAGAGGGTACTTCCGTATTATCATCAACATATCGAACCATTGCTGAAACAGGGGAAAAATGTATTGATTTCTGCTCATGGGAATTCCTTGCGTGCTTTGGTGATGTATCTTGAAAAACTTTCCAAAGAAGAAGTGCTTGAATTAAATATTCCAACAGGTGTGCCCTATGTTTATGAACTTGATGAAAATTTAAATATCAAGAATAAAATGATTTTGGAAAATTAAGGGAATTTATGAAAAAGACCAGATTTTATTTTTCTATTTTTTTGTTCTTTCTTTTTCCTCTGCTATCGAAAGCCGACGAAAAGGTTTTAATAAAAGCGTTGCAAAACGAATTAAAGAGGTTTTCGACAGAATTGAAAACCCAGCAAAATCCACCATATTACATTGGCTATGAGTTATTCGACATTCAATCCGCAAATTTGACTAATTCGTTTGGTAAGACACTTAATAAATCCACTTCGAGACGCAGGTATGTCGACATCGACATTAGAGTAGGTGATTATAATTTAGATAACACTCATCGGGTCTCATCCAGTCCCTTCGAAGGTTCGTCGTATTCGAGCGTTAACATTCCAATTGAGGATGATGAGATTGCGATAAGGAATGCAATTTGGAACGCTTCGGAAAAAGCTTATAAAGAGGCTGTGAAGCAGTATAGGAACGTTCTTACGAACAAAGCTGTGAAGGTTAAAGAAGAAGATACTTCGGCTGATTTCTCGCGAGAGAAGCCTAATGTTTATTTTGAAGCTCGAAAAGATTACAAAGTCGATTTGAATAGGTGGGAAAAAATTTTCAACAATCTTTCCGATTTGTTTAGGGAAAACAAATGGTTACTTTCCGGTCGAATTAGTTTTTCATTCGAAAACGTATACAAGATTTTGGTTAACTCCGAAGGAACCGAGCTGGCTTTTAATGAACCCAGATTTAGGATTTTTATTTACGTTCAAACAAAGGCAAACGATGGAATGGTTCTTTATCTTTATAAAAGCTTCTTTGCTTTTGATGAGAATGAACTTCCTGACGAACAAGTATTGAAAAATGAGCTTTCGAACTTGATTTCTAAGCTAAAAAAGTTGAAAGAAGCACCTTTGATGGAAACATATTCTGGACCTGCAATTTTGAGCGGGGAAGCTTCGGGAGTTTTCTTCCACGAAATATTTGGACATCGTGTCGAAGGACATCGCCAAAAGGACCCAAACTCGAGCCAAACATTTAAATCCTTTTTGAACAAAAAGGTTCTTCCCGATTTTATGAGTGTTGTCTTCGACCCAACATTGAATAGACTCAACGGTATTCCCCTTTCTGGCTTCTACAAATATGATGACGAAGGAGTGCAGGCACAAAAAGTTGTTTCTGTTGATAGCGGAATTTTTAAAAGATTTCTAATGTCTCGTTCGCCCATAGAAAATTTTCCAAACTCTAATGGTCACGGAAGAAAAAGTTACGGATATAGGGCTGTAGCCCGACAATCTAATTTAATTGTTGAATCAAATCGTAAAGTTCCATTCGAGCGACTTAGACAAATGTTAATTGAAGAATGCAAGAAGCAAGGAAAGGAATACGGCTTGTTGTTCGAACAAGTCGAAGGAGGTTTTACTTTCACAGGAAGGACTATTCCTAACGCTTTCAATGTCTTACCGATTTTGGTTTATAAAATCTATGTTGATGGGAGACCTGACGAAATTGTTCGTGGTGTAGATTTAATTGGAACCCCCTTGACGACTTTTTCGAATATCATTGCTACGGGAGACGACTTAGGAGTATTCAATGGAGTTTGTGGAGCCGAATCTGGCGGGGTACCTGTTTCTGCTTGTTCGCCAAGTATCCTTGTTTCGAAGATTGAAGTCCAGAAAAAAGCAAAAAGTGAAGAAAAACCACCAATATTGCCTTCTCCATAGGCTTGTGTATGGAAAACAGCATTTATTACGAAGTTCAAAGAATCAATAAGTACCTAAAATGGTTTATCCTGCTCTTTTTAGGGGTGGTTCCTTTGTTTTCGTACAGTTATCTTTTTTACATTTTTACATTTAAACATACTCCACTTTTTCTTTCAAAGGAAACCTACACATTTTTTAGCACTGGGGTGATTGTAATCTTGGTTTCCCTTTTGATTGTTTTGTTGTTTATGAGTTTGAAATTGGAAGTATTTTTAAATTCCGAAGGCATATTCTTCCGGCTATTTCCCATTCACCAACAATTTCGAAAGATTCCCTTTTCCGATGTTAATTTTTTCACAATTCGGAAATTTAATCCAATTACAGAATACGGAGGTTGGGGAATACGATATAGTATTCGTGGAAATGGAGTTGCCTATACTTTGTCGGGGAAGTTTGGTTTGCAAATCGAATTAAATAGTGCCCGCAAGATTCTGATTGGAACTCAAAAACCTGAGCAAATTCTTTCTGTTCTTTTAACATTGGTACCATCGAAATATATTTCAAACAAATCGAGAGAGAAATAATGAAATGGATTAATCGAATATTCGTAGCTATTTTGTTTATTTTAATGCAAAATTCTGTTGCTCATTCAATTTCTCACTATGAGATTCTTTCTGCAATGCGTGATGAATTAAAACGGTCGATGGATAGCTTGTTCATCGAAACTTTGCAAAAGCCTTACTATGTTGAATATACATTGAAAATTTCGAATACCTACCGAGCCTCGGCGTTGTTAGGTAACTTGGTGGACACTGCGAGTTCAAAAACAATTACTTTGAATGTTCAGGTTCGTGTTGGTGATTATAATTTCGATAATACAAATTTTCTTGATTTTTCGTTGTTTTTCTTTATGGGTGATGGCGAGGCATCGGGTTCCCGCCGTTTAGTACCTGTTGATTTAGATTATTACAGTTTGCGGCGCGAACTATGGCTTGCTACTGATATCGCCTACAAAAAGGCTGTGGAAACTTATTCCAAAAAGCTTGGGATTATGAAAAATCGTCTGATGAAAGACACACTTCCCGATTTTGCGAAAGCTATGCCAACCGTTTCACTCGATACAAATTTTAGTTTTCCAAAATTTAATTTTGAAGAGTACTGTGAAATTGTTAAAGATATTTCTAAAATATATCGCGATTATTCCAAAATTCACAATTCTTCTGTTTCGTTTGAATATTTTCAAGATTTGATTTATTATATCAACTCCGAAGGTACTGAATTTGTCAAGACAAAGCAATTCACTGGATTCGAAACTGCTGGGGCGTCGCAGTGCGAAGATGGTATGCCAATCTATAACTTCTATTCTGCTTATGCCGACGAACCAGCGAAATTGCCCCAAAAGGATTCTCTACGAAAGGCAACAGAAATTTTATGCAAAAATCTTTCGAAAATGTACGAAGTTAAACCATTAGAAGATTCCTACTCTGGACCCATCCTTTTTGTTGGTCAAGCGTCAGCCGAACTTTTCGCTCAAGTTTTCGCCCCGAATTTAGTTGCTCAAAGGAAAAGCCTAAGCGAGCAAGGCTTGCAAAGTTTTTCCCGCTATACAGCTTTTCAAACAAAAATTGGTGGTCGAGTCCTTCCAGAGTTCATTTCGGTTTATTCCTCTCCTTTGAAAAAGGACTTTAATAATATTCCACTTTTAGGTTATTTCAAAATTGATGACCAAGGAGTTCCAGCACAAAACATTCTGCTTGTTGACAAGGGTTATCTTAAAACTCTTTTGGCAGATAGGACGCCTGTCAAAAGAATTTTAAGCTCAAATGGGAATAATCGCGAGGGAAATCCAATGTTTGGCAATCTCGAAGTTATTGTCGATAAAAAGCACAGCCTTACGGAAAAACAACTAAAAGAGAAGCTCATCCAACTTTGCAAACAAAGGGATTTACCCTATGGAATAATCGTAAGGAAAATAATGAATCAAAATATTTTTTCCACTGTTGTAAGTAGATTAACATCTTTCGAGTTTAAGTTCTCGGACGAACAAAGCACAATTAAAGTCGTCGAAGCCTACAAGGTTTATCCCGACGGAAGGGAAGAACTAATTCGAGGCGGAGAGTTGAAAGGATTTACTGTACAATCATTTAAGGATATCATATTTGCTGGAGATAAGCCTTATCTTTTGAATTTTCTTGCTCCGACAGTTTCGGGTTCGTTCTCGGGTGGTTATCTTGGTGCATCAATAATCATTCCATCGTTGCTTTTCGAAGATGGTGAATTAAAACCTGTTGAGTCCGATTTTCCAAAACCACCTTTTTTGAAAAATCCAATTATTATGAATAACTAATTCAATAGGTTTTTTATGAACAATCAAAAGCCCGAAATAGGGAAAAAAACTTTTGTGATTTTGCTCGAAAATAAGTGGACAATTTTAGTCTTTGTTCTTCTTTCGACTCTTGCAGGTTTAATTATATCATTGCTTATTCCCAACAAATATACTGCGAGTGTTAATGCTGTTCCACCTAAAACCTCAACAAGCACATTTGAATCTGTGTTGGGCAGTTTAAGTTCAACATTGAAAGACATAGGCTTGACCAAACTCACTGGTAAAACCGAAGGGATGTATTCGTTCCTTGTGATTTTAGACAGTAGAGCAGTAAAGGATAGCCTCATACGGAAATATCGTTTGGATACGGTCTATAATATTCCTTTTACTAAAATGACAAAGTTGCGAAAAACTTTTGAGAGCAATTTAGAAATAGCACTTGAACCGGAAGGGAATTATGTAATTTCTTTCACAGACGAAAACCCGATGCGAGCCGCTGCGGTCGCAAACGATTATATTGAAATTTCAAATTCTATTGGACAACAAGTTATTCGAACTGAGGCTTCTTTCAATCGTGAATATTTGGAAAAAAGAATTAATAGCATAGATTCGGTGATTTCTGTAATCATCGATAGCTTACAAATGTATTCGAAAGAAAAATTAATTTTTTCACCCGAAGAACAAGCCAAAGCAATTAGCACAAGCTACATAGAACTTAAAGCCAATAAAATTTCGCAAGAAGTAATTTACGATTTATACAAATCACGATTTGGAGAAAACGACCCAGTTACATTGACCCAAAAGAATATTCTCGAAAGTTTAAAATCGAAACTCTCGGATTTAGAAAACAAGCCCGGGTTCGTTGGAAACTTCCCACTAACATCATTAACAAAGGTCGGCAGCGAATTTCTTCGACTTTATGCAGAGCTTGAAACTTACACCAAAGTTAAATCAATTCTTTTACCTCTGCTCGAAGAAAATCGCCTGAACGAAAACAAGCAGATGCAGTTTTTAATTGTTTTGGACAAAGCAACTCCGCCCGACCAAAAGTCCAAACCTAAACGCTCTTTGATTGTTCTGGGCTCCTTCTTCGGTTCTTTCATCTTAATTTCTTGTTTCTTGGTGTTTCTTTATTCTTTCAAAAATTTCCTTTCTTCAACCAAAACAAACACTGAAGAAACTTTGAATGAGCACAATTGAATTGACAAGAGGAACTAAAACTTTTCTTTTCCCTGCTATATTCCTCGAAATTTTGTTTTTATCGTCATTGGCTTTTGCTTCGTTTAAAGAATACGAATTGTATTTCCTAATCGGTATTATTTCCATTCCGTTCCTTCTTTTGTTTTTTTATGAACCAAAAATTTGGGTATATGTTTCCATCCTTATGTTCGCACCAATACTGGCTTTAAGAGATGAAGGAGTGTCCCCAATTGAAATTGCTTTTTCGGTTGTAGTTATTCTTGGCTTGGTCATTTATTTTTTTTATAAGTTTTTTATCGAGAAAAAGTCGATTGTCGAAAATTACGGAGACCTTTTCATACTACTTTTTTTCGTCTTTTTGCCATTTAACGGACTGGTTGCATATTTAAACGATGTCGACTTGTTTTATTGGCTTCGTGAAGTGCTGATTTTGCTCCTTATCCTTCTATATTTCCCTATTCGTGAATATTTTACGGATTTGAAGGACTTCAATCGATTGTTGTTTTTTGTGATGATTGTTTCTTTGGCTTGTTCAATTTACATTATCGTTACTTATAAAGAAAGTACACTGGTTTTGGCAAATTACGCTTACGAACTTTTTGGTTTGGCGGGAACGAAGAAAGTAAATCATATAGTTTTTGTTGGTACATATTTCACCGCACTTCTCCTTGCACAAAATAGTAAAAAATTACCAGTAACATTGCTTTTATTCTTTTCTGCTTTTTTGTCGTTAGTGGCATTAATAATTACCGTCAGTAGAACTTTTTGGATTGCCACAATTCTTGGAACCATTGTACTATTTATTTACTTTAACTGGAAGGAGCGAATAAAACTTATTGTTTTCTATTTTCTGATTTTGTCGTTGTTTGTGGGTTTTGCTTATTTCACTTTTCACGAGAATTATAGGGTTGTAACGAAACTGATCGAATATAGGTTTTTCTCTTCGTTGAAAGGGAAACAGGATAGGTCTTTGCAATCTCGATTTGCTGAATATAATTATGTTCTGAATGCCATAGCTGAGCATCCTTTGAGTGGGAATGGTTTTGCAAAAAAAATTCGTTTCCGAGACCCGATATTTGTTAGGACATTAACATCGCATAACATTCACAATGGCTTTACTTCGATACTTTATCGAGCTGGAATTCCGTTGGCAATTATTTACGTTTCGTTCTTTGTATTTTACTTTTTCAAGGTAATCAATCTGATTAAAGCAACAAAACATCGTCATTATCTTCAACCTTATGCTATATCTGCATTTGTCATCTTGCTTACTATGTTCATTGGGCAATTTACTTTCCAGCAGTATTTGGCTCGGGATTTTAATTTTGCTGGGGCTATTGCTATTGCAATGATTGGGTTCGTTGAACGTAACTATAATGGTGCTAAAAAGCTTTGAAAATGGAATTCTTATTTCTTGGTACAATAGTTGGAACCAAAGGATTGAACGGGACTTTAAAGGTCGAACCCGAAACCAATGTATCTATCAAAGAAAATGCGATAGTTAAAATTGGTTTTTCGCTTCGATATTCCGAAGAATATACAGTAGAGAAATACAAAACAACCCATTCCGGTTATAATTTTCTAAAGCTTGTTGGTATTAATTCCATTGATGAAGCAAAAGCTTTGATTGAAAAGGGGGTCTTTGTTCACGAAAATTTTGTTGAGGACATCGACAAGGATGATTTGTATCAAATTCTTTCGGGCTACGAAGTTATTGATGCATCGTCGAATTCAAAGGTGGGAACTTGCATTGGAAAAGTGGAAAATCCCGGAAACGATTTAATCTTGGTTAAAACGCCAAAAGGGGAATTTTTTATTCCGCTTGTTGATATGTTTGTTAAATTTATTGACAATAAAGGCAAAAAGATTTTTGTTAATTTAATTTCAGGTTTACTTGAATGACTTTATGGAAGAGAAAATTAGAATAGATATAATTTCGGCTGTGCCAGAGATTTTCGATTCGTTCCTTTCGACGAGCATCGTTAAAATTGCACAAGAGAAGGGACTGGTGAAGATTTTCGTCCACAATTTACATAAATATTCCAGCGACAAATTTGGGCATATTGATGATACTCCCTATGGCGGAGGCTCGGGAATGGTTATTCAATGTGAGCCTGTATTTAAATGCATCGAAGAACTAAAAAGCCAAAGAAATTACGATGAAGTAATTTATTTAACTGCCGATGGTGTTCTTTTCAACCAAAGCATTGCCAATGAGTTGTCTTTGAAACGCAATTTGATATTACTTTGTGGACATTACAAGGGAATCGACCAGCGAATTCGTGATTCATTGGTTACAAAGGAGATATCGATTGGTGATTTTATTTTAACCGGGGGCGAATTGCCTGCGATGATTGTTGTCGATTCCATTGTTCGATTGGTTCCGGGAGTGCTTGGCGACCCACAATCGATATTCGAGGATTCCTTTCAAGATGGATTGCTTGAACCACCAATTTATACCAAACCTGCGGAGTTTCGTGGTATGAAAGTTCCCGATGTACTTTTAAGTGGCGACCATAAGAAAATTAGCCAATGGAGACTGGAGCAGTCCTTGAAAAAGACACAGGAACGGCGTCCAGATTTGCTCAAGTGATTAAAGTTTTCAGAGCCTTTTCAATTTCGGGATATTCAAATTCAATCCCTGCATCGAGTAACCTTTTTGGTATAACTCTTTGAGAAGCAAGTAATACGGAAGCTTGCTCGCCAAATATGATTTTTATCAAATAATCGGGTATTGAAAGGATAAAAGGTTTGTTCAAAATATTTCCGATTGACCTGATTAGCTCAACATATCTAACTGGGTTGGGCGAAACGAAATTATAAATTCCTTCGAAAGATGTATTTTCGAGCGATGTTGTAATTAATCTTACCAAATCTGCTATGTGAATCCAACTGACCCACTGGAAGCCATTACCAATAACAACGCCAAAACCAAATTTGTATGACATTAAAATTCTTTGTAAAGCGACATCGTCCTTTTTGAAAACCAATCCAAATCTGCCAATTACCCAGCGATGTGGTGAATTCAACAGCGAAGCCTCTTTTTCCCATTGTTTGCAAACTTGTGCGAGAAAATTATCGCCGGGAGAACTTTCTTCGGTAATAACCTCATCACCAGAACTTGGATATATGCCAATTGCAGATGTGCTGAAAAAAGTTATGCTTTTTTCATTAAAGGAGTTCAGTCGAGTTACAATTTCTCGAGTGGTGTCTATTCGGCTTTTTAGAATTTCAATTTTATATTTTTTTGTCCACCTTTTGCCAATAGTTGAACCAGTAAGATTTACGATTGCATCAATGTTGGATAAGTTTTCGAACCAATTTTCATTCCATTGGAAATGCTCATTAGTAAAAGGAATTGTCTCTTTGGCTTTAATTTTATTTCTCGACAAAGTGAAAACACTATGCCCCTTTTGATTAAGAAAGTGGCAAAGATTTTTGCCTATTCCACCTGTGGCTCCTGCAACAAGAATATTCATTTACAATAGAAACTTAATTCCAAATTTAAATGTCTCGTTGAACAATGGCGGAGAAGTTTTAAATGGCCAGTTCATTTTGTCTTTTCTCAATTCATAAATTCCAAATGAAAGGGCACCTTTTAGAATACCATAAGCCACTGGCGCAACAGCTGTGTTGGATTTCAATATGCTTTCGATGAATTCATTCAATAACAGCATCGAAACTCCTTCGATTAAACTACTACCAGCCCAATACCAAAACTTGTGGCCGGGGAAAATAATCGACCTTTCGTATAACAAGTCAAGTGATAATGTATTCAGCAAAACAAGTGAAATACCGGAATTGAAAGAAGTTCCAAAACGGAATTGGGAAGCAAAAACATTGAAAAGATGGCTGTCGGGAGGGACAAATGAACTTAAGTTTTCGACGTCAAATTTAGACCAATTGAGTGTATTCGAATGTGTAAAGAAAAGGTAGTTATTCTTTCCGATTCTGTAGCCGTAGCCTTCATCTCCAAAACGAATGCCGAAACGCCACATTTTTGCATCAATATTCGTGTTGTTTTGGATTTTCCATTTAGAAGAGTAATTTTCGAGAAATAAGCCATCGTTTTCAATTATTGAATACTCGGTTCCAGTTTTGGACTGATGTGTTTCAATTTCTGTATACCCAAGCGAAATCGACGCAAAGTTTTGAGTGTTGAAATCCTTTGTGGAACTTAATGCAGAGTAGGTAGGATTATTGAATCCAGAATAAATCGAAACCGATGGATGTTTCATATGTTTCAGCAGGCGATAGGTCCTTTTGTTGAAAATTGTAACTTTGATACCTTTTCCTTTTAAAGTATCTTCGTCGCTGTTCTCTTGTGCAAAAAGGCTAGAAAAAACAAATGCAATCAAAAGAACTGTTAAGAAAAACTTTAATTGTTTCATACATCCTCCTTAAAATAAACATTTGCAAAAATAATTACGATGAAAATTAGCAAATGTTTCAGTCATTATGCGTTTTTGCTAATGGAACTGTGAAAAAGAACTTGCTTCCTTTTCCTTCTTCGCTTTCAACCCAGATTTTTCCACCATTGGCTTCAACAAATTCTTTGCAAATTATCAAACCGAGTCCAGTTCCTTTCTCTTGATTCGTTCCAAGCGAGGTATGGTGAGCGTCAATTCTGAATAATTTGCTTTTAGTTTCTTCGTTCATTCCCATTCCGGTGTCTTCGACACAAACTAATGCGAAATCATCTTGTTCTTTTGCCGATACAGTTATTTTGCCACCGGGATATGTAAATTTTAAGGCATTGCTGATAAGATTTCTGATAACAGTATTGATTGAATTTAAATCTGCAAAAACCATCAATTTTTCGGGAATTTCAGTTAGAAGTTGAATTTGTTTATTCTCCGCTTGCAATTTTAAAAGGGAAACATTGTTTTCGATTAGGTTAATTAAGTTGAATTCAACGAATTCCAGTTGTATTCTTCCGGTTTGTGCCCTTGCCCAAATGAGTAGATTTTCCAGTAAAGAGAACAATTGGGTGCTACTTTCTTTCAATGGTTCAATAAATTCAAGAATTTCTTCTTTCGAAAATTCATCGAAATTTTCGTAAAGTAACTCCAAAACATTTTTGAATGCACCAATTGGATTTTTTAGGTCGTGTGCGATGATTGAAAAGAACTTATCTTTTGTGGCGTTAAGTTCACGTAATTGTGCTTCGGATTTTCGCAAATCTTCTTCTGCTTTTTTCCTTCTTTCTACTTCTTGGAGAGCTTGGTCGCGCATCCTTTTGTGCTCTTTAATTCGGTAAGAAAGATAGGTGTAATCTTCAACTGAAATCACAGCAAAATTTTCATTCAATAGCGGACAAGTGCAATGCGAAACTGTGGTATGCAATAACCTAGGTTGCATATTAGGAAGATAAGATGGGAAAAAACTTTTATGCAATTGGGTGGAAAATACCACCGGTGGTCCCCCATCGAGGACTGAACTAATAGGAATGATATATCTTGGAGAATTTAAATGTGAGAAAGACTCAAATAAATTCTTCCCCACAATATCATTTGAGTGAATATTTGTCCAAATTTCCAGTTGTTTATTCCAAAAGATTATTTGAAAATTTGTATTGATTATACAAATACCAATTGGTATTGAATTAAATATTTGGAATTGAAGATATTTCTCTTCCATAAAAAATTATTTTGTGAAAAATCCACCTTCTTGTATAAATTTGTCGAGAGATTTTACGAAATCGGGAACAGATTTTAAATCGATGAAAAGAATAAAATCGCCTTCTATTGCGAGTGATTCGATTGAAAAATGGGTTCGTGCCAAAAGAATAATGCCATCATCTTTAAATGATAAATCTGCGGATAAGATTTGGTCGATTGTGCCAGTCAAGTAAAGCGGAATAGAATAATTAAGATTAATGTTAAGAAGATTGGCTAATGACCCTACAAGCGAATTTAGAACAATATTGCCAATTTCAGAAAGAGTTTCTGCCTGGATTTCGTCGAAGTCCAATTCGTCTTGCGTCTGGTCTGTGAATGCCATTACAAGCTTCGAAGCGGATTCGGTTGAAAAGATAAGTTTAGAACTTCCAGAAAGCGGACCCGAAAATGTTAAGGTTACACTCGAAAGATTGTCCAAAACACTATGATTTTTAAAAAAGTCAAGAAGTTGTTCGGGAGTGATAATTTGAACAATTGGAACTGATAATTTTACATGTTTGCCCGAAAGTGAATTTAAAAGGTTGGCAGCTTGGCCAACACCAATGTTAATCATTTCTTGAATAACATCGATATGTTCAGAAGTAATCTCCATTGTCAAACCAGTTGTTGAATTACATCATCCAACTCTTCTTCTTTGGGGGGCTTATGTAAGAAGGCAAAAGCTCCTAATTCTTTGCACTTTTGCTTGGTCGTTTCTTGGATATCCGCGGAAATCACGACAACTTTTGTTGGGTTGTGCTCCTTGTTCAAAACTGTTAGAATTTGGATGCCGTCAATATCGGGCATAAGCAAGTCGAGGAAAATAATATCGTATTGTGTTGAGTGGATTTTCTCGAGTGCCTGCTGCCCGTTGACTGCTTCGTCAATTTGGAAGTTGTGCTTAGAAATAAGTTTGGTTATCATTTTTCGGGAGATAATAGAATCGTCGACAATTAAAACTTTTTTCATATTTCGTTTATGATTAACAATTAATTAAATTGCAAATTAATATAAAATATTTTAAATGAAAAAAGAGAAAAGAAAAATTTTTTTTGAGCCTTTGGATGCTTATTGTTCGTTATTTGATGAAACCTTCACCGGTTTCGATGTGGAGCGTTCTTATCAGTTTTGCAAGACTATTGCAAAAAATCACTACGAGAATTTCCCTGTAGGTTCATTTCTGATTCCACGAGGCTATCGTAGGTTCTTTTATAGTATTTATACTTTTGCCCGCTTAGCCGACGATATTGCAGACTCAAACAATTATTCAATCGATAGCAATCGCCGACATTCCTTGTTGGACAAATTGGAATCGAATATCAGCGTTCTGTTGACGACCCAGAGAATCAATAATCCAGTGTTTCTTGCTTTGAAAGATACAATTGAGCGAAAAGAATTACCTCTTGAACCATTTCTGAAATTGCTTACTGCTTTTAAGATGGATGTATCTTTCGCTCAACCTGAAAATTGGAATGACCTTGAAAAATATTGTAATTTTTCTGCAAATCCTGTTGGCGAATTAGTTTTAAGATTGTTTGGCGAATACAACCAAATGAACATTGAATTTTCAAATAGAATTTGCACAGGTTTGCAGTTGGCGAATTTTTGGCAGGATTTGTCTATCGACATACCTTTGGGCAGAATTTACATTCCAAAAGATGTTTTGAAGCGGTTTGGATTAGATTTTGCCACTCCAATAAGTTCAAGGGAAAAAGATAAACTTGAACTATGTTTCGAGTATCTGATTCATCGGACACGGGAATATTTGCTCGACGGCTGGAAATTGGTGCTGTTCCTACGAAATAAGAGATTGAGATTCGAGATAAACGCAATTGTAAATGGTGGAGTGAGAATTTTGTCAAAAGAAAAAAGGCTTGGTTCGAGATTGATACGTAAAAGACCAAGATTGAATTTTCTTGATTATTTATTAATTTTCTTTAATGTATTTTTGTGAAAATTCTATCTATCGATGGATATTTTAACTCACTACGAGCTTGCAAATTTCGAAAGAGTAAAGCCACCGAAAATTAGAAAGTCTAATTTCTCGCTCGCTTTTTCTATTCTTCCAACAGAGGGGAAAAAAGCGATAAATACTGTTTATTCATTTTTCTCCTACATTGATAATATTGTAGATGATAATGATTTGCGTCCCGACTCGGTTGCAAAAAAAGACGAAAGGTTACGTTTCTGGACGGAAGTTATCAATGAGCTGTACGAAGATAGATTGCCAAGCCCAGTTTTGTTCCCACTGTATTATGTAATTCGCAGATTTTCGATACCAAAACAATACTTCTTAACATTAATTAATGGCTGTCGGAGAGATTTGTACCAATTTAGATATAAAACATTTAATGAGCTAAAAGATTATTGTTACAGCGTTGCGAGCATAGTTGGATTAACGGTTATTGAAATTTTTGGTTATAAATATGAGGAGACGAGAAATTATGCTATTAATCTTGGCTATGCTTTACAATTGACAAACATTTTGCGGGATATAAAGAAGGACAAAAATAGGGGATATATTTACATTCCGCTCGAAGATTTGAATAGATTTGATTATTCGGAACAAGACTTGCTGAACGAAGTTTACAACGACAACTTTGTCGAACTTATGCGGTTTGAGGTACAAAGGGCGAAAGAGTATTTCCACAAAGCCCGCTCTTTACTACGACCTGATGAAAGAGTCAATCTCTTTTCGGCAGAAGTTATGGACGAAATCTATTATCGATTGCTCGAAAAAATTGAATTGCGAAATTTCAACGTCTTCGATAAGGAAATCAAAGTGTCTTGGATTCATAAACTAACCATTGCCCTGAAGCATTGGCTCTCGATTGTTTTGTTTATCAAACCTTTTACAAAACCATTATATTAAGTTTTTTTGATAATTTTGAATTTCTATAAATTTAAATTTGAAAATGGAAATTAAATTTAGTAGTGAGGAACTCCAAGAAGTTGAAACCCTGAAATCGAGGTACCCCGACTCAAAATCTGCTTTGATGGGGGTTTTGTGGTTAGCCCAAAAGAAGTTCGGCTGGATTTCGAAAGAGGTTATTGAATATGTTGCCGAACTTTTGAATCTTCCACCTTCGCACGTTGATGGTGTAGTAAGTTTCTATACGATGTACTTCAAAAAACCAATGGGGAAATACCATATTCAAGTTTGCACGAACGTTTCGTGCTTGCTTCGTGGCGGTGAAGAAATTTATAAGCACGTTATCGAGAAATTGGGAATTCAAAATGGTGAGCGGACGCCCGATGGTCTTTTTTCGCTCGAGGAAGTGGAATGTATGGGTGCTTGCGGCGGAGCTCCAATGATTGTAATCAACGAAACCTATTACGAAAATATGGATGTGCAGAAAGTCGACGAGTTGCTTTCAAAGTTGAGAAATGGCAATGGACAAAGTTTATAATACTGCTTCCTTTTCGAGGATTTTCCTTGTTTTTGTGCTTGCTTTACATATTGTCTTTTATTTTTTGGGACAAGATTTAATCAATTTTTTAGCTTTGAATCCACGTGATGTTATATTCAACATCCAAGTCTGGCGTTTGTTTACTTATCCTTTCCTTCCGCTTTCCATTGCCGAGGCTTTTCTTTTCTTCTTTGTTTTTTGGTATCTTGGTCCCAAAGTCGAAAATTCTTTCAGGAATTATTTTTATCCAATATCTATCTTTTTGTTCATCTTCCTTCAAGGCTTTCTAACAGTAGCACTTTTTGGGAAAGAGAACTTTTACCTTTATGGAACCGAAGGTCTTTCATTTTATGTTCTTACCTTGTATTACCTAATCTATTTCAGGATTGTTAGCCAGTTTGAACCTTTACCTTTGAGGACTATGGTTCAAACAGCAATCGTGGTCTTCTTTTGGATAATGGCTGCAACTTTGGATTCTTTTATTTATGAACGGAACACACTTATCAATTCCTTTTCGTTTGCAATTGTTGGGATTTTTATCGGGGCTCTTTCTTATTTGCAAAATCGTTCATTTGCAAATGAATTAATCCAGCAGAGATATCGCGATTTTGTGAATTTCCGTAAAAGGCTCGAAGAACTTGAATCCCAAGAACAGCAGGACATTGCCGAAATTCAACCCGAAGAGACGAAAAACGAGATAAAAAGTACCGAACAAGGGGTTCTTGTTGATGAATTCATTTACGATGAGGAAAATTTGAACAAAATTCTTGATAAAATTATCGAAAAGGGGAAGGAATCTTTAACCCCAGAGGAAATTAAGTTCCTTGAGAATTATTCGAAAAAAGTTAAATAAACTGGAGAAAATATGGAAAGAACAAAGAAAGACTATCTTGACCCTAAAAGAATAGTTGAACATTTCGACATAACCAAACACAATACAGTTGACCTTGTTGAGGCAATGGGAAAAATGGCATTCCAAGCTCGAAATCTACATCGAGCTGCAAGAATTTATGATATGATGCTTTCCGACCAAAGTTGTTCGGTTATTCTTACGCTTGCGGGCTCGCTTTTTAGTGCTGGACTTAAAAAAGTTGTTGTCGATATGATTCGAAACAATATGGTCGATGTAATTGTTTCCACTGGTGCGATAATTGTCGACCAAGATTTCTTCGAAGCACTCGGTTTTCGCCATTATCAAGGCTCTCCATTTGTCGACGACAACGAATTGAGGGAGTTGATGATTGATAGAATATACGACACTTTTATCGACGAAGAAGAACTTCGGGTTTGCGATATGACTATTGCCGAGATTGCATCGAAAATAGAACCAAGACCTTACAGCTCAAGGGAATTTATCGTTGAAATGGGCAAGTATCTTGTCGAAAACGGCAAAGGGGAAGATTCCGTTGTTCGAAATGCCTATGAATTTGGTGTTCCAATTTTTGTTCCAGCTTTCTCGGATTGTTCCGCTGGTTTTGGTCTCGTTTATCATCAATATCATACATCGGGACCAAAAGTTACTATCGATTCAGTCAAAGACTTTCTCGAGCTTACAAAGATTAAAATAGAAGCAGTTGAGACTGGAATTTTGATGATTGGCGGTGGTGTTCCCAAAAATTTCACACAAGACGTAGTTGTTGCTTGCGACATACTTGGTGCGGAAGCAAAGATGCACAAATACGCTATTCAAATTACCGTTGCAGATGAACGCGATGGAGGCCTTAGCGGTTCCACCTTGAAAGAAGCAAGCTCGTGGGGCAAAGTTGAAACCACATATGAGCAAATGGTTTACGCCGAAGCTACTCTTGCTTTTCCTTTGCTTGCTTCCTATGCCTATCATAAAGGTAGCTGGAAGAATCGCCAGCGCAAAAGATATAACCACTTTCTATCGACAGAAGCACAATTGCAATTGACAAAATAGTTTTGTTTAAAAACTATTTTATTGTAAAATCAATAAGCTCGTAGCGGTAACGGTCCATAATTAGTGTTGAGTCAATTCCAAAATCAAACGGAAGCGCCCACTCTTTTTGGACAATACCGATGTTTTTTGCAAGCCAATAGGTTTGAGTTTCTTCCCTATCAAATCTAAAATCAATTGGATAAGTTCCAACTTCAATATGCAAAATGCGGTAGGTATAGATGAATTTGAACTGGGTTGCCTGCACTACTTTTCCTTTGATGTTGAAGGTTGTATCGGAAGCTCTTCGGCAACGCAAAGAAGCATAGTAGATATCTTTGCCTATACCTTTGTCGGGGGGTAATTGTTCGGTGTAAAGCTCAAAGTCTTTTAGTATCATCCATTCTTCACCAGGCTTTCGGTTAAAGTCAGCAATTACCACCCAGCGGTCAGGTTCTTTGCCTTGTGGAATAAAATAGAAAAAATATGAGAGCAAAGTATAAATCTTGTTGTCTTCGAAAGCAAAATATTCCTTACGTTTTAAGGTATCGGTGGGAGTGTAAAAAGAAAACTCCGAAGCCTTTTTACCTAAAATAGTTACATAGCTATTGATGAAAGCATTATAATAAGACGCCAATTCCTCGTACTTTCTTCCGTCCTTAAGAATAGGGTATTCAACATATTTCCATTGGCTTCCGGGAGTTAGAGGAAAGTAAAGCGAGTAGTCCTCGTTCGCTGGCTCGAAAGGATTATTGGAACCGCACGAAAAGAAAAAGAAGGCGAGAGAAAGAATTGATGCTGTAATTAATAGTTTCTTAAACATCTTAGCACCTTTGAAATTGTTCAAAGATTACAATACTAAAATAAGAAAATTTTAAGAAAAAAATGTTTTTGTGGACTCATTTTATTTCTTGATGGCGAAGAATTTAGAATTTCCAAAAAAACTAAGTATTTTCGTAAAAGTTTAATGCAAAAACCCAAGGCTTTTTGGAAATTTGCCTCATTCCTTGGAACGAAGATTCTAAACTATTGCAATACAAATTGGACAAAAGCAGATGCCCATTGTGATAGCAAACTAAAAAGACATCCGCTGTTTTAAATACAACGGATGTCTTCATTGTGAAAGAATTATTACAGTTCTTCTTTTTTAAATCGATTTCCTATTAGTTAAAGAAAAATTATTTGATGCTGTAATCAATCAGCTCATCCCGAGAGCCATTAAAGTTGAAGTTCTGTATAATAACATTTATTGAGAATGGGTCTGTTTGACGACGCACAATTCCTATGCCTTCACCAAACCAAATATGATTTACGACGTTGAAATTAAGGTTTATAGGCATAGGCATTCCGGAAACATTTAATTTAATTACCATTCCAAAAGTAATAATGAATTCAGTTGCATTGACTGGTTTCCCTTTAATAGTAAAGGTAGTGTTTTCGCCTCTGCGAGCTTTGATGGAGATGGTTGGAGTCATTTTCCCAGAAACTCCAATATCGGGGGGAATATCAACTGTTGCAAGTGTTGTGTCATTCAGAATAGTCCATTGATTTCCGGGGGAAAGCGAAAAGTCAGCAATTTGAACCCATTGATTTCCTTGCTCGATGGGAATGAAATCATTATTGAACAAAGAGAGCAGAGTGTAAACTTTTGTCCCTTCCTTGGCGAAATATGTAGTGTCTGTACCCGTGTTCTTACTAGATGAAGTCACATAAATTATGGCATTCTTGCCATATAGCGTTTCTGTTCCAACAATCTTTTCTATAGTAGTATCTTCGGTTCCGGGGATACGGATACTCATCGAATCAAGTTCGTAGGTCAGGAACTTCCAGTAGCTCCCGACTGTTGTTGGAAAGTAATCCTTGTTTGTGTTGCTCGATGTGGAATTGTCTTCTGAACAAGAAACTATGATAAATGAAACAATAAGAAGCATTAAGGCTGATAGTTTTTTGATTGAGAACATAAGAACTCCTTTTTGTTATACAAATTACAAATTTAGCAACGAAATTTTAAAAAATATATTATAAAAGTTTAAAATTTTACTTGTGCCTGAAAGATTAACTGACGACGAGGCATTGGATAATTCAATATCACTTCGTATTGGACATCGAAAATGTTTAAAATTTGGAGTGAAAGGTTCAAACGATACTTTTTATTAAATTCAATATCTTTTGCAAGTATAATATCTAAAAGAGAGTATTCCTTCATCAATGAGGATTTAGAATTGTCGGGAAGTGAAAATCTATTTCCAATATAAATTCCACGAAAAGTAATGAATGTGCTGAAAGGCAAAGAGAAGTTCAGCAGGAAATTGGCAAGGTGTCGGGGCGTATAAATTAAATCTTTACCAAATGTAGGTGAGTTGCTGGTTTGGTCTGTTGCAAGGATATAAGAATAATTTATAACAAAATTTGTTTTTGGCAAGTTGCCCGAAAGCGAGAGTTCCAAGCCCCGTGAAAAAGTTTTGGCAATATTCATTGCAGTCCATTGTATTGGAGACTTTGGAACAGAAACTATCTTGTTTTTTGTTGAGTTAAAGAATAAGGAAATTTTGGGTTCAATCAGGGGGAAAATCTTCGTAGAAACTTCAAAATTGAAAGAGATAGTGTTTTCGGGTTGCAAATTTGTGTTTCCATAATTCAAATAATACATTTCGTTGAAAGTTGGAAGACGAAGATTTGATGAGGCATTTGCTTTAAAACAGAAAATCTCTTTCTTGGGTGCAAATAGAATTCCAAACAAATACTCAAAGTTGCTTCCCAGATTTTCCGTAAAATCCATTCGATAACCATTTTCGAAAGTTAGTGAGTAATTATCGAAAAATAAGAACTTGGTGAATTTTATTCCCAAAGCGAAATTGTTTCGGTGGACATAATTATTTACACTGACATCGAGCATATCCCCTTCTAACGAAGCAAAAGTATATTCTGCAAAACCTGTGAAGTTGATAAATTTAAGATTCTTACCATAGCTTGTTTTGAAAGTGAATTCGTTGTTAAAGTATTCTACCTGATTCTTTTTCAAAAGAATGCCAATACCGTCGGGGTCGTAAAAGGTATTTTGGGAATGAATAAAATTAAAAGATAAATTCAGATTTGAGTCGAGAAGGATATATGGTTTAAGGTTGTAGCTAATGAGGATAAACTTATCTTTCATTTTGGCATTTTTATTCTCGACAGCATTCTGTAACACTGCGCCCGGAACACCACGATTGGCAAAAGTCAAAAGGATTTTTAAATTTGATTCTAAAAAACTGAAATGAAGATTATTGTTGTAGAATAAAGAAAATTGTTGTATACTGCTATTTTGCCGTTCGTAGGTTTTTTCCAAACCAAATTCGTTGATTTTAATTGGGTAATTTCCTTTGGAATAGAAGTAATTTAATGCAATCGATGCAGAATTGTTGTGAAAAACAAAGATAGGCATTTGAATAGTGGAGATGAAATCATTGAATGAGCCCAGACCGAGTTTGAATTCGTATCTTTTGGCGTCAATTTTCTTTGTCGAAAAATTCACCACGCCGCTTGCAGAATTGCTGCCAGCAAAAATTGAATATCCGCCTCGATATACTTCAATAAAGTCAAAAAAATCTAAAGGAATTAAAGTAAAGTCGAGCAGACCGTTTTGCTGATTGTTAATTTTAACACCATCGATTAAAATTCCCGCGTCGGCACCCGAAAATCCACGCAGAGAAATTGTCTTGATTCCACCTACGCCTCCATAGTCTTTGATATAGACGCCGGGTATGTAAGTTAATGCTTCATTTGCCTTGCCGAAACCAAAAATCCTAAGTTCATTTGAATTAATTGACGAGGAGGAGAAAGAAAATGACCGAAGTTGCTCGCTGGGTTTGGAAGCCTCAACGACAACTTCGGTTTTTAATTTTGTTTCTGTCGTATCCTTTGCTAAGACTTTTACAAGGAAAAATATACTAAGAGCAAAAAAAGTTAATAAATATTTCATCAATGGGCAATGACAAATGGAATTGTCCAAATGCGACTACCGCCTGAAATCCGAGCGAAGTATACGCCATTGCTTAAATCATTTACTGCGAGAAGCAATTCTTTTCCTGCAAAATTCAATGTAAATGATTTGATTCTTTCGCCGTTGCTACTGAAAATATCCACCGTTGCTGTGGATTGTATATCGCTGGGCAAAATAAGCTTACAAAAGTCGCTAACAGGGTTGGGTGATATTTGAAAATCTTGCGTTTTGATTAAATCAGGAACGTCGGAAAAGTTTACAAGGACAAAAATTTTATTGTTGGGTGAATAATCCTGCAAGAATGGACTTGTTACAGCCACAACGGAGAAATTTAAAGTTTCGTAATATATTGAAAACAGACCCTCGAGCTTGCCATCGAATGTTTTTTTGCCGACGAGATTACCATTGGTATTGTAAGTGTAAAGATTGCCGTCGTATGCAGTAGTAAGGATGAGATTATTTTGGAAGACATTAGATTCGCGGGGACCGTCGTAACCAGTGGTTGGAAGTTTAATGGTTTTGGTTATTTCAAGCGTTTGGGTATTGAGAATATGGATTTCGTGGGACCCGTTCATAGTTATTAATATGTGATTTGAATCAAGTGGGCTTAAATGATTGCCTGCTGAACCAATATTTAATTGGCTATTATACATTATTTCAAAATCGTTAGGTGCCATATTTTTTAAATCATAAACAATTAGTGTTGAATTATCAGAACCAAAAGTACCTTCGCAAAGGATGAACAATTTTTTATTTTGAACTATGGCTTGCTGTGGATTGCGGTCAACATTTGTTTCAAAGTAAATTTTGTTTTGTTCCGGTTCAACAATATAAAATTTATCAGCTTCCAACTCTGGTGCTCTAATACTAACTAAAAGGAAACCGTTATAAAATGATATTCCAGAAACTCGAGCTTTTGATGGCTCCAAAGGTTGATAGGGAGGTTCTGGATTGGAAAATGGATAAATTGTCTTTATTTTACTTCCATCTGTAATGTTGTAAAAAGAAATACCAAGATTGGTGTCGGGTAGAATTATTGTGTTTTTGCCCATATCTAAGCCAACTCTTGTTGGAAAAGGAATCGAAGCAAAGGGCAGGTCTGCAAGTTTTTGTGCAGTGATAGACCCGCTAAGTACACTGGTATAAGAAATTTTGTATATCGCTGGTTTTTCGTCACCGGAGTCTTCGACACCGTTGAAATTGGCATCGTATCCATAGGTGATAATCAGCAGAATGTAGTCATGAGCAGCGAAATCGTAATATCCTGTAATGTAAGAAGGCTCTTTCCCCACTTCGATGGGGAAAATTGTATTTAATTGTGCAAAAGAAATACGAGGTGCGAGAAGAAAGAACAAAACTGCGAAAAATGTTGTTAGTGATTTCATAACGAACCTTTCTATTAGTTAAACAAAAAATTCGTATATTAAAAATTTTGAAAATCAAAAATAATAAACAGGTTCAAAATGAACAAAGCAGTGATAATGTCTGGTGGTTTTGGAACAAGGTTGCGTCCATTAACTATGACAATTCCAAAACCAATGGTACCAATTGTCAATACTCCAATTATGGAGCATGTAATTAATTTGTTAAAAAAGTATAACATTCGTGATATTGTAACTTTGCTTTATTTTCAACCAGAAGTAATTACAGAATATTTCAAGGATGGAAGTGGTTTTGATGTTAACATCAAATATGTACTTGCCACTGCGGATTACGGAACTGCAGGTGCGGTTAAGAATGCCTATCAATACTTAAACGAGCGGTTTATTGTTATTAGCGGTGATGTTCTGACAGATTTTGACTTGCAAGAAGCCATTGATTTTCATATTGCAAAGAATTCGCTCGCCACAATACTTTTAACAAGGGTTAAAACTCCTTTGCAATATGGAATTGTAATTACTGACAAGGATGGTCGAATTGTTCGTTTTCTCGAAAAGCCTTCGTGGGGCGAAGTATTCTCCGACACAATCAATACGGGAATTTACATCCTTGAACCTGAAGTTTTGGACTTAATCCCGTATCAATCCGAGTTTGATTTCAGCAAAGATTTGTTCCCACTAATGTTGAGGAACAAAATGCCTCTTTATGGTTTTATTGCAAAAGGTTATTGGAAAGATATTGGTAATCTGGAAGAGTACCAAAATGGACAATTTGATGCTTTAAAAGGAAAAGTGAAAATAGTTATTAAAGGAACCAAAAAAGAAAATGTTATCGTTGGGCAGAATTGCCAGATTTCACCGACAGCAAAATTTTTTGGCAAAGTTGTGATTGGAGACAATGTCATCATTGAAGATTTTGCTGAAATAACTGATTCGGTTATTGGAAATTTTGTGAAAATTGGTAAAGGTGTTCGAATCAAAAGGACAACTCTTTGGGATAATGTGAAAATTGGAGACTTTTCCGAGCTTACAGACGATGTTATCTGTAACGACTGCAATATTGGGGACTCTGTAACAATCGCCGAAAATGTTTTCATTTCGACTGGTTGCACAATTGGGAGTGGTGCAACACTGGCTCCAAACATTAAGCTTTGGCCAATGAAGCACGTTGAGAGCGGAGCCAAGCTCTCTCGTTCTTTAATACAAGAAGAGAAATGGCAACGTGAACTTTTCACTGGTGCAAGAATAACTGGTTTATCCAATCTTGAAATACATCCCGAGTTTGGGGCTAAGCTTGGTATGGCTATTGGGATGACTTTCGGAAAAAATTCAAACATAATTGCAAGCCGCGACCCCGACCGTGTTTCTCGAATAATTAAACGTTCCATCACCGCAGGTCTTGCTTCTGTTGGTGTAAATGTAAATGACTTGCAAACTACCTCAATACCGCAAACACGCCAGGAGCTACGCACAGGTAAGTATGCTGGCGGAATCCATGTCCGCCGTTCACCCAGGAATCCCGATAAAACCGATATCATCATTTTTAGCAGCGACGGTAGGGACATTAACCTTTCCAAGGCAAAAACAATAGAACGATTCTTTTTTGGCGAAGATATTAAACGCGTACATTACAGCGAAGTTGGTCATTTGTATTATCCCGAACGAACTAACGAAATTTATATCAATCGCTTTCTTAATTCGCTTGATGTTGAAGCAATAAGGAAAAAGAATTTCAGAATCTTAATGGATTATTCTTATGGTCTTGCATCCACAATATTTCCGATTATTCTTGGCTCATTAAATGCCGAAACACTTTCGCTCCACGATTACGTTGATGCAATGAAACACAAGCCTATGCCCGAAGGAACTATCATTGAAAGCCCCGAGGCTTGTAGGATAATGAAGTCTTTGGGCTATGAATTAGGATTTATTATCGAACCTGGTGCCGAAAAAATCCTTCTCATTGATAGCCGTGGTGTACTTTATCCACCTCAAAGACTTTTGACAATAGTTACAAAATTGTTTTTGGAAACAAATAGAGATAAAGAGAATTATAAAATTGCAGTAACTATTGTTGCTCCTATGGAGATTGAGAAGATTGCTTCGGATTATAATGTCGAAGTAGTGCGTATAAAGAATTCTCATTCAGCAATGATGGAAGCAACACGAGATGAAAGTGTAAAGTTTGTTGGAGGGGTCTGGGGCGGATTCATTTTTTCGGATTTCCTTTTTGCAAGCGATGGGATGTATTCTATCGGAAAAATTCTTGAGATGCTTGCAAAAACTGGATATACTGTTGAACAACTTGATGAAATCCTTCCGCGTCGTTTTCAACATATAATTAGCATTGACTGTCCTTGGGAGCAAAAAGGGAAAGTCATTCGTCGAGCCTTGGAATTTTCCGAAGGCTACCAACGTCAATTAGTTGAAGGGGTTAAAATTTTCAAAGATGGTGATTGCGTTTTGCTTTATCCCGACCTTGAAAAGCCAGTTTTTCAAATTATTGGCGAAAGCGATGAGTACGAAAAGGCAGTTAACCTGACCAAAAAGTTTCAAACATATGTTCAAACTTGGATGCAGGAAGAATTTTAAGAAGGTATAGGTGATGATTGGTTTTGGCTACGATTCTCATAGGCTTGTTCAAGGGAGAAAGCTCTTTCTTGGTGGAATTTTAATCGATGAGGAGTTCGGACCCATTGCACACAGCGATGGCGATGTTGTTATCCATTCACTTATCGATGCCATACTTGGGGCTCTTGGAAAAGGCGACATTGGCGAGTTTTTCCCTGATAGCGAGCCAAAATACAAAGATATTAGCAGCGTTTTGCTGTTGCAAGAAATTGTGGCACTGCTAAAAAATTCGGGCCATTCTATTGTGAATATAGACATAACGATTGTTTTCGAGAGGAAAAAATTAGGGGACTTCAAACAACAAATTAGGGAAAATATCGCCAATATATGTGGAATTCAACCAGAATTTGTGAATGTTAAAGCTAAAACAAACGAAAAAATGGGTTTCATTGGTCGTGGGGAGGGTATACTTGCTTTTTCGGTTTGCCAAATTCAATAAAATTTTGTTGGTTCTTTTTTTCCTTTCATCATCCATTGTCTTTTCCGATGATACGTTTCCATACTCTTTTGATTTATTTCAAGGCTTTGCTGGGGGCAAGTTGTTTATTTTCCCAATAGGTGGCTCTTTTAAATCGGTCTTTATGAAGCCAACTTTTGGAGAGTTTAGCGAATCTGTTTTTTTCTGGAATGGTCTCCGCCGTGATACAGCTTTTGGGATTCCAACTGTGCCTCCTTCAATAATTTTTGCCAAAAAATATAAAAATAATTTGATTTTTGTTTCAACCGAAGCCAATCGTGCTTTTATTTCGTTGATGGACCTCTCATTCAAAATTGTTAATGTTGTCGAAATTCCAAACGATGGTGGATTCTATTCGTTCGACAAGGTCAATATTCTTTGCGATACCTCGAAAAATAAAGTTATTCTTTTAATAAATGATTATTTGTATTTGGTAAATATCCAAAACCAAAAAATCTATTGCGAACTAATTTCCAAAAACGTTATTAATGCTTGTTTTGTCGACAAATCGCCTTATGAGTTAGCTTTTGTTCGTTTCGAGGAAGGCAACGGCTTTGCTTATCTGCTCGATACCTTACGCAAAGAAAAAGTTCTCTTTCGTGTCGATTTGAGCGACGAAGTTTCCATATCACAATATTTTGACAAAATTGTTGTTGTTTCTTCATCGAAGTACTATAATAGTTCCTTATTTCAAATTGCAACTTTTAGCGAAGGTCTGGTCAACAAGTTCTGGGTGGAAACTCGTCTTTCTCGGCTTTCCGTTTATGCAACAAAAGATGGTGAAAAAATTTATTATTTACGGAACTATGGCGGTGGTTATCTGCTTGTTATTTCATTCTTCAAAGATTTTCGAGCTAAATTTTCAGAAAACTATGTCCAACTTCCATCTGAATTTTCTGAGCCTTACGGGACTTTTTTGATTGGTGATAAAATATACTGTCTATTTAGGAATGGAATATGTTTGGTTGATTTCGAAGGCAACCTTGTTGCAAAGGATTTTTTTACCTTTGGTGAATACTTTCCAGAATCGATTGAAATTGAAAAAGTTAATAATTTTTTAGTGCTTAGTTCAAAATCCTATTCATTGATTTTGGAGGAGAAAAGTCATCCGTTTTGGTTACTTAGCCGTTTTATCAAAAACTTTGGAAAGATTATTATCCCCTTAATTCTTTTGTTGGTAATATTCTATTTATCTCGTCGATATTTCAAACAAAAGAGGCTTTTAAGAGCACTTATCGAAGTACCAACAACTGGTGTAGTGTTTATTGTTGATAAATATGGTCGTTTGCTGACAGCAAACAATAGCGGAAAGGATATGCTTGGAATTACCGAAAGTGTGCCGATGAACAAAATATTCGGTTATTACTGCACGAGGGAATATCTTAAGATGCTTAACGAGCTGGTTGAAAAAATCATCATTAGTCGTGAGTCTTTTGTCCAAAAAATTACTTTTGTTAAAAACAAGACCGATTATGAGTGGCTTTTTACTTTAATTCCATTAAAAAGCTTTACGGGCAGCTTTAAAGGGGCTGTTATAACAGGAATTGATATTACCGAAGTTCTGGGTAGGCAAAAGTTAAGCAATTTGGCTCAATTGGCGCACGATATGCAAACAAATCTTTCAACAATTCGTCTGAATGCTGAACAATTGGAAGTCGATGGCAATACAAAAAATGATGAGCGGAGAAGGAAGATTATTCATCAGGTTGGGCTTTTGATGCAAAGAGTTCGGGATATAGTTACCGTTGGTAGGGGAGAGTTGGTGCGGCAAAACGTTGATGCTTATGACTTATGCCACGAAGCCCGAATGGAATTTGACGAAACAATGTTCCCAAATGTTGAATTTGAATTGAATTTACAACACTTCGAGATAAACTGCGACAAGCCCAAAATGATAAGGGCGATTCGCAATGCCATTGAAAATGCAATTAAAGCGTTTCAAGGCAAACCCGGAAAAATCACAATCAGTAATTGGAAAGATGTCCGTAACGCTTATTTTTCGATTAAAGACAATGGTCCCGGAATGGACAAAACTATGCTCGATAAGTTCCTAAAGCCATATTTTACTACTGGTGGAACTGGGATTGGAACGATGATTATCCAACACGTAATCGAACTTCACGGGGGAAATCTTAAAGTTAATTCCGAAAAAGGAAAAGGAACCGAGCTTCTTTTTGTTGTTCCTTTGCCAGCAAGCACTCGAAAAACAAAGATTTCTCAGAATTCAGGGAAGATGAATTGAAACTCGAATATTTAAAAAACAAGCGAATTGCATCTGTCGATTTTGGGTTTAAACGGCTTGGAGTTGCTGTTTGCGATGAACTTCACATTACTATAACCCCATCGAAGGTTTTTGATTATTCTTCCAAAGATTTTTGGAGTAGTTTCTTGGATTTTTTGGAAAAAGAAAGAGTTTCTGCTTTGGTTGTGGGCTTCCCGTTTCGTGATGATAATAAAGAAACCGAAGTTACTCTTGCCATCAAACAATTTGTGGAACATTTCCGTTCCATTTCCAAAATTCCTGTGTTTTTATTCGATGAGACCAATTCGACTATTAAAGCACAAAAGATAATGATTGAAATTGGGAAGTCGAAAAAGCAGCGCAGAAAGAAGGAAAATAAAGATTTGATTTCGGCAGCGATTATTCTGAAAGAATTTATTGAAGAGAATAATTTGTAAAATTTATGAATGAAATAATAATGAAAAGACTTTTGGCTTTGTTTTTTCTGCTATGTTCTTTACCGGTATGGGCTCAACCCGACTTTGAATTGAATTATATCAATGATTATAAAAAGACTTTTACAACGCAACCGATTTTTTATCCTACGCCCAGAGGCGATTCTTTAGAAATTTTTGTTCCGTTTAGATTCTCGTTGAATTTTTTAACATTCGAAAAGTCTGCGGTTGAGGGCAAACTTTTCGCCGTTAGCCTTGTAGATTTAGTCCTTCGTGATTCTACTGGGGTAATTCGCAAAAGCATTAATAGGTTGGACACATTTTTTTTCCCCGAATCTCAAAGAGATACAATTAATGTTAGAAGTTTCGTTTCGTTCTTTAAGTTTCGACTTCCCATTCAAAATTATAACATAGAGATTAGTCTTTTCGATAAAGGTAAAATCAAAGTTAAAACTCTTCAAAATGTAATAAAAATTTCTAATTGGGGCAACCTGATTGTTTGTTCTCCAATCTTTTGTTCTTCATCAGACCAGAATGAATACATATTATCCCTACAAAGTAACAATTTGGACTTTCGAAAGAAAAATAAGAAAATTATCATCCCAATATTTTCTAAAACTCATTTTGCGAAATTGGTTTGCGAAATCAAGTCGGTGAATGATAAGACTTATAATATCCAATGGAACAAGCCAGTAAAGTTTGATGTTATGCCGCAAATGATTTCTACACACCCCTTTAGCTATAAACTTGAGCAGGAAAACATTAAAATTTATTTTGAGCAAAAAACATATGCTGCTGGCGAACCTTACCTTTCCTTTTTGATAATTGATTTCCCCGAAAAATACTCATTTTTGCAAAGTTACGACTTGAACTTATCTGCTCCTGATTACCTGAAAGATTCTTTAACATTTCGTTTTGGAATTTCTTGGGAAAACATACCAATTTCGCTGCGGAATATCCGTTATGCTGTCGATTTGTTCTATTATATAATTACTGACGAAGAATATAAAGGACTTTTGGATAAACGAAAAGAGGAGATTTGGACTGCATTTTTCGATTTGTGGCGAAAATTCGACCCCGATACTTCAACAATGTTCAACGAGGCAATGGATGAGTTTTATCGTCGTGCCGACTACTGCTATTTCAACTTCCAAACTGTTTATGAACGAGACGGTGCACGAAGTGATAGAGGGAAAATTTTTATTCTCTATGGAAAACCTTCGGTTGTTAATCGAGATATGGACAAAGATGGCGTTATTACCGAAGTATGGTTCTATTATAGGCTTAAAAAGAAGTTTATTTTCGTAACAAAAGATAACAAATTTCAACTTGTTGATATAGTGAATTTATAATGGAATGCTTTTTCGCTGAATTTTCAGCACGGGATTCAGAAGTACAACTCGAAGGAGATGAATTTCGCCATTTCCGTGCCTTACGCAAGGCTAAAGGTGAAATTGTCATTCTGGTGAATGGGAAAGGCTTATCTGCTTTTGGTTATGTCAAAAGTATTTCCAAAGATAAAGTTCTGATAAAGATAAATAATTTTGTGGAAAATCTCGGGGAAATTGACCAGAAAATCTCTTTGGCAATGGGAATTCTCGACAATAAGGAAAGATTTGAATTCGCTTTGGAAAAGGCTGTTGAATTAAGAATCTCCGAGTTTATTCCGCTAAGAACTGAATTTACTCAACGAAAAGAAATAGACTTGGCAAGATTGGAAAAAAAGGCTATTGCATCAATAAAACAAACCATCCGAAGTCGGCTTCCCTCCATTTCCTTACCTATGGATTTAAAATCTCTGGCTAAAACATTCAGAAATTACGACTATGTTTTTGTTTTAGATAGGGCTGGGAACATGGAATTGCCAAAAGTTGAGTTCAACAGTGCCTTGATAATTGTAGGTCCCGAAGGTGGGCTGTCGAAAAAAGAGATTGATTTGTGCAGAAAAAGGAAAAATTCAGTTTTGGTGAGTCTTGGGGACTTTCGTTTGCGTTCCGAAACTTCGGCTATTGCATTCCTTTCCGTTCTCCATTTCAACCTACTATAATTTTTGGCAATTTTTAACCATTTGCGTTATTTTAAACAAATTTTTGTTTAAAAATCAACTCAATGAATAACTTTTAATCTATCAGTTCCTGTAACCTATTGAAAAATCAAGAGATTTTTTTAATTCTTGTGTGGTATTCTTTTTGAATTAATCGCTTTTTTACAACTTCGAAAAAATGCAAAAGTTGATAAAATATATCTTCATCGGGATATTTATTTTAACTTTGTGCTTCGATGAGGCAAAGGCACAGCCTACAAGTAAACCTCTGCAAGGACAGCAGGTTCAATTGCCTCAGATTAGCGTCACGATTGGCAATAAAGAAGGGAAAGGCGACCTTGCAGTTGGCATTCAGATTTTGCTTCTGATTACTGTTCTTACCCTTGCTCCTTCTATCCTTGTTATGATGACCTGCTTCACGCGTATTGTTATAGTTCTTCATTTCCTTAAACAAGCACTTGGTACGCAAACCCAACCGCCCAATCAGCTTATTGTGAGCTTGGCATTGTTTCTTACTTTTTTTGTTATGCAACCAGTTCTTGACCGTGCAAATAACGAAGGGATTCAACCATATTTGCGTGAAGAAATTACTCAACAAGAGGCAATAACAAGAATAACCAATCCTTTCAGGGAGTTTATGCTGAGATACACAAGGCAAGAAGACCTTGCACTCTTTCTGAGGCTTTCGGGGAAGGACCGACCCAAAGATGCTTCCGAGCTTTCAATTTGGACTATTATTCCTGCATATACATTGAGCGAATTGCGAATTGCTTTTCAAATTGGCTTTTTGCTATTCGTTCCGTTCCTTGTTCTCGATATGATTATTGCCAGCGTTTTAATGTCTTTAGGTATGTTTCTGCTCCCTCCACAATTAATTTCGTTGCCATTGAAAATACTTTTATTTGTTTTGGTCGATGGTTGGTATCTTGTGATAGATTCACTTTTAAAGGGATTGTTAACAACTTAGGTGCATTATGACAGATGTAATGGTTTTAAATATTGTTCGCGATGCCTTCTACTATGTACTTCTAATTAGCGGACCTATTCTATTGGTATCGTTAGTAGTTGGTTTGTTGATTTCAATATTTCAGGCTGCGACAACGATTTCCGAACAAACATTGACATTCGTTCCTAAAATCATTGCAGTGTTTGTAACTATCGTTTTGCTTGTGCCATTTATTATAGATAAAATCAAAACTTTTACAATTCAAATTTTTAATATCATCACAACAATTAAATGATATGGATTTGTTGAGCCCAATTTTAGATTTATACCTTGAAAAATGGATACTCTTATTGTTAGTTTTTGTCAGAATATCTGGGATTTTCATAATTTCCCCAGTTTTTAGATTGCAAAGTGTGCCTTTCGTTTTTAAAGTTTTCTTTGCTTTAATTCTGTCAGTAATGATTGTTTCAACCTTGAACATTGAAGCGAAAATTGATTTTGAACTTTGGTCTTTGATTTTCTTGGTAAACAAAGAACTTTTCACAGGAATGATAATTGGATTTGCAATAAATCTCGTTTTCTGGGGAATGCGTTTTGGCGGTGGAATTATCGATTACGAGATGGGATTCTTTGCGGCGAGTTTATTAAGCTTTTCCGAGACAACCCCAACAATTTTTGGTGAATTCTTGGAATGGACAACATTGATGCTATTTTTTTTAATTAATGGACACCATCAAATCTTCGAAGCTTTATATGTTAGCTTTGCAAAAATTCCAATTGGTATGGCAAGCTTTTCAAACTTAACAATGCAGGAGCTTGGAAAGTTTATGTCAATCTTAACTATTATTGCTTTGAAAATTTCAGCACCAATCTTTGTTTCGACTTTTTTAATCAACATTAGTCTTGCAATGTTATCGAGGATGGCTCCGCAAACAAATATATTTGTTGTTAGTTTTCAAGTTAAAATTGCTGTTGCTTTATTAGTTTTCTTTCTGGCAATTTCATTTTTTGTTTACTCATCGAAGCAATTTTTGGAAATTTTCCAAAATCAAACTTATAACTTGTTGCAAAGCATTGGGTAATTGGAATGGCAGAAACAGCAGAAGGAAGAGAAAAAACCGAACCAGCGTCGCCGCGTCGATTAAACGAGGCACGACAGCGTGGGCAAGTTGCTAAGAGCATCGACATCACCACTGCTGTGATGATAATTTTAGGAGGCTACCTTACCTTGATTTACATCGGTGTCCTTTCCAATGGCTTGCAATCTTTTTTTAAAGCGAGCTTATCGGATTCTTTGAGAATAAATTTAACAGCTGAATCGGCAACTAAATTGTTTGTCGATATAGTTCTCTTTTTAGCCCAGCTGGTTTTGCCTTTGATATTGCTTATATATTTGTTTATCTTTGCTTCGGAAATTGCACAGGTTGGTTTTCATTTGGCTACAAAGAAATTTACCAAAGGCCTAAATTTTCGCTCAATTTTTAACCCGCTGGCTGGAATCAAAAGGATGTTTTTTTCGGGGCGGGCTTATTTTGAATTAGCCAAAAGTTTGTTGAAAATCGCAATCCTTGGATGGGTTGTTTATTCTGTGCTAAAGAAATACATAGATTGGGACTTATCGCTTTTGGGTAAGCCATTGAATGAAATACCGAGCTTGATGTTCAAGGTTACCTTTGAATTAATTACAAAGGTTGGGGCTGTTTTTATTCTTATTGCAGTTGCCGATTGGTTCTATCAGAAATATAGATACAAGGAAGATTTGAAGATGACGAAGGAGGAGGTCAAAGAAGAAGCACGCCAATCCGAAGGGGACCCCACGGTCAAAGCCCGATTGCGAGGGTTGATGCGACAACGAGTAAGGAAACTGATTTTGAAGAACATTCAAGCTCGTGCGGATGTTGTTGTAACAAACCCAACACATTTTGCAGTTGCCTTGGAATATAAGCCCTACAAAATGCCGGCGCCTGTTGTTGTTGCAAAAGGTGTCGATTATATGGCTTTGAAAATCAGGGAAATTGCAATGGAAAATTCCGTCCCCATTGTCGAAGAACCTCCGCTTGCACAAGCTTTGTATTATTCAGTCGATATAGATGAAGAAATTCCCGAATTCCTTTTTAAAGCTGTTGCACAAGTTCTGGCGTATGTTTATTATGTAAAAGATGGTAAAAACAATTAAATTCCAACAATGGCAGCATTTGAAGATTTCATAAGGCGAAATATTGGAAACAACTTCTTAGGAAGGTTTCTAATTTATCTTCTAAACAACAAGGACATTCTTTTAGCCCTTGGGATACTTGTTATCATCAGCCTTTTAATTATCCCGCTTCCGCCAGTTCTAATGGATATTTTAATTGCTTCCAATCTTTCGCTTGCAGTTTTGATATTGCTTGTGTCGTTATATCTGAAAAATCCTTTGGAATTTTCGGCTTTCCCAACAGTTTTGTTAGTTACAACACTGTTCCGTTTAGGATTAAATGTGGCAACAACACGATTGATTTTAACTGAAGCCTATGCGGGGGAAATCATTCAATCATTTGGAACATTTGTGATTCGAGGGAATTATATTGTTGGTTTTATCATCTTCATTATTTTGATGGTGATAAATTTCATTGTAATCATAAAAGGTTCGTCGAGAATAGCAGAAGTTGCGGCTCGTTTCACTTTGGACGCTTTGCCCGGAAAGCAAATGAGTATTGATGCCGATTTGAATGCCGGTTATATAGATGAGAAAGAAGCTCGGATTCGTAGGCAAAATCTAACCAAAGAAGCCGATTTCTACGGAGCAATGGACGGAGCTGCAAAATTTATTCGTGGCGATGCAATTGCAGGATTAATTATTACGGGAATTAATATACTGGGTGGGTTTGCCATTGGAGTTGCTCAAAAGAATATGTCAATTACCGATGCTCTTTCGACATACACCATTCTTACCATTGGCGATGGGTTGGTTTCCCAGATTCCATCCTTGCTAATTTCTGTTTCGGCTGGTTTTGTTGTAACTCGTTCAGCCTCTGCCGACAAGTTGGATATTGAACTTGGAAGCCAAATAGGGGGCAAACCAACTGCAATTTCCTTGGCATCGTTTGCTATGCTTGTTATGGCATTCGTTCCGGGTTTCCCAACAATTCCTTTCCTTTTGCTTAGTATTTTGACTGCTGGTCTTGCCTTTGTTCGACATAGACAAATAAAAAGAGAGGAGGAGGAAAAACTTCGCAAAGAATTAACCGAGGTCGAAGTTAAACCAAAAGTTGAAGAAGCTCCAATTGAAGAACTTCTTAAAGTTGACCCTGTGGAACTCGAATTAGGTTACAATTTGATTCCATTGGTGGACGAAACCCAAGGCGGGGATGTTTTCCGAAGGATTACGAACATAAGGAAACAACTTGCTTTGGAACTTGGAATTATTCTGCCTCCTGTTCGAGTGCGGGATAATTTAAATCTTGAACCAGAGGAATACGTAATAAAAATTAGGGGCAATGAAGTAGGGCGGAATACGCTCCAACCCGGTATGCTTTTGGCGATGAATCCCGGCACAGCAAAAGGCGAGCTTCCCGGCATTCAGGTTACTGAACCAGTTTTTGGTTTGCCTGCTACGTGGATATCCTATGCCGAAAGAGAAAATGCAGAACTGATGGGCTATACGGTGGTCGAAGCTTCGACAGTTCTTATTACACATATGACTGAATTGCTTAAGAAAAATGCCGACAAGCTCCTTTCGCGACAAGAAGTCAAAAAACTTATTGATAACTTACAGCAAGATTATCCTGCTTTGGTCGAGGAAATTTCACAGGAAAATTTACCACTTGCCGTTGTTCAAAAAGTGCTCCAGAACTTGCTCAAAGAGGGCATTCCGATTCGCGACCTACCTATAATTTTGGAATCACTTTTGGAATACTACAAAGTTACTAAGAATGTTGATGTTTTAACTGAATATGTCAGACATAATTTATCGGAAACAATTAAAAGATTATACCAGGACCAAAATGGAGTGATTCATTGCATTTCTCTGAGCCCCGAAATAGAGCAAATGATATCGAACGTGCTCCAAACCAATGCTCAGGCAACTACGATGCAAACTCTTGGTCTTTCTGTCGATACAATTAAGCGAATTCAGGAAAAACTTTCGGAGGCAATCGACGAAATGACAATGTTGGGGTATTATCCTGTGGTAATTTGTTCTGCACAGATAAGGCCATATTTCTACAGAATGATAAGAACTCAGTTCCCGGTTGTTAGTGTGATTAGTTATACTGAACTACCGCCAGATACAGAAATAGATATAGTTTCGACATTATCCGTATAAATACTTATTTTTTAATCTAAATTTATCGCTAATATCGAAAGGAAAATTTTGGATGGAAAAATGAAAGATTATTACAAAATTCTTGGGGTTAGTCGAACAGCAACAACAGAAGAAGTGAAAAAAGCATTTTATCGGCTTGCCAAAATTTACCATCCAGATGCTGCGAAAGGGAATCCTGTTGCGGTAAAGATTTTTTACGAAATTAACGAAGCATATCAAGTGTTGGGAGACCTCGAAAAGAGATTAAAATATAGCATTGATTATCAAAAATATCTAATGCAAAAAAATAACGGAACCTAGTGGAAATGAGCATTTAGTTTAAATTAGCGTCGGGGCGGCAGGACTTGAACCTGCGACCTTCTGCTCCCAAAACAGACGCGCTAGCCACCTGCGCTACGCCCCGTCGAAAATTCAAATACAAAATTCGTAAAATTTTTTGAAATAATCAAGTCTTTTTTTATTAATTTACTCATTTAGTTTTTTGGTTCGGTTATGCTTTTATATCCAAAACAAAAGAGGAAAAAAGTAGTTCTACCGAGATATGGTCAAAATCCAAATCAGGATTTGGAAATATTCTTAAACTTTTGCAAGCAAGCAGATAGTCAAGCCGACTTGGAGCTTTTGCGTAAAGCTTTTGCTTTCAACTTAAATTCCTGCAAGGAAAAGTCTAGAAAATCGGGAGACCCGCATTATACTCATCCATTGGAAGTAGCAACCATATTAATCAATTTTATCGGGTTCGATAATGTGTTGATTGCATCAGCCTTGCTCCACGAAGTGATTGGTAGGGATTCTCCTTTTACTATAAATGATATCGAAAGTGAGTTTGGCAAAGTTATTGCCCAGATTGTTGAAAGTATACATAAAATCGACACTGTTGAACATCAAAGAATAGGTGATGCAGAATATTATCGCAGGCTCATTCTTTCTTTGTTAACAGATATTAGAATTCTTTTAATAAAGATTGCCGACCGTTATCACGATATGCAAACAATTTCCTACTTGTCGCCCGAAAAACAGATGAAATTTGCCGAAGATACAATGCAACTTTATGTTCCTTTGGCTCATAGGCTGGGTCTGGCTTTGATTAAAAGCGAATTAGAAGATTTTGCTTTCAAAGTTTTAGATAGGCAAAATTACGAGGCTATTGCACGAAAATTGAATATGAGTAAAAGAGAGAGAGAAAATAAATTACAAGAGTTTGTGAAGCCTTTGATTCCAAAGTTGGAAAGCAAACTTAAGGAAGAATATAATGTATCCTTTGAAATACACGGGCGGGTCAAACACATTTATTCGATTTATAATAAAACTTTGCTTCGTGGAAAACCTATTGAGGAATTATATGACCTGATTGGAATAAGAATCATACTGGATACAGACAATGAAAATCTTTGCTACGAGGTTCTGGAAACTATTGCCGAGGTTTACAAGAAAATTGATAATACTTTTAAGGACTACATAAAAAATCCCAAACCTAATGGTTATCAGTCGCTTCATCAGGCATTTCAGATTTCTGAATTGTTTAACGTTGAAGTGCAAGTAAGGACGCGAAAAATGGACGAAATAGCCGAACGGGGTTTTGCTGCTCATTACCGATATAAATCGGGTTTGGTTTCCGCAGATTCAATACTTATGGACCCTGATTTCGAAAATTGGACAAACGAAGTGAGAAAACTATTATTAGAGAACGAAGAATTAAGTGATTCCAAGATATTCGAGGCTTTTAATTTTAACTTATTGAGTGATAAAATTTATGTTCTAACTCCCGAAAACGATGTAAAAGTTTTGCCCAAAGGTGCAACAGTTTTGGATTTTGCTTATTCTATTCACACGGATTTGGGTAATCATTGTTTAGGAGCCAAAATTGACAACAAAAGGACCTGTGGACCTTTCGAAAAACTCAGCAATGGAAATATCGTCCAAATTTTATATTCCGAAAGGGTTGAGCCCGATGAAAGCTGGCTCGACCACGTTGTTACTTCAAAAGCAAAAGATGCAATAAAAAAATATCTTGCCCAGAAACGCCAAAGCCTTATTTCTTCGGGCAAAGAGATTTTTTCGAATCTAATCAAGGAATATAAATTGTCCTCGAAGGAAAATTCCATTTTGAGCGAGGTCAAGAACATTTTCCTCTTCCCCGATTCCGATGAATTCTTTATGGAATTGCATAACGATACAGAACTTCAACAAAATATTAAAGATTTGCTTGCATTTATTTCTTCTAACGAAAGTCTTACTAAAACGCTTAAGTGGAAAACATTGATAAATAAACTGCCTACAAAGATTAAGCAGTACATTGAAACAAGAGTGAAAAATTTCTTCGAGAAACATCCCGAAAAAATTGATTTCGCAATTTGTTGTTTGCCTGTCCGCAATGACGATGCAATAGCAATATTCCAAAACGATTCTATTAAAATACATCGCAAGGAATGTACCAATTATGCAGAGGAACTAAAAAAAATAAACACGAGGATAACTAATTTTAAATGGGATTACATCAAACAAGAAAAGTTTCTTACCTGTCTGAAAATATCCTCTCCAAAACCCGACTTGGTTTTAAACAGACTGACCTTGTTTTTTAGTGGCATTGAAGATGCAGAGATAAAGAGAATAATTAAAGAAGAAGAGCAAGATGGGGTTTTTTCTTTAACACTTTTTTTACTTGTGGAAGATAAATCGACCATCGAAAAGTTAAAGTCTCAATTATTAGATTCTTCCTCTGAAATTACGATAGTAAGGAAAGGTAAAAGGAGAGATTAAATTTCAAGATTAAAAGAAAGTATACTTGTATTCGTAGTATTCGATTCTATCTTCGTAAGTAAATCGATGTATTTCTTTTAAAATCAAGCCTGAATTGTTGTAAATAAATGTTATATTTTCAAGATTGTTTTCGTTCGAAGCATAAATTTTTAGATTAACGATTTGCTTTTGAGTGTCGTAAGAAAACTCTTGGATGATTTTGTTTTCTGGTTCAAATGTATTTGCTTTAATTATTTTCACCAAATTTCCAGCGGAGTTGTAAACATATTGATACATAATTTCTGTTCGTTTATCTTTGGCAATATCGATTTGTGTAATCAAATTTCCCAGCGAATCGTAAACAAATTGTGAAATTTGGCTTGTATCTCCATTTTGATTAATAACAATGCTTTGCAAAATTTTTCCAGTTGGTGTTAATGTGTTGATACTGACAAATTGGGAATCCAAAATGTTTTCTTTGTTGAAGTATTTTATATTGACAATACTAATATTATCTTTATGATTGGAAAATTCTTGAACAAGGAAATTGCCATTGGGAAAGTATTCAATGAATCGAATCAGATTTCCATTCCAATCGAATTCTTTAAAGAAGACCTTCCGGAGAATTTTTCCATTTGAATCGGTTTGATACTTTGTGATAGTGTGGATTTTGTTTTCAGAATAAGACACAGGAAGGTCTTTGCAAGAAGCAGTCAAAAACAAAACCAACAAACAAAGTAAAATTTTTCGCATTTAAATTTCAAAAAAAGTAAATTAAGAATAATTTGTCAACGAAACAATAAGATTATGGTCTCTTAAATAATCAGCCAACTTTGAGTAAATTTTTGAACTCGAAATAAGATGAAAATTGCCAAAGATTCCGAGAAATTCACGAGCACGGGACATTGCCACATTTAGTTTTCTATCTATTACTTGATTATTGGGAAGCACAAGTAAATTCGATGAATATCTAATTTGATAACGATTGTTGAAGGGCAAAGAAAGAAAGATAATTTCTCGCTCCGAACCTTGAAACCTTTCGATTGTATCGATGGTGACCAATTTTTGCAACTCGGGGGGAAGTAATTTGTAGATTTCTGAATTTTGAGCACGGAAGGGCGAAACAACTCCAAGAGTTTCTGTGGAGATTATTTCGCTGTAACCTTTGTAACAATCGATAATTAAATCGGCAATGATTTTTGTATGAAATCTGTTTGCTTTTCGTGAGGAATCCAATGGCAAGTCGAAAAATATTACACGCTCCGAAGAGTCGAATCCTAATTTATTTGCTAAATGTTGAACGATGGTATCTATTTCCGAGTTAGTATTGCGTGTTGGAAATGTTTGAATTTTGCCTTCATAAAAGAGAGAATTGATGGGCTTTAAAATACTCTGGTGCATTCGAAATTGTACATTCAAAGTTGCATATGCAAAGTTCCAGCCATTTTTTTGTGCTCGACTCAAAAGGAATTCGAAGTATGAAATTCCAAGGTCATAATAGCCTAAGTCAATCAAGTATTGGTTTTTAACTTTAGTTTGGAAGTTTTCTTGCAAAACAACGGCAGGCAGCTGTTTTTCGTCGCCTATTAGAATAAATTTCTCAACTTCGGAAATAATTCCAGCAATATGTGGGAAAAGAAGTTGCGAAGCCTCGTCGATTATTGCAATTTTGAACTTAATAAGTTCAAAGATTTCTGAATTTGATAAAAATGAATGAGCGGTTCCCAAGAAAATCCGGCAACTTTGAATTTTTGTTTCAAGTGCTTCTAAATCTATATCCTCAATTAAATAGGCTAAAACATTTGTTTTAAGTTCCGAAGAGTCCTTTGTTCCAATCCTTATGAAATCATTTTGAAAGCCATTTTGATTCAACAACTGGGCAATTTCATCGACTGCTCGATTGGTGTAGGCACAAACTAAAATTTTATCCTCTGTGTTCCTTAGATAATACTCAATAAGGTTAAAAATAATATTTCGTGTTTTTCCTGTCCCGGGAGGTCCAACAACTAAAAAGTACGGATAGTATGTAATTGCTTTTTTAATAACATCGTCGTAGTGGGAGCTTGTTGATAGGCTTTTGTTTTCAATTTGATAGGGTGGAACTTTTCCCAAAATATAGTTGAATTTATCTTTTGGCAGTTGAATGAATTTAAACAAAGAGAGAAACAAATAACGATTTGTAGATTCAAGATAATCTTCTTCAATTATCCATCCGTCTAAACGGTTAAATTTGTCGAAGGAAGTAAATTTGTTTCTCAAAGAAACTATTACATAATCTCTTTCGATTTCTCTTATTGTTCCTTTGAATAATTCGAAAGCGAACCGATTCTGAATATTGTGTTGATTGTAAACTACAACAATATCGCCTTTTCGGATTGAACACAGATAGTTCAAGGAATTGTCTCTTTGGAAATAAAGGTATTGTCGTGCAAAGTCGCAAAGTTCGGGTTTAAGGGTTAAATTGACTATTGCTGTCTGCTGTTCCAGTTTTTCGTCAAAAGAAGAGTTCCATAAAGATGATTGAGAAACTTTGGAAGTGTAATTGATGCAATTCCCAACTTTTCCCAATCGTATTTCATTAATAATGAAGCGGATGTAATAGAGTATTAATGCTTTGATGTCGGGCTCTAAATTAAATAGGATGTCGACAATGAGTTTATTTTCTGCTCTTTGGTGGTCATCGTTGTTATTCGATAGTTCTTTTAATGAATTGAAGATAGAAAACTTCCCTTTGGCAAGTTGAGATTCGAGCAGATAAATCCAATTTCTTGTTTTGATGAATTCTCTTTTCAGGTTTATGTCGTTAATTGCTTCTCGAAGTGGTTTTTCGCCATCCTTCGAATAAAGAATCATCGAAGAGCCTTTTCGTTCGGAAGTTACGGAATCGGCAAGCAGGTTATATCCAATTGTTTGGGCGTAATGGGAGTGCCACATTGGTACGAAGAAAATCGAATTATCGGATAACTGGAATCTCAAATTTGCTTTTGGCGGTGTGCCCGATTTAAGTTCTACAATTGTTTTCCAATTTGGATGAGCAGGGCTTTCGAGAAGGACATCCATCCTTCCCGCTAATCCATAGATAGCGGAAAAGAAAGTTGGTTCAATTTGAATTGCGTATGGTTCTAAATTAATGGCAATCTTTCGTAAAGTGTGATAGTGGGGTAGAAGTTCTTTCTTTAGCTCCGATAAAACGTCGGGAAATTTCTTTTTGAGTTCGAGGTATGCCAAGAACTTTTTGGAAATTGCATCTAAAAAAATTGTCTCGAAATTTTGTTCAGGATTTACAAGTAATTCATCAAAAAAGTGGTTAACCAAATTCCCTAAAAAGGAATAGAAGGTATTGCTTCTCGGGAAAAATTTATAAATGAAATACAAATATGCATTGGAGCCATTATGGGTAAAGCATTGTGAAACTTCTGTGATATCATACAAATAATCAGGTTCAATAACAATTAGGCTGTCATTTGTGGTTTGGAATTTCTCATTGTCAATTTGTTCCAAATCAACGCAATTCAATGTGGTGCCTTTTTTGACAATTTTGGGTATTTCTTTCCATTTTGTTGAACAATCAATAATTACTTTTTTGTTACCATCGTTGCAAAGAATTGTGTTTTCCTCGGTGTAAGTTTCTTCGACAACAATTTGAATCAGAGTAATTAGGTTAGTGGAACTTGATTGATACTTTTCGAAAAGTTGTAGGACTTTGGTTGTATTTGATTCAGGGAAGTTGTGGGGAATTTCAATTTTATAGAAATAAGATATGATTTGAGTTAGGTAAATGTAAAGATTGATGAAATCAATTTTCGAAAAGTTGCTTTTTTCGTAATGCAAGAACAATTTATTCAAGAATAGAAGTTTTTGTTTGATTTCTTCCGGGACATCATAATTTTCGACAATAAAAAAGATTCGAGAATAATTTGAAGGGAAAATCTGGAAGTTGTTTTTGGTTAAATCTTGGAGGACTTCAAAGAAAGTGCTTTTTAGTTCCGACCAAAGCCAATTGATTTTGCCAGAAAGCAAAGCGTCATCAGAATTTTCCAGAAATTTTTGAACAGAAAGTAGAGAATCAAGGGTCAAAAAGTCGGGCAACATCTTATGTTTCGGGTCGGATATCCTTTACACGTAATTGGAACTGAGTTTGGCTGCCAGAGACAACTTCTTCGAGAACATAAACCAGAGAGAAAGGTTTTCCATTGTTCAAATACTTGATTTTTTCACCCAAATTTTGACCAACAGCATCTATTTCGAAGAAAACATTCCCACCATTTATGTTAATAGGCTGCAGTGCCCTGAAACGAAAATTATTTGCACCGAAAACCTTAACACCATTTTTTGAATAAATACCGCGCGATAGAAACACAGGTTTGGTATTCTCGAATCCAAATGGAGCAAACAGCTGGAGAAATTGGAAGAACTTGGGCGAGAGTTCAGAGAGGTTTATTTCTGCATCAATCACCAACTCTGGGATGAGCATTGCTTTGGTTATGTATTTATGAGCAACCGAATCAAAGCAATCGATGAAGTCTTGAAGGTTTTCTAATTTCATCGAAAGACCTGCGGCGTGCTTATGACCACCGAATTCTTCGAGTAAATGGCTACATTCCTTCAATGCAGAATGGATATCGAAATTGATGATACTTCGAGCAGAGCCTTTTGCAGAGTTGTACATTGTTGTTAGCAAAATTGTTGGGAGATGGAATTTATCGACTAAGCGGGAAGCGACAATTCCAATAACTCCAGCGTGCCAGTCCTCTTTATGAAGAATTAAACAGCGTCGGTCTTTTTGCGAAAGGAACTCTTCTGCCATAGGGACGGCTTCTTCGAAAGTTTTTTCGTCGTAATATCTTCGCATTCTATTGTCTTGTTCCAATTGCTGAGCCATTTGGAACGCAGCAATTTCGTCCTTTTGTATCATCATTTCGACGGAACGCATAGCATCGCCAAGACGCCCCGCAGCATTGATTAGTGGAGCTAAGGAGTAAATAATGTGCAAAGAAGTAAGATTGCCGGGAGTCAGATTTGTGCAATGCAACAGTCCTTTAAGTCCCGGTCGTGGTTTTTCGTTTAGAAGCTTCAAGCCGTAATATGAAAGAATTCGGTTCTCATCAACAAGAGGAACCATATCGGCAGCCGAAGCGATAGCGACAAAATCGAGATACGAAAATGCTTCTTCCTCGATTCCAAGTGTTTTAGCAATTGCTTGAATAAGTTTAAAAACGACTCCACAAGCTGCCAAATGCTTGAAAGGATAATTACTATCGGGCAGAAGCGGGTCGAGGATAGCATAGGCTTGTGGCAGTTGAGGTCCCGGTTCGTGATGGTCGCAAATTATGGTATCTATTCCTAAGGAATGTGCATAGTTTATTGCTTCGACACTGGTTATTCCAACATCAACAGTTATTATCAGACTAATGCCTTGTTCCTTTACCCTTTCGACCGTTTGTGAGATAATTCCATATCCTTCCTGAAACCTATCTGGAATGTGGTATGTAATATTTCCGCCAAGTTTTCTGATGAACTCAACAAGCATTGAGGTGCTTGTAGTTCCGTCAACATCGTAATCACCGTGAACAATTATTTTTTCCTTGTTTTTAATGGCTTTCAAGATTCGGTCAACGGCTTTGTCCATATCCTTCAAAAGGAAGGGGTCGTAAAGGTTGTCCAATGATGGATGGAAATAATCATTTACCTTTTTGGGAGTATCGAGACCACGCGCAACTAAAACCCGTGCGAGTCCCTTGGGAATCTTAAAATTTGCTGCTATGTTCTTAACGGTGGACTCGTCGGGTGCACCGCGAAGTTTCCATATGAATTCCAACATATTTTTCCTTTGTTTTTCATAACTATTACAAAATTAGCACATTTTATTTAAAACTCCAAATTTTTTGTGAAAAAAATTTTACACTGTCAAGATTTTTACACACTTTTATTCGTTTTTCTTTTTATAAATTAATCTTTTTATAATTTTCATTGGTGATTTTCTATGGATGAAGAACTTTTTGGCGAAGTTTTTGATAATTTTGGCGAACCTTCATCGAAAAAAAAGGAACGAATCTTATTGAAGGAGAAAAAAACTACTCCTTCGCCAACAATCGAAGGTGTAGTTGTATCACCGAAAGGCAAATATTTCCTTGTGGAAAGCATATTGGATAAAAAAATTTACAAGTGTGTGGTTTCTGGTTCAATTCAAGTTGAACATCCTCATAAAACTTTAATTGCAGTGGGAGATAATGTTCGAGTGGCTTTAACACAAGAAAAAAAAGACGGAGAGACTCTCGGACGAATCATATTTGTAGATGAAAGGCGAACCTTTTTCCTAAGAAAGTCCATAATTGGGAATTCGGAAGATGTTATTGCTGCGAATATGGAGCAGGTGTTGATACTTCTTTCCGCTTCCAATCCCCCTTACAACAAGAGAATGCTGGATAAAATTTTAATTGCTTGTGAATATGGTGGTTGTACTCCTGTGATTTGCATCAATAAAATGGATATTGCCGATAGGGAAGTTGTTCAGACGGACTTTTCTTTGTACGAAAGTCTGGGCTACAAGGTGATATATATTTCTGCAAAGACTGGCGAAGGTATCGGCGAAATTCAAAATTCTATAAAGGATAAAGTTACACTATTCGTTGGGGTTTCGGGAGTTGGCAAATCCACTCTGGTTAACAGATTGTTTGGCAAGGAAATCCAAAAGATTGGAAATTTGGCGAAAAACCTGAGAGGTCGACATACTACTACTTTCTGCATTATGCTGAAACTTGATGATACAACTAAAATCATAGACTCTCCGGGCTTTCGAGAATTCGATTTGTTCGGAATCGAAAAGGAGAATTTGCAATTCTATTTCCCGGAGTTTTCTCGATATTTCCAAAAATGCAAATTTCAGCCTTGCACTCACACACACGAACCGGGGTGTTCAGTGAAAAATGCTGTCAGAAGAAAAAAAATATCCCAAGAAAGGTATTTTTCTTATTTATCCCTATTCGAAAGTTTGTAATTTTTTTATTAAATTACTTTCTAAAATTAACAAAATTGGAAAATGAGAAGTCTGTTTAAATTTTCTTTCATTTTACTCTTTCTAACTTCCAACTTATTGTTTCCCCAGTATTGGCAAAAGATTCAGAATCTTCCTGGGAACTTTGCTAATAACTATTGGTTGGATGTTTATTTTCATCCTCAAAATCCTAATTACGGTTGGGTCTGTGGATTTAACGGGATGATTGTTAGAACAACCGATGGTGGGAATACTTGGCGTGGTTCAACTGTAAATGCTTATCATTTAGAAAGTGTGCATTTCCCTACGTTACAAACGGGATATGTTTCTGGCGTCGATGGTATTTTTAAATCAACTGATGGAGGAGCTACCTGGTTCGATGTTACACCGCCGGGTACTCGCGATACAACAAACTTTTGGGGATGTTATTTTTTAAATGCCGATTACGGTGTTTTGCTTGGTGATGGCTGTGGCGGTCGTTACCAACATTTTTGGCTTACTACCGATGGTGGAAATTCTTGGAGTGTTTTTATTGCACAAGAAGAAAACACTGGGATGACCGATGCCATTCTTTATCCTAATGGATTAGGATACGCCAGCAGTAGTGGCAAACTCTGGATAACCTCCGATAGTGGTCGCACGTGGCGTGTTTTTGCCACTGTTGGACCCAACTTGTGGCAAGAGGAAATTACAAATGTTGGTTCCTCTTTCCTTGTTCCTTATTCAGGAACCAGTTGTACTGGTGGCGGAAACGATGGCGGTGTTCGTTTTACAACCGATAACGGGGCTACTTGGCAGAGTTTTCGCACTGGCGTTCCGATGTTTGGAACATTTTTAATAGACAACTTGAAAGGATGGGCTTGTGGTTATTATCAGGAGGTTTATTACACTTCGAATGGTGGGATTTCTTGGCAAAAAAGGAATTGTGGAATAAGTTCGGGGAATCTGGATGACCTTTGGTTTATTAACGAAAACAATGGCTGGGTCGTTGGTGAAGGAATTTATAAGCTTGCCAATGCAAAAGCCGAAATAAACAAGTCGCAGTTGAATTTCCCCGAAACTTGTGTTGGCGACACAAAGTTCGATACGGTTTGGGTTCGGAATTTAAACTTTAATGATGCGAACATTTCTCTATCGATTGCTTCGGGGAGTGAAGATTTTCGAATATTTTCGCCCGGTGCTTCCGGGTATATTCAATCTTGCGACTCGATTCGTATAATTGTAATGTTTAATCCGAAATCGAAAGGCACTAAAACAGGTCAATTGGAAATACTTTATCCTAATCAAAGTCCAATTGTTGTAAACTTAACTGGAACAGCAATTGAACATACTGCAAAACTTATTGATACTCTTATAATTATCACCAAAGTTAAGGCTGGCTTTAGTTATTCATTTGAGGCAAAAATTAGTGTTTCGACTACAAATGAAGAAATTAAATCGGTTATTCCTGTTGCTGAAAACCCAAATTTTAGAATTCTTTCAAATCTGCCATTGCCTTTGAATTCTCTTACGTATAATGCCTTGAAGTTCGAAGTCCTTCCCAAAGATACTGGATGGCAGGAAATTACCTATAAGGTTCAATTTTCTCCTTGCGATACTTTCCAATTGTTAAAAGTGAAAGTATACGCTATATCGCCAATCATCAATGTTGATTCTGCTTTTGCTTTGGACTATCAATGTCAGATTAGACCAATTTACATACCCATTCGAAATTCAGGCAACGATACACTTTTTATTCGAAAACTTTCTTTCAGTCCTACAACTAACAAACTTTCCTTTCGAGGCTGGACTTCGGGGCAAAGTTTGAACAATAACTTTATCTTACCGGGTGCCTCTGATACTTTGATTATTGATATTGACCCGAAGTTTCTCGGAACATTTTCGACTAATTTAATTATCGAAAATAACGATATGCGTTTAGTAGGTCCCCCAAGAAATATTTTGCGTGTCAATCTGAACATCAGAGTTTTCAATTCCGAACTTACTCTTTCCCAAAATGAATTAAATTTTGAAACAATTTGCGTTGGCGATACAATCTGGAAAAAGGTTAATATTTATAATCAAGGGAACATTGATGAATTAGTTGAAGTTCAACAAAGACTGAAATCAATTTTCATTGTTAATAAGCCGCAAACATTTAATGTCCACCAGAATGATAGTGTAGAAGTTAAGATTGCTTTTGTTCCAAATCAAAGTGGGAAGTTCAACGACACAATCATTTTTCGTGGATTCAATTGCCAAGACACTTTAAGATTAGTTTGCAGCGGAGAAGCAATTCAAACAAAAATTATATGCTTTCCATCTTCTTTATACCTGCGGATTCAAAAGGGGCAAACAAATTCATCCACTGTCCAACTAAATCAAACGGGGAATGACAGCGTAAGAAAAGTTCAAGTCGATTTTCAGGGCGAAATTTCGGAGCTTGCAGTTGGATACGATATCACAGGGAAAATCTTACCGAATTTTGGCGATACTGCTTTCCTCAAAATAACTTTTCAGGGTAAGGAAAAGGGCAAATATTCAGGTAAAGTTGTTATATACATTCAAGGAGTTTGCGACACAGTCATTGTAATTCCTGTAACTATTGAAGTTATCGATAAGCTTTTGGTTTTTGAACCACAGGAAATCGTTTTAGATACTTATTGCGAAGGTACTCTCCAGGTTCAAAAGTTAACGATAAAAAACAAAAGCGAGATTCCCGACACAATAAAGGATATAAGATTAATTCAAAAGCTTAACCAGTTTAAGATAGTTAATATTCCATCATTCCCCATAATTTTAACTCCTTTTGATTCAATCGAATTGAATATTTCATTTAACCCAACTTATGCTGGTTACGATACTTGTGTTGTTTCAATTGAATTTGACGATACAACCCGAAATACAACCATCCCCGTTTATGCGTTCTGGGGACTTTCGAAATTAGATGTGAAAAGTAAGACATTTGATTTTGGTGAGTATGAATACTGCCAAAATGCTTTGCCAATAACATCTTTCATTGTAAATGATGGCAACATAAGCGACTCGATTTCAATAGTTAAACCTTTCGATTCAAAATATTACTCAATTGTTTTCGATAAGTACTTGCTAAATGCGGCAATGCAGGATACAGCAAAATTCACCATAACTTTTATTAATCCACAGATGCCCGGTATCTACAGAGATACAATAATCGTTGGCTTTGCGTTTTGTGAACAGTTCGATACCATCTATGTTTCTGCAAAAGTTTTTGAACCAGTGTTTTCTATCTTACCTGAATTCATTGATTTGGATTCAATTTGGATAGGAAATTCTAAAGATGGCTTTCTTGAATTATCAAATATGCATTCAGACACATTAGTATTTTCATTAACTGGCTACACAAATGATTCTAATTTAACTTTTGAAAGTAATTATTCAAAAGCAATTGAATCCAAGAAGTTAGATACACTGAAATTTAAGATTATCGCAAAGACTGAAGGGACATTTGTTGATACCCTTTGCTTTAAAGTTACGAGCAAATGTGAGTATCGTAAATGTGTTTACATAAAGTATACCATCCCAGAAGAGAAATATGCTTTGACGATTAGAATTGGGAAGTACCTTGCTAAACCGAACGATGATGTAAATTTGGTAATTGAAAATTTAAGCCCAACTCCACTTTTGAAATTAGATACTTTCGTTTTATCACTAAGGTTTGACCAATGGCTTTTCTATCCAATTATTTGTTCATTCAAAGATGGTAGTGGGATAGAATATCTTTGGGAACTCAATGAATTAGTGTTCGCCTTGAATGGCAATAGTCTGAGGAAGTTCATTAACGAGGGCAATGAAATCCTCGTTAAAGGGAAGGCTCTGTATTCTTCGCCCGACACAACTATTTTAGATTTGGGTATCCAAAAGTTCTTACCCGCCAAAACAATCGATTTCACTTTAATAGATGGTCTTCTTAAAGTTTCGCCTGTTTGTGGTCCTGTTGGTGCTATGCATCTTGAAATAATTCCTTCATTCGAAATTCTTGGTTTAAACGAAGAAGAAGGCACCTCGATAGTTGTTTTTTCTGACCAAAAGCAAAATGTTGATATCCTATTGTATAACCTACTTGGTGAATTAAAAGGTGAGCATCGTGGTTTTGAACTTGGCAAAGGTATCAATGGAGTCCAATTGAGTAAAATTTTCGGGGAAAGCGTTGCAACCAAAGAGTGCTTCGTTGTGATTCGCAATGAATATTTCAGCAGAATAGTTTTTCTTCCGCCATATTAATAACTTTATGGAAGTATTTGTTGGAACATCGGGTTGGAGTTTCCCAAATTGGGTAGGCATTTTGTATCCCGAAGGCTTACCCCAATCAAAATGGCTTAGCTATTATTCAAACTTTTTCAATTGTGTCGAGGTCAACTCAACTTTTTACAGATTATTTAAACCTAATACATACAGAGGTTGGCTTAAATCGGTTCCCGATGATTTCAGGTTTATCCTAAAAGTTCCTCAAATCATTTCTCATACTAAAAAGTTGGTTAATGTTCAAGGAGATATTGAAGAATTTTTTACAAACATTGAAGTTTTAAAGCCTAAATTGGGTCTGCTCCTTTTGCAACTTCCACCAAGTTTTAATACACCAGTTGAATATGTAGAGGAAGCATTAAACTATCTTAGTTCGTTTTGTGCCACAGCCGTGGAATTTCGGAATTGGTATGCGTATACTCAAGATATTTTGAACATTTTGTTGAAATACAATTGCATTTTGGTTAATCCTGATTCTCCGACTATGCCTTTGGAACTCAGACTCACAAATGATAAACTATATTTTCGCTTGCATGGTCGAATATCTCTACATAAATCTTCTTATACGGATGAAGAATTAAAAGAAATATCTTTGATGATAGGGGAGTTGAAAGATAGGATTAATAAAGCTTACGTGATTTTTAACAATGGAGTTTATGGACATTCAATTCCAAATGCTTTTAAATTACAAGAACTTCTGGGAATGAGAATAGACCGAACTAAATTTTTACCCACACATAGCCCAAAATTGGGTCTGTAGTGTTATGCGAAATGAGTGACTGAATAATTTTTGGGTTGAGAACCATCCCCGCAGGGACAAGTTTCAAACCCGAGTAGGTATAAATATCCCGAGCAACTACAAGACCTTCTTTCAGTTCTTGCAATTGCAAAGGCTTTTCGTTGATACTTCCTGCGAGTTCACGATATTCAAGTAGAAATTGCTCGAGGAAGAGAACAACTTTTGGGTCGTAGAACCTTCGTGAATTCTGCTTCAACTTTTCTAGAGCATCGTCGGCTGTCATTTTGGAATAAAAGCGAAGTTCTTCGAAATCAAGTACAACACGAATTATCCGAGATTGTGCAGGGATTTGCCACGATTGAAGTTTGTGCGGAATACCGCTTCCATCGAAATTTTCCCAAATATGAAAAATAATCTTTGCAACGCTTTCGAGTGTTCCGATACCATCTAATAATTCTTTGGCTTTAACTGGAACTTGACACATTAATTCGTTAGTAGGGGAGCCATCGGTCAAAACAGGCTTTTCTATTAAGGCATCGGGTAATGATAATTTCCCAACATAGACCAAATAAGAGGCAAATTCGATGTCTTGCAATTCCTCTTCATTGAAATTTCCAGTTAGTTTGGCAATCCAAGTAGCGCCAGTGGCAACTCGCTTCAACAATTCTCCAACAGAAGGCATTCTTGTGGTTAGGAACCGAATAGCCAATTGCTTTGTGTCTTGAATTTGTTTTTCGAGCGCCTTTGCTATTTCATTTAGGATTTTATTTTCTTCGATAACTTTTTTTTGAAGTCGCAAAATACGAACCCCAGCCCGAAGCCTTGCAATGAATTCCTCATATTCAATAGGCTTGTTTATGAAGTCATCGACACAAGTCTCGAGAGATTTGATTTTTATTTCATTATCAACATAACCTGTGGTTAAAATGTAATAAATGTTTTTGAGCTTTTGGCTGGCTCGAACTTTTTTGCAAAGTTCCAAACCATTTATTTCGGGAATATCATAATCGGCAATAACAATGTCGACTTGTTGTTTTTGGAGCAATTCCCACGCTTCTTTGCCATTAAATGCAATTAGCAACCCTGCATTTGGAAAAGCTTTTGTAAGAATGGCTCTAATATTTGCAATTGTTGGTTTATCGTCGTCGATGACCAAAAAGTTCAAGGTTTCCATATTACTTATTGTTTGGTATAGTTTTTCAAAATTTCTTCTGTGCTAATGTTTTTTATTAAAATTGTAGTTCTTCGGTTACTGTAATCAAATGGATTTTCGGGATTTTTAAGTTTTTTGTCGGCAAAGCCTGTAACTTTTACGATTTGTCCTTCCCAAAGCCCGTTTTCTTCTAAAACTTTTCGAGCTGCGTTGGCGCGGTCGGCAGAAAGCTCCCAGTTTGTGTATCCCGATTGTTTAGAATATTGTCGGCTATCGGTGTGCCCTTCAACTTCGACATAATTCGGCAATTTTCCTATTTCTTTTGCCAACGAAGCAAGTAGTTCCTTTGCTGCTGGTTTAAGTTTTGCACTGCCTACTTCAAAAAATACAGATTCTTTCGACTCTATAAGCTCAATTCGTAAACCTTCTTTGGTCAATTCGAATTGTACCGATTTAAGCATTTCAGCGAGATTGGGATTTTTTGCAGCACTCTCGGAGAAAACCTTTTGCAATTCTTCTGCAACGGATTTAACTCTCTCGACAGCTTTAATACTATCTTGTATTGCTTGCTTTTTCAGCTTCTGCGAAACTTTTTCGGCAAGTGTATCTTGTTGTTCTGGCGGAAGGAAAAAGGTAAATTGGTGCTTTTCCTTTCCTTCGCCCTTCCCACTTTCTTGATTTTCGAAGACATCGATTTTAATTGGTACGGTTCGTTTCCCTGTGATGAAATTGAATGCTCCCGGGTCTTTAAAATAAGCGGAAACCATTTGGCGAATTTGCTCACTTTGGCCTAATATCCACATAACAATGAAAAATGCCATCATTGCAGTAACAAAGTCGGCATAAGCAACTTTCCAAGAACCACCGTGGGCAGCGTGTCCGTGGTGAGCCTTTTTCTTTTTTATTATTATCGGTTCTTCTTTGTGTTTTTGTTCTTGGTCTTCCATTTCAAAGCCTTTAATAATTTATCTTATCTTGCTTGTTTAATAGCCTGTTCAGTTTCTTGGAACGATGGCCTATTTTCTGGGTCAATTGAACGGCGTCCATACTCAACTGCAACTGATGCTGGGGCTCCCTTTGCAAACGCAAGCAAAGCTGCTTTGATTACTTGAAAGTATTTCATTTCTTTTTGGACAATTTTATTCATTATGGATGCAGTGGGTCCGATGATTCCATAACACATCAAAACCCCGAGGAAGGTTCCAACCAAAGCCGAAGCAACGTGATGACCAACTGCTTCGGCACCTTCGGCAACAGATGCCATCGTGACAATGATGCCCATAACAGCTGCAACGATACCGAGCCCGGGAAATGCTTCTGCCAATGTTTGTAATGATTGTGATGGTACTTGTTCTTCTTCGAGAATATTTTCTATGTCGATGTCCATAAGTTCTTCAAGGTCGTGTGCAGGAACTCCACCACTTAACACTACTTTGAGAGTGTCGGTTAAAAACTCAACTGCTGGCTTGTTGGCTAAAAAAGTAGGATATTTCGAAAAAATTGAGCTCTGCTCGGGATTTTCTATGTGAGATTCAATTGCAATTAAGCCCTCTCGTTTTGCAAATTGGAATAATTCATAAAGAAGTTGGAGCAATTCAATGTAGGCGGCTTTATTTACCTTTGGACCTTTGATAGTACCGATAGCTCCTGAGATTATCTTTTTTAGAATAGGTAGAGGATTTGCAATTAGAAGTGAACCAATTGCAGCCCCGCCAATAATTATGTATTCGGCGGGAACAATCAAAGATAAAGGATTTCCGCCTGCAATGGTTAATCCGCCAACAATTGAAACAAGAACAACCACAATCCCAATGATTACAAACATATTCAACCTTTATTTTGTTTTGTTCATTTCTTTAATTATTTCCTTATTATTTGGGTCGATAGAAACAGCTTTTTCGAAGTTTTCCTTTGCTTTTGTTTCGTCCCCCAAAGCTTTGTAAATGAGGCTTAGATGTAAAAATGGTTCAGCACGGGAACTATCAATTTGAATAGACTTCTCGATATACTTTCGGGCTTCTTCGTATTGTCCCACTTTATAAAAATACCAACCGTAAGTATCCAAAAAGTTCGGGTCGTCAGGTTTTTGTTCAATAGCCCTTTCTATCATTGATAAAGCATAGGGAAGATTTTCTTCTCTAATAATAAGTGAATATGCATAATTGTTTAGAATTGTTGCTTCATTTGGATAAAATTTTAAATATTTTGAATAGTAAAAGTCCGATTTTTTCCAATCTTCTTTAGCGAAATAAATATCACCAAGATAGGAATATGGTTCAGTGTAAAAGGAATCCAACGACAAAGCCTTCTCGAAATTTGCTGCTGCAAGGTCGTAGTTGGACAAATTGAAATAAAATTCACCCAAAGTTATGTAGTAAGCAGGTGCCGCCATAAATTTCATTTTAAAGCTTGATAACTTTCTCAAAGCATTTTCTTTTTCGCCAGCGTTATAAAACAAAACTTTTGCAGCAGCAATTAGCGTATTTAAATCTATTTCCTCATCGTTTATGATTTTCCGAGCAAAATTATGGGCTTTGATTGTATCATTGGCAAGCACATATGCTCTAATTAAGTTATAATTTCCGTTTGGGCTTTTGGACGCATTTTGTTCCAAAATTTCAATAAATTTGGTTGAAAATCCTGAAATTTGTTTATCATATTCATTCAAATTGTTCAAAATCCTTTCAACAAGATTATCCAATAATTCTCCTTGTGATTTTTGGAAAACTTTGGGCAAAAATTCGAATACTTCGTCTTTTCTGCCATAGTGGGAAAGCAAACTAATATATCTTTCGATGTAAATCAAATCAACTTTTTCGAGATTTCTCTCTTTCGATAGCATTCTTTTTAACACAGTAATCTCGTTTAGAGAATCATTTCGAAGATAGTAACGCCAGTGAAGCTGGACATCGATATAATCTTCGAATTGCTTATTAGAAAATTTATTCAAAAACTCGATTGATTGTGTCAAAGTTGTATCAATTTTGTCTAAAATTTCAAGATGAAGTTTCAGATCGTCATAAGTTAGTTGGTTGCCTCGTAGATTAATAAGGCGATTTGAAAAGTACCTTGCAAGAACAGGCTGATTTCTCGCAAGAAGTATCCAAGCAAGTAATTCAATGGTTGGAGTAAAATTTGTGTCTTTGGCATACGATTTAATCGCATAATCGAAAGCAAGGGTTAGCTTTTCTATCATATAGAAATTTTTGGCGATAGCATAAAGAATGACTTTTGAAGAGTCGAATCTATATGCGTCGAGCAAATCAATTATTGCTTGATGATATAAACCAATCTGTTCATTTTTTGATGCATTAACCAACAAGTCTATTAAATATTGGTTTTTAATATACTTAATTGTTGACGAATCAAATTTATTTGCCTTCAAATACATTTGATATATGGAATCATTGCTATCAACATTATCGGTTGTTTGTTTTCCGCTTGAACAAGCGTAAACAAAAAAGACAAACAAAAGTAATGCCAATATTTTTTCGAACATTACAAAAATTTTCTTTTTCATACAATTTAAAATTATGAAAAAAGTTTGTAAAAATAAAAAACCTGCCGAATTTAAAAATCGAAATTCGGCAGGCAAAAGATTAAAAGCTGAGAAAAATTATTTCAGGATTCCTGCTTCTTTGAGAACCGATGTTATCCCGCGTTTATCAATTGTCTTGATTGCCTGTGTCGAAACGCGGAGTCTAATCCATCTTTTTTCTTCAGGAATCCAGAATTTCTTCCATTGAAGGTTAGGAAGAAAACGTCTTCGTGTTCGGTTATTTGCGTGGGAAACATTGTTCCCCGACAACGGCTTTTTTCCTGTGATTCTACAAACTCTTGCCATTTCCCAACTCGATTAAAATACAAAATTAATAAATTTTTAGAAATTTAAAGAATGAAAAAAATTAGTTTGTGTGAACAGAAAAAAATTATTAATTTTGCATTTGTTGAACGGAGAGGTGGCCGAGCGGCTGAAGGCAACGGTTTGCTAAACCGTCGTAGGGTTTAAAGCCCTACCGCGAGTTCGAATCTCGCCCTCTCCGCAAAATTTCTATCCTTTGATTACTGCAAGTGGTTTTACTTTCGCAACTGGTTTCGTAATTGATAAATTGTTTACAACATTTACAACTGTTTCGACATCTTTATAGGCTGTTGGGGCTTCTTCGGATAAAGAAGATATACTTGGGGTTTTTACAATTATCCCTTGGCTTTCCAACTCTCCAAGCAAAGTTTTTGAATTGATTTCCTTCTTAGCTTGAGAGCGACTCATTGTTCTGCCAGCCCCATGGCAGGAGCTACCGAATGATAAATTCAAAGAATTAGGTTGGGCAATCAAAACATACGATGATGTCCCCATTGAACCCGGCACCAATACTGGTTGACCAATTGAAGCATAAATACCTTTGAGCGATGTAGAAGGGAAAGCTCGGGTTGCACCTTTTCGATGGACTATAAGTGTCCTTTTTTTGTTTCCGACTTTATGCTTTTCAATTTTAGCGATATTGTGTGCTAAATCGTAAAGCAAGGCAAAATGCAAGGGTTTGATTTTTTTTGTGAATCGCAGGAATATCTCTTTGATTTTATTTGCAATGAGTTGACGATTGACAAAAGCAAAATTAGCAGCAGCATTCATAGCGTTATAATAGCTTTTGCCTTCGTTCGAGGAAAATGGGGCACAAGCAAGTCCCCGGTCAACTAATTCGATTCCGTATTTTTTTGAAGCAGACTGAAAATCTTTAACATAATCGGCACAAATTTGGTGTCCGAAGCCTCTTGAACCTGTGTGTATCCAAATAACAACTTGGTCTTTGAACAACCCAAGTTTCTCAGCAATTTCTGGTTCGAAAATATTGCTTACATAACCGATTTCAATGAAATGATTACCAGAGCCAAGGCTTCCAATTTCGGTTATGCCTCGTTCAAATGCTCTTTCGGATATGCCTGCAAGATAATCGACAGGCAATTTGCCTTTATCTTCGATGCATTCAATGTCCGATTCAGTAGCAAAACCATTTTCCAAAGCCCAATTAGCCCCTTCGAAAAGTAATTTTTCGAATTCTTTTTTGGATAGTTTAATTAGAGCTCCTTTGCCCGTGCCAAGAGGAATGATTGAATAAATCTCGTTTACAATTTCCTTTAAGTGTTTTTGAATTTCTTTCTTCTTCCAATTTGTTATGTTTAATCTAATACCACAATTAATATCATAACCAACTCCACCGGGGGAAATAATACCATCTTCAACCTCAAAAGCTGCAACGCCACCGATTGGAAAACCATAGCCTTGATGAATATCGGGCATAGCCAAAGAAAACCCAACAATTCCGGGTAAAGTAGCAACATTGACTAATTGTTTTAAGCTGTCGTCATTTTGAATCAAAGGAATTTGTTTCGGGTCGGCGAAGAAGCGAGCCGGAACTTTCATTAATTTATTACTTTCCGGAGAAATTTCGTAAATAAACTCATCTATTTTATTTATTTCCATAGCAAATCCCTATTTTATTTAAATATCAAACACAATTTTAGTTCGATATAAGTGATTGTATTTAACTATCTTTAAATTATGAAAAGTAGCAGATTTTATATAAATTTCTCTATTTTTGAATTTACCAAAATAATTCTTTGAAAATAAATGAATTGAATCTATTCTTATTTCAGAACTAATCAAGTAAAATCCTAAATCCATTTTATAAATTAAAAAATTAAGAAAATCAACTAATAAAGTTTCTGAATCAACATCACTAACTTCATAGTTTTCCGAGTAAATTTTCTTTGATTTTAAAGGAGATATTCCGGATATTGCCATTAAACCTAATGCTGAATCATAAAATAATCCTTCGAGTGTTGTCGATTCAACATATATTGCCTTATCTGCTGTATGTGGAATTTCGACAAACATCTCAGGATTTTACATATTCAACGATAGCATCAGCAAATCTATCTAAATCGCTTTCGGAGGTGTATATGTGGGGTGTAATCCGAACCCCGTGTATGTTTTCCCAATTTATTGCAACCGTAAATATCTTGTGTTTTGTGAAAAGGTAGTCTGATATTTCCTCTGGTTTTTTTCCATCAATGGAAAATATGCCCAAACCACAAGAGAATTCCTTTTTTAACGGAGTTAAAATTTTAACCGATGGTAAACGCTTTAGTTTTTCGACCCAATAATTTTTTAAATTTCTCAATCTTTCTTCTTTCCTTGCTATTCCTATTAGGTCATTAAAATTCAATGCATCTGCAATAGCCATTTCCGCGGGGAATGAACGAGTCCCTAATGACTCAAATTTTCGAATGTCTTCGCTATAAGGATTGTCGTTTGGGAAAAGTGGTGGTATTTGTTTTATTAACTCCTTGCGTATATAAAGCATTCCTGTTCCGAATGGGGCACACAGCCACTTATGCAAACTCGTAGCAAAAAAATCGCAGCCAAGTTCTGGTATTTTGAAATCAATGTGTGCGAAAGTATGAGCACCATCGACCAAAACATAAATGCCTCTTCTGCGAGCTTCTTCTGCAATTTCTTTAATAGGAAGGATTTGTCCATTCCAATTAATCATATGAGTTAAATTTACAACTCTTGTTCGGGAAGTAAATTTTGAAACATAAGATTGAACAAGATAGTCTTTATCTTCGGAGGGTAAAGTCAAATTTACCCAAACTAATTTGATTTTGTCACGGAGTTCACGGAATTTCCAAGCATTAATCACGTTAGGATAGTCCTGTTTGGCAAGAACAACTTCATCGCCCTCTTTCAAATCCAGGCCATAGATGATTGTGTCCATCCCTTCGGTGGTGTTCCTGTTGATAGCAATTTCGTCAGGTGAGCATCCTGCCAGCTGGGCTAATTTTTTTCGGATTGGTTCTCGTCCTTGGTCGAGAATTCGCCACATAAAGTAAGCTGGTCCTTCATTTGAGATTTGGTTATATCGAACAAAAGCGTCCTGAACGCTTTTTGGCTGGGGGCTAACACCACCATTGTTTAGGTTTAAAATTGAAGGGGAGACGGTGAAAGATTGTTTAACCCAGAACCAAAACTCATTGCTATTCTGTGAGTTAATCAAATTTTGTTCAATTGCTTCTGAGTTCATCATTGCTGTTTCTTTTGCTAACGACTTGATTGGACGAAGCAGCCCAATCAAGGAGAGAGAAGTTAGAATTGTTCGACGCGACATTCCCATTTTGAATATCCAAATGTAAGAATTCAAATTTAATAAATTAATTTTGCATTTAACAAATATAAAAAATGATTGACTTATTAATAATTTCATACAATGGCAAAGATTTTACAAGCCAAGCAATAGAAAGTGCCTTAGCAAACACTGTTCGACCCCGAAGTATTATTGTTTTGGACAACAATTCCACTGATGGTAGCGTAAAATATCTCTCCTCGAAGTTCAAAGATATTCAAATCATTGCGAACAAAGAGAATCTTAGTTATGGTGGAGGAGCAAATTTAGGCATTAAATTTTGTAATTCTGATTTTGTGGTTATTTCGAACAATGATGTAATTTTCCCCCCGAACTTTTTCTCGAAATTGCATGAGGCAATCGATTTGCTTGATGGCAAATTTGGAATTTTAGGTCCTCTACAAATCTACCCAAATGGCAAGCCGCAGTTTTCTTTTGGTAGTTTGCACAGTGTCTTATCTGCATTGTTAGATGTTACTTTTCTTCACATCTTATTTTTAATTTTGGTAAGAATGTTCTATAAAGTTTTTCACTACCCCCGGTTTTTGAAGGTTGGCTATGTCGATGGAGCAGTTATTTGCGTTAATCGAAAAGCTTTTGAATCTATTGGTGGGTTCGATGAAAATTTCCGCCTTTACTCCGAAGATACAGACCTTTGTCTAAGAATGAAGAAAAAAGGCTATAATGTTCTTGTTGATATGGGCAACACTGTTGTGCACTATCGTGGCCAAGGAAAGAATGACAGGATAGGAGTAACACCGCAACGGATTGAGCAATTTGTTAATGCCCGTGTGTTGTATTGCCAAAAGAACTTATCATCGCTTTCGGCAAGGCTTTACTTTTTACTCGAAAGTATTTTTCATCTGGAATTGTTAGTGGTTAACTTAATTAGAAGAATCTTTGGTAAAAGCAACCAAGATACAATTAAGTTTTGTCTTAAATCATCAAAATTATTTTTCAAAAATTTTTTAGGAAACAAAAAATTTAAGCAAAAAAGTTATTAGGATATTTTTTGAAAATTATTTTTTAATTTTGAATGCCTTCGGGCTATTGTTTTTTGAAAAATTAAGGAGTATAAAATGGCATTAAAAATCACTGAAGAGTGCATCAATTGTGGTGCTTGCGAGCCTGAATGCCCTGTAAATGCAATTTCGCAAGGCCCGGACATTTACGTCATCGACCCAGATAAGTGTGTTGAATGCAAGGGATATTACGACAGCCCACAATGCCAATCTGTATGCCCTGTTGACGATTGTATTGTCCCTGCATAATCTTGACCGAAATAGTTCGATAACAAACCCGAGGAATTTCTTTCCTCGGGTTTCTTTTTATCGTTATCATAAGATAAATTTTTAAACCAAATATCAATTTTATCGTCTAATTGTTTTTAAAGGGAGTTGATATGAAACACTCTGTTTTTCTCTGGGTAATTCTTTGTTTGTTTGTAATAAATTTTCCAAGCTTTGCTCAATTTGGGAAAAACAAAGTTCAATACCAAAAGTTTAATTGGCGGTATATTCAAACCAAGCATTTCGACATTTATTTTCATAACAACAATAAAACCCTTGCAATTTTTGCTGCAAACGTCGCAGAATCTTCCCTTGAGTCAATCCAAAAAACTTTAAGATATAGGATAACAAAACGAATTCCATTAATTATCTACAATAGCCATAATGAATTTCAGCAAACCAATGTAATTGATATGTACCTTCCCGAGGGCATAGGCGGAGTGACGGAGCTTTTCAAGAATCGCGTCGTAGTACCTTTTGAAGGGAACTATTCCCAATTTAACCATGTTATACATCACGAATTAGTCCACGCTGTTTTGAATGATATGTTTTATGGCGGTACTTTTCAATCGGCACTGTCCCGTGGAAATATGGTCGAAATTCCTATTTGGATGAACGAAGGGCTATGCGAATGGGAAAGCATCGGCGGGTTGGACATTGCAACCGATGTCTATATTCGCGATTTAACCTTAAGCGAAAAACTCCCCGAATTGAATCAACTCGACGGTTATGATGCTTATCGTGGTGGACAATCTTTCTGGTGGTTTGTTTCCGAAAGATATGGAAATCACAAAATCCCTGAACTGCTTGCAAAATTGAAATCTACTGGGAATGTGGACAATGCTTTTCGTTCTACATTCAATTTAAAATTAGAGGACTTTTCGGAAGAATGGAAAAGGTATTTGAAAAAATATTATTATCCAGATATTGATAAATTCAGCTATCCGTCGGATTTTGCGATTCGCCTTACTGACCATAAGAAGAAAAGGAATTTCTACAATACATCCCCAGCAATTTCCCCACAAGGGGATAAAGTTGCTTTCATTGCCGACAAAGATGGATTGTTCTCGCTCTTTATAATGGATATTGATAAAAAGAAGGAGAACGAAATTGTTACAAGTTTTCGTCAGCAAGATTTCGAGGAATTAAATGTTTTAACCCCGGGAATTTCTTGGAATCCCGATGGAACTAAACTTGCCATCTCGGCAAAATACGCTGGCGAAGATGCAATTTACATTGTCAATGTTAATACAAAAAATTATGAAAGAATAACTCTTGGATTTAAACAAATCTCTTCTGTTTCTTGGTCTCCAAATGGCGATGAAATAGTTTTCTCGGCAACTGTACTCGATAGGAGAGATTTGTTCCTGTACAATTTTAAATCGAAAACAATAACCCGATTGACCGATGATGTTTTCTATGATGAACATCCAATTTGGTCACTCGATGGAAAGAAAGTTTATTTTATTTCTGACCGCTTGGATTATTCTGATGAAAGTTTAAATCCTTGGAATGTAACATTTGGTAAAAGCGATGTTTACGAATTAGATATTATTACCAAAAAGATTCGCCGATTAACATTTTCCCCAGATGCAAATAAAACCAGCCTTGCACTGAGTGGTGATGGAAACTTTCTTTTCTTTGTTAGCGATGAAAATGGTATTGGAAACATATATAGGTTGAATCTAAATACCTCTGCAATTGAACCAATAACTAATTCACTTTCCAATATCACGCAGATTTCACATTCCATTATTGGCGACAATCTTGTTTTTTCGGCATTAACCGAAGGTGGTTTCGATTTATTTTTGATTAAAAATCCGTCTAATGTTAAACTCGATATTGCTTCGTTGCCATTGACCCGTTTTCGAGCATCAATGATTGAAAATAAATCTAAACAAGAAGAGAATGTTGCTATAGACTCAACCATTTCTGATTCCTCAAAGGTTAACAAAGGATATGGCAATTTCAATATTGATTTCGAACGCCAAAATATGGTTAAACCTAATCGAGATGTATATTTAACAGATGGGACATCGTCGGCAACAGGCAAGGTCGATACAAATTTTGTCGATTATGAATATAAACTTAAATTCACTCCCGATTTGATATTGGGAAATCCCTATTATAGTTCATTTTGGGGATTCCAAGGACTTGCTCAAATGTTGTTTAGCGATATTCTTGGCGACCACCAGATTTACATCGCAGCAAATTTATGGCTGGATTTAAAGAACAGCAACTTTTACCTGCAATATTCTTATTTGCCGAACATAATTGATTATAATTTCTCAGTATTCCAAAGTTCTCTGTTCTTTACGATGTTGAACCAAAGCACTACGAACTACGATTTATATCGCCTGAGGAACTACGGGGCAGGGTTTTCGGCTTCTTATCCTCTTAGTTTGTTCAATAGGTTTGAATTAAATTTAACTTTATTCAATGCCACAAAAGAAAATACAACGGAATATACAGAACCTTCTGTTTCTCGCACTATAATCTATCCAAATGTTCGATATGTTTATGATGATGTTCTTTATGGTTCGTTCGCACCAGTTCGGGGAACAAGGTATTATGTTGAATTTCGGGCAGTTCCAAAAATATTTAAGAACTCGATTAATTTTTATACTTTTAAATTTGATTATCGTAGATATTGGGATTTAGGCTACTTTTTGAAGATTGCTGTTCGGGGAACTGGAGCAACAAGCTTTGGACCAAACCCACAAAGGTTTTTCCTCGGTGGAGTTGATAATTGGATAAATTATTCATTAAACAACGGAAACTTTTTGTTCGAAAATCCCGAGGACTTTGCCTTTATGGAACTGATAACTCCATTAAGAGGATGGAGTTATAGTGATGCAGTGGGTAATAATTTCTTTCTTACAAACTTTGAACTCAGATTTCCTTTATTTACAGCCTTGCTGCCCGGTCCAATCCCAATTATTTTCAATGATGTTTTTGGCGTAGCCTTTTTCGATGCTGGTGGCGTTTGGAGTGGGAAAATTTCGAACTTTAGATTTTCTCCACCCGAAGTAATTGATGAAGCACCAGAACCAAATCATCTTTTGATGAGTCTTGGTATAGGAGCACGTGCTTGGATATTGGGCTTGCCAATAAAATTAGATGTTGCTTGGAGAAAGGAGGCTCAGGGTTGGGGAAAACCTTGGTATATTTTTTCGATTGATTACGATTTTTAAATTTATTTCGTCTAATTTAATTAAATTTGTGCTTAATTTTTTTCAATTAGGGGAAAATGCCAGGACAACCACACAGATTGCTGTATATGTATAGGAAATTTCTTGAAGGGGAAGTTTTAACTTCGGGACAACTTCAGGATATGGTTTCCGAAGAAATTGAGATTGTTAGCCGTCGCACTATACAAAGAGACCTACGATTGCTTCAAAAACTCGACCCTTCGTTAGTGGGAGTAGAAAAAGGGAGGGAAATCTTTTGGTCCATACCTCGCGATTATCGTTATCCCAAGCAGGTTGTCCGTTTCGACACAAACGAATTGCTTGCTTTCCATTTTTTAAAAGCACATTTGAAAACATTTCGTGGCACAGTTATCGAAAAAGATGTTGAGCGTCTCTACAAAAAAATCGAAAAGCTGGCTCCTTACGAAGTGGTTCTCGACGAAACGATTTATTGGGACCAAAATGTAGGATATTACGATTACTCTAAATTAAACGATATTCTCGAAAAGGTTATTAAAGCAACTGCAACGAAAGGATGGTATCAGGTTACTTATAACGCCCCCAAAACTGGTACTTCAAAAGATATAATTGCACGATTTGAAACGATTTTTTCCTATCTGGGTCTTCTTTATGTTGTTGCATATATTCCCAAACATAAAATACACGTTAGTTTAGCAATTCACAACATTTCTAATCTCCAAGAATTACCTGATTACTTCGATGTGGCTCCACCATTTAACTTCCGTGAATGGTCGTCCTATCGCTTTGGAGTTTTTTCGGGTGAAATTTTCGACGTCAAATTGCTAATCAAAAAAGAGTTTAAACATTTCTTTCTGAATCGGAGATGGCACGTCAGTCAAGTCGAAAAGTTCGATAAAGATGGAAACCTGATTTTGGAAATGAAAGTCCCTGTTGGAGTGGACTTGATTAATTGGATTCTGAGTTGGAGCGATGCAATTATTGTTTTGGAACCACCTGAATTAATTAAAAAAGTTGTTAACCGCCTTGCACAAGCATTAAATAACTACAAGATAATGTTCCCCGATATTAAACCTAAGCTTGACGAAACGGAAGACGATAAATACGAGGCTCCTACCGAAGAGAAGATGGAAACATCGACACCCAAAGAAGTTAAAGAGCCTGCTTCCAAATACAAAATTACATTGAAATCAAAGAAAAAGTCTTGATTTGCTTATTTGTCGATTATAATCGTAACAGGACCATCATTTACTAATTCAATGTCCATCATTTCTCCAAAATCGCCAGAAACGATGGGAATCGGATAGTTGTTTCTCAAATATTCAACAAATTGTTGGTAAAGATTTTTGGCAAGTTCAGGATTCGCAGAAAACATAAAATTTGGACGAAAGCCTCTCGAAACATCCCCGTAAAGAGTGAAGTTCGATATAACCATTATTTCGCCTTTTATATCCTTTACAGAAAGATTCATCTTATTTTCGCTATCTGGAAAAATCCTCAAATTAACAATTTTGTTTGCAAACCATTTTATCATCTCCATAGTATCATCGGTTTTAATTGCTAAAAAGACGAGAAGCCCGTTGCCAATGCTTCGCTCTTCCTTTGTGGAAAGAATTCTTACCGTTGCTTTTTTGACTCTTTGAATTACTGCACGCATAAATCTTTTGTGTAAATACACAAAATTAATAAAATGAAATAAACCAACTTATTTTTCGTTATTGAGAAATTGAAAAATAAAGAGAGGTGGTGCTATGCCAATTTACGAGTATAAGTGTGAAAAGTGTGGGAAGGTATTTGAGTATCAGCAAAGAATCACCGACCTTCCACTGGAATTTTGTCCACCAGAAATTTGTGAAAATTCCGAACATAAAGGTCAAGGGAAAGTGCACCGACTAATTAGCAAAGGTGTTGGATTAATTTTCAAGGGCAATGGGTTCTATATTACTGATTACGCCCGTAAAAACTCTTCACTTGCTACTGTGGACAAGAAAGACCATTCTCTTGACCATTCGAAAAATGGAACTTCCGCTACAAAACCCGTGGAAAAGAAAGATTAGTAAAGTTTTACCAATGGTTAGGGGGAAGGTTAAAAAATAGCCTTCCCTTTTTTATTTTTGTAGTTTAAATTAATTATGGAAATGACAAAAATTTCAATTCAGGAAGACATAGAAGAACAGAGCCCGATATTGAAAAATTTAAACCCTGTCCAGCGAGAAGCTGTTAAGGCAATCGAGGGACCATCATTGATTGTTGCTGGAGCGGGAAGTGGCAAAACAAGAGTTCTCACACATAAAATTGCATATCTTATTGACAATGGAGTGCCTCCCCAAAACATACTTGCTTTGACCTTCACGAATAAAGCAGCGAATGTAATGAAGGAACGAATAGCCACGCTGGTAAATCCAGAAGCCTCGAAAAGAATTTGGGCTGGAACTTTCCACTCTATGTTTGCAAGGATTCTACGATTAGAAGCTTCGGCTTTGGGCTATACTCCGAACTTTTCAATTTACGATGCAGACGATTCAATAAGCGTAATTAAAAGAATTTTGCAGAGTTATTCCGTGTCGAATAATCGTTTGAGTCCCGATAATGTTCATCACATAATTTCGCTGGCAAAAAACAAAGTAATTTCCCCCGAAGAATTTGCTCGAAATGCTTCTACGCCTATTGAACGGGAGATTGCTAACTTTTACAAAGAATATCAAGACTACCTACATCAAAATAATGCAATGGATTTTGATGACCTCTTGGTCAATACATACGAACTTTTTAATTCCTTCCCTGAAATTTTAGAAAAATATCAGGAACGATTTCTGTTTATTCTTGTTGATGAATACCAAGATACAAACAGAGTGCAATACCTTGTATTGAGGAAGCTTTCTTCAAAATACAAAAACATAACAGTTGTCGGCGATGATGCCCAAAGTATTTACAAATGGAGAGGAGCAGACATTAGAAATATACTGGATTTTCAAAAGGATTTTCCCGAAGCCAAAATATTTCGGTTGGAGCAAAATTATCGGTCGACAAAGAATATTCTTTCCGCTGCCGACAGCGTGATTAAGTTTAATCGCAAGCAAATTGAAAAAAAGCTTTGGACGGAGAATCCCGAAGGCGATTTGATTGAACTTTATGCTTGTGAAACCGAAAAGGACGAAGCAAATTTAGTAGTGAAGAAAATTAAGGAACTTGTTTCGGAAAGCGATTATTCGCTGGGCGATATTGCTGTATTTTATAGAACAAATGCTCAATCTCTGGAATTTGAAAATGCTTTCCGTCGGGAAAATATAAATTACATTGTTGTTGGCGGAATGTCGTTCTATAAACGCAAGGAAATTAAGGATGTTTTGGCATATCTTAAATTATTAACTAATCCAAATGATAACGAAGCATTTTTGAGAATAATCAATGAGCCACCGAGAGGTATTGGAAAGGTGACTCTTTCTCATTTATTAAACTATTCTCGACAGAACAAAGTTGCACTTTTTGAAGTTTTAGAAAAAATTGATGAAGTTCAAAATATTCAATTTCGTGCCGAAGCAATTTTAAAAGAGTTTAGGAATTGGGTTTTGGAAACACAAGAAAAATTAAAGAAAAAAGAACGAGTCGGAGAAATTATCATCGAATACATACGACAATCGGGATTAATTCAAATGTATGAGGAAATTGGAACCGAAGATGCTTACGATAGGATAGAAAATATCGAGACACTTTTAAGCGATATTTATGACTTTCTACGAACAAACGAAAACTTTGGCATTGAAGACTATTTGCAACAAATAAGCTTAATATCGGATATAGACGAAAAAAATCTTTCCACCGAACAAGTCAAGTTAATGACACTGCATTCCGCAAAAGGTTTGGAATTTCCCGTAGTTTTTATTGTTGGGCTCGAGCAGGGTTTGTTTCCTCTGATAAGGTTTCGTAGTAATACTGATGACGAAGAAGAAGAACGAAGGCTTTTCTATGTTGGTTTAACTCGAGCAAAAGAAAAAGTCGTTTTAACATATTGCAAGAACAGACAAAGATTTGGGGTTGATTCTTATCAAGTGCCATCGAAATTTTTGAGTGAAATCGACAAGAAATATTTAGTTGTTTATGACAAAGAGCTTCAAACAAAATCAAGTTATTACCACAAAAGTTATACAGGAACACCGAAATCTGAATCGGCAGTTGAATACAATGAATATGACCAGACCGACGATGGAGTATTGAGAATAGGGGATAAGGTGGTGCATCCATTTTTTGGCATTGGCAGGGTGGAACACCTTGAAGGAAGTGGAAACTACGCACAAGCACTTGTGAACTTTGAATCCGTAGGTCGTAAAAGACTTATGTTGCAATATGCCAAATTGAGAAAAATTTAAAATGGAAATTGAGGAAATTTTAACAAGTTTTGCACGAGATTTCAACAAGTTTTCCACAATTTTTCCACTTGGTTATAGATTTTTTTATGGATATAGAAAAGCTCAAAGAAATCATTATTGAAGGCGAATCTTCGACAGTTGAATTCAAAAGAAAAGTAACAACTGCCGAAAAAATTGCCAAAGAACTTTGTGCTTTTGCAAATACAAAAGGTGGTTACCTGATTATTGGAATCGACGATGACCGCAAAGTTGTCGGAGTTGACTCCGAGAAATCTGAAATCGATATAATTGAAATAGCCTGTCAGTTTACAATTTATCCCCCAATTACTCCTAAAAGCATTGAAGTTGTAAATTACAACAAGAAAGACATTATTGTGGTTGAAATCGAAGAGAGTAACAATAAGCCTCATACAATTGAAGGAGTCGACGAAAAGGGTAGGACTCGACGATTTGCATACATAAGAATTGGCGAAAAGTCTGTTGTTGCCAGTAAAGAAATGAAACGATTACTTTCGGGCTTGAATGCAAATTCCAAACCTATGAAGATTTACATTGGTGAGCAAGAAAAACGATTATTTGCCTATTTGGAAAAGCACGAAAAAATTACCGTTCGCGAATTTGCTAAGCTTGTAAATATTTCGGAAAGAAGGGCTTCTGCTGTGCTTGTAAAACTTGTAAGAGTTGGTGTTCTTCAAATTTTTACCGATATGAATAACGACTACTTTGGTTTGGCATAGTTCTTCAGTATTTTTTCTACTGCGTTGAGAATTAATTCTATCTTTTCGACTTCTAATTCCAAAACAGCAACAACCAATTCTATTCCGTTTTCGATAAACTTCTTTTGGAATGTTTTAAGTTTGACATAGTCCTTTTCGGTTATAACTACATAATGGATATTAAGCCTTTTAATTTGCTCAATAATTTTTTCAACATCGGAGGTAGAATAATGATGATGGTCACGAAACTTGAAATGAATTACAATTTCGGGAAAAAGTTTTTCAAGACTTTGTCTGAAATTTTCGTTCCTACCTATTGCACTCACCAAAACAATCTTTTCGTTAGCAAGCTCTTGTGGGTTAACTTTTTCGTTGTTTGAGTTATAAAAATCTTTGATAACTTTTCGATATTTTAAAATTCTTTCGGAAAATTGAGCCAAATGTTGCTTGTTTTGTTCGTCAACGCTGTCTTCCAAAAGAATGAAATCCGCACGTTCTAAATTTTTTAATGGTTCCCTGAGTATTCCTTTGGGGAAAAGATATGGCTTGTTTAAAGTTTCCTTATCGATTAGAACGATGTCCAAATCGCGATGGAGTTTGCGATGTTGGAAGCCATCGTCTATTAATATTACATCACAATTTTCAAGTTTGTTTATAAACGGAATGGCTTTGTATTTTTTTGGGGAAATGACTAACGGGACGTCTAATTTTTGTAAAGTCAAATACATTTCGTCCCCAATTTGCTCCCAAGAGAATGCATTTTTATTTTTTTCGACGATTTGATTTTTTTTGCCTTTCCTTTTGTATCCTCTCGAAAGGATTGCTGGTTTTATGTTTCGTTCAAGAAGAAGTCTGGCAAGCAAAATTGTAAAAGGAGTTTTACCTGTTCCACCGAAAGAGACATTTCCAATGCTTATTATAGGAGAGTTTGCTCGAACAATAGAAAAGATTTTAGTATCGAAGAGAAAATTTCTTGTTTCAACAATAAATGAAAAAAATTTAGAAAGCAAATAAAGAAACATATTAATGGATGATTAAAGCTTCGAAGGAAAAAATCTCTGCCTCTGGGTCGAGATATGTGGTTTTGGATAATCCAGCTTTCAAACACAAATTTTCAAGGAATGTTCTAACATCCCAATTCCTTTCCGATGCAACTTGCGGAAGCAAAAGCCCCGAATGGTTTCGATAACGAATGAATAATCCATGCTTTCCAATTTGAATTTCATTTTCAGAGAAAACTTTTTTGAACCGTGATAAGATGGTTATTTCATAAGATAATTCAGGTAATTCTTGGGATTTAACAGGACCGAAACGCCAATCACTTGTAGCACTGAGTTTAGCAACTTCAAAAACTTCCCAATATAAAGGCTTGACAGGGAATAAATGTCCCATACAAGCTCTAAGTTCGCCGTTCTTTTCTATTGTAACAAATGCAGTGTAATGCTCCGAAAGAGAGCCAGTCGGTGTCGAAAATTGGCTAATATCGGGTTTTTCGCCTTTTGCAACTGCTTCGACGGTTTTCTTTGCTAAGTCAAGAAGAAACTTCTTGTCATTTGGGGTTAGCTTGGGTAGAGATGATACTGAAAATTCAGGGTCATAAGTTAAAGCCGCAGCAAAATAGCCCACAACTTGGTCTTTCATTCGAGGTGCATAAGGCGAATCTCCGCTTGTCCCGTAATGAATCGGGACGGGTTTGTTTGCGCCCAATGCTTCGGAAACACTCATCACCACAGCGATGGGTCCACCACCACAAGCTTCAACTTCTCTCGAATTGAGCAAGCTAGTTAGTTTGAAATAATCAAAACGTGAAAATGTTTGTACAAATTTCTCATCAATGCTATATGCAGTTTTATAACTGTGATAGTGAGAAAGGTCTGAGCTTGCTATTAATAGAACTTCATCTGCCTGTGGAGTATTTTGCAAAGCCTTATAAATTGCCATTGTTAAAGAATGGATAATGACATTTTCTTGGCTACCCATAACAATTGGAACGATTTTAGCGTTTGGCAGAACTTTTTGGACAAAGGGAATTTGCACCTCGAGGGAATGCTCAGGAGTAACTCTTTGCCACTGGTGACCTTCCATAGATAGTTTAACATAGATATTCTGGCTTGAAATTCGGTTGGCGAGTTCTTTGTCGACCAAAACTGGTCCAAGGGGGGTTACGTATGCATCGCCCGAAAAGACCGAAGCATATGGAAAATAAACTTGATGGGAAGGAGAGATGATGATTACCGTTTTGATGTCTCTCCCTACTAATTCCCGATAAGCTTTGCCTGCAACGAAACCACTGTATACATATCCAGCGTGGGGCGAAATTATACCAAGTATTTTGACATTTTCGGGGATAACTTTTGGCTTATCCAGTTCGAGATATTTTTCAATTTCGGCATTTAGAGAATCAGCATCGGCAGGGTAGAAAGCACCAGCCACAGTCGGTGGCCTATATGAAATGCTTTTTTCCGAGGGAGCATCTTGCGACATAAGTTCCATTCTCCCAAGAATAATTAACAAAAGAATAAATGCAAACATAAATTAATGAAAATGAAAAAAATAGCAAAACAAAATTTAAATTAAATCTTGAGAAATTGGGGCAATGTCCTTTACATTTCGGTAAATGTGGTTCGATTGTGGTTTGTTATCGCGCCTATCTATTGCTTTTAAAGCTGACGAATAAATTTCTTTCCAAGTCAGCCCAAACTTTTCTAACAATTCCTCTGGTTCGCCACTTTCGCCGAAGCGGTCGGGAACGCCAACAAATTCGATTGGGACGGGGTAGTTTTTTGCAAGGACTTCTGCAACAGCGCCACCAAGTCCTCCGTGAACTTGATGCTCTTCGGCTGTTACAACTGCACCGCAAGTTCTTGCAGCCTCGACAATAGTTTCAACATCAATTGGTTTAAGTGTGTGACTGTTGATGACCATAGCCGAAATTCCTCGTCTTTTCCAAAGCTCATCGGCAGCGACGAGTGATTGCCATACCATAATGCCACAGGCAATAATGGCTATATCTTTGCCTTGACGAAAGATTTCAGCTTTGCCAATTTTAAAAGGAGTCTCTTCGGTGGTAAAGTAGGGAACTGGCGCTCTGCCAAAACGAACAAAAGCAGGACCATAAAATTCAGCAACTGCAAGAGTAGCCTTTTTGGTCTCGAGGTAATCACAAGGAACTACAAGTGTCATATTTGGTAAGGTTCTTAGCAAAGAAAGTTCTTCGAGAGACTGATGAGTTGCACCGTCTGGTCCAACTGTTATCCCAGAATGTCCCCCACCAATTTTAACATTAGCATTATTATAACAAACTGAAATTCGTAATTGGTCAGCATTCCTAAAAGCAGAAAAAGCACTATATGTAGCAAAGAAGGGAATTTTACCCGATAAAGCCATTCCAACTGCAATGGTTGTAGCGTTTTGTTCTGCAATTCCGATTGAAAAAAATCGGTCTGGAAACTTCTCTTTAAAGAAAGAGGTTAAAACCGAACCAGTTACATCTGCTCCAAGAACAACGACATTCGGATATTTCTCGCCAAGCTCGACCAAAGCTTCGGCAAATCCATAGCGTGTTGCTTTTTTGCCAAGTAATTTAAATTCATTCATTCTTTTACCTTGATAAGTTTCTCAAGCACAGAAAAGTTTAAATTTTGCACCAAATCCATCGCTGTTTCGCGAAAATTTGGATAATTTATCGCTTCGATTTTAATATGAAAGCGTCCGTAGTAAACTAAATCCAATTTGCTTCCATTCGAAAGTTCATCACTCGAAAAAACCCCAGCACCATTTTTGATGAAGTAAACATCCTTTCCCGGTTTAAGTTCATATAAATTTTTTAAATGCTCAGGCAGATTAGAAAAACTAAGGTAATCGTAAATGTATATAACAACTAAACCTAACGATGAAACATATTCACCAGAAGCGGTATTTACTGTGAGAGAAGAGTATTTAATCTTTCCCGTATTAACTTTATCGAGCCTTAAATCTCCAAAGCTTTCAGGGAAAATTTTTTTTAAAACGTCCGAAGAAATTGGTTCTGTGCTAATATTTTGGTAATCCGATGCCATTGGTTTACTTTCAAATGAAATAGTCGTATCGCCGACTTGTCTCTGATTATCGACTTTTTCTTTCTTTGAACAGCCAGCAAACATTAACAATGTAAATATTGCAAAAAGAATCGCTTTCATTCCAATTCCTTCAATGCTATTAAAGCTTGTTCTTCGGTTGGTGGGATACCATGCCATTCGTATTTGTCGAACATAAAGGAAATGGGGTATCCCATCTTCGTTTTTGCAATAATCACAGTTGGCCTGCCAATTTTCTGTTCGTGATTCTGTATAAATTTTTTAAAAGCATCATATATTTCAGAATAATTATGTCCATCGATTGTCAAAACCTCAAAATTAAAAGCTTCGAATTTTTTTTCGATGGGGTAGATGCTCATCACATTTCTAACTCTGCCGTCAATCTGACAATCATTGTTGTCGACAATCCAGCATAGGTTGTCGAGTTTGTAATTTCCTGCTGCCATTGCAGCTTCCCAAGTGGAACCTTCTTGGAGTTCTCCATCGCCAGTAAGTGCAAATACTCTGCGGTCATTTTTGTCCAGGTACTTGTCGCTCATAGACATTCCAACTGCAATAGAAATGCCTTGTCCAAGCGAACCAGCAGCAGTTTCGATTCCCGGCAAACCAACGTCGAGTGCCGGATGTCCTTGCAATCTTGAACCTAATTTCCGCAGTGTTTTAAGTTCTTCAACAGGAAAAAAGCCAGCTCGGGCAAGCGTAGCGTAGAGAATTGGACAAATATGTCCTGCACTCAGAACAAATCTATCTCTTTGTTCCCATTTTGGGTTCAGAGGGTCGTAGCGCATTATTCCGCCAAAGAAAAGCACTGCAAATAAATCGGCTGTCCCCAAAGAACCACCCGAATGCCCTGAACCAGCAAGAGTAAGACTTTTGATAACATCCTTGCGCAATTCTTTGGCAATTGGCTTAAATTCCCAGCTTTCTCTCGGTTTGTTCTCGAATGTTACTTTTTCAAATTCAAACATAATTTCAACAACTTCAAGCAATAAAAAAGCAAAATTATAAAATATTCAAAATGTATTTTTATTTAAAATTAAATTTGCAAAAATTTGTTTTTGGCATAATAATTACTTTTGTTTTTATTAATTCCAAAAAGGGGAAAGATGAAAATAAGGAAGTACAGAGCAAGAAATTTCCAGGAAGGAAAGGATAAAATTATTGCAGAACTTGGTCCGGAAGCGATAATTTTGTCAACAAGGGTTATACCTCCATCGCCACCAGAAATGGAAGAGATGGTAGAATTAGTGGCAGCATTGGATACCGAAGATACCAAAGACGAAAAGTATTTCAAAGAGACCAAGCCTTCGATAGAAAAGCCAGAGTATACCAAATCGGATTTGATTGAATTTTCTTCCAGCATTTATAAAGAGCTGGTTAGTTTGAAAAATCTTATTTGGAATTTCTATGAAAAAATAAATTATACTTTCATTTCCCACCTTCCTCCCGATATTGCAGAGTTATCGAAGCTGATGTTGAAAAATGGGTTTTCTACTGACTTCACATTATCATTTGTGCAAAGTTTAAAAGAGAATAAATACATTGACTTTGAAGAATTACGGCAAACAGCAATTCAGATTCTTGCAGATAAAATTACTTATGCTTCTGCAATAGAAAAGAGCAATGTGCAACAAATATTAATCTTCATTGGTCCAACTGGATGTGGCAAAACATTAAACATCATAAAGTTGGGCGTTTTGTTTAAAATTCTTCTTAATGCCAAAGTCAATGTTATTTCTTGCGATTATAGAAAAATAGGCGGGTGGGAGCAGTTGCAAATACTTTCCGCAGTCTCAAATTTACCTTCTTTTTATTGCCAATCCAATGCAGAATTAGGTGAATACCTTAAAAACATCGGTTCTTACGATTTCCTGTTGATTGACACAAGTGGAGGAAGCCCGAAAGACGAGAGTTTAATAAGCGAGCTCGAAGAGTTGGTTGGTTTAGCTACACCATCGAAGAAGATATTGGTGCTTTCGGTTGCAAACGATAAAATGAATTTCAAAGAAAATTTAAAAGGTTTTGGAAAACTAAAACCAGATTACCTTTTGCTTACAAAGTTTGACGAAGTTGATACGATTGGTCACATTTACGAACCTCTTTTGGAAATATCCAGCCAAATTAAACCGATTTATTTCTCCTCAAGTCCAGACATTCCTTATGGAATTGAGCCTGGTGGCTCTGAATTCTTAAAGAAGTTTTTAATTAATTATGTTGAATGAGAAAATGAGTTCGGAATTTCGTGAAAAAATAATTGTTTCATTCATAAGTGGAAAAGGTGCAATAGGCAAGAGTGTCATCCTTTCGCTTATTGCAAGGGTTCTTGTCGAAGATTTCTCGAAAATTTTAATTTGGGATAACGATATATTTTCTCCTATTCAGCATTTTATCAACAATGTCGAACCCAATATTCGACTCGTAGATGTTCTCGAAAATAACTTGCCAATCAATAAAGCGTTGACTAAAATCAATGAGAGAATTTCATTAATAGGAGGGGGAATTAATAAATTAGACTTTAATCCTGAAATTTCCGATATGCTTATCAAAAAATTTGTGGAATTGATGAAAGAGCACGATTTTGATATTGTTTTTATTGATAATCATTCTGGGTTCAGCAAAACAATAGTGGATTTTTGCAAAATCTCTTCACTTAATCTTATGTTCCTTTCCGATGACCCTACTTCTGTTTTGGATGCTTACGGATTGACAAAAATTCTGTATAAAGCTTTTAGTATCAACAACATTGCGACAATAGTTAATAATGTAATTGATAAAGAAGACGGAATGGAAATTCTTAAAGTTTTTAATCTTGCCACAACGAATTTCCTTAAAAAAGAATTTCCCAATGTTGGCATCATTTACTACGAAAAGGAATTGAAGAAACATTTATTATATCAAGATTTATTTGCCCAAACCAAAAACAATGCAGAATTTATTCAAAACATAAGGAATATTTCAAACAATATAATTAATTTCGTTTTGAAACATCAAAGAGTTGTTTAATATTTTTGTTGGAAACAAAGAATTAAAGTTATGGCAAAAAAAGACAAAGAAGTTTTATCGGAAGATAGAAAAAAGGCTTTAAAGGAAAAGGAAAAAGTTAAAAAAGAGCAAGAAGCCCGTTTAAAGAAAAGACTTAAGATTGAAAGAAAAAGAATAAATAAAATAGTTTCTTTTCCATTTAAGACTTTGTTCGTTTTGGGAATGGTTTCTGGCTGTGTTTTCTTTCTTTACAATTTTTATGCAGAGGCAGAAACTCTTTTGATTTCATTGTTCAAAGGCTTTGTTCTGTTCGTTCTCGTATACTTTGGGCTTGGGTTGTTAATTCTTATTTGGTTATTCGTTTTAGCCAAAGTTAGACAAAAAGAAGCCGAAGAAAAGAAGCGATTAGAAGAAGAATTAGCGAAAGAGCGAGAACGAGAAAATCTTGAAGGGAGATACGAAAGAGAACTCCTTTTGAAGCAAGCACAAGAAAAAAGGGAAGAAGAACTAAAAAAACTTCGGGAGCAATTGAATAAAGAACAGAGCGCCGAAGGAATGGATTTTACTCAAGCCAATAATATTGGAACTAATCCCTAATCTTTATAAATGACCGAGAAAGAGCAATCGAATTCCATAGATGAAATTTGGTTAAAATATAAGGAAAGCCCTTCCTTCCTTTTAAGGAATCAGTTAGTGCTTCATTATCTTTCTCTTGTTAAAAGTGTTTTGAAAACTATTAGGTTGCCACAGAATACACTTTTAACATCGAACGACCTGGTAAACTTTGGGATTATAGGGCTAATTGATGCCATAGAGAAATTCGAACCCATACAAAATGTTAAATTTGAAACATATGCATATCAAAGAATTCGAGGTGCGATAATTGATGAAATACGCCGACTGGATTGGCTTTCCCGAAGTGAACGGCACAAAGCCAAAAACCTTATCAAAACAATTGACCAAAGTTACGCTGAAACTGGGGAAGCCAGCGTAGAGGAACTTTCTAAAAGGTTGAATGTATCCGAAGATGAACTGCGTAAATACTTTTCTGCCTATCAATCCAGCCAAAACTCATTTTTTATCACCGAAAAGCTGAGCGTCGAAGAAGACGAAGACGATTTGCCGTTTGTGGCAAACATCTCGACTGAAGAGAAAAATGCACTCGACGATATTGTTGATAATGAAAAAATCGAAATAATTTATAACTTTCTCAAATCCTTGCCCGAGAGGGAGAGATTAATAATCACACTTTATTATTACGAAAATTTAAAGTTTAAAGAGATTGGCGTTTTGTTGGAACTTTCGGAAAGCAGAGTTTCGCAAATTCATTCGGCGGTAATTAAAAAGCTTCGACAGAAATTCAAGGAATTAGAAGAGTAAAAAAATACACAGCTTAAAAATAAGTATCATCTCGCCAGTATGTGATTTGCCAGATGGAATCCACAGGATTAAACTTCACTTTAAAGTTTGCTTTGCCTTGGAGTTGAATAATATCATTTGGCGAAAAAACGATTGTTAGCGAGAACGCCCGTTGGATATTTTTTTCCAAAGAATCGCCAATACTCAAATATGAGTCGTTCCAGATTAAGTTTATGTTTGAAGCAGATTGAAACAAACCATAAGTAGTTTTGATATCTTCGAATTTGCCCCAACTTAAATCAGCCCCGAGGTCATAATTTCGATATACAAAAACAAAATCCTCCGACAGGAGCTTGCTGTAAACTGCTGTATCTTTGAAATTGTATGCATAACTAAAATTTTTAAACAAGCCGTCAATTGTCTTTTGGTCTGTAAGAATAGTTTCATTCTGTCGAGGCTCAACTAATTTGGGGGCGAATGGGTTGACACAGCCAACTAATGAAAAGAGGAAAATTGCCAATAGCACTTTGAATGACCGATACATCTTCAAGATTTCACTTTTGCCTTCAAAACACTAAAAGTTGGGTAATCTCCATTTTTTGAAATGAAATCTAACCATTGAGTAATCTTCCATAGTCCGTTTCTGTTGATTTTAAGTACAAATTGTGCTGTTCCTTTGTAGGAGTTGTTTATAGAGTTATCCCTAGAATTAATGTCGAGAATGTAGTCAGAAACAAATATGGTTGAATCGGGGGAAAATGCAGTTAAGTTCGGATTTGTGAAAAGAAGAACTGGATAACTTTCAACTGAAAATTTTGAAAAAAGGTTTTTGGCAAAATCAATTTCAGAGCTCAAATCCCAAGCAGAGAAAAGGTTCGGATAAACTGAAAAAACATCGGAGCTGGGATAAAACATAAATTTTGTTGCACTATCGTCAAAAAAACAACTTTGATAAACTGTTAAATTTTTCTGATTAAAAGAGCGAAGGAAATTATCCATTACAATTTGTGGGGTAGTGGGCGGGGGAAAGTTTGTGTTGTTTCCCTCGGGTTCCTCGGGTGTACGAGTTTGAAACAAACCACAAGAAGAATTGAACAATAGAATAAAGACAAAAAAGGGTATTATGTTCGCAAGTCTGTTCATTTGATTTCAATTCTGTTTTCAATAGCGTTCATCAATGTTGCATCGTCAACGAATTGGATTTCTGTACCTATGGGCATTCCACGAGCAATTCTCGTCAATCGAACGGGAAATTTTCGCAAAAGATTGACGATGTAGTGGATTGTAACTTCGCCTTCGACACTTGGATTGAGAGCAAAAAGAATTTCTTTGGCAGTTTTGGCACGTTCCACAAGCTCGCTGATTTTTAATTTTGATATTGAGATTCCATCAAGATGATTAATTGTCCCATGCAAAACATGGTAGACACCATTAAATTCATTCGTTTTTTCAATGGCGATTACATCGTCGGGCTGTTCGACAACACAAATCAAACCTTTATCCCGATTTTCCGAACTACAAATGGGGCAAGGGTTCTGCTCGGTAAAGTTAAAGCAGATGTTGCATAATTGCACTCGGCTTTTTAATTCTGCAAGAGTTTCGGCGAATTGTAGGACAAATTCATCTGGTTGACGAAGCAAAAAGTAGGTGAGTCTTTGGGCAGATTTTTTCCCAATTGTTGGCAACGACGATAAAATTTCAATCATTTTTTCGATAGTTGGAGAAGTGTATTGCATTTTCTTCACAAATTAAAGTTAAAATTAGAGGATAAAGGTCCTAATAGCTTTTGTATGTCGGAAGAGCCTTCCTGTTTTGCTTTTTCCAGTGCTTGGTTAACAGCAGCAGAAATCAAATCTTCGAGTAGAGACTTATCTCCCAGAGCAAAAGCTTCATCGGAAATGCTAATATCAACAATTTCAAGATTACCATTGACTTTGGCGGTGACAAAACCAGCCCCGCTTTGTGCTTCATATATTCTTCCTCTTGCTTCTTCTTGAATACGCGCCAGCTCGGATTGCATTTTCTGCATCATCTCCATTGCTTCTTTTAAGTCGAATTTCATATCAACACTTTTAATTTATGCTACTAACACACAAATTCAAAACGAATAATTCTTTTTATTGTTTTTAGATATTGTCTCTATGTTCGATTTACAAATTTTGTTAATTCATAGGTAGTAAAATTAGCGAAATACAATTAAACATTTTCTAATAATCAATTTCTTAATATCCTTCGAATCTTGAAAGGGGAGAGAGCTAATTGCGATATGAGAAAAAACTATGAATTGATTAATACTCAGTTTTTTTATAATTTTTTGATAAGCTTATTGCTAAAAACAAGAAAAACTTTATTTTTGTAAAAAAAGAGTGTTTTATCATTAAAACAAAAGGTATTTTATGGGAATATTTAGTAGGATTGCTGATATTTTCAAAGCAAATGTAAACGACGCACTCGACAAAGCCGAGGACCCCGAAAAGATGATTAAGCAAATGGTCCTCGAAATGGAGGAGAGCGTCAACAAAGCTACTCTTGCAGTTGCAAATGCAATAGCCAACGAGAAGTCGTTGGAGCGAAAAATCGAAAAGGCTCGAAAAGAATCCGAAGACTGGGAATTTAGAGCTCGCCAAGCCTTGCAAGCCGGTCGCGAAGACCTTGCCAAAGCCGCATTGGAAAAGAAGATTATTGCCGAAAAGAACTACCAAGACCTTTTGCCAATTTACCAACAGGCAAAAGAAACAACCTTGAAGTTGCGTTCGCAACTGAATAGTTTGAAAGCAAAATTGGAAGAAGCTCGTGCTCGGCAAAGCACATTAATTGCACGCTCGCAGGCAGCGAAAGCACAGAAACAAATTTCCCAAAGTTTGAGTGGAGTCGCAGCAGATGCTTTTTCGAAGTTCGACAAGTATGAAGAAAAAATTGAAAAAATGGAAGCCGAAGCAGCTGCATTTGAACAATTGAGTTCGGAAAGTCGTTCCCTTGAGGAAGAGTTTAAGATGCTTTCTTCATCTTCCGATGTTGAGCAGCGACTACTTGAACTCAAGTCCCAAATGGGTTTGCTTCCACAAAATACCGAAAAAGAAACAAATCAGGAGAAGTAAAATGGAAGAGAAGGAATTACTTTCTGCAAACGAAAAGGAAGGATTCATCCAAACCCCGCCCGAGATTATTTCTCAGATTGATTCAAAATTGAGTTCACTTTTGGATGAACACTTTCCGGAGCATTTGAAGTTTGACAATGGGACTTATACGATACAGAAAGGCTCATCGCAAATTATGATAGTGGTTAGACCATATACACAAACAGAAGCTTGCGTCGAGTTCTTTTCGAATGTTGTTACTGGAGCCAAAATTACGCCAGAATTGATGCATTTCCTTTTGCGTAAGAATGCAGAACTTCACTTTGGGGCTTTCGGTTTAATTTTCGATAATACTATAACTTTTTCACATTCAATACTGGGAAGCTCACTCGATGAAAAATCATTGAAAATTATATTAACTACGGTTGCTGTCATTTGCGACCATTATGATGATATTATAGTTGACATTGCAGGAGGGAAACGAGCCGCCGATTTAACAACGGATTTGGAATTAGAGTAATAGCATCATGTAATATATAAGCTTTTTCATCGTAAGAGTGCAATCCAGTAAATGATTGCACTCTCATTTAAAAAAGTAAATGAACAATTTAAATTAAAGTATTTGCAAATTTTTTTTTATAGGTAATTTTTAAATTTTTTTGCCTTTTGAAATTTGAAAAAACTCAAGACATTCCACCTTAAATTAAATTGAAGCTAAAGATTTATCATTATTTAGTTTCTTCTTGTTGGGGCAATCTTTGAATTGCCCCTACAAGATGATATTAATTTAATTGGCGGTTATAATCGCAAACCCAAGTTGGTGACTCTATTGGGATTCGCTACCATAAGACATCGGATGTTTTGAAACATCCGATGTCTGAAAATTACTTGTAGGGGGAAACCTATGTGTTTGTCCCTTTAACCTGTGTTCAGTAGGTCCAACCTACAATATAATCGAGAAATGATAAATAAAAATTTACAATTGATTTGGCGGAGAGAATTGCGTATTCACCAAAGTTTTTTTAAAAGCGAATCAAAAATTAAAACTTTCTAACAGTTGAAGGAAGCATTTTTTCGGCTAATCTATAAGCACCAAAAAGCGATAGGGTAAATACCAAGTCGCCCACAATTGAAATACCAAACAGCTCAAGGGTAGTAGTTCGGTAGAAAGGAAGCCCGAAAATGTAACATTGAATTAGCCCAGCGATGGTATGAGGGTACATTCCGCTTGTCAGCCAAACTGCAAAATTTGTAATCAAATAGAATGAAAACGAAGAGGCTAATGTTGCAATTAATATATTTTTGAACTTATTTTGCTTTCGTAAGTAAGCTCCGCCAACAAGTGCAATTAATCCGAAGGAAATGTAAACAGCCCACATTGTCGAATGGAATCCAATGATTGCATCCGATATCAACATAGCCAAAAAAGGAACAAATATCGCAAGTATACGATTTTCGAATGTTGCACCACCGAAAAGTGCGATGGCAGTCAAAGGTGCAAAATTAGGCGGATGCGGGATTATTCTAAAACCTGAAGCTATCAAAATCAAAGAGAAGGGCAGTATTTCTTTTTTAAGTTTGCTTTTGCTTTCCATATTCAACTCCTAAATTTTTTTAAATATTGATTTCCAAGTCATTAATTCAAGTTTACATAATATAGATTATATTACATTGAACTATTTTCATTTTCTGTGCTTCCAAGCAAAGCCTTTAATGTTTTAATAAAAGCTGGGTCATTTGCTTCGATACTCAAGCGAATTCTTTCCCTGATTTCATTCATAAGTTGCTTCCTGTAATTAATTTCCTCTAAAGCTTTGTTTCGGAACAAAATGTCGTCCGTAATTTCTTTCTTCAAAGGTTTTATAATTTTATAATTCTTTTTTTCTTCCATCGCTACAAATTACAAACAAAAAATTGATTGTTATTTATAACAAAACGTGGTTTGCCTTTTAACTTATAACCATCGTATGGTGTATTTTGTGATTTACTTTTAAAGAATTGCTTATCGACAATCCATTCATCATTAAGAGAAAAAATTGTCATATTGGCTTCGACGCCTTCTTTGAACACAACCAAAGGTAAGTTTAGTATTTTTCTAGGGTTAATACTCATTAATTCTACTATTTTATTCAGCGACAAATCCCCAGTGTGATAAAGATATGTTAGAACAACACCTAATGCTGTCTCAAGTCCAACAACGCCATTTGGTGCTTTTTCAAATTCTACATCCTTTTCATTAGACGAATGAGGAGCATGGTCTGTTGCAATACAATCGATGACACCTTCCTTCAAGCCTTTTTTTAACGCACCAATATCGGATTTCGTTCTCAATGGTGGATTCATTTTAAAATTAGAATCGAAGTCTTCCACTGAGGTTTCGTCTAAAGTTAAATGATGTGGTGTTACTTCGCACGAAACTCGCAAACCTTTGTCCTTTGCTTTTCGAATAAGTTCGACAGAGCCTTTAGTACTGATATGCTGTGCGTGATAACGACGATTCCCACAGTATTCCGCAAGCATAATATCGCGTGCGAGGATAATTTCTTCGGCAACAGCGGGATAACCTTTTAATCCCAACTTTGTGGATACAACACCTTCGTTAATAGCAAAATTTTCGGTCAGATTAACATCTTCGCAATGCTGAGCGATAAGAAAATCATATGTTGCAGAGTAATCGAAGGCTCTTCGCATAACTTCAGAATTCATCACAGAATGACCATCGTCGGTAAACATAACAACACCAGCCTGATGCAAAGAAAACATTGAAGTCAAACTTTCGCCACGCAAATTTTTGGTAATAGCAGCAGCGGGAAAAACATCAACAATTGCATTTTGTGATTTTGATTTAATATACTCTACGATAGTCGGATTGTCAATTGGCGGATTTGTATTAGGCATACAAAGCACTCCTGTAAATCCACCATTTGCAGCAGCAAGTATTCCCGAATGAATATCTTCTTTGTATGTTTGCCCGGGGTCACGAAAATGTACGTGCATATCAAAGAAACCGGGAGCGCAAACAAGGTCGTCCCCCTCGATTATTTTTACCTCGGGAGAGACATTAATTTCCGAGAAGCCAAAGTAATCAATTTTGCCTTCATTAATTAAAATGTTATAAATCCCATCCAATGCTTGTGTTGGATTAACTACCCTAATGTTCTTTAAATAAATTTGCATAACTAATTGTTTGATATATCATTATCAAAAATCAATTCATTTGAATCGGGCTGTTCCCCATCGCCATTATCATTGATGTTCGGTGTCGATGGGACAACGGTAATGTCCGAGATTAAATCTCCTGGGTCAAGCTTAATTAATTTTACACCTTGTGTATTTCTTCCAATTAATCGAATTTGATACACTGGTTGGCGAATTATTACTCCCCTTGCAGTTATAACGAATAAATCATCTATATCGGATACTTTCAAAATGCCAACAACTTTGCCAGTTTTTTCGTTCACTTTCATTGAAATTACACCCTTGGCACCGCGATGGGTCAAACGAAATTCACTTAGCAAAGTTCTTTTTCCAAACCCATTTTGTCCGACAATTAATAGCTGAGTACCCTCGGGGTCATTTGTTGTAATCATAGAAACTACTTTGTCATCGCCCTCCAATGTAATTCCTTTAACTCCAGCGGCAGTTCTGCCCATTGGTCTTACTTCACTTTCATCAAAGCGACAGGCAAGCCCATTACTCGTCCCAATTAATATCTGGGAACTACCATCAGTAATGCGAACAACAACTAATTTATCGTTTTCAATTAAGTTTATGGCAATAATTCCAGTGCTGCGAACATTTGCAAAATTGCTTAATTCTGTCTTTTTAATTATTCCTTTTTCTGTAATCATTACGATGTATTTTGATTCGTCGAAGGAATCAACGGGCAAAAAGGCTGTAACTTTTTCGTTTGGTTCCTTCGAAATCAAATTCGAAAGTGAGCGACCTCGGGAAATCCTTGAACCCTCGGGAATATCATAGACTTTAATTTTATAACAGCGCCCTTTATCGGTAAAGAACAGAAGGTCGTGATGCGTTTGAGCTTTGAACACGTATTCTATGAAGTCATCATCATTAATTTTGACCCCAGTAACTCCCCTACCACCTTTGCTTTGCCTTCGGTACATTCCAACAGGCATTCTTTTGATAAATCCATTGTGGGAAAGGGTTACAATTACCTCTTCGTTTGCAATTATATCCTCAATCGTAATGTCTTTGGCTTCAAATACTATTTGTGTCCTTCTTTCATCATTATACTTTTGTTTCAATTCAACAAGTTCATCAGCAATTATTTTAAGTTGGATTTCCTTACTGTTAAGAATAGCTTTGTATTCTTCAATCTTTTGCTTAATTTCTTCATATTCTTGTTTTATTTTGACTTGTTCAAGGTTAGTTAAACGTTGCAGTCTTAAATCCAGAATAGCTTTGGCTTGAATTTCGCTTAAACCAAACCGTGTTTGTAATCTTTCGGAAGCAGATTTTGGGTCGGGTGAAGTTTTAATTAATTCAATGACTTCATCCAAGTGATTTAAAGTAATTAAAAAGCCTTCCAATATATGAAGTTTCTTTTCTGCTGCTTCTAATTCAAATTTTGTTCGTCGGACAATAACTTCGTTTCTATGTTGAATGAAAAGTTGCATCAATTCAAGAAGGTTTAGGACTTTGGGCTTGCCCTCGACAAGGGCAAGCATTATTGCACCAAAAGTAACTTGAAGTTGGGTATGTTTAAATAGGTTGTTCAAAACAATTTCGGGCTTTGCTTCTTTCTTCAACTCAATGACAATTCGAATACCATCTCGGTCGCTTTCGTCTCGGATATCAGTAATATCGTCGAGGATATGGTTCTTTACCAGTTCAGCAATCCTTTCGATGAGATTCGATTTACTTACTTGATATGGTATTTCTTTAATTATGATGCAGTTTTTATCAATAATTGCTTTAGAACGGATTGTTATTTTACCTTTCCCTGTTGTGTAGGCTTCTTTGATACCTTCATAGCCATAAATAATTCCCCCTGTTGGAAAATCGGGGGCGGGAACATACTTCATCAATTCGTCAACTGTTAGATTCGGGTTGTTAATTAATGCAAGCAAGCCATCTACAATTTCGCCAAGATTATGGGGCGGAATATTTGTTGCCATTCCAACAGCGATACCGCTCGAACCATTGACCAATAAAGTTGGGAAAACTGTTGGAAGAACAACTGGTTCTTTCAAAGAATCATCAAAATTTGGGCGAAAGTCAACAGTGTTTTTATCAATGTCGCGCAATGTTTCCATTGCAATCCAAGAAAGACGGGCTTCGGTATAACGCATCGCAGCAGGTGCATCGCCATCTATGGACCCAAAATTCCCTTGTCCGTCGACCAATGGATAACGCATTGCCCAAGGCTGAGCCATTCTTACCATTGCTTCGTAAACGGCTGCGTCCCCGTGAGGATGATACTTTCCAAGTACTTCACCGACAATACGAGCAGATTTTCGATATGGCTTGTTTGGTGTCAGACCCAACTCGTTCATTGCGTAAAGAATCCTTCGGTGGACAGGTTTCAGTCCATCGCGTACATCGGGAAGAGCACGGGAAACAATTACTGACATTGAGTAATCGAGGTATGCGTTCTTTATTTCATCTTCGAATATCGTTTCGATTATTTTGTTGTTAAAGAAGTCTTCCATTTTTTATCTAAATTTATCAAGCAAAATTACGAAATCAATCGCAACTATAATGGACATTTGAAAACACCTCTTAAACAAAGTTCAGGCAATATTATATCTTTGTTTTCTCGAAATCTTTTATTACCCTTTCAATAATTTCAATCATTTTGTTTGCAGAAATATCCCACGAGAAGTTCCTTGCCCACTCGATTGCACCGTTACTAAGTCTGTCGAATAATTCTTTATCTTTCAGAACATTGATTATTTTATTAGCAAGGTCATCGATATTTCCAAATTCATATAAAAGACCCGATAAGCCATCTTTTACAGAATCGCGTAAGCCTTCGACATTTGCCGAAATTACCAATGTCCCGCAGGCATTACTTTCCAAATTCGTTATCCCCCACCCTTCTTTTATAGAAGGATTTACGACACAATGGGATTTGCTGAGCAGTTCAATTTTCTGTTCCTCATCCACATACCCCCAAAAAGTAACATCTTGGCTTATTCCAAGTTCTTCGGAAAGTTTTCGAAGGTCAGGCTCGTAATCTCCTCGCCCAATCACAAACAGTTGTGCATCAGAAATAATTTGCTTAACTTTTTGAAATGCATAAAACAATTGCTCAATGCTTTTGTATTTTTTTAATCTCCCAAAATATGTAATTGTTGGACGGGGATATTTTTCTCTTCTCTCAAAAGGGAATTTAGTCTGGTCAAGAGCGTTATATACTATTTCGAAATTTTCTTTGGGATAACCTCTTGATAAGAACTCTCGCAGAGTGCTTTCGGAAACTACCACAAATGGGCACTTTTTGTAAACTAAGTCCATCAAAATTTCAGAAATGTAAACGTATAAGCCACTAAATATATTTACTTGCTTGAAAATAGTTTTCCCAAAGAAATGATGTGAAATACAAAGCAACGGTTTATTTCGAACGTAAAGCGGAGTGAAAAAAGGAATTTTATTGATGTCGTCGATGATAATATCAAAGTTTTCTTTTTTTAGTTTAAAGAAATAAAAGAGAGGCACAAACCAGTTAAAAAATGAACGATTACCTATGCGAATGACCTCAATCCCATCTACAATCTCTGTTTTTGGAAGCTCTTTAATCCGACAGCAAAGGAGAGTAACCTTGTGTCCTTTTGCAACAATTCGTTTAAATATTTCGAAAAGATGGACTTCTGCACCACCTGCAAATTTGTTTTTTATGTCCTGCCAGTTTATAACTAAAATATTCATTTAAAACTGAATTAAAGTTTCAAAATTATCTATTTTTCCATAAACTCTGGCACATTCGTTGTCTTGTTAAATTTTTTGGTTTCTTAGAAAGTAAATTAAAAAGCTATAATTCCCAAACAAATTGAGGAAATGCAAATGGAAATGAGAAAAAACATTATAAAAACTCACAGGCGAATTTTATTCACTTGTTTAATAATAACCATAAGTGTAGTTTTATCAAGTTGTGGCTTGCAAAAAAGTGTTAGGACAGGGAGCTACAACTCCTACATCCGTGCAAAATCAAACTATGCTTCTGAAAACCAAAAAGCAACCAACAGGAGTGAAACGAAAGTCGAAAAAATTGAATCCAATTCGATTGCGACAGAAAATACTTCCCCCGAAAAAGCTGGAAACAATTTTCCTGTGGCTGGGGAGCGAATTACATCTACAAATTTCCAAGAAAAGGAAGATGAATACAAAGAATTTCTTCAACAAAAAATCGAAAAGTTGGAGGAGGAAATTGCCTATCTTCGTAAAGAAATCGGGCTGCTCTATCAAATAATTGAAGAACAAAATACCAAAGTTTCTGTTGAGCAAAAAGTTGATAAATCAAAAGTTTCTAATAAAAGCAATAAGGCTACAAAAACAGCAGTTGACCACAATACGAGACAGGCAAAACACCAAAGCAATGTTTCTCGGGCAAAGACTCAGAAAGATGTTCAAAATGATAGAACCGAAGCGAAAGCGACTGAACCGAAGCAAACTCCCGAGTTGCAAAAACTCAATAGCAACAAGAACCTTGAAGTAATAGTAAGTTTAATCAAAGACAAAAGATATGATGATGCGTTGAGTAAAATAGAAAAGCAACTACAAGTTGAAAATGAACTTGGTAATTTAAGTAACCTTTGGTATTGGCAAGGCGAAGCCCTTTTTATGAAAAAAGATTACCAAAGAGCATTGGAAAGCTTCCGAAAAGTTCTGTCTGTCCCTAAATCCTCAAAGCGGTCGGAGTCGCAAATAATGATTGCAGAATGTTTTACACGGCTTGGGAAATTGTCCGAAGCAAAGAAAGAATATCAAAAGTTTATTGAGGAATATCCCTTTAGCGAATTTGCGCCGAGAGCCAAAAGAATGTTGCAACAATTATAAAACTTAACCCAAGATAGCTTCGAGTTGATTGAAATAAATTTTGCTAAGTTCATCAACTTCGAAAGAAAAAGCATTCGCAATTTCAAATGTCCTTTCAACCACCTCGCCTAATTTTTGATACTTCAGCGAAAATTGTTCACAAAGAAATTCAAATTCGTTCGCCTTTTCGGGAGAAAGCGAAACAACAACCCGTCCTTGTGACTCCGAAAAGAGTTGTGCAATGCTCAATTGGTTGCCGAGGTCAATACGAGCCCCTAAGCCCTTTGAGTAAACAGCTTTCTCTGCAAGGCATATAGCCAAACCTCCTTCACTGCAATCGTGTGCCGAGTTTATAAGATTGTTTCGTATAGCTTCCAAAAGAAATTCAATTAATCTTTTCTCCTGTTCCAGATCAACAGTTGGAGCATCACCAACAACCAGACCGAAAAGTTGCTTCAAAAATTCCGAGCCACCGATTTCGTTTTTTGTTTCACCTACCAAGTAAACAAAATCCCCTGAATTTTTGAATTCCAATGAAGTAATTTTATCAATATCATCGATTATTCCAAGCATTCCAATTGTTGGAGTTGGATAAATTGCATAACTTTGGGATTCATTGTGAAAGCTAACATTACCACCAGTAACAGGTGTATTTAAATATCTGCAGGCATCACCCATTCCCATTACTGCTTGTTTGAATGTCCAGTAAACTTCTGGATTGTATGGATTGCCAAAGTTCAAGCAGTTTGTAATTGCAACTGGACGAGCACCAACGCAGGCAACATTTCGGGCAGACTCAACCACGGCTATTACAGCCCCTCGATAAGGATTTAGATATACATAACGTGAATTGCAGTCGGTCGAAAGCGCAATTCCTTTTCCGGGAATTTCTTTCAATCGCAATACGGCAGCATCCCCTGTAATTCGAACAGTATTTGTTCTTACTTGATGGTCATATTGCTCATAAACCCATCTTTTTGAGACAATATTTGGAGAGCTGAAAACTTTAATGAACGCTTCTTTGGGATTAATTTCATCCAAATTTAATTTTGAAAAATCAAAGTTTCGAGTCTCTTCCAAATACTTTGGCTCTTTTGCGAGCCTATCGTATTGCGGTGCGTTACCACCTAAAACTAAATCAATAGCCTTGATTTCCGCAACTTTTCGACCTTTGTAGCTTATGTGCAAAATTCCGTCACTAGTTACTTCACCAATTTGGGTTAATGGCACATCCCACTTCTTACAAATTTCTTTTGCAATTTCCAATTTGTTTTTATCGAAAACGAAAAGCATTCGTTCTTGCGATTCGGAGAGCATAATTTCGTATGGGGTCATATCGGGCTCACGGAGAGGTACCTCATCCAAGTTGATTTTCATTCCCGATTTGCCGCGGGCACTCATTTCGGAAGTTGAACAACTTATTCCCGCTGCTCCCATATCTTGAACTCCAACGACCACGCCAGCCTTTATTAGCTCCAAGGTTGCTTCCAAAAGAAGTTTTTCGGCAAATGGGTCTCCAACCTGAACAGTTGGGCGCATATCTTCCGATGAGTCATCAAATTCGCGGGAGGCAAGAAGCGAAGCACCATGGATGCCATCCCTTCCTGTGCTACTTCCTACAATGCAAACAGGATTGCCTTCGCCTTTGGCGCTTGCAAAAGCGAGTCTATCGGTTCTAACAATACCAACAGCCATAACATTTACAAGTGGGTTGTCGTTGTAGCAGTCTTCAAAGAAAAGCTCCCCCCCTACCGTAGGAACCCCGAAGCAATTGCCATAATGAGCAATGCCAGCTACAACACCTTTCACCAGAAATTTAGTTTTTTCACTATTAATATTGCCAAAACGCAGCGAGTCGAGAACTGCAATTGGACGCGCCCCCATTGAGAATATGTCTCGAAGTATTCCGCCTACACCTGTTGCTGCCCCTTGGAAAGGTTCAACAGCGGAAGGGTGATTGTGGCTTTCAATCTTGAAGCAAATTGCATAGCCATTTCCAATATCTACTGCACCGGCATTTTCCTCGCCTGCGGAAACAAGCAATTGAGGTCCACTGCGGGGTAAAGTTTTCAACAATTTAATCGAATTTTTGTATGAGCAATGTTCACTCCACATAACCCCGAAGACACCTATCTCGGTATAAGTAGGTTCCCTCCCTAAAAGCTTTAATATGTTTGTATATTCTTCATTTGTTAAACCACATTGTTGGGCAACATTTAAATCAACCTTGATTTCGGAGTATAAATCTGTTTTCATTTTTGCAACATTTAAAAAAACAAAAATAAACTTTTAAAATTAGTTGTTTGTTTAAATATTTTTTTATAATTTTGAACTTTTCAAACAAAAAAAGTTTAAAAAGTTTATGAAGAACAAACAGAATTTGTTTGTAGTTATTGTGAATGAGGCAATGAATGCCTTTTTGGAAAAGGGATACAAAAACCTTAACGTCGATGAGTTAGTTGCACAGATTGGTATCAGCAAAGCAACTTTTTACAAGTATATACCATCGAAAGAAATTCTTTTCGAAGAATGTGTTCGGACATATTTAGAAAAATTTAGGAAAGAACTTCGGCAGCTGATTAACAGAATACTTAAAAGTAATCAGGAAACATTCTTTGCTTTATTTATGGAAATAATTAAGCTATCAACTAATTTTCTTACAACAATTACAAATTTGATAAATGTTAAAATAGAAAAACGATTCCCGCAAATAAGTTTAAAATTACGGGAGTTTACAAAAAAACAAATAGAAACCTCGTTTTTTTCGATTATCAACAAAGGAAGGGAATTGAGATTAATCAAAAACGAAATAAGTGATGAGGTTCTATATTTTATCATTTACACCACATTAATTAACCTCAAACAATTTACTCAAAGAGAAGGGAAGGAAATAACTTTAAATACATTTTTTAACCATTATTTTCAAATTATATTTAACGGAATTTTAGAAGATGAAATCAAAGTTTCTTTTTATTATCAATAAATTAGATATGTTTATGAAAGTTATCAATCTAAGGCAATTGAATTTTATCTTTTTGGTATCAATAAGTTTATATTTTCTTTTAACAAGCCACATTTATTCAATTGATTTAACTCTTAAAAAATCAATAAAAATCGGAGTAGAAAATAATAAAGATTTAGCCTATCAAAAATTGGAAATAGAAAAGGCTGAGCAAGCTGTGAAAGAAGCCAAAGGACACGCCTACCCTACCGTTGATTTTAACTCATCTTTTTACCATTATCTTCAAAAGCCTATTCTATTTTTCCCAGATTTTCAAGCATATATTAACAATGCAACTTACGGCATCTTATTCAAAGAACGTTTAGTTCCACCTGACAATTCAAAATTTTTACCAATGGGATTAACCAAGCAGTCCTTTTTCTTAAACAACCAATTCGAGAATAAGATACAACTTACTCAGATTTTATTTAATTCAACTGTATTTCGTGGAATTGGAGCCTCGAAAATCTACTTGGAAATTTCGAAATACAATTATCAATCAACATTGTGTAATTTGGTAGCAAATATTAAAAAAGCTTTTTATGGTTGCATTCTTTTGAAAAACCTAAAAGAGATTTACCAAGAAAGCCTTGCCAATGCCGAAGAAAATTTAGCAACTGTAAAAAGTCTTTACAATCAAGGCATGATTTCGGAATTTGATTTAATGCAAGCCGAAGTTCAAGTGGAAAATCTTAAGCCTCTCGTTGAAAATGCGAACAATTCATATAAAAATGCTCTAAATAATTTAAAGTTTCTTTTGAATCTCCCAATGGACACTTCGATTGAGATTATTGGTGAGCTTTCTATGAAAGAAAAAGCGATTCCCGAGCAATCTGAGCTTATTAAACTTGTTTCGGAAAACAATCTTCAACTAAAGACCTTAGAATACAAGAAGAAAGTTGATATCGAAATGGTAGAACTTTATCGCTCAGAATATTATCCATCGCTTGTGGCTTTTGCTAATTATAGCTTTGCGGGTCAGTCCGATAAATTGAGCTTCAATACATATTCCCAATCATTAATTGGTATTCAATTATCCATAAACCTTTTTAATGGATTTCAAACAAAAAGCAGGGTTCAGCAATCAACTATCAACTACAAACAGACTGAGGAACAAATTCAGCAACTACGGCAATTCCTTACAAAGCAAATTTTAGAAAGGGTGGACGACCTCGAAAAGGCACGAAAACAAATCCTGGCTCAGGAAAAAAATATTCGACTTGCTGAAAAAGCATATCAAATTGCCCAAACCAAATACAAAAACGGAACTGCAATTCAACTCGAAGTTAAGAATGCTGAAAACGAACTGCGTCAGGCAAAATTGAATTACCAGCAAGCACTTTTTGAATATATTTCTGCACAAATTGATATCGATAACATTTTAGGGAAGATAGATTATGAAGACAAATAGGAATATTTTGGCAATCAGCATGGCAAGATTAGTTACTTTGATTTTCCTCAGCACTTTTGTCTTAATTAGTTGCAACAAAAATCGGGCAAATACTCAACAAACGATTGCTCAAAATCGTGCAGTACCAGTGAAAATATTGGTGGTACAGCCTCAAAACTTCGAGGAAACCCTCTCCTTCTATTCGCGACTGACTGGAATAATCGAAAATACCCGAACAAGTATGGTTGCCGATAGAATTGAAAGAATACGCGTTCGACCCAGTCAATTTGTAAAGGAGAAACAAATTGTGATTGAGTTCCCCACCGATAATCCATCCTTACAATTCCAACAAGCAAAAGCTGCGTATGAAAATGCACTTAAAAATTACAATAGAATGAAGGAATTGCTTAAAACTGGCGAGGTTTCTCAACAAAACTTTGACAATGTGGAAACCCAATATCTTGTTGCCAAAAGAAATTACGAAGCACTGAAGCAAGTTCTTTTTGTCGAGGCTCCTATTTCTGGCTACGTTTCGAGTATTTATGTTACCGAGGGGCAGCAAATTGATATTGGCAAGCCTCTGTTTACTGTTAGTGTACTGAATAAAATGAGAGGGGTAACTTGGGCGAATGAGCATGAAATCCAAAAATTGAAAATTGGAATGAACGGAAAAATATTGTGGAATGGCAAAGAATACCCCTGCAAAATTATCTCATTGGGGTTGAAAATGGATGAAGCTACAAAAGGCTTCCGTGTTGAATTCGAAGCACCAAACCCAAACTTGGAACTCAAAAGCGGTGTTACTGTCGAAATTCAAGTCAAAGTATATGAAAACCCAAATGCTATTGTAATCCCAACAAATCTGATTGAAAAGGACCCCGATGGCAAACCATTTGTTTTTGTCGAAAAAGATGGTATTGCAATAAAGAAATATGTGAAGATAGGAAGAACAAGTAAGCTTAATTCTGAAATTATCGATGGCTTATCTCCTAATGAACATCTAATTGTGGAAGGTAATCATTTACTTTCGGAAAATTCAAAAGTCTTTGTTATTGGTATGTAGAAAAAAAGACAAATAGAAAATGTTTTTAGCAAAAATTGCAACTCATAGGCCAGTTTTAACAACGACAATTATTCTTGTATTCATTCTTTTTGGGGTATCGGCATATCTTTCATTGAATTTGGATACATTCCCTGAGGTAAAAGTTCCATATGTCACGATAACTACAATTTATCCCGGTGCCGGACCCAAAGAAGTTGAAAGCTTAATTACCAAGCGAATTGAAGATGAAATTTCCACGATATCTGGAATCGAAAGAATTCTTTCGTTTTCAATGGACAACTCTTCAATTATCATCATCGAGTTTAAATTAGGCAAGGATGTCGACGTTGCCAACCGCGAAGTCAAAGACCAAGTTGATAAAATCTTGTATAAATTGCCCGGGGACGCCAAGAAGCCAATTATACAAAAGTTAGACATTCAAGCATTTCCTATCATCGACCTTGTGGTTTACGGAAATGTTTCCCCGGTTGAATTATATGAATTTTGCGATAAAACCCTTAAAGATAGAATTTCTCAGGTACCCGGGGTTGCAAATGTGGATATTGTTGGTGGCCAAGAACGTGCAATAAAAGTTGAATTAGACAGCAGAGTTGCCTACGAAAATTCAATTTCACTCCCTCAACTTGTCCAAATTTTAAAAGCTAACAATATTGACCTTCCCGGTGGAACATTTCAGACCGGGAATAATGAAATTAGTGTCCGGCTTAAAGGCGAATATCCTACGATTGAACAGCTGAAGAACTTGCGAATTCCTACCTTTTTCGGTCTAAAAAAACTTGAACAGATTGCAAGAATTTCGGACACGGGGAAAGTTGTTCGCCAGCGAGCCATCTTTTTCAGTCATCCTCGAAATATTGAAAGCGAAAATGTTGTTCACCTGTCAATTGTGAAAGCTGCAGATGCAAACGCTGTCAAAGTTTCTGATGCTATTTCACAAATCTTGCCCGAAATTGAAAAATCCATTCCAAAAGGGATAAAAATCGAGAAAGTTCAAGACCAAACAGACTTTACTCGGGCTGCATTCAACGATACAATGAGCAACATCTATTTGGGAGTGATTTTCACAGGTTTGGTTCTTTTCCTTTTCCTTTTCAGTCTGCGAACTACATTTATTGTTGCCTTATCGATGCCTGTTTCGATTATTTCGGCATTCATTTTATTCAAAGCATTTGGCTTGACATTAAATATTCTTTCGTTAATGGGTATATCGGTTTCTCTTGGAGTTTTGGTTGCTAATTCCGTTGTTGTGCTCGAAAATATATTCCGATTAAAAAATACAGGATATACACTTAAGGATGCAGCATATTTGGGAACCAAAGAAGTAACTGTTGCTGTTTTAGCTTCAACACTGACTAATCTGATTGTTTTCTTACCCATTGCTAATATGTCATCATTAGTAGGATTCTTTTTGAAAGACCTTGCATTGGCAGCTACTTTTACTACTCTTTTCTCTTTGTTTATTTCTTTTACTTTAACTCCAATGCTTGCAAGCTTAATGCTTCCTAAGCAAGAGAAAGAAACAGCATTCACAAGACTTTACAATAAAATTGATAGTTCAATAAATAATATCTATAAAAATTTGCTGACAAAAATTTTGGCTCGTAAAAGAAATAGTGTTATTCTCGTTGTTTCAAGTTTCGTCGCATTTATAATTACATTTGTTTTAATTGCGCCAAATGTTGGATTGGAATTCATACCACAAGTCGATGCCGGTTTAATTCAAATTCAAATAGAGTTGCCAGAAAATTCAAACTTACAGACAACATCCCAAAAAGTTAAGGAGGTAATCGAAAAAATCAAACAGCATAATGAGATTATTGCAATTGTTGCCAACATTGGCAAAAAAGATAATATTAACACCGGCTCCAATATGGCAAGCATCGATGTTAAACTAAGTGATGCATCGGAAAGAGAAGCTACAATTAACGAAATGGTTGATAGGATTAATTCCGAGCTCGATTCCATAACCAATATCAAAACCATTGTTAAAGTTGGCGATGTTATACCCGGCGGACAGTATCCAATTCAATTTTACTTTCTTGGGCAAGATATTGATACTTTGGAGTATTACAAAAATATTATTGTCGAGAACTTAAAGAATGTAAATGGGCTGATTAACTTTGATAATAGTTCCCGAAAAGGGAAACCGGAAATAACAATCACACCGAGACGTGAAATTCTCCCTGAAATTGGACTAACCCTTGTTGACCTGGCATACACAATTCGTGGCGCAGTGGACGGAATCGAAGCAACGACTTTCCGTGAAAGCGGAAATGAATATGATATTGTCGTAACACTCTCCGATTATGATGTCGATTTACCCGAGAAAATTGGTAATATCCCTATTATTACACAACTGGGTACATTTCGTTTAAATCAAATTGCCAATATTGAACTATCATCGAGCGTTGCAAATGTCCTTCACTTGGACAAGTACAAATCCATTCAGTTCACTGGAACAAATGCTCCCGGAGTCCCTCTTGGAGTTGTTACATCGGAAATTGAAAGAAGGCTGAGCAAGCTTAATCTACCCAAAGGTTACACATTTAAATGGGCTGGTTACACGAAATTTATGAAAGATATGTTTAAAGATATGTTAATAGCTTTTGTTATTGCAACTGTGCTGACTTATCTTTTGTTATCAGCCATTTTGGAAAGTTTTATGCAACCTCTCTACATTATGGCTACACTGCCTCTTGGATTAATTGGTGTATTCCTTTCTCTACCATTAACTGGAACCACCTACAATCTTGCATCGCTGATGGGAATTATTATGTTGATAGGAATAGTTGTTAATAACGCTATTTTGATACTTGACTACACAAATCAGTTGGTTAGAGAAAAAAAATATAATGTAAAAGATGCATTGATTGAAGCTGGAACGGTAAAATTGAAGCCTCAAATTATGTCTTCTTTTGCATTGATTTTAGGAATGCTGCCAATGGCATTGCAAATTGGAGAAGCAGGACGAGAATTCCGCGCACCGCTTGGAATTGTCTCGATTGGTGGATTAATTACCTCAACTTTTCTTACAATATTCGTTATACCAGCTGTTTACTACATCTTTTCGAAAGGAAGAAGAAAAGAAAGCGGGACTTAAAAATATAAGTCTCTTTCGCCTTGTTCTATTCTTGCTAAATACTGTTCAGTTTTGGCACGTAGTTTTTTGTGAGTTATTTTTTCCAATTCCTTTTGGATAAGCTCTTCGCCAGCCTTTCTCGTTTCCTCATCAGCATAATCGACGAGATATTCTTTGAGTGTAGTTAGTCCGTTCGGATGGCAATGCGTTTTAATTAGTCCTGGTTTTGCAAGCTCCATAAAATCGCCACCTACACGACCAACTCGATAACAAGCAGTACAAAACGAAGGTACAAAGCCCATTTTGATTATATCTCGAATTACTTCGCCACAAGTGCGGTTGTCGTTCAATGTGAATTGCCCAATGTTGTCATCTTCTTCTGCTCTATTAAAAGCTTGCTTATAGCCACCGACACTCGTTCGCGAGCCAGCACTGATTTGAGAAATGCCCAAGTTGAACAACTCGTTTCTAAGTTGAGCCGACTCACGAGTAGAAAGTATCATACCTGTATATGGAACACCAATTCTTAATACGGCAACAAGCTTCTTGAAATCCAAATCATTTACAGCATATTTTGGATTATACGAAGCAGGGGCATTTTTTGCAGGTTTAATTCTGGGAATAGAAATGGTATGGGGTCCAATTCCAAATTCACTATCCAGATGTTTCGAGTGTTGTATCAAGGCGAGAGTTTCGAATCGATAGTCGTATAAACCAAAAAGAGCGCCAATCCCAACGTCGTGCATTCCGTTGGATAATGCTCTGTCCATCGTGTAAAGACGGAAATGATAATTATGCTTTCGCCCTTTCGGATGCATTTTAATGTACGTATCGTAGTGGTAGGTTTCTTGAAAAACAGTATAGGTTCCTATTGGCACCTCGCTTAAAACCTTAAATTCTTCCTCTGTTAAAGGAGCAATTTCAATGTTGATTCTTCGGATTGAACTTCCTTTGGAATCTTTCACGGTATAAATGGCATAAATTGCTTCGATAAAATAATCAAACGGGCAATTTTGATGGTCTTCTCCCATCAAAAGAAGTATTCTTTTATGTCCCTGTTCAAGAATTATTTTGGTCTCTTCCTTAATTTCATCAATTGAGAGGACTTTTCTTTCAATTTCTTTGTTATCGATTCGGAAGCCACAATACAAGCAATTGTTCGAGCAGTAATTCGAAATATAAAGTGGTGCAAACAAAACCAGTCTGTTCCCGTAAATCTCATCTTTAATTTTCCCAGCTGTAAAGAAAATCTTTTCTAAATCTTCGAGCTTATTAGCATTTAAAAGGACAGCAGCATCTTCGAGTTCAAGTCCTTTTAATTCAAGAGCCTTGTTAAGGACTTCTTCGATTTTTTCGGAAGTTGGGTTTTCCGTTCGTTCAATCAGTGTATGAAGAAGTTTTTCGTCTATAAAAGATTTATTTACATCCATTTTAAATCTTTATCAAGTGTAAAAAATTTAGACGATTACTATAAAACTTAATTGCAACAAAGCAATTACAAAAGGAATGTATCAATTTACTATCATTTTCAATCGAAAAAATGGTGATTACTCAATTTATTCAACCAAAGCATTTTCGGAGCACGCACATAGGTCTGCCCCTACGATGTTGATGATGATGCGTGTATGGTTTGGGATTGTGTTTTGTTGTAGGAGCGAACAATTATTCGCCCCTACTTGATGGCTTGACCGAAAACTCTTGTTCGGGAACCTAACGGGATTCATTACAAAAGACATAGGATGTTTGCGAAACATCCGGTGTCTGAAAAATTTAGAAATTCTCGTAGGGGCGAACCTGTGTTTTCACCCCCTGTTGTTCCTATGTGTTTTCAACTAATGCTACATCCTATAACGATTTGTTAGGGTATGGTAGTATGTTTTTGGGTGCAATTTATAAATTACCCAAACAATAGAGCTAATTATGATAGCTTTTAAAGTTCAATTTAGGATGGATTGTAATGAGTAGTTACCGAAAATATTTATCGATTTGATAAACCGTGTTTTTGGCGCGCAAAGAAATCATACGCTTAATCTATACTGGGCAAGTGATTTGTTTGCTAATTAATAACTCAAAGAAGACGAAAGGGGCTATCTCGGAATTCGAGATAGCCCCCTGCAAAGTAATAAGTACAAAGGTTACTTAGCAATGTTGATTGGAACGACTCCGGTAAAGGAGCCAGACTCGATTTTGCAGTAGTAAACTCCCGAAGAAAGTCCAAGCAAATTAGTATCAAATCTTAAATTATAAACACCGGGTTTCAGTGTTCCATCAACTAAAACGGCAACCTTTTCGCCGAAGGAATTCCACAAAGTAATGGTTGTATGCGATTCAAAAGCGATGCTGTATTCAATTTCGCCGCTATTCTGCACAGGATTTGGAACAACATCTTTGATGTAGTATTGGAATCCGGAAAGTTCAATCAACCTTGCTGTATTAACGCAAACTGGATTAATTCTAATATCACCGGGATAATTTTCAACAAGGACATAATTTGCAGCGGGCATATTTAATACCTGAAATTCAACCGGCAGTGGAACTAAATCTAAGTCGCTCAAGAAGGTATTCATCTTGAACTTCAGCAAAGTTCCAAATCCTTTCAAAACTTTGTTGTTCGAGTTCATATGAATTTGCAGAACATCACCTTCGAGTATCTTGGCGTATTCACAATTAAATCCATCCGAGAGAGTTCCGGAAGTTAAAATATCCTTGCATTCAGTTACATCCGGATAAACTTCTTGAACATCGGATTTACCACCAGTGTTAAACATTACACGAACCTTGAAATCAGTAATTTGGGCATCATCGAGAGTCTTTGTTTCGTCTGGATGTTTTTCAAGGAGAACTTCGATTTCAACTGGACGGCCCGGGTCTGCACTATAAACGCCTTTTGGAATCCTTGCGATTAGCTTGTAGACCATACCTTCGCCAACGAGATTTGAATATGCAGTTCCTTGTTCACCCGATTCTGTTTCAAATTGATATTCAATCTTCAAGTTATAAGTTTCAACCTTTGGTGGTATGAATTGAGCATATACCCATAATGTATCTTTGGGTCGTAGTAAGAACGGAGGTTGGTCGGGTATCTCAACGTTGTTCAACATAAGTTTTTGAATCGTAATTTCGTTTGTACTTCCTGATAGACTTTGGAAAATAGCACGGGTAATTGTAACTTTATTGCTTCCAATATTGGTAATAAATACCTTACCGTCGCGGGCAGTGGTGATGTAGATTTTTCCAAAATCATAATCGGAAGTTTTAACACCGATTTGATATGCTTCACCAATTAGGTCGCCAGCAACATCATCTGGTGCATCACTTTCCGGAATAAGTTTTGCCACGAATGTACCGGGTCGATTTGGTTTGAACTTCACAGGGATAGTCCAGTTACCACCGATTGGAATTACTTTGGGTTGTGCTGGGTTCAAGTATTCGTCTGGTATTTCAAATGCATCTTTATCTGGACCTTCGAGTCGAAGTTTAAACACCGTTAAATCCATTGCGGTTAATGGATTCACAGTCACGTGCATTACTTCGGCGTTACCGTCGATTTGATTTCCAACCATAATTGGTGGGAAGGTATATCCACGAATGTCGATGTGTGGTAATATTCCAATTCCGTGAAGTTTCCCACGAACCTCAAGTTGCTTATCGGAGAATTTACCAACAAGAACTATTTCAGCTTCATATTCTTTTTCGGCTTTGGGAGCGAACCAAACCCGCAGTGGAACGGGAGTTTCGGGAGTTAATTGTGTTGGAGCATTCTTTTGGTCGAATGAAAATACTCCATCAACATCACCCTCGATTCTCAAATCCATAACATCGACTTTTGCATTACCAATGGCATTTAGGATAACTTCGCCATCATATTTATCAGTTCCTGCGAATTTGTCGATGACTCGTTTCCTTAGCCAATCATATCCTGTAATTGTTGGTCCAGCATCAAGACCCGAACCATCCCAGTCAGAATAAGTTTTAATCTTGGTTGCGTTGCAGACAAAATCGCATCGAGTTGCGTGTTTGACACCGGGAACATCAGCTTTGTAATAAACTGTAAAGGTATGAATATCATTCGGTTTAATAGTTAAAGGCATTGGTAATGTAGTTTCGTCAACTCGGAAGTGTGTCTTGTCGGGGAAATCATAAGATGTAATTACTACATCAATGTTGCTCAAGTTCTTAATTTCAACTGTTCTTGGTACTTCTTTGCCAACTGGTTGTGGGTCCCAATGCGCGTCAGAGATATACACAATCGGTTCACCAGTTCGCAACTCAAGTCCAACAATAGTCTCATCGTAGCAACTTAGCACAGCAATTACACTATCCCGAACTGGGATATTTGAATTTTCGAGAGCGGTTGCAACAACTTCAAATTCTTTCGTTTCGCCCGGCTCAATTGTCGTAGGAAGTTGATTTGATGCGAGACTAAATTCTTTTTTACCGCTTTGAAGTTTAAATTCTTTAATTGTTACAGGTGTTTTCCCAATGTTTGTAACTTTGAATTTTAGCGTTTTCTGCTCGCCTACGGTCATCAATCCAAAATCAAGGAAAGTTGGGTCGGCTGAAATCAATTCTGGTTCATAAACATATTCTCGGGTTATTGTTTGGCCAGATTTAGTTTGAACAGAAACAATAGCCTTTGCGGATTCTTTTCGATTTAGAACGAAAAGTTTGTATTTAACATTCTTATTACCAGCCTTAAAATCGGGGTCTAATTGAACGTCGGAATAGTTATAGGAATTAGCTTTGTCCAGTTGAACATTGAAGATGCCTGCACAGTCGGAATTTGGTGGCAATGCAATTCCTTCGCCTGTAACATCACCACAATAAATGTTATCATTAACAACAAGCGAATCTGGGCAATCCAAGTTGTAATTAACACCGATTGGATAACCGTAAGCAAAACCGTCTTTGCTTCTATCCCAGTTGCCATAAACATAACCAGCAAAAACAGCTTTTTCCTTCCCACCGGGGAGAGTGTCGCCCATAATCCAGTGGTCGCCAGCAGCAACTTGTTCAGTAATGTAAGCAAATTCGGTACCATTAATGTAGTTTATCGAATTACCAAACACTTGAGTAAATTTTCTCCCATCGAATTTCAAATATGGCAAATCTTTTGCCCGGAATGTCACAGCAACAAAGTTATCAATATTTTGTGGGGAACGGAATGTAGCGTAGCTTGTCCACTGTGGTAACGGAGCTAAAATTATCATCATTCCCTGTCCATTTCGAGGTGGATTTTGTATTTCATCACCATCGGAAGTTCGAGGTGTAACTGGTGAAAGCCACCAGGTTTTACCATATTGAGCAACCAAAACAGGTTTATTAGATTCATAGTAAGCGGGGTCTTCCATATTAGTTATTTCGTGGAATTGACCACGCTTGAGAACAACACTAATTTGCTTCAAACCAGTACCATCTTTTCGCATTTGATAGATAACGGTGCTATCGTAAGCTGCTACAAAACGAATCATATCTCCTTTATCGTCGGCAATTTTGCCACGAGGTCGGTCGGCATATTTAATTGGGCAGGAAACATATTTAGTACCGAGCATTTCAATAGGCCAAATCATTTCAATCATCATATTTCGCATAAAGCTTCCGTTCCTGCCTAAGAATGTAAATTGGTATCTTGGAAAAGCACCCTTGGTATGTCCCGAAAGAACAGAAATTGGTTTTGTTGCTTCGATATATGTTCCAGTAAGGTCTGAACTATTGTCTTGAACACGGCCTTCGTCTAATTTACCAAGAATCAAAAATGTTTGTCCTTTGTTCAAACGGATTGGTTGGGAAAGCTGACCTGCTTCGACATTTTGTGTAGCAGCAGTTGGTCGGTATCTGACAACGGTATTATCTTCTGTTGCTGTAATCAAAATTTGTGGTGGTCTTAAGTATGAAGCACCAACTTTATCGAGGTAAAGGTTAGCGGTTACGTATTTCTTACCGAGCCATTCAACAGGAATTACTCTGTATGCTTCGCCTGTCCACTGGTAAGAGATATAAACTGCAACAGAAATTGGGTCCTCGGCTTTAATGTGGATACCTTTGTTTCTTACCTGCTCGTTATCTTCAGGCTTGTGCATCAACACATCGCCAAACTGTATTTGCGTAATTTGATTTGCACGCACAAGGAAGTTCCTGATAGTTCCAGTTTCAATGTCTTCGACAAACCCTTTGGTGTCAACTTTCGAAGATATCCAAATTAGGATTGGTCCAGCGTTGCCGCGAAGTCCCTCCCCTGCTGGGTCGAGCCAACACAAGGGCACACCGAAGTAGAACTCTTTACCTTCGGTAATTTCTTGCCTCGTCATTTTTTGAGCAAAAGCATTGGAAAAGGCGATGATGGAAACAAGAATCACTGCGAAGAATGCTTTGAGTAAATGCTTTGGGTTCATAGCCCCTCCTTTATAAATGTTTAACAAACTTTTCAATTTTTAACCTTCTAATTTAAGAAATTCAATTTTAATATCCAAATCTTTTTTCGAATTTTTTAAAAAATTTTTCATCAATCATTTTTTATAATTTTACCAAAATAATAACACAGAATTTTACGTTTTGTTACAACAATTGTTTAAAAATTATAATTTCGCTTTTTTTGTGTAAATGAAATGGTCAAAAAAGTATTTACCAGACAAATAATTTTACTTTCGCTAATCAGTTTTTTCACCGATGTTGCAAGCGAAATGCTTTATCCAATTATTCCAATTTACCTTAAGTCGGTGGGATTTTCTGTGCTTTTCATTGGAATATTAGAAGGAATTGCAGAATCTATTGCCAGTTTAAGCAAAGGATATTTTGGAAACTTGTCGGATAAGATTGGCAAGCGACTTCCTTTCGTTCGATGGGGATATACCTTGAGCTCTATTGCCAAACCAATGATGGGCCTTTTTCCCTATCCGATAACTATATTTTTTGCTCGGACATTAGATAGATTTGGCAAAGGAATTCGTACATCGGCTCGCGACGCTCTTCTTTCTGATGAATCTACCCCCGAAAACAAAGGCAAAGTGTTTGGCTTCCATCGTGCTGCGGATACCGCTGGTGCAGTTGTTGGACCCATAATTACTCTCCTAATTCTTAATACCATTTCTATTGGATATAGATACTTATTTATTCTATCTGCAATACCCGGGGTCTTCGTTATTTTGCTATGTTTCGTGTTAAAAGAAAAGAAAAGGGAGTTACAAAAAAGTCCCGAAAAATCAAATTTCTTTGTTTTTATTACTTACTTAAAAAAATCCCCTGCAAATTACAGATTGGTAGTTATACCACTTTTAATCTTTGCGTTGATTAATAGTTCCGATTTTTTTCTTTTGTTGAAAGTCAAAGAATATGGGTATTCCGACAGCAAAGTAATACTCTTTTATATTCTTTTCAACTTTTCTTATGCCCTTTTCTCTTTTCCCAGTGGAAGGATTGCAGACAAAATTGGTTTAAAGAAAGTAATTACTTTTGGCTTGTTAATCTTTTCTTTGGTCTATTTATTAATTAACGTCTCTGGTTCATTTGCTTGGCTCATATTTGTATTTTTGCTCTATGGATTGTTCTCTTCATCAACAGAAGGAATGATAAAAGCTTTGATTACGAATATTGTTCCTTCTTCCGAAACAGCAACGGCACTTGGAACATATAACTCATTGAGCAGTATTGGGGTTTTGCTTTCAAGTTCAATTGCTGGTCTGCTTTGGAACTTTTTTGGGTCGACAGTCGCTCTTGGTTTTTCGGGTTTAGTTAGTTTTATAATTTTCTTTTATTTTGCTTTTTTGTTAAAGTTAAAAGAAAAATGATTGAATTTTCTGTTCCCGGATTGGCTGAATTCAAAATCGAGAATTTAGTGCTCGATTACAATGGCACTATTGCTTACGAGGGCGTTCCCTTCGATGAAGTTTATGCTCTTTTGAAAGAGTTATCCAAAAGTCTAAAGATTTACATTCTTACCGCCGATACTTTTGGAAAAGTTAATAATTTCAAAGAAGAATTGCCTGCGGAAGTGCATATTCTGCCACCAGACGAACAGATAAAACTCAAAGCAGATTTTGTTAAAATCCTTGGTCCGGAAAAAACTATTGCAATTGGCAATGGCGTGAACGATTCGAAAATGCTTAAGGACTCTGCAATTGGTATTGTTGTTATCGAAAAAGAAGGTGCTGCGTTCAAAGCTATCGAAAATGCCGATATCGTTTGTAATTCAATAGTTGATGCTTTGAAGCTTATTTTGAATCCAAATCTTATTGTTGCTACATTGCGTAGGTAAATTTGAAAAGCAAATTCGTCTATCAATGCACTAATTGTGGGGCGACTTTTCCACGCTGGGTTGGTAAATGTCCAAATTGCGGCGAATGGAATACGCTCGAAGAAGTTTTTGTAAGTGAAGAAGAAAAGAGAAAGAAATCTCGGGGGAGAACGCAAACTTCTTCTCTTGTTCCTATCAATGCAATTCAGGTTCAGGAATACTTTAGGTTCCCAACCAACATCAAAGAAGTCGATAGAGTTCTTGGTGGCGGGCTTCTCCCCTCTTCAATTATCTTGTTCTCTGGAGAACCGGGAATAGGAAAATCTACTCTTATGCTTCAAATTCTCGACTCTATTGATACCGAATCAATCTATGTTTCCGGCGAAGAATCGCCAGAGCAGATTAAATTGAGAGCTGAGCGAATTGGCATTAAATCGAACAAGATTTTTGTAACAAATGACTCACAACTTGAAACAATAACTACTTTAATCGAACAGCATAGTGCAAACATAATTGTAATTGATTCAATTCAAGCAGTTTACTCAGCGGAAATCCCTTCGCCACCGGGTTCAGTTTTCCAAGTACGAAACGCAACTAACCAACTAATGGAAATTTCTAAAAAGCAAGATAAAATCATCATTTTGGTTGGTCACATTAATAAGGAAGGAAACATTGCTGGTCCGAAGGTCTTGGAACACATAGTAGATGCAGTTTTAATGCTCGAAGGCGAGAAAAACTCAAACATACGAATGTTAAGGGCTTTAAAGAACAGATTTGGCTCTACATTAGAAATAGGTTTGTTCGAAATGTGTGGAAATGGTTTAATTGAACTAACTGACCCAAACAAGATTTTTATTTCTCAAAGTTCTATAAAAAGTTCTGGTACAACATTCAGTGCAGTTGTCGAAGGAGCCCGCTGCCTGATAATAGAAATTCAATCGCTTGTGTCCCCATCGTCCTATGGTGTTCCCCAAAGAAACGTGAATGGATACGATTTCAAACGCTTGCAAATGATTCTTGCCGTGCTCGACAAAAAGCTGGGACTTAACATTAGACAAAATGACATATTTGTAAACATCACTGGAGGGATGTTCATTTACGACACAGGATTGGATTTGGCAATTGCTTCTTCCCTTGTAAGTTCATTAAATGACTTTGTTATCCCCTACGAAATTGGAATTATTGGAGAGATTGGATTGACTGGGGAAGTTCGTGCTGTTAGTTCTATCGAAAAGCGAGTTAATGAAATGGAAAAATTAGGTTTCAAGAGAATAATACTTCCGCGACGAAGTGAATCTGATTTTTCGGCGAAAAGGAAAAAGCACCTTCTCTTCGTCGAAAAAATTTCGGAAGCTTTCGATATATTATTCCATTTATAAGAGATTTTTTTAGTATTTTTGCATTTTACGGGGTGTAGCTCAGTTGGCTAGAGCACTACGTTCGGGACGTAGGGGCCGCTGGTTCAAGTCCAGTCACCCCGACAAAGTTTATGTGGGGAAGAAACTTTTAGAAATCATTTAATTATACTTTCTGCTCTTGTAGCTTTCGGTTTCGTTGAAACTACCACAAATTAGGATTAAACCTAAAACTACAATTTTGCAATGAAGCTATTTGTCTGCTTCCCCCATCACTGGGTCAATTGAGCCAATAATTGCGACAACATCGGCAATCATTGACCCTTCGACCATTACAGGCAAACCTTGTAGATTTGATGCAGATGGCGAGCGAATCTTCAATTTCCACGGATGTCCTTCTCCGATAGATACTATAAAGAACCCGAGTTCACCTTTCGGAGCTTCGATTGCTGTGTAAGTTTCGCCGGGTTCAGGCATAGCCCCGAAATTTACTAACATAAAATCATTGATTAGCTCTTCCATTCGTGTGTAAACTTCTTGTTTTCGAGGCAAAACCATTTTATGTTTCAATCTTACTTCGCCTTGGGGTATTTTATCAAGAATTTGCCATACCATTTTCAAACTTTCCTTCATCTCGTCGATTCGCACCATATAGCGAGACCAACAATCACAATCGGAATAGGTAATCACATTGAAATCCAACTGGTCATAAACGAGATATGGTTCATCACGGCGTAAATCTCTTGGAATTCCACATCCACGCAACGTAGGTCCAGTCAAACCAAGCTGAATTGCTTTTGCCGGCTCAATAATTCCTATTCCAGCCATTCGATTAATGAAAATCCTATTTCTGTGGACAAGTTTTTCAAAATATGCCAGTTCATCGGGAAATTGCTTTGCCCATTCTTTAATTTTCGCAATTGCTTCGGGAGGTAAGTCGAACGCAACACCACCTATCCTTGTGTAGCTTGTTGTAAAGCGTGCACCACAAATTAATTCAAAAATATCGTAAAGTTTTTCTCTTTCGGTAAAAGTCCAAAGCAAGAGTGTGGTTGCACCAACGTCCATACAAGTCGAGCCCATAGCCATTAGGTGCGAGGATATACGTGCAAGCTCAGCTACAAGCGTCCTAATCCATTGAGCTCTGGGCGGTGCTTCGATTCCAAGAGCCTTCTCAATTGCAAGAGCAATGCCAACATTGTTGGACATCGGCGATAGATAATCCAATCGGTCCGTATGGGGTATAAACTCGTGGTAAGTTATATTTTCAGCGAGTTTTTCAAATCCACGATGTAAATATCCAACTTCAGGAACACATTTAATCACCGTTTCACCATCTAATCTTAGAACCACCCTTAAAACTCCGTGTGTTGCTGGATGCTGTGGACCCATATTTAGAACCATATCATTCTCGAGTGGGTCCTCGAAAATTAGTGAAGTATCCTTGTCGATTAGTTTCTTGTAAAGTTTGCTCTGGCGAACTCTACTTATCGTTTCAATTTCTTTCAGTGTTCTAACATTTCTATCCATAATTTGCTCCTTAACAAAGTTACTAAATTAAAAATTGTAACAAAAAAATCAGCAACAAAGTGAATATATAACCCCCAAAATAGTTTAGGCAAAATTTAAAAATTGTTCCAAAAAAATTTTAATTTTGCATTTTATTTCAAATGTTATGAGAAAAATACTTTTTTATACAATAAATTTTTTAATCTGCTTAACTGTTTGGCTAAAAGCCGAGAACCCTACATTCATTTCTTTTCAAGTTACTGACGAAGCGGGAAAACCACTTCACGGATGTAAGATTTCCGTTCGAAATACTTCCAAAATTTTCTTTACCGACAAATTTGGGAAAGCAAGTGTTAAATTAAATTCTTCCCAAAGTCATCAAATTTCTTTTGAAAAAGCATTTTATAATCCCTTCGATACCACAATTTTTGTTAACAAAGATATCGACACATTCTTCATTTTAGTGAGGTTGAAAGAGAAAGATATTCATTCTCGTGAAGTTGTAATAACAGCCACCAGAACCGAAAAGGACTTGGTTGCTTTGCCAATACCAATGACAACCCTTTCGCAATTTGATTTTAAACAAATAAACGCCAAAACACTGGACCAAGCACTAATGGAGCTTACCGACATAAATATTGTGGATGACCACGGCAGAGGAATTCAACTACAAGGTTTGGACCCCGATTACACCTTGCTTCTAATCAATGGCGAACCACTTGTGAAAAGAACTGGTGGAATATTGGATATTTCTCGGCTTTCGGTTGGAAATGCAAGCAGAATTGAAATTGTTCGAGGTCCAAATTCATCCATCTATGGCAGTAATGCACTTGCGGGAGTTGTCAACATCATCACTTCCGAGCCAGAAAATGAAACAGAAATTTCTTTGTTCTCAAAGTATGGTTCGTACAATTCATTAGACCTAATTGGAGAGTTAAAAAAGTCGCTTATCTCAGATGTTTTGGCTTTTACTTTATATGCCCATAGGTCTAAAACCGATGGCTTTTCTTTGATTCCAAATTCTGTTGGGAAAACGGTGCCAGAAATAACGAACTACAACCTACAAGGGGAAGTTTTTTACAATCCAACTCGAAAATCCCGTCTCAGAATTGCTTTTCGGGGTAACTTCGAAAATGAAATAAATTCTTATCTTGCAAATAAAGATACAATCAGTAGCAATAATGATGTGGGTGAAATTAGTTCGTTCTTAAACTTTAAAAATATCTTGAACGACAGATTTAATTATGAATTCCGTGCCTATTTTTCAACATTCACAACAAACACCCAGGATAGATTTGTAAAAACAAAAGAACTTTACGATGAATATAAATTTTCGCAGGATGTTTTAAAGTTGGAACTTCAAACAAATTATGCCTTTTCTCTAAATAATTATATGACTTTGGGGGGAGGCTTTATTACCGAGCAGGCAAAATCGTTAAGAATTGCAGGTGGTAAAGAATCGAACAGGCAATTTTTTATTTATTTACAAGATGATATAAAACTTTTTGAAAGGCTAAATGTAATTGGCAGTCTGCGTTTCGATAATCATAGCGACTATGCTTCGCAAGTAAGTCCCAAAATTTCTTTGTCCTATCAATTAAACAAGAATATTGTTCTTCGAAGTTCAGTTGGAACGGGTTTCAAAGCTCCCGACTTCGAAGAATTGTATCTTGATTGGACTAATCCTATGGCTGGTTACTCTGTATTTGGTCGTACTTATGCTGCCGAAGGCTTAAAGAAGTTACAACAACAGGGACAGATTGCTACAATACTAATATCACCAGATACCATTGGAAAGCTTGAGCCTGAAAAATCTTTGTCTTTCGATTTTGGCGGTAACTTTTCAATCGATGAACTATTCCTAAAAATCAATTTCTTCCGCAACAACATCCAAAATTTGATAGATTTTCTGCCGATTGCAATTAAAACCAACGGGCAAAGGTTACATACCTATCAGAATATCAATAAAATCTACACTCAAGGGGTTGAATTCTCACTCGAATATTCTTTCTTAAAAAATTTCCAGCTGAATATTTCTTATCAATTCCTACAAACTGGTGATTTAGATGTTATTGAAAAAATAAAAAACCGAAAAATTTTCAAACGGGATGTAAATGGTAATGATGTTCCAGTGAATATCTCTGACTATGGGGGATTATTCCACCGTCCTGAGCATTCTGGAAATATTAGATTAACTTATCGTTCACAAGATTTAGGATTATTTTCGTCTTTTCGTGTTAATGTTAAAAGTAAGTATGGTTACAAGGACATTAATGGCAATATGATACTCGACGACCCTCGTGAGTTTGCACCCGGTTATGCAATTTTTAGATGGAATATTTCAAAAGAACTTTTCAAGTATTTTGTTTTAAATTTTGGAGTCGATAATTTGTTCGATAGGAAAGATGCAAGATTTTTGGCTGCAAATCCCGGTAGAACATTCTATTTTTCAATTGATTTTAAATATATTAAAAACTAATTCTTATTATTAAACAAAAAGGAGGTGTACTATGAAAAAACAAGAGATTATCATTGCTATATGGCTCATCTTTGCCATTGCGTTCATTTCTTCCTGCTCAAAGAGTGAAGATAATAACTCGCAATCGCCGCCAACAACCACTGTAAAGGCTGTAACTATTTACGATTTACCTGCCGACACAGGGAAGAAAGGTATTTTCACTCTTTTCTCGCTTAAAGATAGTACTATCGTTAGCAATAGTGATTCGCTGACTACAAAATGGGACATTGGTTTTGCAGGAACGACAATAATCACCAATAGTGGAGTTCGTGGTCCCGGACAAGGTGGAGCAATTTTGCTTAAGGATGTCGATTTCAATTCTGTCAAAGAAGCACCCGAAACAGGTTACAGAATCGAGAACTCTTTGACAGACCTTGCAATTCCAACTGGTTCTGGAAATGGATGGTATAATTACGACCCACAAACTCATATAATCTCCCCCATACCCGGACGGGTTATTATAATTCGAACTGCCGATGGCAAATACGCTAAGTTGCAAATCATAAGCTATTGGAAAGGCAACCCACAGCCAATCGACCCATATCAGCACAAAGAACGATATTACACATTCAAATATGTTTATCAGCCGGATGGCTCAAGAAAATTTGAATAATAGTGCATTGTATTATTTGTAAATCACAATTTAGGAGGTTTTATGGCACAGCAAAGCAAATTCCAAATTTGGTTTCGGGCTACACGCCCCTTTTCATTCACTGCTTCAATCATTCCAGTTTTGATTGCCACTGCTTTTGCTTTTCTAAGGCAACCTGACGATATTATGTGGGGCTTATTCCCTGTTGTTTTTTTCGGAGCCGTTTTGTTTCATATTGGGGCAAATTTAGTTTCCGATTACTACGATTACAAATTCGGGGTTGATGCGGAAGATACCTATGGAGGAAGCCGTGTCATAATCGAAAGACTTTTGGAACCCAAACAGGTTTTGCGTGGCGGGCTTCTTTCCTTTGCAATTGGCTTCCTTTTGGGACTAATCCTTGTTTATTACCGCGGGTATGAAGTTCTACTTATGGGCTTAGGTGGTCTTTTTTTGGGGCTATTTTACACCTTGACGAGAAAAGGGTTGAAGTACATTGCCCTTGGCGACCTAGCTATTTTTATTGCATTCGGACCTCTACTTGTTATTGGAAGCTATTTCTCTTTAACGGGAAAATACGATTGGCAAACTTTTCTAATTTCTTTGCCAATTGGCTTTCTTGTTGTGGCAATCCTCCATGCAAATAATTCCCGTGATATTTTCAATGACAACCGTGTGAAAATCAAGACAGTGCCGATTTTGATTGGCTTGAATGCATCCAAAATAGCATATCTTGTTCTTATCTTTGGAGCATATATACTTACAATCTTGTTAATCGGGTTAAATGTAATTAATATTACTGGCTTGCTCGTTTTTCTTTCAATCCCAGTTGCTATTAGAAATGTAAAAGAATTTTCGAAGGCAACTTCAAATAATATTTCACCAATTGTAATTATGGATGTAAAAACTGCCCAACTTCATACCCAATTCGGTATTTTGTTTATTCTTGCAATTATTTTGAGCAAATTCCTATGAAAAAACTTTTGATTGGTGCTACGCTTGCTTTCGTTCTCTGGTTTATAATGTTTTCCCCGTGGACAGCCCAGAAAGTAAATTTCTGGGCTGTTATGTATGTTTCAGGCCTACTTCTCACTTCGTATGTTTATTTGCAGGATAAGAAAGATTTTCCTCGTTTATTCACTTTTGAGCCCAAGCACATACTGATAGGTATTATCTCTGCTATTATCCTTTATTTTGTTTTCTATTTTGGCAAAATAATTTCTTTCGCTCTTTTTGATTTCTCTGCCCCACAAGTTGCTTCTGTTTACAGCACAAAGACGGAAACACCAACTTGGTTGATTTCAATTCTTCTTCTTTTCTTTATCGGACCAGCCGAAGAAATTTTTTGGCGTGGATTTATTTTGCAAGAATTTATGCAAAGATTCAATTCAAGAGCCTATGCTCTTATACTTTCGACAATTTTATATACGCTTGTTCATATCTGGGCTTTTAATTTGATGTTGCTTGTGGCTGCTTTTGTTTGTGGAATCTTTTGGGGGTTCATCTATCTCCGTTACAAATCATTAGTTCCTGCGATAATTTCCCATTCACTTTGGGACTTTGCAGTTTTTATAGTCTTTCCTTTTAGTTAAAAGTCCATCCTCGTGTTTAAACATAAAACCCTCGATGAAGTAAATCGAGGGTTTTTATTTGCGGGGCCGACGAGGCTCGAACTCGCGACCTCCAGTGTGACAGACTGGCGCTCTAACCAAGCTGAGCTACGACCCCTTTGCCGTGGACCCAAGGAGATTCGAACTCCTGACCTCTTGAATGCCATTCAAGCGCTCTCCCAACTGAGCTATGGGCCCAATCTTCTTTTTTCAAATAACCAAAATTTAAAATACAAAATTAATAACTTTAAACGAAATTTCAAAGAGTTTTATTGAATTTGTTTTCATATTAATATTTCATTTTTTTGTATTTTTGTTTTTTGTTAATATTTGAGGTTAAATATGCAAAAGGCTTTTAAACTTGCTCTTGTGCTTTTCTTCTTTTCAATCGTTGGCGCTTTTTCGCAAGAAACAAAGGCAAAACTCCCCGACCAAATCTGGGGCGTGGGCGTCGAAATCCAGAAAGAGGACATTTTTGGCGGTACGCTTGCTTACGCTCTCAATCCCGATATGCACATTGGTCTAAATTTTGGCTTCCTTTTCGATGGAGGTGCCGAAGGTTCAGGCAGTTCAACCTATCTCACATTTGGTCCATTTTTTAAATATTTCCTTACACAATGGAAAGTTCGTTCGTTCTATCCTTTCGTCAAAGCTCAGTTTCTTGTTTCCACTGAGTCTGTTTCCTACACGGACCCATTTACCAATAAAACCAAAAGGCAAAACGAAACTCAAACAAAATTAATTGGATTCTTTGGTAGTGAATGGTTCCCTATTTCTTCTCTTGGTATTTATGGTGGGCTTCGTGTTGTAGAACTTCAATTTGACCCAACAAGGTTTATCATTGGTTTAGGAAACGTTACAATTGGCTTGGAGTGGTTTGTATTTTAGCCAAGCAAGTTTTCCTATTGTTTCTTTTGTCCAAAACTTCTAATTAGCCAAATGTCATCGTTCTTTTGGGCAATAAAAAAGTAATCGTAGATATAGTCAAATTCAACGCTCAAAAGATGCTCTGTAGGATTTAAAGTGTCAACTTTGTAATATGTAATTGACCGGTTAGAGATATTTCGACCAAATCTTTCTAACCGGTCTTTTAATTCAAAAAAGTATTCAGAATTCAAACTTGTATCGGAAAGAATAAACAATTTGAGTGAGCCGTCGATATTATTTTGTTTTAGTTCATTCACCAATAAAGCAACAGTCCCAATTGATTGCGTGGGGTCAAGCGGAATTTGTTTCTTTTTTGCCTCAGTCAATTTAATTAGTTCACATCCAGCAAGAATTAAAATTACGATTGTCAAAAATGAAAATCTAAACTTCCTCATTCTTTAAGAATCTTATTGTTGTTTCAATTACTTTATCCAAAGCTTCTGTAGGTTTAGTAAATGGATGTTCAATACCAAATGTATGATTTGTATTTGGCAAAACAATTAATTTCACCAAAGGGTTTTTAGCCAGATTAATTAAATTTTGAATTTCTTTCAAAGGAACGGTTAGGTCTTCGCTTCCATGAATAAACAAAACAGGAACTTTGATTTGGGATAAATGCTTTTCAAGTGCATAATTATTATCAACTATATCACGATAATACGAAAAATTAAGCTTCAATTCCTGTCCAGTTCTTGAATTTGTGAAAAGTATGAACCCAGTTTTAGCCCATTCTTCAATCTGTCGTTGAGTATATCGAAATAAAGTACCGACTGAACCAAGAAGACAAAGCTTTTGGATTGAATTATGTGTTGATGCATAAATCATCGAAACCGCCCCACCAAGCGATTGCCCAATTAAGAAAATTCTGCCAGTATCTACTAAATCTTTAACCGCATCATTTAAAATTCTTTTGTTACGAATGTTTTCGATTAGTAAACCCAGTTCACTCACCCATTGTGAAATAGTAAAAGTCGAAAATTTTTCGACATCTATGAAGAAATCTTGGAATGGGTCTACAATGTCGGTAGAAAAATTTGGGACCAAAGTAACAAATCCAGCGCCTGCGACCTTTTCGGCAAGATAAGGCAAGAAGCCCCAATCCTTGTGCCCTGTGAATCCGTGAATGATAATTGAAATTGGCAAAGAGTTTTCAAAATTCTTTGGATACCTAATATCGCCTATTATTTTGTCGTTTATTCCAGTTGGAATCTCGAATTTTTCGAGTTTTATTTCGCCCATTACCTACTAACAAGTTTCACTTTGAAAACCAGCTCCTTCCCATCTCTTAAAACAACGACGTCGACTATGTCATTGGGTTTAAATTCTCTTAAAATATATGTTAAATCTTGAAGGTTTTTAACAGTTTTCCCCCCAAATTTAATAATAATATCATCACCTTTAAGCCCGGCTTTCTCGGCAGGACTACCGGGGCTAACGCCGGTTATTTTCAGCCCTTTGGGATTATCTTCGAAATTGGGCACAATACCAAACCAAACCTTTGCGTAACCCGGTCCATTGTGTTGAGTCTCTTTCTTTTCAGTTGGCACAACAATGTAGTCAGGCTTTTCGAATGTGTTTCCATATCGTTCTAATATTTTTTTAGCAAAATTAACAACAGTAACAATGCCGTCGCAATCTATTTTCTCGGCGTCATCTGTTGGCATATGATAATCACTATGGGCACCAGTGAAAAGAAACAGAACAGGAATTTTCGCAGCGTAGAACGAAGCGTGGTCACTAGGACCATAACCTTCCGTGCCTTTTGTCAACATCAATGTATCTATTGTTGCAACAGAATCAACAACTTTATCGAAAGTAGTAGATGAACCAGTTCCAAAAACATTCAGCTTACGTTCCTTCATTCTACCAACCATATCGAAGTTCATCATAAAAACAATTTTTTCAATAGGTACGGGAGAATGTTTTGTGAAATAAGCAGAACCCAAAAGCCCTTCTTCTTCGCCATTGAATGATACAAATATAACTGACCTTTTAAGTGGATTTTTTGCGATATATTCTGCGAGGAATAAAATTGCGGAAACACCGGAGGCATTGTCATCGGCACCATTATGAATTTGTGGAATTTTGCCACGATAGAGGGAATTTTCCGTTCCCCAGCCAAGATGGTCAAAATGCGCCCCAACAACGATGTATTCATTCGACAAAGTTGGGTCTGTTCCCGGAACTAAACCCCAAACGTTTGGAACATTGGCATATTCCTTTTCGAGGTCAACTGTAATTGTTACTTTTGTATCTGGGATAAGAAAACTTTTCGGTTTTTTGGTTTTCTGCATTTCAAGTTCAGTAGGATAAAGATTAGCTTCTTTCGGAAAGAACTTGGCAATTTCAGTGCGATTTGCTTGAATTGCAATAATTCCCGCTTTGCTAGACATCGAAGACATTCGCAATGGGTAGAAAACGTTAGCCGAATCGCTTTGGACTTTAACGAAAATGATTGCCTTTGCTCCGTGTTCCCGAGCATTCATCGCTTTGTAGCTAAGCTTGGAATATGGAACGAATCTCTCGTCTTTAGGCTGGCCTTCAGCCGAATCCGAAAGCACGATAACAATTCTATCTTTTACATCTATACCCTCGTAATCATCGTAGCCAATATCTTTTGCAGTAATGCCGTATCCAGCAAAAACCACTTCGCCCGTGACAGTACCATTTTCGGACATTGCAAGAGGCTGAAATTCAACTCCAACTTTCCATTGCTTGGGTACAGCTTTCCACATTTCGCGAGGCAAACCGGGTCTTTCGATTAGCTTCTCCCATACCACAGAGTTCTTTTCGGAAACAATATATTTTACTGGGAAAGGAAACTCTTGTTTGTATGAATTTTCAAGGGGTTTTAAGCCGAATTGTTTGAATAGGTTTTCGATGTATTCCGCAGCATGATAATTGCCTTGGGTTCCGGGATACCTGCCTTCTAATTCGTCGGAAGCGAGGAATCTAACATACTCGGCAACTTTTAAAGCTTCGGGAGAAGTTGCTCTCTGCGAATAAACATAATTAAATGTTAATGCAAAGATTAAAAGGAAATAAAATCGAGGTTTGAAATACTTGTTCATATATTACCTAAATTTATCTGAAACAAACAAATTGTAGCCTTTGTTCGAAAGCTCCGATGTGTTTTTGGATTTTTCGAGAAGAGAAATAAGATAATCGCCCAACGTAAAAACAAACCACTCGTATTCATCATCTGAAAAAATTGTTGTATCAATCCGTGGAGTTGTATTGTAGAAGTTGTAAACATAAACTTCATCGTTCGACAAAACAAAATCTATTGTTGTAAAATCCAAATTAGCAGCCACGCAAATCTTTTTTGCAAGAGTCTCTAAAGTAGATTTTAATTCAGGCTTGACGAAATTGTTTTCTTTTGAATATCGGGCAACCAGTGGCTTGTTCGGGTCATAATTAAAGATACGGACTTTTTCTTTGCCAACAACAAAGACCCTAAAATGTGCTTCAGGTTTTAGGTCTTCTTGAACAATAAGTTGCTTGTTTCCAGAATAATCGTATGCAGAAAAGAATTCCATTGGATTGTAGACGCGAAATGTTAATGCCTCGTTATTTATCACATTCAACCTGATAATCAATGGAAAACCAATATAATCAAAAAGGTCAGACCAATTTAATGGGTAAATCAAGTTCTTGAAAGTTTCGGAAGTAGTTCCTTCGGGATGTTCTTTCGTAGGAATAATGACAGTTTTAGGGGTTTTCACACCTAACTTATTCGCAAGATTGTATTGGAAGAAATAATCCTCTAAGCAACGCAAAAAGGGGTCATTGATTACTTTAACCCCAGCAAGAGCTGCTGATTTTAATATGGATTGATACATCGGAACTTCTCGACTTACCCTATCGAAGATTATGTCGTAGTCCAGAGCTTCCCCAACTTTGCAGAAACCCACTTTCACCAACTCTGCTTCTGCATTTTTAACACGTGAATTAATGTATTCAATAAGAGAAAATGGGAAAGAATTTTCCGCACCACAAAAGATACCGATTTTTTTCATTTGAACCTCGATATTTTTTAAATTCCAAATTAAACAATTTGAAAAAGTTTTTAACCTACAAAATTCATAAGTTTGTAATTTAAAATTTGAAAAATTCAAATGGGAAATTCAAAGTCTTTTTTCGAAGAATTTAGTCCAAGCAGTTATAAAGATTGGCTCGAGGAAGCAAAAAAGAGCTTGAAAGGAAAAGACCCCGAGAGTTTGGCTTCTCACCTTGACGAAGGAATAACCGTCAAACCATTGTACACAATCTCCGATTTGGAACAAATCTCTGAGGTTTCGAGCGAATTTCCCGGACTTCCTCGATTTCTTCGTTCATCCAATATTTCTGGCTATCGAGTTCAACCTTGGCACATAGTTCAAAGAATCGATACTCCCGAGCCAAGCAAAGCTAATTCATTTATTCACCAAGAAATCAATTCAGGCATAAGCGATTTCCTTTTGAAACATCTCGACCCCCAAACTACACCTCGCCGAGGTATTGTAATTGAAACTCTAAAAGACTTTGAGAAGCTTTTACAAAATGTTAACCTCCGGAATATTAATTTACATTTCGAGACTTCTTATCCGCTCGAACTTCTTGCGTTATTCTACGCTTTTTTAAATCGAACCGGCATTGAACCCCAAACAATTTCCGGAAGAGTTCATTTCGATTTACTTTCGCATTGTCTTGGAAATGGTTACTTGCCAAAGTTCCTTTCGGAAATCGAAAATTTCCTTGTTTCAATGTTCAACTTTTTTGCGGAAACTTTCCCCAAATTCAAATTTTTGCTTATTGATGCAACTACTTTTTACGAAAGCGGGTCGAACTCGGTTCAAGAAGTTGCTTTTACAATGAACCTTGCTGTGGAATATTTAAGATTGTTTAACAAGTTGAATATTCCGCTGGAAAAGGTTATCGAGAAGATGTTTTTCAAAATATCCATCGGAAGCGATATATTTTTGAACCTTGCAAAATTTCGGGCGATTAGGCTTCTTTGGGCTACAATTTTGGAAGCATTCGAAATCGAGACTGAACAAGTTGATATTCAAATTTATGCAGTGACGAATAAAAGGAATAAAAGCAAACTCGATTCCTATGTCAATATGTTAAGAAACTCTTGCGAAACAATTACAGCAATTCTGGGTTCAGCAAACTACATAGAAGTAACCCCTTACGACTATTTTTTGGATGAACTAAACGAGTTTTCGGCACGCAATGCTCGCAACACTCAACTTGTTCTGCTCGAAGAACATAATTTAACCGATACCATTGACCCGGCTGGCGGCTCTTGGTATCTCGAAACCTTAACATTTGAACTGGCAAGAAAATCTTTGGAACTTTTCAAGGAAGTCGAAAGCAAAGGTGGATTCATCGAATGTATAATGAATAACTTTATTCAAAATTCAGTCCTCGAAAATCAACGAAAGATTTTATCGGAGCTAACCAAGCGGGAAAGAATACTTATCGGCACAAACAAATATCCGAACCCCAGCGATGATAAATTTAAAATACCTGAAGTAGAGATTGATTTGAATGATTCCCAAACTCAATCACCATCGCTTAAAAGCATTCCTTTTTTTGCAGAACCAATTGATATTCGAACCTTTATCAAAGAAGCTTCGAACGAGAATTTTTCGATTTCTTCTTTTGCAACCCAAAGCAGTTCAAAGGCAGGGATTCATTCAATTACTCCACTAACACCTATGCGTGAAGCAGAACCATTCGAAGCACTTAGACTTCGTGCTTCAACATATCAAAAAAGATACGGGAAATTGCCTGTTGCTCTGTTAATGCCTTTTGGGAAAGTTTCGGATTTCAAAGCTCGGGTGGATTTTTCGCACGACTTTTTTGCAATCGGTGGCTTTGAAGTAATCGAATCGTCACCTTTCGAAACAGTTGAAGAGGCTTTCCAAAAAATTTTAGCCACTTTACCACAAGTTGTGGTTTTCTGTTCAAAAAATGAATTTTATCCCAATTTTGTTCCTCAATTAACTGCTTTGATTAAGAAAGCAAAGCCATTGATTGTTACAGTGCTTGCTGGTTTGCCTAATAATGATGAGGAAATCAACTTGTATAAAAACACAGGCTTGGATTTCTTTATTCACTCACAATCCGATACAGTCGAAACCTTAAACAAAATTTTTGATAGTATATAATTTAAGTTAAAAATTATTAAATTTGAATTTTGTTTAACTTAAAAATGGAGAAAAAATGAATGAACATAAATGCAATTGCAATTGCAATAACACAACTAACGAAAATGTTTTCGACCCGAAAAATTTTAATCTCGTTGTTCTTTGTGGTTGCAAAGCCAGTTCATTCGAAAACAATAACGAGGAATCTAATCATCAAGGTTTAAACCAACAAGAAACTTTTAGTGCCGATTAGTTCAAAAATAAAATTCTACTTTTGATATCTCCCGGTAATTTTGTAGATTAGTTTTTTTCAATTCATACATATGAAAGGAATTGTACTTGCCGGGGGCAAAGGGACTCGTTTGTATCCATCAACAAATGTAATCAGCAAGCAACTTCTCCCCATTTTCGACAAGCCAATGATTTATTATCCTATTTCGACTTTGATGCTGGCTGGTATTCGCGATATGATTATCATTTCTACACCAGAAGCCATTCATAACTATCAGAAGTTGCTACTCGACGGAAGTCAATGGGGTTTGAGTTTTTCTTATGTCACTCAACCAAAGCCCGAAGGAATTGCACAGGCATTTATAATCACGCGCCACTTGTTCAAAAACGAAAGTGTTTGCCTTATTCTTGGCGACAATTTGTTTTATGGTCGGTTGGATTTCCTTAAAAAAGGTATTGCCGAAAATCAATCTGCCACTGTGTTTGCTTACGAAGTCGAAAATCCCGAAGATTACGGAGTTGTTGTGTTCGACAAGCAAAATAAGCCAATTGAAATCATCGAAAAACCGAAGAATTTCGTTTCAAAATACGCAATTCCGGGGTTGTACATTTTCGACAGCCGTGTATTCGATTTTGCTCTCGAATTAAAGCCCAGTGCCCGAGGAGAACTCGAAATCACAGATTTGCAAAGAAAATATCTCGCGATGGGAGAATTAAATGTCATCAAAATTGGTCGTGGCATAGCCTGGCTCGATACAGGAAATCCCTCGTCGATGCTCGACGCTGCTATGTTTATTCGTGCCATTGAGCAGCGACAAGGTCGAAAGATAGCTTGCCTGGAAGAAATTGCTCTGATTATGGGTTATGTCTCAATCAATGAAATTTCTAAATGGATTGAAAAGATGCCTTCTTCTAATTATAAAAATTACTGTCTTAAAATAATTGAGGAATTTAAATGAACGGGCTTTCTATCCAAGATATTTGCGAACCTACTCTCCTTTTGGACGAAACTAAATGTAAGAACAACATTAATCGAGTTGTTTCGAAAGTCAAAAATATGGGAATACAGTTTCGTCCGCACTTCAAAACACATCAATCGAAAGAAATTGGACGATGGTTTCAGGAGTTTGGAGTTGAGAAAATAGCTGTTTCATCACTCAAAATGGCAAAATACTTCGCCCAAGCTGGATGGAAAGATATCCTGATTGCTTTCCCTTTGAATTTAAGAGAACTTCCCGAAACTCTTTTGCTGACAAAGCATATCAACTTGAAGGTAACTGTTTCCGACATTGCTACAATTGAGTTTCTTTCAAACATTTTAACATTTCCTATCGATGTTTACCTGGAAATCGATGTTGGTTATGGGCGTTCAGGCTTGCCAATTGACAATTTTAACTTAATTGCAAAAGCCTTGAGTTTAATCAAGAAGACAAAATTTATTAATCTAATAGGGATATTATCGCACAACGGGAAAGTCTATTTTTGTAACTCAAAAGATGAAGTTATCGAACAAAACAGAATTTTCCTAGGCAAACTTTTCGACTTAAAAAACAAATTGACATCCGAAGGTTTCGATTTAATTCTCTCCGTTGGCGATACTCCCTCGGTAAGCATCTGCGATGACTTTTATGGTGTCGATGAACTTCGCCCCGGGAACTTTGTTTTTTACGATGTTCAGCAAGCCTACCTCGGCAGTTGCGATTTCGAGGATATAGCAGTTTGTTTGGCTGCTCCAATTGTTGCAATTTATCCTGAACGAAACGAAATGATTTGCTACGGGGGTGCTGTTCATTTGTCTAAAGATTACATTGAAATTGACGGAGTAAAGTTTTTCGGACTTCTTGTCGATATTTTCAACGATTCCTGGTCGTTTCCCCTCGAAAATTCCTTCGTGCGATTCATCACTCAGGAACATTCTGTGATTAAAACCACCCCACAAGTGTTAAGCCGTTACAAAGTTGGCGATTTAATTGGCATTTTGCCAATTCATTCCTGCCTTACCGCAGATGCAATGAAAAAATATCTTGTACCCAATAAATCTTGGTTTGCCCATCTTTAAAAAAAGGGGGCAGGAAGCAAACTTCCTGCCCCTTTGGGTCTTTTCCCAAAACTCTTGACCCTACTGTTTTTCGCCACTGGAAAGGTATCGGCTACCTTTTCCCGAAAGTTTCCGCGAATCTTTTCCTTCGAGGTAGCTGCTTCCGCCTTCCTTGCGCAACTTGAACTTTTCGAGAAGCGTTCGCAATAAATCAGTTTGTTTGGCAAGGTCTTCGGCAGATTTTGCTATGTCTTGAACACGATTTGCAGTATCCGATGTAACTTGGGAAATCGAGCTTACATTCTTGGCTACCTGTTCAGCTGTCGAGGACTGCTCTTCGGTTGCGGCGGCGATTTGATTAATCATATCCCAAACCTCCTGCGAACTTTGCACAATTTCATGCAAAGCTTTACCTGCTTTGTCAGCAAGAACGATTCCGCTGTTCACTTCGTTCGTACCTTGTTGCATTGCGCGGACAGCCTCTTCTGTTTCCTTCTGGATTCCCTTTATCATATTCGCAATTTGTTTCGTTGCTTCGGTTGTCCGTTCGGCAAGTTTGCGAACTTCGTCGGCAACAACAGCAAAGCCACGCCCTTGTTCGCCAGCACGAGCAGCTTCGATTGCAGCGTTCAAAGCCAATAGATTCGTTTGGTCGGCTATCTCGTCTATCACAGAAATAATTTCGCCAATTTGCTTGCTCGATTCACCGAGTTTTTCAATCTTTTCGGCGCTCGCCTTAACTACATTAGCGATTTCGCTCATCTTGTCGACTGTTTGTTGAACAGCGCTTCCGCCTTCCATTGCGATTCTCTTGTTTTTATCGGCAACTTCGGCGGCGCGGGTTGCTCCCATTGCATTTTCCGAAATAGTTCGGCTCATTTCCTCGATGGCAGTTGCAATTTCATCAACTTGGGCACTGTTCTCGGCAGCCGAGGCTGCAAGTGTCTCTGCTATTGCCGAAATTTCCGCAGCCGCAGAGGCTGTTACATCTGCCGAAGAGGATATTTGCAATAAAACAGAGGAAATTGCTTCTGCCATTGCATTAATATTCTCTTTCAATCTCTGCAATTCTCCTGCATATTCCCCGAGCATTCGAACAGTGAGGTCACCATCGCGCATATAATCCATAACACTGCCAGTTTCTTGCAAAGGCTCAGCAATATTGTCGATTGCTGTGTTTATGGTTTCGATAATTTCTTTGTACTTACCTTGGTGTTTAGATGAATCGGCACGAAAATCGAGCCTACCTTCGCCAAGCGCCTTCCCAAGTTCCAATGTATCGGAAACAATCCGGTCAATGGAATTAATTAATAAATTCAAATTATTCTTTATTTCGTTGAAGTCACCTTTGTATTCTTCCACAATTAGAGGCGGAATATCCCCCTTCGAGATTCGGTCAATGTATTCAGCTGCTACGTTTAATGGACCAACAACCGAATTGAGAGTCGCATTAACCCCTTCAATTAATTCTTTGAAATCGCCTTCGTATTTGGAAGAGTCAACTCGAACATCGAGCTTGCCGTTTACTGCTGCATCGGCAAGTGTCTTGACATCCTTTACCATCGAATCAATATTCGAAACCATATTTCTCATCGCTTCCATAAGCAAGGAAGTCTCATCCTTTGTCTTGACATCAAGGTCTACATTCATATTCCCGCGTGCAATTTTTTGGCTTGCTTCGACTGCCTTATTGATTGGTTTGGAAACTCCTTTCGAGATTACTGCTGCAAAGATTAAACCTAAGATAACTCCAGCCAATCCAAATCCCAAAAGAATGTTCCTTGCACTTGCGGCGCTATCCTTTCCAGAAACAACAGCCTCATCAATTCTTTTGAGTTCACGAGAAAAATAGTCATTCACCAGTCCAAAGTATTTATTTTGAATATCCCTGAAATCACCCATAAGATATTCGCCAGCAGATTTAAGGTCGTTTTGTTTTCGTAGTTCATAAACTTTGTTCTGCCCGGCAATGTTCTTTTCTCGGATGGTGGCAATTTCATCAAGTATTTTTTGTTCTTCTTCTGTTTTGGCTTGCTCTCGAAGCTTTTGTAGCAGATTTCCCAGATTTTTTCGAGACCCGAGAACGCGTTCCCATTCTTTTTCGACTACTTTTGCGTCATCGGTGAAGAACATATTCCGTAGCGAACGAGCGATAACATTTTGATTTTCTTTAAAGTCGGAAAGCAAGACAATTTTTTTCACATTCTCGCTTCGAATTGAGTCCATCTTGGATGAAAGCGAAGACATTTTAAGAGGGGCAAAAATGACAAACGCAACAAGTATCAATAAAACTATACCAAAAGAAACATAGAGTTTTGTGGAGATTTTCATAAAATCCTCAAATAATTGTTAAACAACACATTATCCATTTAATGTCGAAATTTGATTGAACTCTTCTTTTGTAAAAACTTTGGTGAGGTCGAGAAGAATAATCAATCTATTTTCATACTTAGCAATTCCAGTAACGTATTTCGAGTCAATTTTGAGGGAAGAAGGCGGGGGCGGTTCAATAGTGCTTTTGGGTATGGTCAGAACTCTATTGACGAAATCGACAATAAAACCAAAAAGATGGTTTTCATATTCAATAACAATAAACCGAGTGGTTTTGTCAAATTCTTTCGGAGGCAAAGAAAGCCTTTTCCGTAGGTTAATCAAGGGAATGATGTTCCCACGAAGGTTAATAATACCTTCGACGTATTCAAAAGCATTCGGAAGTTTGGTTATTTCGCTCATTTTGTTAATGCCTTGCACATTGGTAATTGGAATTGCGTATTCTTCTTCGCCAAGCAAAAACGAAACCAGTTGAACAGTTTCAGTCCTTTTTTCGGCTTTTGCCGATAAACCCGTTTGTGTTTTCGTTATCATAACAATATTATTTTTTACACAAAACAAAATTAAGCAAAAAAACTTAAAATGCAAATTTTGATTGATTTTTTTAATCTGATATTTGCAAAAACTATTTCAGAGCGACAAGTTGTGTTTTAAAATCTTTTGTATTTTTTCAAAATAACTTTTGAATTTAGTATATCCGAAGATAAATACTTCGTAATTTTGTAGTTTTGTTTTGGAATAAAACCGGAGGTCCGATGGTCAAAAAATACAAAATCCACGAAGGGAAAATGCTTGAAGCCGAGGATGGGAATATGCTCTTTTACACAAATATCGAAGAATCGGAGAAACGATACCTTATCGATGAGTTACTTATAGATGAGCATACATTAAACTCCTCATTGGACCCCGATGAATTAGCTCGTTTAGAATTTGAACCACAGCATTTCGCTTTCATAATTAAAGCACCAAAGCACCATCTTGCTGCCGAAGAACTGATTTTTCGTGTTCAATCAATTGGTATCTTCCTTTTTTCCGATAAAATGGTGGTTGTGTCGCAAGACCCACTGACCGAGCTTTTCTATTCCAAAATATTCCAAAGAGTATATTCAATCAAAGATGTTTTTTTTAAAATTATTTATAGCTTTATTATACAATTTTACTACCATTTGAATGTTATAAATAAAATTTCAGATGAACTTGAAGACAAGCTAAGCCAAGCACAAGAAAATAAGTATCTTCTGCAACTTTTTGCTCTCGAAAAGAGTTTGGTGTATTACCACAACGCAATTACAACAAACCAATTCCTGCTCGAAAAAATCAAATTCAATGCGGCAAAACTAAACATAACAGGCGAAGAAATGGAGTTACTGGAAGACATACTCATCGAAAACAATCAGTGTTTGCGACAGGCAGAGACATATTCATCTATCCTTGCAAGCTTGATGGACGCACGGGCTTCGATAATTGCAAACAATTTGAACGTTCTTATGAAAATCCTAAACATCATCACAATAACGATAATGGTACCAACTTTTGTCGTTAGCCTTTTCTCAATGAATGTGCCTATTCCACTTGCAGAACGAACAGATGCTTTTTGGATTGTTTTGTTTATGTGTTTAATCTCTGCAATTGCTTTTATTGTTATTTGGAATAAGAAAATAACAAAGATCAAGTAATAGAATATGGAGCCAATTGAAATCAAAAGAGTTGGCAATGATAAGTTATTCATCAAATGGCTCGATGGATTTTCATCGACAGTAACTTTGAAAGATTTAAGAGACAATTGCCCTTGTGCTTCTTGCCAGGGTGAACAGGTTGGTTTTCAAAAATTTGAGCCAGTAAAGTTGGAGGTTCATAATCCGGCAAAATATGAATTGAAATCCATTGAGCCAGTTGGAAACTATGCTATTCAAATCATCTGGGGCGATGGTCACGATACAGGAATTTACAGTTTCGAGCATTTGAGATTCGTTATGGAAAAATTTGCTATAAAGTAAATTTATAATAGTTCGGCAATTTCCTCGAGAATTGCCATTGCACATAAGCTTTTTTCCATCGGTTCGTAATAATTAATATTCATTTCGTTTTCCGATTTGAATTTCAACACAGTAATTGTGTTGAAATCCCCAGCGAAGCCACTTTGTTCACGGTCAAAATAATTGAGCACTATCAAGTCGCAATTCTTTTGTTTGAGCTTTTTCCAAGCGTTGAACAAACCTTCGGATGATTCTTCGAGAGCAAAACCAACAAGAACTTGATTTTTCTTTATTCTGCCAAGTTCAGATAAAATATCGGGCGTTTTAATCAAGTTCAGAACAAGCTCTTCGCTCTTTTCTTTCTTAATCTTGCCCGAGGATTTGATTTTTGGCGTAAAATCGGCAACAGCAGAAGACATAATGACAATCTGATTTTCCAAGAATTCATCTTTTAACGCTTGAAGCATTTCGTTTGAAGAAACAACCTTAACCAATTTCAAGTTGTGCTCAATTGTTAAACAAGATGGTCCGGAGACCAATGTAACATTTCCACCAAGCGAACAGGCAGAAGAAGCAATGGCGTATCCCATTTTGCCCGAAGAGAAATTGCTGATGAAACGTACATCGTCGATTTTTTCTTGTGTAGGACCGGCAGAAATCAAAATGTTTTTCCCTTTGATTTTCAAAAGATTAGCTTTTCGTTCAGTGCTAATTTCGGCAAGGTACAAATAAGTTTGAATGTAATCCAACAACACAGGTAATTCAGGAAGTCGACCTTCGCCATAAAGCCCGCTGGACAGCTCGCCTTTTGCTGGTGGAATAATTACGGCACCTTGTTCGAGTAGAGTTTTGGCGTTCCTTTGCGTTGCCGTATTTTCCCACATAGATGTATCCATTGCTGGTGCAATTAACAAAGGCACGTTCCGGGGCAAAGCAATTGCCAAAGTTACAAGGGCATTGTCGCAAATTCCATTTGCAATTTTCCCAAGTGTTGCAGCAGAGCAAGGGGCAATAATCATCAAATCGCACTGGTGGACTAAATCAATGTGCCAAGCCCCTTTGCTTTGATATGATTTGTCGAACATATCAACAATGGTTGAGTTTCGGCTCAAATTCGATGTTGCTAATTCTGTGACAAAATTTGTTGCTGAGGGAGTAAGAACCGGAAATACTTCGGCTCCCTTTCGAACAAGTTCACGAATAAGAAACAAAGATTTGTAGGCAGCAATAGAACCAGTTATTCCAACAACAATCTTTTTGCCTTCAAAAACATTTTTCCTTGTATTCTGCACCATACTAAAATGAAAATCAATTTTTTTAAATTACCAATTTATGAATTTGTTGATAAAGTGAAATTGTTATGGTTAAGAAAATTTTTACTTTGGTTCCCGATTGGGTCAATTTCGAAAGTTTTTGGATTGAGATTAGAAAAAGAAATCGCTGGTTAATTCAACTTCGTTATCTTGCAGTGTTATTACTTTTAGGCTTTATCGGTGGTGCAAAATTGATACAGATTTATTTCCCTGAAATTAAAATCCCCTTCGATAAGCTAATTTATTTTCCACCATTGATTTTGGCTTACAATTTCCTTTTCCACTTTCTTTGGAATAAATATCCCGAAATTTCAAAAAAAATCAAGGTTCATAGCCTCCACTTTTCGCTTTTACAAATTTCAGTTGATTTTATCTTCCTGATGTTGATAATTTACTTCACTGGTGGTGTCGAATCTCCATTCAACACTTTCTTTGTGTTTCACTTAATTATTGGTAGCCTTATTCTGCCGGGTGCGGTTGTCAATTTATTAATGACAATTGTTCTTTTGGTTTCTATCTTGGGTTCTATCTTAGAATTCAAAGGATTAATACCTCATTACCAAATTTCAGGAATCATAGAACATCCGCTTTACAATGACGAACGATACTTGATTGTTTTCTTTTCAACATTTGCGATTGTTGCGTACATTTCAATTTATCTTGCCAATTCAATTGCAAAAGTGCTTTACAAAAGAGAAAAAGCCCTTGCAGTTGCATATAAGGAACTGGAAGAAGCGGAAAGGTCAAAGTCAAGATATGTGATGACTTTTGTTCACGATTTAAAGACCCCAATTTCAGCTGCTTTAACTTGGGTCGAAATAATCACAAACAAAAGCCTTGGCGAGCTGCCAAGCCATCTTGAAAAACCAATCGGGAGGATTCAACATAGGCTAAGGGGTGCATTAACTCTCATCGACGATATCCTAAAAGTGTCGCAAGTGAAATTAACCACAACTATTGAAAAAACACCAACAAATTTAAAAGAAATTTTGGACGAAGTTTATCAGCATCATAGAATATTAATCGTCTCGAAAAATCTTGATTATAGGATAAAATCAAACGTTTCGGAAGTGATTCTATCTACCGACAGGAACTTATTGAAACTTGCACTCTCGAATTTAGTTTCAAACTCAATTAAGTATACAGAGGCAAATGGAATAATAGAAATTACGATTAATGATAATATAAATTCAATTGACATAATTGTTGCCGATAATGGTATTGGAATACCAAAGGATGAATTGGGCAAAATTTTCAATGAATTTTATCGAAGTAGCATATCAAAAGAGAAAAATATCGAGGGCTCGGGATTGGGAATGGCATTGGTCAAAGAAATTATCACGAAATTTGGTGGGAAAATAGAAATTCAATCCCCATCATATTTAGCCCAGGAAGGAAGACCCGGCACAGAAGTTAAAATTACATTACCAAAATAGAATATTTTTAAGTCTGACTCGTTTAATCTTTTTTAATTTGGAGGAGAAAATGCTAAAAAGCACAATGCAACAAGCACTCAATGAACAACTTGCTCGCGAAATGTACTCATCTAATCTCTATTTAGCAATGGCTGGATATTTTCAATCGATTAATCTTAAGGGCTTTGCACACTGGATGCGACTCCAAGCCCAAGAGGAAATGGGACATGCAATGAAATTTTTCGATTATCTGCTCGACAGAGGTGGGACGGTTCAAATTTCTAAAATCGACCAGCCACCTTCCAGTTGGGAAAGCCCCATTGCCGCTATGGAAGCGTCTTTGAAACACGAACAGTTCATTTCCCAAAACATTAACGAACTGGCTAATCTTGCTATTAAAGAGGGAGACCACGGAACTAACATCTTCTTGCAATGGTTTATTACTGAACAAATCGAAGAAGAAGCAAATGTAAGCGAAATCGTCGAAAAACTTAAACTTATTGGGGATTGGAAAGGCGGACTGTTAATGATTGACAATGAACTTGGAAAAAGAACTTTGGCTCCTAGTCCCAATGAAACCCAAGAATAACAGAGTAAATTCTGAATAAAAAAAGGCTGGTTATTGACCAGCCTTTTTTGTTTTTATTATTTACCAAATTTATTTCCTTGCTCTATTAATTGCATCCAGAAAATCTTGCTTCATTCGAGCGCCAATCAATGTTTCGACAATCTTCCCACGTTTGTCGATGATAAAAGTAGTTGGGACCGCATTAATTCCACCATAGGCCCTCGCAATTGCACCATCTTTGTCAATAATGTTCAAGTATTTAATTCCTTTTTGGGTTGCAAAATCTTTTACATTTCGTTCGGCATTTTCGATATCCCGTTCAAGCGTAATACCAACGATGACAAAATCTTTACCTTCGCTTTCTTGATGCACTTCGATTAAGTCGGGTATTTCGCGTCGGCAGGGTGGACACCAAGTTCCCCAGAAATTTAAAAGCACAATCTTTCCTTTTACATAATCAGAAAATTTGATTTCTTTGCCATCCTGTTTCCAAACGAAATCAACAAGATTGCCGGGTTTGGCTGGCGATACGCTGGTTGCAAAAAACACTTGTGGTGTAAATCCAGCATTTTGTTCTGGAGTATTGTTGGATTCCGATTTAGTTTGCTCAGCCAACTCGCTGACTTCGGTATAATTGTCTTTTGGTTCTTGTTGGTCCTTGACTTCTGAACGACAAGAAGCAAACGAAAGAACAAGCATAATTGCAAGTAAAGAAATTGACTTTTTTAACATCGTTACACCCTTAATTATTAAAAAATAACTCGACGATTATTTATTGAAAATATTTACAAAGATACATTTTTGATTCTTTTGTATTTGTTTACTGCTACAATAAATCCAATAACTGTAAGAATAACACCAATCCAAACTAAAATGATAAAAGGCTTAACGGTAACATCGGCAATTAACATTTCCTGTCCGAAACTAAGCTCAACTGTTGATTGCTCTAAATTTTCAGCAGGCTGGAATTTTGTAAAGCCAATGGCAAAATCTTTCGTAGGAACCAGTTTCCAGACAGGACTAAAAGAATTCATCTTCATATTTAAAACTGAGTAAACTGTATCGTAATAAATTTTGCCATCGATATTATATCTTAGAGCTAAACCGAACATAAAGTTATTTTGTGTTGAACCAAGATGCATTGAACTCATATCATACGAAAGGAAATAAATTGAATCTCCCTTTGACCAAGGAGCTTCAACAGCGTCCCCTTTTTTCATTGTAACAGGTGTAAAGAAATCATTAAAAATTAGAGACTTTGGAGCAATATAAACGTCTTTTGAAAGGAATGTCTTTATGTCTGGCTCAAAATAAGGTTGCTCAAAATTATTGAAACTGCTCCAGTAAACAATCGGTCTAACTATTGAGTTGCTGTTGTTCGAAGACATACGAACATAAAAGCGATACTTTTCCCTATCGGGTTTTTCTTGCTCAATTTGCTCCTTTCGTAAAAGTTCAAAAACATAACCAAAAGCAGAAGATTTCTTTCCCTGGGTCAAATGAATGGTTTGCGTCCTTTCGAAACCGCCTGAAAACATTGCCCCAACAATAAGGAAAACAATGCCCAAATGGGAAACAAAAGCACCAATACGAAAGTTCTTCTTAGCGAGTTTCTTAACCAATTTCCTCAAGTTAACCAACAATGTGAAAAAGCTTGCAAAGAAAAGAATTGTATAGGCTATGCTGTAATTTGAAAGAAACAGAAATAAAATTGAGACAACTACTGAAATTATTAAATCCAATGAGGCTGATTTAATCATCAATTTTAAGTCTGTTCCCTTCCAATTGAAATAAAGTGAGATTCCATTAAAAAGCAAAATCAAAATAGCCAAGGGCAGCATCCATTGATTATAGAAAGATGGCTCCAAAGCAACTTTTTTCGCTCCTATGAAATTCTGAATTATGGGCAAACTTGTTCCAACTAGAATTACAACGGATGAAACTATAAGAATTACAATACCAAGCATGGTAAAAAACTGCCTACTTGCGATTTTAATGTTTTGCTTTTCGCCTTTAAATGACTTAAAACGCAAAAGAAATACGACAATAGGAAAAAGAATAAAAACACCAAGAAAGATGAGAAGCAAAACATTTACAACTTTGCCTGGGTCGACGAAAGAATGAACAGAAGTATCGCTTAAAACACCGCTTCGTGTTAAGTATGTTGCATACAAAACCCCAAGGAAAGCAAGCCAGGCAAATATAAAATTAGTACGGATGAATCCACCTTTGGTTTTGTGCAAAAGCAATGTATGAACAAGAACAACTACAAAAATCCAGGGAACTAACGAGGAATTTTCAACTGGGTCCCATCCCCAGAAACCACCCCAGCCAAGCGTTTCATAAGCCCAAAAGCCTCCAAGCATTATTCCTAAACCCAAAACTCCTGCCCCAATCAAAGCCCAAAATGTAATTGCACGAGAATAACCCTCGAAGTTCTTTTGGAAGATACCAGCCAAAGACAAAACGAACGGGATTGCTAAAAAGCTATATCCTAAAAAGAGTATAGGTGGGTGAATCGCAATCCAGTAGTTTTCCAATATTGGATTAAGTCCCCTTCCGTCCTGTGGAACAAAGTCTTTTGGGATATTTCCATCGGGGAAGGACTCCCACAAATCTGCAAAAGGAGTTTTGAAAATAAGTATTAATGTTATGAAAAAGACTGAAAAAGCAAAAAACGAAAGGGAAAGAGTAGATAAATTATTTTGCTTTATATAAAAATATAATAAAACTCCAACAAGCGACATCCACGTTGCCCAGAGCAAAAAGGAGCCTTCCTGTCCCGCGTAGAAAGAAGAAAGCAGGAGGAAAAATGGCAGGTTCCGCGACGAATAACTCCAAACATAAGTTAACGTGAAGTTATGGGAAAGGATATTGAAAAGTAAATACAAAGATGCAAGCAAAATCGATACAACACCACCCCAAAAGGTGATGTTTGCGTACTTTCGCAACGATTCCTTGTTAGATTTTTCTAAAAAGAGATAAAAAAGAAAAGATAAAAGCCAAAACAAGGATGCCAAATATATGATGATTTTCCCAAACATCTTATCCTCACTTCTTAATTGTTTCAGGGTCTGCTTCGTACTTCGAAGGACACTTTGTTATGATTTGAGAAGCAATGAATGTAGTATCTTGGACATACCCTTTAACTACAAACTCTGGTGCAATAGTGAAATTATTAGGTTGAGGTCCATTGAAACGAACATACATAAGTTTCCCCTTTTTATCTCGCATAAAGAATTCAAACATATTCGTGGCTGTATTATAGTTAATTGGATATTCTTTTGCCCAAGTTCCAACGACTTGTACTTTTTTGGACAATTTGCGAGCGGTTTCAAAATCGGTGTACTCGATGGCGCTTTTGTTAAACGAAAGCAATATCACAACCAAAAAAATCAGACCAAACGCTCCAATGAAAATGTATTTTTTCATTTCAATTCCTCTCCTTTCTTTTCACGAGAATATAATTTATTTTCCAGTTCTTTTACTTTCTTTTCTAAATTTAACAAGTAAATCATCAAACCCAGCCATATGATAATGACGATAATTAAAACTATATAAATTTGATTTTGAACAAGAAAATCAAACATATCAACTCCTCAAAGCATTTTTTAAATTAATTATTCTAATTCTAAGATTTATGAACCAAAAGAAAAGGGCTGTAAGCGAAGCAAAACCAAGGCTAAATCCAAGGGATTGCAAAATGTTGAGTGTGTCTCCTTGTGTACTCAAAATTGGTCCAGCATTTGGGCTGTTTGCAGACCCAGGATGATTGCCTTCGAGAAGACGAGGCATAACAAAAACAAGAAAAGGAACGGTGATAAAAGCAACGATGGAATAAACCGAACTTAACCTTGCCTTTATTTCGTGATTGTCCAAACTTTGTCTAAGCACAAAGTAAGCAAAATAAATCAAAAGGAGTACAAAAATTGATGTTTGGCGAGGGTCCCAATTCCAGAATGAACCCCAGTTGATTTTTGCCCAAATCATTCCCGTCACGGTCGCCAGAATCGCAAAATAAGTCCCAAGTACAGCCGAAGAATAAGCTAGTTCGTCATCTTCAAATCTTTTATTTTTCAAGAAGCAAATCGAAAAATACATTGCGAATAAGTAGGCAACAACAGAAACCCAAGCACAGGGAACGTGGAAGTTCATAATCCTGATTTGTTCTCCAAGTTGCGGAACATACGGAAGAACCAACAAAGGATTTATTGAAACCGTGTTCAAATAAACAAATTTATCCAACTCACGAGAATACTTAACATTAGCAATTATTCTATTTGATTGCTTGAATTCAAGGGGGACTTCTGCTTTTTCTATTATTAAAGTATCCACAATTGAGGGATTTTGAGGACTGACAATTGGCAGAAGCGTTCGACCATCTGAATTTACAATCTCATTGCTTTTAGGGACAAAATATAAAGGTCCAGAAAAGTCCGTAATGTTTTGAGCAACAAACTTAAATGTTCTAAAATTTGACCCAACATAAGGAACAAATGTTAAGAAAATTGTAGAGAACAACAAAACTGCTACTACTACTTTCCACCACAAAGGCTTAGGATTTTTTATCGAAGGGAAAAGCCCAAGGAAAATCCCCAAAAGAACCCCTAAGCCGATAATTAATCCCTTCATAAATTTTACTTTTCATTCATATTACAAAATACTAAAATACGAAATTTAGTTCAAACAAAATTTTTGAATAAAATTAAGCGATTTCTAATATTTGTGTTGTCCTTAGGAAAGTAATAAATTTTATCCATTACCTTTGAAATAAGGAATAAGCCTAACCCCCCCTTTTTTAAATTTTTATGAATTTTTTCGGCATCAATTGGCAACAATGCAGTTGGATCGAAACTTGGTCCGTCGTCTTCGATGAGAATTTCCAACCCTTTTGAATCGGCTGACAATGTGATGGAAACCTCCTTCGATTTATCAAAATTGTATGAGTGCTTGAATAAATTTGTGCAGGCTTCTTCGACAGCCAGAGCGATAAGGTTAGAAGTAATCGCATCAAATCCCAAAGATAAAGAAGCATTTTGGATAAAGCTCCTCACCCTGTCCAACTCGGTTAAATCAGCTTTAATGGTAATTTTATCTGAAATTTTATTGATAATATTATTCATTTGTTCTTAATTTTTTCTGATTAAAAAGCTCTATTGCTTGGTCATTTGTTGGAACAATATCGAATATTAAATGGAAACCAAGAAGTTCAAAAATAGAATAAATTTTTTCAGTTAGTTCTGCGAATTTGATATCTCCACCCCGATTTCTTAAATCTTCGACGAATGCCATAAAAACACCAAGCCCAGCACTACTTATGTAGTCAAGCTCTTTAAGATTAAAGAGTAAGTAAATATTGCCTTGGGCGATAGTTTCCGCCACGAACTTCTCCAAGTCGGGGGCTGAATGAGCATCCAATATTCCTTTTACAAAAATTATTTCGAACTGCTCGCCAATCTTTTGGCTATTGATTGATAACTTCTCTGTCATATCTTTCTATTTTTGTTGAACTAACATTTTTTACCATTTTTTACTTTCAAAACAAGCAAAGTTGCATCATCATCAAAATTTGTTCCATTCCTTCTCACATTTTCAATTACTTTTTCAACAAGTTCCTTAGGATGACTAAATACTTCATTTTCGACAATTTGTTTCAACTTTTCAATTCCTTTGTTTATGTCTTTATCTCCAATTATTTCTACAAGACCATCAGTGAAAAGAACAAAATATTCTGCGTCGGAAATGTTCAAACTCAAGGATTCAAGTTTTTCGGCGAAATAAGAAGTTTTTGCCAAAGAAATTCCAATTCCGTTTGTTTTAACAACAAGAGTACCATTCCCAGATTTCACAAAGGTTGGAAGATGCCCCGCCCGAACGACTTCCACTTGCTCATTTTTAAAGTCAAACAAAAGAGCGGCGATGGTGATGTGTATCTGCCTATCGATTTTACGAAACAGTGAACTATTAAGCTGAATCAAGAAATCCTTTGCCGTTTTAATATTTTTGGAAAGAGTAAAGAAGATTCCTTTTAAAAGAGCCATATAAAAAGCAGCACCAAGACCTTTCCCCGATACATCACCAATGATAACGAACAATTTGTCTTCGGAGAGTTCTATGAAATCATAAAAATCGCCTCCCACTTCTTCCGAAGGGTGTATGAAAGAAGAAATCTCGATTCTGTCGGTTTTTGGCAATTCTTTTGGCAGAAAAGAAAGCTGTATATCGCGTGCAATAAGTAGTTCTTTTCGATACTTTTCTTTTTCTATTGTATCTTTGATAAGGAAATAATTCTCAACGGCAATGGATAAAGTTTCGACAAAAGAAGAAAGCAAGTTTAAATCGTCCTCGTCGAAGAAATGTTCTGTGGGATTGGCAACAATAAGATGACCAAAAAGTTTTTCTCTTACAAAAATTGGCACGATACACAGGCTTTTAAACAGCAAATCATTTGGCTTTTCAAAATCTTCATTTAGTTCAAATTCTTCAAGAGAATAAATAATTTTCGAAGTGTTGATTTCAGAAAGTTTTATATTCCTAAAAAAATTGTGAACATTTTCGAGGTTGAAATTTGAATTTAATCCATAATGAGATTTAATTTCAAAAGAATTGCCATCGAGAAAAACCAAAATTGCAGGGGAACGATTCATAGAGTTATACGAAAGTTCTGTTATAACATTACAGATGTCTTCTATTTTATTAAAATTCCTGACAATTTTAGTCAAATAGGACAAGGAATTAACTTCGTAAACTTTCTGCTCAACGATTTTGGATAAAGGCAAAGAAATAATAGAAAGATAGAATACTCTAATATAGTTGACCAAGAAAATTGCCGACTTAATTTGGGTTAGATGAAAGAAGAAGAAATTAGAAAAATACAAACCTTTCTGAAAATGAAAACCTTGACTCAAAAGAATAATAAACAATACCATCATCAAGGTTGAATAGAGAATGAGCCGTTTTATAACATAACGAGAAGATATTGCTATCCAGTTCTTCATTTTGAATGCAAAAAAGACAATAACTATTCCAGCGATTGAAAAGAACGTATCTATTACCCTTGCGTTCTCTTCGAGTTTCATCTCATCGGAGAAAAAGAAATTTATCGTCATCACGAAGGCAAAAACACCCAGTAAACTTATAAAGGACAAGATAAGTTTCTTTGCCCCTTTCGTTTTTAAATTGGAGAGCCAAAATAATTGGGAAATAACCAAAGCAAACGAAATGGAAACGTAAAAGACCAAATTAATTGCTTTATCGAATAGCAACAAATACTTTGCACTCACAAACCATTTCAATAGGGAAATGACGACAAAATACCCAAAGTAAAAAAGCAGGAGATAGAAAAGGAACTTGGTTGTTTCGAGAAATCTGCCCGAAAATTTTGTTGCCGATATAACTTCCGTGTGTAATGATTTTTTTATTGAGGGAAGGAATAAACCCAAGATTCCACTTAAAAAGAGCCAATCGACAAGTTTCCAAATTGTAGAATAGTCGAAACTTGCAGATATGAAAGCAATGTCAGTAAAAACAAGTAAGAAAAGAATTACAACAAATAATAAAATCGCAAAAGGACTTAAGGTTTTAAAATAATCCACAATTTCCTATTCACTAAATGAATTAATTATTACGTAAAACCTCATCATAAAGTTTCCGAAATGCTTCGCCAATTTGGTCACGAACTCTGCGATAAACGGGTAGAACTTCCTCTTCTTCACCTACGGCTTCGGCGGGGTCTTCGAAGCCAATATGCAATCTATTTTTAACCCGACCAGTGAAAACGGGACAAGTTTCCTTTGCATTGTCGCAAACCGTGATTACATAATCGAATTCTTCATTCAGGAATCTTTCGACATCCTTTGGGAACTGCTCGGAAATATCAATGCCAACTTCTTTCACAACTCGAACTGCAAAGGGATTTATCCTTTCGGCGGGTTTGGTTCCTGCCGAAAAAACTTCGAGTCTTGGGTCAAACGATTTTAGAAAGCCTTCTGCCATTTGGCTTCTGCAAGAATTTCCTGTGCAAAGAACAAGAATTTTCATAAATCAACCTCCTAACTATGTTTTTGCTTACTTTGAATATTAATTGTTAATATGCTGTCCCAATCGGTTGTGAATTTGTCGGAAAGGTGTTCTTGCTTCATTTTCCATTCCTTTCCAATTCCTTGTGCCGAAAATTTAAGGATTTCTTTCCCATATTTTTTCCGAATCGAATCATATACTTCCATCAACTTGATTGCTTTCTCCCTGTTCAATTTATCAAAAAGATTATATTGGAGTTTGTTTACACTGTCCAACCCAGTCAATAAAACCCCTACCCTTTTATATCGGTAACCTTCTTTAAAGATGTCTTTCAAAATGATGTAACCAAAGCGAATTAATTCACCCGTGAAATTTGTTGGGACTGGCAATCGAATGAATCTGCTTTTAAAATATTGAGGTTCACTTTTATTGAAAGGATTAGTGGCAACAAATATACCAAGAATGTTGGCAACGCTATTTTGATTTCTCAATTTTACGGCGCACTCATCAATGTAACTTGCCAATGCATTGAATAGGACAAAGAAATCGGTCTGTGGCTCTCCGAAAGACTTTTGCGAACCAACAGATTTGCGTGGGATTGGCTGTTCGATATCGAGACATTTTTCTCCATTCAATTCTTTAACAATACGAACGCCCTGAACCGTTAAATGCTTTCTGACCCAACTTTCAGGCATCCGAGAAAGTTCCAAAGCAGTATTGATTTTACGCCTCTTCAAAAAATTTGAATACGCCCGCCCTATTCCCCACAAATCTTCAACAGGAAAGTCTGAAAGTGCATTTACCCTGTCTTTTTCGGAAGCAATTACCCAAACACCGTTGCTTTTCTTTGCTTTTTTCGAAGCAACTTTTGCCAATACTTTCGTCGGAGCAATCCCAATCGAAACAGGAATTCCAGTCCATTTGAGAACTTTTGAACGAATTTCAACACCATATTCAAAAAGTCTATCAGGATTTTTGCTTACAAAAGCAATATTCGAAAGGTCGAGAAAAGCCTCATCAATTGAGTATATTTCTATATTTGGAGTGAATTCGGCAAGTGTATTCATAACGCGTTCGGACATATCACCATAGAGTGTATAATTCGAGGATAAAGCAATTACGTTATGTTTGTCCAAAAAATCTTTGTATTGAAATAGCGGGGCGCCCATTGGGATTCCAAGCGCTTTGGCTTCTTCCGAACGCGCAACAATACAACCATCGTTGTTCGAAAGAACCACAACAGGACGTTTTTCGAGCTTCGGATTGAAAACCCGTTCGCAAGAAACATAAAAATTATTGCAATCGACAAGTGCTATCATTAGAATCTTCTTATTGTGGTTTGTGAATTACATAAGTTACAATGCCCCAGACACGGAAATCTTGAAATTCGGAAACTTTAATCGGTTTGTATTGACCATTTTCGGGAGCCAAGAACAGTTCATCATTTATTATTTCCAGCCTTTTAACGGTAAATTCGCCATCGATAACACAAACGGCAATGTCGCCGTTTTTAGGTTCCAGGGCTCGGTCAACTATCAATATATCGCCATTGAAGATGCCAGCCCCTGTCATTGAATCGCCTTGCACCCGCACAAAAAAAGTCGCCGAGGGATGTTTAATTAGCAATTCGTTCAAGTTGAGCTTAGGTTCTAAATATTCATCTGCGGGCGAAGGAAACCCTGCGGGAACAGAAAAACTTGCAAAGTCTACATAGAGTTCCTTATCGAAACTGGGCGAAAAAAACTCAAATTTTTCGCTGGTATGAATTTTTTTTAGTTCCATTGTAAGAAAAACTTTTCAACAATTTAAAATCGAAATTACAGAATATTTATTGAAAAATAACTTAAAATTCATTTAACAAAACTAATTTTGAGAATTTAAAGATTAAAAAATATGAAATACGAATTAATGATTCTTGGAATAAGTTCATCAATATATCTTCTTCGAATTGCTTTTTTCTTAATTGGTTTTTTCCGTGAATATTTTCGGAATAGGAAGTTTCTTGACTCCGACTTCGAGCCCCGCGTTTCTGTAATTGTTCCAGCAAGAAACGAAGAGGAAAACATCGAACAATGTATCAATTCGCTTTCAAAATTGGATTATCCTAACGATAAATTGGAAATTGTTGCAATTAATGACCGCTCAGAGGATAAAACAAAAGAAATACTCGATGGATTAGAACAAAAATATTCCAATCTTCGGGTTATTCATATCGAAAATGAATCACAAAAATTCAACATACCTGGGAAAGCTGGTGCTATTCAAGTTGGGGCGGAAGCTGCCACTGGGGATGTAGTTTTTCAAACCGATGCAGATTGCACTGTAAACCCGAAGTGGGTAAAACAAATGGTAAAAGTGTTTAAACAACCAGAAACAGGATTTGTTTCGGCATATACAAATATCGATGGCAAAAGACTGTTCGACAAGGTTCAAGCAATTGAATGGATTTATATGAATACTATGGGAACTGGTGGAATTGGTATGAATCAAATCCTTGGTTGCTATGGAAATAATGCAAGTTTCCGAAAAAAGTTTTTCGATTTAATCGGCGGGTACCGAAAAATTAAATTTTCAGTTGCCGAAGACCTTGCTCTTCAACAGGCTTTCTTCAAAAATGGATATAAAGTCCATTATCTGGTCGACCCAAACACAATGGTAACCACAAAACCCTGCAAAAATTTCAGGGAATACCTCCAACAACATCATCGATGGACACGTGGAGGGCTCAATTTAAGATGGAGAGCAGCAATTTTTGTTTTATCTTCCTTTGCAATTTGGTTTGGTCTTTTGTTCTTTGCGTATAATCTTGATTTCTTCCATTTTGCAGCTTTGCTTTTATTAAGATTTACAGGAGATTTACTTTTACTTACCCCACCATTTATTACCTTGAAAAAGAAAAGCTATTTTCTATATTTTCCCTTTGCAGTTCCATTTTTCCTACTTGTGGAATTATTAGCCCCATTTATGACTCTAAACAAAAATGTTAAATGGAAGGGGCAGATATTTCGAACTACTTAAAAAGAACCAAACTTTCTATAATTTTATCAAAAACTTGCCTAAAATAATTAAACTGCACTGAAGGAGCTTGGAAAAAGCCAAAAAAAAGGATATCTTCTTTTGCAAGGGCAAGTTCATAACATTGCAGTAATGGTGAGTTTTGCCAATATTGAACAAGGGTTTCGAACATATTTCCAGAATATTCGCCCCGATTGAAAAGCTTCTGCTGTAGGTAACGATAATTATAATAGTTATTGGCGTTCTTTTCAACGCTCCCCCGCCAGAATTCAATTATTTCACCAGAAGTTTTGGCATTGTAATTCTTCGACATATTCCAATTGAATGAAAGTCGAATTCCAACATAGTAAAAATCAGTATCCGATTTGATATTTTCAGGGGTTATCAAGACTTCTTCAAAGTCGGTGCCAATTTTCTGAAAAATCTTCCAATTGGATGGTATGTTAACACTAAAATAATTAAGAGAATCGGTGAATTTAATGAAATTAATTTCTTCAATCGGGATGATTATGCTCTGATTTCCAAAGAACTTAGCCAATCTTTTTCTGTCTTGATTTGCGAGCTCCTTTTTGCCGATTTTGTCATAGGCAACTGCTCTATTGTTCAATGCCTCGGTATCTGTTGAATCAAGAGCAAGGCATTTTGTGTAATCCTCGATTGCCTTTTGGTATTGTTCCAGCTTGAAATATGCATTTCCACGATTATAATACACTTTGGAATTCTTAAGATTTAGCTTAATACACTTATCAAAATCTTTTATTGCATCGGTATATTTTTTCATCTTGTAATTTAGCCGTCCTCTTTCGTAAATAGCCGAAACATTATCGGAATTTAGTTTTAGTGCTTTGTTTAAATCTTGTAATGCTTCATCAAGTTCGCCCAATTCGATATGGATAGTCGCTCGGTTTGTGTATGCTTCTGCAAAATTTGAATCGAGTTCTATAGCTTTGTTAAAATCATCAAAAGCAAGTTTTAATTCCCCGATGTACAAATAAGCAAGCCCACGATTATTATAAAGGTCGGAAGATTCCTTCCCAAAACGAAATGCATTGTTAAAATCCGTCAAAGCCTTTTCGAAATCGTTCAAATACAAATACGATAGCCCTCGATAATACAGAACTTCATACGTTGTGTCCCCTTGAGCAAGAATTTTGGTAAAGTTATCAACTGCTTTGGTATAATTCCTTTTGAAAAAAGAAGTTATACCATTTGCTTTCAATTTCTCATCTATTGCATATAAACTTACATTACAATAGATTAAAGCTATTGTTAGAAAAAAAATCTTAATTTTCATTTTTTACTATTAATTTTTAAAAGAACTTAAACGAAGCGATTGATTTGTCGAATACTGGTTTATAAAGTTCTTCTTCGCCAGTGAACCAATTCACTGTAATACGATAAAGTTTGTTGTTATGAATTGCATAATAGACACGACTTTTTACGTTACGTATAGGTGAGTATTCAAAGACATAAGCTTTGGTTCCACCAATTGATGTGGGCTTGGGTTCAGCATTCTGGTGCTTGGATTTGTTATCCTCGACAATCTTTTCGAGCTTGTTTTGTTTCGAAGCATCAAAAATGTCCACTCGTATATCACAATCCAGACGACGCTCTCCAATGTATTGATATGATTTCAGGGCTCCACCAACTTTTGGATTCCTAACATCGAAGTTATCGGGAATCTTGATTGAAAAGCCATCGCCTTTATACTCTACAAGGTTTTGGGATGGCGGTGGTGCTTCGACAACCTTTTTGATTGTATCGGGTGCAGTTTGCGGAATGTGTGCAAGCTTTACGCTGTTAAGAATTTGTTCAAAGCCGGGTTTATACTTTTCGAAAGTACCGCCAAAAGCCTCGAACGAAATGACTGTAACAACCTGAGAGTCTTTTTGAGCATAGTAAATTTCGCCTTGGAATAAGCCATCGCCCAATGGGAATTGATAAGTCTGTTTGATAGCTTGAACTCCATCAATTGTAACTTTTGTCGGGGCTGAATATGTTTCGGGTGTAAATTGTTTCTTAGCCATCACAGAGTCGATTGTTTGCCCTTGGGGTAATTTGATAGCGAGAAGCTCGATCTTAGCACCTGATTCGCCATTTGGTTCAAATGTGCTAAACCTTTTAATAACTGTTTTTGTTGTGAATGCCAAGAAACGGTCACCAGGATATTTTTTTACTTCCCAATTTGTTGGATACTTAATGCTGAAGCCGAGTATTGGGTCGTCATAAACTGCAAGCTCTTTGATTTCAACAATATGCTTTTGCTCCCCGCAACTCAAAACCACAAATAAAAGCAACAACGAAAAAGCGTAAAATACATACTTTTTCATAATTTCCCTAAAATTTTGTTAAACAAATATACAATTTACACAAATTAATTATTTTTTGCACCTTCGGAAATCCATTTTCTAATTCCCAACCTTTGATTTTCTGTTATAATCCACTGAAAAAATGGCTTATGTGGCAATTTATATTCGATAATTTGAACTAACACACTTCCATCGGGATTCCCGGGAATTACAAGTGCACCATTGAAAGAGGTCATCAAAGAAGTATAATCGTAAATTTGCACATTCCCTTGCGGCGAAACTTCACCATGACAATACGAAAGACCACAAGTGTTTCTTAATATTGGAAGGATATGCTTTTGGAAGCTTACATTGTTCTCGGGAATAGTATTATTGTTCGAATTTATTGAATTTTGTGAACAAGCAATTAGTAAAAGAATAATCAAACAACAAAACAAGGACATTGTTTTCATCTTACAAATCCAGTTAATAAAAAATCCTTAAAACACTTGTTTCGGGAAAGAATTTACAATCGAATTTTCGCAAAGGTTTTTCTGCTGGTCCCTTTAAAACTTTGCCACTGTTCAACAAATCGAATTCAGAGCCGTGGCAAGTGCAAACCACCCGACAAATCTTTTGCCCACCGAAAACAGTTTCGATTTTTATCGGAGCCCGAACTTTCTCTTTACCAAAGCATTGGTCGTGGGTACACATCCCCGAATAAACGCGAAAATCATCTTCTTTTTCTTCTTTCTTTACTCTGACAATTATTAATGGAATACCATAATTTACTTCTTCGAATTGCTTGGTTAATCCAGAACCAAGAAAGTTCAGAACAGGTAGGTTCAAAATATCGCTCTTCTCCGATTTTAAATCCAAGTCGACATATTTCCCTTCCGACTTAGTAGGCAGAAGCCAGTCTTTTTCACATCCAAATATTGGAAGAAAAACAACGCTAACTCCAACAGAAAAGGCTAAATCCCCTATTTTTTTGAAAAAATCTCTTCGAGAGAATTGAATAATCATAATTAGCTATTTTGTTACAATCATTTGCTTTGTGTTAAATGGCTTTCCGTTAATAAACATTCGATAAAGATATGAACCATTCGATAAATCTTCAACAGAGAAACGAACAATATCGCCAGCCGAGGAACATTCCCCTGCAAAAATCGTCTTGATGAAATTTCCCTTCATATCAAAAAGTTTAATTTCGACAAAAGATGGTGACAAGCATCCAAACTGAATTTCAGTGATATCACTACAAGGGTTCGGATTGTTTTGATGTAAATATGCTAAATCTTTCTTTTCTTCAAGCTTGGTTAATGGATAAAGCGGGATTTCCAAATAAATTGTTTTGTCCCCATCATATTGTAGATTAATTCTCTCGAGGTCTCGGGAAGCAGGACCCCAAACATATTTGCCTGTAACATCGAACAAAGTGCCGTGCCCTGAACACTCAAAAAGGTGTGTTTCTGGGTCAAGGTCTTTAACAGGATATCCTTCGTGCGGGCATCGCTCCGAAACGCAAATAAAATCAACATTGTAATCATCTTTCGGTACACGAACAATGATTATTTTGGGATAATACATTATGGTGCCTTCAACTTTAATGCGAACCGAGCCCCACAAATCGTTTAACTGGGGATAATCTAACAAACTAATTCCATAAATTCCAAGTAGTTCATCCTCTTTATTTTTCAAAGTCGGGAAAATCTTGCCCAGAAGCTTATGTGGCGGAACAACGCTTGTAATTGTTGCAGCGAATAAAAACTTTAAAAATTTTCTTCTTTCTTCGATGCTCATTGTAATATCATCGGAACCAAATTTTAGAAACGAAAGTAAATAATACTTATTTAATATCCAAAAGATTTAAACCGATTTTGATTCAAAAATTCCCAGTCGGTTAAAGCTTTTAAAAAATTAATTAAATCTTCCTTCTCTTGTTGAGTTAAGTTCAATGGCTTCATAAGTGTATCCCTATTGATAAATGGCAAACCTCCACGATTGTAATTCTCTATCACCTCCTCAAGTCTCTGATATGTCCCATCGTGTAAATATGGTGCCGAAACCTCAACATTCCTTAATGATGGCGTTATGAATTTATACTTATCCTTGTAATCTTTTGTAACATAAAATCGTCCCCAATCGGCATAGAACATAGAGGTTCCAGTGTTATGGAATTGTAAATCTGTGAACAAAAATCCAGCGTGGCAAACAGAGCATCGGGTTCGTTCGCTGAAAAACAACTTCATCCCTCGCTTCTGCGAGTCGGTCAATGCATTCATATCTCCTCGGATATATCGGTCGTAGGCTGAATTTCCACTTACAAGGGTTCTGACAAAAGTTGCAATTGCTTTTGCTGCAAGAAATGAACTCGGCTGAGTACCTTTGCCAAAAGCAGATTCAAACATTTTTGGGTAAAATGGATGCATCCTCAACCGCCTGTTGATTTCATTAGTATCATTGTCGAAGAAAACAGGGCTATCGAAATCGTGGAGAATTGCTTTTTCAAGGTTCGTCGTTCCTCCAACCCAACTGCCAAACTCCCTTTTATAGGCTACATTGGTCAAAGGAAGGACATTTCTCGGCAAAACAAACTTATTAATTGTGATTGGATTTGGAACATTATTTGCAAAGCCATAGCGGGGATTATGACAACTCGCACAAGCAAAAGTTGAATCCCTCGACAATATTTTGTCGAAAAATAAGTATCTGCCTAAAATTTCTTTTTCAGATGAATATGGGTTGTCCTCAGGGAAAGGTATTGGTGGAAAACCTTTGGGTGCTAATGAATAATCCTGCTCGCGTAGATTTTCGTATTCCTGACTTTGACGACAAGAAAATAAAAGGAATAAACAAAAGACCTCGAGCAAAAGAATTTTAGCAAATTTATCGAAAAACATCGACCAACTCCCAACTAAAAAGCAAAAATATGAAAATGAAAATTTATTTTTTGAAATAGATTATTTAGGCTCAGCGAAATCGGGGTTTGTTAGAAATTCCCAGTCGGTTAAAGCTTTTAAGAAATTAATTAAATCTTCCTTCTCTTGTTGAGTTAAGTTCAATGTCTTCATAAGTGTATCCCTATTGATAAATGGCAAACCTCCACGATTGTAATTCTCTATCACCTCCTCAAGTGTCTGATATGTCCCATCGTGTAAATATGGTGCTGAAACCTCAACATTCCTTAATGATGGTGTTATGAATTTATACTTATCCTTGTAATCTTTTGTAACATAAAATCGCCCCCAATCGGCATAGAACATAGAGGTTCCAGTGTTATGGAATTGTAAATCTGTGAACAAAATTCCAGCGTGGCAGACAGAACATCGGGTTCGTTCGCTGAAAAACAACTTCATCCCTCGCTTCTGCGAGTCGGTCAATGCATTCGTATCTCCTCGGATATATCGGTCGTAGGCTGAATTTCCACTGACCAAACATCGAACGAAGGTCGAGATTGCTTGGGCAACAAGCCAAGCAGTTGGTCGGGCATCGTTGCCAAATGCTTCCTTGAACAACTTTGGGTACAAAGGATGATTCTCGAGTCGTCTTTGAAGTTCAATTGTATCCATACCAAAAATATATGGCAAAATAATACTACGATAAGCAACATCTTCAATTCGTTTTCCACGACCATCCCAAAAAATTTTATCGAAATACGCAACATTCGTTAATGACATAGTATTTCTTGGTTCGGGAATGTTGTTATGTCCAAGGCTATTTGGAACATTGTCTTGAAAATTATGCGCCTGTTTCAAGCAATGCGAACAAGATTTAAATGAACTATCGCGAACAAGCAATTTTTCGTAGAACAACCTCCTGCCCAATTCAAACTTTGCTCGGGAATATTGATTCCATTCTGGGAAAGGAATCTTGGGGAAACCCGGCGGAGCTTTTGAGTAATCTTTTTCTTGGGGTAAATTAGAAGTAGTCGAATACTCTTTGCAACCAAAAGAAACAGATATCAAAAGACCTGACAAAATCACTAAGATTTTAAACATTTTTTTCATAATGAACAATTTTTTAACCTCAAAATTAAATAATAATTTATCAAAAGTTCCAAAATAAAAAGGGGCTATTCGAATTGAATAGCCCCCAGAAAATTGTATACATACTACCCTATGTTCTTTCGGCAATTTTCTCTTTATGTTTCTTAAGTTGTCTGACCATCTTATCAGCTGCAAAACGCAAGCTTTTCATAAAATCTTCGGAACTTTCTTCGACAATTAGAGTATCGCCTTGAACGACAACAGTGAATTTGACTTTGTTCATACCGTCGGAAGAAAATTCAACACTGGCGCTGGTGATAGTATCGGAAAACTTCTCGAACTTTTTTATTGCTTCGAGTGCCGCCTCTTGCAAATCTGGCCTGGATTTTAGATGGCGAAATGTTACTTTAGTTTGCATATCAAACTCCTTTTTAAAGGTTAAACAAAACAATCATTTGAGAAAGAACGACCGAGTATTCAAATTTAATCCAATAGTAAAAACGATTGAAAAAGGCAAAATTGTAGTTTTGCCTTCAATAGAACTCGTACCAACGTGCTTGGAGAAAAAGTCAAATGTCCTATAAACAAAAGCAAAGCGTGCTTCGACAAAGAAATAATTTAAAAGCTGTTCTGAGTCGGAAAAGTCGAATGGTAAAATGTCTCGAATACCAAAAATGAAGAAAGGTGAAGCTCGAGTTTCGCTGATGGTTCGAAACCCAGTATTTGGGTCATAACTTAAATCGGAATCGACATATTCATCCCATTTTGCTTTATCGTAGGAGATTCCGAATTGGAAGTGGAACAGTGTGCGAAAATCCGAGTCGAAAGGTGAATAGAAAAACGAAAGCGAAATCGGGAAAAAGTCGAACTCGAAGTTCTCGCTATACGAACGCCAAATGTTATTGAAAGAATACGATTCGTTCTTGTTAAACTTTGTAGCGTATTTTAAATTAATCCACTCGAAATTGATGACAAAATTTGTCAAGTCGGGTATTTCAATTCTAAAAGATGCTGAAGGAAAATTTCGAAAAACAAATTCCCTATCGCTGTTACTTGAATATTTGTTGATTGCATCAAAGAAATCTTGAGATATCTGATTGATGGGGAAATTATATCCTACTTCAATATTGTTGATAATAAAAGGATTCCTGTAGTCTTTGGCAAAAAGGCTTGGAATAAAAATTAAAAGGGCAAAGAAAAATATTTTTAATTTTGAACCCATCTAATAATTGTTGACAAAGTAGATTTAAGATTTTTTCGCGAAACGACCATATCGACAAAACCTTTTTCGAGCAAAAATTCAGCTCGCTGAAAATTTGGAGGCAGTTTCTTCTTTATAGTCTGCTCAATAACTCTTGGACCAGCAAATCCAATCAAAGCTCCCGGCTCGGCAATAGTTATGTCCCCGAGCATACCATAAGAAGCTGTAACTCCACCAGTAGTGGGGTCAGTAAGAACAGTAATATAAGGGAGATGAGCATCGTGAAGCTCAGTTAAAATGGCAGATGTTTTTGCCATCTGCATTAGCGAGAGTGCTGCTTCCTGCATCCTTGCACCACCCGATGAACAAACAACAATAAGCGGTATCGACTGTTCAAGACTTACGCGGGCGAGACGGTAGAATTTCTCTCCAACTGCTGAACCCATACTTCCACCAATAAACGCAAAGCACATAAACCCCGCTGCTACTGCATTCCCATCGATAGTGCCGGTTCCTGATATCAATGCTTCGTTGAATCCTGTTTGAGCTCTTGCACTTTCAATCCTTTCAACATAAGATTTTGAATCGAAAAAATTCAAAGGGTCGGCGGATGTGATATGCGAATTGATTTCTACAAAACTATTCTCATCGAGAATAATATCGATATACTCGCTTACACCAATGCGAAAATGATAATCACACTTTGGGCAAGAAAAGTAATTTTCCTCCAACTGCTTCTTGAAAATTATCTCATTGCACGAAGGGCACTTGGTCCACAAACCATCGGGCATTTCCTTTGGCTTATCGGATTCAATGTTATCTTTCGACCGCAAAAACCAAACCATATTTTCTCACTTATTTACAACACAAATATAAACAAAAAAAAATTAAAGAACAAAAATAAGAAACAAAATTTTCATATTTCTCATTATTCATATAGTCTCTTTCGATTTTGTTTCTTTATTGATTCTTAAAATGATTCCAATCATAATTCCATAGACAATTACTGCACTACCTCCATAACTTATAAATGGCATTGGTAATCCAGTTGAGGGCAACAAACCAATATTTACAAAAGCATTAACAATGGTATAAGTTGCAATAATGATTAAAATTCCACTCGACAAAATGAACATAAATAAATCCTGACAATTCTTTGCAATCTTGTATATTTTGAACAAAACGAAACAAATGATGAGAATAAGGAACAATGTACCAATGAAGCCATATTCTTCGCCAATGATAGAGAAAATATAATCGCCATAAGATTCAGGAAGAAATAGGAAGCTTTGTCTACTCTTTCCGGGTCCCAAGCCCCAAAATCCTCCATTCCCAAGAGCAAGCAATGCCTGCTGTGTTTGATATGCAATGCTATTTTTGCCCGATGATGTTAGAAAAGCCCAAAAGTCCACAATCCTATTGATTCGATAACTTGCGGTAACGGAGTATATCAGACCGATAATAATGGAGAAAAGAGAGAAATTAATTAAATACTTTATTTTTACTTTTGAAATAATCATAATTGTAATTGAAATCAAAAAAATAATCAGAGAAGAAGAAAAGTTTGGCTGAAGAGCAATCAAACCACAAAAAATGAAAACCCAGAAAAAAATAGGCATAGGAACAAGCCAAAAATCATCTTTGAGCTCGTAACGTTCGGAGATTATTTTGGCTATATAAACAATCAAAGCAAATTTAGCAACTTCCGATGGCTGAAAGTTTACCCAGCCAAGGTCAATCCATCGTGTTGCTCCTTTTATTGGATTGCTGTAGAATAGAACAAGAACCAGAAGAAACAGAGAAAGGTAGAGCAATCCATTCGCCCATTTTTTCCAAAATTCCAAATCTATTTTATACGAAATAATCATTGCAACGAAAGCAAGAACGACATTCCGCAAATGTGAGCGAAAAAATATATCATACTCTCCGAATTTGTATTCTGCATAAGCAGCACTGGAGCTATAAACTACAGCAAGGCTGAATAGAAGCAGGAACAAAATACACAAAAAAAGTATCCAATCGAAATGCCCCTTCCTCTCTATTGTTTCACTCTGCATATATTTTGGTAATTTTGCAAATTAATTTACAAATTTATCAAAAAGGGCAAAAATGATTTCATTGAAAGACATCGAAGAAGTTGACAAAAGTCAGATGTTTCAGGTTTTGAAGGATTTTCCCAGCCAAATTCGTTTTGTCCTCGAAAAGGAATCGGAAATACCATTTTTTCTGAACCGAAACACAAAGTTTGTGATTCTTGGGATTGGCGGTTCGGCAATTGCAGCCGACCTCCTCCAAGCCACCCTGCGAAATAGCGAACTGAATTTCGTCGAAATTTTGGTCAACAGAAATTATCTCCCGCTCTATAAAATCGACAAAGATACAAATGTCGTTGTTAGTTCGTATTCGGGAAATACAGAGGAAACTCTCGAAGCATTCAAAGAAGCACAAAAACACACACAAAATTTCATAGGAATAACCAGCGGCGGGATACTTTATGAAATACTTAAATCAATGAATTACCCAATCATCCAACTCCCCATCGGTTATCAGCCTCGAGCGGCGTTGGGCTTTTCTTTCTTTTCGCTATTGTTGCTGGTCGGGAAAACAATTTATGGAAAGGACCAAACTACTCATTTGAATGAAAAATTAGTTTCACTCGAAAAAATCCTTAAAGCAAAATCACAAATCTATTCTGAACTGAGGGAAACTAATCCTGCTCTCAACTTGGCTTACAAAATTTTAAACAAAATTCCAATAATTTATGCCTGCGAGGAAACAATGTATCCTGTTGCATTCCGATTTAAAGCCCAGATTCAAGAAAATGCCAAAAATCTCGCTTTTGCCAGTGCTATTCCCGAAATGAACCATAATGAAATAAATTCATTTGCTTATCCAAAGGATATTTTAGAACGAGTTAAAATTATTCTTATTAAAGATGCTAATGACCATCCGAAAAACATAAAAAGAATCGAAGCGATGCATTCCATTTTAAGCAACAACATCGACATCGAAATTCTCGAAAGCAAAGAAACCGATTTCTTATTTCGTATGTTCGATTTGATTTATTTCCTTGATTGGGTAAGTTATTATCTCGCCATTATGAATCGGATTGACCCAACTCCAATACCAGTGATTTCAAAGCTCAAAAGCCTTCTTCAAAGATAAATTTAGTCAATTTAATCAGATAAGATTTTAAAATTAGAAAAAAATTTCGTAATTTTGTAATTGTTTTTTTATAAATTTGGAGAATTTAAATGCCAAGAACTGCAAAGAAAGTGCGACGAGCAAAGTATATTACGATTTATTCTCCCTTTGTTATGAAAGAAACAAAACACGAATTGGTTGGCGAGCCAGTTGAAACGCCACAAGGGAGAATGCAATGGGCTCGGTGCACTCGCAGTCGACAAATGCAATTGGTTAATCTTGACTTAATTGAAAATGAACTCGATAAATCTCGCGGTGTTTTGAACATTTCAATCGAAGATGCAAAAAAGTATGATGTCCACGAAAACTATCAGGTCGGCGATATTATTTACCATCCCGTTTGGCAGGATGTTGGCATTGTTCGGGAAAAAGTCACCATTAGCAATGGTATGAATGCTATAATTGTTCAATTTCAAAAAAATAGCGAAAAGAAGTTGATAGAAAATTTGCAACAATAAAGTTTGTTTAACAAATAGGAGTTATTGTTTTGATAGGAGTAATATTACAATCGAACGAAAATATTGACAAAGCACTACGACGATTCAAAAAGAAGTACGAAAAAAGCGGAGTTTTGCGGGAATATAAACGAAAGACTGCTTACGTTAAGCCCTCGGTGGAAAAAAGAATGCAAAGGCTCAAAACCCTTCGTCGTATTCGTCGTGCCTCGATGGAAGAGCAGTAATTCGACAAGAACAGATAGGTTAATTGAAAAATAAAAAAGGCTGACTCAAATGGTCAGCCTTTTTTGTATCTTTTCAGAAATTATCACTTGCTTGGTTGAAAGATTGAATCGTCCAGTTCTTCATTAATTTTAATCGTGTATTCAGTTTCGATAGTAAACATAGGATTCGTTGTTTTAATTTTTGTTGGGAATAGGAAGTTCCCGACCTTATCCCATTTCGCAAATGTCGAAGTAACAGGAATTGGACCTTGTGGTGATTCTTCCGTCCCTTCTATCTGGTCGATTAGATAGGTTTTTTCGTCGAAGTACACGGTTGATTCAAAGCCACGAGGTGTTGTAAATTTGACCAAGATTTTCCCGTTTTGTTTGCCGAGTACGTCAACTTTGAAATTTTTCGTCAAAAGGTCAATATCTTTCTCTATAGCAATATCAAAAATATTCTTATCGACTTCCTTGAATTTTAATTCTTCGACTTGGCTTTGAACCTTTGCCCAAGACTTGTCGTTGTTGTGCCATACTTCGCTTTGGAACATTCCAAAGTCCAACAATTCATATTTCTTCAAAGGCGATTTAATTTTTAATAATATTTTCCCCTTCAATGTTTGACCTTGAGCTTGAAGTTCAGCATTTCCTTCGGAAACAATTGTTTTAACAGATTGCAAGAAATCTTTGCCTCCCCTACTCTCAAGGTATTTTGATATAATTTCTTCCCCGCTCATCTTTACTGGCTCAAGTTTAGCCTTTTCGCCAGTCATTGGATTTAAATCGAGGTCGTATTCAAAGATTTTACCAAATCGCTCCAGTTTTCCTTTCACTTCGGGATTTCCAACCACAACAATGTATGCTTTATCGGGGTGCATATATTTCTTTGCAACCTTTTGGATATCGTAGGGAGTTAATTGATTGATAATTTTTGGATAATCCTTCAAATATGAGATTGGTTTACCATAAAAATAGACATTCTGTATTGAACTGGCAACAAATTCAGCATTTTCGAATGACATTAAATAATTGCCAATTTTGACTTTCTTAATCCTATTTAACTCATCATCCGAAGGGGGTTCTGTTGCAAGAAGATAAAGCTGTTCTTTGATAACATCGATGGCGGAATCTGTAACTGGATTTCGAACTTCTGCCCCACAGGCAAATCTGTTAGCAAATTTTGAACTTGTTTGATATCCAAAAGGCGTGTAAGTATAGGAATAGGTTTCTCTAAGCGTTCTAAATAATCGACCAGCGAACCCCGAACCCATAATACTTGCAGCAACGTCGAGGGCTTCGTAATCGGGGTTAGTGATTTCTACTGTGGGAGTGGCTAGAACAATTGAAGATTGAACAGAAGCAGGACGGTGAACAAAATAAACACCGAGAGGCTCTGGTTGTGGAGGAGCCATTACCAAGGGAGGTAAATTGCCTTTTTTCCAGTTCCCAAGAGCTTTATTGAATACGGGTATTATTTCCTTTTCCTTAATGTCGCCTGTAACTACAAGAGTTGCATAGTCGGGTTTGAAATATTTATTGAAGAATGCTCGAACATCATCAAGTGTAATCTTTTCTACTGTCTCCTCAGTTTTTCTTTTGCCGTAGGGATGATTTTCACCATACAAAACTCTTTTGGATAATGCTGTTGCAACCGATAAGGGGCGTGCTTTTTCGTTTTTTATTGCCGAGATAACTCTTTTCTTCAACTTTTCGAACTCATCCTTCGGAAAAGTTGGATTTAAAACAACTTGCGAAAGGACATCCATAAGCGTTGGAATATGCTTTAGTATGCAGGAGCCATAAATCGTGAAATAATCTGGACTGGCGCTAATATCCAATGTTGCTCCAACGCCATCAAGTTTCTGGGCGATTTCCAGGGCAGACCACTTCCCAGCACCCTTCGTAAGCATTTCTGCTGTTAATTCAGCAAGACCCGGTTTATCGCCGTCGTAGGCTGAGCCCCCCGGAATGAGTATGCGGAAAGCAAAGGTTGGTTGCTCGTGGTCTTCGACAATAAATACTTTTATACCATTTGAAAGCTTAGATTCTTGGTATTCAGGAAAAACAAATTCTTTCCCTGCAAGTGGTTCTGGTTTCTTTGTAACATCGATTTTCTCTTCTGCCGATGCCATACCTACACTAAGAAAATAAAACAAACTTAATATAACAATAAAACTTTTCATAATTTCCCTCAAAATTAATCTGAATAACCATTCGGATGATAAAATAATGTTACATTATGAGCATTAGAGGAAAGGAACTTTTGGGCTACTCGTTTAATGTCGTCTTTCGTAACAGCAAGATATTTATCCAATTCAGTGTTGATTAAACTTGGATTATTGAAATAAGCTTGATACTTGGCAAGGACTTCAGCTTTTTCGAGCACGTTTTTCTTTTCCATAATAAATTGTGTTTCCGTAATATTTTTTGCCTTTGTCAATTCCTCATCGGTAATGCCATCCTTTGCAATTTTCTGAATCTCCTCGAAAATTATATCTTTTATCTTCTTCAAGCTCTTGTTAGGATGGGCAACAGCATAGAAAATAATTCCGCCAGCATATTCCAAAGGCAATGGGAACATACTCGCCGCAACAGCTACCTGCTCTTTATCAACAAGCCTTTGATAAAGGCGAGAGCTTTCCCCATTTGCAAGAATATCGGAAAGGATGCTCATAGCATAATAGTCAGGTTCGCCAATTTTGGGCCCACGAAAGCCAATGAAAACCGCTGGAAGTTGAGCCTTGGGGTCATTCACCACTTCTTCGTAGCTTTTCTCCAATGGCAAAAGATTGAAATTGTGCCTTACAGGTGGTTCCGATGGTGGATAAATTCCAAAATATTGTCGCACAAGTTTCTTTGCTTCGGGGATATCAATATCCCCAACAATTACAAGAATGGCATTATTCGGTTTGTAAAAATTATCATAAAAGCCTTTGAAATCATCAATAGTGGCTTTTTCAAGATGTTCAATATAGCCAATTGTAGCCCAACCGTATGAAGTGCCGCCAAAAAGCCTTTCCGACATCTTCATCAACATTGTTCCATAAGGTTGATTTTCGTAACGCATTCGAAGCTCTTCGATTACAACTCCTTTTTGAGTATTAACACCAACGCTATCGACTTTGAGTTTTCTCATTCTCTGCGATTCAATCCACAATGCCAAATTGAGATAGTTCGAAGGTAATTTGAAATAGTAAACGGTTTCATCATAAGACGTATGGGCATTAAGCGTTCCACCAGCTTCCTGAACATACTTGTCGATGGATGCTCGGGGAATATTTTCTGTGGCTTCGAACATCAAATGCTCAAAGAAGTGGGCATAACCAGTGTGCTGCGGGTCTTCGTCGCGAGAACCAACTTTGTAATGAACAACCGTAGCAACTATTGGAGCGGTCTTGTCGACGGAATAAATAACCTTTAAACCATTCTCCAATGAGTCAACCTCATACTTAATTGGATTGAACTTGCACCTTGCTTCAAATGGATTAACTAACGCCATTGTAATTATAATAAATAACCACAATACACTAAAAGACCAAATTGACTTAAAAACACTCCTCTGCATAATTTAATCACCATAATATTTGAAAAAATAAATTTAAAAATCTATTAAACTAATTTGATAGCAAATTATTTTATCTTGACTGCGAAAACTGTTACATCATCAGCAAATTCATTAGAGTTAGAAAAATTACTTATTTCACTTATAAGTTCGTGACACAATTCCTTTGGGCAAAGGTCTGCTCGTTTTCGAACGAAGTCCACCAAATTTTGCATTCCAAATTCAGTTCCGTCGGAATTAGAACATTCGGTAATGCCGTCTGTATACGCCAAAATTAAATCTCCTGAATTAAGACTAACTACTTCTGTTTCAAACTCCATCGGGCTTTCAAAAGAGCCAAGAATTAAGCCACCTTTTGATAAAAAACGAATTTCGTTTGAGTTAGGAGAAAAATAAATTGGTGGATTATGCCCAGCATTGATGTATTCAAGTGTCTTGTTGGTTGCATCAATTCGCCCAATAAAAAAAGTAACAAATTTATCGGGTTCGGTGTTGTCCAAAACCAGTTGATTTATTCGGTTTACAATTTCTTTAAGTGGTAGATTTAATTCGGCAAGGACTCGAAGCCCAGCTTGAACATTTGCCATTAGCAATGCAGCAGGTATCCCTTTGCCCGATACATCGGCAATAGCAAAGTAAAAGGAACTCGTTCCAAACGGAATGAAGTCGAAATAATCCCCTCCTACTACTTTTGCAGGAATACTAAGCCCGAAACATTCAAAATCTGAAATTTGCCGAAAATTCTTGGGCAAGAGATTTTGCTGTATTGTTCTGGCTAATTCCAGTTCCTTTTCGATTTGCTTTTGTTTAATTTCCTGTTCAATCAACCTCAAATTTTCGAAAGCTTGCCCAAGATTATTACCAAGTATTTCGAGAAAACGTAAATCCTCAGCAGTGAAATTCTCATTATTATACTTTTTGGAAAGGATTAAAACACCTGTAGTTTGGTTTTGAACTTTTATCGGACACACAAGAGAAAGTCTCCGCTCGTCAAAATTTTCATTTGAACTGTGGCTAAAAGGTTTTAATTCATCAAATGAAACTGTCTCTTTCAATTCGAAAAAGTGTTCCAAAGTTTCAGCACTAAAACTTATGCCAGTATTATTATAAATCGACTCAGGAATGTCATTGATTTTATAGAACAATGCAAATTTATTAACCAGAAGTTGACCGAAAATCAAATATCGCAAATATGATGTTATCTTATCCCTTGTCAACAAGGAACTTAAATCCTTGTTCAATTCGTAAATAGTTTGCAGAACCTGATTCCTTTTTTCAAGTTCAATTTTTGAATTTAAAAGGCTTTGATAATTGTAAGCATTTTCCAAAGAACTCGAAATAAGATTACAAACGATATGGACATATTGAAGTTCTTCGGGAGAATAATCTTCCGAAATAGCTTTCCTTTCGAAGTAAAGCACAGCGAACTTATCAAAGCTAAAATGAAATTGTAAAAGCAAGTGAGAAGGTTCGGCAATTGTTACAATCCTTTCGTTTTTATTTGCTAAGCTCTTTAATTTCTCAATTAATATGTGAATTGTATCTTGTGAAAAATTTCCTTTGGTTGAAATTTGTTCCAGAGCGAACGGACTTCCCTGCCCAAGAAAAGCACAGGCACGGAAAAAGCCTAATTTGCCCATCAAGCTAAGCAAAGCAGTATTGAGGATAAACTCAACATCTCGACTCGAGATGAGCTTATTGCTTAAATCGAGCAGTGAATCGAGATTGATGAAAAGCGAAGTCCTGTTCATCAACGTGGCAAAAGTAACCTTACAGGGAAATTTAGCACATACTTTCCTTGTATTGATGCATTAACTGGATTGAGTAAATATAGAATGAACATACTGGGGGACTTCTTTTCAACTGCCATAATTTGGTCGATCTTATAATTATAACTTAGCCCAAAGAAGGCACCGGCAATATATTTTTGCATCTGGTCGGGATTTGTTACACTAAAACGAATAAGACCATTATCGGAAGAAATAAATCCAAAATATCGTCCAGCCACTTCAATCCCATTTGTCAGTAAATCTAAGGCACTAACATTCGAGATACCAATTTCTTTTGTTAAAGAGACATCGAAATTGGGATAAGAAATAACAGTTAACTTGGCAGGAGTCTTTGCTTCTGTTGAGTCAACCCTCCCCTTGCCCAAACATAAGACGAAAATCGATTCTTTCAATGGATGAATTGAGATATCTATTGGATAATCGGGCATATCCAGCTGTTTGACTAAAGAATATGTCCTTGAATCGAAAACAAAGAGTTTGCTTGGTTTCAAGGAAATGCCAATAACATAATAATCGATGCACTCCAAGTGTATCACAGGAGCAGGGGTTTTGATTCTTCGAGCTATCTGAAAATTGCTTAAATCTAAAACTTCCAAAGTAGTATCATTTGCAAATGAAACAAAGCCTGTTGTTGCATTTGGAAAAGCAATACTCGACGGAATCCTTGAGTCCGAACTCCAATCTAATTCGGACACAAACCGCAGGCTATCGTATGTACATATTGTAATTTTAAATGATTTACTCTGGAATATGAACATCAAATTTCTGTAAATAACTATCTGGTTGATTTCGTTCAATTTTTTGCCATTAGTGAGATAATATGCATCATCAGAATTCAACTTCAAAGACGGGATTTCTAATGTTTGCAATGAGTTAGGATTATCTTCGGTAACAACAAAGAGAGTTTGTGTCGGAAGTTCGCTTTCGATAATGCTTTCCTCCTTTTTGCAGGAAAGAAGCAAAAAGATGGTAAAGATAGAAACGATGAAAATTCTCATAAAAATCAAATCACTTCAACTATTTTGTAAATTAATTTGCTTAATACTTTGTCTGCCTTTGCTGCAGTTTCCAAAATTTCCTGAACATTAATCGAAGGCATAGGAATAGGAAAGACTTCATCGGTAACAACGGAAAATCCAAGAACCTCCATTCCCATTTGCCGAGCGACGATAGTTTCGGGAATCGTACTCATCCCAACCACATCGGCACCTATCAAGCGAATGTATTTAGCTTCGGCTCGTGTTTCGAGTGTTGGTCCAGGAACAGCAGCATAAACACCACGATACACCTTAATCTTCTCTTCGAGGGCAATCTTTTCGGTTAACTCAATAAGCCTGCGGGAATATGGTTCGCTCATCTCAACAAATCGTGGACCAAAAATTTCTTTGTTGTAACCAATTAACGGATTTGTCCCAAGAAGATTAATGTAATCATCGATAATCATTATCGAACCTTTGGGGATATATTGAGTCAGCGATCCACAAGCATTCGAAACAATAAGAATATTAGCCCCCAAAAGCCTCATTACTCGGACAAGGAAAGTAACATCTTGAATATCGTATCCTTCGTAATAGTGGAACCTTCCATGCATTGCAACTATATTCTTCCCAGCCAGCCGACCTACTAACAGTTTTCCATGATGGAAATCAACTGTCGACACAGGACAATAAGGAATCTCGTCGTAAGCAATTTCGTTTGAAACTTCAATGTAGTTAGTTAAATCGTTTAAACCTGTTCCAAGAATAATTGCAATCGAGGGCTCAATGGATATTTTAGATTTGACATAATCCGTTGCTTCGTGTAGTCTCCGAGCGAGCTCATCAATTGAAATTGCCATAGCTTCAATATCGATTGTTAAACATTATTTATTTAGTTTGACTCAGGATACAAAACAAATTTGGCAAAATTATCGAATTTAATATACTTTTTAGCATAAGTCAACAAATCATCAAGTGTTAGGTCGTCAATCATTTTTCTGTAAACATCAATGTAATTTAAGGGATAATTATCGTTGTAATAGTTGTAAATCAAATCGGTCCAGAACCAGTTCTCTTTTAAATTTACTTCGAGGTCTCGTTTGAAAATTTCCTTAATTTTGGTCAAATAAATTTGGTCCTCCTTTTTAGTAGTAACTTCTTTTAAAACACCAATTGCGTCATTAGTTAATTCTTCAACACGAGTGGGGTCGCACCCAAAAGTAATGTTCAAAGAATAATCTGGTTGTGGAAATTTCCTTGTTTGGAACCAAGCTCCAACACCATAAGTTCCACCTTTATCCTCGCGCAAAACCTCACGAAGGCGAATATCGAGTAGTTGCTCCAATGCTTTAAGCATAAATCTTTCTTTAAGGTCCCAAACAAAAGGATTCGAAAGGATAAGTCGAACATAACTTTTCTTTTCCATCCCCTTCTTGAAAACTTTATCGATTTTTCCATTAAAGTAGCGGACACCATCATCTTTGGGTTTTTCTTTAATTCCATTTCCCGGAATAGAAGCAATGTATTTTCGGATGAAATTCTTCAAAGTATCAAAATCAAAATTGCCAACGAATATGAAAACAAAGTCCGATGGCGATTGGAATCTTTGGGTGAATAAATCATACGCACGGAAGAAATTAACGCTTTCGATGAGGTCTTTCGACCACGGCTTCCTTCTGAAATGCTTATTCCAAGTGTAAAAGGATACGGAATCTCTGAAAAGCCTTTCTGGATTGTTTTGTGCATCTTCAACATAGGAAATCCATTGCTTCTTGACCGCATTGAAAGCTTCTTTGTCTGCTCTGGGTTGAGTAAAATACAAATTGAGCAACTCGAAGAAAGTTCTTAAATCCTTCGGCGAAGAATTTCCAGTCAAAAATTCTTCGTAAGAAGAAATTCGAGGCGATAAACTAACTATTTTATCGGATAGATACTTGTCCAGTTCGGTTTTGTTAAATGAACCAATACCACTTTCTTCGATAAATTCAGGTGCAAACGACAGGTTAAAGTAATCAGAATCGGCAACAAGAGAAGAACCGCCGGGACTAAAAGCTCGGAAATAAACTTCGTCATCTTTGAAGTTGGTCTTTTTAGCAACAACTTTTGCACCATTTTCTAAAACATATTCCACTGCATCAAATTCTTTGAGCTGCTTTTCGGATACTATTTTACCTTCCGAAACTTTTTTATCGAATAAAGGCTTTGTTGGAACAATATCAACATAAGGTTCCAATGGCTTTGTTGAATATGTTTCGAACAAAGTCTTAATTTCATTCTCCTTTGGTGCAACAACATCGGGTCGTTCTGGCAAACTCACTGCAATAACTGCGTTTTCCTTTTTGATAAACTTCTTAGGCAAGGAATTCACTTCTTCCAACTTGATTTCGGGCAGCCATTTTTTAACAAGTTCATACTCATACTCAATCCCGGGTATAGGTTCACCTTCCAAGAAATGACGCACATATTCAAATGCATAGTTAATCGACTCGGTTTTGTCTCTTTCCTTAAAACTGGACTCATACATTCGCAGCATTTCATTTTTAGCCCTTTCAAACTCGGTTTGGCTAAATCCGTGTTGGTAAGCACGGAAAGCCTCGAGCAGCAAAGTTTCGACACAGCGGTTAACTTCGTTCCCAATTGCCCCAGCAAATAAAACAAAACTGCTGTTTTCTCGACCTAAATTCCCAACATAGGAAGATGCAAAAAACTTAAATGGTGGATTTTCTTTGCGAAGATACTCTCTCAAACGATAGTTTAGCATATTTGTGAAAAGCTGCCGTTTAATAAATTCACGATAGTCTCCAAATGTACCTTCGGGAATTTTGTCGCCTTTGAATGTAATTTCAACCCGTGGGAACGACAATTCCTTATCCGAAGCAATCGAAACAAAAACTTCTGGATGTGGTGGTATTTTAACATATTCTCTCGGGCGTGGGTTTTCTGGCTTGGGAATCGCAGCGAATTTCTCTTTAACGAGTTTTTCAACATAATCGACATCAAAATCTCCGACAGCAATCACAGCCATCAAATCGGGACGATACCAATCTTTGTAAAATCTTTTGATAACATCATAGGAAGCATTTCGAAGGATGTTGGTATCTCCAATGACATCGTGAATTGCATATTTTGAATTGTAGAACAAAAATTTGTTGTGTTTCCTTTCCACTCGCTCGTCGGCACCACGACCAAGCCGATACTCTTCGATTACTACACCTCGTTCCTTATCTATTTCCGTCGGGTCGTAAGAAACATTATGTGCCCAATCTTCGAGAATTTGAAAACCGTTATTAAATTGATTCAAACTATCGGTTGGAACTTGAAGCATATAAACTGTTTCGTCCCAAGATGTAAAAGCATTGAGCTCGGGTCCAAATTTGACACCAATAGACTCGAGGAAATCGACCAGAGCCTGCCTGGGAAAGTTTTTTGTTCCGTTGAAAGCCATATGTTCACAGAAATGGGCTAAGCCATTTTGGTCTGGGTCCTCGCAAATTGCACCAGCATTAACAACAAGCATTAATTCGGCTCGTTTCTCTGGCTTTTGATTGAAACGAATGTAATACTTTAGCCCATTTGGCAAAGTTCCATATTTAATTTTTGGGTCGATAGGGACTGGGTCGCTAAGAGAATTATATTGAACGACAGGCTGCGAATAAACTAAATATGAAAACAATAAAACAAAGACAGAAAAGAACAAAGTTCGTTTCATTTTCAAACCTTTGAATAATAAAAAAACTAAATTAAAAATTTTTTCAATTTTAATAAACTTTCAATGCATTTTTATTTTGAAATTTGTTGAATAATCTATAATTTAATTTTTTTCAAAATTAGGAGATTTAAAAATGTATGGTAGGATTAAGGAATATTTAGCCGAAGAATTAAAGAAGCTCGAAGAACAAAAACTTTACAAACACGAAAGAATTATCGAAAGCCCGCAAGGACCGGAAATAATTGTTCGCGGGAAGAAAGTGCTTAATTTTTGTGCCAATAACTATCTTGGCTTATCTTCGCATCCCGAACTTATCAAAGCAGCGCATAAAGCGATTGACGAAAGAGGATTTGGGTTGTCTTCTGTTCGTTTCATCTGTGGTACACAGGATATTCATAAAGAATTGGAAAGGAAAGTAAGCGAATTTCTTGGGACCGAGGACACAATTCTTTTCTCTTCGTGCTTCGATGCAAATGGTGCAGTTTTCGAGCCATTAATGACCGAAGAAGATGCCATCATTACCGATGCATTGAACCACGCTTCGATAATCGATGGTATTCGGCTATCTAAGGCTAAAAGGTGGATTTATGCACACGGCAATATGAGCGATGAAATTGTGATAGACCCAGCCACAGGGAAAGAAGCCAAAGGATTAGAACGATGCCTAAAGGAAGCCCAAGAATGTAGATTTCGTCTAATCGCTACCGATGGAGTTTTCTCGATGGATGGTGATATTGCCAATCTACCAAAAATTGTTGAACTTGCAGAAAAATACGACGCGCTGGTGATGATTGACGATAGCCACGCGACTGGCTTTATGGGTAAAACAGGTAGGGGGACGCACGAATACCACAATGTTATGGGCAAAATCGACATTATCACAACAACATTTGGCAAAGCACTTGGCGGAGCATCCGGCGGCTGTATTTCTGGTCGAAAAGAAATCATCGATTGGATGAGGAACAAAGCTCGACCATATCTGTTTTCGAATACATTAGCCCCATCGGTTGTTGGTGCTACTTTGAAAGCATTGGAACTTTTAACCGAAACCACATACCTCCGCGATAAGTTAGAAGCAAATACCAAAATGTTCCGCAAAATGATGACCGAGGCTGGATTCGACATTATCCCGGGCGACCATCCTATTGTGCCTATTATGTTTAGCAAATATCCCAATTCTTCGGAAATTGCAGTAGAGTTTGCAAATAGAATGCTCGACGAAGGAATTTATGTCATTGCCTTTTCTTATCCTGTTGTTCCAAAAGGCAAAGACCGAATTCGAGTCCAGCTATCTGCAGCACACGAACCACATCACATCGAAAAGGCAGTAGAAGCATTCGTTAAGGTTGGAAAGGAATTGAAAATAATTTAACATTGTAGTCGTATATTCCTTTTTGGTAATATTTTGAATTTATGAAAAAAGTTTTAAAACCCCTATTAGGTTTTGTCGGAGGGGGAGTTTTGGGATATTTATACTACTTCTTCGTTGGTTGTAAATCTGGAAGTTGTGCAATTACTTCTAATCCTTGGCTTTCTATCCTTTGGGGTGCTATTTTTGGACTAATATTGCTTTTCCCAACAAAAAAAAGATGATAACAAAAGAAATAACAATTGAAGAATTGGTTACGGTTCTTCCCGAAAGCGTTTCGTATCTTATGGAAAAAGGTATTAGGGCATTAATATGTGGGGAGCCAATTTGGGGAACTCTTGAAGAAATTGTTCTTGCCAAAGGCTACTCACCCGAAGATTTAGATAAAATTGTTGATGAATTAAACCAATTGAAAAATAAATCGACTAAGGAACCGTAACAAGAACGTTATCAATTAAACGGGTTTTACCCAGATACACCGCAACGAGAATTACAACCGTTTGACCCGGTGAAAACTCTTCGGGTTCATCTAATGTCTCACTATCCACAGCGGCAACATAATCTATGAAAAATTCTCTAAATTGGCGTAAATGCTGGAGGACAATCGAATTGATTTGCTTCCGCCGTCGCTCGCCATTCTGTACTGCTTTGATTCCTAAATTCAGAGCTTCAAAAATTCGAGGGGCGAGCTTCCTTTCTTCTTCCGATAAATATACATTTCTTGAACTCATTGCAAGTCCATCAGCCTCGCGAACTATTGGTGCTACAATGATTTTAATATCGAATAAGAGTTCTTTGACCAGTTGCTTAATTACAAGAGCCTGCTGGAAATCTTTTTGACCGAAAATAGCAACATCGGGCTTCGTTGCATTGAACAATTTTGTTACAACTGTTGCAACTCCATCGAAATGGCCCGGTCTTTTCACTCCTTCAAACTTATCGGTGAATTTTCCCACAATAACTTTTGTATAAAAATTATCCGGGTAAATCTCCTCGATTGTTGGTGCAAAAAGATAGTCTATCCCGACGGATTGAGCCAACTCGAAATCTCTTTGAAAGTTTCTGGGGTACCTTTCGAAGTCTTCGTTTGGTCCAAATTGGGTTGGATTAACAAAAAGCGTTGTCACTACAATTTCGCCATATTCCCGTGCAAGCTCCATCAAACTAAGATGCCCTTTATGGAAATAACCCATCGTAGGGACACATACTATCCTTTTCCCCTCACTTCGATGTGAATCAATAATTTTCTGCATCTCTTTTACCTTTTCAACAACAACCATAAGTACCTCCTATTTGAAATGAATTTTCCCCGAAGTCTGATTTAATAAACTTTCCTTAAATTTTTCGAAATTATCTTCTGCAATTATTCCTTTAACCTCCACAGAATTTGAGTTATACGTCTCCTCAACCGAATTCATATATTCAATGATTAAAGGCTTAATTTTAGAAAAATGATTATAATCTGTTTCAAATGCGATTTCCTTAAAATTTTGAATTTCAACCAGAATTGCCGAAGCCAAAGCCAACTTAGCCGATTCTGAATATGCCCTAATCAAACCTGATGCCCCAAGTTTTATACCACCAAAGTATCTTGTAACAACAACAAGTACATTTGTTAAGTCAAAATTAAGTATTGTCTGCAAAATGGGTTTGCCAGCAGTTCCCGAAGGTTCACCATCGTCATTGAATCGATAAATTTCTTTTTGTTTTCCAAAAACATACGCAAAACAATGATGCGTGGCATCGGGGAATTCGTGTTTCACTGTTTGCAAAAAACTTTCGGCATCTTCGAGATTCGTCAAGGGAAAAGCTTCGGAAATGAACTTGGATTTTTTTATAATCAATTCAGCCTTCGTTGGGGATTGAATTGTCTTAAATGAACCCTTTAACTCATTTGAAGTATTTTTGCTAATTTGATTTTTCATAACTTTATTTAATTATGAAAATAGCTATTGTCTGTTATCCAACTGTGGGCGGAAGTGGAATTGTAGCAACAGAACTTGCTTACAATCTTGCAAGCTTTGGTAATATCGTTCATCTCGTAAGTTATTCTCCTCCATTTAGATTTAACAAATATAATGAAAATATCTTTTTCCATAATGTACCAATCACCAATTATCCTTTGTTTGAATTTCCAATGTATACTATCTCAATCGCTGCAAAATTAGCCGAAATCGTCGAAAGCGAAAATATTGAAATCATTCACTGCCATTATGCTATTCCACACACGATAAGCGGAATTATTGCAAAAGAAATAGTCAACAAGTTCAGCAAAGTTAAAGTCGTTACAACACTACACGGAACAGATGTTACATTAGTTGGCAAACAAGAAAACTTCCGAAAAATCGTGCAATATGCGTTGAATAAAACCGATGCTATCACTTGTGTTTCCGAGTTCCTGTATCAATCAACAATCCGTGAGTTTTCTCCCAACAAACCAATTGAGGTCATACCAAATTTTGTTGATACAAACGAATACAAAAGGCAAAGCAATCCAAAATTAAGAAGAAAATTTGCTGATGATGAAGAAAAAATCATCATTCACATTTCAAATTTCCGAAAAGTTAAAAGAGTTCCTGATGTAGTGCAAACTTTCTCTCTTATCCAAAAGCAAATTCCTTCGCGATTAATCCTTGTTGGCGACGGTCCGGATTTTAGTGAAGTCGAAAATCTAATTATTAAATTGAATTTAAAGGACAAGGTATGGTTGTTAGGTGAACAAACTTCAATAGTTGAACTTCTGTCTATTTCCGACCTTTTTATACTTACGAGCGAAACCGAAGGTTTTGGACTTGCAGCACTCGAAGCAATGAGTTGCGAAGTTCCCGTCGTTTGTTACAACGTTGGCGGTTTGAGTGAATTCGTTTTTGATGGAATAAATGGTTTCCTTGTTCCGCTGGGCAATATCGAGCTTTTAGCAAATAAATCTATTGAACTTTTAAGAAACGATACTTTAAGACAAAGCTTTGCAATCAATGCTCGGAAAACGGTGGTAAAAAATTTTGATTCAAGAATAATTACTGAAAAATATTTAAATTTGTATCTTTCATTAATAAATGGAAGTATTTTATGAAAACTGTAATCTTATCAATGTTTCTGGCATTTTTTGCAGTTTCACAAACCTTCTCTGCTGAATTTGACGAAGAGTTTTTCCCTTTCCAAATCGGGGCTTACATAACAGGCAAAGGATGCGTTAACACTGTTGAACCTCCACAAGGAGTTAAAAACGACTTTCAACTAAGCAAAATGCCCGATATTGGTATGAAATTTTCCTATCAATTTCAGCCAACTTCAAGCTCAAAAGTTTTTGCTGAGCTATCTTACCTTTCTGTTTATTACAAGCAAAAACTTTACAATAACTCCAGCATTAATTGGGTAAACGAATTTCATTATTTCAACCTTGGTGTAGGCTTTGAATTTTCTTCGATGTTTCTTTCTTTAAATCTTGGATTTCCAAGCTCAGGCAAATGGGGAATATATGTTGTACCACTCGATTTAAAAACCGAAGAAATGAACACAATGTTCCAAATTCGTTTTGGAGGAGCAATTCCAATTTTTCAAAACAGAATTGGAAGCCTGAATTTCTTGATTTTCGGAGATTACTTCCTTGTGGGTGCTTTAACACAGGAATCGAACTATAATCCCCGAGTTGCTTCTCTTTCAATTGGTCTGAATTATATGTTTAATATTCGATAAATGGAAAAGTTTGTAATTCGCGGCGGCAATAAGCTAAAAGGGAAGGTAAGAATTTCGGGAGCAAAGAACGGTGTTCTGGCGATGATGCCAGCTACAATTCTATGTCCCGGCGTCTTTACCCTGCGAAACGTACCCAATCTTCGGGATGTCTGGACTATGTCCAGATTGCTGAATGATATGGGAATATATTCCGAACTTAATGGAGATGAATTATTCATTGATTCTCGGAACATACATAGTTTTGAAGCACCTTACGAGCACGTCAAAAAGATGCGTGCCTCTTTTTATGTCCTTGGTCCTTTGGTTGGGCGATTTGGAAAAGCCAAAGTTTCGCTCCCAGGCGGTTGTGCTTGGGGTCCTCGCCCGGTAGACCTTCATCTTAAAGGTCTGGAAAAACTTGGGGCGGAAATTTCAATCGAGGGGGGTTATGTTATTGCAAAGGCAAACAAACTAATCGGAACGAGAATCCACCTCGATGTTCCCAGCGTTGGTGCAACCGGGAACATAATGATGGCTGCTGTGCTTGCAAAAGGAACCACGATTATTTCAAATGCTGCAATAGAGCCCGAAATTACTGCATTGGCAAAATTCCTTATAAAAATGGGAGCCAAAATTCACGGCGTTGGTACAAACATCCTTGAAATCGAAGGTGTTGAAACTCTAAACCAAACAAACGAAGTAGTAATCCCCGACAGAATTGAAGCGGGTACAATGTTAATCGCCGGTGCAATTACCGAAGGAACCGTAACAATCGAAGGTTGCAATCCTTACCACATAACTTCGGTAATATCAAAAATGGAAGAAGCTGGCTGCAATTTTGAAATTCACGAAGATAAAGTTACTGTTCAAATTGATGGACCACCGAAACCCGTTGATATAACCACCGCTGTTTATCCGGGGTTCCCTACCGATATGCAATCGCAATGGGTTGCCTTTATGCTCAAGGCCAATGGTGTGTCGAAAATCACTGAAACCATTTATCCCGATAGATTTAAGCATATTCCAGAACTTCAGCGATTGGGGGCACAAATCGAAATGAGCGATAATACGGCAATCGTTTATGGCGGGAAAAAGCTTTCGGGTGCAACTGTAATGGGTTCGGACTTACGCGGTAGTGCTGCCTTAGTGCTCGGAGCCTTGATTGCAGAAGGAACCACCGAAGTTTTACGAATTTACCACATCGACCGCGGTTATGAATCAATTGACCGCAAATTGCGCGCTCTCGGTGCAGACATAGAAAGAGTTCCAACAGATGAATTCTAAATTACCTGAGATAATTACTGATTTTTACTCAATACAATCCGCCCTGTTTTTTTGAACTTCGAAATTTAGCATAAAATGGTTCAAGGGGCAAACTCATAGCAACAGGTAACGAACAAATAGCTTCACCCCTACAATAATTTGTAATTTTTCAGACATCGGATGCTTCACAAACATCCGATGTCTTTTGGTAATGTTCTGTTATGGTCACGAAGGAGAGTTTTCGGTCAAGCAAGCAAATAATTCAACATCTTGTAGGTGCTAATAATTATTCGCACCTAAAACTCTTTTTTCAATTTTTAACTTTCCTTGTTTCGGATTTGGTTAATTATAATCCTTGCTTTGGAATTAAATATTGAGCGGGGAAACTTTGTCAGCAACTCGGTAAAAGTGCTTACTGCTTCTATCCTCTTATTTTGCTTATACTGACAAAGCCCCAGATTAAACAAAACTTCGTCGAAATAGATTGAACTTGGATATTTCTTTTGGAAATCCAAAGCCAATTGTTCTGCACTGACGAAATCTTCCATCGACATTAAATCTCTCAGAATTTGCAAATCGATGTATTCTTCGAAATCAGTTCCTTCGACTTTTCCTTTTGCCATCCGAAGCAAAATTAAAGCCGAGTCAAGTTGCTTCTTTTCTCGACAAATCTCGGATTGTGCATAAATTGACATTGCAAGGTTGTATTGTTTGAATTTTTCAATAAACAAACTGATACGCAACGCTTCGCTGGCTATGTCCGATGGTGATTCCTCAATCAATTGAGCAAAGTAAAATTGTGCTGAATCAAAGTTCGATTTGTAAAAATAGGCTTTCCCAATTTTAAAGATTGATTGATAATGCTCATAAGGTTTGCTTTGTTTAGTAGAATTCAGAACTTCTTTAAAAATTCTTATTCCATCATCAAATTGGTATTGGAATATCTTAATATCCCCCAGCAGTAATTTTGATTTGTTCAAAAAAGGATAATACTGTTTCTTGACAAGCTCTTTTAATATATTTTCTGCTTTGGAATACTCACCCAAGTATAGGGTCAACAGCTCAGCAATTCTATATTTTGTCTCGATGTAAGGAGCACTATTTAATTGGAAGCTTTCAAGGGCTTGTTCGTATTTTTGTATAACATTCTGAATTAGAGCCTTATCTACTTTCTTGTTGCCTAATATCTTATAATCAGTTGCTTGGGCAATTCCTAAAACTGAGACGGACAAAAATGGAGACTTTTTTACTGAAGAAATTATGTATTCAAAAGCTTTCAAAGCCACATCGTACTCCCCATCGTTGAGAGCGGTTTGAGCAAAGCGAAAAATCACAGAGCCTTGGGCCTTCGTAGCCTCGTCGATTTCTTTGTTGACTTCGAAAGCTTTATCAAAATCTTTCGCAGAGTATAAGAACCAAGCATAAAGTTCTTTGAAGTTTATATCACTGCTTTTGGCTTTTATTTCCTTTTCAAAAATTTCCCTTGCATTTTTGTTTTCTATCCACAACGAAATTTTTGCCTCTGCCCAATTAAAATCTTTCGTCCTTTGGAAAGCAGACAAAATTTCATCGATGCATTTTTCAGAATTACCCGTTATTAAATACAAACTGATTAATTCATTGTAGAAAGCCAAATCGGAACCGAGCTTTTTTCTACCTAAAAGCAAAGTTTCGATAGCAAGATTAAATTGTCTAAGATTACTTTGAACTTCTGCTACTTTCAAATAAGTTGAGTCATCTTTTGGATTACTTTGGATAGCAGAGTCCCAAAGAGATTTTGCCCTTTGGTTGTTGCCAGTCAACCAAAAAATCTCGCCAGCAGTAAGCAATAAATCAAAAGACTTGTCGAATTTAAGTCGCTCTTCGATAATTGGGACTAAGTCGCTAAATTTGTTTTGGGCTTTCTTGCATCGAACAAGCCCACGAAAGTACTCAATGTTCTGTTTGTTTTGCTGATAAAGTTCCAAATACAACTCCTCGGCTTTGGAATAGTCCCCATTTCGCTCGAAACTTTGTGCTAATTTATATTTTTGCTCAAAAATGCTTTGAGAGAAAACTTGGCTGGATATAACCAAAAAAAGAAAAAGTATTATCTTTGCTTTTTTCATTTTCATCTTTTTTGAATAAACTTATTTGACGAAATTTTTTTATTTGTGTTTTAAAATTGATAATTAATGGAAACCCGAGCAAATTATTTGAATAAACTCCTTGAAGACTTAAACAACTGTGCCTTCTCCTTCCCCGATTATTGGATACCCAAAATATGGATTAATGCCGAAGAGGCGGGGGAAATTATTCTGATTGAACCAAAACAATTTTTCATTAAACAAATTGAAAAAATTTTGAGCTTTGGTGAAAACACCGAAACCGCTTCAACACCAGAAAATTCGCTTGTGTATTGTATGATGATAAGGTATACCACTGCTTTCGACCACAACCAAGACGGCAAGTTAAACTTCGAACCCATTGATAATTTATTTTACGAAACTGGTACTTTTTTAAAAACAATTGCTTTGCTACCCTACTTGAAGCATCTGGGAATTGATATTCTTTACCTTTTACCCATCAACGAAATTTGTATGCAGGGTCGGAAAGGAAATCTTGGTTCACCTTATGCATATAAACATCCCCTTCGTATCGACCCAAGACTTGGCGAACCTTTTTTGACTTTGTCGCTGGATGAACAATTTTCTGCTCTCGTAGAAGCTTGCCACCTGCTTGGGATAAAAGTCGTGCTTGAGTTTGTTCTACGAACTTCAGGTATCTGTACCGATTTGGCTTTGGAGCATCCAGAGTGGTTCTATTGGGTTAAAGCAAGTTGTATCGAAAATGGAGAATTTGCTCCACCCAAATTTACTCAAAAGGAACTTGAAATAATTTCGGAAAAAGTGCTAAACAACGATTTTGAGAATTTGATTCCGCCCGATTCTAATTACCAAAAATTATTTACCCCTATTCCCGAATATGTTCACCTCGAAAACGGCATCCCTATTGGTATTTTATCCGACGGAACAAAGGCAAGGATACCCTTTGCATTTGCCGACTGGCCTCCCGACGACACACAGCCCTTATGGAAGGATGTTACTTATTTTCGCTATTACGAACATCCCGATTTCAACTACATTGCTTACAACACAGTTCGAATGTATTCGAAGGAATTAATCGAAGGTGGTAGAAAAGTCGAAAGCCTTTGGAATTTCATAGCCGACATTATCCCATACTTCATAACAAAATTCAACATCGACGGTGCTATGATTGATATGGGTCACGCCATACCCCAAGAACTGCTGGATAACATTTTTGCAAATGCATGCTCTTTGAAAGAAGATTTTATCTTTTGGGAAGAAAACTTCAACATTCATAGTAAATCAAAGGAACAAGGCTACAATGCGACATTGGGCTATTTGTTTTTCGATGAAGCTAATCCCGAAAAAATGAATGAATTTATAATGAAATTGGAAAACGATGAGTTTCCGTTGCCATTCTTTTTGACGCCCGAAACACACAACACACCACGCTCCGCAAGGTTTGGTTGCAATTACAGCAAAATGACTTATGTTTTCAATTCCTTTCTCCCCGGAATTCGATTCCTCCTTTCGGGGTTCGAACTTTGTGATGCTCTGCCCTACAATACAGGGCTAAATTTCACTCCCGAGGAAATTGAGCAGTACCCGCCAGAAATTTTACCTCTTTTTTCAATTGCTTCAATGCCTTGGCTCAACTCGAACATAGTCAGATTCATTCAAAATGTAAACTCATTGGTAAAAGAATTTAACTTAACCAACGAAAAGTTCGAGGAATCGAAAATCGTCAAGCTTGATTCCACAAATCCGTATGTAGTTGCATATAAACGAATATTGAAAGAATTCGACATAATTATACTCGGCAACTTTTCCAACCAAGAACAGCCAACTTTTATTGAAAGCGATAACTCTTTTTTGAAGTACTCAGAAATAATTTTGGGTGAATTTTGTATGAACAGCTACAACCAAATCATCTTATTACCTTTTGGATACGCAGTGTTCAAATATTTCAAGCAGTTGTAAGAACGGCAAGCATTAATCTCTGGGCTCCGTATTCCTTTAAAAGCTTCCCGCAATAATATAGAGTGGAACCAGTGGTAAGTACATCATCAACAATGATAAAGTTCTTATTTTCGACGAAAGCTTTATCCCGAGTTATTGCAAATGCCTTGGATACATTGGATATTCGCTCTTCAAAACCAAGTTGTGTTTGGGATTCTGTGTAAACTACCCTTTTAAGAAGTTTTGTTTCAAGAGGAATAGCCGTTACTTTTGATATTGCCTGTCCAATGATTTCTGACTGATTGAAAGTCCTTTCTCGCTTTCTAACAAGATGAATAGGCACTGGAACGATGTAGTCAACTTTTATCTGCTTTTTCTCAATCTCATCTTTAATCTTTTCACCAAGCAATTTGCCAGTGAATTTTCCTATTTGTGTAAATTTGGAGTATTTGAAATAGTGAATGATTTCCAAAAACTGGTGATTCCCTTCGGAATCGAACAAAGAGAAGGCAAAAGAGAAAGGATTGTTTTCCGCCCCGAAATGTTGGTCGAATCGTTCAAGAATATCCTTTGAATTTTTTGGTTGGGGAAGATTTTCCCAGCAATCACTACATATATGATTCGAGCCAATGGGGTTGTTCTCGATGACTTTGCCACAGAAGATACAAGTTGGCGGTGCAAGTACAAAATTAAAGGAATTAAACAATTCAAGAATGAAGCGGAATTTCACTGTTGGGAGTTTCTTTTTGAACTTCCTTCCTTAAAAAAGTCTCTAAAGATAAAACAGAAGCCGGAAAATAAAACAAGAAAATACTAAGACCCATCGTCAAAAGATTTTCAATTACTTTTCTTAATCCAACATATTCAATACGATGGGAAAAACAACCACAATTGATGTTCAGTCCACGTGCCCAAGCAGAAATTACCATCAAAGTAAATACGACTAAGAGAGAAAAAGAAATGGCAGAGGTAGTTTTAACCCGAATTCCCAAGATTAACAAAAGTCCAATGGTTAATTCAATCCAGGGTAAGATGATAGCTGAAATTTGAGAAATAAAATCCGGGAAAAGTCTGTAATTGCTTATTTCTTTGAAAAAAGCTTCGGGATTATCGATTTTCCCTACTGCTGCGTACAAAAATATTATTCCAAGAGTAATCCTGAAAATAACTGCAATAATTTCTATGAAATAATTTCGTCTCATTTTTTTGTTTTAAAAAAAATTTAAACGCAGAAGTTTTAATTTAATTTTTGAGGTAATAATCAAATGAGTTTAATTCGCTCAATTTCAGGAATACGAGGAATAATAGGCAAAAGCTTAACCCCAAATGTAATTACTGAATATGTAGCAGGTTTCTCCGAAATCATACCCGAGGGAAAAGTTGTAATAGGAAGGGATGGCAGACCATCTGGTTGCTGGATTGAAAATATTGTTGTTGGCACTCTGCTTGCAATGGGCAGAGATGTTGTGCGTTTAGCTATCGTTCCTACTCCAACTGTTCAAGTTCTGGTCGAGGAACTGAAAGCCTCTGGTGGAATTTCTATCACTGCATCCCATAATCCATCGGAATGGAACGGTTTGAAGTTTATTAATCAAAATGGTATTTTCTTTGGACAATATGAGAACAAAAAGTTGTTTGAACTGGTCGACAACAAGGCTTTTAAATGTCCAAATAAATTTAGCTCCAATGTTGTTGAAGAAACCCAAGCAATACAAATCCACGTAAACAAAATCCTAAACTTGCCAATTTTCAAGGAAACAAGTATTTTGGAAAAAATCCGCACAAAGAAATTCAAAGTTCTAATCGATTGTAATAATGCTTCGGGCTCCATTGCCCTACAAGATTTGTTAAAAGAATTTGGTGCGGAAGTAATTGCTTTAAATTGTAATCCTGATGGCAACTTTGCACACTTGCCAGAACCAATTCCACAGAATCTTCTCGAAACTTCAAAACAAGTGCTAAATCATCAATGCGATATTGGCTTTGCAGTCGACCCAGATGCCGATAGGTTAGTTATCTTCGATGAAAATGGCAACGCTGTTTGGGAAGAATTAACAATCGTATTGGTAATTCAGAGTGTTGCCGAAAATCTTGAATATTTCAATCCCAAAAGCAATAAGGTTGTCGTGAATTATTCAACTACAAGTCTTGCTGAATATATTGCAAAAAAATATGGATTAGAAGTTCTTCGTGCTCCTGTTGGAGAGATTAATGTTGTCCAAAAAATGCAGGAAGTTTCTGCGATAATCGGCGGTGAAGGAAGCGGTGGTGTTATTCTTCCCCTTTGCCACTATGGTCGGGACTCACTCGTTGGAATCGCTCTTATACTCTCTTTGTTAAGTAAAACGAATTTGACAGTATCGCAAATCATTTCCTCGCTACCAAAAGTTTATATGGACAAAAAAACAATCCCCTTAAAAGAAGACTTCGAAGAGAAGATTGAAGAATTGGTTGAAACACTCGGTTTAAGTTTATTTGACGTGAACACCGAAGATGGTTTCAGAATAAATTTAGAAAATGGTTGGCTACACATAAGAAAGTCGAACACCGAGCCTATAGCCCGAATTGTTTATGAGAACTTCGATTTTGATGAGCATCAGAGAATTTCTAAATTATTAGCAAAAATTTTTCTTGGGTAAATAATGTTGAGAGTTTCAATTTTAACAATTGGTGATGAAATTTTAATTGGGCAAATTGTTAATACCAATGCAAGTTGGATTGCCCAAAAATGCGTCGAAGTAGGAGCCTCTGTAATTGAGCATTGTGTGGTTGGCGATAGCGAAGAAGAAATACTTGAGACTTTGAAGAGATTATATAATCTCTCGGACATAATTTTAATAACCGGCGGATTAGGACCTACTCGAGATGATTTAACCAAGCCTGTTCTAACAAAATTTTTCGATGATGAGCTAATCTTTTCCGATGAAGTTCTTCAATGGATAAAAGAATATTATTCCAAACGAGGCATCAACGAAGTTACCGAAAGAAATAAAAACCTCGCAAGCGTTCCTAAAAGTTGTACTCCATTAAAAAATTTAGTTGGAACCGCTCCCGGATTGTTATTCGAAAAAGAAAACAAAGCCGTCTTTGCTATGCCCGGCGTCCCCAAAGAAATGCAATTTTTGATGAAAGAATATGTCATTCCTTACATTCAAAAGAAAATTGCCAGTCGCAAATTACCTACTCATATATTCCGAGTACTTCAAACTTGCGGAATTGCCGAAAGCGTTCTTGCCGATAAACTTTCTGGCTTGGAGGAAATTTTAAACGGGGTGAATGTTGCTTTTTTGCCTTCGTATAAAGGAGTTCGATTACGAATCGAAGCAAAAGGTGAAGATGTTGTCAAAACTGAATTAGCAATCCAAAGGGTTGTAGATTTTATCAAAGGCAAAGTTGGAGAGTATATTTTTGGTGAAGGTGAAGTTTCTTTGGCGCAAGTAGTTGGAGAACTTCTCGCTGAAAGGAAGGAAACCGTTGCTGTGGCTGAATCTTGCACGGGCGGTCTCTTGGGTGGCGAGTTCACAAACATCCCCGGAAGCTCACGATACTTCCTTGGTGGAATCACAGCATATAGCAACGAAATTAAGGAGCGAATTCTCGGAGTCGAAAAACAAGTTTTACAAGAATTTGGTGCTGTTAGCCAAGAAACAGCAACACAAATGTCCGAAAATGTAAGGAAACTGTTCAATTCAACTTATGGCATCAGCATTACAGGTATTGCAGGTCCCGAAGGTGGAACAAGCGAAAAACCTGTCGGAACTGTATGGATTTCCCTTTCCGCACCTGATAAGACTATTGCAAAAAGATACCAATTCGGTGACGACCGTCAGATAAATCGAGAACGAAGCGTGGGCGCAGCTTTAACAATGCTTTATGCATATTTAAAAAAACTTGAAATATGAAAATCCTTGGCATCGAAACATCTTGTGATGAAACTTCCGCTGCTGTTGTCGAAAACAGCAAAACATTGAGTAACATTATTTCCTCGCAAACTGTCCATAAATATTATGGTGGCGTTGTTCCCGAAATTGCCTCTCGAATTCATTTGCAGTTAATTTCTAAAATCGTCGAAGACGCTTTGAATGAGGCGAAAACGGACATTTCAGAGCTCGATGGAATTGCCGTAACCTACCAACCGGGTCTTATTGGTTCCCTCCTTGTTGGAACTAATTTTGCAAAGGCTTTTTCTTTGCGGTATTCAAAGCCTTTGGTTCCCATCGACCACATCGAGGGACATATCTATTCGGGCTTTTTAGAAAAAAGCGAAATAGAATTTCCATTTATTACTCTCGTTGTTAGTGGTGGGCATACAATCCTCTTCCTTGTCAGTTCTTTTACACAATATCAAATCATTGGAGCAACACGCGACGACGCAGCCGGGGAGGCTTTCGACAAAATCGGCAAAATTCTTGGTCTGGATTATCCAGCCGGTGCAAAAATCGATAAACTTGCAAAAGAAGGCAATCCGAAAAGATTTGCTTTCCCAAGAGGTTTAATAAATTCAAACGATTTCGACTTTAGCTTTAGCGGGTTGAAGACCTCCGTGAGATATTTTATCGAAAAGCACTATAAGAACGTAGTTTCAATCCCTGAAAGCGATTTAAAAGATATTTGTGCCTCTGTTCAAGAAGCAATCGTTGATGTGTTAATCTACAAAAGTGTTAAAGCATTAGAATTTTACAACATTGGAACTCTTGTTATTGCAGGCGGTGTTTCAGCCAATTCCCGTTTGCGAAATAAAATTCAGGGGCTTTCTGTCGAAAAAGGTTTTAATGTAGTAATTCCAAAGATTCAATACTGTATGGATAACGCAGCGATGATAGCTTTGTTAGGGGAACTAAAACTAAAAAACACACCGAAAGAAACATTTTTCGATTATGCTTTTAAAGCAAATCCTACGCCAATCAGGTCGAGAAAATCGAGTTAATTTGCATTCCTTACTACTCTGAATCCAAAATTCAATGATTGGTCTTCGGGAAATTGTCTACTGCTACTTCTTCCAAAAGTGGTCCCCCTTTGCCAGCAACCACCTCGAACAATATGCACTTTCCCCGTTGCAGGACCTCGTGGGTTAACTTTGGGCGACTTTTCGTAATAAAATGGGTCGAACCAATCCCAACACCACTCCCACACGTTTCCATGCATATCGTAGATTCCCCAGTCATTAGGAAGTTTTTCCCCAACCGGGTGCGGTTTCATACCAGAATTGACATCGAACCATCCCATATCGAGCGGATTACCATTGCCAGCAAATTCGTTCTGAGAGCCTGCCCTACAGGCATATTCCCATTCGGCTTCGGTAGGAAGCCGAAAACCATTAGCCAAAGTGTCCCAAACAACTAAATTTGTATCCAAAATGACATAACAGGTATCATAACCCATTAATTTCGAGAGTTTGTTACAAAATAGAATTGCTCGGAACCAACTAACATTCGAAACGGGAAGATTGTCGCCAATGAAAGGGCTTTCGTTAGTATCGAACAATGTATTCCATTGCTTTTGGGTAATTTCATATTTGGAAATGTAAAAGCTTCTAGTCAAAACAACTTGGTGAACGGGTTGCTCATAGCCAAGCCCTTTATTTGAACCCATCAGGAAAGTACCTGATTCAATACGAACCAAATCAATTTTTGGGTAGGGAAAGTAATTGAACATTAACGGGTTCGTTGTATCAGAATTAATAACTACTCGAAGCAATCCTTTAAAAAGATTTTTTGGTGCATAAAATTGTATAAAACTATTATTCCATTTGATACAATACTTCGAAGGTATTGTGTAGAGCGAATCAATCAAAATAAAGGATGAATCGTTAGTTTCACCAAGGTTTTCGCCGTAAATAGTAACAAGGTCAAATGGATGAATTTCTTCTGGAACAATTTTCTGAATATTAGGCTTGTTCGCAGAAGTATCGGTTATTGTATCCACTTTACACGAAAAAACAAAGAAAGATATCAACAAAAGAAGCAATAAATCAAACTTTTTGCAAAGCATTTTTCAAACCAATATAAAATAAATCTACATCATCTTTGGAAATAATCAAAGGTGGAACAAGTCTCAATACATTTTTAGCTGTGGCATTCGTGATAATTCTTTCATCGATAAGCTTCTCGACAAGCCTTATAGCCTCGAAACTCAAGACTAATCCACGCATCAACCCCCTACCTCGAACTTCAAGAACTTTTTCAGGAAATTCTTGCTTAATTCGTTGTAAAATTCCATCAAGATAATCGGAAATAAAATTGATGTGGTCGAGCAAATCTGGATAAATAACATTCAAATTTGCTATCCCAGCAGCACACGAAACCGCATTACCACCGAATGTTGTCCCGTGCATACCTTTTTCGAAAATGTTTTCGAGCTCGGATTTAACAAGAATACCACCAAGCGGAAGTCCCCCACCAAAACCTTTGGCAATAGTAATAATATCGGGAGAAACATCCCAGTGTTGGAAAGCGAAAAGTTTTCCTGTGCGAAAAATTCCCGACTGAACTTCGTCTGCAACAATCAAGAAGTTATATTTCTTTTTTAAGTCCCACAATTCCTGAACAAATTGTTCTTGGGCTTCGGAAATTCCACCTTCACCTTGGATAAATTCAATGAAAACCCCAGCGGTATCGTGACTGAGAATGCTTTTCAATGCATCTACATCGTTAAATGTAAGTATTTTAATTCCGTCGAGGAAAGGACCCATCAATTCCTTGTAATGAGGTTTATCCATTAAAGAAAGAGCACCGTAAGTTCGCCCGTGAAATCCGCCAGTAAACGCAACAACAGTTTTTTTGTTCCTTTGGTTACCCCACCGCCGAACGATTTTCAAAGCTCCTTCATTTGCTTCTGCACCTGAATTTGTATAAAATATCTTACTATAACCAGAAAGTGTTAAAATCTTTTCTGCAAGTTCAATTTGCACATCTTGATAAAAATAATTTGAAAGATGCATATAGCGACGAATCTGATTTTCCACTGCCTGAATAATTTTTGGATGAGAATGACCAAGCAAATTAACTGCTATTCCAGCAAGAAAATCAAGATATTCGTTACCATTTTTGTCGAATATTCTTGACCCTTGTGCATAGTCGACAACAATTGGATATCGCTTATAAGTTTGTAAAATATATTTTTGTTCCAGTTCAACTAAACTTGCCGTGTCCAATTTCATATCCGCATTTTTCAAAAAATGTAAAAATACGAAAACACCGAGATATAACCCAAGTTGTCATTTTGCAATGTAAAACTAAATCGTGGAGAATTCAGAATTCATACAGAATGGAAAATTTTTAACAAACTTGCACAAAAATAAACCCAACTTGTTAAATATAACAAAGGCTCCAATTATTCATCGAAAGTTTTATTCCTGAAATTAATCATTCTTTGAAAATAAAAATGATGATTACTTAATTCATTCCAAGTAGGGGCAAATAATTTTTCGCCCCTTCAAGATAAAATTATTTGGAAGCCTGACTGCAAGAACTTGTTCGTGACATTAGAAATTCATTGCAGAAAGACATCGGATGGTTGCGAAACATCAGATGTCTGAAAAAGTTTTTTAGGTACAGTTTATAAATTGCCCCAACAATAGAACAAATTATGGTAAATTTTCAAAGTTCGAATATAAGGTGGATTGTATTGAGCAATTACCTAAATAATTTTGTTGGTTATAATCGCAAACTTTATTTTCTGACCCTAACGGGATTCTTTGCTGAAAGACATCGGATGGTTGCGAAACATCAGATGTCTGTTTACAAGGTATGATGGTATTTTTTGATTTTTAGGGACAATTCATCAATTGCCCTAAAAAAGATGAAATTATGAAAAACTTTTTAAATTTATTAAAGGGTGGATTGCATTGAATAATAACCAATGTCTATTTCCCATCGCCAATTATAAACGGTGGGGATTGCTTACCCCCGCCAAGAATGATGATTTTCGAATTTGGCGAATTAACCAATTCCTTTTGGACTTTTATAAGCTCAAATTGGAGTATTTTGTCGCTCAAACCTGAATTAATAATTCTTTGTGCGTCGGCGATTCCTTGAGCTTCGACTCGTTTTCGTTCAGCCTCTTGTCGTTCTTTTTGAAGTACATATTCCATCCTTTGAGCCTCTTGCACTGCTGTAATCTTTCGTTCAATACTTTCCTTAACCGATTGTGGCAATGTGATATTTCGCACCAACAACCTTTCCAAAACAATTCCTCTTTTCTGAAACTCATCGAAAATCTTTTCGCGAATCTTTTGCTCAAATTCTTCTCGCTTATCGGAAAAGAGGGAAATAGCATCGTAATAAGTAGCACTTTCGCGAATCCCTGTTCTGGTAACAGGTCGAATGATTTTATCCTGATAATTCAAACCAATTTCGCGATAAATCTTTGGTGCTTGGTCTGGATAAATGCGATACAGCACAGTTAAATCAATTGTTACTTCCAAACCATCACGGCTTAAAACACGAATGGCATCATCGTGCTCTCGAACTGCTTCATCAGTGCTTCCGCTCATAGTATAACTTTGGGTTTGAATCGACATCTGCTTTATTTCAACAAACGGATTAACAAAATTCAACCCTTCGTACAAAACCGTTGGTTGAACCTTTCCGAAAAGAATTTGCACGCCTACGTGTCCAGCATCAATCTGCCGAATTGTTGCAGTCAAAAAGCCAATTAATGAAACAAGCAAGCCAAGAGTTATAAAACTTTTGCGAAATCTCCCCACCCCAACTGGGGACTTCAATCCGAATATGCTAATTCCAAGTATAATTAATCCAATAGCCAGAAGAAACATCTTTCCCTCTTCAATTATTTCCACAAATTAATAACAACCCTACCAATTTGGTTTCCATTCAAAATTTTTTCGATTTCCGAATCTAATTGGTCGAACGAGACTTCTCGGTAAATCTTGTTTAAATTAATTTTCCAATCAGTGGATAATAACTCCCAAATGCGAAGTCTTTTTTCCATTTTGGTTTCGGCAGAGTCAATTCCTGCAAGAGTTACACCACGCAAAATAAATGGATAAACAGTTAGTTCCAGTTTTTCACTTTCGACAAGCCCAACGCAAGCCACAACACCATCGTAATCAGTAGAACGAATAGCAGTGGAAAGAGTAACACCTCCCACATTATCAACAACTGCCGACCAACAGCGTGGTAGCAATGGTTTTCCGGTGGTGTCGTAAACTTCGGAGCGGTGGATAACTTCTTTCGCTCCCAACTCGGTCAAAAAATCTTTCCTGTCCAACTTACCCGTGGAAGCAACGACATAATAACCAATTTTCGAAAGAATTGCAATTGCCAAAGAACCAACACCGCCAGTTGCACCTGTAACCAAAATTTTTCCATCATTTGGCTCAATCCCTTTCCTTTGGATTTCGAAAACGCACAAACCGGCAGTAAATCCTGCTGTTCCATAAACCATACTTTCAAGCAATGTTAAATTCTTGGGCAAAGGAACTACCCAAGAGTCGGGCACTCGAATATATTGTCCAAAGCCACCAGAAGTGTTCATTCCCAAATCGTAGCCAGTAACTAACACCTCATCCCCGGGATTGAACTTTTCGGAATTCGACTCGGCCACGATTCCACTTGCATCTATACCGGGAGTATGCGGATATTTACGTGTAATTCCTTTGTGTCCACGAGCCGAAAGAGCATCTTTGTAATTTAAAGAAGAGTACAAGACTTTAATTAAAACATTTCCTTCGGGTAGTTCGGACAATCTTTTTGTGCCCAAAAACCGACGAAACTTATTTGGTTCATATTCTTCAACAATTAACGCGCGAAAAAGCAAATCTTCCATATTCTTTTAGATTTATTTGAAAATCAAATATAAGTAAGAAACTGCAAAAAACAAAAATATTACAAAGAAAAAAATTATTTTTGTCAAATTCACAATGAGAATTACTTTGGATTTTCACAAATTGGAAAAATTATGGCTTTGCGAGAAAATTTAAAAGAAGAAGAAAAGCAATGTGTTGAAGCAAAGGATTATGTCGAACTCGCTCGAAAAGCATTAACTGAACCACCCGACACCGACTATGCACTCGAACTATTAGAATCGGCAGAAAACGAAGCCAAATTCCCCGATGATTATGTTACCATAGCAGAAGTCTATTCATCGATAGGAAAAAACGAAAAGGCATTGGAACTTTACGAAACCGCTGAAGAAAATGCCTTCGAGCCACTGGAGTTTGCAACCATTGCTCACAGTATTTTTGCCAACCTTAAGGATGCAGAAAAATCTTTTGAATTGTATCAAAACGCGCTAAAAGATGTCAAAAAAGTTAACGAAATTGTCTCTATCTTGGAATTATTTGCACAAGACTTTCAGAGCCCCGAATCGTTGGAGAAAATAATTCCTACGCTTGAATCAAAATTTAAAAACTTCGATGAATTACAAACTTTCCTATCAGAATTTTCCAAAAAAACTACTGAAACAAGCCTGATAAAGTCAATTTTAAAATCATACGAGAAAAAAGTCGACGGCATCGAAAATTACAGCAAGTTCTCTGCATTAATCTACGAAGTTTTACACGATAAAGAATGGGCTGAGGAAATTTTAGATGAAGCCATCGACGAAGCCAAGTTCACCAAGGAGTTTCTCGCTATTGCCGAATCATTCAACAAAATTGGGAATTTGGACAAAGTAAAAGAACTTATTCAGCAGGCAAAAGATTTCTCTGTTTCCCCCGAAGAGAACTACGAACTCGCCCTTGCTGTTTGGAAATATTATAACGACAAAGACCAAACCGCTGAGTTACTCAAAAAATCTTATACTTCTTTGAAAGACAAAAAGGTTCTTCTCGATTTAGTCAAATTTGTTAAAAGTGAGCTCGGCAGTATTGCTTTTGCCCAAGAGATATTAGAATTTGTCCTGCAAAAATCAAATGCTTCAAATGAAATTCTCGAGCTGATTCTTTTTGGCAAAGAAATATTTGAAAATCCAGAATACACTAAAAAGCAATTTCAAAATTCGGTCGAAAAAATTAATGAGCCGAATGAACTATTAAAATTTGCTGGAGAATGTTTCAAATCAACTGCTGACAAAGAAGTTACACTTTTGTTTTTCAAAAAAGCACTTAACAATGCTTCAAAGTTCGAACAACTTTTGGAAATTGCCAAAAACTACCTGCAAATCTATGGCACAGATGAGCTGTTGAACGACATCATAACTCAAACTGAAGTTGGTGCAAAATCCACGAACGAATACATATTGTTAGCCCAATTCTATTACGAATCGCTAAAAAATATCGAAAAAGCAAAGAATACTTTAGAGAAAGCCGAAGAAATTGTTGCAAACCTAAACGATATGCAAATTGTTACAGACTACGTAAAAAAATATTTTGGACAAGATGGAGAATGGATTGCCCGAGTAGAAGAAAAATTAACAAAGCGAAAAGAAAACCAAAAGACATACGACGAATTTCAAAAGCTTGAACACGAAGCCAAATACCTAAAAGATTTCCTCCAATTAGCCGAACGGGCTTCGACTGAACTAAACGATAAATATTACGTGAAGAAGCTTCTCAATAATGCTTACGAACTCATTGAAAAACAGTACTTGAACATTGAGAATTACTTTAAACTATCTAAGTCAATCCTAAGTTATTTAAATGATAGCAACTGGGTACTTAATATTTTTGAAAATTTGATTAAAAACAGAATTGTTTTCGTGAATGATTTAGCCGAAACTTTTCAAAAGATTGCTTTGTTACCAATTGACAAAGAAAAAGCAAAGGAACTTATCGAAAAATACCTTAACATTTGGCGAACGAAAACAAAGGATACAACCGAAGCATTAAAATTAGCCAATTTAATGTTGACATTTAAAATTAACCCCAAAGATGTCGAAGATTTCCTTTTGGAATTTGTAGAGCGGGCTGAAAAATTCCACAATTATTATGCCCTTATCGAATTCTCCCTCGATAACCATTTCAATCGTTTGCAGAACACATTACTAGAAAAAATTTGGAATTCAGTTCATTCGCCCCGAGAACTTTTCGAAACTATAGAGTTGTTGAAGAAACACAACTTTGATTTGGAGCATTTAGTTTCCCGATACATTGAGTATTGTCGAAGGATTACATCGGAGCGTGAAATCCTTGAATTGGCAGAGAATTACTGCCATCTTTTTGACTCCTACAATGCTGTAAAATTCTTTAAGGAGCTCAAAAAGAGTTTACCAAAGGAATACGAAGAAATCTTGAAAAAAATTAAATCAATAGTTTTAGAAGGTAAATATGTTTAAAGAAGGAGTTTGAAATGAGATTGATTTTTCTTGGTCCACCGGGTTCGGGCAAAGGCACTCAATCGGAATTTATTTGCAAAGATTTTCACATCGTCCAATTATCAACAGGTGATTTGTTGCGCTACCATCGAAAGAATGGAACAGAGTTGGGGAAAAAAGCACAAGAATTTATGGACAAGGGCGAACTTGTGCCCGATGATTTAATCATCGAAATTATTCGAAACGAACTAAAAAAGAAGGAATACAGCAACGGTTTCCTTCTTGATGGCTTTCCAAGAACTATTACGCAAGCCGAAGCGCTCGATAAGCTCCTCGCCGAACTCAATCTTCACCTTGATGCTGTGTTAGTTCTAAATGTTCCAACAGAAGAATTGATAACCCGATTGACTGCAAGGCGAACCTGTCCAATTTGCGGAAAAACTTATCATTTGATTTATAATCCACCCAAAGTCGATGGTAAATGTGATTTAGATGGGGGCGAACTCTATCAACGTTCCGACGACAACGAGGAAACAGTTCGCAACCGCCTCGAAGTTTACGAAAAACAAACCAAGCCATTAATTGATTATTACCAATCCAAAGGATTAGCCTATTTTATTGATGGAATTGGTAAAATCGAAGATATTTATTCCAGGCTCAAAGCAATTTTAGATAGCATTAAGAAGAATTAATATTTCTCAAAGTAAAATCAAGAACTCATTGATTGGAGGAAGTCTCTATTCGATTTCGTCCCTTTCATTTTTTCGAGTAAGAATTCCATTGCCTCGACTGGTTGCATTTCGCTCAAAACCTTTCGCAAAATCCAAACTCTGTTGAGTTCTTCGGGCGACAACAAGAGCTCTTCCTTGCGAGTTCCACTTCTATTAACATCAATAGCAGGGAAGATTCTTCGGTCGGCAATTCGTCGGTCGAGAACGAGCTCCATATTTCCTGTACCTTTGAATTCCTCGAAAATCACCTCGTCCATCCTACTGCCTGTTTCAATCAATGCAGTGGCAATAATTGTCAATGAACCGCCTTCCTCAATATTCCGGGCTGCACCAAAGAAACGCTTCGGTTTGTGAAGAGCATTCGCATCAACGCCACCAGAAAGGATTTTACCCGAATGCGGGGTAACGGTATTGCTTGCACGCGCCAAACGGGTCAACGAGTCCAAAAGAATAACAACATCGATTTTTGCTTCGACCAGCCGTTTTGCTTTTTCCAAAACCATATCGGCAACTTGCATATGCCGCTCGGGTGGCTCATCGAAGGTCGATGATATTATTTCTGCTTTTACCGAGCGAGCCATATCGGTAACTTCCTCGGGCCTTTCATCAATCAAAAGTATTATCAATTTGATTTCCGGATGATTCCTTACAATTGCGTTTGCAATTTGTTGAAGCAATATGGTTTTCCCAGACTTTGGTGGCGCAACAATCAATCCTCTTTGCCCTTTGCCAATTGGGCACAGCAAGTTTACAATTCGCATTGAATATTCAGTGGGTGTTGTTTCCAGATTAATTCTTTTGACTGGATAAGTTGGGGTTAAGTTGTCGAAAAGTGGACGGTCCCGAAGCATATCGGGCTCAAGGTAATTCACGCTTTCAACTTTAAGCAAAGCATAATAACGCTCTCCATCTTTTGGAGGCCGAACCTGACCTCGAATGGTATCGCCAGTTCTCAAACCAAATCGTTTAATTTGGGAAGGCGAAACATAAACATCATCGGGCGAGTTTAGATAATTGTAATCGGCAGAGCGAAGAAATCCATACCCATCCGGGTGAATTTCGAGCACACCCGTTGCGCTTAACACATTTTCTTCGGTGGTATCTTTTGTTTTGTTTTGAGTCTGGGCTTGTAAAATTTTCAAAATGAGTTCCTGCTTCCGAAGGTCCGAGAAATTTGTAATTCCCAAAGACTTCGCAATGGCAGTGAGTTCGGCTATTTTCTTGGACTTCAAGCTTTCAAGGTCAATCATTTCTTTTGTAACTGTGGTATTGTTTCCATCCAATTTTGGCATTTTTAACTCCTTGTATTGTTGATAATATTTGTTTTTCTAAGGGAGAGATTAGAGCACATAGTAAATCAAAGAAACAAACTATTGTGTAATTAAAAATAAATTTTTATATTGTGTTCATTTTTAAAGACGAAATTACAAAAAAATTGTTGAAAAATGAAAAAAATAATTTCTTTGCTAATAATTTTACTACTTGGACTTTTTATTGTTATTTCGGTTAACAATGTTGTTTCCATTAATCAATTGGCAAAAGATAATTCGGAATTACAAAGGAATTTGGAGAATCTCAAAAAAGAAAACATATTCCTAATCAAAGAAGTGAATGAACTTGAAGACCCCGAACGAATTATTAAAATAGCAACCGAAAAGATTGGTATGAAATTTCCTCAAAAGCCAGCAAAAAAATTAGAATTGGAATAAAAAAGAAGGGGCTGCCGCAAAATGCGACAGCCCTTTTAAAGCGTTTTACGGGTTCCAGAATGTTTTATCCCACCACAACTTATCTGTGAAGATGAAGTTGGGGTCTTGGAAATTCGGAGCAGCAGCCTTCACATTGTTATAGTTGTACAGACGCTCGGATTGTGGATATGGGAAACGGCGAGGAATAGCATTCCCTTTTACTGGTGTTAGCTCGGGGAACCCTGTTCTTCGCCAATCAGTGTAAACTTCGGGCGAGAAGAAGCAAGCAATGTACTTCTGCTCGATAATATGCTTGAGTGTCAGATTATTTTCGCCTACATCAACAGTATTTTGCGACCAGTAAGATTGTGCATCGGCATCAGAAACGCCAACCTTTGCCATCGAAGCCAAAATGCCTTCCTTGTATGCATTGTAGGCAGCCGTTTTGTTGCCGTTAGCAAGTTGGCATTCGGCTTCAATAAATTTTGCTTCGGCATAAGTAATGAATGGAACAGGAGAATTAGCGCTTGCATAGAAAGGACCGAGAGGAGAATCAGATGAAAAACCACCTTTATCATCTTTCTTAGCAAAGAATGGGCGTCGTGGGTCGTTGAACTGATTCATAAGAGCCATCAAAGCTGGGCCCATAGAAATATCACCGCGTTGGACATCAAATTGATAAAGTGGGTTTGCCTCGGTTTCCTTTTCGGTGAAGTTCACTTGCATATCATCGTCATTGCTGGTAAATCCATTTTGCAAAGCTGCAAGGGCTTCGTTGTATTTCTTTAAGTGCAAGAAGAAACGAGCTTTCAAAGTGTATGCAGCTTTAATCCATTGCGAAATTTTACCCCCGTAAATGAAATCATCTGCGCCGGGTTTGAACAAGCTAGTGGTAGCTTGTAAATGAGTAATTGCAGAGTCAAGAAGCTTTTGAATAGAGTTGTAAATCTCTTCCTGGAAATCAAATTTCGGCGTGAGATTTTTATTCCCCTGAAAAGCTTCGGAATAGGGAATCGCTCCAATCAAATCGGTCCACATTCCAAGACTAAATGCCATCAAAATTTCTGAAATGCCCTGATAATATGGAGATTGCTGTTCAGGAGCTTTATGCATCATATAATACAAATCGACCATTGGACCGGCATACATTGTGTTCCACGCATTGCTGATATCATCTTCTTTGAAAGTATAGTTGTATATACCAAGATGCTGGCGATTGTTCCCATAAAATTGTTGTGTAAAGCAACCTGTGAATCGACCAATGTCTCCGCCAAGAACATAGGCAATACCAACTTGAGTTGTTGGAAGAATTGTTTTAAATGGTACATTACTTGGGCTTGTGGGGTCAACGTTCAAATTTGTATCTATCCAACGGTCGCAAGAATATGAGAAAATGCCAAATAATATTGCAATTATAAGAACTTTTGATTTCATATTTTTTCTCCTCCTTGTTAAACTTAAAATTAGAAATCAACTGTTATTGAGAAATTGTAGCTTCGAACACCCGGCATATTGAAGTAATCGAGACCTTGGGCACTGTAGGCACCCATCAGGTTGGTTTCGGGGTCTACACCAGTATATTTCGTACTCAACCACAAATTCCGACCGGTAAAGGTAAGAATCACGTTCGAGAACGGAGTATATTCAACGATAGATTTTGGTAGAGTATAAGAAAGACTCAACTCACGAAGCCTGACCCAACCAGCATCTTCGATGAAATCTTCTGTATTGCTACCAAAGAATCCATTACCATTGCCCAATGAATACCAGTTTTCGCCCGCAACTACTTGGATGTCATTAGTTCCAGAAGTTACGAGATTTCCATTTTCATCAATATGTCCTTTAACGCCTTTGAAAACTTTCTTATTCAAGTTCGGGTCTCGCACCTCGGGTGTTGATACATCGCCGTGAGTACCAAAGAAGTACAAGGCGCTTCGGGTTCCATTCCACATTTTACCACCTTTCTTGATGTCAATCAAGAAGGACAAGGACAAACCTTTCCAACTAACGGTGTTTCTGAAACCAAGCAACCAATCAGGATTAGCACTACCAAAAGCTTTTTCGTTGTTCATATCAAGAATAGGATAACCATAATCCTCACTGTTCACATCATCATTAACTATAACTTCGCCAGTTTTCGGGTCGCGCAGCCACCCAAAACCAAATATCGAACCATAGGGTTTACCCGCAACTATTCGAACAGATGAACCTTCGAAACCGCCCAAAAAGATATTGTCGATACCTTGGTACAATTCATCAACCATATTCTTATTTGTCGAAAAGTTAAAGTTCATATCCCAGCGCCAATCGGCTGTATTAATTGGTGTTATATTCAAAACTGCTTCAAATCCTTTGTTCGAAATCTGTCCAGCATTGAACACTGCTGCATAATACCCCGTAGAGCGCGCAATTGGAACACTGAATATTTGGTCTTTACTGACAGAATTGTAATAGGTTAGGTCTAAAGAGAATAAATTGTTAAAGAATGCCAAATTGAAACCAATCTCCCAAGAAGTTGTTTTCTCGGGTCTTAATTTGTCATTTCCTAATACATCACCTGTAACAAATCCAACCTGTCCATTAAATGGGAAGGAAACACCATTGGTATAGCCATCGGCGTATGCAGCTTGGATAAATGGTGTGGTTGTGGCATACATCGGGGCGTCTTTACCAACGACAGCGTAATTTAGACGAAGTTTTCCAAAGTTCAAAAAGCTATTTTGGAAAACATCTTTCAACAAGTTTGTAAAGACAACGCTAAAGCTTCCTTGACCATACCAGAATGAATTATTATCCTTTGGCAAAGTTGTGGACATATCATTGCGAATCGACCCGTTGAAATACAACCATTCTTGAAAATCCAAAGTTAAGTCGCCATAGAAACCTAAGCGGCGGAGCGTTCCACGAGATTGCCTGACAATTTGGCTTGTAGTATTTGAAATATGATAAAAGTCTGGTACAATTAGCCCATCACCTTGCGTATAAAGCGAACTACCAATGGATTGAAATAGGTTGTTACCTATCATTAATTTCCCAACAAGGTCTTCGGTAATGTTATAATTAAATGAAAGGATTAAGTCCGAGGTTAAGTCGTTGCTGTAAATTTCGTGATTAAAAATTTGACCTGCTGGATAAGAGCTTGAATAAATTGCAAACTCTTGGCGTCGTTTATCAAAATATACATCAGCACCAAGTCGATACATTAAGTCAATATTTTGATTGAAGAAATAATTCAATTGTATGTTCCCAATAAATCTATCGACATCATCGAAGAATGGAGATTTTACAACAGTCCAGTATGGATTATCATAAGAGGGCCTACCTCGATAATTCCTCTGTGTCCCATCAGGAAACATATAAGCATCAGGATGGTCGTATGCTTCCTTACCATACCCATTAGAATTATCGAATGTGGGGGGAGTTCGCAAAAGCCCGAGCATAACACCAGAAGTATTACTTCCCTGTTGGGCACGGCGACCGCCAGAGTTGGTGTAGCTAATATTACCAGAAGCCTTGAGTTTGGATGAAATTCTTGCTTCGCCATTAAAACGAATAGATTGACGCCCAAAACTTGTTAAAGGCACAATACCAGACGATTTAGAATTCGAAAGTGAAAGATAAAACGAACCAAAATCCGTTCCCCCAGCCATCGAAAGATTTTGTGTGTTTGTAGCACCAGTAACAAAGAAGTTGTTCACATTGTCGTAAGGCTCAACCTTTTTGAACCTCGAGGGATTATTTACACTATCAACAAAGTATTTGCCAACAAGATTTCCGTATTTGCTAAATTTATTTGGTGATTGCGAATCCCAATACAATGTGTCAATCAAAGCTCCCCAAGAACGCGATTGGTTCGTACCCGGTTGTGCAAATTGACCGCCGACGCCCTGAGAATACTTCGTTTGATAACTTGGTAACTTATTTACTTCTTCGAAAGAAGTTGTCGCCGAGAAAGTAACATTAATTTTTTCCTGAGCCAATGTTTGTCCTTTTTTGGTAGTAATAACAATAGCTCCATTGGCTGCTCTAATTCCATACAATGCAGTTGCAGCAGGACCCTTCAAAACCGTTACCGATGCAATGTCATCAGGATTTAAGTCGATAGCACGGTTTGAATATGCCACACCAGCCAAAAGATTGTTTGTTCCGTTATCGGGATTTCCGCTGTACGACATTGAGTTGTCAATTGGAATACCATCGACAATGAACAATGGTTGATTGCCGCCAAGAAACGAATTCTGTCCACGAATTTGAATATAAGCCGATGCACCAGGTACACCAGTTGAATTTACAACCTGCACACCGGCAACCTTTCCTGTTATGGAGTTAACTATATTTGTAACTTTGGCTTCCGAAACAACTTTGCCTCCAACTTCTTCGAAAGCGTAGCCAATTGATTTCTTTTCCCTTTCCAAACCAATAGCTGTAACGACGACTTCTTCTGTTAGCAGTTTGTCTTCTTCAAGCGTTACTGCGAAAAAGTCCTTTGTACCAATTGGGACTTCTTTTGTTTTCATACCCACGCGACGGAAGACGAGTGTCTTTGCATTTGCAGGAACACGAATCGAAAAGGAACCATCATTTTTAGTAAAGGTACCAATTGCGGTTCCTTTCACCAATACAGTTACGCCCGAAAGCGCTGCACCGCTTTCGTCTGTTACTTTTCCAGTCACTACCCTTTCTTGCCCAAATGCAAGCGAGGTAGTAACGAAAATTGCCAAAAACAGATAAACTAACTTTTTCATACTCCCACAACCATTATTTAACAAAACATTTAACAATTATTTAAAAAAGATGTAGCGAAGACCGACCTCAAAAACATATGCGAGAAAAATTCGACGCAGTGGCTAATTTGGTTTGTCTCGGGCTTTGGCGGTAATAGTGATATTGTTACCCATAAAACCCCCTTATGATTGTTAATAAAAAAAGAATTAAACAGGAATGATTTTTTAAAAGAACTCGTATGTAATCTCTTAAAAACAACTTTACACACTTTTCATTTAATACACAATTCAAATTACACAAGAGAAATTAAAAATCCAAATTTTTTTTAAAACTTTTGTAAAACTTTGAAAAATAATTAATTCCATCAATAAACTTCCAGAATTTCAAAATTTGAATTTGCAATGTCAAACGAAATTTTCACCTTTTGAATCAAGTCGTAACCTAATATTCCATCAATATTGAAAAAGTAGTCCTTCGGAATATCGATGGTTTGAATATTTTCAAGCGTAAGTTTATATGTTCCAATTTTAAATTCCAAATATGGAACAACAACTCCAGCATTAAATTTCCATCCGCCAACAGAACCAATTTTCTTTGTTTGTGTATAAACCTTCTGAAAATCAATTTTGTTAAATATGTTATTCGTTAACAAACTTTTTTCGGCTCCAATATCGAAAATGAATAACAAATTCACATTATCGAATTTCCCAATGATTATTGGCACACCAGACCAGAAAAAATTCCCTTTCTTTCTATATTCATAACGAGGTTTTTGAATTATTAAGATACGGTTTTTATAATCAATCGTAAACTTACAATTTTGTAGGGATTTCCAGCCCAAAATTCCGTAAATTTCAGTTGAAATATTCGAAGCAAAAAGCCGCAATTTCAAATTAAAATCATCAACAATTAAACAGGGCTGATTTAAAAGTTCAATCTCTCCAATTTTTAAAGAGCGGATATACGTTGGAATAACATCAACACGAAAATTGGTAAGTGTAATTGCTTTGCTCTTTTCAGTGGACAATATGGGCAAATTGCAATCTTCGGCTGTTTTGGATGAAACAATTGTGTAGTTTGTGCCTGTGTCGAACCAAAAATTTCGGGCTCTCCCATTTACCAGAACTTTAACAATTATCGCTCCCGAAGGTGCTGTAAAAAAACTCAATGTATCGGCTTCTTTCCAAAAAACTATTGTATCCTTTTCGATTTGCGAAAAAGCACGGGCTAACAAAAATACACTATCGGGGTCGAAGAAATAATACGAACTCGAAGGCAGAAGCTCTTTCCATTTCGATTGGAAAATCAACGAAAATGACAAAAGTCGAAAATACTCCGCCAAAAACTGTGAATCATTCCGTTCAGAAATTACACGCTTTACTTTGCTTTCTACCTGTTCAAATCGAGATTTCAGCACTAATTGAACAACACCGAGCAAATCCAAGTGGCTTGCGTCAAGTTCAGATGGTTCAATTTTATCAAAGCTCAAATTCTTTACTGCTTGCAGAAATGTTTGATTGAAAAAATCATTCCGAACATTCAAAGAATTTCGCTTGCTTTGAGTTGCACAACCCATAAGTGTCAGAGCACAAAACAAAAGCAAAAATCCGTATTTTTCAACTAAAAACATCATACTTTTCCAAAATACGAAAAATTAGGAAATATTAATCCTTGATGAAGGAAAGAACAAAAATGGTGTAGATGCTCTATTTTCGAGCGAATAAATTTTGTATTGCTATTCCCGATAGTATCAATAGAAGTCCAAATATCGAAGAATACTCAATGTGTTCTTTTAGAATAATTCCTATGAACACAATTGAAAGCAAAGGCGAAAGGTAGATTAAGTTATTAACTCTTGCGGGATTAGTGGAATATTTCAAGGCTTTATTCCAAATGAGAAAAGTAATTCCCATTTCAAACAAACCAACGTAGCAAATTGGAATCAGAGCCTCTAAATTTGGAAAACTAGGTGAAACGCTGAAAGATAAATAGACAAAAGAAAAAATTGCACCGAAAAAGAAATTCAAAAACATTCGTAAATTATCATCTGTTTTGGATAAAACGTTCAAAATCCACGAAAATCCCCAAATAAACGCACTGGACAATGCCAATAAGGCACCAATTGGGTCGGAGGGTTTCAGTTCTACTATTCTTCCTTTTGAAATAATCACCAAAACTCCGAAAAAACTAATTAGCAAGGAAATATACGAAACTAATCCAATTCGTTTCTTTTGGAATTTACTTGATAGAAAAGTCAAAACAATTGCCCAAGTGTAATTCAAACTCAAAGCTTCTTGTGCTGGCAACATTGAATACGCTTTGAACAAAACAAGATAATACAAAAAGGGATTCAAAAAGCCAATTAACACAGATTTGTAAATGATTCTCAAGTTGATTTCAAAAAGTATTTGGCTTTTGCCCGAAAACACAATACTTAAAAACAAAACGAAACAGGAAAATAATGAAGAATAAACAAGAAGTTCAATATAACTTACCTGCCGCAAAGCAATTTTAAAAGCAGTAGCAACGGTCGACCAGAAAACTACTGCAAGAATGCCATAGGCAAAAGCCTTACTGTCCGATTGCATCAGCAGGCACTTTTATAAAATGCGATTTATATGTCCTTCCCTCAGTTTTTAAGTTAATCTGATAAACACCTGTCGATAAGTTGGGAATGTCGAAGATAGAAAATTGGTTTTCTCCCCTACCCAAGTACCCAAGCTCCTTGCGATAAACATGATTGCCAAGAACATCATATATTTCAAGTACGAAATATCCACTTTTAGGCAAAGCGACCAATACATTCAAACCTAGCGAACTCCCAAGTGGATTTGGATAGACTTTAAATTCTTCTAAGCTTCTTTCTTCTGACGCAGTTAATACAATATCGCCAACTTCACAAAGAACAAAAGTTGTATCGATGCAAACAGAATCAGGGAAAAAAGGCAAAGAAGTTTCGAAAACTTGGAATTTCGAATTATTCAAAAAAACTTGTGAATATGTCGAATCCCCCGCTTTAAAAATGATTTTTACAGGGGTAACAAAAATCTCTGGAACATTGTTCCCAGTTTGAACTTGCGAAAGAATTATCTTAGCATCGAAGTATCCACTATCATTTGTGTAACTATGAACAATGGACGATAGTGTGTAAACTGGATGCCCTGCCTTGTAAAGCCACTGGTCGAAAAATGTATCGAAATCTACTTGTGGATTGGAAATCTTATTTTTGAAGTAGTTTTTAATATCCTCTGTTGTAACCGATTTAAAAGAATAGTCCTGCAAAAAGGAGCGAAAAGTTTTGAAGAAAAGTGAATCGCCCAGCATTTCTTTCAACATATGGTAAAACCAGCTTGCTTTTTGATAAACCAAAATTGCATAATCGCCAAAGATTGTATTAACTGGAAGGTCGTAAATTGGCGGCAAAGAGATTCCTCCTTTCTTCAAGTAAGCACTTCTTGAGCTAAGTAGAAAAGCATTGTAGCCATTTTCCCCCCAAAGTTTTTCTGCATAAAGTGCTTCGCTCCAAGTTGCTCCGCCTTCATTGAACCAAATATCTTTCCAAGTAGCACAGGTTACAAGGTCTCCTATCCACTGATGTGCAAGCTCATGAGCAATTCCAAATTGGGTATTCTGCCTAAGCCAAACTCTATTGATTGAAGTGATTGTTTGGTGTTCCATCCCACCAAAATTAAATGGCATCAGTGCAACCATTCCGTATTTTACAAATGGATATTCGACAAAAATTTGAGAAAAGAACTTTACCATCTCGGGTGTAGTTTTGAAAGTGTTTGTAGCATTGTATTCCGAACCATCTGTTTTTGTTGCTTTAAAATCCTTTTCCCAAACGTAGTATTGAATTTCAATTGAATCCAATGGATTTGTAACTTTTTTGTACCAATCCGAATATTTATGGAATTTCGAAGCAGTAGCAGCCATCAAATATGTTGTAATAGGTTTATCACTGACCCAGAAATATACTATTGCAGTATCGGCTTCTGCTTGAACTTTCGAAAGAAAGCCATTGGAAGCTACAACATATCCCGTAGGAACTCTAACAGTAATTTTAGCATCAGCCTTGTCGTATGGTGCGTCGTTGCAAGGCATCCAGTAGCGGGCATCTTCTGGTTCGCTCATCGTGTACGCCAGTCGCTCCTCAACAAATACAGAATCATAAAAAGGAGCTGGCAAACGCCCGACAAATTTCCCTTTTGGATACAGATAAAAACCACGATATTGGCTTTCGTCGACAAATCTATTGTATGTGTAGAATACCTTAATCGATATGCTGTCGCCAATGTTTAAACTTCGAGGCAGTGGAACTGTAAGTTTTTGAGCAACTATCTTGGGCGTTGGTAATACTTTTCTCCAAATCCCATTATCATTAACCAAAACGGAGTCGATGAGGAGCGAAGCTGCATCCAGCACAACGCTCGAAAGGTTTTCAACTTCCGCCTTCAACAGAATTGTGTTGCTTCCAAACCAAACAATATCGGTCGAGTCCATAGATTGGGGGTTCTTCAAAGCATTGTACCAGTCAAGGTATAAATCATAACTTAGAACATCATAATTACGCTTTTGGACTTCTAATGGTTCATCAGAAGTTTTAGCGAACCTACTTCGAAAATATCCATTGAATTCCACAAATGACGGCTCGTTAAGAAAAATCAAATGACTTGATGCAAGATATTGAATTGAAAAGAAAAAAATAAAAAATAAAGCGTTAAAATGACTTTTCTTCATATCTTCCTTTTAAACAATTTTCGAAAACTATTTCCGTTAAGTTATAATAACGAAATTTCAAAAAAATATTTAGGAATAATATGAATTTGCAAACTAAAATAACACTAAACAACAAAGTTAAGATTCCTGTTCTTGGGCTGGGAACCTATTTGATGAAACCCGGAGAGGAAACATACAATGCCTGCCGTTGGGCATTAGAATTTGGCTATCGCCATATCGACACAGCGTCGTTTTATCGCAACGAAGAAGATGTTGGTAGAGCTGTTCGTGATTCTGGAATAGATAGAAAAGATGTTTTCATTACGACCAAGGTTTGGAATGATGACCAAGGGTATGATAAAACTCTTCGTGCTGTCGAAACAAGTTTGAAAAAGCTCGGATTCGATTACATCGATTTAATTTTGGTTCACTGGCCTGTCCCCGGATTGAGAAAAGAAACTTGGAAAGCACTCGAAAAAGTTTACGACGAGGGCATCTCTGCTGCGATTGGTGTGAGTAATTACACAATAGCCCACTTGCAGGAACTTTTTAATTATGCAAATGTAATCCCTGTTGTAAATCAAGTCGAGTTTTCCCCATTCTTGTACCAAAAGGAACTCAAAGAATTTTGCGAAGAAAATAATATATACATCGAAGCATATTCTCCTTTGGTTCGTGGAAGAAAATTTGACCATCCTTTGTTGGTTGAACTTTCTCGAAAGTACCAAAAGACACCTGCCCAAATTTTAATTCGCTGGGCTTTGCAGATTGGAACAATTGTAATTCCTAAATCCTCTCGGAAAGAAAGAATCATCGAAAATGCTTCCGTGTTCGATTTCGAAATTTCCGACGAAGATATGGCAAAACTTAATTCCCTTTCCGAAGGTTACAGAGTTGCTTGGAATCCAGAAAAAGTTGAATAAAAATGGAAATAGAAGACTTTGAGAGATATTCCGAAATAATCACCAATTGGATTGCCAATTATTACCGAGAAATCCGAAATTTTCCAGTTCTTTCGCAAGTAAAACCTCGGGAAATTTTCGACTCGTTGCCCACAAATCCACCCGAAGAGCCTGAACCATTCGAAAAAATTTTCGAGGATTTCCAGAATATAATTCTCAAAGGAGTAACTCATTGGCAACATCCTAGATTTTTTGCATATTTCCCAGCAAACACAAGTTTCCCTTCGATTTTAGCCGAATTCCTTACATCTGCACTTGGAATTCAAGCAATGATGTGGATTACCTCCCCTTCCGCGGCGGAACTGGAAGAAAAAGTAATGGATTGGCTGAAAAAAATGATACACCTTTCCGAAAATTTTCACGGCGTGATTCAAGATACTGCTTCAACATCGACTCTTGTTGCAATTTTGACTGCACGCGAAAAAGCCACGAATTTCGAAATAAATAAAAATGGCTTTTCAAATCAAAAATTCACTGTTTACTGTTCCGAAGAAGCCCATTCTTCAATCGAAAAAGCTGTAAAAATCGCTGGAATCGGAAGCAATAATTTACGAAAAATTCCTGTGGACGAAAAATTCTCGATGAAAACAGGTTTGCTTGAACAAGCAATCAAAGAGGATGTTCAGAACGGTTTCAAGCCAATTTGTATTGTTGGAGCATTCGGAACGACTGGCTCAACTGCTGTCGACCCACTCGAACAAATTGGTGAAATAGCAAATCGTTACGGAATTTGGTACCATATTGACGGCGCTATGGTTGGTTCTGCTTTGATTTTACCCGAATTCCAGCACTACTTAAAAGGGATAAACACTGCCGACAGCTTTGTCTTTAATCCACACAAGTGGCTCTTCACTAATTTCGATTGCTCGGCTTTCTTTGTCAAAGATAAACGTGCACTTCTCGAAACCTTTCAATTGACTCCCAGCTACCTTGCTACCGACTTTGACCGGCAAGTGAATAATTATCGTGACTGGGGAATTCAGCTTGGTCGCCGTTTTCGTGCCTTAAAACTTTGGTTCGTTCTCCGTTCCTTTGGGATAAAAGGCTTACAGGACAAATTACGATACCATATCTCTTTGGCAAAGCAACTCGAAAAAGAAATTCGTTCCGACGGTCGCTTCGAAATACTTGCACCAGTCAATTTCAATACTATTTGTTTTCGCTATAAACCTACCGATGCAAATCTTACTGATTCGGAACTGAATGAAATCAACAAAAACTTGCTCGATAAAATTAATGCAAGTGGATTTGCTTTCCTTTCGCATACAACCTTGAAAAATAAGTTCACTTTGAGATTTTCAATTGGTCAAACAAATACAACTTCTGAAGATGTTTTGAATACTTGGAAGCTTATTCAAAATCTGGTGGGGAGATAAAATAATGGCAAAGAAAGGAAAAATCTTCAAATATAAACCTACAAATAGCGACTCAATTAAAGTAGTTAGCAATCTAACTAAAATAAACGACAAACTAACAGTTATAACAGAGAACTCTCCCTATTTTAACTCATTTGCACTTGGAATTGGAATCAAAGTTGGCTCCCGCGATGATTTTATTGGCAAAGAAGGAATTGCACATCTTCTCGAACATTGTGTTTTCCGAAGAACAAAGAAACACATCTCGAGCGAAATAAACGAACTTTTCGAAAAAAATGGTGCCTATGCAAATGCCTTTACAACTAAGGAATACACCTTGTTTTATGTTCGAGGTTTGAAACACAATTTCCTCAACATCTGGGATTTGCTAAATGAAATTGTTTTCCAACCTCAATTTGAAAGAAGCGACCTTCAAAAAGAGAAATCCATAATCCGAGAGGAAATTCGGTCATACAACGAAGACCCCGAGGAAGTTACTTTTGATTATGCAGAAAAATTACTCTTCGGTTCGAGTTCCCTAAGTCATCCGATTCTTGGCACAATCACAAGTTTAAATAAAATTCAAATTGACGACCTTGAGCAATTTTACGATAAATACTACTCGGGAAGTGAAATTACAATTTCTGTCGTCGGGAATTTTGAGCATTCCTATATCTTAGAATTAGTCAGTCGAAACCAACAATTGATTGGCGAGCTCAAAAATGATAAAAATCAAAGAGAACAAATATCGATAATAAATCAAGGCTTTAAAAAAACGCTTTCAAGTAAATTCTATCAAACTCATTTGATTTTTTCTATTCTTTTGCCAAAGTTCGATAAAAAGGAAAGGCTTCTGCTCTCCATAGCTTCACTTCTTATAGGAGAATCTGCAAGTAGCCGTTTATATAAAACATTACGAGAAAAATATGGCTTGGTCTACAATGTTTTTTCTTCGTTCACAACATATTCCGATTGTTCAACAATCCACATCTACTCCTCTATGAATCCTCGTAAGCAAAACCGAAGCTACGAGATACTTCTTAAAGAACTCACTGAAATCCACAAAAATGGCTTTACACCTAACGAACTAAATCTCGCAAAAGAACAATTAAAAGCTTCCACTATAATTTCTCTGGAGAATCTTTCTGAACGAATGCAATCACTAATAAAGTCCGAATTAGTCTATGGAACTTATGACAATTTAAACGAAACAATCTCATTAATTGAAAACATCCAATTGAATGAACTGAATAAATTTGTTTTTAATTATCTAAATCCCGACTTTTGGTTAAAGATTATCTATGTTCCGAAATAAAATCGGCGGCGGCTATTTACTACTCTTGCAATATTTATCAAGGAAATCAAAAACTTCTTTATACCACAGAATTTGTTCCTGGGGTTTTAAAATCCAATGCCCTTGCTCAGGGAAAATAATCAACTTCGATGGAATTCCCTTCAATTGAGCAACGGTGAATGCTTCTAAACTCTGCGTATATGGAACACGAAAATCCTTTTCCCCTGTTGAAATAAGAATTGGAGTGTCCCAATTTTGTGCAAATTTATGTGGCGATTGCTTTTCGTAAACTTCTTTGTTTTTGGGGTCCCAGTAAGGTCCGCCAAATTCCCAATTGGGAAACCATAATTCTTCGGTCGAGCCATATTTGCTTTCCAAATTAAAAACACCACAATGCGAAACAAATGCAGAAAATCTCTTTTTGTGATTTCCAGCGAGCCAGAAAACAGCATAGCCACCAGCACTTGCCCCAACAGCCGCTTTCCTATGTGAATCAACATAGCTCAACTTGCTTATTGAATCTGTAACGTCTAAAATATCTTGCATTGGCTTTCCTGCCCAATCCTTGCTAATTGCATCGACCCAGTCCTGCCCAAATCCGGGAACACCACGACGATTCGGTGCTACGACAATATACCCTTGCGAAGCAAACAAATATAAATTCCATCTGTAACTGAAATACTGGCTTATTGTCGATTGAGGACCGCCTTGACAATAAACAATTACAGGATATTTCTTCGTTGAATCAAAATCTGGTGGATAAAGAACATAGGTATGTATCTTCTTTTTATCTCTGCTATTAATCCAGAAGTTTTCAACCCGAACAGGTTTGAGTTCTCGATATATTTCTTCGTTTTCGTAAGTATGTTGAAACAATGGAGCATTAGGAATGACCAAGTTGAGAGAAAAAATTTCAAATGGACGAAGCATATTTCTTCGTCCGAAGAAGATTTTCTCGCCATTGGGCGAAATATCCAATCCACCATCATAGTTGAAATAACCTTTGGTGATAATTTTCCAAAAGCCGTCCGAAATGTCTATTTCATATATTTGAACGGTGGGTCCGTCTTCGGCAGAAAAGTAAATCTTATTGCTATTAGGATGCCATACAAAATCCCCAACCCACTGGTCTAATCGCCACGAAAGTTCAGTGATTTTCTTTGTTTGCCTATCGTAAAGCATCAATCTTACCCTGTCGCTCTCAAAACCCGCACGTTTCATACTATGAAAAGCAATCCATTTCCCATCGGGCGAATACAAGGGGTCTTTATCGTAACCGGGCATACCAGCGGTGATATTTACGGTTTGCTTTGTATCTAAGTTGTAAATGTAAATGTCCGTATTTGTGCTCAAAGCATAATCATTCACTTTCTTACAGGTATAAGCAATCTCCTTCGAGTCGGGGGACCAGTCGTACTGCTCATTCCCTCCAAATGGTGGGTCTGGAACATCAAAAGGTTCGTTTGGCATAATATCTTCAATAGTTCCATTCTCAAGATTCATAATAAAAAGATGGGACTTATATTCATCTTCCCAAGTATCCCAATGCCGTACAGGTAATTTATCGTAGATACGAACCTTAGCTTTGTTCAAAAATGGGTACTTATCCTGAATGCTTTGCTGAACCTTAACATCAGAAGTAAAAGCTATATATTTTCCATCAGGTGAAATTTTAAAAGTTGTAATGTCATTTTCAAATGATGTTACTTGTTTTTTCTCTTTGGTTTTTATGTTGATTTTAAAAATTTGCTCAGTAGAATTTGCTTTGGCAATATAATAGACATTCTCGCTTGTTTTATCCCATTGATAATCCGATTTAGAGCCTTTGGGGTCGTTTGTTAGATTTTCCTTTTCCCCTGTCTCTAAGTTCAAAATGAACAAGTCGGTTTCGATTGTATTTTCTTTTATGTTTGGTGTTCCAACAGAATACAGAAGATACTTTCCATTGGGTGATACTTTGGGCTTTCCAACTCTTTTTAAGGAAAGTAACAATTCAGGTGTAAAAGTAATTTGGCCATTATAAATGAACAATGGCTCTATTGGGAAATATTTCCATCCAGAATCAATAATAAATTTGCTGAATTTCACATTAAATAGTTCTAACAACTCCTGTCGATTCATTTTTTGTAGCTTTTCTAAATCCTGATTCATCATAAAGAACGGAACATAGGGAACTTTGTCGGGCGGCATTGAATGGAGTATAGAATCCAACACAGGATTCATCAAAGGCTGAGAGAAAATGTTTCCAATAGCAAAAAGAAACAAGCCTAGGATTAATATTTGCTTCTTCATCAAAACACCTTCCTGAAATTTTTTAAAAAACAAAATTAAGAAGTTAATAGAAAATGTATTATTTTTGTTTTTAAATGCTTTTAAACAAAGAGAATTATGGAAAAGCTGCGAATTGGATTTCTTGCATCACACAATGGAAGCAATATGCAGGCAATAATTGATGCAATTAAAAAAGGAGAATTAGATGCAATTCCCTGCGTGGTCATTTCGAACAACTCCAATGCCTATGCTCTCGAAAGAGCCAGACGCGAAGGGATTCCAGCGTATCACATCAGCTCAAAACATTTTGAAACCGAGGAAGAACTGGACAATGCAATTCTCGAAACCCTTTTGAAGCACGATGTCAATATTGTCTGCCTTGCAGGGTATATGAAAAAAGTTGGTTCAAAAGTATTAAGACATTTCAGGAATCGTGTTTTGAACATTCATCCTGCCCTACTACCAAAGTTCGGTGGCAAAGGAATGTATGGGAAATTCGTTCACGAAGCTGTTTTAAAGGCTGGTGAAACGCAATCGGGTTGTACAGTTCACCTCGTTGATGAAATTTACGACCACGGACGAATTCTTGGGCAAAAGGTCGTCCCCGTTTATCCCGATGACACCGTCGAAACCTTGTCTGCAAGGGTTCTTGAACAAGAACATAAATTATATCCCGAAGTCCTACAAAAAATCGCAAAGGGGGAAATCCAATTAGATTAGAATCGGTCTAAATGGTAGCCACCATCAACATTGATGACTTGTCCAGTAATAAAATTTGAACAGGTTGCGAAGAAGTAAACTGCGTCGAATACATCTAATATAGTACCATATCGTTGCATCGGAATTTTGTTCGGGGGAATCATAGGAGAATCAATTTGATTCGGTTCGTAAGGAATAAAAATTGTTCCTGGATTTACACAATTTACACTTATTCTGGGAGCTAATTCTTTCGCAAGAGACCTTGTCAGTTGAATCACCCCAGCTTTAGAAATGTTATAAGGGATTCTTCCCTTCCAAGTTTCAATCCCGCCAAGTGAACCAATGTTAATAATTCTGGAACCATCCCGTGCAAATTTCGAAAAAACTTTTGCAACGAAAAGATATGCTTTTAAATTAATCGCAATTGTTTCTTCCCAAACTTGCTCCTCAAGTTCGTCCAAAGCAAACCGCAAAGGAAAAATGCCAGCGTTGTTAACAAGCACATCTGGAACGCCAAACTCCTTAAAAACATTTTCGAATGTCTTTTCTATTGCTTTCGTTTCCTTTAAATCCAAAGAAAATTTATGAATTTTTACACCGAAATTTTTGGTAATGTACTTTTCGGTTTCTTCTGCCTCTTTTTCTGACTTATTGTAATGAATAATTACATCCCAACCCTTGCGTGCAAACTCAATTGCTAAGCCCTTCCCAATTCTTCTTCCACTTCCTGTAATCAATACCAATGACATTATTCTATTAACTTGTATTAAATTTAAATTTTATGTAAAAACAAATTTAAAAATGTTATTTCTTATTTTTTTACTTTTGATTTCGCCCAACATTTACGCCGAAAAATATAGAGTTTTCTTCAAAGATAAAGGCGAAGGAGAATTTTACAAAGGAACTAAATTGTTCCAGCTTGCCGAAAATTCAATTTCCGAAAGAAGCAAAACCCGCCGAGCCAAAATTTTCCCAAAAGATTCTCTTGTTACTTCCCAAGATGTGCCAATTAACCCCGAATACATAAAAACAATTGCAAGCCAAGGAGCAGAAATTAAACTTAAACTCAAATGGCTAAATTATATTGTTATTGAAATCGATAGTCAGAAAATAAGTAAAATCCAATCCCTGCCGTTCGTTAAGTTTGTTCAAAAGATTAGCAACAAAGTACCTCGTGAGTTACTTTTCAACTCTGTAAATCAGGAAAGCAAAATTGATTTGAAAAAAGAAATTTTTCTCAACATTGCCGAAAATCTGCAATATGGTGAAAGTTACAACCAGTTGCGAATGCTTGCTATCGATAAACTTCATTCTTACGGAATCTTTGGCGAAGATGTTCTTTTGGGAATACTCGACTCTGGTTTTCGATGGAAAACACACAAAGGTTTAAAAAACTCAAATGTTGTTGCAGAATTTGATTTCCTCAACAATGATACAATCACAGGAAACGAAGCAAACGATGTTCCATCCCAAGATGGACACGGAACTATGGTTTTCTCAATAATTGCTGGCTTTTCACCCGGAAAGTTAATAGGTTCTGCTCCATTTGCCAATTTTGCATTAGCCAAAACCGAAAGCATCCCTTTCGAAAGCCACTTCGAAGAAGATTGTTTCGCCTCTGCCTTGGAATGGTTCGACTCTTTGGGTGTTGATGTTGTTACCTCTTCATTAGGATATTCCCAATTTGATTCAACTGAAATTAGCTACGATTTTGATGAACTTGATGGAAAAACCACACTGGTTTCCGCTTATGCAAACTTTGCGAAAAGGCTTGGGATTTGCCTTGTTGCCTCCGCTGGCAATAAGGGACCCCGAGATTCAACAATACAAGCCCCAGCAGAAGCCTTGAGTGAAATTGCAATCGGAGCCGTTGCTCCTACGGGCGATACTGTGCTCAAGTTCTCTTCCCGTGGGCCAACCGGCGACGGAAGAATTAAGCCCGATTTCCTTGCACAAGGCAAATCCGTAATTTCATTCTCAGCCGATAATCCCGACACTCTACTCTACGGAAGTGGAACTTCTGTTGCATCTCCTTTGTTTGCTGGTGGGGTTGTTTGTCTACTCTCGGCTTTCGAAGAACTTACCCCCGACACAGTTCTTTCATTGCTGAAAAGCTTCGCTTCCAACAAAGAACATCCTAATAATACACTTGGATGGGGGATACCCGACTTTTTCGCCTCTGCAATTAATTACGACATTTTAATTTCTAATCCAATTACATATTCCATCAACAATCGACAAAGAATAATTTTTAAAGCAAAATACATATATCCTATTCGAAAGGTGAACTTGTTTTTAAAAGGCGAATCTGAATCAGATTTTAAACTTCACGAAATGAACTATTCTGAATACTATGATTTGTATTACTTCGATTTAAATCCTAACACCGGGGACTCCATCTTTCAATACTTTGTTGTCGCCCAATCAACTGATGGACCGGAGCGAAGGAAGCCTTTTTACCAAAACAAAACTTTTGTTTTGAAAATGGGTATGGAATCATCAAACGTTAACACGATTTTAGATACAAATTACATAAGATTAAGCTTCTTTGCTTCGGAAAATTCATCGATACTTTATCCAACATTGCTTGAATCAAGCGGAGAATTATACTTCGGCACGCCAACAATTAACTCCGACTGGATAAAAGTTGTAGTGGTGAACTTACTCGGCGAAGTTGTTTTCGAAAAGAAATTCAAAACACTGCCCAATCGCAGGTTCTCCGATAGGTTAAATCTTGGAAGTCTTCCCAAAGGAGCCTACTTGTTTTTGATTTTCAGAAACGAAGATAATCCTGATGTTTTGAAGTTCGTAAAGATATACTAATTTTTAATTTTGACCTCCAATTGCGGGAAGGGAATTTGGATTCCGTTTTCTTCCAAGGATTTTTTAATCATAGGCAACAACTTCGTCTTTGTATCATACCATTTTTCTGTTGGCGACCAGAAACGAACACGCACCCTTACCCCGCTCGAAGCAAATTCTTCAACAAAAACTTCGGGCTGAGGAAGCGAAAGAACAAACTGCTCGTCGGCAAGCAAATTCAAAATAACTTCTTTTGTTTTGTAAAAGTCATCGGAATATCGTATCTCCAAAAGATAATCAATTCTGCGAGCAACATTTTCAACTAAGTTAATTATTACAGAATTAAATACCTGTTCGTTAGGTATTCTTATGAATTGCCCTTCGAAAGAACGAATAATAGTTGAAAGGAACCGCACTTCCTCGACGAAACCAGAAACATCTCCAATTGTCACGGATTGACCCAACTTCACAGGTCTTTCGATAATTAAAAAAATGCCTGCAATCATATTCCCCAGCACTTTCTGGGTTGCTAAACCAATAATAATCGAGAGAAAACCTCCAGCAACAACGAACCCCGACAGATTGACGCCAAAATATGATAAAACCGATAGCAAATAGATTAAAATAAAACCATAAATTATTAACTTATTTAAAATGCTTAGAGTATTTTTTGAATATTTATCTCGGAGAATTATTCTCAATCGCCGAAGTATGATGTTGATAACAAAAAGCAAAACAAGAAAAATAACAACTATTACTGCAATCTCTATAAGTTTAGCAGGGGTTATGAATTGCCAAAATTTCATAATCCAAATTCCATAAGATATTTTGAACTGGTAAGAATTTTTGTAGGTATTAGATCAATCGATTTATTGTATCCATCGAGTCCGCTTGGGGTAATAAACTCCGTCTCTGCAAATTTATCGGAAATTATCTTAACTCTGGCAGAAGTTTTACAAGTTGTAGGTTTAAAATAAATTTCCATATAGGAAAAGTTCAAAACCAATTGCGAAACTTCAACTTTTGATGAAGTTGGATTATTTATGTTAAGCTCCAAAATTCCTGTGGAAAAAAGTTTTTCGTCGGGAATCTCACTCGAAAAGGATGTTTCCCAATATCGACAAATAATTCCATTGTGGGGATTGCCATAAAGTGCAAGCTTAGGTTTCAGAATGGAAAATGTATCAATGTGATGAATCTTATCTTCTTTGTCACTGACAAACAAAGACAGACTTAACGGGAAACTAACATAGCCATTTAAACTCGATTCAGGCAAAAGATGTAAAGGCTCACGAAGTTTCAACAAAAGAAAAGTAGTATCCAATCCTTGTGCAAAAGGTTCGCTTGGTTGTACATAAATCTTTGTTATTTCTGGTATTGAAATAATTTGCTTAGAACTATCGAGATTTGCAACATCCCTTTGGTATTGATAGAAAGAATTAAGTTTTTGGAAAATCAGCTCAAAACTTTCGTTTTTGTAGAACGGGCTAAACAGGTAATAGCCATATTTATTTAATTCGAGCGTCTCCATAGCATTTATCGGTCATATTCCATTAAATCGTCATCAATATCCTCGCCAATGTCATCGGAGCTGATAATGTCTTCGATATCAATATCGGCAATGTCTTCGGGAATTAAAAATTCATCGTCGATTTGCTCATCCTTCTGCCGTTTAAAGAAATTCTCCTCGTCAATCGTTTCAATGTTCATTAAATCTTCGTCGCTAAGAAATTCGCCTTCGGAAAAGTCTTCATCTTCGAAATCTTCAAAGTCATCGTAACTATCGGATGAGCGACCACCAGCAAAAAAGCGATAATCTTTATTTTCTTTTTCGTCGCCACTAAACCTTTTCATTTTAAAATATTCTTTGTTACACAAATCCAAAGCTCAAAATTATTCAAAATTATTCAGAAATTCAAAACAAATCTATTTTTATATATAACATTTGTAAAAAAAAGCTGTTGCAGGTGTAATCTGCAACAGCCTGAAAATAAGTTGTTCGAGCTGATTATTATTTCAAAGCAGTTTTCTTTTCGAGCTTCGGGTCGGTTAAAGCTTTGAGAAATGCAACGATTGACTTCAATTGGTCATCGGTTAATTGTTTACCCAAGTTGATATCTGCCATTATTTTCACAGCTTCTTCGAGAGTTTTAACAGCTCCATCGTGGAAATAAGGAGCAGTTAAAGCAACATTCCTCAACATAGCAACCTTGAACATAAACTTATCGGATTCCTGCTTTGTGACATCAAATCGACCAAGGTCCTTGGTATTTGAGTATGGCTTAACTAGACCCATTTTCTGGTAAAGATTGCCCCCAAACAAAGGTCCCGTGTGGCAAGTAATACATCCAACTTCAATAAATGTCTTCAAACCAATCTTTTCCTCATCTGTTAATGCATTTTTGTCGCCTGTTACCCATTGGTCATAACGAGACTTGGAAACCAAAGTCCTTTCAAATGCTGCAATTGAATGAGCAATATTATCAAAAGTTATTGGATTTTTCTCGTTCGGGAATGCTTTTTTAAACAAATCCTGATACTCTGGAATCGATGAGATAACCTTTACAACTTCCTTTTCGTTTGGCATAGCCATTTCGACAGGATTCAAAATAGGTCCCTTTGCCTGCTCTTTCAAATCGGGAGCTCGACCATCCCAAAATTGTGCGAATTGAAATCCAGCGTTGAAAACTGTTGGCGTATTCCTTGTTCCAATTTTTCCCGGCAAAGCACCAGGTGATGTTGGTTTCCCATCCACACCTGCCATATTATTAATATCGTGGCAAGTATTGCAGCTCATAGTATTGTTCACAGAAAGCTTCGTTTCGAAATACAATTTTTTGCCAAGCTCGATTAATTCCGGTGTATCGTTTTCGCTTCCGGGCATTTTGTTTGGCAATGCCCCAAAAATTGAACTTGCTTTGGTCAGAAGTTCGCTTTCCTCTGCTTCGCTTAATTTGCTCGAACCGCTTTCTTTCTTGCCGCCGCAAGAAAGAACAAATAAAGAAATTAAAAAAATGCTAAATAAACGAATAATCATATTACCCCCAGAAAATATTAAACATCAAAATTCAAAAATAAAAAAAAATTTAAAAAAGAAAAATAAAAAAGGGCAAGCCAAAGCCTGCCCTATTTTCAAAATTCATCATTAAATAAAACTATTTTTTCTTTTTCTCGCTTTTTTCCAGAATAGCAGCACGGGCAGCAGCAAGCCGTGCAATAGGCACCCTAAATGGCGAACAGGACACATAATCCAAACCAATACGGTGGCAGAATTCAACAGAGGCTGGCTCGCCGCCGTGTTCACCACAGATTCCCACTTTCAATTTCTTACGAGCTTTTCGTCCTTCCTTAACAGCATACTTCATCAAAAATCCTACACCATCTTGGTCAATAGTTTCGAATGGGTCGCGCTTGTAAATTTCTTTTTCGATATAATATGGAAGGAATCTACCAGAATCGTCGCGGCTAAGTCCCAACGTGGTTTGGGTAAGGTCGTTGGTTCCGAAGGAGAAAAATTCAGCAACTTCAGCAATTTCTCGGGCTGTGATAGCACCACGAGGAACCTCTATCATAGTTCCAACAAGGTATTCGAACTTAACTCCGCTCTCTTGCATAACTTCTTCGGCAACTCGGCGGACAATTTCCTCTTGGTGTTTCAATTCCTTGTAATTTCCAACAAGAGGAATCATAATTTCGGGGAAAACATTAAAGCCTTGCTTCTTGACACTTACAGCAGCTTCAAAAATAGCACGGGCTTGCATTTCGGTAATCTCGGGATAAAGAATTCCAAGCCGGCAACCACGAAAACCAAGCATAGGATTAAATTCTTTGAGCGACTCTACCCTTTCCTTGACCTTTTGCAAAGGAATGTTGAGCATTTTGGCAACTTCCTTCTGTCCCTGCTCATCGTGAGGCAAAAACTCGTGCAACGGTGGGTCCAATGTACGAATGGTTACAGGTCTGCCATCCATTGCAATAAATATTCCCTCGAAGTCCGACCTTTGCAAAGGCAAAAGTTTAGCCAAAGCTTTCTTTCTTTCCTCTGGTGTATCAGAAAGTATCATTTCTCGCATAGGACCAATTTTCCCTTCTCCAAAGAACATATGCTCGGTTCGGCAAAGTCCAATTCCTTCGGCGCCAAAAGCAACAGCATTTCGGGCTTGGTCTGGTTGGTCGGCGTTCGTCCGCACTTTCAATACACGATATTTATCCGCCCATTCCATAATCTGCTTGTAAATCTTATAAGTCGGGGCTTGGTCTTCGGTCAAAGTCTTTTCGATAAGAACCTGAATAACTTCACTTGGCTTTGTTTCGATTTTGCCTTGGAAAACTTCGCCAGTTGAACCATCCAAAGATATGTAATCACCTTCTTTCAGAAGAACATCTTTACCTTCGACACGAATTTCACGAGCTTTATAATCAATCAACAAGGCACCACATCCAGCAACACAAACTTTACCCATCTGGCGGGCAACCAAAGCTGCGTGCGAAGTCATTCCACCCCGAGATGTTAAAATTCCTTCGGCAGCGTTCATTCCGGCAATATCTTCGGGCGAAGTTTCGATTCTAACCAAAATGACTTTTTCGCCTCTTTTTGCCCATTCAACAGCATCTTCAGCATTGAAAACAATTCTACCAGTAGCTGCACCCGGTCCGGCATTTAAACCTTTAGCAATTAGCTGATTGTTCTTTAGAGCTTTCTTCTTTTCCTCGGCATCAAAAATAGGACGAAGTAGTTGATTTAACTGGTCGGGTTCAATTCTTAATAGAGCTTCCTTTGGTTTAATTAGTCCTTCATTGACCATATCGACAGCAATTCTCATTGCTGCGAGAGCAGTTCTTTTTCCAGTTCGGCATTGCAAGATATAGAGTTTGCCTTTCTGGATGGTAAATTCAATATCCTGCATATCGCGATAATGTTTTTCCAAAATATCACGGATTCGGAGAAGTTCCTCATAAGATTTCGGGTCGCGTTCTTTCAGCTGCTCAATTGGCAAAGGAGTTCTAATACCAGCAACGACATCCTCGCCTTGAGCGTTCATCAAAAATTCACCATAAAATTTGTTTTCGCCAGTTGCTGGGTCACGAGTAAAAGCAACACCTGTACCGCTATCTTCACCAAGATTACCAAACACCATTGCCTGAACATTTACTGCAGTTCCCCACCAGTCGGGGATATTGTTCAATTTACGATAAACAATGGCTCGGGGATTGTTCCAAGAACCAAAGACTGCACCAATAGCGCCCCAAAGTTGCTCCTCCGGGTCTTCGGGAAAATCAACACCAAGCCGGTCTTTAATTGCTTTCTTGAACTCTACAACTAATTCCTTTAAATCATCGACATCCAGCTCAACATCATAATGGACACCTTTAGCTTTCTTTTTCTTCTCCAAAATTTCTTCGAACGGGTCGATGTCGTCCTTGCTTTGCGGTTTCAACCCAAGCACAACATCGCCATACATTGCAACAAATCGACGATATGCATCGTAAGCAAATCGAGGATTGCCAGACTGTTTAATTAAACCTTGGACGGTCACATCGTTTAGTCCAAGATTCAATACTGTGTCCATCATTCCGGGCATAGAACTTTTTGCCCCCGACCGAACAGAAACTAACAACGGATTTTCGGAGTCGCCAAATTTGGCACCCATCTCCTTTTCGACTTTCTCTAAGGCTTCTTTAACCTGAGGATAAAGTTCCTTCGGATATGTTTTGTTATTCTCATAATAGTAGCGACAAACTTCAGTTGTAATAGTAAAACCAGCGGGAACTGGTAGCCCTAAATTTGTCATTTCAGCAAGATTTGCACCCTTACCGCCGAGGAGGTCTTTCATTTCTGCATTACCTTCGGCTTTGCCACCACCGAAGTAATAAACATATTTTTTCGCTTTCTTATCCTTCTTCTTGCCCATAAAACTTCTTTTAGTTGTGGATAATAAAAAATCTAAAATAAGAAATATTCGGTAAATATTTGGTAGGCTTTTTAAAAATTGTAATTAGTTTTGGTTAATTTCATTTGATAATATTTAAATGTGGTTTAGTAAATTTGTAGGTTTTAACGAGGTATTTATTCTACAAAGATGAAAGACCCGAATACTCCCCTTATAAGGCAATATTTGGAAATAAAGAATAAATATCCCGAGCATATACTCCTCTATCGCATCGGGGATTTTTACGAAACCTTCTTTGAAGATGCAGAAAAAACTGCCCGAGCCTGCAACATAATTCTGACCAAAAGAAACAACGGCGCCGCTGGCGATGTTCCTCTTGCCGGCTTCCCCTACCACCAATTGGAAAATTATTTGCCAAAACTTGTCTCTGCTGGCTATCGTGTGGCAATTTGTGAACAAGTCGAAGACCCAAAAAAGGCAAAAGGAATTGTCCGAAGAGAAGTAATCGAGGTCGTTACCCCGGGCATTATATTGAACGAACGACTCTTGACCGATAAATCCAACAACTTCTTATGCTCAATTTTCCTTTCACCCGGACCCGACCGATTGCAAGTTTATGGGATATCATTTTGTGATGTTTCTACTGGCGAGTTTTTTATTGGTGAAATCCCTACACGAAAAATTAGGGAATTTCTTGAAACATATCCAATTAAAGAGATAATAATATCGAAAGAACAAAAGCAACATTTCGAAAACCTTATCAATTCCCTTCCGGGGAAAATTATCGTAAACAAGTTAGAACCTTGGATATTCGACCATACTTTTGCCCGGGAAGCATTACTTGGGCACTTTGGAACAACTTCGCTCAAAGGTTTCGGGGTCGAAAATCTTCACTATGGAATTATTTCTTCGGGCGCACTACTTTATTACATCAAAGAAACACAGCAAGCATATCTCAACCAGATACGCAGAGTTAAATATTTCAACCCAAACGAATTTATGCTTCTCGACTTATCAACCCGAAGAAATTTGGAAATATATTCTTCGCTGTCTAATGACCAAGCTGGAGGGCTTTTCGCTGTTTTAGACCAAACTTTAACTCCAATGGGAGCTCGCCTTTTGCGAAATTGGATAAATCAGCCATTAATTAATTATGAAAAAATAAATCAACGGCTTAATGCTGTTGATTTCTTTTACCAAAACGACTCGATACGCGAAGCATTAAAAACGGAACTAAGTAAAATAGCCGATATAGAACGAATTGCTTCACGAATTTGTTCATTCAAAGCTAATCCCAGAGATGTTCTTGCCCTCAAATCCTCTTTGGATGTTATACCAACATTAAAAACGATTTTAAGCTCTTCTCAAAAAGATTTTCTAAAAGAAAAGATTTCATCATTAGATACATTCGATCCCATTAGAAAACTTATTTCAAATTCAATACGCGAAGATGCTTCGGTAAATGTTGGTAGTGGTAACACAATTAAGTTAGGATTCAATCAACAATTCGACAATTTGCTCAACCTTTCTCATAACGGGCGAAAATTAATACAAAAATACCAAGAGGAAGAAAGAAAGAAAACAAATATCCCCTCGTTGAAAATTTCATATAACAATGTATTTGGATATTATATCGAAGTTACCAAAGCCCACTCAAATAAAGTGCCCAATTATTACGAAAGGAAACAAACTTTAACTAATGCTGAAAGATATACAACTCCTGAACTTCGGGAACTTGAATTTAAACTGCTAAATCTTGAATCGGAAATCCAAGCCCTTGAAGTTGAATTATACAACCAAATCCTTTCCGAAATTTCAAAGTATATTGAGCAAATTCAAACTGCTGCAAATATTATCGCAGAATTGGATTGCTTATTAAATTTCGCCGCCATAGCCAAGAGATACAATTACTGCAAGCCTATCGTTACTGATGGTTTTGAACTGGAAATCATCAATGGTCGCCATCCTGTGGTCGAAAGAAATCTTCCCATTGGCGAAAAGTTTACCCCGAACTCCACGAAAATGGACCAGAACTCCGTTATCCACATCATAACCGGTCCGAATATGAGCGGTAAATCCTGCTACTTGCGTCAGGTTGGACTAATTGTTTTGCTCGCCCAGATTGGTTCGTTTGTTCCTGCCGATTCAGCAAAAATTGGCATTGTCGATAGAATTTTCACCCGAGTAGGAGCACAGGATAATATCTTCCAAGGCGAAAGCACCTTCCTTGTCGAAATGCAAGAATCTGCAAACATTTTGAACAATGCAACCCGGAAAAGTTTGATTCTTTTGGACGAGGTTGGACGCGGAACTGCTACATTCGATGGAATTTCCATCGCTTGGGCAATTGTGGAATACATTCATAACCATATTGGTTCCAAAACTCTTTTCGCCACCCACTACCACGAACTAAACGAACTCGAAAAGAAATACGAAAACATTGTTAACTATTATATCGAAGTACTCGAAAAAGACAACAAAGTAATATTTACCCACAAACTGAAACCCGGTCATAGCGACCACTCGTTTGGAATTTATGTTGCAGAAATGGCAGGCATACCCAATGAAGTTACAACACGAGCAAAAGAAATTTTGAAAATACTCGAAAGCGGCATAACATCCCAAGACGAAATCATCAGTGTTGCTAAACCAAATCCAAAAAAAATAAAAGCCATTGGCAAGGAAATTCAAACCCGCCAACTTGCCATTTTTGATTTCTCCGATTCAAAGCTTAAAGAAAAGATTTTAGAATTGGATTTGAACAATTTAACTCCTATTCAAGCTTTAATGTTTTTGGAAGAATTGCAAAAAGAATTAAAAAATGAAAATTAAAACATTATCAATTTTGATTTTAATCCTTGTTAATTTCCAGTTTGTTTTTTCCCTTTCTCAAGATTCTTATTTATCATTCAAAGCCAAAAAAGGCGACAAATTGGATAAAATCCTTCGATTCTACCATCTTCCTGTTACAAAAGATACAAAGCAAAAATTTGCTGAGCTCAACAAAAAGAAAATTGAAGAAGATTTTCAACTTCTGTACGGGGTCAAATATTTCCTTCCAATCTACATTGTCGAAAGCCAAAATTTGACTAAATTTTTAAAAGACAAAGTTCCAAACGAAGACTTAAAAGTATTAAAACAACGCATTTTGAATTATACAAAGTTGCTTAGAAAACAAGGAGTTGCAGTTCCAAAATCAACTTTTTTAATCCCCTACAATTATTTATCTGCACAGGTTCAAACAGTTCCAAAAGAAGAAAAGAAAGAGGTTGTTTCCAAAGTTGAAAATGTAAAATCTAAAGAAAATTTTAAGCTTTTCAAACCATATTATGGGAAAAAATACCAAAAAGTTAAAGTTAAAAGTAGAATACTTAAAAACTGTGCGTTCTATCTTGTTAGTGGGCACGGTGGTCCCGACCCCGGTGCTATTGGATACTTCGAAGGGAAGGAACTCGACGAAGACGAATATGCTTACGACATTACATTAAGATTAGCACGGCATCTGGAAGAAAACGGAGCCACTGTCTATATGATAACTATCGACACAGTTGATGGAATCCGAGATGACAAGTTTTTGGAAACAAGTAATCGCGAAGTATTCTATGGTGGTGTGACAATCCCGCTGAATCAGAAAGAACGGCTCCAAACCTGCGCCGATATTGTCAACAAGTTGTACAAATCAAATCGAAATAAGAAGAAACATAATATTTCAATTAACATTCACTTAGATTCTCGTTCCGAAACTGAAAAAGTGGATGTTTTCTTTTATTATCAAGAACAAAGCCCAACGAGCAAGCAAATTGCAATAACCTTGCAAAAAACTTTAGAAGAACAATATGAAAAGCACCAACCGGGAAGAGGTTATAGCGGAACTGTTGAAACAAGGAACCTCTTTATGTTGAAAAACTCGCTTCCACCCACCGTTTATATCGAATTAGGGAATATAAGAAATCGAAGCAACCAATATCGGTTTATTGACAACACAAATAGAGAAGCACTCGCAAAATGGCTTTGCCTTGGTCTTATCAACTTTATCAAGGACCAGCAAAACAAAAAATAGCAACAATAGTAAATGAAAACCAAGAAAACCTTTTTACAACGGAAAAAGTAATTGTAATTTTGTATTTTATTTTAACGGGGTTAAAATGAATGTTTTAGTTTTGAATTGTGGTAGTTCATCTGTTAAATTTCAAATAATTCAAACAGACTTAGAGGCAATTAAGAATGACCAAGACAAAATGCTTGCAAAGGGGTACTTGGAAAGAATTGGTAGCCAAGCAATCATCACTTTGCAAGCTACCGGACATCCTCCTTTAAGAACTGCTGAACCAATTCGCGACCATAAAGCGGCTTTGAATTATATTATTCGGTGGATTAACGACCCTAATACAAAGATAGAAGGCATAAAAGACCTTTCCGACATTCATGCAATAGGCCACAGAATTGTTCACGGAGCTGAACGACTCAAAAAATCTGTCATTATTGATGATGAAGTAATCGACCAAATCGAAGAGTGCATACCATTGGCACCTTTGCATAATCCTGCAAATCTAAAAGGAGTTTATGCTGCTCGCGATGTTTTTCCGGGCATTCCACAGGTAGCAGTTTTCGACACTGCATTCCATTCTACTTTGCCAGAACAAAATTACCTTTATGCTATTCCTTATCAACTTTATCGTAGATTTAAAATTCGTAAATATGGATTCCACGGAACATCCCATCGCTACATTGCTTACCGATACCGAAAAATCAAAAATATTGAACGAGAGCAGGTCAACATTATAACTTTACATCTCGGAAATGGTTGCTCGGCTTGTGCAATTAAAAATGGCTTCTCCTACGATACTTCTATGGGAATGACGCCGCTCGAAGGTTTAGTAATGGGAACTCGTTCCGGCGACATTGACCCTGCAATAATTGAATTTTTAATTCACAACGAAGGCTCCTCTGTCGAAGAAGTATTCAATGTTCTCAACAAACGCTCTGGATTACTTGGTATCTCTGGTTTAACCAACGATATGCGTGACCTTTTAGAAGAAGAACGCGAACACAACGACCGGAGAGCCAGTTTGGCAATCAATATTTTCTGCAACAGAGTGAAAAAATATATCGGTGCATATCTTGCTGAACTGAATGGTGCCGATGCAATTTGCTTCACTGGCGGAATTGGAGAAAATTCGCCCGAGGTTCGCCGCCGCTGTCTTTCGAACCTCGATTTCTTTGGAATAAAACTCGACGATGAATTGAACGAAAAAGCTGTTGGTGTGAAAGAAATGAAAATTTCCGCCGAAGATAGTAAAATAGAAGTCTATGTTATCGCTACAAACGAAGAATTACTTATTGCACGCGATACCTTGCGTGTTGTTTTAAATGTTCCTCGCATCTGGTAATTATTTTAAATATTTGGAGTAACTATGAGCAACAACTTCATTTCAGAAATCAGAGAAAAGGCAAAAGGATTGAATTATCGCATCGCTTATCCCGATGCCGAAGATATCAGAACTCTTCAAACTGCAAGATTTGTGAAAGACAATAGCCTTGGACAACCAGTGCTCGTTGGTGATTCGAAAAATATCTTAAAAATTGCAGAAGAAAACAAAATATCCCTCGATGGTATTGAAATTGTTAATCCAATTGAATCGGCTTTGTTCGAGAACTTCACCCAAAAACTTTACGAAAAAAGGAAAGCTAAAGGGATGACTTTCGAACAGGCTCGGGAGTTAACAGCTAAGCCAACATATTTTGCAGGATTGATGCTCGACAATGACGATGTCAAAGTCGTTGTGGGCGGAAATGTTTCTTCTACGGGCGACATAATTCGCTCTGCAATTTACACCGTCGGGGTTGCGCCCGGAATTTCTATCGTAAGCAGTTATTTCATTATGGTTTTTCCAGATAAACTTCTGTGTTTTGCCGATTGTGCTGTTAATCCCGACCCAACAGCAGAACAGCTCGCCGACATTGCAATTACATCGGCAAAGAATTTTCAGTCCGTTACTGGCTTGACGCCTTACGTTGCAATGCTCTCATTTTCGACAAAAGGGAGTGCAACCCATCCCCACGTAGACAAAGTGATTGAAGCCACAAGAATTGCCAAAGAAAAGGCACCGGAACTGATGATTGATGGTGAAATGCAAGCTGACGCTGCACTTGTCCCTTCCGTTGGAGAACGGAAGTGCAAAGGTTCCCCTGTTGCAGGCAAAGCAAATGTCCTTATTTTCCCCGACCTTGATGCTGGAAATATTGGTTACAAACTAACAGAAAGATTAGCTGGAGCTTCCGCTGTTGGACCAATCATTCAAGGATTGAGCAAACCCTACTGCGACCTTTCCCGTGGATGCAGTGTCGACGATATGATAAACGTGTCTTGTATCTGCAGTCTTATGGCAAAAGGCTTGGTTTAAGAATTCTTTCGATTACAATCAGATTCGCGGGCAGAAATCATTTGCCCGTTTTTTTATAAAACATTTCAAATGCCAAATTTATTCTTGTTCTAATAAAAAGAAAATTTAGTTTCCCTCGTCATCTAATTTTATGTTCAATTAATTTTTACAAAAAATGGCAGCGACACCATCGAAAATGATACCATTAGGAACCGAAGCACCCTATTTCAATCTTTATGACCCAATAGCCCAAAAGTACTATTCGCTCGACAACTTTAAAGATGGCAAACCTTTGCTTGTAATGTTTATCTGCAACCATTGCCCTTATGTAATGCACATAATTCACAAACTTGTCGAGGTTTCATCTGAATACATAAAAAAAGGTGTAAATATTGTTGCAATAAATCCAAATGATTACATTGCCTATCCCGAGGATAGCCCCGAGAAGATGGTCGAATACGCCCGAAAGTTTAACTACCCTTTCCCTTACTTAATTGATGAAACACAAGAAGTAGCAAGAAGTTACGATGCTGCCTGCACCCCAGAATTTTTCCTATTCGACAAAGACTTAAAGCTTGTCTATCGTGGGCAATTCGATGATTCCCGTCCTGGGAACAATATTCCACCTACAGGTAAAGACTTAACATATGCAATGGATTGCCTTTTGAACAACAAAGATATTGATATACCACAAAAGCCTTCGTTAGGATGTAGTATCAAATGGAAATCATAACCCAATTTATTTAAAGGAGTTGCTATGGTCAATGAAATTAAAATATCCGCAATCGACACAGGAACATTTGGATTAGATGGCGGTTCAATGTTCGGAGTTGTTCCCAAGCCTCTTTGGACAAAAGCATATTCCGAAGCCGACGAAATGAATCGAATTCCTCTTGCTTCCCGACCTTTGTTAATTTTGGAAAGCAAACGAAAAATTTTGATTGACACAGGAAACGGCAATAAATTCAACGAGAAGCAGCAAAAGATTTATAAAATCGATTTAGATAAGTCTAATATTATTAATGCCTTATCAAAGCACAATATTCGTCCAGAAGATATCACCGATGTCATTTTAACCCATTTGCATTTTGACCATTGCGGTGGTTCTACTATCTTGAACGATGGCAATTTAGTTCCAACCTTTCCCAATGCAAAGTATTATGTTCAAAAAGAGCAGTGGGATTGGGCATTATCGCCCACCGAAAAAGACCGAGCCTCATTCATTCGAGATGACTTCGTACCCTTGTCCGAACACAACAAAATTGAATTTACCAAAGAAAGGGGTTATTTAACTGACACAATCGAAGTTATTCCTTTCTATGGACATACCAAAGCTATGCAAGGTGTTAAGATTCATCTCAACGACCAAATTTATTTTTACGCTGCCGATTTGTTCCCTACCTCTGCACACATTCATCTTCCATACATTCTCGCCTACGACAATTTCCCACTTACCACATTGCAAGAGAAAAAAGAAATCCTGAAACAAGCAGTCGAGGAGGATTGGATAATAATTTTCGAACACGATGCTTTTGTAAAAGCTGCAAAAGTTGGTCTTAAAGATGGAAATTACTTCATCAAAGAAAAAATTGATTTATGAGCGTGAAAATTGGAGACAGAATTTACGAAAATGGTAAAGAATTCATCGCTGTAGAGTTTGCTTCGAACCTAACCGAAAACAAAGGAACTTTAATTCGACTTGGTGAAGAAATAGAAAAACAAGTTGTACTTTTCCGACACCAAGGAAAACTCTTTTGTCTCTCAAATATTTGTCCCCATCGACATCAACCTTCAATTTATCGTGGCTTTGTTGAAAACGGTTGCGTTACTTGTCCCGAGCATTTTTGGACATATCGACTTGACACCGGGGAGAATATCGACCAAAAGCAAGGAATTAAAAAACTCAAAACATACGAGGTAATTGAGAAGGATGGAGTAATATTAATCAACATAGATTATTTTGAAAAACCTAAGTGGAAAGAATTTAAAATAATAAATGGAACCACTTAAAAATATCATAAAAAATCGTGCTTTTGAATTGGGATTTTGTGAAATAGGTTTCGCTCGCTACGAAAAGCTTGAAAAAGAGTTTCAAAATTACATCCTATGGCTCAAAAATGGCTATTCTGCTACAATGACATATCTTGAAAAAAATATTGAAAAAAGAGAAGATGTAAAACTAATTTTAGATGATGTTAGAACAATCATCGTTACAGCATATCCTTATTACAATAAGTTCAAACACTCGTCAAATTTATTCAAAATCTCTCGTTATGCCTGGGGAAAAGACTATCATAAAATCTTAGCAGATAAACTTACTAAACTTGTTGATTTTATTGGCGATAAAATCATTGATTTTAAGTATAAAATTTATGTCGACACTGGTCCTATACTCGAGAAATCTTGGGCAGTCCGCGCTGGAATTGGTTGGCAAGGCAAAAATAGTATGATTATCTCTCGAACTTATGGTTCTTTTATCTTTTTGGGAATAATACTTACAAATATTGAATTTGAGCCAGATAAACCAATAAAAGATTACTGCGGAACTTGTACTAAATGTATCGAAAGTTGCCCTACTAATGCAATTGTCCAACCAAAGGTAGTAGACTCTCGCAAGTGTATTTCCTTTTGGACAATAGAAGCAAAGCCTGAATATGAAATTCCTTCATCAATTAACTTAAATGGTTGGATTTTTGGATGCGACATTTGTCAAGAAGTTTGTCCTTGGAATAACAAAGTCAAAATTACAGACGATGTTGCATTTTTTCCCCGCTACAATCAAACAAATCTGGACAAGCATTTTTTGGAAAACTTAACACCCGAAATCTTTAAAGAGCGGTTCAAAGACTCTCCTATTAAAAGAGCAAAATTCGAAGGATTGAAAAGAAATTTTTTACACATTATCAAAAACATTGAATATGAACAGATTAATCAATGAAAAAAGCCCATACCTATTGCAACATTCAAGTAATCCAGTAGATTGGTTTCCTTGGGGCATCGAAGCATTCGAAAAAGCAAAAACCGAAGATAAACCGATATTCCTCTCCATTGGATATTCGACCTGCCATTGGTGTCACGTTATGGAAGAGGAATCGTTCGAAGACAACGAAATTGCCCAGATTTTAAATGACAACTTCGTTGCAATCAAAGTCGATAGAGAAGAACGGCCCGACATAGATGCTTTCTATATGAAAGTGTGCCAAACTTTGACCGGAAGCGGCGGCTGGCCCCTGACAATCATAATGACTCCCGACAAAAAGCCTTTTTTCGCCGGTACATATTTCCCCAAGGAAAGCGTTTATGGACGCATTGGTTTGAAGGAACTTTTGCTTAATGTAATCAGAGTTTGGACAACACGCAGGCAAGACATTGAAAATTCAACGGAAAACCTATTAAATTATATAAAAACTTCCGAAAAAGAGAACAAGAAAGAAGAGCTTGATGAAAATCTCATTCATAATGCATTTAAAAGCTTAGAATTTTCGTTCGACAAAATCAATGGTGGCTTTGGCTCTGCCCCGAAATTTCCAATTGTCCACAACCTTCTTTTTCTCCTCGATTATGCATACTTTTTCAAAAACCCCGTTGCTCTTGAATTGGTCAAAACAACTTTAAACAAGATGCGACTTGGAGGTATTTACGACCAAATCGGCTTTGGCTTCCATCGTTATTCAACAGATGCTAAATGGATAGTGCCACATTTCGAGAAAATGCTTTACGACCAAGGAATGCTTCTTTGGACATTTTCAAAAGCATATCAACATACCAAAGAACTACTTTTTCTACAAACTGCTGACGAAATAACCCAATTTGCATTCGATGAGTTTCTATGGGATGGTACAGCTTTTTACTCAAGTTTGGACGCCGACAGCGATGGTATGGAAGGCAAATATTACCTTTTCACCTTCACCGAACTCGAATCAATTCTGAAAGAAGATTTCCCAATGTTCAAAGAGATTTTCAATGTCTCTCCCGATGGCAACTTTTACGACCCACATTTTCCAGAAAGAAAAGAGAACATTCTGTACCTATCAAAGGATTTAAAGGAAATTGCAAAAGAAAAGCAAATCGATTTTATCTTTTTGTCGAACAAGTTTTCCCAATGGAGAACCGAGCTTGCCAAATATAGAAACACTCGAACCAAGCCTTTCAAAGACTATAAAATTCTAATTGATTGGAACGGATTAATGTTTGCAGGATTATCTGCATACTTTTCGGTTACAAAAAACCCTAAAATACTTGACTTGTTTTCAAATTACCATTCCTTTCTTATCAACAAGTTAATTAACGAAGATGGAAAATTGTTCCACTGCTTCATTGATGGAGATTGTACCATTGAAGGTTTCCTTGATGATTATGCTTATACCATTTTGGCACTGCTTGAAATTTACAAAGCAACATCGCAAGTGAAATATCTTCAAACTGGTCTAGAACTTTTGGAAAAGGCAATCGAATTTTTCTGGGACGAAGAGGTTTCGGCATTTCGTCTTGCCCCTCAAAATACCACCGACATTGTATACAATCCAATAGAGTTTTTCGATGGAGCAACTCCTTCGGGAAATTCGGTGATGTATTACAATTTAAATTCGTTTTACAAGTTAACAAGCAAGAAACATTTTCAGGAAATCTCCTCAAAATTGGAAAATACATTTTCTGGTTTAGTTTCCGAAAATCCTTCGGCATACAACTTTTTCAATTTTGCCTTTCAACAAAAAATGATGCAAAATGACGAAATAGTAATATGTTATTCTGATGAGCATCAAATAACAGAATATAAACATCTGTTACGCGATTACAATTTACCCAACGCCTTAATAATCTGGTATAACATTAACGATAAATCAAATCACAGCGAATTTTTCTGGAAAGATTACAAAATGATTGACAACCAACCCACAGGTTATATTTGTAGCAATTTCCAATGCAAGCAACCAATCACTAATTTTGAAGTTTTTAAAAATGAAATTGACAAATTTGGAAATATAAAATGAATCAAGAGTATGTTTATGTTACTCTTTCGAGTAAAGAAGAGCTGTTCGAGAACATAATAGCAATATTAAGCAATTTCCCTATCCTTGGTATCGAGGAAATCGAAGACAATTTGAAAGTAGCTTTGAAAAAGGAAAACTGGGATAAAATCGACAAAGAATTTTTTCTCGAAGCACTAAAGGTTGCCGACCCAAATATTTCGATAATCCAAATTGATAAAGAAATCGAGAAGAACTGGAACGAGGAGTGGGAAAAAAATGTTACCCCTGTGATTTTGTCCGAAACAATTGCTGTGGCGCCCTCGTGGCGAAAAGGTAGCACGGGCAAGCCCATCGAGATAATCATCGACCCTAAAATGTCTTTTGGCACTGGGCATCATTCCACTACAAAACTAATGGTTCAATTGGCAGAAAAGTATGTGAAACCCAATTCTTTTTGGATTGATGTTGGCACTGGAACAGGAATCTTGGCTATCGTAGCAAATAAACTTGGGGCAAAAGAAGTTTTAGCATTCGATAATAATCCTTGGTCAATAGCAAACGCAAGCGAGAACTTTCGGTTGAACAATATCGATTCGGGTATTGACCTAATTGAAATGGATTTAGACACCTTACCGAACTTGCCCGAATGTGATGGCATTTTCGCTAATCTTAATTATGAGTTGGTTGTTAGGAACCTTGGCAAATTTCATTCTGCAATTGAGACAAAAAAAGGAGTAGCATTAATTAGTGGAATTCTCATTTACGATTCCAGTGAATTAGAAGAAATTGCACTAAAAAAAGGTTTCAAAATAATAGACAAACTTACTGACCAAGAGTGGTCGGCTTTTGCATTAACAATTTGAGCCAAGTATGAAAATTTCCGCAATTGATATTGGAACAAACACAATCCTTATGCTTGTTGCAGAAGTTAACCAACAAGGTGAAATAATTCCTATTCGAGATTTCCACGAAATAGCAAGATTGGGTGAAGGTTTGAACAAAAACGGCAAAATTTCGGATGAGGCTCTCCAGAGAGCCATCAAAATTTTAAAGTCCTACGCAACTTATTCTAATGAATTGGGAGTTGACAGAATCTTTTGTGTTGGAACTGCTGCTTTTCGTGATGCCAAAAACTCGGATGAGGTTATTGAAAAAATTCGAGCAGAAACTGGAATAGAAGTTCGAGTTATCGACGGCGAATTGGAAGCTTTTCTGAGTTTTATTGGAACAATTTCCGACAATAGTTATTCTGTAGTTCTCGATATTGGTGGCGGTAGCACAGAAATTATCGCTGGGGAAAGCGAAAACATCAAGTTTCGCAAATCATTACCAATAGGGGCTGTAAAACTCACTGAAAAGTATTTCAAAGTTCACCCTCCACAAGCAAAAGAACTTGATTTAGCCTATCGAAACATAATAGATGAACTCTCAAAAGTGGACTCCTCCTTTATTAAAGGCAAAATTTATGCAGTTGCAGGAACACCAACAACAATTTCTGCAGTTGTTCAAGGCTTGAAAGAATACCAAAAAGATAAGATTGAAAACTTTGTTTTAACATACGAAAAAATTATTTGGGCAAAAGAGAAGTTTTTGCAATTGTCAGTATCCGAAATAATCGAAAAACTTTACGTTCCACCAAAACGTGCAGATGTTATTCTGGCTGGAACTATAATTTTGGAAAAGTTCTGCGAATTATTCAACTTGCCTTCAATCATTGTAAGCGATAAAGGGCTACGATACGGAGTGGCAAAGTATTTTTCTCGAAAACTAAACTGAAAATCATTTCACAAGTTAAAATAATTCAAAATATTTTGAACAGCTTTCTGGGTTGCTCCTTCTTCCCCAAGAATACGTCGCAATTTATGGAATGAATTTTGCATTTGATGATAAACTTCCCTATCTTCCAAAATTGTTTTGAGCGAAGCAAAAATTTTTTCTGGTTGTGCAAACTCTTGTATGAACTCTGGGATATAGTTCCCATCGAGTAAAATGTTAACAATTGAAATATGCTCCAAATTTACCAATCGACGAGCGATAAGATATGTTAGCACGGAAGTTTTGTAAAACATCACAAAAGGTAACCCAAGTAATCCAGCCTCGAGATTCGAGGTTCCAGACTTAATTACCCCAGCCTTGCTTGTTCTTAGAACTTCGAGTGAATCGTATTCAAATCTTACAGACTTAATACGCTCTCCCAAATAATTTTTCAAAAGAATTTCGTTTTCAAAATTTGATATTGGAATCACAATTTCATATTTAGAACTATATGATTCAATCAATTCTACCAATTTCGAGATTAATGTAAGATGGTGCAATATTTCCACTTTCCTTGAGCCCGGTAAAAGAGCAATCGTATCGTCCCTTTCCTCAAAATTTAAAAATGGCTCTTTAAAAATTGGCAAATCCAACAAAGGGTGTCCAACAAATTCCACATTCTTCAAAAACTTGGAGAAAAAGTCTTTTTCGAAGGGGAAAACTACAAGGAGTAAGTCAACATTCTTCTGAATTGTCTTTATTCTTCTTTGTCCCCAAGCCCAAAGTTGAGGTGCAATGTAATAGCAAACAGGAATTTTATATTTTTTTGCAATTTTTGTCAATCGCAAGTTGAAGCCCGGAAAATCAACACAGATAAGCAAATCAATTTTTTGTGTCTTAAAAATTTCCTCACATTTGTTAAAAACCCATTTAAAAAATTTCAAATTTTTGAGAACTTCAGCAAAGCCAACAACAGAAATCTTGGAAATATCCACGATGGTTTCCAGTCCCGATTTAGCCATTCTGCTTCCGCCAATTCCAATGAAGTTCAAATTTGGGCGATTCCTTCTAAGCTCCTCCATTAACAACGAAGCGTGAATATCGCCCGAGCTTTCACCTGCTACAATAAATACATTTAATTGTTTTTCCATAAATCCTATGTTCTTGGAATAGTGAATAGGCGGAATTTTTCTGTGGATTTTTCAATAGAAATTCTTTCAAGAAAATATTTTTGGGCACAAAATTCTTCCTCGTCGGCAGCAGGAGTGATTTTCTCGTAATTTCCATCGGGCAATAATCGCCAAGATTTTGTATTGTCTTTCCAATATAGTTCTAAAATTTTATACAATTCATTTTTCAATTTCTGGTCTTCGACAGGATACATTAATTCAATTCTTCTATGCAAATTTCGAGTCATCCAATCTGCACTTGAAAGATAAATTTCGGGATTTCCATTGTTCTTGAAGTAAAAGATTCTACTATGTTCCAAAAATCGACCAAGAATGCTTCGAACCTCAATATTTTCGCTTATCCCTTTTACTCCCGGAACCAAACAGCAAATGCCACGAACAAGAAGTTTAATTTGGACGCCTTTCTGCGAAGCTTTGTAAAGTTCCTTAATAACCTCTTCGTGGGCAATCGAATTCATCTTTGCAAATATCAAGCCGGGGTTATCGGGTGTGGAATATTCAGCCTCTCGCCTAATTAGTTCAATAAGTTTATCTTTTAATTGATATGGTGCAACAATGAACTTCCTCCAATCTCTAAATTTAGAATAACCAGTCAGCACATTAAAAAGATGAATAGCGTCCCAACCGAAATCCTCTTTGGAAGTAAACAAGCCAATATCGGTATAGATTCTTGCTGTAACAGAATTGTAATTACCTGTACTTAGATGAATGTATTTACGATATTGATTTCCTTCCCGTCGTATGACTAATGCAATTTTGCAGTGTGTTTTATATCCCACAACCCCATAAATGACATTCACTCCCTTCGATTCAAGCTCCTTAGCCCAACCGATGTTGCTTTCTTCGTCGAAGCGAGCTTTAAGTTCAACAAAAGCCACAACATCTTTTCCGTTCTCTGCTGCTTTCATTAAAGCATCTACAATCGGGGCATTCTTTCCAACTCGGTAAAGTGTGATTTTAATCGAAACGACGTTGGGGTCGTCGGCGGCACTTCGAATAAAGCGAAGCACACTATTGGTAAACGAATCAAAAGGATGATGAACCAGCAAATCGGAATGGGCAAGTACTTCGAAAATACTTTTGTTTGGGTCGCGTAATTCTGTGGGAATTCGTGTTTGAAACGGTATGTCTTTTAATTCTCTTCTATCAATAGAAAGGAAATACATAAAATCTGGCATTTTCAATGGACGATTTAGCCGATAAACCGAGTCGGACCTAATATTCAGGTGGTCCATCAAAAATTGCAGAAGTCGGTCGTCCATTCGGGTGCTCACTTCCAAGCGAACGACGGCGGTCCCCCACTGCCTGAGCTTAATTTGCTCCGAGATTTCAGCAAGCAAGTCTTCCGCTTCGTCTTCGGCAATTTCAATATCGGCATCCCGAGTGACTCTGAATGTGTTTGCCGATACAACTTCGTAGCCGGGAAAGAGTAAATCCCGATTCGCTTTGATGATTTGCTCAACAAGAACAAAATGGTATTCGTGGGGATTTGAACGAGGAAGTCGAACAAATCGTTCTATTTTATCTGAAAGCTGCACGAAGTTAACAAAGTATGGGGAACGAGGATTATCCTTTTCTTTCAGCACAAAAACAATATTCAATGCCCGATTAATCAAATTTGGAAAAGGATGGGCTTGGTCTATTATTCTCGGAGTTAACAATGGCAGAAGATATTTGCAAAAATAATCTTTAAGATAAAGTTGGTCTTCCTCTGTTAATTCTTTGTAATTTAATACATAAATTCCGTTTTGTTGTAGTTCGGGGAGAATTTCGTTAAAATATATTTCCTCTTGCAGTGCGTACAATTCCAGAACCTTTTTCCTGATTTCCTCAAGTTGTTCTTTCGGTGTTAAGCCGTCCATAGAAAGCTCAACAACGCCGGATTCCAACTGTCTTTTCAAACCAGCAATTCTTATCATAAAAAATTCATCAAGATTGGAACTAAAAATCGATAGAAACTTCAATCTTTCCAACAAAGGATGGTTTTTATCGCGTGCTTCAAGAAGAACTCTCTTGTTGAATTCTAAAAAGCTTAACTCACGATTAAAGAACAACTTATTTATTTTCGCTTTGCTTTGAGTGCCGTTCTTTTTTAAATTTTTTTGAATTCCTTTCATATAATTTCCCAAAATTTACTTAATTTACTATGTAATTTATGTAAAATTTTACAATAGAGAAAATATGAAGACAAAAATTATACCAAAATGTGCTTTATTTTTTGCACTATTTTTAGCCTTTGTTCAATTATCCTTCTCGCAGCCAGCACGCGATACATTGGCTCCTATTTGGAATACCATCCCAGTTCCAACCCCATCCCATATTCGAGTGATTTCTTTCGATAGTAGCGATGTTATGTATATTGGAGTTTGGGGACAAGGCATTTTCCGTTCGTTGAATCTTGGCCAAAACTGGACTGAACAAAACAATGGTTTAACAAACAAATTTGTGACCTCAATCGAGTTCGACCAGAACGGAAGAATTTTTGCTTCTACTTATGGAGGCGGTATCTTTGTTTCAACTAACAACGGCGCAACTTGGTCGCCGATTAACTCTGGTCTGCCAAGCTTAAAAATCAAAGCATTAAAAATTAAATATCCCGATACAATTTTTGTCTCTGTCGAAGGCTATGGAATTTATAGATTTGTTGGAACTGGCGGAAATAAAACTGCTGTCAACAGTGGACTCTGGTTCCGAGATGTTAACTGTTTAACTATTGGCGACAATGGTTCTGTTGTTGCAGGAACAAACGGAGGTGGCATTTACTACTCGACCGACAATGGCAATTCGTGGCGTCGTAGTGGTTTCGCAGATAATTTCAAAGTCATAACCTCCTTTGCAAAAAATGGATTTGGAGAAATTTTCTGTGGAACATATCAAGGAGGTGTTTTCTCCTCAGCCGACCATGGCCTATCTTGGGTGGTTTTCAAACGAAAAGACACCCTAAAAAATGTTACTGCTGTTACTTATTACAACAATGCGGAACCAATCGCAGGGACAGACCGGATTGGTGTCCTTCGTTTTGATTCCAGAGCAACAGAGGACTGGCGACTTACAAGCTTGCGTGACATTGGAATAACTGCTCTTGGGCGGAGCCGTCAAGGAATTCTATTTGCTGCTACCATTGATGGTTCACTCTTTAAAAGCACTGACGGCGGCGCCAATTGGTCCAGTATCATTTCACCAAAAAATAACATAAAAGCTTTCTACTCATTCAACAATGTTCTTTTTCTCTCAACAAGTTCCTATAACTTATATCGTAGCACCGACTACGGATTGTCTTGGCAAGATATTTCAATAAGTAACCTTTGGGTCACCCGCTTCGCTAATGATTCCTCTGGACGACTCTTTGCCATTTGCCGTTCAACACTGGCTCCGCGAGGGTATTTATTGGTTTCTTCAAATCTGGGGGACTCTTGGGATACAGTTTTAACCAAACAAGACACAACTTTCACTGTTCTTGCCAATCGAAACAACTTATATTTTCTTGGCCTTTCCTTCCAGCCAGCAGACCCCAAAAATCCGAATTCCCCTTCCAGTGATGTTATGCGGTCTACCGATGGTGGCACCTCGTGGACAATTCTCGGAATTCATTCCCAATCAACACAAGGCATAAGTGCTATTGGTTTTAACACTAACGGAACAGTTTACATTTCCTTGACTGATAGCGTAATTAAATCAACAAATAATGGGAATACTTGGTCTATTGCTCTAAATAAATCGGCTAACAATTATCGGGATATCGCATTCACCAGAAATGGCACAATTTATGTCGCAGGGGATTTTGCTTTGCTTCGTTCTACAAACGATGGCTTAACTTGGAGTTCGAAACCAATGTCTGCTGAATTTCAATTCCTCCGCTCGGTAATTGTTTCTAAATTTGACCAAATTTTGTTTAGTAGTTACTATGGAGGGCTCCAAACTTCTATCGATAATGGTGCCAATTGGGATTCTACTTATATCACTTTTGGCTTTTTGAAGGAAAATATCGCTTCTCTTTTGTCCGATAATAACGGCTTTTTGTGGATTGTTACGAATACAAACATTTATCGCGGAATCGACCCCAATGGCTTGCCAGTTCCAAAACTTTTTGAGCCTCCGCATACTTCCCAAGGTATTCCCCTTTCAACATCCTTCAAATGGTCAAAAATTCCTTATGGCGACTTGTTTGAATTTGAAATCTCCGACGAAAGCGATTTCAATAATGTGAAAGAGCGAATTATATTTGGCGATACTTCGTGGACAAACTATTATACTTTGTCTTACAATACATTATACTTTTGGCGAGTTAGAGCAAGATTGAATAATGCTCTGGGCAACTGGTCCCAAACTTTTGCTTTCACAACCATAATCTCTCCACCTAAACTTATTTCTCCTCCAAACAATACCGGAGGGCACCCCATTCAACCAACTTTCGTTTGGTCAAAAGTTGAAGACGCATCTGGCTACATTCTCCAAGTATCTAAAACACCCGATTTTAAGACATTAGTAATCAACAAAGAACTTAGTCGAATAAACGATACAACATACACAGACAATGCCAAACTGAACTATGCAACCGATTACTACTGGCGTGTTGCTGCAAAATCTGGTAAATCACAATCAGACTGGTCCGAGGTCTGGAAATTTAGAACCAAGGTGCAAGCTCCCAAATTACGTTCTCCTGCAAACACAACCTATGGTGTTCCTCTTGTTGCAACGTTAAGGTGGGACCCAACCGAAGGCGGAAGTACTTATGAAATCCAGATCTCTCTTGATGAAAACTTTGAAAATAAATTTTTCGATGGTGTTAGCCAAGCAAATGACCATTTCGATACAAAATTGCTTGAATACTTCACTAAGTATTATTGGCGTGTTCGTGCTTCGGATGAATATGCCCCAAGCGATTGGTCCGAAACATGGTGGTTTATTACTACTATTCAGGCGCCAGAATTAATTTCGCCATCAAACAATTCCAAAAACCTAAAATCTCCTATCGTCTTGAATTGGTCAAATTGGGAAAAGGCAACTCAACACCATATTCAAATTGCAACAGATAACAATTTCAACAATCTTGTAGTTAATGATTCTAATCTTACAACAAATAGTTTCTCTTTCGAAAATATCAAACCAAATACAAAATATTACTGGCGCGTGCGTTACCGCGTAAACAACTATGCCGGTTTATGGAGCGAAACATTTTCCTTCGCTACGTCAATTGGCGTTCCAAAACTCCTTTTCCCACCCAATGATACAACCAATATGCCACTATACTTCACATTTAAGTGGGAGCCAGTAGAAGGTGCCGAATTTTACGAGTTTGTTTTGAGCACAAATCCCAATTTCAGTCAAAACATTGTTTTCCAAAACGATATGGTAACTTCTACTCAGCTCGATATTTCCGACTTATCCTATGAAACAACATATTATTGGCGAGTTCGCGGGAAAACTGCCCAAGGAGATGGTAACTGGTCTGAGACTTGGAAATTTCAAACTCAAAGCCAACCCGGTTCTGTCGATGAATTTTTATCTACGATAACAATTTATCCCATTCCTGCAAGCGATTATCTTATGATTGAATTCCCAGATGGGAATATTCCAAATAAAATCGAAATCAAAGACATACTTGGGAAGTCACTTGCACAATACACTTTTGCAAAAGCACAAGGCAATTCCATACGACTTGATTTATTTGATTTGGAAAAGGGAATTTACTTTATTATTTTAGAATTTGAAGGAAAAAGATATATACAAAAAGTAATAAAGTTATAAAAGAAAAGCAAATGTTAACTTTAGAAAAATTGCTTGATATACCCGAATTAGCAACATTACCTACTGTTACTACAAAAATTTTACAAGAAATCGAAGACAATAATGTCGACATTCGTAAGGTCGCACACACTATCGAAACCGACGCTCCCTTGACCGCCAAGGTTCTTAAAGTTGCTAATTCGGCAATTTATGGTTTGCGAACCCCTGTTTCTAACATCGCACAAGCAATTATTACAATCGGACTAAACCGACTGGCCAACATTGTAATTGGAATTTCGATATTTTCCCGTTTTATGTTGCGAAGTCAGGAATACGCCAAGCAACTTATGGAAAAATTTTGGTGGCATTCTGCTTCGACAGGGGTTGTCTCGAAATCACTTGCCAACAAAATTGGTCGAAACTACAAGGAAATGGAGTTTATCGGTGGCTTGCTTCACGATTTCGGCAAACTCATCCTTATGCAATACAGGCTTAGCGATTATGTAAAAGCAATCGAACTTACTACAAACGAGGGAATATTAGATGTTGAAGCAGAAAAAAAAATATTTGGTTTCGACCACTTGGAGGTTGGCTCCTTTATTGCAAAGAAATGGAAACTTCCTAACGCAATTGTTAATGTGATGGGATATCATTCAAAGTTGAACTTTCTCAAAGAAGATGTTGAGCTTGCCGCTGTAATTAGATTTTCCGATTTGCTTTGCGAAATGTGGGGAGCCGACTTCTTCGAAGGCTACAAAATTGTTAACTTCGAGGAGCAACCCTCGTGGAAAATTCTGGTTGAGCGTGTTCCTTCCTTAAAAGATTTAGACCTTGAAAAATTTACTTTTGAATTAGAAGAAGATTTCAAAAAATCGAGCGAGTTCTTGAAAATTATTTCATCAGTTTAATTATATCTCCAACAATATTCTTTTAACAATTTTTTCGGTTGAACCCAATCTATTAGAAAAGAACTTCATTGCTTCGTCAGAAGTTTTTGTTAATAAGTTTTTATCGAAATAAAACTTCCTCAACCAGTTTTCGAGTTCGCCACTATTCTGAACAACTTTAAGAATGCCTGATTTTTCGAGAGTTACAGCCTCCGGGGAATTAGAAATGTTACCACCGCAAAAAATAGGCAAGCCATAGCCTAACGGCTCAATTACACTATGAATTCCTCTGCCAAAACCCCCTCCAACATACGCTACATCTCCAAGAGAATACAAATCGAGTAACAAGCCTACTCGGTCGACTAAAATGTTTTTTTCCAAAATTACATCCTCGATATTATGATTTCCCTCAATCATAGAAACCAAGTTACTAAATCTTATAGTCTTGGGGTCAAGGGATTCGATAAATTTGAGCCTCTGTTCAGTTGGCTCGTGGGGAACATAAATTATTTTTAGATTTATTTCTGCTTCTAACTTATTTTTTGCCTCAACAATTAGCTCAATGTCTTTATCCCAAATACTACCTGCCACGAGCACAAAATGATTGTCGAAGCAACTTCTATCGAATGGCAAAGTTTTTGGGGAAGCAATTTTTTGAGCAACTCGGTCGTAACGAGTGTCGTAGATTAATTCCAGCGGACATTTCAACTTTAAATTCTCGAAATAATCGAAGTCATTTTCACTTACAGGAAAAACCAAAGTAAATAAATTGTAAGCATATTTAAAATAGGCACGATTAATCCATCCGTCTGCAAAACGAAAAGGTTTTGAAGCAGAAACGAGATAAACTGGTATGCTCTGCCTCTTTAACTCCACCAGAAAATTTACCCAAAGTTCATACTTGATGAAAATCGCAAAATCGGGCTTGATAGCAGATACGAATTCCTTGGCGTTCGTTGGTGTGTCGAAAGGAAGATATAAAATCACATCTGCAAATGGATAATTCTTTTGGTGTTCGTAACCGGATGGAGAGAAAAAAGTTGCAATAATAGCAATATCGGGGTAGTTGTTCTTAAGATATTCAATTATTGGCTTTGCCTGTTCAAATTCACCCATAGAAGCTGAATGAATCCATACTTTCTTTTTTGTTTTCAGACTTTCCAAAATCTTTTTGTTCTTCTTGAATAGGGATTTCCACTCTCTTTCCCTTGTTCTAAACTTCGGCAGGAACAAAAAAATTAATGGTCTTAAAAGATAAAGAAGATAAATTAAGATATTGTAGAAAATTTTAATCAATTCCTAACTCGCTTTTTAAAAACATTCCGGTTAGGCTTTTGGGATTTCGAGCAACTTCTTCGGGTGTACCTTCGGCGATGATTTCGCCACCTTCATCGCCACCTTTTGGTCCAAGGTCAATAATCCAATCGGCACACTTAATCACATCAAGATTGTGTTCAATAACAATGACCGTATTTCCTTTATCCACAAGTTCATTCAAAAGATTAAGCAAAAGCCGAATATCTTCGAAATGTAGACCAGTCGTAGGTTCATCGAGAAGGTAAAGTGTTTTCCCAGTACCGCGCTTAGAAAGTTCCGTAGCAAGTTTAACCCTTTGAGCCTCTCCGCCCGACAAAGTTGGCGCCTGCTGTCCTAACTTAATATAGCCAAGCCCAACTTCATTCAATGTTTGAAGCACCTTCTTAATTTTCGGTATGTCCTTAAAGAATTCGACAGCCTCGGCAACAGTCATCTCCAAAACATCGGCAATGGATTTACCTTTATATTTTACAGAAAGAGTCTCGTCGTTGTAACGTTTCCCCCCGCAAGTATCACAAACAACATAAACTTCGGGAAGGAAGTTCATTTCAATAACTTTCATCCCCGCGCCCAAGCAATCTTCGCATCTTCCGCCGGGCACATTGAAAGAAAATCGTCCTGCTTTGTACCCGCGTAGTCTCGATTCAGGCAGCATTGCAAAGAAATTCCGAATCTCGGTAAAAACTCCTGTATATGTTGCAGGATTCGAACGCGGTGTCCTCCCGATAGGAGATTGGTCTACTTCAATTATTTTGTCAATATTTTCGATACCTTCGATGCTATCGTATGGCAATGGTTTCTTCGTAGTATTATAAAAATGATTTGCCAATATTGGATATAAGGTATCGTTGATTAAAGTAGATTTACCAGAGCCACTTAAACCAGTAACACAAATGAATAATCCAAGAGGAATTCTAACAGTAATATTTTTTAGATTGTTACCACGAGCTCCTCGAAGGATAATCGCTTTGCCATTCCCTTTCCTTCTTTTCTTTGGAACTTCGATTCGCCTTTCGTTAAGCAAATATTGAGCTGTTAAAGATTTTTTTAATGTTTGCTTATCCAGATTTGAAAGAGCTTGCGGCGAGGAAGCAAAAACTATTTCACCACCATTGATTCCTGCTCGTGGTCCTAAGTCGACAATATAGTCAGAATTTTCAATTGTGGCTTTATCGTGTTCAACAACAATAACCGTATTTCCAATGTCCCGCAATTTTTTTAGAGAATCGATTAATTTATGATTATCATATTGATGAAGACCAATGCTCGGTTCGTCAAGAACATAGGTAACACCAACAAGTTCGGACCCGAGTTGAGCAGCCAGTCTAATTCTCTGTGATTCACCGCCGGAAAGAGTTCGGACTGACCTATCGATTGACACATAACCGATACCTAATTTTTCCAAAAATCCAAGTCTATCAAAAAGTTCCTTGAAAATTAGTTTTGTAATCAACATTTCCCTCTCGGTCAAAGAGTCATAAATTTGCTTCAAAATGGCTCGGGCTTTGATTACATCACTCCTCGAAATATCATAGATAGAAAAACCGTGAACAAATACATTCAAACTTTCTTCCCGCAGTCGAGCTCCGTTACAAACCGAGCAGGGGAAGCCTCGTATATATTTTTCCAGTGTCTTTATTATCGTTGGGGCTTCGGAAGTCTTGTAAAGATTTCGCAGAGCATTAATAATTCCTGTGTATGTATGCTTATAAAGCGTAGAATCTGGTTTTGGCTTGTAAAAAATCTCAATTGGTTCGTCAGGGTCTCCATAAAGTAGCAAATTCAATTCGTGTTCTGTAAATTCTTTCAATGGCTTCGACAAGTCAATGTTAAACTTTTGTGCAAAAGCAACTACCTGCTCCAAAAGCCAAACGAATCGTGAATCTTGCAAAATTTCAATCCCACCTTCTGAAATTGATTGCTCTTTATCGGGGATTAGTAAATCTACATCGAAATCAAACAATTCGCCAATTCCATCACAATTTGGACATGCACCATATTTGGAATTATACGAAAAGCTATTCGGAGCCAACGGTTCGAAAGCCCGACCACATTTGGGACAAGAATAATTTATGCTCATTATGGTTTCGCTTTGGCTTTCATTTTCGAACACAATTAAGTTGCCTTCGCCATAGTTCAATGCAAGGTCGCAGGATTGATATAATCTTTGCTCCTGATTCTTGCTAACCTGAAGCTTATCGATTACAAGTTCAATATTGTGCGTTTGATATCTCGCAATTTTCATATCTTCAACAAGTTCACGGAATTCACCATCCACTCGGACACGAGTGAATCCAAGCCGATAAAATTGTTCAAAAAGCTCGCGATAATGTCCTTTCCTTCCACGAACCACAGGAGCCAGAATTTGGATTTTGTCGCCATCGAAGTTTGTTAATATGCTCTCAACAATTTGGTCTAATGTTTTCTTTTCCACAGGAATATGACAGTCGGGGCAATACTGAACCCCTATTTTTGCAAAAAGCAATCGAAGATAATCGTAAATTTCTGTAACAGTTCCAACGGTTGAACGGGGATTATGACTAATTGTCTTTTGCTCAATTGAAATTGATGGCGAAATTCCTTCTATAAGGTCAACCTCGGGCTTTTTGTAATTCCCAATGAATTGTCGGGAATAGGCAGAAAGACAATCAACATATCTTCGGTGTCCCTCGCTATAAATTGTATCGAAAGCAAGCGTCGATTTCCCCGAGCCCGACAATCCTGTTATCACAATGAATTTGTTGCGAGGCAAAGACAAATCGATGTTTTTTAAATTGTGCTCTCTTGCACCTTTAACTTTTATATATCCGTTAGTTTCCAATGTTTTTGAAAGAATTTCTTTCTCTTTCTTCATAATTTAAAAGTCTAATCTAAAGACCCAAAAATTGAATTAATGGTAATACGACGAATAAGTATCTTCAAAATTATTTAGTATATCGAAATCAATGCAAAATCTTTTTGCCAAGATTATTGTAAATATAATACTTAACTACTATTCCCAGTATTTGAACATAATATTTTAAATTTGTATTTTTTAAAATCTGATAAAAATCTTGGAAAAGTGGAAAACCATAAAAGTGATAGAAAGCATCGACCTTAAAATTTTTACTGCTCAATTGATTAAACGGGAAAATCCGAAAACCAAAAGTACTTCCGACTTTGTTGTTCTCAACTCGAAGGACTGGGTAAACATAATTCCCGTAACAACCGATAATAAAATCGTTATGATTCAACAATATCGCCAAGGGATAGATGAAATCACACTCGAAATTCCCGGGGGTTTAGTTGAACACGGCGAAGAACCTTCTTCGGCAGCCACACGCGAATGTATGGAAGAAACAGGTTACTTTTCGCCTGATGCTGCTATCCTTTTGGGTATGATTCATCCAAATCCTGCATTCCTTAACAATTCGTGCTATACATTTTTGTGGAAAAATGTTGAAAAGAAGTTCGAAACAAAATTCGACAAAAACGAGGATATAGAAATCTTGCTTGTTGATGAAAACGAAATTGAATATTACATTCGTTCAGGGAAAATTACGCATTCTATTGTACTTAATGCTTTCTTGTTTTATTTTCTAAATAAGAAAAACAAAATTTTATGAGCAAAACAATTGCAATAGCGAATCAAAAAGGTGGTGTTGGCAAAACTACAACAGCAATAAATTTATCTGCTTCGTTGGCTTCAACAGGGAAAAGGATTCTCCTTATTGATATTGACCCGCAGGGAAATGCCACCAATGGTTTTGGCTTTGAACAAAACAAACTCGAAAAAACTACATACGAGGTTCTAATCGGGAAAGAAGAAATCGAAGATGCTATTTTACAAACTGAAATACCAAATCTTTCATTGCTCCCTGCAAATATCAATCTTGTTGGAGCAGAAATTGAACTTGTTAATTTTGTCGGGCGCGAAAAAATTTTGAAGCAAAGAATCTCACCTATCAAAAATCAATATGATTTTATAATCATTGATTGCCCGCCATCGTTGGGCTTGCTTACAGTGAATGCTTTAACCTGTGCCGATAGTGTGTTAATCCCCGTTCAATGTGAATATTATGCACTCGAAGGTCTAAGCAAATTATTGAACACAATTCATATGGTTCGTAAGGCATTAAATCCTGAACTTGGCATCGAAGGTGTTCTGCTGACTATGTTTGATTCACGTTTACGGCTTTCCAACCAAGTTGCTGCGGAAATCTGGAAGCTATTCGGAGATAAGGCATTCAAAACTGTTATAAATCGAAATGTTAGGCTTTCGGAAGCACCGAGCCATGGCAAACCAATTATTTTATACGACCCTTCCAGTGTGGGTTGCAAAAATTACCTTGACCTTGCAAAGGAAATCTTGAAAAATAATAAGTAAAATAAATAGATATGAAAGAAAAAAAGCAACAATTTGGATTAGGCAAAGGATTAAGCTCTTTGATTCAAACGAACTTGGAGACACTGGAACAAACAGACGAAAAGGCGAAACTTCTTGCACAAATTTTTCAAGAGGTGGAAATAAGCAAAATTCAATTTAATCCTTATCAGCCTCGACGGAATTTTGACGACAAAAACATAGAAGAGCTTGCTGAATCAATCAAAATAAATGGAGTGATTCAACCAATTACACTACGAAAAACCGAAACAGGTTTTCAATTAGTCAGCGGAGAACGAAGAATTCGTGCAGCACTTAAAGCTGGGCTTACAAAAATCCCAGCATTTATCATCTCGGTGGACGAAGATTATAAAATGCTCGAAATGGCATTGATAGAAAATATTCAACGCGAAGACCTAAACCCAATTGATTTGGCAAATGGTTTCAAAAAGTTAGCGGAAGAATTCCATTTTACACAGGAAGAAATCGCCCATCGTGTTGGAAAAGACAGGTCGACAATTACAAACATAATCAGGCTTTTAAAATTGCCCATCGTTGTTCAAGATAGCCTAAGAAAAGGCGAAATTTCCATCGGACACGCTAAGGTTTTATTATCTCTGGACAACGACGAGTTAATAAAACAAGCATGGAAAAAGATTATTGAGAACAATCTTTCTGTGCGTCAAACCGAAAAATTGATTACGAGCCTATTGAGTAATAAACCAAAGGAGACAAAACCTAAAAAAATTACTGTCGACAGCAATCTTCGATACTTTGAGCAGGAAATTTCCAAAACCATAGGAACTAAGGTCAAAATCGAAGATAGGAACAAAAAAGGTAAAATTATCATAGAATACTACGGAAAAGAAGATTTCGAAAGAATTGTCAATCGCCTGCTCAAATCCGAATAAAATTCAAGCCTGTACGGGCGAATGGAAAAAATTATAAATTTTCCGTGCCAAATTATTCCCAACAACTTCTGCAAGTTGTTCTAAGCTTTTTTCTTTTATTTCCTTCACCGAACCAAAAGTTTCAAGTAGTTTTTGAGTGGTTTTAGGACCAACACCTTTAATATCAAGGAGTTCAGTAGTCAAGGTTCGTTTATCTCGAAGTTTCCGATGATAAGAAATCGCAAAGCGATGTGCTTCATCCCGAATTTTTTGGATTAGTTGCAAAGTTTGAGATGCACGAGAAAGTTGAATGGGCTCAGTTAGTTCGGGCTTAAAAATTTCCTCCATTTTTTTTGCAATTGAAATAATAGGTACTTTATCCTTAATCCCAAGTTCATCGAGCACAGATATTGCGCTACTAAGTTGCCCCTTTCCGCCATCAATAATCACAAGGTCGGGTAAGCTTTTTTCCTCTTCGAGCAACCTTTTATACCGCCTGTAAACAGCTTCCTTCATTGCAGCAAAGTCATCGTTTTGCTGAACTGTTTTGATTTTGAACCTTCGGTATTCGCTTTTCAAAGGTTTTCCATCTTTAAAAACAACCACGCTCGAAACAAATTCAGAGCCTTGAATATGGGAATTGTCGAAACATTCAATAATTCGCGGGGGTTTTGGAAGTTGTAGGTCCTTTTGGAATTCCAAAATACGCTTTGGCAACTCAGCGTCCTTCTTCATTAAAGCCAAAATGTGCTCCTTCAACTGAAATTCAGCATTTTCGTTTGCAAGGTTCACCAGCTTTCTTTTATCACCAAGTTTCGGAATAATCAATTCAACTTTTTTACCTTTCTTTTCCTTCAAATATTCGCGAATAAAATTCTCTTCCTCCAACTCAAATGGTAACAAGATTTCCTGTGGAATAAAATCATTCTCGAGATACCATTTTTCGAGGGCAATCTGCAAAATCTTCTTCTCGGTGTATTCCAAAGAATTTTTTAGAACAAAGTGCCTTTTTCCGATTAATCTGCCATCTCGGATTGTAAAAATTAGCACACACGAAAAATCGCTCTCGGTGGCGAAACCAAAAACATCTCGGTCGACCAACTCTGTCGAAACTATCTTTTGCGAAGCAGAATATTCTTTCAAAAGCAGATATTGATTTCTAAAGTAAGCGGCTTGCTCAAAATCGAGATTCTCCGCCGCTTCTTCCATTTTTTGAAGTAACAACTTCTCGACCTCGGTAGTTTTCCCGTTAATCAAACTTATTGCATTTTTTACATTTTCCTGATAATCCTTTAAGGAAATAAAACCTTCGCAAGGTCCATCACATTTTTTTATTTGATAATCGAGACAAATTTTGAACTTACCATTGGCTATTCCTTCCTCCGACAAGTTCAATTTGCAACTTCTTAAACGGAATATCGTTCTAACAAGGCGAATCATTCTCTTCATATTTTTCACATCAGTGTAAGGTCCAAAATATTTTGAACCATCACGGACTACTCTTCTTGTCGAGAAAATCCTCGGGTAAGGTTCATTGGTAATTCTAATGTAAGGATAGGTTTTATCGTCCCTTAACATTATGTTATATCGAGGCTTATGCCTTTTAATTAAAGTATCTTCGAGAATCAAAGCCTCCGCTTCGGTGTCGGTGATTATGTATTCCAAGTCGTGAATATTTCTCACCAATGCCGTGGTTTTTGCGTCGAAATGCTTGTTCGATTGAAAATACGAACGAACTCTATTCCTAATGTTCGAGGCTTTGCCGACGTAGATTACTTTCCCATTCCTATTTTTGTAAATGTAAACACCAGGATTACTGGGCAAGTTTTTTATCTTTTCTTTTAGTTCTAACCCAATTTCCTTGGTAAAATTCGATAAGTCTAATTCTTCCATTGCCCTTCTAAATACGATTTTTTTTGTAAGTTTGTAATGTAAATAATGTAAATTTTATTATGTCTAAAATCAAAGTTGTAACTATCGATTTTTGGAACACCCTTTTCGACTCATCAAATGGAATTGAAAGAAACGAACATCGCATAAAGAAATTGAAATCTGCTTTCGAATCGATTGGGTTGGAAATTTCTGACTCCGATTACGAAAAAGCAATGCAAGACGCTTGGGAATATTTCAATAATATTTGGCGAAATGAACAAAGAACAATTTCCACCCGAGATGCCATCCAGTTTTTTTGGAACTACTTCCAAGCTCCCGTTATTGAAGAACTTATCGAAGACGTTGTCGATACATTCGAAAAAAGCATTTTGGTTCACCCCCCAACATTAATCGAAGGCGTCCCAGAAGCATTGGAAAGTCTTTCGAAAAAATTCAAATTGGCGATTGTATCCGACACAGGATTTTCGCCGGGCTCGATTTTAAGGGAACTTCTTAAAATTTCGGGAATATACAATTATTTCTCTTACTTCAGTTTTTCTAATGAAACTGGCGTCGCCAAGCCTCACCCCAAAGCTTTCCTAAGTGTCTTGAATCATTTCAATTGCGAACCGCAAAATGCTCTTCATATTGGAGATATTGAGGAGACAGATATTCAAGGAGCCAAAAATTTGCAAATGTTCGCCATACGCTTTATTGGCAATCACCTTGATTTTCTTAATGAAGATTCGGAAGTTCACACTCTCGCTGATGCAATAGCAACTTCTTGGAATGAAATTCCTCAAATTATCGACGAAATTGATTCAAATGGACACACTGAATCCCACTAAAATTGGTATTTTCGGCGGCTCTTTCAATCCTGTTCACATTGGACACTTGATAATAGCACAACATTTCGTCGAGGAATTGAACCTCGATTATTGTTACTTCGTTCCCAATTACATTTCGCCTTTCAAAATTGGCGACAATGAGATAATCCCTTCGCATACCCGATTGGAAATGCTTAGATTAGCAACTGAGGATAATCCAAAATTTATTATCGACACATTTGAAATCAACAAAGCCGATATATCTTATACCTACCAAACTATTCTGTATTTTAAAAACAAATTCCCCAGTGCACAATTATTCCTTCTTGTTGGTTCCGACCAAGCCGAAAAATTTACTCTTTGGAAAAACTGGGAAACTATACTCGATAATGCTAATCTTGCTGTCGCTAAAAGGAAACCAGAAGTTTTCGACCCAACACAATACAAATTCCCAAGTGAATATTCCAAAAAAGTCATACACCTTTCAAATCCCATCATCGAAATAAGTTCTTCGAGTATCAGGAATTACTTAAAAAGCGGACGCTCAATTCGTTACCTTGTCCCCGAAAAAATTTTCAACTTTATTATTTCCAACAAACTTTTTGAATAACTAGGCATTTTTTCTTAATTTTGTATTTTATGTTAAATCGGAATTGAAAAATGGCGAAAAAAGAAGCAAGGATTAAAATAACACTTGAATGCACAGAGGCAAAAAAGGAAGGCAAGCCTGCTTCCCGTTACACAACAACAAAAAACAAAAACAATACACCCGACCGCTTGGAATTGAAAAAGTACAATCCATTCCTTCGACGCCACACTATTCATCGTGAAATTAAATAAAAATTTCGTCAAGTAAACGTTTTAATCTGCACTGAAAACCTTTTCGTTGGAGTTTACTGGAAAAGTGAACTCCATTATTTTTTTGAAATTTATTTTCAAAATTTAACTCAATTTTTTAATTTTTAATAGTTCATTTTTTCCATTAGCCAAAATTGTATTAATTTGCTTTTTTGGATTTTATATTTGAGGAAAAAATGAATAGAGCAATCAACTTTGCACCTGGTCCAGCAGTTCTTCCTGTGGAAGTTCTGGAAGAAACATCGAAAGCTGTTCTCGATTTTAACAACACTGGGATTTCCATAATGGAAATCAGCCATCGGTCGAAGGAATTCGATGCACTTATCAAAGAAACACAGCAATTGCTTCTGCAAATTATGGGACTTTCCCCCGACGAATATTCTGTCCTCTTCCTTGGTGGCGGTGCGAGTCTTCAATTTTTGATGGTTCCGATGAACTTCTTACGAAACCAAGCCGATTACGTCAACACTGGGGCTTGGTCTAAAAAAGCCATTAAAGAAGCGCAATGGGTTGGTAAAACTAATGTTATTGCTTCCAGCGAGGAAGCAAAATTTACTTATATTCCCAAGGACTTGAAATTCACACCCGATGCGGACTATGTTCATATCACAACGAATAACACAATCTACGGCACGGAGTGGAAAACAATACCCGACACTGGAGGAATTCCACTCGTTGCCGATATGTCGAGCGATTTTCTTGGAATTCCTCGCGACTTTTCGAAATTCAATTTGATTTATGCTGGTGCACAGAAGAATGTTGGTCCTGCTGGCGTAACCGTTGTTGTTATCAAAAAGAAATGGGCAGAGGAAAAGGGAAATCCAAATGCCCCGACAATGCTTAATTATATGACCCACATAAAGAACGATTCCTTATTCAATACTCCACCGTGTATTAATATTTTCGTGGTAAATAGAACACTCAAATGGATTCAAAAGCAAGGGGGCGTCGAAGCAGTTTACCAAAACAACTTAAAGAAAGCCCAAATGCTTTACGACTTTTTCGATGCTAATTCCGATTTCTGGATCACCCCTGTCAAAAACAAAGAAGACCGTTCAATTATGAATGTTGTTGTTAATTTGCCTACACCGGAACTTGAAGCAAAATTTGTTGAAGAAGCAAAAGCCAAGCACAATATGACGAATTTGAAGGGGCACCGAAGTGTTGGCGGAATAAGGGTCTCCATTTACAACGCCTGCCCCATCGAATGGGTCGAAAAACTTGTCAAATTTATGGAGGAATTCACAAATCAGCATAGGTAAGATGAAAAATAGGCTGCCTTGTTTCCCCAAGGCAGCCTTTTCTTTCCAACAATATGTTGGAAAAAATCTTTTCCTACTTATTATATATCTTCTGTATTTTTTTCTCTGCCTAAATAAAGCTTTTCCAGAACCTTACTTTAACTTATACATTTCTAATTTCAAAATCGAAAAGCAACCTTTCAAAGGTTTGGAAATAAAAGAATGGAGACCTCAAATTGCTTCAAATTTTAACTTCAAGTGGTTGTCTTACATCGGCGGTAGCGAAGATGATGGATTTATTTCTGTCAAAGTTTTTAAACAATATATCTATGTCGGTGGTTCCACAAGAAGTTCAGATTTTCCAAATGATAGTATAAGGAAAAAGTTTAAAAGTCAATCCGATATAATAATTCTAAAATTTGACTTAAATGGAAATCTAATTTGGGGAACGATAATAGGCTCAAATGGGAATGATTGGTTATATTCTCTTGCTATTGACTCTTTGGGTTATATTTGGGGTTGTGGAGAAGCAAGGTCTAGTGACTTTACAATAACAAGCGATGCTTTTCAAAAAAACTATTCTGGCGGAACTGCAGACGCAGTTGTTTTTAAATTAGATTCCAATGGAATTCTAATATATTCTACATATATTGGTGGTGGCGATTATGACGCAATAACAAATTTAGCAGTTGATAAATCAAATAACGTATTGGGGACTGGAAGAACAAGAAGTGGGAACTTCCCTTTAACAACTGACGCAAAAGATAAGATTCTCTCGGAAGAATACAAAACTCCAATTGTAAAATTCTCTCCTAATGGTAATCTGATTTATTCATCTTTCTTTGGTGGGTCAACTCCAAACTCAAGAACATTAGGTGATGTAATTGGGGTCTTAAAAAATGGAAATATAATCGTAGCTGGCTATGCTAATTCATTAACTTTACCTGTAAGTCAAAATGCTTTTCAAAAAAACAACAATGGAGCTTTTGATGGTTTCTTTGTAATTTTCGACTCAAGTTTCAATATTCTTTATTGTACCTACTTTGGAGGCAACAATAATGATTATATTGCACAAATTGATGTTGATAAGTTCGATAATATTTATCTACTCATTTTCACAAATAGCCCTAATTTGCCCCTTAAAAATCCTACATTAATGGTCAATTTCCAAAAAGATTTAGATGCATTCTTTGCTCAATTTGACTCACTTGGCAATTACATTTGGGGTAGCTACTTTGGTGGAAAAAATTTCGAAGCTCGTGATTTCGGTGGTTTAAATTATTATGGTTGTTCAATAAAAGTTACAGCTGACCAACAAATACTAAGCTTTTTTTACTCAAATTCTGATGACTTACCTACTAACCAAAACAACTACAAAAAAAATTATGACAACTTTATTCTAAAACTTAATAAAGATAAAACATTATCCACATCAACTTATCTTGGAGGTTCTGCAGACGACTTTTCAGGTGACTTATTTCCAATTGACAACGAAACTTTCGTGATTTGTGGAACCACAAATAGTCCAGACTTTCCTACTATCAATGCTCTACAAAACAGGCTAAAAGGTAAATCTGATGGCTTTGTTGGAATTATATCCCTTGCTATCGACTCCTTACCACCTACGGTGCAAAGCTATTCGGACTCCTGCGGTACCAATCGTTTCCTCGAGTGCTTCGAATCCGATTTCAGCTCATCAGGTATCAAGAAAGTCGAGCCAATTAAACTCGACAATTGCAGGTTGGTCATAATCGATTCCACCGAAAAGCGGGTCAAAATTCGCATTTCTCTTGTGGACAAGTCGCGAAATGGCTTCTATTTAGTCAATATTGTTGACAATGCTGGTAACATCACTACAATTTCTGACTCTATTTTTTTCAATTCAAACTATCTGCTGTCGTTCTCACCTTCCGATAGCTTAATTCTGCCTCGTTCGAGCTTCTTTGAACGCAAATGCTATGATGTGAAAATTTCTAATGCATCCAGCGACACACTGAAACTTGGGAAGTTGTATTTCCGTCGAAACGTTCACTTTTCAATACCTCCATCCCAACTTCCAATTATACTTCCACCACACAACACAGTTACCGTAAGCATTTGCTTTGCACCAGAATTCGAACTTAAAGGTATGTATGTGGACACACTCGAAATTTCCGATACTTGCTTTTCGAAATGGTTATTTGTTAAAGCCAGCATTGATACCGCAAAGTATACAGCCAACTCAAATTGTAACACCCTGGTCAATGGTTCTTCCGTTTTTTTGAACAAGCAACCAAAAGTCCAAGTTGAATACAGCGATTTAAATAGGCTCATCATCACATTCATAGATTTTGAAAACGAGAAGAAGACCATAAGGATACTCGACCTGCTTGGCAGAGTTATTTTCTCTCGCGAAAGTTATGAATCCTTTGCCGAGCTCGACCTGAATTTCCTTTCGCAAGGGTTCTATATTTTGAGAATAGAATTTTTGAACAATTCCTACTTGTCTTTGCCCTTTTTAAAATAAAATTTCACAATCCAACTTTTAAAAATCCTTGATTTTTGTTAAATTTGCATTGGCTAATGTTTTATGAAACAAGGTAAACTGGACAATGATAGTTTATTTTCGAAATAAAATTCTTTGCTCGACACAGGAGAAAGAAGAAACATTAACGATTGATACGACTGGGACGACTTTCCCAGCAAGGGTAATATTATTCAACGACGATATTCATACATTCGAAGAGGTTGCTTTGCAATTAGTGAAAGCAATTCATTGCACCTACGAGCAAGGATTGGATATTGCTTGGGAAGTTCACACAAAAGGGAAAGCTTGTGTTTACGAGGGCGATATTGCAGAGTGCCTTAGGGTTAGTGCCATTCTCGAAGAAATAGCTTTGCACACGCAAATTGAATCTTAACTACTCAAATTCAAAATCTATATGAATAATTTCGCCGCATTTGCACTGCACTTCAATTGCAGTGACTTCGCCTGCAGCATCGCGAATTATCTTGGGATATTCATTCTCGCTCCCGCTTTCAAATGTTGCATCCAAAGGAGTTGCTTTAACATCCTCGGGATTTTCAATAATAGAACTTTTCTTCCGTGAATATTCCCCCGAAATTGTTTTTGCAACAAGAAAATCAACAAATTTTTCCGAGGGTTTTAGCTTTGTTTCTTTCTCTACATCTTTGCCAAAGAAATCCTTAAACTTTTTCTGTTTTTCAAGTCGTTCATTCCGGCGAAGAAAATAATTTTCCAAAATCTGATGAATTTTAATATGCTCATCCTCGGAAATCTGGTCTTGAAAATTTAATAACTTATCGACAAGGTCGGGAACTTCGGACTCCTTCAAGTTTTCGAAAAAACTTTCTATTTTATATTTCTCAGCCTCTTCTTTGGGAATAACGCTGGACTTCACTTTTTCCCTCCGAGTTCAGCAATTACATTGGGAATTTCTCTCAAGGGGACAATTTCGTTAGCAATTTTTGCATTTATTACCGAGCCGGGCATACCAGCAACAACACAGGTATCGGGACTTTGGGCAATCACATAGCCACCTTTTTCGCTCAACAACTTTAAGCCTTCGGTGCCATCATTTCCCATTCCAGTCATAATAAAGCCAACAGAATGGCTACCAAAAATCTCGGCAACAGATTTGAACATCACGTCGGCAGAAGGTTTGAAAAGCATATTTTTTGGTTCTTCGGAAATCACAATTCTTCCTTGCTTGTTAATTGTCATTTGAAAACCGCCCGGAGCCACATATGCTGTGCCATCTTGAAGAATATCCATATGTTCAGCTTCTTTTACATTAACTTTCGACAATGAATTAAGTCGATTAGCAAGGGAGCGAGTGAACAAAGGCGGCATATGCTGAACGATTAGAATTGGAAAAGGTAAACCTTCGGGCAGTTGGGAAAAAACTTCTTGGAGTGCGGCTGGTCCCCCAGTTGAGATACCAATTCCAACAACATCGATTTCATTTGGCAAAGGTCTTTTCCGTTGTAAAATTTCGTAACGGCTTTCAACAGCAGGAGCAACAAGTGTCGAAGCCTCGGTTGAAGGCCGGGCTTTTTGTGTTTCCTGCAATTTTTGAAGCAATCGCTTGCGTATCAAGCGATTTTTTATATCTGAATTACTCGCAATATTTCTTACTTTGCTTAGAAGCTCATCCTTTAAAGAGCCCATTTCCGTGAAGTTGCTCTTCTTCGTTACAAAATCAACAGCACCAAGAGAAAGTGCTTCCATTGTGGCTTCGGCTCCTTCGGATGTCAATGTGCTAACCATAAGAACGGGAATAGGATTTGTCTTCATAATTTCCCGAAGGGCTTCTAAGCCATTCATCACTGGCATCTCAATATCCATCGTGATAATATCGGGCGACAATTCAGCAGCCATTTGAACTGCTTCTTTCCCGTTCCGAGCCAAACCAACCACTTCGATGTCCGGTTCCGAAAAAATTTTTGCAAGGGCTTGTCGCATAAAAATTGAATCGTCAACGATAAGTAATTTTATCTTTTTGTCCATTTCAATCTGCAAAAATGTTAATTCCTGTTATAAACTAACTCACCAACATCAATAATAATAACAACGGAACCATCGCCCAGAATTGTTACTCCCGCAATTCCGTCGATGTGCCCAAGAAACTCACCTAATGATTTGATTACAATTTCCTGCTGACCCAATAGTTCATCGACAACCAAGCCAACACGAAACTCCCCAATCCCAACAACGACAACGTATTTATCGTCTAAGCTCTCGTTCTGACCATTAACATTTAATATCCTACTAAGCCTTATCAAAGGAAGAATGTCGGAACGAATTTTAATAACTTCCCGCTTATTTATTGTGCTAACTTTCGAAACATCACAATCAACAACTTCGAGAACGCTAGCCAACGGGATAGCATAAATTTCCGAATGAACTCTTACCAATAAACCTTGTATTATTGCCAAAGTTAAAGGCAATTTGATAATAAAAGTAGTTCCAACTCCCACTTCGGATTCGATATCTATCATCCCCTTCAATTTTAGAATGTTTGTTCGAACCACGTCCATTCCGACACCGCGGCCCGAAACATTAGAAATAATTTGAGCAGTACTAAAACCGGGCTGAAAGATTAATTGATAAGCCTCTTTTGTAGTCATTTGTGTAGCTTCTTCTGGGGTTATTAAACCGCGCTCAATGGCCTTTGCTTTAATCTTTTCGGGGTCCATCCCCTTGCCATCGTCGGAAATGCGAATTACGATATTATTACCTTCCTGCTCAGCGCCAAGATAAACAGTCCCAACCTCGGGCTTGCCCAAGCGAATTCGTTCTTCGGGGCTTTCAATACCGTGGTCACAAGCATTCCGGAGCATATGCACAAGCGGGTCGCTCAACTCATCGATAATACCTTTATCTATTTCTGTTTCTTCACCTTCCATAATCAGCTGAATCTTCTTATTAAATTGTTTGGCAAGGTCGCGAACAATTCTCGGAGCCTTCTGGAACAATTTGCCGATTGGAATCATTCTCATTCTCATAACCGAAGCCTGTATCTCCGAAGTGATAAAATCAATTTGCGATGTGGTTTCTTCCAATTCTTTGAGTGTTTCCTTTGTCAAATCGCCCGAAAGTAAATTCCTTGTGATTTGTTCCAAGCGATTTCTACCAAGAACAAGTTCCCCCGACAAGTTCATTAAATTTTCCACTCGCGAGACATCAATTCGTATGGTCTCGGCACTCGAAGCAACCGATTGTTTCGCTACCTCTCGTGTCTTCGCACTTTCCGTCTGTGCAACTTTTGTTTCAGTCAAGGGCTTCCCAACGGTTTTATCTTCGTGCTGTTCTATTTCAGAAGTTTCTCCCTTATCGACAGCAACTAGAACATCAGCAGTTTCCTCTTTTTGAGTCGAAGTTTTAAAAAGAACCTCTGCATCGACTTTTGCACCAGCCTCTGCCATCAAACTTTTGTTAACTTCTGCAAATGCAGCATTAATTAATTCATATTCTTCGGGCGAAAAATCACCCGGCTTCGATACAATTTCACCAGCTATACTCAAAACTTCTTCAACTTTTGAAGATGACTTCTCTTCGGAAGGACTGACAGCTCCGCTTGCACCTTCGGAAATTTTCTCCTCGGCTGGTTCAACTGTTCCTTGTAAGCTTCCGCCAGACTTCAAGATATCAATTTTTTTCAAAGTATTTGTATAATCAACATCAGAAATATCTTCACCCTTTTTAACACGTTCGACCATCAATGTAAGAAAGTCGTAAACTTCCAAAAGAACATCAATAATTTCTTGATTAACTTTAAGTTCGAACTTTCGCAATTTATTGAGGATATCCTCGGCAGAATGAGTTAAAGTTGCAATTTTATCGAACCCCATAAACGAAGAAGTTCCCTTGATGGTATGAAAAGCCCTAAAAATCCTATTAAGAAGCTCCTCGTCTTCGGGATTATCCTCGATAAGCATCAAATCTTGAGACAAGTTTTCCAGCAATTCCGTGGATTCTACAACAAAAGCCTCAAAAATTTCCTGCATTTCAGGGTCGTTATACATACTCCCTCCGTATTATCTTTTAGGAATTTTGATTAAATAACTTATCAATATCATCTTGGGATATTTTCTCTTCGGAATCCAATGTTTCCGTACTTTGTGCTGTTTTATTGTCAGGCTCTTTGGAACTCGAGGTGTCTTCTATTGTCTGTTGCTCGAAAAGTTTATCGATTTCATCTTGCCGAGCGGCGTTATCTATCAAGCTTTCAACTGCATCAGGGTCGAAAGCTATTACTCGGTGTAGTTCGGTTACATTTGTTGTTTGCTCTTGAACCGTTGCAACTTTTGTTATATCACCCGATTGGAACTTACTAATTAAAGAATTTAACCTTGTCTGAACAGTATTCAGCAAATGATTGACAGCAGCAATCTGTTGGGATGTTATATCTTGAACTTGTAGAGCAAGCATAATCGATGAAGAATCATTCCTTATATTATCGATCATTTCTTTCATCGAGTTAATCTTCGTTTCAACAGATAATATATCTTTCGACTTTGCTTGCAAAGAACTAAGATTCAACTTTAAATCATCTATGGAAAAAGAGCCGTTATTAAATTTACCAACCAACTTGTTAAAATCCTCGAAAAAGTCTTTTAAGCCGAGCTGGCTACTTTCAAATTCTTTAAGTGTGGAGCTAAGAATATCAAGTTTATAAAAAACACCGTCAACGATATCGAGTATTTCATTTGTAGCCAGTTCGGTGGCTTCGGTTACCTTCGAAAGTTGTTTCGATAGATTCGGCATCTTCGAAAGGTTCTCCTGAATCGAGGTATTTATCTCCTCGAGTAAAGGTTGGATTTCACCAACAAAAGCAAACAATTCTTCGAGGAAAGGAACTACCCTTTGCCCAAGAATAAACAGTGCTCTAAGCTCTTCCGCTTTTTTTATCAACCCTTTAATGTCCATATCTTTCATTTTTTCCCTCCAATTTACTTTTCCCCAGCTTTCAGAATTGCAGTTATTTTTTCCTTAAGAACTTGCGGAGTGAAAGGCTTAACTATATAGTTATTCACTTTCGCCTGTAAAGCCTGAATAATATCTTCTTTCAGCCCACGAGTAGTGACCATTAGTATCGGAAGATTTTTCCACTGCTCCGAAGCTCTAATCGCTTTTGTCAAATCCAGACCGCTCATATTTGGCATATTCCAATCGGTTATGACAAAGTCAATTTTGTGAGTTTGAAGTTTCGAAAGAGCATCCTGTCCATCTTCCGCTTCGACAATATCTTCGATACCGAACGATTTCAATGCATTAATTACAATTCTTCGCATTGTAGGAGAATCATCAACAACAAGAAATTTCATTGCCCATCCAAAATTTGTTTAACACCTAATCACTTGAAGTACCTAAATATTTTGAAATCTCATATTGGATTCTTTTAGCATTGAATGGCTTGATGAGATAAGAATTTGCACCAGCCTCGAAACCTTTCTTGATATCTTCTTCCTTTCCCAAGGAAGAAAGAATTATAATCGGTAGTTCTTTGTACTGTGGATTTTCACGAATAGTTTTAATCAAAGTAAATCCATCTACATTGGGCATATTCAAATCGGTTACCAGCAAATCAATTTGATATTGGGGAAACTTTTCGAGAGCATCCATCCCATCGACTGCGGTAATTACCTCGAATCCAGCCAATTTCAATGACATTGAAATGAAACGCCTGATTGTTTCCGAATCTTCCGCAACTAAAATTGTTTTTGGCATAACCCTCTATTTGTTTTTTTCTATTCTTTTTTATATGCAATTGCTTTTGGTAAATGCACTAACTTAAATGCTTTCGAAATTCCATGCAACGACTCGGAATAACCAACAAAAAGATAACCTCCAACATTTAGTGCATCGTATAAATAAGAAACAACTTTTTGCTTTGCTGGAATGTCGAAATAAATCAAAACATTGGCACAAAAGATTACATCGCAATTGGAAACCATCCTGACTTGCGTAGCATCAAACAAGTTAATGTTTGAAAACCTGACTAATCTTTTAACATCGTCTTTTAAGTAGAACAAACCATCTTTTGAAATAAAGTATTTCTTTAAGTAGAGTTCGGGCATATTGCGGACGGAGTACTCCTTGTAAATACCATTCCTTGCCACTTCGAGAACCTGATTACTTATATCGCTGCCAAGTATTTGGAACTGAACGTTTGGATAAAGTGGCTTAATCTTTTCCAAAACAATCATAGCAATAGTGTATGGCTCCTCGCCTGTTGAACAGGCAGCACTCCAAATACGGATTGTTGGATTGGGGGTTCCAGCCTTGTTTTTTATCAGTTCAGGGATGATGATCTTCTCGAGAGATTCAAATTGCTGTTCTGCCCGAAAAAAATATGTTTCATTAATTGTAATTGCATCAAAAAGATTTTTTAACTCACCCCTATTAGCAGGATTTTTAATAAAATTCACATAATCGTAAAGTGAGTTTAGTTTTAGTGCTTGAATACGCTTTAAAATTCTGCTTTCGAGCAAATACTTTTTACTTTCGGTATAATAAATACCGCTTGTCTTATAAATTATGTCTCGAAGTTCACGAAAGGCTTCGTCGGTTAAAGTATATTTTGATTCAACTTCTGGACTCATTTTCTCCGAAATTCTTTATTAAAATAAATATTTTTTCACAATAGTTCATACCGCAATCCAATCTCTTCCAATTTTTCTCTATTTACAAATTTAGAACTTTTCAACAAATTCTCAAAAACATTTTTGAAAAGTTCTGCATCTCTGTATACAAAAAAGTCGTAAAAATCATTTTGTACGGATTCGGGAAGTTCATCGGAAAGACTAAGAATTGATTCCATCAAAACCAATTTAACTGGTTCTTTCAATGCATCCCATTCACGGAAAACAAATTCCAAAAGAACTGAAAAGAGTTCACCATTGTCTTTCTGAAAAGTGATTTTTTCCAAGAAATCGCTCAATACCTCCGGTGGAGAATTATGAAGAACATTGGTAAAAATTAAATCAACATTTTCGGGGTCGAAACGAAAGAGTTCGATAATCAAATAATCCAAATCAAGGCTTTGATAAACGTTTCCCAAAGCGTTAAGAGCCGCTTGTCGAATCTCTATATCTTCTTCCTTCAAAGCCTCTCGTGCTATCTGCCTAAGATTTTCGGGGATAACTTTTGTTTCGCAATACTTTTTGCCAAGATGGCAAAGACCTTTCAAAAAGTATGGCTGAATCTGTTTTGGAACAGTTGGAAGTTTGGACATTAAGTAATCAAAAAACTCTTCATCACCATCGATGTAAGCAAGGGAATCTATTGCTGCAAGCTGTAAAAGCTGGTCCGTTTCATTGCTTAATGCTTCCGAAATTAACTTTTTCGCTTTTTCCCCGCCAATTTTTGCCACCGCATTCAAAACAAAAGGCTTATATTCATCATCCTCTTCATACTTTTTAATTAGGTCGTCCACAACATCGGGAACTTTAATATTTCCCAAAGCCATTATGGCAGAAACAACAACATTTCGATTATTATCATTCAATAAGTAACGGACTGTTTCCCAATCCTTTTTGCTTCCAATGGCACCCCAAATATCGAGTGCAAACTGGCGGAAATCTGCATCGGGGTCGAGTAAGAATTTCTTCAAATGTTCATAACAAACATCATCATACTTAGTAAGAATATCAGAAACAATATTTCGATATTCAATATTGGGGCTCCCAATTAAAGGAACAAGGTGTTTCGAGGCTTCGCCCCTGAATTCCTCGGGCAAATTTGCTAAACAATCAATTGCCAGGCTTTGAACGCCTTTGTCATCGGAAGTCACAAGGGAAACAACCAATGCTACTATTTCATCATCATAGGTTTTATTATCAAAAAGATAGTACAATGCATCCTTGATTTTCGAAATATCGCCGCTTTTTAAATTTTCCTTGATTTGTTTTGTATCCATATTAAATCTAAATTAATTAATAATCTTCCCCGAAATGTTAATACCCAGTTGTTCAATTCTATAACGAAGTTTTGCACGAGAGATGCCCAAAATTTTTGCCGCTTTTATCTGATTACCATTAACAAGTCGAAGGGTTTGAATGATTAAATCCCGGACAACATTGTTCATTGTTGCACCTTGCTTCGAAATTATCAACTTGTGCTCGCCGGGTTTCAATTCAGGAGTGGCTTGCTCACCCAAAGAAGTTTGAGGTACCGAATCAGAAACCTTGAGAAAACTCAATGAATCTTTTGAGATAATATCCTCGCTTTCAAGAAGCACAACGCGCTCAATAACATTCCGCAATTCCCGAATATTTCCTTTCCACTGGTAGTTTCTCAAAATATTAACAGCCTCTGGGGTAAATCCCGAAACTTTTTTACCAAATTTCTTGTTAAACTCTTTGACAAAAGCAGTAGCCAGAAGCATAATATCATCCCCTCGCTCGCGAAGTGGGGGCAATTCAAGTCGGGCAACATTCAAACGATAAAACAAGTCCTCGCGAAACTTTCCTTGTTCAACCAAATCTTCAAGTACTTTGTTTGTGGAGGCAATTACACGAACATCGACCGAAATTTCTTTGGTTCCACCCAACCGATAAAACCTGCGTTCCTGCAAAACACGAAGCAATTTTACTTGAAGTTCCAAACTAAGTTCCGAAATTTCATCCAGAAAAATAGTTCCGTGATTAGCAAGCTCGAATTTCCCTTGTTTGAACTTTTCTGTTGCTCCCGTGTATGCTCCTTTTTCATAGCCAAAGAACTCGGACTCGGCAAGGTCTTTGGGAATAGCCCCACAATTAATAGCAATAAATGGTCCACGACCCCGGGGTGAATTGCGATGAATGTATTTAGCCAGAAGTTCTTTGCCAGTTCCAGTCTCACCAATTATTAGAACCGTGGAATCGGTTCCAGCAACAATCTTGGCAATATTCAAAACCTTTTTAATTTGCTCACAATTGCCGATTATTTCGCTTGGTTGTTCTTCTTTCAGTTTGTCGGTTAGGATTTCGACCTGGCGACGCAGGTCATAATTCTGCAATGCTTTGTCGACTGCAATTTCAAGTTGTTCAAGGTCCAATGGCTTAACAATAAAATCTTCGGCGCCAAGCTTGATGGCTCGAACAGCCATCTTAATATCGTTCGTTGCGGTCATAATGATTACAGGAACTGTATATCCTTGACTTCTCAACTGCTCAAGAATTTCTAAGCCATTGTGCGGACCCAGAAAAATATCAAGCAGAATTATATCGGGAGAAATCAAATTGATGTCGTTTAATGCTTCCCCTGCATTTAAGTAGGAAAACACGCGTGTATATTTCGTTGTCAAAGCATCTTTAATGGTTTTGTTCACCAGTGGGTCGTCTTCGATAATCAAAATTGTATAATTTTGCAACGCCATCGTAAATTAAAAATTTAAGTAAATCAAAAATAATACTTTTTTTTCAATTAGATTAAATCAACTTTGAGGAAATTTAATTGTTATTGCCGTTCCTTCGCCTAACCGACTTTGAACTTCGATAGTTCCGTTGTATTTATAAAGCAATTTCTGCGTAATTGCTAAACCAAGCCCTGTTCCCGAAGGTTTTTTGGTAAAAAAGGGATTGAATATTTTATCCAAATCTTCTTCGGCTATTCCAACCCCATCGTCCTCAACCGTTAAACAAACCAACTTCAAGTTATTCTCGGGATAATCCTCTACATAGGTTTTCAAAGCGATAGTCCCTTTTTTTTCGATTGCATCAATTGCATTTGTTATCAAGTTTATAATGATTTGTTGCAAATGCTTGGAATCGGCGGATATCAACGGCAGGTCATTTTTTAAATCAAACGACAGTGTTATTTCCTTTTTTCTAAGCAAATGATTTATTAGGTCAAGTGTGCTTACAACGACGGTGTTAAGGTTGAGTTTTTCGATGAAAGGCTCACTTTGGCGCGAAAAACTCAATGTAACATCAATAATTTTCGAAATTCTTTCTACTCCTTGAAGAGCAGTATTAACATACGACAGTAACTCTTTATTTTCGGAAAGTGCACGCGAAAGAAGCTGCAAATTAAGATTTACCGCAGCCAAAGGATTGCGAATTTCATGCACCAATGAGGCACTTAGTTGCCCAAGAAGAACAAGTTTATCGGCTTGAACAAGTTTCTCGCTCATCAAATATTGGTCAGAAACATTTTTGATTGAAGCAATGATTATTTGCCTGCCATTGAGTTCCACAATGCGAGCGAAAATATCAACAAGAATTTCCCCAACTTCAGGACTGTCCAAAGTAAGTTCCGAGAAAACGCTTGGAGAATTTTCCTTCTTTGCTAACTTGATTACTCTGCGAAACTGTGGAAAAGAAATCTTTTCAACGTCATCTTCGGTGATTGCAAGAAGCTTTTTAGCAAACTTGTTCGCCGCCAGAAGTTTCCAATTGCTGGCATCGACCATCAAAATTGCTTCGTTTGCTTCTTGAAAAAATAACTTATAAAAATCGGATTTTTCGAACTCCATTTTTATTTTTTTGGTTTTTCAGGTTCTACATCAGGATTAGTAGGCAGTTCAATTTTTGTGGAATCAGGCTTAGGTTTAAATTCATTCAAAGGATTCTTTGGCAAATCGATATTGGGTTTCAGGTTATCGGGCGAAAATATATCTTTAACATCTTTAAGCATTTTGCTCGGGTCTTTGAAATATTCTAAAGGATTTATTCCTTCGCTCTTGGTTTCTTTTTCGGTATCCGGTTTCAGAGGCTTTTGGGTTTGGGGAGCAAGTTCAAGCCCTTTCAATGGTGCGCCGGGCACTCGTGGAGGCAAAGTTCTTTCCTGCAAGGAATCAGGAATTGGTCCACCACTTTTCACAGCCAAATAGTAAGCAACAGCGTGATTAATATCCTGGGCATAGATACTTCCGGGATATTTATCCAAAAGAAGTTTATAGTAATAAAAAGCACTATCATAGTTAAACAATTTTCTTTCATAAAGGTAACCGATAACATACAATGCTCGCGGAGCAAATGGATGTTCGGGATAATTCAAATATAAATTTCTAAGTTGTGAAATCCCAAAATCATATTCCTTATTCTTAATAAGTCGCAAGCCCGACATTAAAAGCTCTTTCGTTGTATCCACAACAAAATTACTCGTATAGCCAAGCTCTTTCAAAACCTCCCTGCCAAATTCCGTAGTTGGATACCTCTCCACTATCAAATCTTTTAAGCTATCGGATAAGAAGAGATTTTTGTCTTGTACTACTCTTGCATAAGAATACAAATAGCGAGCAGAGTTTGTATCCTTCACAGGAGCAATAATTGAAGCAAGACGAAAATAATACTCGGTTGAATCAACAAAGCCAAGCCTTTCGAAATTCGCTCCAAGTTCAAACAAAGTTCCAGCAAGAAACATTCGGGAAGTATCGCTAAGTTCCTCGCCTTTTTGATAACGCGAAAGTAAAGGCTCAGCAAATTTATATTTCTGCTCCCAGTTGTTCAAAAGATTATACATTTTATCCGCAGAAGCATAAACAGGAGTTCGAATGTTTCTGGCTCGGGCAAAATATTTTCGCGCTTCAAAATATTTCCCAGCATAATAATCTTTCAAACCTTTCTCGTAATAAACTGCCATCAATGGTGGAGAGGTTCGAAATGCAGAGTCGGCTTGGATTTCCAGCTTCTTATAAGTAGCAGAATCGCCTTTCAACAAGGCAGAAAGCATAAATCCTGAGTGAGTATATTCTTTCCACTCCTGATATTTGCCATCGTTTTTAAGCATCTCTAAAATTTTTTCTCCTTCTTGGTATCTCCCAAGTCGAATATTCGACAATGCCTCGTAATATAGAGAAGAATACAGTGTTAGATAATCGGGAGAGAAATTACGAACTTTTCTAAAATTATTCAGAGCGTCTTCCCAAAGCCCAAGACGATAGTAAATCGAAGCCAATTCGAGTTGCCAACGAGCCCGAATACGATTGTCATCGCTCTGCAAAATTGCTTGCTTATATGGTTTTATGGCTCCTTCGATATCATTTTCGTAAAGTGCAAGGTCTGCTTGAAGACGAAACGCTTCCGAGAGTATATCGTATCGTTCCTTTTGCCAAGCAATATCAATTGTACGGGAAAGAAGAAGTTTGCCACTATAAAATTTTTTCTGAATCAATAAATTCTCGGCAAAAAGCAAGTGGGCATCGGGAGATAATTCTCCGTTGGGAAATTTATCTATCAATTCGCTACATTTAATTTGCGATGGGAGCCATTCGTTTTTGTAAAAATAGGACTTCGCCATCAAATATAATGAACCTTCGACATAGCTACTCTTGGACTTTCGCGACAAAATCTTGGAGCCTTTTATAATTATTGAATCCAACTTGGTCTTTACTGGCTGAAGTTTCATCGGTGGGACAATGAACTCCTGCATAAAAGGCGGTGGACCCGTCGTTATATCTTGAACAGGCTGTAATTCTTTGATTGGGAAATATACCTTTGGAGCAACTTTGAGTTTCGTCTCTTGATACTCAAATTCATCTTCGGACTCTTTCATCAATCGCTGGGCGTTGTAGTATGTATTGAAATAGGTTGTAAAATTTTCATAATGGGAACAGCCAAAAAAAAGATATATCGCAAAACAGCAGGCTAATATTACTTTTCTGTTCATTTATACCGAAAATTAATTAAGTAAGACTGCAAATTAACCAAAATATTGCTTTCGTTAAACTTTGACGAAGAAATAAAATAATACATTTGAAAATTGCTCAATACAATCCACCCTATATTTAAACTTTAAAAATTTATCATAATTAGCTCAATTGTTTGGGTAATTTATAAATTGCACCCCAAAAACATACATACCACCAAACCTTACAAAACAAATCGTTATAAGAAGTAGTATTAGTGGAAAACACACAGGAAAATGGGGTAACACAGGTTCCCCCTATGAGAATTTGTAAGTTTTTCAGACATCGGATGTTTAGCAAACATCCGATGTCTTTCAGTAATGAATTCCTTTTGGGTCACGAACGAAAGTTATCGGTCAAGCCAACAAATAATTCAATATCTTGTAGGGGCGTATAATTATTCTGACTTCATTATGTCATAACCAAAATCAGTTTTAATTTTGTTTTTTTGTTTAAAAATGAAATTAACATTATCAAGTGCCGATATATTAGTGTTTTTCATTTTCTACTTTTGTCTAACATTTCTTGGCTTTCTACCCTTAATACTTAAAAGAATTAACACCAAAAGCGAAGATTTAGAATTCATCTTTGCTGGAAGAAAATTAACGCTTCCTTTTTTCGTTGCATCGCTGGTTGCCACTTGGTATGGCAACATTCTTGGAATTGGTGAATTTGTTTATCGCTATGGTCTTGTAGCTTGGTTCTGTTTTGGAATCGTCTATTACATTTCCGCCTTTTTCTATGCCTTGCTAATTACCAAAAAAGTGCATTTATCGAATGCATCGACCATTGCGGAACAAATTTCGAGAAAATTTGGCACAAATGCAGGGATTTTTTCTGCCATTGTTCAATTAATCATCTCTTTCCCAGCGGTGTATGTTCTTATGGTCGCTACTTTTATCAACTTACTAACAGGCATTAACCTATTCCTTTCTCTCTTGATTGGAACTTTTCTGAGCTTCATTTACATTGGCTTCGGTGGGTTTAAATCCAATATTCTAACAAACACTTTTCAATTTTTCATTATGTATCTTGGATTCGGCATTTTTCTCTATTTCTCTCTAAATTCAATTCACTTTGATTTGGGCTTTCTCGCTAACCTTCCTCCAACACACAAGAAATTTTTTGGTAATGTTTCGTGGCAATTTATCTTCTCTTGGTTCTTCATTTCACTACAAACTTTTGTCGACCCAAGCTTTTACCAAAGATGTGTTTCGGCAAAATCAACCAGAACAGCAAGGAATGGCATTCTTCTTTCAATTGCCTTCTGGTTATTATTCGATTTTATGACGATAACCATTGGACTTATATCGCGTGCAACCTTGCCAAACATAGAACCTCTCTTTGCCTATCCATACCTGTTGGAAATAATCGTCCCCAGTGCTTGGAAAGGGTTCGTTCTCGTTTCAATGCTCGCTACGATAATCTCGACGATGGATAGTTACATCTTCCTTTCGGCTTTCATAATTGGCAACGATATCCTTGGTAAAATCTCAAAATTCAAAGAACACAAATTATCCACAAGAACAAAATTTGGTTTAATCATTTCTGCTGTGTTTTCGACTGCTTTGGCTTTCTTTATTCCTTCAGCCATAGATTTAATATACAAAACCTCATCTATTGCAGTTCCAGCGCTTTTCTATCCGCTTTTGTTAAGCTTTTCGAAAAAAGAATTGCTCACAAATAGTCAGGTAACATTTTTGATTGCTTCATCTTCAATACTTACTTTGCTTTTTCTTTTATGCAAAGAATTTGCCTGTGGCAGGCTTTTGCCTTATCTTTTAAATCAACTATTGTATTTCGAGCCAATGGTATTTGGCTTTCTATGGTCAACAATCCTATTCGTAATTATGATTATTTTGAACAAAAAAGCAAAAATTTTTACCACCACCATTCAGGCTTAGTTTGCCTTAACATCAAATCATTCAATGCTATCTTTGGGTCAAGATTTTCGAATAATATTTCATAAACTTTTTTTGTAATTGGCATTTCCACATTTTGCTTTTGTCCAAGAAGATAAGCCGAAACAGTTGTATCTACCCCTTCGGCAACTGCATCCATATTCGAAAGGATTTCGTCCAATGTCTTGCCTTTGGCAATATTTTCGCCAACAAATCTATTCCTACTATGCCTACTGATACAAGTAACTACCAAATCTCCAAGTCCCGAAAGCCCCGAAAAAGTCAAGGGCTTGGCTCCCAATGATACTCCCAAACGGCTTATCTCTGCCAAGCCTCTTGTTATTAATGCAGCTTTTGTATTGTCCCCCAAATTCAATCCATCAATTATTCCCGCTGCAATTGCTATTACATTTTTCAAAGCACCGCCCATCTCGCACCCAATAACATCTTCGGATGAATAAACACGGAAATATGCATTGGAAAGCAAAGTTTGGACGGTCCGAGCCAACTCACGATTTTCCGACGCCACAACTGTCGCTGTTGGGATTTTTGCCGCAACTTCTTCTGCATGACTAGGTCCAGTTAAAACTGCGTAATTCTCCTCGGTGCAACCAAAATCCCGCAGAATCTCAGAAATTCGCTTCAAACTACCCTTCTCTATTCCCTTCGCTACGTTCAAAATTGGTTTGGAACTCAAATTTACTTTATTTTTTTCTAAGGTCTGGCGAATATATTGAGTAGGAATTGCCTGAATTATAATCTCAGAATCAATTATTTCTTCCATACAATCAGTATATTGGATTTTGGAGCTTACAGGAAATCCGGGGAGATACTTTGTGTTTTCGTGCCTTTCGAGAATTTGTTCGATAGTGTCCTTTTCAAACGACCAGACCACAACTTGATTTTCTGTCTCCGCTATTAAATTTGCTATTGCTGTTGCCCAGGCACCTATACCCAAAATTCCAATTTTCATTTTACTTCTTGTTTTTCTTAAACTTTATTAAATGGAACTTCTCGAATCTATTTTCAGTCCCTTGAATTATTCTTTTGACATTTTCCCGATGTGTGTAAAAAACTAATCCACAAAGGAGAATGGAAAAAACAATAAGAACATTAAAATTATCATATTGATAATTGAAGGCAAATTTTCGCAACAAAATTACCATTGGATAGGAAAAAGCAGCAGTCAAAGAGCCTAAAGAAACCCAACCCGAAGATAAAAAGAAAAATAGAAAAACCACCAAACAAATACCAACTTCCAAAGGTGTGATTGCCAATAAAAACCCCAAAGCAGTATTCACTCCTTTCCCACCCCTAAATCCAGCAAATACAGACCAAATATGACCTGCAACAGCCGAAAAACCAATTATTATCTGAATTGTAAATATACCCCCAATGGATGAGGCAAAATCCACACCAACTTGCGACAAAATAAAGCCCGATAGAAAAGCTACCGGCAAATATCCTTTCAATATATCGACAATTTGAACAAGGATGCCCCAAAAAGCACCCAATTGGCGAAAAACATTCGTGCTACCCATATTCCCGCTCCCGCGAGTTCTTATGTCGAACCCAAAAAACATCCTGCTAACAATTATAGCCGTAGGAAACGAGCCACACAAGTAACCAATCACAGCTCCCAAAATCAACCACAATAAACTTGTTATCATCTCAAAACCAGCATAAAGTTCTGCATATTCATTTAAAAACTCTTTACTACGCTCAAATAATTTTACAAAAATAACATTTTGAAAACTCCTACTTTAAATTTTGTGTAATGAAATTATTAAAAGTAAAAAAGTTTTTTAACTAATTTTTTTTAATTTGTATTTTGGTAACCGAAGAAGTTCAAACTGAGGTTTCGCTATGAACATTCTTGACGAAAACTATGCTTATGTTGTTTTGCTTCCCGCCCTTCTCAACTTTCCACTTTTTGAAACCAAAATCTTTTTTAAAAATAATAAAGGAGGAAAACAATGAAACTTAACTCAACAATTTCCCGCATTCAAGCGATTATTTCGCTTGCTTTAATTTTCATTTCAACTTATCTTTCCCTTTCACAAACTCAAGAATGGATTGGCTTAACAAGTGGGAAAAACATTTCGTGCCTTGCTGACGAAGGTCAATATCTTTGGGTAGGCCTAGGTGGTAGTGGGCTTGTCAAGTTAAACAAATCAACTGGTGAATTTTTAGTTTATGACATATGGAATTCCAAATTACCCGATAACTGGGTTAATGCAATAGCTATAGATGGAGGGGGAGATAAATGGATTGGAACAAGTAGAGGGCTTGCTAAGTTTGATGGTGTGAATTGGACTGTGTATAACACTGAAAATTCTGGGTTGCCTGATAACTCGGTTTGGGCAATAACAATAGATGGACAGGGGAACAAATGGATTGGAACAGGTGAAGGGCTTGCTAAGTTTGATGGTGTGAATTGGACTGTTTATAACACTACAAATTCTGGATTGCCTGATAACTGGGTTACTGCAATAGCCATAGATGGACTGGGCAACAAATGGATTGGAACAAGTAAAGGGCTTGCAATGTTTGATGGTGTGAATTGGACTGTTTATAACACTTCTAATTCTGGATTGCCTAAGGACTGGGTTACTGCAATAGCCATAGATGGACTGGGCAACAAATGGATTGGAATTGGCTATCCTTATGAAAGTGGTGGTGGGCTTGCAAAGTTTGATGGTGTGAATTGGACTGTTTATAACACTTCAAATTCTGGATTGCCTGATAACAGGGTTACTGCAATAGCCATAGATGGACAGGGCAACAAATGGATTGGAACAGGTGGAGGGCTTG